>MTBK01077039.1_pt1 | contig 514491 bp, 435 predicted proteins | sample 1535981 | NCBI WGS metagenome assembly MTBK01 (sample SAMN06109225, study PRJNA356200) | anaerobic digester metagenome | isolation source: biogas reactors fed with pig manure or primary and secondary sludge | place: Spain | collected 2016-06-30
TGAAGACACCGCGATTGATATTACCCTGCTTGGCACGGATGTTGATGGTGACACGCTGACCTACGCCATTGAAGATGAGCCTGCAAACGGTACTGTTACGTTGGTGGGCAATGTTGGCACTTACACGCCTGATGAAGACTGGCATGGTGTTGACACCTTTACTTACAAAGTCAATGATGGAGAACTGGACAGCAACGTTGCTACGGTGACGATTACGGTTACTGCTGTCAACGATGCACCTGTTGCAGAAGACATTACAGTTACCACGCCTGAAGACACCGCGATTGATATTACCCTGCTTGGCACGGATGTTGATGGTGACACGCTGACCTACGCCATTGAAGATGAGCCTGCAAACGGTACTGTTACGTTGGTGGGCAATGTTGGCACTTACACGCCTGATGAAGACTGGAATGGTGTTGATACCTTCACTTACAAAGTCAATGACGGTGAATTGGACAGCAACGTTGCTACGGTGACGATCACTGTTACTGCTGTAAACGATGCGCCTGTCGCGGAAGACATTGCCGTTACCACGCCTGAAGACACCGCGATTGATATTACCCTGCTTGGCACGGATGTTGATGGTGACACGCTGACCTACGCAATTGTTGGCGAACCTGCAAATGGTACCGTCACACTGGTGGACAATGTTGCAACCTACACTCCTGATGAAGACTGGAATGGTGTTGATACCTTTACTTACAAGGTCAATGATGGAGAACTGGACAGCAACGTTGCTACGGTGACGATTACGGTTACTGCTGTCAACGACGCGCCTGTTGCAGAAGACATTGCAGTTACCACGCCTGAAGACACCGCGATTGATATTACCCTGCTTGGCAGCGATGTTGATGGTGACACGCTGACCTACGCCATTGAAGATGAGCCTGCAAACGGTACTGTTACATTGGTGGGCAACGTCGCCACTTACACGCCTAATCAGGATTACAACGGCACGGACAGCTTCACCTACAAGGTGAATGATGGAGATCTTGATAGCAACATAGCTACGGTGACGATAACTGTTACTCCTGTCAACGACGCGCCAGTTGCTGTAGATGATGAATATACTGTGGCTGAAGACACAGTCCTTACAGTAGCCGCGCCTGGTGTGCTCGAAAACGATTATGATGTCGATGGCGACGTGCTTAATGTGGCATTGCGAACGAATGTGAGCCATGGCGTTTTGGTTCTGCTCTCAGATGGTTCCTTTACTTACACACCTGACCAGGACTTCTTTGGTACGGATAGCTTTACTTACACCTTGTTAAGCCATCCACAACCTGATAGTGGCTGGACCGATTGGGCAACTGTGACCATTACCGTTACACCTGTCAACGATGCCCCAGTATTGGATGAAATTCCAGACTTCACCATTCCTGAGCTGGAACCTTTCACCTTCACCGCATTCGCGACCGATGTTGATGATACGGAACTGATCTTTAGCCTTGTTGACCCAGTTGAAGGTGCCGAGATTGACCCTGAAACCGGTGTGTTTACCTGGACGCCCACTCACGATCAAATCGGCGAGCATGAGTTTACCTTGTGTGTCAGCGATGGTGAGCTTGAAGATTGCCAGACCTTTACAATCACGGTTATAGCTGTCAATGCTTCCCCGATAGCTGTGGAAGATGAATATACACTCAACCAAGACACAATTCTCGTTGTTGATGCGCCTGGTGTACTTGAAAACGACAGTGATCCCGAAGATGACGAACTGACCGCTGTACTGGTTACGACCACACAGCATGGCACGCTCATCTTGAGTGCTGATGGTAGCTTTATGTATGTACCTGATGCAGGCTACTCTGGCGAAGATACTTTCACCTACAAAGCCTTTGATGGTGAATATTACAGTGAGGAAGTCACCGTTACCTTGATTATTGTCAAGAAACCAGTTTGGAAGATAACCTTCCCAATCATCAGGAAATAAGGTTCATAAACCGTAAATAAAACAACAGTAAAAAAACTTGAGGCTGGCAAAAACAATGAGGTTTCGCCAGCCTCATTTATTAAGGCTTTAGCCTGTTGAGCCCACGAAGTGGGCGAAACAGAAAACCACCCGCATAGCGGGTGGAAGGTAAGAAGTTATACGAAGAAACACCTTTCCGAATAAGATAGTGAAGTTCAAGCCACTATGCAGAGAGGAAAGGTGTTCATGGCAAACAAACATAACAGTTTGTCGCATACAAAATGGATGTGTAAATATCATATCGTATATAACTCAAGAATGGACGGAAAAATAAGCAAGAAAAAAGGAGTATGGTAGAAGAAATCCTGATGCAGTTGTGTGGTAAAGAATGGTATGGAAGTGATAGAAAGGTATCTGAATTTCGGTCAAATGCAAGTTGTGAAACAGGGCTTGTGAGTTGTCAAAAGAGAAAAAGACATAGGTGCTTGAACGAAGTTTCAAGCCAGCATCTTGAGATGCGAGTCGGTAACATGGGCTTATAGCCCATGAGCAAACCACCCTTTTAGGGGTGGTCATGATTTAAGAGTTTAGATTGTTGAGTCTGCTAAATGGGTGAACCAACATACAACAGTTTTTCATAGTTATAGTTCAAGGAATTCAGTTCTTTAATACAAAAAAGCCCATCTCCGACTTTTATGTGAGATGGGCTTGATGAAGTGTTTCGTTAGAACTTTTTTATCTAAGATCTTGCATTGCGTGTAGGTAAGCTTTTAGGGAAGGTAGGGGCAATCGCCATTGTTTCGTTGACCACGTCTGCCCGCGCCAGCACCTTGGCCTTGACCTTGTCGGGAACCCTGGCCATTACCTTGACCAGTGCCTTGTCCCTGGGAACCGAGTCCCAAACCGCTACCGTCGCGTAAGCCATAAGGTGCTTGTTCGCCAGCTTCAATCTTGGCGCGAATGACATCGTAGTGTTCCTGGGTGATCAAGCCTTGAGCCAAGCGTTCGTCCAGGCGAGCCAGGCGATGCTCCAAACGCAGAGCTTCACATTCTTCGTCGCTCAAGTCAATGCAGACGCAATCTTCTGATTGGTTCAAACGCAGCGCTCGTCTTTCAGCACGCAGTTGCGCGCGTTGTTCGAATCGACTGGTGACCTGGGGTTGGGGTAGAGTATCTTCAGTGGCAGGGGTTTGGGCTTTGACTGCGCTAATGGCAAATCCACCAAAAACCAAAAGACCAACGAGGATGACTAAAATTGTTATTTGTGTTTTGTTTTTCATTCTTATCTCTTTCTGTAAGTCGTGGTTTAGTATCGTCATATCTGTTTTATCAACTTACACCCTTATGATAGCAAGAACTTATTTAGAACTGATTTAGAAGAAAAAAGATTTTTTACCAAATGTACTAGTACTTGGCTAATCTAATCTGCATCCTGGTGCCTTGTCCTAATGTTGATTGAGCGGATATCTCACCTTGGTGAGCTGTGATGATGGCTTTAGCGATAGCCAGTCCTAAACCACTATGGGTTTCACTTTCCTGGCGCGAACGGTCTGCCCGGTGAAAACGTTCAAAAATATAAGGCAAGTTAGCAGGGTCAATACCGGGGCCAGAATCGACTATTTCGAGCAGCATATAAGCAGTTTCTTCACTTAAACGTAAAATAACCTGACTTCCTTCTGGGCTGTATTCTATGGCATTATTTAAAAGGTTAGATAGGGCTTGAATCATTCGGTCTTCATCGATAAGCACTTTTTTGGCTGTGGGTAAGAGTTCAAGTTTTAGGGTGATAGATTTTCGCTCAGCCTGGTTTTCAAAGAGTTTGCCGCAGTGCTCCAAGACTTCATTTGGGTCTGTGAGTTGTTTTTGAAGGTTTAACTCGCCAGCATCAGCAACGGACAAAAGCCGTAAATCATCGACCATTTTTGAAAGACGCATGGTTTCATCGGCAATAAGCCCCAGACGTTCAGGTGTAACGGCTAAATCGCCATCGCGCATTGATTCAACATAACCGTTGATAACCGTCAATGGCGTACGCAGGTCGTGGGCAATATCGGCGGTCATTTGCTTGCGTAAGCGGTCGCTTTCTTCAAGGTGATCGCTCATTTCGTTGAAGTTTCGCGCGAGTGTACCTATTTCATCTCTCCCGAGGTCGGGTACTTTTGTGTTTAGTTCGCGCTGGGCAATGCGTTGACTGGCTTTGCTTAAGGTTTCAATGGGTTTGGTGATGCTTCGCGCGATAAAAAATGCGACTATGCCCGCAAGAACTATCGCGCCAGCCAGAGCGATTATCAATGCGATGTTGCTTGAGCGCACAAAACGGCTCTCTACTTCGCTATAACCCGGAAATTGATTAGGTGAAAGTAGATAACCCACCGTTTTTTCATCAATGATTATCGGTGTACTTGTAGCCAGGGCTTCTGCATTCAAAACTTTGCCTGGATTTGGACTGTCAAATGATGAAATGAGAACTGTTGCATCTGACGCAGCTAAGCCAAAAAGGCGGCGAGATATTAAAGCACCGGTTTCCGATTGACTGTCCTTGGGATGATTGCTATCGACTTGTGCTTGCCGACGTCCCCTGCCTTGATTGCTTGGCCCTGCACCTTGCCCGAAACCTTGTCCCTGGCCCTGACTGCGAGATATGTTTGAAAAATAGATTTGCGCGCCATCCCAGTTTTGATGGTCCTGGTAATGATTAGTCAGGACTGAAATCAGTTCCTCACGTTGCTTGTCGATAACAAATTGGTTGAACTGTCTTTGATTAAAGCGATTAAAGACGAACACCAGAACAGCACCAGTGATGAGAGCGACCAGGACAAAGGCGAGTAATAATTTGGTTTTTAGGCTTGTTTTCATAGCGTTTTATTTATTCAGTCGGTAACCTACACCAAACACGGTGGTGATTAGGCTGGGATTAGCGGGGTCTTTTTCTACTTTGGCGCGTAAATTACGCACGTGCACGTTGAGCGTGCTTTCAAGTCCCATGAAACCCGTTTCGTAAAGACGGTCAACCAAGTCCGCGCGTGTAAAGACCTTGTTTGGGGAGCGCATAAGAATACTCAAAAGTTCAAATTCAATAGGTGTTAAGAGGACAGCTTCCTTATTTAAGCTTACGGTGTGAGTGGTAACATTTAAGATGACGTCACCAGCTTTGAGAATCTCTTCTGCTTCAACGCTTGGGTTGGCCCGGCGCAAGGCAACACGCACGCGAGCTGCAAGTTCGCGCATACTGAAAGGTTTCAGTATGTAATCGTCCGCGCCAAGTTCGAGTCCTTGAACCGTGTCTGTTTCTTCTGTTTTCGCGGTCAGAACGATAACGGGCACCTGGCTCTCTTTTCGGAAGGCTTGCAGGAATTGGTAGCCATCCAGTCTGGGCATCATGATATCCAGCAGAATTAAATCCGGGTTTTCGTAGCGGGCTACAAAGAGCCCTTCTTGTCCGTCTTTAGCAGTTAGCACATGGTAGCCTTGCTCGCTGAAATAATCCTTGAGCATATTGCGCAGGTTTTGTTGGTCGTCGATGATAAGAATAGTTTCTGCCATGATGATTGAGTATAGCGGTAATTTATTTAGATTTGATGTAGACTCTCAAATTAATTTTTGATGTTCGTCTAGTAAGCAGTCCGAAAACAGATTAAAGGTCTTCAACCAAACTCGCCATCACCTGGCTAATATCGCCGGCAATGACCAGGTTTGCCCAGTTGTCATAAGCGGTTGGGTCCTGGTTGATGAGCAGGAGTTTGTCACCGCGATAGTAACGCACCAGCGCTGCTGCCGGATATACTACCAGCGATGTGCCACCGATGATGAACATATCTGCCCGTGTGATAGCTTTGATGGACGCGTTTAGCACATCAGTGTTGAGCATCTCGCCATAAAGCACCACATCAGGGCGCACAATGCCACCACAAGTGCAGAGGGGGACTTCCTTAGTGCGCATTACATATGTCACGTCGTAATCTTTGTGGCAACGGATGCAATAGTAGTGTTCCATGGTGCCGTGGAGTTCCAAAACATTGCTTGAGCCAGCGCGTTGGTGGAAATTGTCGATATTTTGGGTGATGACCGCTTTTAGTTTGCCTAGTTTCTCAAGTTTTGCCAGGGCATAGTGAGCGGCGTTAGGCTGGGCGTCGGGATAATAGAGATTCTCGCGCAGGTAGGTGTAAAAGCCCTTAGGGTCAGCTTTGAAGTAGTCGTAACTCAACAAATATTCCGGCGAATAGTTGGCGTTGTGGGCGCGGTTATAAAGTCCGGTTGCGGAGCGAAAATCGGGAATACCGGATGCAGTGCTAACGCCTGCACCTCCCAAAAAGACGATATTATCCGAACTTTTAATGAATTCCCGCGCGAGATTGATTTTTTCGTTCATGCCTTAATTTGCTGGTCTTGTTCTGGGGCGGGGGCGATTTCAACCTGCCCCATTTTCTTGCCCAGTTTATTGAGTGGTGGGAACCAGTTGACCAAAAGTGCCACAGCGATGCCGATGAGCGTATCAGCGACCCGTTCAAGTGTGTAGGCGATGGGGGGGATATCCGTTGTTTTGAGTGTAACAATCAGGTAAACAATCACGGTGATGGCTATCGGGCCAGGTGTCTTAATCCAAATCATGATGGTCATTAAAGGCAGGGAGAGCAAGGCGGTGACCAGATAGTAATACCATTCGCGGGTATCAACGGTGACATTTGGGAAAATAAAGTTGAGCACTAAAAAACCGTAAATGCCAGCGATGATGGTGCCGATGACGCGTTCGCGGGCAGTTTTGGCGGTAGATTTTACGGTGGGTTGCATACAGACCACGGCGGCGATACTGCTGTGGTAGACTGTGCCGGTTTTTTGGCGAATGGCTTCTATGCCAAGGCAGATAAATACCGCAATCATGGTTTTGATAACGCGCATACCGGGCGTATTTTTAATCAGAAAGGCATTCAGCTGATGAGCAAAATGCTTCAGCTTCGCGTTTTTTTGTGGGTCTTGGATGACCTTTTCGGTTTCTTTTTCAGTATTGTTATCCATATTATTTCAGAATAATCATACCCGATAATGTGGGTTTTGGGGCAGTTATTCTAATTATAGCGGGATGTGAAGTTTGCAGCCAGGAAAGTACAAGTATGACAAAATGAGTGCAGTTATATAAAAACCTTAAAACTTTAGTGAATAATGATTTGAGGCGAGTATAATAACTGCGGAGGATGATATGTTCCCAGTAGCACACCCAAAAACAATGCAAAAAGCGCGCGAATTGCTGGCGCTGAACCCCATCTTTCTTGATACGGAAACGACCGGAACTGGCGCGAACGATGTCATTATTGAGGTCGGCATCGTTGATATTAATGGCGATGTTTTATATGAGAGTTTGGTCAACCCAGGTATGCCGATACCGCCTGAATCAAGCGCGGTGAATGAGATAACGGATGAAATGGTCGCGGATAAACCGGGCTGGGCGCAAGTTTGGCGCGAAGTTGAACCGATTTTACGCAACCGCGCGATTGGAATCTACAATGCTGATTTTGATATGCGTTTATTAAAGCAAAGTTGTGCTTATGCTGGGGTGCCATGGACTTTGGACGACAAGCAGGCTTTTTGTGTAATGCGGCTTTACGCGGCGTGGTATGGCGAATGGAACGCGCGCTATAACGGCTTTCGTTCGCAAAAACTGGCGTCCGCGGGTGGATTCTGTGGCATCGATTTGCCCAACAGTCATCACGCGGTGGATGACGCACGTTTGACAGCCGTGCTTTTGCGCTATCTGGCAGATTATGTGAAAGATTAATGGGGAATTCCGACGCAATTAAATAATGAAAAGCTCATAGAATTAGTTCGCTTCCATACCTTAAGTGATTAAAAAGCTTGATTTTAATGGTCGTAACACATCCTAGATAAGCTGAATCATGGTGCGCATCAATGTTATACAAAGGCTTTTACACATCAATTGATAATCGTATAATCCTCGAAAAAAAGGAGTGTCTGAGTAACAGACATGGAAAAGAACTCTGAGAATAAGATTAAAAACCTACCGCCAAACCTTTGGGCGGTGAGTATAACCAGTTTTTTGATGGACATATCCAGTGAGATGGTTATTAATGTTCTGCCTTTGTTTTTGTTCAGCGTATTAGGCGTGAAAACAAATATCATCGGTATTATTGAGGGCATTGCCGAAGCTACAGCCAGTATCTTAAAAGTGTTTTCAGGCTGGCTTTCTGACAAAATGCGGTCACGCAAATGGTTAGCTGTCTTAGGATATGGACTTTCGGCGATTGTTAAACCTCTGTTTTATTTTGCCAACAGCTGGAGTGCGGTGGCCGCTATACGTTGGGGCGATCGCGTTGGCAAAGGAATTCGCACTGCGCCCCGTGATGCTTTAGTGGCAGATACGGTTAAGCCAGAACAACGCGGGTTGGCGTTTGGATTGCACAGAGCGGCAGATACCGCCGGTGCGATGTTAGGCATTCTCATCGCTATCCTGGTTGTTTGGCGTGTTCAAGCGACAGGTATTGGCTTGCAGGAAAATACATTTCGCACCATTGTGCTTATCAGCATTATTCCTGCTGTCCTGGCAGTTCTGGCACTTATTTTTGGCACCCATGAGGTCAAAGTTGAAGGTGTAAGACAAGCCCCTAAAATCAGTTTCAAGGGCCTTGGCAAAAACTTTCTTGTCTTTATGCTCATTGTCGGTATTTTTGATTTAGGCAACTCGTCGGATGCTTTTCTTGTTTTGCGGGCACAGGAAAGAGGCATGAGTGTGCTCAATATTCTCATCATGCTGGCTGTTTTTAACCTGGTTTATGCTCTTGTTTCAACGCCGGCTGGTGGTCTTTCTGACAGGATTGGGCGTAGAAAAGTGATTATTGGCGGTTGGATTATTTACGCACTCATTTATCTTGGCTTTGCCCTTGCCAAAAATGTGACCCATGTTTTCCTGCTTTATGTTGCTTACGGCGTTTATTATGGCATGGCTTATGGCACTGCGAAAGCGATGATTGGAGATCTGGTACCTGAAGAGATGCGTGGCACGGCGTTCGGAACCTATAATGCTGTTTTGGGTATATTGGATTTTCCCGCTTCTATGATTGCTGGCTTTTTATGGAGTGGCGTGGGCAAGTGGGCTGGGTTTGGCGCATCCGCACCATTCTATTTCGGTGCGATTATGGCGACATTGGCTATTCTGCTCTTTGTCTTTTGGAAACCTGAACCTTTGTCAGCAGCTGAAAACGGTTAAGCTGAGACCTTTGTGACACTTAAAGAGAGAAATCGGACAATAGGATATAATCTGCTTGAACGATTTCTCTCTGAAAGGAACATACAATGCGAATCGGTATATTAGATTACCGCATGGATTATTACACCATAAAACGGATTATCTTGAACAAAGTACCGGGCTTTGATTATGTTCCTGTTAAAGATTTATATAGCATATCCAGGAGAGTGGCGCTTAGATTCAACCGTCTTTTTGAGAAAACACTCTTTTCAACTTTTAATCTGAATAATCAATTTGAAGATTTCGATTTAAACAAGGTTGATGTTTTGCATTTTTCAAATGGCATCAGCTACGGTAAAACACCTTGGGTATCCCAGTTTGAGACTATCCTTCCCCGCTTTGACCATCTGCTGCAACGCGAAAATCCTGCGACTGTAAAGAACAAACGCAACCAGGCTATGACCCAACGTGGTTTGGAGGCTCTCGCGGGTGATGCGTGTAAGGCCATCATCGCCTGGTCAGAGAATGCGGCTAAAAACCAGCGCAATTTGCTTTCAGAATTCTCGTCAGAAATTGCGGAAGCTATTCTATCGAAAATGATTGTTCTGGCACCACCGCAAGATGCATTAGTAGATGAAGTGCCTGTCAGAACTTATAGCAAGGAAAATCCGATCCGCTTTATTCTGGTTGGCGCGGGTTTTTTCCGCAAAGGCGGGCGCGAAATTTTGAATAGCTTTGAAAAGCTTGTTAAGGAAGAAGAACTTCCTATTAAACTTGTGTTGGTCAGTCGCTTGCATCGGGACTATTACGCCGCGCACGAGACAGAGGCGGACATAGCCTGGGCAAAAGAAAAAATCCAGGCAAACCCGGACTGGATTGAGTATTATGAAACAATGCCTAATCAACAAGTGCTGGAACTGTTAAAGACCTGTGATGTTGGTCTGTTGCCAACCTATGCTGACACTTATGGCTTTTCAGCGCTTGAAGCGCAGTCCGCGGCTTGTCCGGTCATCAGTACAGACGTGCGCGCTTTGCCAGAGATCAACAATACAGAAGTTGGCTGGTTGATTAATGTGCCGAAAAATGAACTGGGAGAAGCGTATTATCAAACACCGGAAGACCGTCAGGTTCTAAGCGAACGCATTCAATCGGGGCTTGAACATATCATTAGGGGAATCGTCCAGGAGCCAACCACTATCGCTAAAAAGGGGCAAGCCGCGCTTGAAAAAATCAAGGCGCAACATGACCCTGTTCGCTATGGGGAAGTCTTGCGGGAAATTTACGAAAAAGCTGTAGCGTAAGGCTTATCTTCTTCAGTTGCGCGACAAGTCGCAAATTAATGTAATATCGGAAAATGCCTGACTTAAGGATGAAATCGGAAGCTTTATTAGGTATAATCAAAGTATCGAAATTGCATTCAAGGAGACAAAATGATTGTTACCACCAAAAAACTATTCGAACATGCCTATGGAAAATATGCCATAGGTGCATATAACATCAATAACCTTGAACAAATTGAAGGTTTGTTCAGGGGTAATCTGCAATCGCAGGCACCTTTTATCATTCAAATCAGCAAGGGCGCGCGCTCTTACACCAACAAAACATTCCTGGAAGGACTCATCCGCGCAGCTGATGAAATTTACCCTGAAGCCATTTTTGCTGTCCATCTTGACCATGGCGACGAGCAAACTTGCTATGACTGTATTGATTCGGGTTTTTACAGCTCGGTGATGATTGACGGTTCTTCCTTGCCCTATGAAGAAAACGTTGCTGTAACACGTCGTGTGGTTGAAGCCGCGCATGCCAAGGGTATTGTGGTTGAGGCTGAACTGGGTATGTTGGGTGGCGTTGAGGAACATGTCAAAGTTGATGAAGCTGACGCCAAATTAACTGACCCTGACCAAGCCAAGGATTTTGTTGAACGTACAGGTTGCGACTCACTGGCTGTCGCGATTGGCACAAGCCATGGCGCGTTTAAGTTCACCGGCTCACAAAGTCTGCACTTTAATGTTCTGGCGGATATCCAAAAGAACCTGCCTGGTTTTCCGCTGGTAATGCACGGTTCTAGCTCCGTGCCTGAAGAAGAAGTGGCGCGCATCAATGCTGCCGGTGGTCATATCGCTGGTGCCAAAGGCGTGGATGCCACGCAGTTTAAAGCCGCGTCAGAACTTGGCGTAGTGAAAATCAACATCGATACCGATGGACGCCTGGTGTGGACACGCGTGCACCGTGAGTTCTTCCGCGACAAACCCGAAAAGTTTGACTTGCGCGACCCCGGTAAGATCTTCATGTCTGAATACGCCAACTTTATCGCAGCCAAAAACGAACTTTTGGGCAGCGCCGGCAAGTTAGAAGAAGTACGAAAATTTCTTGGGGCCTAAATGCGACCTGTTGAAATTCGACCAAACATTTACTGGGTAGGCGTTAACGACCGTACCACAGACCTTTTTGAAGGACTTTGGCCGGTTTCGGATCAGGGTGTGTCGTATAACAGCTATCTGATTAAAGATGAAAAAACCGCGCTGATTGACCTTTCGAAAGAAAGCTTTACTGACGACTTTGTTGAACAGGTATCAAAGCTCATTGATATCAGCAAATTAGATTACATCATCGTCAACCATATGGAACCTGACCACAGTGGCGCGCTTTTGCGCATTCGCCAGCTTGCCCCTAACGCAAGATTTGTGGGTATGGGCAAGGCTATCTCGATGATGAAGGATTTCTATGGTGTTGATGATAATGTGATGGTTGTCAAACACGAAGACACCCTTAGCCTGGGCAAATTCACTTTGCGTTTCCTTTTCACGCCGATGGTACACTGGCCTGAAACGATGATTACCTACCTGGAAGAAGAAGAAATCATGTTTAGCTGTGATGCCTTTGGTTCCTATGGCAGTTTAGACGGTGTTCTTTTTGACGATGAAGCCAAAGATCAACTGCCTTTCTACGAAAAGGAAGCCTTAAGGTATTACACCAACATCGTTGCCGCGTTTAGCCGCAATACCTTGATGGCGATTGATAAAGCTGCGGTATATCCGTTCAAGATTATCGCGCCATCACATGGTCTGATTTGGCGCAAAGATCCCATGCGTATTGTGTCGCTTTATCAGCAATGGGCAAAGTACGCTACCGAACAAACTGAACCGGGCGTTACCGTGCTGTTTGGCACCATGTATCGCAACACGGAACGCGCGATGGAAGCTTGCTTGCAAACCATCACGAACGAGGGCGTGCCTGTGGAAGTCTTTAACGTGAGCACGGTTCATCCGAGCTTTATCTTGCCGTCTTTGTGGACGAAAAAAGGTGTGCTTATTGCTTGTCCGACCTATGAACGCGCGATGTTCCCTGCCATGGTTCACGCCCTGGATATCGCTGAAATCAAGAGCGTAAAAAACAAGGTGGCGGGCTATTTTGGCAGCTATGCCTGGTCGGGTGGCGCGCAACCAGTATTTGAAAGCTACGCAGAAAAATTGAACTGGGAGATTGCCGGGGCATTGGAATTTGTCGGCTGTGCCAAGCCTGATGACATCCAAACGATCCAGCAAATCGCTCAACAAGTTGCAAGAAAATCAAAAGAGGGCTAAAGCCACAGTGTTTAGCTAAGCAAAAGCCCTGAACTTTCAGGGCTTTTTTCGTAATCAGGCTTAGATAAGGTATAATCTACAAGCCATATAAGGAGAGAATTATGACAGACGAAACGCCAAGAAGAACAAATTTTATCACTGATATCATTGATGAACATAACCGCACCGGTCGCTTTGGTGGCAGGGTGCATACCCGTTTCCCTCCGGAACCAAACGGCTATTTACATATCGGCCATGCCAAAGCTTTAGTGCTTGATTTTGGCATCGCTGAAGATTATGGCGGTATCACGAACTTACGCTATGATGACACGAATCCCGTCAAAGAAGACGTCGAATACGTTGACGCTATTAAGGAAGATATTCGCTGGCTGGGCTTTGATTGGGGCGACAGGGAGTATTACGCTTCAGATTACTTTGAGCAACTCTATGAGATGGCTATCAAACTGATCAAAAAGGGCAAAGCCTATGTTGATGAACTTAGCCCCGAAGAAACCCGCGAATATCGTGGAACGCTGACTGAACCCGGCAAAAACAGTCCCTGGCGTGACCGACCTATCGAAGAAAGCCTGGATCTCTTCCAGCGTATGCGTGCTGGCGAGTTTAAGGATGGCGAGTTGACCCTGCGCGCCAAGATTGATATGGCGTCGCCTAATATGAATATGCGCGACCCCGTGATGTACCGTATATTGCATGCCCATCATCATCGCACGGGTGACGAATGGTGTATCTATCCGATGTACGACTTCGCGCATGGTCAGAGCGACTCGATTGAGGGCATTACGCATTCCTTGTGTTCGCTGGAGTATGAGAACCATCGGCCGCTTTATGACTGGTTTATCGAGGAACTTGAGATTTTCGCACCCCAACAGATTGAATTTGCCCGCCTGAACCTGACACATACGGTGATGAGCAAACGTAAGTTGCGCAGAATCGTTGAAGCTGGCTTGGTGGATAGCTGGATTGACCCCCGTATGCCCACGCTGGCTGCAATGCGTCGCCGGGGTTATCCGCCCAAAGCAATCCGGGAATTTATTGATATCGTGGGTGTCGCCAAGAGCGAGAACGTCATTGAAGTTGAGCTTCTGGAGCATGTTGTACGCGATGAGCTAAACATGACTGCGCCTCGCCGAATGGCTGTGCTTGAACCGGTGAAGGTCATCATCGATAATTACCCCGAAGGGCAGGTGGAGTGGTTTGAGGTCCCCGACTTCCCGCATGACCCGGAAAGGGGCGGTTCCCGCAAAGTGCCGTTCTCGCGCGAAATTTATATTGAAGCGGACGATTTTATGGAAAATCCGCCTTCAAAGTATTTCCGCTTGAGCCCCGGACGCGAAGTGCGCCTGATGAACGCTTATTACATTCAGTATAAAGACATCGTCAAAGACGATGACGGCAATGTTGTCGAGATTCACGTGACTTATGACCCCGAATCACGCGGTGGACAGTCGCCGGATGGCCGCAAGGTGCGTGGCACTATCCATTGGGTATGCGCCAAACATGCTGTTGAAGCTGAAACCAGACTCTACGAGCAAATGTTCCTGGAAAAAGACCCCGAAGATATTCCCGATGACCAGGACTTTTTGGACCACTTCAACAAGGATTCTTTAAAGGTCGTACAAGCCAAACTTGAGCCAGCTTTGGCTGATGCCAAGGTCGGGGAAGTGTACCAGTTCGTGCGCGATGGTTACTTTACACTTGACCACGTTACGAGCACACCTGAAAAACCCGTCTGGATTCGCACCTTGTCATTGGTGGACAGCTGGGCGAAGATGCATAAGTAATTTGCCATCTGGAACAGATTTACCATAAAAATGAGAACAATGAGATTAACAAGGCGGTGAAGACCAACCGCCTTGTTGCTATTAATAAGGCGGAATTCAACCATTCAAAATATTTGGCTTTTATGGTAAGATTGATTTCACGCTGGGGCCCGTAGCTCAATGGCGGAGCAGGCGGCTCATAACCGCTTGGTTGTTGGTTCGAATCCATCCGGGCCCATGTTTTATTTAAGTTCCAAAACAATGTGAGATTACAAATTGTCAGAGTACCATGCGTATACATAAAAATGTATGTAATATTTCGTTTACATGCTGAATGTGAATATTCTCATTGTGTAAAATGACATAAAGCACTTTTTTGTCCAAATCTATAAGAAAAGGAAGGCTTGTCTATAGATTTTGCGTGAAATAATGTGCTCTTCGTGATATAGTTGCATCAATGTTAAAATTACTTTCCAAAATGGAGATTGCCCTATGTTAGAACAAGCCTTACTCGCAGGTGGTTGTTTTTGGGGTTTACAAGCACAATTGAAAGCTGTTCCGGGCGTGTCGGATACGCTGGCTGTCTACACTGGCGGTACTACCGAGAATCCCAGTTATGCCCAGGTTTGTCGGCAAGAAACGGGGCATGTTGAAGCTGTTCAACTGAAATTTGACACTGAGCAGATTAGTTTTGAAAAGCTTTTAGAGATTTTCTTTCAATCTCATGATCCAGTTCTTGCTGAAAGATTTGGTGAACAATATCGCACCACGGTTTTTTATGCGAACGAAGAACAAAACAAAATTGCACAAAAAGTAATCAAAGCTGTAAAATCTTCAGGAATCTATCCAAAAGACTTAGATGTTGCTTTGCGACCTGTTGGTAACGTTTGGCCCGCGGAAGATTATCATCAGGATTATTATGCCAAGCATAATGTTATCTCTGATGATGACTGCTATTGTCGTTAGCCTTTGCGGTTTCACGTTATAATGGGGTCATGACAGATACAACGCTACCTAACGGAAATATTGAAAAACGCATCGCGATACTCATCGATGGCGATAACGCTCAAGCATCTTTGATGGAGCAAATCGTTGTTGAAGCCAGCCGATTTGGCAATACGACCATTCGGCGTATTTATGGCGACTGGACAACAACGCACATGAAATCCTGGAAAGAAACACTTAATTCTTATGCTTTTCAGCCTTTTCAGCAATTTAGTTACACCACAGGGAAAAATTCTACTGACTCAGCGATGATTATTGACGCTATGGACATTCTCCATACGGATTTGGTGGATGGCTTTTGTCTCGTGTCTAGTGACAGCGATTACACGCGCCTGGCAACGCGCATTCGCGAAAGTGGCAAACTGGTGATTGGCATCGGCAAGCAGAGCACACCCCGTGCCTTTGTTTCAGCTTGCGAAGTGTTTATTTATACCGAAAACCTTGAAGAACGCGCCCGCCAGAAGAAAAAAGCCGCCGCGCGTCAAAAGATTGCTGCCAAGCTAAGCACACAGGAAATTGAACTTATTGAAAATATCAACCGCGCTATTGAGATGGTTGGTACCGATGATGATAACTGGGCTAGCCTTTCGGAAGTGGGTACCTCATTGCGCAGGATTGACCCCGGTTTTGACCCCCGCAGCTATGGTGCCAAGCAACTGGCCAGCCTGGTGAGACAGCATAAGACTTTCTTTGACCTTAAAAAGGTACCGGGTAAATCGGTGATGATTATCAGATCAAAAGAAGAGCTCTAATACTGAGCTCTTTTTCTTTTATATGTAGTTTTTCAAAACGAATATTTAATCTGAAGGTGGATAGCCCGTAATATCGCTTATTTCATGGTAAAGTGGTTTCAGCCGGCGATACATTTCCAGGTAAACACGGTTGTAGAGTTCGTCGTAAATTGCCTGATTCTTTGGGTTTGGCTCAAAGGTATCATGTATCCGAGTCATCGCACTAACTGCGGTTTTGAAATCCGGGTAAAGATCCAGTCCAACTGCCAGGTCCATTGCCGCGCCCAGACCGCTGGCTTCGTAAACGTGTGGGCGACTGGCGGGCAGACCAAAAATATCGGCGGCGATTTGCATCGCGGCAGGGCTTTGCGAACCACCACCCGCTATGCGGATGGATTCAATCGGGATGCGACTGCGCTTGCTGGTGCGTTCCGCGCCTTCGCGCAGGGCGTATCCGATGCCTTCAATCATCGAGCGGTAAACATGCGCCCGCGTGTGAATATCGCCAAAACCGATCACCGCGCCTTTGGCTTCGGGACCAGGTAGTTTTAAGCCAGGCGCCCAGTAAGGCTGGGTCATCAGACCAAGCGAACCGGCTGGTACAGAATTGATTAGGTCATCAAAGAGGGCTTCCGTTGGTACACCCCGTTTTTGTGCAAGGCGCTGTTCGTTGTGCCCAAACTCACGCTTAAACCACGAGACCAGCCAAAAGCCACGGTAGAGCTGAATTTCAAGCGAGTAAGCATTGGGGATTGCGGCCGGGTAGGGCGGAAGCAGAGGCACAGCCTCGACATATTTGTAATGCGTGGTGTTGATGGTTGCTGTTGTGCCGAAGCTCAAGCAAGCGACATTTGGTTCAACACAGCCCGCGCCGATTACTTCGCAGGCTTTATCGGATGCCGCGGCGTACAAAGGCAAACCTTCTGGAATGCCGGTTGCCTGGGCGGCTTCATTTGTAATTTGCCCGATCAAAGTGGTGGGGGGTACAAGCGGCATTAGCTTTTCTTTTTCGATGGGTACGGCTTTCCACTTCCAGTCGTGCTTACCCGACCAGCTTTGTTTTTTGTAATCAAACGGCATATAGGTGGCCATATTGCCTGTTGACTCGACCAGTTCGCCTGTCAGCCGATAGTGCATATAGCCTGAGAGCAACATGTATTTATGCGTTTTCTCCCAGATTTCGGGTTGGTTACGCCGAATCCAGTTGATTTCGGCTTCCGCCATCAAGTAGGAAACGGTCGGAGTCATGCCGGTTATCGCGAAGGCAAGTCCCCAAAAGCCACCTATCGGCTTTAGTCCAGGGGTGCGACGTTGGTCTGACCAGTGAATGGCAGGACGCAATGGTTTGCCATCCGCGCCAAGGTTGATTATTGTGGAACGCTGGGTGGTGATTGAAACACCCAAAAGGGCGTCTTTGCGCACGCTGGGCATCTCCCACACCGCCTGGCATGCCTGACAGACAATTTGCCAGAATAATTCCGGGTCTTGCTCTACCCAACCCGGTTCGGGGGTTGAGAAGGTGTCAATTGGGATTTGCGATTTGGCAATGAGATTGCCTTTTGGATCAAAAACAAGCGCGCGACACGACTGCGTGCCCAGGTCAATTGCCAAAAGTTGGGGTTCCATGATATTTACTCCTTAATAGATTAATAATACCCCTAAAACACTGTTTTAGGCGGATTTTGATGGGGAGTTGCGGGAACTAAGCGGAAATCAGGGAAAAAAGTTTTATAAAGCTGTTAGTCGCCTGTTGTTAGATCATACCCAGCTGCTATCCAACTATTCATACCACCCGCCATGTTGGCAACTTGCGGAAAGCCAACTTTTATCAGAAAATCACGGGCCAGGGCACTGCGGTTGCCTGAGCGACAGACAACAATGATTGGCTCGGAAACGGGTAATGACTGATAAGCATATATCAAGTTTTCCAGGGGGATTAAAGTGGCTCCTGGGATGTGTCCTTGGTGCCATTCGTCCGATTCGCGAACGTCAAGAATGAAAGCGCCGTCGGTGTAAAGCGCGTGGGCTTCGCTGACGCTGAGTTCAGTGGGCAATGCATCTGAGTTTTGTATGGCAGTTGTTTCGTTTGGTGCGTCGGGGGCATTTTTATTGATGTGATGTTTGATGAGAAAAAATGCTAAAGCTATGGGAATGAGCAGTAAGAAAAAGAGCCACGGACTAAGCTTTTTGCGCTTGTTCTTCCTGGTAATTGAGTGCTTGCTTTTATCTTTAGAAGATTTGGCATCGACTTTTTTAAGGTTTGCTTTGCTTTTGTTTTGGCTTGGTTTCTTTTTCATGCTTTCGTATCCTATATGTAAGAGAATTTTACACGAAATGAAATAATAAAGATTGCAGAACTTTAATTATGTTTTTTTATGACTGTTTAGGTTTTTCGCCAGGTGGCAGGGAAGAAAAGTAAAAGCACCGGGTAAATTTCCAGCCTGCCCATAATCATCGCCAAACATAAAATTAATTTTGTGGGAACGCTTAGCTGACTATATGGCAGCGATGGTCCGAGCAAATCGGATCCATGGCCAACATTATTGAGCGTGGCAATGACTGCATTGAACGAACTGGTGAAGTCCTGGGTGTCGATGCTTATCAAGGCCAGCAAAACCAGAAAAACAGCCAGATAGGTGATGATATAAAAGGTCGTGCTGCGTTGGTTGATGGCATCAACAGGTTTACCTTCAATGACGATGGGTACCGCGCGTTCGGGGGATATCATGCGTCTGAGTTCCTGTTTGATGGATTTGCCAAACATCATGATACGGGCGACTTTCAAGCCTGATGCTGTCGACCCCGACATGCCACCACAGAACATTAAAAACAACAGGACGATGTGAGCGAAGATGGGCCATTTTTGAATGTCAACGGTCGTGTATGCTGTTGAGGTGATAATTGACGTTGTGGTAAAGAAAACATCCTGAAACATCGTTTTGATGTTCGTATAGAGTGGGAAAACACTCGCGGAAATCAGCAGTACAGCACTGATAATAATGCCCAAATACCAGCGTAATTCTTCAGATTTAAAAAATTGCTTGAATTTGCCAATGACCAAAAGATAGATGAGATTGAAACTCATACCGAAAATCATCATGGCAACCGCGATGACCATATGCACGAATTGACTGTCATAGGTGGCAATCGACTGGGGCACAATGTCAAAGCCTCCAGTGCTTGCGGTACCAAATGCCAACAGGATTGCCTCGAACCAGTCAACCTTTCCAATGCGCAAGAGAATGATAACGGCCAAGATTAAGCCAATGTAAATAGCATACAGAATATGAATCGACTTGCTAATGCGCGATTCCAGTTTGCCAAAGCTTGGGCCCGGCAGCTCAGCGCGCATGATAAAAATGCCCCGTGGGCCTATAGCGGGCTGCAAGCTGATGATAAAAAACAAAAAGCCCATACCCCCAATCACCAGCGAAAAACTGCGCCAAAACAGCAAGGAATGGGGCAATACGTTTTCTTCAATGGCTAAAACAGTGGCTCCCGTGGTGGTAAAACCACTGGTGGATTCGAACAACGCGTCAATAAAAGAGCTTACTTTGCCACTAAAAATATACGGCAATGAACCGATAAGCGATATCATCAGCCAGGCCAATACGACCAGAATTAAACCTTCGCGCGCATAAAAATCATCTTTGTTCGGTTTATTGCGGCTAAGCAAGAATCCCAAGGCGAGACACAGCGCCATGGTAATCAAAAAACCTTTTAGCACCTGGAAGGGTTCGCGGTAAATTATGCCCACCACGACGGATGGCACCATTAGGCCACTCAAAATCATAAGTATTCTGCCTAAAAGGTAACGGATGATGCCGAAGTTCATCGTTTAGTCTTCCAAAATATCGTCTAGTTCCGCGATGCGATGCCCCAGCGTAACGACTAAAACACGGTCGCCTTCCCGAATTTGATCAGCACCACTGGGGATAATGCGACGGATACCGCGCATGATATGTGCGACAAGAATGTTTGGCTTGAATTTAAGTTCGGCGATTGTCGCACGACAGATTTTGGCGTTTTTGTGGGCGATAAATTCAAGTGCTTCAGTGTTCTCGGAGTTCAAGCGGGCGTAAGTTTCAAGGTTGCTTGAAACAGTTTTCTCGCGTGAGCGAATGTAATGGATGATGCGGTCATTGCTGGATATGTGAGAAGTGACGATTGTGTCCAAAAGGTCCTTGTCGATTAGTTTTAGCAGTTCACGCCGATTGACCTTGGTAATTGTCTTTGGAACATTTTGCTGACGCGCGTAAAGGGAGAGCATTAAGTTTTCTTCATCAATGTTTAGCAGGGCAATGGCAACATCGTGATTAGCGAGGTGCATTTGGCGTAGGAATTTTTGGTCAGTCCCGTCGCCGATAATAATTTCTGCATCTGGAAAATTGATAGCGAAATGCTCAGCGACGGTAGCGTCATATTCAATCAATTTAACGCGGACACCACGTTTTAGCAAATCGGGAATGAGATAATAAGCAATGCGACTACCACCGACAATCAAAGCCGTACGCCAGCGTTCGTTTTTGTGTCCACAAAGGCGGCTGAACTGATGAATAGCTTTAGGCCGGCCAACCATTTGAATGGTATCGTGTTCTTCCAGGGTCGTATTCCCTTTGGGGATAATCGTTTCAAAATCACGGTCGATGGCACAAAGCAAAAGCTCAGGAATTTCCGCACGAATTTCTGCCAGGTTGCGTCCAGTAATAGCAGAGCCGGGGTTGACTCGAATCTGCACGATGTCAACCATGCCACCTGCAAAAGGCTCAATGGTTAGGGCAGCGGGGTAGTCAAAGGCACGGGTGATGTCTGCGGCAGCTTCTGCGTCGGGATTGATGAGCATGCCAATGCCAAGTTCTTTTTGGTAAAAGCTTAAATCACGCGCGTATTCAGGATTGCGCACCCGCGCGATGGTGAACTTAGCACCCAGGCGATTGGCGGTTGTGGCGGCAATGAGATTGGTTTCGTCATTTGGAGTAACCGCGATGAAAACGTCCGCGCGAGGGACATCAGCTTCCTTTTGGATTTCGATCGTGGAGCCGTTGCCTTGCACGCCACGAATATCAATGTTTTCAATCAGCGAATCGATTTTGTCTTGGTTTTGGTCAATCACGACAATCTCGTGACCTTCGTTTGCCAAATCCTGACAAAGCGCGCTGCCTAATTTTCCTCCACCGACAATGACAATTTCCATAAGTTTTCCTTCCAATTAAATTTTATCAAAGTTTTGGTATCGTGTTTATTTTTTAGGTAAAAAATTTATTGTATTTGACGTGTTTGGATGATGTGTCTATAATTTTTGAAGGAATGAAAAGAGAAGGACTCTAAGCAAGAAAAAATGGAACTTTACGAAAAAACAGTATTGATTACTGGCGCGACGGATGGCATGGGCAAAGAAACCGCGCTGATGTTTGCCAAAGTTGGCGCGACGGTGCTCATCCATGGGCGCAATCCAAAGAAACTGGCGGATACGCTTGCAGCATTGCGGGAAGCGAACCCCAAGGGGCAGTATTACAGCTATCAGGCTGATTATGCGTCGCTGGCCGATGTGCGCGCGATGGCTGAAACCATCAAAAAAGAGCATCAGCAAATTGATATTCTCATCAATAACGCTGGCCTTTACCCTGATAAAAGGGTTATCACGCAAGATGGTTTTGAACTGACTTTGCAGGTGAACTATCTATCTTCTTTTTTGCTGACACATGCGTTGATGCCTTTGCTGGAAGCCAGTCCCGAAGCGCGTATTGTCAACGTGAGTTCCATCGGGCATAAGCTGGTTTGGAACAGTATCAAAAACCCGAAGTTTAGTCCTTTCTTTTGGCGCTGGGTGAGTTATTGCCGCTCGAAATTGCTTGTCGTGGCATGGACGATTGAACTGGCACGCCATCTGGAGAGCAAAAAAATCACGGTGAACAGTGTACATCCTGGCGTGATTCGTACCAAGGTCATTCGTATTTTGCCCGTTTCCTGGGGCTCTTCAGTACCATCTGGTGCGAAGACGATTTTTAATTTAGCCACAAATCCCGCATATGCCATGACAACCGGGCAGTATTTTGAACGCTATAAACTGGCCAAGGCCGCTCCGATGGCGTTGAACAAAAGGCTGCAAAAGAATCTATGGCGCGCTAGTCATGATTGGGCTGGGCTCGTGATAGAATCAGAACATGAATAAACGCCGATTCTGCAAGGCTAAGACGCTTCTGCTGATTATTTCAATAATGAGTGTCGTTTTGAGCGCGTGTCAAAACACACCGCCGATGCTGACGCCTGTTTTTAACGACGTGAACACACCGGTAGTAAAAACCGCGGAGATGGCAACTCGTCTGGCGGAGCATGCCACGCCAACGCCAGTGCCTTCAGCGACACCGTGGCCAGTGGCGAGCAGCACGCCTAAATCGGACATTATCCAAACCACGCATGGTTTTGTAAACCCGCTTACGGGTTTGTATGTCGATAAGCCGGCTTTGCTCCGCGAACGCCCGATACTGGTGAAAATTGCCAACTGGCCGGAGAATTTGCGACCTGCGGATGGCTTAAACAAGGCTGACATGGTCTTTGAATACTTCATCGGCGCGCAAACGAACCATCTGGTGGCACTTTATTATGGTGATGACCACGAGCATGTAGGACCTTTGGGGCCGGGGCGTGTGGTTGACGCGCGTCTGACCGAGCATATGCAAGGGAATTTGGTCCTTGCCAGCGCGGATGGTGTTTCCGAAGGGGTTTTGGAGGATTTCCTTCCACACCGCTATACCATGCGGGGTTTCGCGCCATGTCCGGGCATTTGCACGGAAACCCAGGCGCAGGGGGGCAATACTTTTGTTGATACCAGCGCCATTCGCGCGTTTCTTGAAAAAGAATCCGCTTCGAATTTTACACCCAGCTTGTTTGGTCTGGCATTTTCAGAGACAGCTCCGAACTCAAACGACCAGGCACTCAGGTTCAGTTATATGTATGCTGATTTCTCAGTTATGGACTGGCGTTTTGACGAAGAGCAAGGCAATTATCAGCTTTGGCAAGACCGCCAGCAAGAACCAGGCCACTATACATTGACGAAAAGCGAAGACCGGGGCACGGGTGAACCCATCGCGTTTGAGAACGTCATTTTTCTGTTCACAAACTATGTCAATTACCGGGATGCTTTTTACGACATCAATTTTAAAGATGGCAATACCGAGCAACGTGGTTTGTTATTGCGGGATGGCTATTTGTATCACATTCGCTGGAGTGCCGCGGATTATGACCAGCCCTTCCTTTTTTACGATTTGGACGGAGAGCCGTTCCAGCTAAAACCAGGCAAAAGCTGGATTACCTTATCCACTCTCGACAGTCGTCTTGAGCGACTTGATGATGGAGCGTGGGATATGCAGTTCATCATAAAATAAAGCGCTTTTCGGCACTTTATTTTTTATCGTTCCTGAAGGTTTTTAGCTAAATAGTTTCTTTTTCAAAGCTTGTCGCGCGCAAACCGTTCAAGGTTACCGCCAGGGCGATGCCGATATCGGCCAGCACCGCTACCCATAATGGCGTTAATCCCAAGATGGCCAGGATCGCCACAGCGAATTTTACACCCAGGCTGACTAAGATATTTTGGCGAATGAGCCTGTTAGTGAAACGCGAAAGGCGCAAGGCAAAGGGCAAGCGTTTCAGGTCATTGTTCATCAGAACGACGTCGGCTGTTTCCAGAATCTGAGCACTCGCCGCGCCCCCCATGGCCACACCGATGTCCGCGCGCGCCAGGGCGGGGCCGTCATTGATGCCATCGCCGACCATAGCTACCGTGCCAAAAGTCTCTTGCAAAAGTTCAAGCGCGTCAAGTTTTTCGTGGGGTAAAAGAGATGATTTGACTTCATGGATTCCAAGTTGGCTGGCGATATTTTGTGCCGCGCCAGCGTTATCGCCGGTGAGCATAACGGTATGCACGTTCAGGTCTTGCAGGGCGTTTAGGACCTCGGTGGCTTCGGGACGGGCCTGGTCTCTCAGGCTCAGGTAGCCACGCACGGAGTCGCCGTCGCAAACCAAAACGGTCGTTTGCCCATCGGCTTCAGCCTGGCGTGTTTCGTCCACAAGTTTGGTGGGCGTTCTGTGTTCCGCGAGAAAGAGAGGCAAACTGCCAACGGTTGCTTTTTTGCCATTCACCGTGCCTTCCTGTCCACGTCCAGCCAGCACTTTTAGGTCTTCAGCGGGCGCGATTTTACCGCGCACGCCACGGTCTTCAGCGTGTTCCAAAATGGCACTGCTCAGGGGATGATGGCTGCGTTCTTCCAAAGCACTGGCCAGTGCTAGCAGATTGTCACAGGACTCGCAGGGTTCATCGCTGTTTTCGCAATCAACGGCTTTGACTAACTCTACTTTGGGTTCACCGCGGGTTAAGGTGCCGGTTTTGTCGAATGCCATGGCTTTGACTTTGGAAAGTCCCTCCAAATAAACACCACCTTTAAAAACGACGCCGGAACGCGCCGCGCGGGTTAAGCCAGAGATAATGGTTACCGGTGTGCTGATAACCAGCGCGCAAGGGCAGCCAATCATCAGCAAGGAAAGCCCGCGATGCAACCAGCCATAGGCGTGTGGTGTGTTCCACAGGGCTTGTCTAAAGAACACGGTTGGGATGACTACGACGAGAATGGCGATAAGCATGACGATGGGCGTGTAGATACTGGCGAATTTGTCGATGAATTTTTCCTGTTTGGCTTTGCTTGCCTGCGCTTCGGTCACGAGGCGAATGATGCGTTGCATGGTGGTATCTTCAACTAAGCGGGTGACTTGGACTTCCAATAGCCCGCTGCCATTGATGGTGCCCGAAAGCACTTCATCGCCAGCTTGTTTGGCAACCCAGGCACTTTCGCCGGTAATGGCTGCCTGGTTGAGTTCGCTTTCTCCGCTGATGATGATGCCATCCATGGGCAGGCGGTCGCCAGCTCGAACGATGATGCGGTCGCCAATTTTTAATTCTTCAACCGGTACCAGGCTCTCTTCGCCGTTTGTCAGGCGCAAGGCTTCTTTGGGTGCCAGGTCGGCAAATTCGGTCAGAACTTTGCGCGCGCTGGCACTGGTGTAGCCTTCAATTGCTTCAGAAAGCGTGAACAGAATGAGCAGGATTAAGGCTTCGGTGCCTTCGCCAATTAACACCGCGCCAATCAGTGCCAGTGACATCAGCACGTCCATGTTCAGCTTGCGTCTGATGAACAGGCTCTTGAAGCCATGACTAAGCACAAACCAGCCGGCAACAGGCAAGATGAGCAGTTGAATGATGATGGTCCAGCGGTGTGACACGCCAAATCGGGGCAGAAACAGGCTAATCGCCAGGAGCAGGATGCCGGGAATGACAAGTTTTAGTTCCGGCATTTGCCAAAAATGTTGCCAAAAGCCTTTGAAATCCAAGATTTTGCTATGTTTTACGCCCTCGGGGTCGTGTGTAACCATAAGCCCACAGGTGTCGCCACCGCAGCCACAACTGCTTGATTGATGATGGTGGTGTTCGCTCATTAAATCCTTTCGTGCATGTGTAAGGCATGGTCTAATGCAAGTTTGAAAAGTTCGCCGATGTGTTCGTCGTTGATGCGGTAAAAAACCTGTTGACCATCGCGTCGGGAAGATACAAAACGCAAATTGCGCAAAAGTCTCAATTGATGCGAAACAGCACTTTGGCTGGTTTGGGTCGCTTCGGCTAAATCGTTTACGCAACGCTCGCCTTTCAGGAGCAAGTCAATCAACTTTAAGCGGGTTGGGTCTGCCAAACCTTTGAAAGTTTCCGCCATACGCTTGATATTTTCATCGTCAGGGGGTAGATGGTTTATGGGCTTGTTTGGTGTTTCAGTTTTCATATTATTTGCCACTTTCTGTTCATGTGCGCGCATGAAGATATGAGAAAATGTTCATAACTTCATATTATACGGTAGTGGGAGCTTGTGTCAATAGGTTTTGACAGATTAGTCGTGTTTGGAGGACGTCAATGGGATATCAATCTTACATGGCGAGACGCCGGCAGGAGAAACGAAAACCGCGCTTTTATACAATAATTTAGACCTGAATATTGTTTGACCATCAATAATCCCTTTGGTAGACTTTTAATAACAAAACTGTTTTCTGTAGAATCGACCATGACACCTGACGTAGCAAAGATCAAAACCGCTTACCTGGACGCTCTTCAAGAGCGTGTGCTTGTCTTTGATGGCGCAATGGCGACAAATTTGCAGGCTCTGTTATTGACCACGTCCGACTGTGACATGGTGGAAATGGTAAGTCCGTATGAATCGCTTGTGCTTAGCGCGCCAAATCTTGTCGCTGAAGTTCACCGGCAATTTTTGGCAGCTGGGGTGGATGTTCTGCAAACAAACACCTTTCAAGCCAATCGCATTGCCCTGGCGAAATATGGTTTGGCGCATAAAACTGATGAAATCAATACCATTGCCGCGCTTATCGCCCGTGATGAAATCGACAAATTTAACCACGATGGCAAACAGCGTTTTGTTGCGGGTTCGATGGGGCCCAGTGGCGTTTTCCTTCCCGGTGTGGATGCTGTTAGGAATGAGCAAACTTACGAAGACATTGCTGACGTTTATTGTCAGCAAGCGCGGGCTCTGTTGCAAGGTGATGTTGATTTGCTCTTGCTTGAGACCGTTATTGACCTGGAAGAACTCAAAACCGCGGTGGCAGGCATTCATCAGGCTTTCGTTTTGGAATCTATGCGGGTGCCGCTCCAGGCCCAGGTAAGTCTGGACGCTCATGGAAAGATGGTATGTGGCGCGGATATCCAGGCGGTTTTGGCGGTCTTTGAAAGTTTACCGGTGAATGTTATCGGTCTCAACTGTGGCGAAGGCCCTGAGCAAATGCGCGCGCCCATCGCCTATTTAAGCGAGCATAGCACTAAGCCGATAGCAGCTATCCCAAACGCGGGCATTCCCCAAAAGGTGGATGGCGCGTTGATTTATCCTGTTGGACCTGAAGCGTTTGCTGAAACGCTCCTGGGCTATGTGGAAGCGTTTGACATTCGTGCCATCGGAGGTTGTTGTGGCACGCGCGCGGAGCATATCCGGGCACTGGTAGATGGCTTGCAACGGTTAAGCTGAACCACGCTTTTTAAAATAGAAGGTAAAATAGAAAGATAAGGAGTATAGCGATGAAAATGCGACGAAACTTTCTACTTATCTTATTATCATGCGCGTTATTATTGAGCGCATGCGGAATACAATCCGGGCTGTCCGCAGAGGAAGCCCAGCAAACAGAAGTGGCAAATCTGGTTGCGGAAATGATGACCCAACAAAGCCTGGATAAACAAAAGGGAACCGAAGAACCAGAAAAAACAGAAGAACCAACACCGGAAGCTACTGAAACACCCGTACCCGAAACACCCACACAAGAAGTTCTTCCCACTGAGCCAGCAGTCTACTCGGTTGGGCCGACAAACTTCCCTGAAGATGTCAATCCATTAACCGGTTTAAAAGTGGCTGACCCCAGTATTCTCCAGCGACTGCCGATAATGGTGAAGGTGCCAAACTTCCCAGCCTATGGGCGCCCGCACGGAGGTTTATCGTCAGCGGATATCGTGTTCGAAACCTGGATTGGCGGTGGTTCCAATCGCTTCGCGCCATTGTATTATGGCGAGAACAGCGATTATGTGTGGCCGATTCGCTCCATTCGTATTGTGGACCCTGAAATCGCAAGTCTGTATAACGCGGTGATTGCTTTTTCCGGTGGTGACCCGGTCAAGGTGATGCCTAAGATTTATCGCATTATGGGTGATCGCTTGTTTCCGGAAGGAACCTGTCCGGGCATCTGCGACCGTGGTTCCGGTGATGTAACCCGGCTTTATGCCAATACGGCAGCTATCACGGAGTATTTCCAGAACGCCGGGATTGACCCTGCCACAAGACCAAATCTGGACGGTATGAAATTCAGTGAAGCGGTACCTGCTGGTGGCAAGCCTGCCAGTAAAGTGGAATTCCATTTTAACTACTACAACAAGGGCGATTGGGAATATGACGAAGCCAGTGGGAACTATCTGCGCTGGATTGAAGATGCCTATACCTATGAAATGATACCGCTTGTTGACAGAAATACAGAAGAACAACTGGCATTTTCAAACGTGATTATGCTTTTTGTGGAGCATGTGGAAATTGAAACGCAACTGATTGATATCAAAGTCTGGGGCAACACCGCAGGCAGACGCGCGGTTATCTTTAGGAATGGCCAGGCCTACGAAGCCATTTGGAAAACGAACGATAACGAGTCACCGATATCTTTCTATGACCTGGAAGGTAATCCGTTCCCCTTGAAACCGGGTAAGAGCTGGATAGCGTTAACTGGCTTGAATACTGTTGAAAACATCACGGGAGATTTGTGGCATTACGATTTTAAAATGCCCTAAACGAGATGCGCGCTCTGGTAATCTCTGACATTCACTCAAATCTAGGCGCCTTTGAGGCGGTTTTGGCTGATGCGGGTGAATTTGACCGCGTGATTTGTCTTGGTGATGTGGTTGGCTATGGGCCTGACCCAGAAGAATGTGTCAGCTTGTTACGTGAATTGCCTAATTTAACCTGCATTATGGGTAATCATGACGCGGCAGTATTAGACATCATAAGCACAACTCACTTTAACCATGAAGCGCGCAAGGCTTTGAATTTGCAAAAGAGTCTGATGACGAAAAGCTCGCTTGATTTTCTAAGCGAATTGCCTGAAAAGTTGCTCCTTGATGGGATTACTCTGGCACATGGCAGTCCACGCGATCCCATTTGGGAGTACGTGGACCAGGGTGGCATCGCCTGGGCAGCGTTTGAGTATTTTGAGAGTCAGGGTTCTTTGGTGGGGCATACGCACACGCCAGCGATTTTTATCGAATCAGCAGATTTTAAGGTGCGTTTGCTGAAACCGGAATCTGGCGACCGCTGGATACCGCAAGAACGCTTTATATTGAACCCCGGCGCGGTGGGGCAACCGCGCGACCGTGACCCCAGAGCCACTTATGTGATTTGGGATCTTGAAGAGAATAGCTTTTTGTTCAAAAGGGTGCCTTATGATGTGTCAGCTGTGGCAAAACGCATCGAAGAACGAGGCATCCCATCAATACAAGCGAGACGCTTGAATTTAGGCAGGTAGCGGGAACTTTTATTCGAGTTTTTTCGTTTAATGCTTAAGGCTAAGGAAGCTTTAAAAAGGAGAAGAGAATGAAGAAGAAAATATTGATTTTTAGTTTGATAGCCCTGTTGCTTTTAGGGGCATGTGCAAAAGCCCCCGCACAAAAATATGAGTATATAACCGAGGATAGCACGGGATACGCGGGAGTTCCTGAATTGCCAAGAGAATCGCTTCTGATGGACGAAGCCTTGGAGGGATACGAGTTAGGGTCATCAACTCAAGAACGACTGGTTATTAAAACTGCAAATATGCGTGTTTCAGTGGTTGACCCGGTAGAGGCGATGTGGTCTGTCAGTCAAATGGCAACTCAGTTGGGTGGATATGTGATTAGTTCGGAGTCATCTAGTTCAGTAAATTCGAGTGGCGAATACAAAACTGCAAGCATATCCATTCGGATTCCTACTCAAAAATTAGATGTAGCGATGGAAAAAATTCGTCAATTGTCAGCTGATGGCAAAGATGGTGTTTTATCAGAATCGACGTCTGGTGAAGATGTTACATCGGATTATGTAGATACCGAGTCTCGCGTGCGCAATCTTGAAGCTGCTGAAGAGCAGTTAATGGTGTTGATGGAAAATACGACTGACCTTGATAAGACCATGAAGGTTTTCAGGGAACTGACCCGCACACGTGAGGAAATCGAGGTGTTGAAAGGGCATATGAAGTATTTGAGAGAATCAGCATCGATGTCTATGATTTCAGTAAACTTTGTGGCAGAAGCTTCAATTAAACCAATTGAAATCGGTGGATGGAAGCCCGGGGTTACTGCGCGTGAGTCGCTGCAAAAGTTGATTGATATCGCGCAAGGCATTGCGGATGTTCTCATTCGCTTTAGTATTGTTTGCTTGCCTTTCCTAATCCCGTTGGGTTTGGGCGCCTTCTTTGTGACAAAAGCGGTTAAGAAACGCCGCGCGAAAAAGCAAGTACAACGAGCGAATTACTATGCCAAGCCGCCTGTGATAGACCCTGTTGAGCCAGAGAAGAAAGATTAAACTTTAGGATATATAGACAGAATCGCGCTGTATTCACGGCGCGATTCTGTTTTAAGGCCTAGTGTTTGGGGGCGAATGGGATTGTAGTTAGCAAGCTTATTACTTAGCATTGTGCAGTAATTAATAATGGCAGAAAGTTTGTGAAAATAAGCAGATAATTACCATCCCTGTTCACCGAGGCGTCTCGCCGTGGTCAATATAGGCTGGTGAATCTAAAATTTTGATATGCAATTGCTTAGCAACAGCATTAAAAAATCCACTTATAAGATGTTTTTTGCGTCGGCGAAGACGCCTCCGTGAACGTAATATTCTTGATTGAAAATATGCTAATAAATATACAACGCGTATAACTACGAATCGAATTAGGCTATTTCATCACCAAGAACGGTGTTGAGTTCAGCTTTGCTTATCGCGCCGTCGCGCAGGATTAATGGTGGCGTTTGGGTGCAATCCACAATCGTACTGGCTGTGGTGGAAGTGAGGATGTCATCATCTATAAAAAGGTCCAGGTGGCCGGCAAGTTCGGCAAGTATTTCAGCCGGGTCGGCATGATTAGCATGTTCGGAAAGATTCGCACTGGTCACCGCGAGCGGGCCTGACTTGCCAAGCAATTCCAGCGCGAAGGGATGGTTGGGCATACGCAGGGCGATGCCATCCAGGGTGCTTAAATGCTGAAATTTACCTTCTTTTTTGGGCAAGATAAGCGTTAATTTGCCTGGCCAAAAGTGCTTGATTAGTTTTTGCGCATTTGGGGGTATCTCGTGTGTGATTTCAGTCAGCTGGGTGGTGTCAGCTATCAAAACGGGCAAGGCTTTCGCGCGACTGCGGTGTTTGGTGGCGTAAATCTTGTCTAATGCGCGTTTTGAATTAGGCAGACAAGCCAAACCGTAAAGTGTATCGGTAGGGAAAACAATTAGCCCTTCAGCATTCAGGACTTCAAGGGCACGCTGAATGGCTTTAGGGTCATGGCTGGACAATCGCTCAGGCTGGTTCACTTGGGTACCTCAATGCGAATCAGGCGATTATATTCAGCTAAATCCTTAAGCAAATCCACATTTGCCTTTGGGTAGCTTGTTTTTGCCAGGTCCATGGCTGGCTCACCGGTGCTGGCTTCAATTTCAAGCAGAATAAGCCCAGGCGTTTTGAGCACAGCGTGTGATTGTTCAAGCAAGCGCCGAATGAACGCGAGACCATCTTGCCCGCCATCAAGCGCGTTAACTGGCTCCCAGGCACTTACACTAAGTTCGGCGAGTGTCGCGCTGGGGATGTATGGCAGGTTAGCACAAATTAAATCTGCTTGCCCTGTAAAGTTTGCCAGCAGGTCAGATTGCTGAAACGCGATGCGGTCTTGCAAACCATGTAGTTGCGCGTTTTCTTTGGCAAGATTTAGGGCATCTTCGGAGATGTCCAGGGCGGTGATGGTTAGGGCAGGGTGATTTTTGGCCAGGCTTATCGCGATACAAGCGGAACCGGTGCCGACATCAAGCGCGTGGCTGGCCAAAGGGTTTGCGCGTAGCCATAGCGAAGCTTCATCAACCAGGCGTTCTGTTTCAGGGCGTGGGATGAGTACAGACGGGCTGACTTTAAAATCGAGCCCGTAAAAACTTTGCTTGCCGGTGATGTAGGGAAGGGGCTCGCCTTGTGCTAAACGCTTTGTAAGGGCGAAAAACTCTGTTTTTTGGCGCTCGCCAAGCGTTTCGTTCCCATGGGCTATAATCCAGGTTTTTGGTCGATTTAAGACATGTGCCATCAGGATAATGGCACTATGCTGGGGGTTATCCAAAAGACTGAGTTCAGCTTGCGCTTCCAGCAGGCAGTCACGAATGCTAATCTGTAGCATCGGTTTCAAAACTTGCCAATCGCTCGGCTTCTTCAACATGTTGCAGTTCTTCGATAAAATCGTCCAGGTCGTAACCATCCATGACGGCCTGAATGTTAAAGGAACTTTGATTGATGCGGTGGTCGGTGACGCGCGATTGAGGATAATTATAGGTGCGAATCTTTTCGCTGCGTTCGCCGGTGCCAATTTGCGAGCGACGGGTAGCGTCAAGTTCGGATTGCCGCTTTTGCTCTTCAAGTTCGTAAAGCCGGGCTTTGAGCACGCTCATCGCGCGGGTTTTGTTTTGCAGTTGTGAGCGTTCGTCCTGACAGGCAACAACGATACCGGTGGGTATGTGGTGGATGCGCACGGCAGTCATGTTCTTCTGAACGTTTTGGCCACCCGCGCCGGCTGATTTGTAGACATCGATTTCAATGTCTGAATCAGGAATTTCAATTTCAAAGTCATCGACTTCGGCCAACACGGCAACGGTAACAGTGGAAGTATGAATACGCCCCTGGGATTCGGTTTCGGGCACGCGTTGAACACGGTGGACGCCCGATTCGAACTTTAAACGCGAAAAAGCGCCTTTGCCTTTTACGGTGAAGGTCACTTCTTTAAAACCGCCGATGCCAGTTTCGTTGGAAGAAATTATCTCAGTTTTATAACCGTGGATGTCAGCGTATTTTAGATACATACGTAACAAATCTGCCACGAAGAGTCCGGCTTCGTCTCCACCGGTGCCGGCGCGAATTTCAACGATGACGTTGCGGTTGTCGCGCGGGTCTTTGGGCACGAGCATGGCGCGGAGTTTATCTTCCATTTCGTCGCGGTGCTCTTGGAGTTCATCAAGCTCCAGGCGGGCAAGGTCGAGTAATTCGCCTTCGGCGATCTCAATGAGTTCTTTGGTCTCATCAATTTTGTTTATAGTTTCAAGATAATCCCGGGCAGCTACCGCGACATCTTCAAGGTCAGCACGCTCTTTGGAAAGTTCAACAGCCAGTTGATAATCTTCGCCAACTTGTGCTAATTGTGCTTCAATGTCGTTATAGCGGTCGAGTATTGCGTTTAATTTTTCTAACATATTCTTAGTGCCTTTACAATTTTCAGCCCGATTATACCATTTGGAGAGATGTATTACTATAAACCTTTCGTATTTTTTGCCATTCCGTGTATAATCAGCCGTCGGAGAAAGTTTAGGATGCAACTATATTTTATTAGACACGCTCAATCAACGAATAACGCACGCTGGGAAAGTGGTGAGTTTACCGATAACCCGCGTGTGGCTGACCCGCCATTAACGGACAAGGGTATTTTGCAATCCCAACTGGTGGCGCAGGAACTGAGCAAACACAACCCTGGTATAAAAACTCACTTTTTGGACCAGCAAAACCGAAGTGGGTATGGAATCACTCATGTCTATTGCAGTTTGATGGAACGCGCCATTCAGACTGGCAGTATTATTGCCCGGCATTTGGACGTACCACTCATCGCGCTGCCTGACTGTCATGAAGTAGGTGGCATTTACCTGGAAAGAATAGTGGGCGATAAGCCCGTGATAAGCATGGAGTATGGACTGAACGCGAGTTATATTCAGGCGACATATCCCTTTTTACGCCTTGAGCATCATATCCATGAAAAGGGTTGGTGGCCGGGTGGCAAGGAAGACCGCGAACTCGTTGCCGAAAGAGCCACGCGGGTGATTGACTTTATTCGTCATCGCCATGGCGAAACAGACGACCGTGTGGCGCTTATTACGCATGGTGGCTTTTTTAACTATCTGTTTCGGGCACTTTGTCGCTGTGAGATGAACTTTGCCGCTGACCAACGCTACCCGTATCGGTTTATGTACAATAATTGCGGTATTAGTCGTTTTGATATGCCCGATGAGATGGCGCAGTTCATCTATCATAACAAAACCGACTTTTTACCCGACGAATTGATTACGTAATCTGTAAAGCTTGGTAGAATAGCAACAGCTATGCACCGTTAACCTAGAAAGCATAGACTAAAAGAGGAATATCTTGCCAATAATTTTCAATATCATATTTATCTTCATCCTTTTCGGGTTGAATGCCGTTTTTGCGATGTATGAAATCGCTATGGTATCCGCACGTAAAGTCAGACTGGAGCAACGCGTTGCTGAAGGTAAAAAAGGCGCAGCCTACGCTTTGGAATTACTCAAAGATCCTAATCAGGAATATCTTTCCGCAATTCAAATTATGATCACCATGATTGATACCCTGGCTGGTGGTATCGGTGGTGCTGTTATCTCGCAACCTTTGGCGGAGATTATGAAGCAAGTCACATGGCTGGCACCTATCGCGGAAACGTTTGCGCTTTTAATTGTGGTCATTCTGATTACCTATTTTTCGATTGTGCTTGGAGAGTTAATTCCCAAAAGAATTGCTGTCAGTGAGCCCGAAAATGTGGTCACAGCACTTTCCCCGATGGTCAGGACCCTAACGCGAATCTTAAAACCTTTAACACGATTGTTAAGTGGTTCCACTAACATCGGTCTGCGTGTCTTGCGCATTGAACTCAGCCCAGAACCATCCATTACTGAAGAAGATGTGAAAGGCTTTATTGAAGAAGGTCGCCAGACTGGCGTCTTTGACCAGGCTGAACAAGAGATGGTGGATGGCGTGTTTCGTCTTACAGAACGGCGGATTGACGCCCTGATGACGCCCCATACCGAACTGGACTGGATTAATATCGAGGATGAGCAAGCGGAAATTATTCATGATATCAAGTCTAGTCCTTATTCGCGTATGCCGGTAGCTGAGGGCGATTTGGACCGCACTATCGGCATGTTGCACATTAAGGATTTAGTGGGTGTGGATATTTACGCGCCTGATTTTTCGGTTACCAACCATATCCGCGAGGCGCTGTTTTTGCCAGGCAATATGCAGGCGATAAAGGCGTTTGAAACGTTCCGAGAGAAAGCGGTGCATCAGGCTTTGGTTATGGACGAATTCGGTGGCGTTTTGGGCCTGGTTACCTTATATGATGTACTTGAATCGATTGTGGGCGCCATTCCCCTAAATGAGTTTGACCTTAACCAGGAAGTGGTTTTACGTCCTGATGGTTCGTGGTCGTTTGATGGCCTTTTGCCGATTGACGTCCTAAAGGACTTACTTAAGGTGGAACAGTTCCCTGAAGAAGATACTGCCGACTTCCAAACATTGAGTGGCTTTATTATGAACCAGCTTGGGCATATCCCAAAAGTTGGGCAGAGTTTTGTTTGGGAACAGTTCTCGTTTGAGGTTTTAGATATGGACGGATTTAGAGTCGACCGGGTTTTGGTCAAAGATCATTCTACCGAGATTAATGAAACGATAAACGAAGAAAGCGAAACCTAATTACTGGACCATCGTGTAAACGAAGCGTGGGGCAAAAGATGCCCTGCGCTTTTTTCTTTAAGGCAAATGACGCCACTGCTTATTGTTCCCCGACCTGGTTTTAGAGTATCCACGATTGCCTGGGTTGTGGTGAAGTGAATGCAACTGGGCGCGGTAATTAAGATGAACTGCGGATTCGGGTCGAGAATATCTTTGATGGCGAGAATCAGGTCTGGTAGCTGCTTGAGAAAATCAGTGTAACGCGATTCTTCTTCATTTTCCATTCGTGGGAATTGCAGGATTAGCGCGTTGTAGTTTTTTTCGCGCCGGGCTTCGCGCTTGATGAACTTAAGGGGCTCTTCCTGAATGTATCGGATGGGGGCGTCTTTCATGCTGGAAAGCTTTTGGTTTGCCATCGCCCAGCCGATGCCATGTTTTGAGCTGTCCACATGGGTCACGTCCGCGCCAGCATGGGTGGCGACGAGATTCATCAAGCCCGTGTAGGCCCACAAATGGAGCACTTTGACGGGATTTTGGACTTTTTTAATCGTGTCCTGGAGCCATAGCCAGTGCTTAGTTTCTTCCGGAAAAATGCCGATGTGTTGTGAGGCACCCAGTTGTGTCTGGAAACGTAGCATTTCCCAGCGCAGGGGCCAGGATTTTTGCGCGTTGTCTTTGTAAAGCCATTTGCCCCCGAAATTGTGGAGGTCAGCCTGAAACCGGGCATGGTTTTCCTGCCAAAGTTCGGGCGTGGATTTTGGCCAAAAAGCCTGCGCGTAGGGACGGACGAGTACCATTTTGCCGAATCTTTCCAGGATTTTGCCATCGCCAGAGTCGAGAAGTTCATGTTCATGCCAGGCAGTAGCGGTTTCAAAATAGTGTGGTTGGATGTTTTGTTTCATAGCAACTCACTTTATAAAAAGGCTGTATATTAGTGGAACGAGGAAATGGACCATCAGGCCCAATGCGCCACTTCGGAAGAAGGCAACGCGCAAAAGGTCATTTTCGAAAAGAGGCTTTTCTTTGGCGCGGAAACGTTCAAGTGTTTGGGGAACGACCATAATGGCCATTAATATCAATGACAAACCCGTAACCCAGTAAGGGAGCAATTCAAAGATAATGAACAGCATGATACCAATGATACTGGCAAGTGAAAGGCAAATCGCGGAGATGATATTCAGGCGTCGTAAGGTACGGGCACTTTTACCTTGCCTGGCTTGGTCAATCAGGCTGATGTAAAGCATAATCAATACAACGAAAGCAATGGCAAGCATCGAAAACTGATTTAGTTCATCTGCAAGACCAAGACTGCCCAGCAGGCAGAAGAAAGCGTTTACAAGCCAGTTGTAGGGGCTTGTTTTCAGATGAAATATTTTCTGCAAACCCAGTTTGCGCCAGTTCAGGATAAAAATGATAGCTAAGAGCGCCAAGCCAGTGATAAGCGTTTTGGTGCCTGGTATGGCATAAAGCGTAATCGTGATGCCGACAAGTACCAGCAATAATAACTTCGCGGTGTTGAGTTTAATAATACCCGCCGCGATAGGGTTTTGCATGTCATCGGCTTGTATGCTGATATCTTGTGGGGCGTACTGCCAGTCGCGGAACAAAAATAAAATCCAGGAACTAAAAATGTTTGCCAGGATTATACAGAGCATCTTCCAATTTGGTGTTACCTGGCTGGCTGCAACACCGAGCAGGCTGGCAAAGAGCGTCACCGCCAGGCCAGTCTTTAAACGCAATAGTTTCATGCAGGCAGGAAAAATCTTTTTCATGGCTTGTTAAAAAGTATACCAAATGCGCGTAATAGTCGGGTGGAACAATTTGAAAAATACCAATTCTTCCCTAACATGGCTAAATTTTGTTATCATAAATGAAGTAATTTTTGGAGAAACGGAGTAAGCATGAATTTTGATAAAAATATTGACCGAAGACAGACTGAAAGCCTGAAATGGCGTCGCTGGGACCCGGACATTTTGGCGATGTGGGTGGCGGACACCGATTTTGAAGTGCCACAGGAAGTTATGGATGCTATCCACGCCCGGGTTGACCATGGCATTTTGGGCTATGGTTTCGCGCCCGATGGCTTGACCGATGTGGTTACCAGCCGACTGGCACGATTGTACAACTGGCAAGTAAGTAATGAGCAGGTGCAATATGTGCCAGGTATCGTGACCGGATTCAACGTGGCTGTGCGTGGTTTTTGTAAGCCGGGTGAAGAGGTTATTTATCAGGTGCCTGCTTATCCGCCCTTTATTCGCGCGCCACGTGGCGCGGGCATGCAGGGTGTGCAAAATGCCATGGTTCTCGGTGAAAGTGGTCAGTACGAAGTTGACTTTGAGCTTTTTGAGCGTCAAATAATCGATAACAAGGTGCGGGTCTTTATTCTGTGCAATCCACACAACCCAACCGGCCGTGTGTATCGCCGTGATGAGCTGGAAAAGTTTGCTGAGATTTGCTTGCGTCATGACGTTATCATCGTATCCGATGAAATCCATTGTGATATCTTGTATGACGATCGGAAGCATATTCCCATTGCTGGCTTGAGCAAAGAAATCTCGGACGTAACCATCACTTTGCAAGCACCCAGCAAGACTTATAATATTGCTGGTTTGCACACTTCGGTGGCGATCATTCAGAATGAAGAACTGCGTCAGCGCTATAACGCGAGCAAGGCTGGGCTTGTTGGTACCCCGTGCATTTTAGGAATGTACGCAGCCAAAGCGGCTTATGAACATGGCGATGCCTGGTTGCAGGCGCAGTTGGCATACTTGCAGGCCAACCGGGATTTGATTGATGAAGCCTTGCAGACCGATTTGAAGCCAATTAAGTGGGCCAAGCCTGAAGCGACTTTCCTGGCCTGGCTTGATTGTCGCGATTTGGGTGTTGAGGGGTCAATGCAGGAGTTCTTCCTTGACCGCGCGAAAGTTGGTTTTAACGATGGCCCTGAGTTTGGCGAAGTTGGACAGGGCTTTGTGCGTCTGAACTTTGGAACCACGCGTGCCAATATCCAGCTGGCCATTGAAAAGATGAAAGCTGCGATTGAGAGTCTTTAGTTAAAGAACTTAATTAAACTTATGCTTGAACAGAAAAGATTAAACAAAAACGAGCCGGGAAACCGGCTCGTTTTATGAACCTAATGATTAATCATTAATGGGGACAACGTTGGCGGCTTGCTTGCCCTTGCTGCCTTCTTCAATGCTGAATTCGACTTTCTGGCCTTCATTGAGGCGTCGGTAGCCATCCATTTGGATTGCCGAGAAATGAACGAAAATATCTTCGCCATCTTCCCGGCCAATAAAGCCGTAACCTTTTGGTGCGCTGAACCACTTAATCGTACCAATACTGCGTTCTGACATTCTAAATAAACTCAACTTTCTTTCAATGATTGTTTTCTTGCTTTTGCAAGTCCGATAAATTTATCATTGACCTGCGGAAACGTCAAGCACTTAAAAGGCTGCTGTTTAAAAAACGTGTCGTGAAATTAATGTATGTGCTGATAAGTTTTGCGCTGTAAAGGAACTACAGTGCGCTTTGATTATCAAAATACATCAAGTAAATAATGTTTTAACTAAACAACAAAATATTGTGGAGGTATGAAAAATTATAGCTATCTTATTAATTATTTGCAGTTTCGTTTGGATAAACTCTGAACCCTGTCAGATTAGCTGTATTTGATTGCAAGCAAGCGTAAGAGAGAATATATATCAGGCAGAAAATTATGAGAATCTTCCGTTTAAAAAAGAGGCTACCAACAGACAGCCTCTTTTTCTCAGATTTAGTCAAATAGTTTTAATTCAGGATTAGTGGCAGATAGAGATAATCGACGGTGACAGCGTCGGTACCAACCTTTAAACGCTCATTGGTATCATACACGGCCGAGGCATCACTTGCACGTCCGCCAATAACATAGAAGTATCCATCGCTGGCTATGTCACCTTCCATGTAAACGCGTGCTTGGTTTAAAAAGGGGATGGTTGGTGAATCTGTCCAGGTATCCGATATAGGATCATAATAAGCAGCATGGTTTAGGGCGCCCCACTCGGCATCGCGTCTTCCTGCTGCCAGCCACATAGTGTTTGCATTACTGCCATCAGCCATGTATGACCAACGGGTGTATGCACCGTCACCGTCCGGCAATGGTGCAATAAAACTCCACGCGGTACCATCAAACTTTTCTGCAGTCATGTCGGGGGTAAACCCAGGGTACGAAACACCACCAGCCACGTAAATCGTGCCATTAATGGCTGCAGCTGAGAAGCTCGTGCGAGATTTTAGCATAGGAATGCTTTCTGACCAGGTTTGTGTGATGGTATCTAATTTCCAGACTCGGTTTGTACTTGCGTTACCCTCAAGCCCACCTAACACATACAGGTCTGTACCGATTGCGACTACCTGATACTGTTGTCTAGCTATATAACCACCATTGGCTGGAATAGTTGTCCAGGAATCAGCAGCAATATCATAAACATAAGTGTTACTGTCATCTCCGCCACCGGGAATGTAGATTTTGTCGTTAATGACAGCCCCATCAATGGAATCGAGTGCTACAGGCATTGGAGACATGGTTTGCCAGGTGTTATTTACGGTATTGTAACGGAAATTAGTTGAGGTTGGTGTATTTCCTATCGCATCACTGGTACCGCCAATTACATAAACATAGTTTCCATTGGCGATGACGGCATTAAACACACGTCCTTCGGGCATTGGTGCCATGGTTTCCTAGGCACCACCAATATCGGCAGGCTTAATACCCCCGGAAGCTTCGCCAATCACAGCTGTTCCAGACGCGATACCGGTCTCGCTGGTGATCTTTTGGGCTGATGGTGCTGCCAGAGCCGCGCCTGTTAAGACTTGCAAGAGTACAAATACTGCAAAAACAATCCAAAACTTAGTTTTCTTCATTGTGACTTTTCCTCCTTAGAGATTAAAAAAATTATTGCTATCAAAGAACTATTATAGCACTATCATTGATAACATGAGAAAATTAATTATTGAGTTTGCTCTTGAACAGGTATTTGGTGCTTCATAAAGCAGATTTCATATTGCCTGAAAGGTATAATAAGGGCATGAAAATGAATTCCACTTCTGCTGTTGAAGAAAGTTATAACAATTCCACATACCTTCGCGAAGAGCAATACCAAAGTGCGGATAATCTAAACGCGCGAATTGAGATTCACAGGCGTTTTAGCACTGCTAAAAAGGAATGGAACGATTTCATTTTTGAACATATCCCCTTTACGCAAGCCAACTTTAAAGGGCTGGCACTGGGTTGTGGCAACGCAACGCAATGGCGTGAAAATCAATCCCGTTTTCCGCGAGATACGCGCATGGTTTTGAGTGAGTTTTCCTATGGCATGTTGCAGGAGCCCAGATTTGCCTTCGCGGAAGATGAGCGATTCCAACTTTGCACGATGGATGCCCAGCACATCAGTTTTGCGTCAAATAGTTTTGATTTTGTCAGTGCAAATCACATGCTTTATCACGTGCCGGATATCGCGCTGGCACTGTCTGAAGTCTGGCGTGTGCTAAAAGCGGATGGCAGTTTTATGGTAGCTACCAACGGTGAGCATCACATGACCGAACTCGACCAGCTTTTACAATCGTTCAACCCGGTATATCAGGGCGAGCACGCTATGTCCAGCCGGTTTACTTTGCAAAACGGAGAAAATCAGCTTTTTGAGTTTTTCGACGAAGTGGCGTTGCACCCTTACCAAAGTGACTTGTGGGTGACGGACGCTGGCTTGCTATGCGACTATGCCTGGTCGACGCCGAAGGTGCAGTTGCTTTTCAGGCCTGAACAAAAAGAAGACCTGCGTCAGTTCTTTGACGCCAAGATTCACGCTGATGGTGGCATCTTTATCGGGAAAGATACCGGATTGTTTATCGCGCGTAAGCCACGAAAATAACCACAATTGCTACCACCGCGCAATAAGCCGCGAAGGGTAAAAGCGATTTTTCCTTTAGATAGCCAATGAACCATTTGATGGCAAAATAACCTACAACGCCGGCAATTACAAAGCCCAAAAGCAACACAGGCAAAAACTCTAAAACGCCATCCATTTTGATGAGCTTCAGCACACTGAGCAAACCCGCGGCTAACATGATAGGGACAGACATTAAAAAAGAAAAACGGGCAGCGGCCTGGCGTTTAAATCCCTGTGTGAGTCCGCCAGTAATAGTCGACCCTGAACGCGATACGCCGGGGAATATGGATAATGCCTGAAAGAAACCGATGATGAGCGAATCTTTGACGGTCATGGTTTCAAGGTCACGTGTCTTTTTAGACCAAAGTTCGCTAACTGTCAGTAATATGCCTGTTCCGAATAGAAATACCGCTGTCCAAACGGGGCTGTCGAACAAGGCTTCGACCTGGTCCTGGAGCAATAGTCCAATCAAGCCAGCGGGAATCGTTGCCAGGATGATATACCAAGCCAGGCGACTCTCGGCACTTTGGAATGGTTTGCGGTCTTTGATGCCGGCAAAAAAGGCTTTGAGAATGTCCAACAAATCCTGGCGGAAGTAGACAAAAACAGCCACTAGAGTGCCTAACTGCACCAGCACGTCAAACAGGAAAGCTTTTTGTGGGTCAAGGTTCCAGTTGAGCAGAAAGGGCACCAAAACCAAATGTCCGGAGCTTGAAACAGGCAGAAACTCGGTGAGTCCCTGAACGATACCTAAGATGATAGCTTGAAAATAGCTCATAGCACCTCTGGAACGCGCGAAAGGTTTAGTTTTGCCAGGGCTTCGGTGGCGAAGTCGTCCAAATACCCGCCGATGATAGCCTGGCGCAAATCACGTGTCAATTGCACTAAAGTGTGCAGGTTGTGAATAGAGAGCAAGGTTGATGCCAGAATTTCTTTGGCGACCAGCAAATGGCGGATATAAGCGCGGGAGAAGTTTTGGCAAGTGTAACAACTGCAGTCGGGGTCAATGGCCAGTGGATCGCGCGCGTAGATGGCACCTTTCATGTTGAGCCGGCCGGTCTTAGTCATGGCGGCACCGTGGCGTGCCAGGCGTGTGGGGTGCACACAGTCAAAAATGTCTACGCCACGCAAAACGCCTTCAATCAGGTCTTCCTGGGTGCCAACGCCCATCAGATAGCGGGGTTTTTCAGCGGGTAGAATCGCGTTGACGTACTCGATGGTGCGGTACATGTCTTCTTTGCTTTCGCCAACCGAGAGCCCGCCTATAGCGTGGCCAGGAAAACCCATGCTGGAAATTGTTCGCGCGGATTCTTCGCGCAAATCCCTAAAGATGCCGCCTTGCACGATGCCAAACAGGGCCTGATCGGGACGTTTTTTGGCGCTTAGGCAACGTTCCGCCCAAACGTGGGTGCGCTGCATGGCTTCTTTCGCGTAGTCGAAGTCCAGGGGTTTGGCACATTCATCAAAGGCCATGATGATGTCCGCGCCGAGTTTTTCCTGAATGTCAATCGAGATTTCCGGACTTAGACGTTTTTCGGAGCCGTCGATGTGTGAGCGAAAGGTAACGCCATCATCGTCAATTTTGCGCGTACTCGCTAGCGAAAAGACCTGAAAGCCACCCGAGTCGGTCAAGATGGGTCCATCCCAGTTCATAAAGGCGTGCAAGCCGCCCAGTTCCGCGACGATATCTTCCCCCGGGCGCAAAAAGAGATGATAGGTGTTGGCGAGCACAAGTTCGGGATTAATCTCGCTCAATTGAGCGGGTGTGATTGCCTTGACGGTGGCTTGGGTGCCGACCGGCGCGAAAAGCGGCGTTTGCAGGGTGCCATGGGGCGTGCTAAACTCGCCAGCGCGGGCACGGTTATCTGTCGCGATAGTTTTCCAGCTAAACGTTGATTTCATTTCAGTATGTAGCGCCTTCGTTTGTGTCTCGGACTTATTCTATCTTAATTTGGCAGTAAACGGGAAATGGTGAAAGTTGACTGAGCTTTGCGCATCAACTTTAGAACAAGGTATAATTTGCGCGTTATGGAAGAGTCTAGAAACAATTATGTACGCGCTGAATTTCATTGCCACACTGTCTATTCGCCGGACAGCTTGGTGAAGGTTAGAGACCTTCTCGACACTTGCGCTGCGAAAGGCATCACGAAACTGGCGATCACCGACCATGGCGCGATGGGTGGCGCGTTTGAAGCAAAAGCTTTGGCGCCTGAGCGAATCGTCCTGGCAGAAGAAATTCAAACCACGGAAGGCGAATTGCTGGCTTATTTTATGACTGAGCCCATCCCACAGTATTTGCCGGTGATGGAGGTCATTGAACGCTTAAAGGCGCAAGGCGCGTATATCAGCATCGCGCATCCTTATGACCCCTATCGTGGCAGCCACTGGGAAGATGAAACGCTTGAAGCCATCGCCCCGTTGGTAGATGGTGTGGAAGTGTTCAACGCGCGTTGTATCAGGCAAAGTTTTAATGACAAAGCTTATGCCTTCGCAAAAGCGCATGACTTACAGACTTTGGTGGGATCAGACGCGCACAGTTTGCGCGAAATCGGTAACGCGACCTTATCCATGCCCGACTTTAACAGCCCGGAAGAACTGCGGGAATCTTTGAAACAAGCTGAGTTCTCCGGCGAACTTTCGGGGGCCTGGGTGCGCGTATTATCAACGTACGCGAAATTCGCCAAGAAACTGTTTTAATCCCGAATACTCATTAAAACAAAAGCGCCATCATCACGATGGCGTTTTGAGTTAATCATTTCAGTCAATTATGCTATGCCAAAACGTTGCAAGATGTCAACAATCAGGAAAATAGCCAGCGCGATGTAAATGAGTGCCAAGCCAAGTTTGACCGCGGCGGCGTGCTTTTTAAAAAAGGCCGTGAGTTGTTTGGAGGTTGTGCCAAAGTAAGCCAGCACGAACACGACCACCAAGGGGATGATGAACATCAGGTTATATAGTCCAAGCCACAAAATACCCTGACCACGCATACTATCCATGCTAATCATTGAGGTAATCATTGGCAGGTACATTTGACCGGTGCAGGCAAATTCGAGCAGGGAAATCAACAAACCGGTTACGAAAGCCCCCCAGTAATATCTGGATACTTTGGAACCTTCCCGAATGGTTTTGTTGATACGCTTGCGGATGCCTTCGGGCAGGTTGAGCGCCATGTCAGCGGTATCGCCGGCGCGGGCTTTGAAAAAGTCCTTAATGCTAAGATACGCAAACGCGAGACACAAAACAGCGGTGATGATGTTGATAATCAGTCCGATGGGCTTGACGACAGCGGTGAGTTTTTCGAGCACTTTGTAAAAACCGATGCCAACGACAAAATAAGCCAGAAATACACCCAGGGTAAACATGCCACCGGTGATTAATATCTCCCTGCCTTTACGGTTACTGATGGTGAGATATGAAACAAAGAAAATAATCGTGGCGAACGCACAGGGATTTAAACCATCAATGAGCCCGGCCAAAAGCAGTCCCAGTTTGCCAAGGCCCTTGAATTTTTCAATCAGTTTGCTTTGCCCTTCAGAAGGGTTATAGTCGTCCCAGAACCGTGGCGAACCTTCGTGGCGCATGGCTTCAAGAGCGGGTTCCATCGTTTCCAGTTTGATTTCAGCGTTGCCTATCCAGGCATGGTCGCCGATGAAAACAGCCGGCGCGCCAAAGTTGGGGTCAATGTTGGCATGTTCTGCCATCCACAGTGCCAGCGCGGCAGTTTCGGCGTGATTAAATTTTTCTATTTCGAGATTGAACTTTTTACTGAGTTGAGCAATTTCAATTTCAGCAAAACCGCAGTTATCACAACCAGCGGTGAAAAAATAAGCCATGTAAATGGGCGGGTCAAAAGCGCAAGCGCCGATATTTTCCTCGGAGCATAATTCCGGATTGTCTGATTCGCTTTGGCGTGGGTCAGAGCTAATTAATTCTGTTGGGTCTAAACCTGGAATGACCGGAAAATCAAGATGATTGCCAGTAATCGCGCCCTGAATTAAAGTTTTTAGTTGGGTTTCGTGTTGATTAACGCCTACCAAAATGGTGTCGCCCAAAATGCTGACGGGCAGGCCCTGGCTGTGGTCAAAAGTGAAATGCTTTTCGATTTGTCTCCAGGCTGCAAAGTTGTCATCAATATTGTAAAACTGCCAGTCAATCTGCCAGGGATATTCCTCCAGCATGGGATAAATGATGGTTTCAAGCACATGCTTGCAGTTGCCACATTCATCGCGGTAGAAGAACCAGCCTTTGGCCAAGGCATCGCTGCGGTCGGGTGTGGGCGCGATGCCCGGTCCAACGTCTTGCTGGGGCAGGTGAGCCTGGACAAGCTGTGGTGTGAGCGTCACAAAGAAAGCGATTAAAGCAATCAACAAGGAATAAGTAAAAGCACGGTTTTTAAAATCTCGCATAAGAAAATCCTATGGTGTGTTTATGTGATATCTTCCAAACGATTATTCTAACACGCTTTTATAAACGGCAAATAAAAACCAGCTAATTGCGCTGGGGACATATGATTAATAATTTGCTGTATCAGCAGGGTGAAAGTTTAGGCGATTTCCACTTTGTCCAGTGGGAAGGTTTTGTTTTCGTCGAGCAGTTGGTAAAGTCCGGCGATTTGTTCTTGTGACAAACCGGGCATGACCATACGCAACTGGAAGGTGCCATCACTAAAGGTGTGATTAACGGTGCGTAAAATGTTTACCTGAGATTCAGATATCAGTTTGGCGACGTCAGCCAGGATGCCCGGACGGTTAATTTTCCCAGAGCCAGTAACAAGCAAAGATGTCCAGCGGGGGCTGGTGCTGCCGATGCCTACCAAATCGAGCGTGTCTTCGAATTCGCGCAAGAGAATTGAGCCTTCGCCGATGGCGGCGTAAAGGTCATCCACATTCGCGCAAGCCAGCATGCCCAAAAGGGTCGTGATGCGGCCGGGGTCCAGGGCGGTGATATCTTCCAGGTCCAGGATGCCCCTTTCAGCGAGCACGGCATGGCTCATCGCCTTGCCTTTTTTGCTGGCTTCTTTCAGGGTTACGCGCGCCAAAACCACGCGCAATCTGCGGGCGGTGCTGGCGCTGCAATGGTTCAGCCATTCCGGTTCGGGCACCTTGGCAGTCGCGCCGGTAATCACTTCCACCACATCGCCGGGGTTGAGTCGGTCATAAATGTGGCGTTCCTCGCCGTTCACGACCACTTTTTTGATTTTGTCGAGATAAAACTCCTGGATGGCGGCAACACCATCCAGCACGGTGGCAGGGTCCTGCAGGAAGCGCGTACCCCCGAAAGGCGTCAGGATTTGCACCGGGCTATATTTGCTGATGTCTTTGTTGTTGTTGATGCAATAAACCACGCCCCAGGTGTTTTCGCCTTCCATTTCTTCGGTGGCGATGGCGACTTCGATGGCGCCGGAACCGGGCAGATAGCTGGTTACCTGCAAGGCGCGATAGCCATTCTGCGGGGCGGCAATGTAGTCATCAAAGCGGTCCTGGTCGAGCAGTTTGCTAAAGTATTTGTTCACCCGTCCCAAAAGCTGATAACAGGCGGCTTCGCTGGGTTCTTTTAGAATCATGCGGAAGCTAATCAGGTCGTTTAGCGCGGAGAAATCCTGCAAGGACGTTTTGCGGGCGCGCGCCATGCGCTGGAGTTTATCCCAGCTTTGCCAGTAACCGTTCACCGTAAAGCGCACTTCCCCTTCAAGCCCTTCAGCGGTCATCAGGTTGGCGAGTTCTGAAAGGTAGTAACGGATAAAGTTGGTGTTCAGGCGCGGGTCGGCGTCAATTCTGTCTTTTACACGCTGGTAGGAGTCTGGTTCCGCGAAAGGAAACGACATGTCTTCAATCCAGCGTCGCCAGCTGTAGCAGTTCAAAATGCCCGCCAGTTTGCCATAAGCGCGGATGGCTTCGGTCGCCTTTTGCCATTGCTTGCTGGGTGACTGGTACTGCAGGGTCATCAGGTTGTGGCTTTTGTCGGCAAGTTTTACCAGAAAGACGGCAGGGTCGCGGAACATGGCGATTTTGCGCAAGGTGGCAATTTCGCGCGAAGACCCATCGCGCGGACTGCTCATTTTGGTCAGTCCGTCGATGATATGGCTGACTTTTTCGCCAAGTTCGCCGGGGAAAAGCGCCTTGATTTCTTCAAAGCTTTCGCCGGTGTCTTCAACAGCGTCGTGAAGCAGCGCGGCGATGGTCCAGCTTTCGATGCCCACCAGCTTATCAATAAACGAAGCGACCCACGCGCAGTGGGTCTCGAAATAAGGTTCGCCAGACAGGCGCAGCTGGCCAGCGTGCGCGTTTTTGCCCCAGTCCCAGGCCTTTTGGATGTTGGGTGTGCGGGGCACAAAATTGCACGCGTCCAGTTCATTATCCATCCGCGGACGGAGTTCGCTGACATTTGCAATCGTGACCATATCTGCACCTTAAAGTTTGAAAGGAAGTATAGCTTAAAAAACGTAAAATTCCTAATATTGCTTGAATTTAGTTAATGTTTGTGTCATGCGCTTTACCTGTCTTTAATTTGCCCGCGGCGGGACGCCGGGGCGAGTTGGGGCTTTTGATAATCATTTTTTCGGTTTCTTGACCATGCGCATGATATTTAAGCGAAATTAGTGTTAATCAATAAGCTAAAAGTTCACCTGAGCATGATAAAATTAACAATAGTTTGCAAGGTAACAAGGAGCAGGAAGATGTCACAAAAATACGCCAAAACAACAATAGCACTTTTCTTTACACTGATTCTTTTTGCAGGCTTACTGGCTTGCACGCCATCACCTGCTGAACGTTCATCCGAACCTGAGCAGACTACACTTCCGGGACTGAACCTTACGGAAGAGGCAGCGAAAGAGGAGCTAATTCAAGCAAGCGCGACGCCAACAGAGACCATAGCGCCCACACCAACAATACCTTCTTCTACACCCACAAACACTATTACTCCATCTCCAACCCTAACCCAAACTCCAACCATTACACCAACAGTAACTCCTGAGAGGACACCAGAACCATTTGTTATTCCACCAGGAGAGTTGGGATACAATTATTTTTATTTTCCTGAGGAATATATATTTAGCTCCTTTGGTCTACAACCAATCAATTTCGTATCAGCAGACCTAGAAGGGGTGTCTATAGAGGATGAATATTTAGTAGTTAGGATAAGGACATTGGTACGAAATCAGGAAGTTGTATTACAATCCAAGATAAAAGGGTTTAATTACAACGAAACAGATACAGGTAGAACACATTATATTACCCCAGAGAATATAGATGATTTTGCTAACCAATTTATTGGGAAAAGAATAGCCCCAAAATTCCTTTACTCTCAACGACAAAGAACTGCAGAGGAAAAAGATAGGATTTTCAACACTTATAACTATACTGGAGATAACCAAGGGGTAATTGGACTGGGACGAGGATATGCTCCCCTTTGTAATAACTGGGACTTATATGCATCTTTAGAAACAGAGGGAGTATTGACCAAGGATGCTTATGCCAATTTCATATTAAGTCAAGAGGATTTAAACAATGTAGATATTAATTTAATTAGTCCTTTCTATTCATTTTTTATCCGTAAATGAAACAGAGAAGTATTAAACAAATAACCCTTGCTCTACTAACAATCCTTTTGTTTTTTGTTAGTCACAGTATGACTTATGGTAACGGATGGTATAGTTGTACTGATATAGACCCAACAACTCCATATTGTATGGGACCCAAAACAAGAGCTGCCTTTCTTTAACTTCTATAGGCTTTTTGGTGGTGGGGCTGAAGCTGGTCTTCCTTAGCCCGCGGCGGGACGCCGGGGCGAGTTGGGGCTTTTGTTAAATATCGATTGTTAAGTATCTTTCCGAATTCCTAATCCTGTAAACTTGTCCAACTCAGCGGTGAGGAAACCGCGAGCATCGCTTTTCCGCTTTCACTCCTGCCGGCGTCCCGCCGAGCAGTTTCGATGAATTAATTCCAAGGCGTGTGGTGAGATTTTGGAGCATTTTTTTGTGGCATCTATGAAGCTATTGCCTGTAGTTATTATCTGATGAGCCCATCTCCTTGTTCGCGCGTGGTCTCCTGAGCACGTGCAAGGTTTATAAAGACTGACCGAAAAACGATATTTGTTTCTTTTTGATATTTTTTACCCGACGCCGTTTTTATATTAAGGTATGATTAAGGTATGGACGAACGAGACCAACGCCTGGTGCCACTGGCGCCGGTGGAAACCGAAATACGCGTGGTGAATTCGCGCTTTATTGCCAGTTTGTCGCCCGCCAACAGTGTTGAAGAAGCGCGCGCGTTTGTGGCTGAGACCAAAAAGCGCTTTCCGGATGCCACGCATCATGTGCCGGCTTTTGTCATTGGGCATGGGCAGAGCATCATCACGCATTGCACGGACGATGGCGAGCCATCGGGCACGGCTGGCAGACCGGCTTTAGCCGTTTTGCAGGGCAGCGGGCTGGGCAATGTGGTGGTGGTGGTAACGCGTTATTTCGGCGGCACCAAGCTGGGCACGGGTGGCCTGGTGAAAGCTTATGGGGAGTCGGTCAAGGCGGTTTTGGAGCATGTTCAGCTGGCTGACCTGGTGCCAACCACAACGATTATGTTTAGCTTGCCCTATTCGCTTTACGAACTTGGCCTGCGCGCGGTGGAAGCCTGTAACGGCATCGTCCTGCAGGATGAGTTTTCGGTTGATGTGACTTTGACTGTGCAGTTTCAGGACTCGACGCTGGAAGAATTTAAGTCGCGCTTAACGAACCTGACATCCGGCCAGGTTGACGCGATTGTGATTGAAGAAAACCCAAATACACCTTTCCCGGTTACGGGTTTGGGCTAAAAGCGTCAAAATGTTTGACTTTTACGTAAATTTCGGGTAATATTTTTGGGCACTGGGCGAGATAGCTCAACGGTGGAGCAGTGGACTCATAAGCCATTGGTTCTGGGTTCAAATCCCAGTCTCGCCATTTAGAAAATAACAGGCAGATTAATCTCCTTAGCACAAGGAGATTTTTCTTTTTAATATTCATTCCAAAGCGTCGGCGAGACGCCTCCGCGAACCTATTTAATTCATGCGTATTAATCTGCACAATGAGACACTGGCAGGCGTGTAAACTTTTATGTTTCTTGAAACATTGAGTCTGATTGAGATAACACGTTCGAATCCTTTCTCGCCCCGGCGTCTCGCCGCGGGCAAAATGCATGGCGCAGACGCCATGCATCAGGAGTGAATTTAACTTAGGCGTGGCGTCTTGAATGCTACGAGATCTAATCGATTGACCGATCCGCTCCGCGCAGACCTAATTATGATTGCTGAGGCGTCTCGCCGAAGCCACAAAGACAAGGTGGATTGCATGAAAATGCTTTGCGAGAGCAATTAAATGAACTTGCTTTAGGATTAGCCCGGCAAGGGGATAAGGTTTTGGTATCAATGATATAATCGACTTATCACCTGACAGGAGTAGAAAATGTCAAAATTCATCACCATTGAACAAATTGACGCGGCGACAGATGCTATCCGCGCGCGAACGGACATCAAACCTGAAATCGCCATGATTCTGGGTTCCGGGCTTGGCGAACTGGCTGATTCTATCGAAAACCCGACCATTATCCCCACACGTGAAATTCCCCACTGGCCGGTCTCAACCGTGCCGGGACACAAGGGACGCCTGGTCATCGGTACGCTTGAAGGAAAGAAAGTTTTGGTTTTGCAGGGTCGCACGCATTATTACGAAGGGCATGAAATCTCGCAAATAGGATTGCCCATCCGTGTGATGCAACGCCTGGGCATTGAAAAACTTATTATCACCAACGCGGCGGGTGGCTTGCGCGAAAGCTTCGTAACCACCGATTTGATGATTATCACCGACCATCTGGCCCTTTTGCCGATGTGTGGCGTGAACCCTTTGCGTGGGCCAAATCTGGATGAGTTCGGCACGCGTTTTCCGGATATGAGCGCGGTCTATGACCCGGAATATATCCAGCTTGCCCGCGAAGTAGGCCAGGAGCAGGGCATCCCGATGCAGGAAGGCGTTTATGCCTGTCTTTCGGGTCCGACGTTTGAGACCCCAGCTGATTGTCGTTTCCTGAAGATGGCGGGCGTTGACGCGGTGGGAATGTCAACCGTGCCGGAAGCGATTGTTGCCAAACATGGTGGCATGCGCATTTTGGGCATTTCTACCATCACGAATAAAATTGACCCGGATGGTACCAACAAAGCCACCCACGAAGAAGTGCTTGAAGCGGGCGATATTATCGCGCCAAAGCTGATGAAAATCGTCCGGATGGTGGTTGGGCGAATGTAATTTGCCCTTCGCGCGAGGAAAATGGACTCAGTCATTCGCTTTCTGGCTGAATTTGAAGTACCCATTTACATTATTTTGGGTATTGTCGCGGTCGTTTTTTTGCGACGGATTGTTTTGGCGTTCGAAGAAAAGAAGAAAGCTGTTTTCGGGCTGGAACGTGAAGCCGCGCAACGTAATATCGTTCAGGCTGCCACAGTGCTTATCCTGGTCGGACTTTTAACCGCGGGTGAGTTCGTGGTGGCGACGTTTTTGGCCGGAGAGCTTGACCAGGCGCCGACATACGCTACCGCGACGATTGATAAGCTGAAAACGCCAACGGTGACGCTTGACCCCGCTCTGATTGAAGTGCCGGAAGATGCCACGCCAACACCAACGCGTTATCCGCAGGCTGAAGTCGAAGGGCTTGACACCAACTGCGTGGCGGGCGTTTTGGAGATTACCAGCCCGCAGCACAACGACCACACCAAAGGGGTGGTGCGCTTTGAAGGCACGGTGAATACGGAAAGTTTGGGGTCGTATCAGTTTGACTATTCCACGATGGGCGAACCGAACTGGCAAACAATTTCGGCGGGCAACGGCGTTAAAATTGAAGAAAGCATCGGTAACTGGTACACCAGCGAACTCTTGCCCGGACCGTATCTCGTGCGCTTAACCGCACTGGACAATAAAGGGGTACAATCGGATGTGTGTATTATCGTTATTTACGTTGACGCGAACGACTAGGCGACTTTGACCCGCGACGGAAATTTAAGCACCTGAAAAGACAATTATGGCAAAACTAAACATTTTTACTGCAAACGATTCTTACTACGACGAAATGCTGGCACTGGAACATTTTGTGCCCAGTCGCCATGCCTACAAACTGGAAATTCGCAACGAAGAAAACAGTTCGCATTTCAGCTTTCAGCGCATACGTCTGCCACGTGAAGTCAATTTGGCTTATTCACGCGATGAAGCCGAGCTTATCCCGCACTGGAAACAAGCTGACTTGGTTTTTGTGGCAACGGTGGAAGAACATCTGATGGGTTATGTGGTGCTTGATGTGCGCTATCTGCCAAAGACCGTGCGGGTAACCGATTTGGTGGTGAACCAGGACGCGCGGCGCTGCGGGATTGCCAGCGCGATGGTGTCGGTGTGCGAAACCTGGGCGCAGACGAACAAGTACAACCGTGTGGTTTTGGAAATCCCCTTGCGCAACGACCCGATGGTGCGTTTGGCGCAAAAACTGGGTTACGCGATGAACGGTTTTATGGACCAGTATTTCCCAAACCATGACCCAGCGGTCTTTTTTGAGAAAAGGATTGGATAAGCTTTGTATCCTACAACTGTAACTGTTAATATCACCGCGGTGCTGGAAACGCTTAATCAGATTCTAACCGCCGGGGTAACCATCACCACCGTGGCCTTGTTTATGTATGCTCTGGGCTTCAACTGGCGTGACCGTATCGCGCAGACTTTTGGACTCATTCTCTTATCCGTGGCGCTGATTTATTCCAGCGAGACAATCGCGGCGATTTCTGAACAGGACCATATCATTCAGTTTTGGCTGCGCATCAAGTGGACGGGGCTGGTGATGTTGCCGGCTGTTTATTTGCATTTCTCGGACGTGGTGCTGACCTTGACGGGCAGACCCAGCCGCGGACGGCGACGCAAAGTGGTCTACGCGGTGTATATCATCAGCATCATCATGACGATTTTGGTGTGGTTTGGCATCACGGTGGGCGGTTTGGCGACGAAAAAAGCGCCGATGTTCTACCTTGAGCGCAATCAGGTGACCTACTGGTTTGGCTGGTTTTATCTTTTGGTGATGTTTTTGGCAAGCACCAACCTCATCCGCGCGACACGGCGCAGTATCACCAGTACCAGCCGGCGACGGCTAATTTATTTGCTTACAGGCGCGGCTATTCCTGCCTTGACGAGCATATTATTCCTGTTCCATGGCAACACTTTTCTCGCGGCGCATCCGAATTTGTTTTGGATGATGTCCATTTTCTTCGCGGCACTGACTATTCCTACGCTGGTAATGATGGCTTATGTGGTCTCGTTTTTTGGTCTGACCTGGACTGACCGCGCCATCAAAAGCCGTCTTTTGCGCTGGCTTTTGCGGGGCCCATTTGTTGTGGCGGTTGTCTTAGGGCTTACCACGCTGGTGCGTCGCTATGGTTTGAGTCAGGGCGACCCCTATAATCAATATATTCCGGTGGTGATGGTATCTTCAACACTTGTTTTACAGTATTTGATTACCGTGCTGTCGCCAAAGCTGGAACAAAAACTCTTTTGGGGCGATGAAAAAGGGGATTTCGAGATTATCCAGGGTTTGCAAGACCGCATGTTGACCAAAAAGGATTTGAATCAGTTTCTGGAGACGATTGTTGCCAGTATCTGCGACCGTGTGCAAAGCCCGGGGTGTTTTGTGGTGGCTTATGACGCTGGTGAGGTGGAGTTAATCGTTTCTGCTGGAAACAAACGCGTGCTAAGCCATGTGCCGATGGAAGCGAGCAAACTGGAAGAAATCAAACAAGCAATTACGCCGGAAAAGGCCTTTTTGGAATGGGGAGATATTTACCTGGTGCCTTTGTTGGATGATGTGGATAATGATGACCAGCAAATCCTGGGTTTGTGTGGCTTTATGCGCCCAAAAGGGACAATGGACGAAGAAGCGGAGTACGATGTGCGCTTGATGACCGAACGGGCTAACTTGGCATTGCATGACCGTCATCTGCAAAAACACGTCATTGATTCAATTGCCACTCTGCAATCAGAAGTGGATTATATTCAAAATCTGCGTGCCAGCACGTCCTATGACCGGCGCGGATTGCTGGAGTCGGGCGTGCGTGAAGTAAATCCGGAAATTTTCGCCTGGGTGCGCGATGCCATGACGCATTATTGGGGCGGTCCAAAGCTGACCAACAACCCTTTGTTACAGTTCAAATTTGTGGACGCTAATCTGGACGAATTTGAAGGCAACCGCAATAACGCGCTGCGGGCGGCATTAAAAACTGCTATCGAGCGATTGCGTCCTGAAGGTGAGCGAAAATATACCAGCGACTGGATTCTGTATAACATTTTGGATTTAAAGTTTATTCAGGGCGAAAAGGTACGCGAAGTGGCGCGCAGGCTGTCTATTTCGGAAGCGGATTTGTATCGAAAACAGCGGGTCGCGCTGGAAAACGTCGCGCAAATCATTATCGAGATGGAAACTGAACACGCTGCCCTATCCTAAACTAAAGATAAAGCTTAAAGACAAAATACGTTTCCTGGCATGAATAGTGCATCTTTTAAACCAGAGCCTATTGAAAAATGGAGCGTTATTGTGACTCAAGTTGAACCAAGTCGAAACAATCGAGATGATGTTCGTGTGCAAAGTGATGGATTTAAGTTTTTTGACCGACAAGAAAAGCCAAAGACCAGTCCAGCAAGCGAAGGTGAAAAAGCGCTGAAATTCGCGCAAGACCTGTTGGGCATCTTTTTGCTCGCTTTTGGCGCGGTGCTTTTGCTGGGCGTTTTGGGACTTACCAAAGGCGGTTTTATTTCGCCATTGGTCTTGATTCTCAAACAAAGTTTTGGCATTGGTCGCTTTTTTGTGGCAATTTCGGTCTTTGTCGCGGGCGCATCCCTTTTACTGTGGCGCAAAAGCCAGGCCCGGGATGTGAAGATTGGCAAAGTCATCATGCTTGAGCTGGCATTCTTTTTGTTCTTGGGTGTTCTTTCATGCTTTGTGGATATGTCGGAGTCCCTGGCGCTATCCGTCAATAAAGTACGCGCTGGCGAGAGTTTGGGGGGTATTGTTGGTTTTGGGATATCCATTTTACTGGTTAATCTTATTGGACGCATTCCAGCGGGATTGATTCTGCTGGTTTTAAGCGTTGTTTTGTTTTTGTTTGGGTCGAGCCAGCTGGCGAATTTGGAACGCTGGGCGGCGCGAAAGGCGGGTTTGAAGCAACTGCCATCGGGAAAGGCCCAGAGTGTGGCTGCTTTGCAGGAGCCGGCAGATTTAATGGCATTGCCAGAGCGTGTTGAAGATGCGCCTGTAGAAGTCGTGGAGGAGACGGTCATCCGTCGTCCGCGTCCAGTGGTGGAGAAGCCACAAGAAAACGTTCCGGAAGAAGTCGTTACGCGGATTAGGGCCTCATCGCGCCGAGCGCAAGAGCAGAAAAGCAAACAGCAAGCGGCTGAAAGACATGCTAATTTGCCCCCGCTAAGTTTATTAGCCGCTGACAAAATCTATACTGAGAACCAAGCCACAATCAATATGAACGCGGGCTTGATTGAGCAAACGCTGGCAGAATTTGGCGTACCTGCCAAAGTGGTCGGCTATCGGGTTGGCCCTACCATCACGCAATATGCTGTGGAACCAGGTTATTTGGATAAAGCGGGCGATGAGAAACAAAAAGTGCGTATTTCGCAGATATCTTCGCTATCGCGCGACCTGGCGCTTGCCCTGAAAGCGGAACGCTTGCGCATTGAAGCTCCTGTGCCAGGTGAGTCATACGTGGGTGTGGAAGTGCCAAATACGCAGGTGAGCACGGTGCGTTTGCGCGCTTTGCTTGAATCCCCCGAATTTTTGCGCATGAAATCGCCTCTGGCTTTGGCCCTGGGCAGGGATGTATCGGGCGCGCCGGTTGTATCGGATCTTTCCAGTATGCCCCATCTTTTGATTGCTGGCGCGACGAACTCCGGTAAATCGGTGTGTATTCAAGCTATCACGCTTAACCTGATTATGAATAACCATCCTGATGACCTGCGATTGGTGATGATTGACCCAAAACGGGTTGAGCTAAACCGCTTTAATGGATTGGCCCATTTGATTGGACAGGTGGAGACAAATCCAGAGCGCATTATGGCGGTGATGCGCTGGGCAACGACCGAAATGGACGCGCGCTATGAAAAACTCGAAAAAGTCCAGGCGCGTAATCTTGACAATTTTAACAACCGCATGCGCAAAAGCGGGAAAGAGACCCTGCCACGCATCGTGATTATGATTGATGAACTGGCCGACCTGATGATGAGCGCTGGTGCAGAAATCGAAAACGCTTTGGTGCGTTTGGCACAAAAAGCGCGCGCGGTGGGGATGCATTTGATTGTGGCAACGCAACGACCAAGCATAGAAGTGGTTACGGGTTTGATTAAGGCCAACTTCCCAACACGTATTGCGTTTAGTGTTGCCAGTGGGGTGAACTCACGCGTGATTTTGGACGAGAACGGCGCGGAAGACCTGCTTGGCAGGGGGGATATGCTGTTTTTGCACCCATCCAAAGGCGTTCCGCAACGTGCCCAGGGCGCGATGGTGAGCGACAAAGAAATTCAAAATGTAATGGACTGGTGGGCGCAAAATGTTGGTTCAACAAGTCAAAGCAGCTTGTTTGATATTGCCAGCTCTGATGTTTCACAAAAGAGCCCTGAGAAAAGCGCGGAAGAAAGCGAAACTGAAGAAGCCCCCTGGGAAGCAATCGTGCAGGAAGAAAGCGAAAAAGACAGCGATGAAGCCATTATTCAGGAGGCAATCGCTTTGGTTCGCAAACAACAACGTGCCAGCGCGTCTTTCCTGCAACGTCAATTGCGCATAGGTTATCCCAAGGCGGCCTGGCTTATTGACCAGCTTGAGGCCCGCGGGGTGATTGGTGAAGCGCAGGGCGGTGGCCGGGAACGCGAAATTTTGCCTGAAGAAGATGAGGAAACAGATTAAGGCATGACGAAACAGAAAAATGAAGGTTTTAGTCTTGAGAAGGTCTTGCGTAAGACCTTTAAAGGTTTGCTGGACGGTGTCGCCAGCTTTTTCTTAAAGATTGGTTTAACGCCTAACGCGGTAACTTTGCTGGGATTGGCAGGTTCAATTGGAGCCGCGGTCTTGATTGCCCTGGGAATGCCACTGTGGGGTGGCATTGTTCTTTTGCTGATGGCACCGCTGGACGCGGTTGATGGCGCGATGGCGCGTCTGTCGGGAAAAAGTTCGAAGTTTGGCGCGTTTTTAGATTCGGTGATTGACCGTTACAGTGAATTGTTCATTTATGCGGCTATTTTGTATATGTTCTTTGAACAAGGGAACTTTTTGGGCGTGATGGTTTGTTTTGCGGCAGCGAGTGGCGCGGTGTTGGTTTCTTATACGCGTGCCCGCGCGGAAGCTTTGGGCTTTGACGCCAAGGTTGGCGTGATGACACGTGTGGAACGTTCAATTGTGATGATTGTAGGGCTTTTATTTGGTATTATTATGATTAGTCTTGTTATAATTGCCGTGCTGGCACATTTGACGGCTATGATGCGGATGGTCACCGTTTGGAAACAAGCAAAATCCCGTGACCCCGAGCCTAATTAGAAAGGACAAATTTATGGATCCACGTTTAGGTTTTACGATTTGGAAATTTGAAATTCGCTACTATGCTTTAATAATCATTTTGGGTGCCCTGGTCGCTGGCGCGATTGCCGCCTGGCGTGCCAAGAAAAATGGCAGAGACCCCGAAATCATCATTGATATCATGCCATGGGTTTTGATTGGCGGCATCATTGGCGCGCGTTTGTGGCATGTTTTTACGCCTGGTTATTTTGATGGCATCACTACCCAGGAATATTTTAAGAACCCCTTGCTTATCCTGCAAATTTGGAAAGGTGGTCTGGGTATCCCCGGTGGTGTGATTGGTGGCGCGCTGGCATTGTTCATCTACACCAAAGTTAAAAAAGAAAACTTTTTGGAATGGGCGGACTATATCGCGCCTGGATTGTTGGTAGCGCAAGGTATCGGTCGCTGGGGTAACTATATCAATCAGGAACTTTATGGCAAACCGAGTAATTTGCCCTGGGCGATTGAGATTTCACCCGAATACCGCTATCCTGGGTTTGAGAACATTTCACATTATCATCCCCTGTTCTTCTATGAGTTTGTTTTGAATATCCTGGCAGCTGTTATTTTGCTGCTAATTGACCGTAATTTCAAAAAGAAACTCTATAAGGGTGATATTTTCCTCTTGTATCTGGTTGCTTATCCCGCCATTCGCTTTGGACTGGAGTTTGTGCGCCTGGTGCCATCATTGAGCAAGAGTGGCGTTAATATCAACCAAACAGTGATGTTAATTGTCATGATTTTGGCGATTGTTGTATTTGTTCTGCGCCATACTTTCTTCAAACCAAAACAAAGTGAAAAACTCGCCGAAGAAGAAGTTTATTTGGATGAAACCGTTGAAGAAGAACAAGCGGAAGATTTGGAAGAACTTGACAGTCTGGACGCAGACCTGAGCGAAATTCCTGAAGGAACTGAAGAAACTGAAGAACCTGATGCGGAAGAAACCGGTGAGGCTGAAACTGAAGAACTCCCTGATGAAACGGAGAATGAGCCCGAGCCTGAAGGTGAAGACGAAGAAAATTAGCCTTTTGTTCACATAAAATCTAACCACCCCAGGAAAAATTGTTGATTTCTCGGGGTGGTTTTATTTAATTTACCTGGTTAGTGGTAAAATTTCAGGAAGAATAAGTTATGACTCAACGCCGATTAAAAGAGTCAGCATGATGGAGGCAAGAATGAACATTGATGAACAAGTTAATTATCTGATGCGTGGTGCCGAATATGGCGACCAACAAGTTTTCGACGCGATGGCCGATGAACTTCGCGAACGTTTAATCGAATCAGAAAAAACTGGTGTGCCACTCAAAGTTTATTGTGGCTTTGACCCGACATCATCTGACCTGCATTTGGGTCATACGGTGCCTTTGCGCAAATTGGCACAGTTCCAGGAGCTGGGGCATGACGTTACTTTCGTCATTGGCACCTTTACGGCTTTGATTGGCGATCCATCAGCACGGGATAAATCGCGTCCTTTGGTTGGGTTGGAAACCATTCTTGAGAACGCGAAAACCTATCAGGAGCAGGCTTTTAGAGTGCTTGACCCTGAAAAGACGCGCATTGTTTACAATGGAGACTGGTTGAACAATATTCCCTACCATGAGATTTTCAATGTGCTGACTAACTTCACCATTCAGCAAATGCTTAGTCGTGAAGGCTTGCAAAAACGCTGGGAATCCAACGAGCCGATCTACCTGCACGAAATGCTTTACCCCATCACCCAGGGGCTTGACGCGCATCATTTGGAAGCGGATGTGCAAGTAGGCGGAACGGATCAGCTTTACAACGTCATCACCGCTTCGCGTAAAGTGATGCAGAGCTATGGGCAGCGTCCGAACATTGGTATTTTAATGCCCTTATTGCCCGGCACGGATGGCGTGCAAAAGATGAGCAAATCTTTGGGCAACTACATTCCCATCAACACCACCGCGGAAGATATGTATGGCAAAGTGATGAGCATTCCTGATGATGTCATGGCGCAATATGCCAAGCTGGTCACCAAATGGTCGTCGCAGGAGCTTTACACTTTCCTGGGCGCGCTTGAGACGAATTCAATCCATCCGCGCGATGCGAAAATGCAGCTGGCTTATGCGATTACTTCCGCTTTTTATGGCGATTCGCTGGCAGATGAAGCAGAAAACCGCTTTGTGACGACTTTCCAAAAGGGTGATATTCCTGATGAAATGCCTGAAGTTCATTTGGAAGCTGGCAAACATACGGTTTTGGATGTTTTGGTTGATCAGGGCCTGGTGTCCAGCCGCAGTGAAGGACGTCGTGTCATTTCCCAACAGGGTGTGAAACTGGACGGTGTCACTGTGGGTGACCCAACCGCGGTGCTTGACACGGGTGGCGTTTTGCAGGTTGGCAAACGCAAGTTCGTGCGGATTCTTATATAAGAATAACTGTTTTTGGTTCAAAAATGAAGGCTATGGCTTTGTGCTGTAGCCTTTTCTTTTCCTGTTTAATTGTGGATATGGAATGGTGCTTCGATTAACTAATCTTCAGATTGTGGCACGAAGAGTTGGTCAGCTATGCGATAAGCCAGGTCGGGCTGACTGTCTTCAAGCGCGATGACGATCACCATTGGCGTGCCGGTCCAGGCGTCGTTTGTTCCCCCAACGTACCAAACAATCGTCTGTTCTTCTTCCATCGCGCTGTGACCCATCATATACCAGTAGGCTTTGTTATGCTGGCTGAAATAATCGCGAGTGGTTTTGGCGACGGTCTGGGGCAAAACACGCATTGCCTGTGATGGTTCTGTGTAGCTTTTCCAGCTGCCATTTTCAGTTTGATAGGCGTTGACCAGACGCGGGGTGATTTTGTCTCCATCGTTGGTGATGCTGGCGGCGATGAGTGCCATTTGCAGGGGGCTGAGCTGGGTGGCAGGTATGAGCGTTTGGATATTATTAAAGTAGTTTTTACCCGGTCGACTTGTGGGCTGAGCAAGTTCCAGGGAGAAACTGGGAACGCTGTAGAAACCAAACTTGTCGAGTTGTTCGGTTAGAGCCAGTGGGTCATTAGCGTTTATTAAATCGCGTGTTGCTTCCTGGCAACCGTGCTGGATGGGATTCACCTGATCGGTGACAGTAAGCATTTTTCCACATAATGAGTCGATTGCGTCACTGTGGAGTGGAATGCTGAGCGTGTTGGTGCCTTCCTGTACCCAGTAGCTGCTTAAAGCGAAACCGTTTGCCAGCGTGCCAAGCGGGTAGACGCCTTGGGTAACGCGGTTGAGAAGGGGCGCGTCTTCGCGTTGGCGCCAGCTGTCCCAGTCTTCAGCGATACTTGTATAGTCAAAGTAAGGGTGGGAGACCATGGCGTAAATTTCGCCGTTTACGGCGTTCATCATGATAATGGCGCCATGCTTATCGCCAAGCAATTTATCCGCTTTGGCTTGCAGGTCGAGAATAATGTTCACAGAAACATCACTGCCTGGCGGGGGCTGATTATAAAGCAACTGGTATTGACTGCTTAAGGTTTCGTCGCGCGTCTCTGTGCCACGCAAATAGGGGTACAGGCTACGTTCAAGCCCTGATTTTCCTAATACGGGGTTTGTGTAGCCGATGGTAGTGCTAAGACCAGGCACGAGCAACTCACGTTCGTAGTCGCCGGGTGTGCCGATCGTGCGCACGATGGGATTACCACTTTGGTCGCTGATATTGCCTAATGGCGAATAGCGGTCATCAATCGCCCAGCGCATGTTTTCCGCTTTGTTAACGATGGCGTCCTGGTTGAATATCGCCAGGTAGCTGTTCCAGCCGATGATGAGCACAAAGATACCAAGCACTATCGCGGCGATGCGATGATAGGGTTTGCGCGCTTTATCAGGCAAGGGAATGGTACTTGAATCGGCACTGATTTTTAGCAATAACAAGATAGCTAAGATGCTGGTAACCAGCGATGAGCCCCCATAGGACATAAACGGCAAGGTTACCCCAGTGAGCGGGAGCAAGCCCAAATTACCGCAAATAATCCAAAGACATTGCAAGGTCAGGAACATGGAGATGCCAAAGGCAAGATAACGGCCGTAGGTTGTTTTGGAAGCCAGCGCGATATTAATGCCCCGGATAATGACAATCGCGAAGAGAATGAGCAAGGCTGATGTGCCGATAAGCCCGGTTTCTTCGGCGATGGCTGTGAAAATAAAGTCCGATACTGCCACCGGTACAAAACCCGGACTGCCTAAGCCTGGTCCGGTTCCATATAGCCCACCGGACGCCACGGCAATTTGTGCCTGCGCGATTTGGTAGGAACTGCCCGATGTATTCAGCCAGGGATTGAGCCAAATATCCACGCGGGTTTTGACGATGTCAAGCGTAAAATAACCAACAACAATAGCTATGATGGCCAACACGGGCACAATCCACAAGTATTTGCGACTGTTGCTGCTAACCGTAAGCATGAGCACGTAAAAGCCCAGGAATAAGGCAGCGGTGCCCAGATCACGCTGGCTGATGAGCATCACGCCAATGACAGCGATGATGATAAGCGTGGGTAAGATGCTGGCGATGAGTGATGTGTTGGGTTTTACCTGATCGGCGAAATAAGCCGCGATGTAAACCAGCAGGAAGAGTTTTAATGGCTCTGATGGTTGAAAGAAAATGCCAAAGGCACTTAACCATCTGGTGGGGCCACTGCCACTGGGGTTGACACCAATCCAAAAGGTGAGCCCGATAAGGAGCAATCCAAACAAAAGCCATAAATACTTTAGGTTTTTTAGTTTGCTGACCAGTTCTTTTTGGCGAATACCAAAGTAAAAAAGGAGGCATGCCAAGAGAAACCAGATAATTTGTCTTTGCCCCAGGGTAGGCGAAAGACGCCAAATGGTCAACAGTCCCCAGCCACACAAGAGCATAACAACGGGGAATATCCAGGGGTCGCGGTTGGGCAAAAAGCGCTTAACCGCGTAATCTAAGCTCAGCGCGCCTATGAGCCAGGCTGTAAAGGGGATAAAGTAATACCAGTCAACCTGAAAACCTGGCGCGTGTGTTCGAATCGCACTTGCCAGCGAAAGCGCCGCTGTGTAAAAAAACACAAACAAAATCCCAAAGAGAATTAACCTGGGTTGTCGCAGTGCTTTAAGGTCGTTGTTCATAGAAGTCTACTTAAAGTATTTTCCCGTCAGCAGTTCAAGCGTTTGCTTTTTATCTTCGCAAATGGCGTTAGGGTTGGTCATGATGGCGTCTTTAAGCGCGTGTTCACATTCGCAGTAGCTGACTTTGCCTGCGCTTTGCGCTTCGGCAAGCAACTCCACCAACCGCACGATGCTTTTTTGCGCGGTTCGGGTGTTTTTCTGCAGCGTGTTTACCACCATTTCCACAGTGACAGCTTCTTCGCTGACATGCCAGCAGTCAAAATCGGTAACGTGCGCCATCGTGGCGTAGCACATCTCAGCTTCGCGTGCCAAAAAGGCTTCCGGCGCGGCGGTCATGCCCACCAGGGACATACCCCATTTGCGGAAGGTTTCGGATTCGCCGCGTGTGCTAAAGCGCGGGCCTTCAATCGTAATCAGCGTGCCACCTTCATGCACGATGGCGTCTTGTTCGCGCAAGGCTTTAAGCAGATGTTGACTTAAAGCAGGGCAAAAAGGGTCTGCCGAACTGATATGCACGACCATACCCTCGCCAAAAAAGCTGCGTTTGCGGTCTTTGGTGTTGTCGTAAATCTGGTCGGGGACGATGATGTGTCCGGGCGCGTAATCTTCACGCAAAGAGCCAACCGCGCTGACGCTGACGATAGCGCGAATGCCCAGGGATTTGAAAGCGTAGATGTTGGCGCGGTAGTTGACATCCGTGGGCGAATAAACATGCCCGATGCCATGGCGCGCGAGAAAGGCGATTTTCTGACCCTTTATCTTGCCGATGACAATCGGCGATGAGGGTTTGCCAAAAGGAGTGTCGATTTCAATACTTTCCTGATTTTCGAGTTCTTCAAAGCTATAAAGCCCTGAGCCACCTATTACGCCTAATAAAATTTCTTCTGTCATCATTACCTCTGCTTTATATTATCGACTGCTTTAATAAACACACTCACGTAAACGTCACCAAAAGCGATTTCGTCACCATCTTTGATGACAATCGGTTCTTCAATGCGCATGCCTTGCAAGAACGAGCCGTTGGTTGATTTCAGGTCTTCATACCACCATTGATTGAGATGGAAATTGAGACGCCCATGCCGGGCTGAAACGGTGTGGTTATTGAGTGTAAAATCACATTCGGGACTGCGCCCGATGGTGACTTCCTGACTGTTGAAGGTCAGTTCTTCACGAACACCGTCTTCGTCGCTGACCAGTGAAATGGTGGGGATGGCAAGCCGACCGGCGGTGGCTTCTTTGGCGGATACCGCGCGCCACAAAAGCCAAATGGCGATGCCTAAAAAGACATACAGCATAACTATGGATAAAACACGTAAGATAAGTCCGACGAGTGGGGTCATTCTTCAGGTACACTCACAATCGTTTTGGTTGTTGTTTCGGGCAAGTCCTGGTTGTAGATGAGCACGGTTTGCCCGATGCGTACCACGTCGCCAGGTTTCAAGGTGGCGGTGTGCACGCTTTGCCCGTTGATGGTCGTGCCACCGGTACTGCTGAGATCAAAAAGCAGGTAATAGCCCCGTTGCGCGCGAAGTTGCAAATGCTCACGCGAGACCATAGGGTCTTGAATGACAATATCATTGTTGCTGTGACGTCCGATGTGAACAATCGGCTTTTGCAGTGGGATATTGTCTTTGCCATTGACGATAAAACAAGCTCCACTTGGCAACGGAATATTTCTGGGGGTATTATCCAGTTGAATCAGGGAAGTTTTTCCGGTCTGTTCAATTTCGTGGTAGTAGCTGGTGGTGATATCGATTTGGTCCAGGGGTAGATCTTCGGACGCGATGATTTGGATACGTGGTTTGCGTTCAAACTTGTAACCTTCGGCGGTGAAGCTTTGTTCGATTTCCGCGGCGACTTCGTTCAGGACGGGGCGCAAGTTTTGCCAGGCGTCATAGCGTTCAAAGGGCACGTAAAGCTTGATGTGGTCAGGCGCGAATTTTTGATGGCTTTCGCCACTGCTTTTGGGTTTTTCCTGGCGGATATTTTCTTTAATCAGATTGAGCAGTTCCGCGCTAAGGGAGTAAGACGCGCCGGGATGCAAAAGACGGTCAAGCCCGTCTTCGAGCAAGGCCTGGATTTTTTCTTCAATCTTGGCTAAAAAGTTAATCATCAGAACTCCGGTTCAATTATACCAACGAAAGTGATATTGAATGCTTTGTTTTTGCTTCGTTGGGGAGATGTCAGCGAACGGAATTAGTTTGTGCGTGGCGGACATATTGATAGACTCGTATTTGTGATAGATGGGACGCCACGCACCAGTTGGGTTTATAGCGTCGGCGGGACGCCTCCGCGAACGCGAAAAAAGTACACAATCGTATAAAAACGAACACAATGCACTTTTGCTCACGGCGAAGACACCTCAGCGAACGGAATTAGTTTGTGCGTGGCGGACACATTGATAGACTCGTATTTGTGATAGATGGGACGCCACGTACAAGTTGGGTTTATAGCGTCGGCGGGACGCCTCCGCGAACGCGAAAAAGGTACACACTCACATGAAAACGAACACTATGTGCCAGTCGTCTTAATTCTTACGAGCATGTCCAGCTGGTGCATGGCATCCGTGCCATGCACTTTAGCCCGCGGCGGGACGCCGGGGCGAGCGAAAAAAGAAACGCTGGTGCGGGCATTATCTCCTGCCGGCGTCTCGCCGTGCAGAATCTTCTTGTTCTGTCATGGTCTCCCGCCCATGACTAACACGCGGTCTTCTGACCATGTTAAATGTCATATTCTGAATTTTGATTACAAACTAAGGCGTGGCGTAAATGGGATTGCTAAAAATCCAGCCACGATGGCGGTTATGGTAGTCGATGTAGGCTTCAACACGGTAGATGCCCGGTTCTTTGCTGATATGGGTGAGCACTTCGCGGTCGTGATGTTCCTTGATGACTTTGCCATCCTTGATAAGACGCAGATGGGTGCGTATAGGCAAACGAGCCTGGAAGGTTAGACCCGAGCGCGCAGAAACGGTGTCGCCCATCCAAAACAAGCCATCTTCCGTGTTACAGGTAAAGCGGAAACCATTGCTCGGGTGGGGCAGGTCGTAGGCGCAAAAAGCATGCCCTTTTCGCAGAGCATCCCAAATCATTTCCCGGTCAGCGTTAAGTTCGCCGGTGAGTTTTTTGGGTGTCATAAGGTGGGTGCGCAGACTCTTGAAGTGCCACTCGTAGGGGAAAACCTTACGCGAAAAAGGTCCCAGGTGGTGTTTTGTGGCATGCGCGTCCACACCGGCGATAGCCACAACCGGGTGGGGTTTGCTGAGTAAAAGCTGATCCCAAAGCGCGAGTGTGGCGGGGGTGGGCCCTAGCGTATAAAAGTTAGGAAAAAGAACGTGAAAGAGCGCTTTCAGGCGACTGGGCGAGCGGTCTTTGAACTCGCTGAGTTGGTTCCATAATTCAATGCCGGTAAAACCACTGATTTGCCAGTCAGTCCAGGGAAAGGCTTTTTCATTGGCATAGGCTAAGGCGATATCGTTAGGGTGGGCGATGAAACTGAGCCCGTTGGCGCTTTTGGCCTGTTTGATGAGTTCCTGGGGGTCGCTGGCGAATTTGGCGAGCTCACGGTTGGCACCAAGCGCGAGCATATGGTTGCCACCGGGCTGGCGGGTGGGGTCGTGGATTTCTTCAGCGGCAAGCAGGAGCATTTTACGCCGTCCTTTTTGCAGATAGCCATCCATGCCCTGCACCAGCACGTTGTGGTCGGTGGTGATGAGCACGTCCAGGCCGGCTTTCATTGCGGCCTGGGCTAATTCGGCGTGTGTTCCCGCGCCGTCTGAAAAGGTCGTATGGGCGTGAATGCCAGCGATGAGTTCTTGCATGATTAAATTATACACGCCAAAGACTTTTAGGTCGATAAAGTGACCTAAAATATAATTTAGTAAAAGAATTAAGCACAAACTGATGATAAAATTAGAGCATGAGTTCATTAACTCGGGTCGTTCTTAGTCAGCTTACACCACCTGCCCAAAGGGGCAATGTTTTAGCGCGTGAACGACTGGACGACGCACTAAAACAATCTTTGCATTATCCGCTTAGCATTGTGTGCGCGGGGACGGGCTATGGCAAGACGACATCCATCCTGGGTTTTGTCTCAAAGCTGGATATCCCGGTGTTTTGGTATTCCATTTCGCCCGCCGAGCGCGACCCCAAGCTTTTCCTGGCGAATTTCTTTACCGCTTTTAATCGCGGTGAGTACAAATTTGGCCAGACCGCCCTGCGTCTTTTGTTGGATTCAGATGCTGAAGGGCGGGAAGCCATCATCGCCCTGGTAAATGCTTTGAGCGAAGGGCTGGAGTCAAAGGCTTTGCTGGTGTTGGACGATTTTCAGAGTGTGGAAGAGTCCGATGAAATTATGAAGCTGATTGACTGGTTCATCAATCATTTGCCAGCTAATTTGCATGTTTTGATTGCCAGTCGCATACCGCTGAGTTTTCCATCGATGAGCCGCTGGCAAGCCCAGGGAAGTTTGTTTGAAATCGGGCGGGATACTTTAAGTTTTTCTGTGGGTGAGGTTGAGGACTTGTTCCACAAAGTCTACCAAGTCAAGCTGGAGCCACAGGATGTGCGCAAATTACATAACCGAACCGAAGGCTGGGCGGTTGCCTTGCAAGCTGTTTGGCATAATCTGCGTTCGTATCCTGAAGGGCAACTGAGTTCATTGTTGGAAGATGAAAAACCTATTTCCGCGAGCTATCTTTTTGATTACCTGGCTGAAGAAGTTTTTGATAAACAAGAACCGCAACGACAAGTTTTTCTGGCCTATTGTTCAATCCTGAAGTTTTTGGAAAGCGATACCTGCGATTTCCTGCTGGACAGGACCGATACCCAGGACGAACTCCACGAACTTTTTAGTGAAGGCTTGTTCCTGGAACAACTTCAACCCGGGGTGTATCGTTTTCATCATATCTTTAAAAACTTTTTACGTGAACAGTTACATAGAAAACCAGGATTGGCTAAAGATCTGCATCGAAAAATTGCCAGCTACTATATCGCCCACGAAGACTGGCAGGAAGCGATTTCACACTTGCTGTTAGCTGAAGATTATCCGCGGGTGATGCAACTTTTGGATGACGTTGGCAACTCTCTGTTGAGCCGGGGTTTGCATCAGAGTGTGGGTTATTTTGTGGGTCAACTGCCAGGAAGTTTGTTAAACGACTACGCATACGGCAATTATCTTCTGGGTGAAGTTCAGCGCAACGATGCCCTGTTTGAACAGGCATTGGAATCTTATCGGGCGGCGCAAAGAATTTACCAAAAACAGGATAACAGTTATGGCATGGCACTGGCATTGCGTGGTCAGGCTCAGGTTTATTTAGACACCTTGCGTCCCAGTAACGCCAGTCAGTTGCTTAACCGGGCGTTGAAGTTGATGGATGCCCAGGAAAGTCCCCATGAGGTGGCTGGTTTGCTGACGCAAATCGCTGAAAATCAATTGAACCAGGGCGAGCCGCTGAAGGCTGCTGAAAGTCTGGCCAAGGCCCGCGATTTAAGTTTTGATTATCAGGAAGAACAAGATTATATTGAAGCGCGTACGATGCTTAGGACTGGCAGGCTTCAAGATGGGCTGGCTTTGCTTAATCGCCTGGAACAAAACAACGTGGCTTTAGCTTTGCCAAAACCCCAGCGTTTCCACCGCGATACATCCTTATTGACATCTTTATTCCATGTCATTCTCGGTAATCAGGAAAAAGCCCTAGCGGCAGCACAAAAAGGACTAAACGCGGCCGAAAAAAGCCATGCATCGTTGGGCATTCGCATTGGCAAAATGCGTCTGGCACACGCTAAACAACTGGATATTGACAGAACTTTGCAGCCTGATTATGTAGAAGAGATAAAGCAGCTTTATGAAGACGCGATGCGCGATATGGCTGTGGCGCGCATCAATGTGGAACCGCTTTGGGGAATGTGCAGGTTGCTAGGTTATGCGGGTGAGTTGGGCGAAGCGATGCGCGTTGCCCAGGCCGCGATTGCTCTGGCAACGCAATCCGGCGATGTGTGGATTGGGATGATGGTGCGCATTTCTTTGGGCGCGAGCCTGGCACAAGCCGGGGAATTTGAATCAGCTTCCAACGAGCTGGCACTTGCCGAAACGATGGCCTTACAGGTTGGCGATGAGTTTGCCTTAATGGCTTGCTGGATTTGGCAAGCCTATCTGGCACAGTTGCAGGGTTATAAAAATTCATGCCGTTTGTTTTTGGAACAAGCTCTGGCAGTGATTAGTGATAAGAGCTATGAATTCTTTCTCATCAAGCCCAGTTTGCTTGGGCCGAATGACATAGCTTGCTTTGTGCCCTTGCTGATTGAAGCCCGAAAAGCGGGCATTGAACCGGCACTGGTGGAGAGATTACTAAGAGAACAAGGTTTTGAAAAAATAAATTATCATCCAGGCTATCGCTTGCGGCTTTCCTTGTTGGGTCCATTTGAATGCTTTTTAGGGGAGCAAAGGGTCAGCAGTGAGACATGGAAACGCGAGAAAGCCCGCCATCTGCTTCAAATTTTGGCGGTAAGTTACCCCAAACCTTTGTCAAAGGGGCAAATTCTGTCAATGCTTTGGCCGGATTCAGACAATACCACTGCCAGTAACGCGCTAAAGGTGGTGATGAGCGCGCTTAACAACGCACTTGAGCCGAATCGCCCCAGTGGCGCGCAAGCTTTCTTTGCGCTTAGGGACGGCAACCAGTACGCGCTTAATTCTTTGGCGGGGAACATCCTGGACCATGTGCAGTTTGAAAACCTGGCAAGCAGTAATGAGATTGACGACCTGAATACCGCACTCACGCTTTATAGAGGCAGATTGCTGGAAGGTGAAGCCAGTCAGGATGCGTTAGTCATTGAAATGCAGTACTATCATCGTCTGTTTCTGGATTGTGCCGAAAGGGTTTTGGAAGACTTGTTTAACAAAGGCGATTTTCATCGCACCATCTTGATTGCGAACCAGATTATCCAAAAGGACCCCTTATATGAGCGTGCCTATCTTTATCAAATGAAAGCTTATCACGCCTTGGGCAATACAACTATGGTTCGCAAGGTTTACGCTGATGCCACCGAGTTCCTAAGTGCGCAACTGGGGGATGCTTATCATGCTGATCAACTTAAAGCTTTCTTACTGCGAAATCCACGCTAGGTTTTCCTGAATTTGTAACCGTTTTGTAACCTCTAAATTGTAAAATTTTCATAAGTTTCCAAAGCTGGTTTATTTTGCTGGCTATTTAAAATCAGAACGGAGAGATTCATGCGATTAAAAGATAAAGTTTGTATCATCACTGGCGGAGCTGCCGGAATTGGCAAAGCGACCGCTGAAAAGTTTTACGCCGAAGGCGCAAAAGTCGTTATTTGTGATCTCAATCAGGCCGCAGGGGATGCCCTTGTCGCGCAACTGGGTGAGAACGCGAAATATTATCAAGTTAACGTCACCGATCGACAGGCAGTACAAGCCTTTGTTGACCAGGTGGTTGAAGACTTTGGCAGAGTTGATGTGCTTATCAACAATGCTGGTATTACCAAAGATGGTCAGTTTGTAAAGTTCAAAGAAGGCGAAATGGTTGGCCAAATGAGCGAAGAAGCTTTTGACGCTGTTGTCGCTGTCAACCTGAAGGGCGTCTTTAACTGTACACAGGCTGTTGTGCCATATATGATTAAGCAGGGTGGTGGCGCTATTACGAGTGCATCCTCTGTTGTGGGTCTTTATGGCAACTTTGGCCAAACCAACTACGCCGCGACCAAATTCGGCGTGATTGGCATGACCAAAACCTGGGCTCGCGAACTGGGCAAATACCAAATCCGTGTCAATGCGGTTGCACCTGGTTTCATTTTGACCGAAATGGTGCTGAAGATGCCAGAGCATGTCCTGGCAAATATGGCTGCCAACGCACCATTGAAACGTCTGGGCAAACCCGAAGAAATCGCCAACGTTTATTGCTGGCTTTCCAGTGACGAAGCCTCCTACATCCACGGCGCCGTGATTAGCGCTGATGGCGGCATCGTTTTAGGCACGTAAATTATATTTTAAAAAATATTTGAACAAGCACGAAAGTGAGATGAAATGACAAGATACGCAACAATAATTGGAACAGGACGTTATATTCCTGAAAATGAAATCACCAACGCGATTTTCGCGGAGTGGATGGGCGAGCATTCAGAGAAATTAGCTGAAGTTGTGGGTAAATTTGAAAACAGCAGTGGTATCAGAACCCGCTTCTATGCTCCAGATGACTGGGCAACTTCCGATTTGGCTGCAGAAGCTGCTAAAGATGCAATGGCTGACGCTGGTGTTAAACCTGAAGAAATCGACTTAGTTATTGTCGGTACAGACAGCCCGGATTACATCACACCTGCCACATCCGTTGTGGTGCAACACAAAATTGGCGCGGTTAATGCTGGAACCTGGGATGTAGGCTGCGCTTGCGCGTCCTTCCCAACCGCTTTGGCTCAAGCCGCGGGCATGATGGCAGTGAATGCTAATTTGAAGTATGTCTTAGTGATTGGCGCTTACATGATGCACAAACTGGCAGATGTCAAAAATGACGTCACCGCCTTTTTCTATGGCGATGGTGCCGGCGCGGCTGTCTTGGGTGTTTCTGACAAGCCCGGCTATATTTCCACTTCAATCAAAGCTGATGGTTCCTACCACAAACACTGGGGTATTTACTCCGGTGGTACCTATGAACCTGCCACGGTTGAGAGCGTTGAAGCTGGCCGAACCAAGGTCAAGCTGGTAACGCCTTTCCCGCCAACGGTTAACCACGAAGGCTGGCCGGCTCGTGTGCGCGAATGCGCCGCGAATGGTGGCTTTGATATTCAGGATATTGACCACATCATCTTTACCCAGGTCAATGTCAAGAGTATTGGAATCGTTATGGAAGATCTGGGCCTGCCTGTTGAAAAAGCCCATTATGTGATGGATAAATGGGGTTATATGGGTTCAGCGTGTTTACCTGTTGCTTTTGATGACGCGATTAAACTTGGCAAAATCAAATCCGGTATGCGCGTCGTATTCTGCGGCTCTGGTGTGGGTTACAACCAGGCAGCTACAGCCTTTATCATGCCTTAAGGTGATGTTATGAGTTGGCAGCAAGAATATAAAAATAAGCTAATAACGCTTGAAGAAGCGGTCGGAAAAGTTAAATCGGGGATGACCATTCAGATTGGTATTGCTGCCTCGGAACCGGTTGGCTTGCTGGAAGAACTCGCCCGGCAAAAAGACCGCCTTGAGAATGTTACTCTCTGGACCTGCCTTCCGATGCGCTCGTATGATATTTTCATGAAACCGGAAATGGAAGGGCACTTTTTCAACGAGAACTGGTTCTACGGCGTGCCTGACCGACAGGTGCATCCAGAAGGCCGGGTTTCGTACACCCCCAACAACCTGCATGGCGCGGCGATTGATAAACTCGCTGGTAATGGTGGTCAACTGGATATCATGATGGGTACCTGTACCCCGCCTAACAATGAGGGTTTAATATCGCTTTCAATGGGCGTTGTGGTCGAACGCGAAATGATTGACGCCGCGGACATGGTCATTTTGGAAGTTAATCCTCTTATGCCATGGACCGAAGGTGATACGGTCATTCCGATGAGTAAGGTTGATTATTTCGTGGAAAACCCCGCCCCACTCATCACAACACCTCCAGTCGTGCCCAGCGAAGTCGAGGTGCAAATTGGGCAACATATTGCCCGCTATATTGATGATGGTTGCACAATTCAACTTGGCATCGGTGGCGTGCCGACAGCGATTGCTGAACAGATAGCCGACCGGCGCCATTTGGGTGTGCATACCGAACTTTTGGTGGATGGCTATTTGCCATTGATTAAATCCGGCGCGATTGATAACAGTCGCAAGACTTTGCATCCTGGTAAGTATGTGGCGATTTTTGCCATTGGAAGTCAGGAATTGTATGATTTCATGGGCGAGTCGAAAGATGTGCGCATCATGCGTGGTTCTTACGTGAATGACCCCTATGTTATTGCAAAAAATGATAAAATGATTAGCATCAACAGTGCTATTCAAGTAGATGTAATGGGGCAGGTTTGTTCCCAAAGCATAGGCACCCGCCATTTTAGTGGCACGGGTGGTCAACTGGATACGCATCGTGGTGCGGTCATGTCCAAGGGCGGACGGGGCATTATTGCCCTGCGCTCAACCGCCAAGAAAGGGACGATTTCAACCATCGTTCCCACACTGGCACCCGGTTCGGGTGTAACTGTACCCAGTCAGGATGTGGATACGATTGTTACCGAATATGGCAGTGCTGAACTGCGAGGCTTGTGCGTTCGCGACCGTATGGAAGCGTTAATTAAGATCGCCCATCCCGCATTCAGAGACTCTATACGGGAAGACGCACATCGTTTGGGTATTGTGCCAGACAAGAGATTTTTTTGAGGTAAAGATGAAAGACGCATTAATTGGTAAGTGGAGTCAAAACGAAGGTCAGGACTATCCTGGTTTGTGGTTTGATTTCAAAGAAGATGGCAGCTTTAAAGCTGGTTATGAAGCAATGGGCATTGAGTCTGGTGGAACCTGGACTGCGGAAGGAAACAAGATTGATATGGATCAGACATACCATACCTTCGGGTTTATTGGTAAGACGATTGGTATCTTTGAAATTGAAGGCGACCAACTGAAATTAGAGATGGTTTCTGAAGAAGTCGGTCGTCCTGAAACCTTTGGTGCCCCTCTGCTTTACACTAAAATTTAGGCAGGACAAATATGCCAAAGATTGAAGCCAACGGTATTTCCCTGTATTACGAGTTGCACGGCCCAGAAGATGGGGAAGTAATCGTTTTGAACAATGGCATCATGATGAGTACGGCGAGCTGGGGTTTCCAGGTTCGCGATTTGGCAAAACATATGCGCGTTTTGGTCTATGATTGTCGCGGTATGTGGCAGTCGGATCATCCTGAAGGCGACTATACTATGGAATTGCACGCGGATGACCTGGCAGCGTTGCTTAAAGCGCTGGGCATTGCCAAGGCTCATATTGCCGGCATCTCCTATGGGTCCGAAGTAAGCTTAACCTTTGCACTCAACTATCCGGAGATGACCCAGTCCCTAATCATGATGGATGGTGTTTCAGAGTTGACGCCTCTTTTGCGTGCCCAGGCTCATCCCTGGTTGATAGCAGCGGAACGAAAAGATGCTGAACTCTTATTTGCAACATCTATTTTCCTTAATTTCTCGGAAGATTGGATCGTGAAGAATCAGGCTGTGATTGAACTGATGCCGAAGACTTATGGTCATATTAACTTTGAATCTTTTGTAAAGTTGATGAAATCTTTCGAAGCATTCAACATGACCGAGCGTTTGTCTGAAATTAAGAGCCCCACATTGATTGTCGTTGGTGAAGATGACTTAATTAAAGGCAGATCACATTCCGAGAGAATGCTCAAGGGCATTCCCCATGCGGAATATATTATCATTCCAGGTGGTGCTCATGCAATATGTATCGATTCATTTGCACCACTCAATACAATGCTGATTGGCTTTGTATTAAAGCATAGCCAAGCTGGAAATATTAATTAACCGGTAGATTGACCGGAGAAATTAAAATAAAACGATTAAAAAAACTAAATGGAGAAAAAAATGAAAAAGTCGTTAACCTTTATTGTTTCCATGCTACTCGTAGTAGCTATGGTTTTGGGTGCTTGTCAACCCAAACCAGAAGTTCCCCCCACAGAAGAACCTGTGGTCGAAGAACCCGTGGTCGAAGAACCTGTGGTTGAAGAACCCGTTGAGGAAGCTGTTGAAGAACCTGTCGAAGAAGAGCCCGCGCGTCTGGTATGCGAAGAACCGATCAAAATCGGCTTGATTTCCGACATCACCGGCTTGTTGCAGAGCTATGGTGACTGGATGGTTCGCTCCTTTATGCTCGGTATGGAATATGCCACTGGCGCTCCCGGCAGTGCAGGCGAAAAATTCGTCTTCGCTGATGCCCAGGAAAATGTTTTCAAAATCGACGATTGCGAAATCATTGTCTACGTGCGCGATGATGCCAGCAATCCCGAACTGACCACCACTGTTGCCAACGAACTGATTGACGTTCAAAAAGTTGACTTCCTGGTGGGTACCGTGTCTTCCGGCGCGGCTGCTGTTCTGCAAGGTTTAGCTGATGCAGCCAAGGTGCCGTTGATTGTTGCTCCCGCTGCTGCTAATGACATCACTGGTGTAAGCTTTAACCCCTATACCTTCCGCGTTAGCCGCAACAACTACCAGGACGCGATGAACGAATGTGTCGCGCTCACTCAGCAATACGACAATTTCATCCAACTGGCTGTTGATAACGCTTTTGGACATGGCTCAGCCGCTGCTTTCCGCGATGCCTGTAGTCAACTGGGTGGTAACTTTATCGCTGATGACATCTACGCGCCTGTAACCACTACTGACTTCACCCCCTATATGGAGCAAATCGCTGCTTCTGAGGCTGAAGCCTATATTCTCACCTGGGCTGGTGCTGGTTTCATTTCTATTGTGCAAGCCGCCGCTGATCAGGGTGTGACCGATACCAAAGAACTTGGAACCACCTTCATTGATAACCTGATGATGCCTGTTTTCTACAGCAACGCGATCGGCACCACTGCTGGTATCGTTTACCACTACAGTGCACCACAGAACCCCATCAATGATTTCCTGATCGAACAGCTCAAAGCTCGCTACGAAGCCGTTCCTGATCTCTTCGATGCTGATGGTATGAATGCTGCCATCATGATTGTTGAAACACTCAAGAAAACCAACGGTAATGTTGAACCCGAAACCTTGGTCGCTGCGATGGAAGGAATCGAGTTTGAAGGTCCCAAGGGCTTGATTTATATCCGCCCCGAAGATCATGTCGCTATTCAGGATATGTATATTCTGACACTCGAAAACCTTACTGATCCTAATGCCATGTTCTATACCTTTGTGGATACCACCCGACCTGAGCCTCCTTGCTTGTTGCCTGAGGCTTTGAAAGATCGCTGTGGTGAAATCCCCTGGGGTTCACTTGGCGGAAACTAGTCTTACGTCTTTAGTTTTTGGCGCCCTTATTTATAAGGGCGCCAAATATTACATTAATACAGAGGTGGCTCAATGACCCAAAAAGATATCATTTTAGAGACACATAATTTAACCCGCTACTTTGGTGGCCTGGCTGCTGTGGATGATGTGAGTATCCAAATCGAGCGTAACACATTGCACGCGATTATTGGACCTAACGGCGCCGGAAAAACAACACTTTTCAATCTGATTAGTGGTGTGCTAAAGCCAACCAGTGGCAATGTGGTTTATAAAGGACAAGACCTGATAAAACTGCCGGTTCATCGCATGATTCATATGGGCCTTGGGCGTTCTTTTCAGATTACAAATATTTTCCCCAACTTAAGCGCGTTCGAAAATGTGCGCCTGGCAGCGCAATCTATGCGTGGCGATAACTTCAAAATCTTGCGTGACCCAAGCAAGATTGAAGGTTGTGATGATCGCAGTTGGGATGTTCTCAAGCAAGTTGGTTTGTTTGAGAAAGCGATGGTTCCTGGTCGTTTCTTGTCACATGGGGATCAACGCAAACTGGAACTGGGCATGATCCTTGCGCCAGATCCTGAACTTTTATTACTTGACGAACCAACCGCTGGTATGGCGGGTGAGGAAGTCCCAGAGTTGATTGACCTCATTCGTGCTGTTCAGGCGGAAGGTTCAAAAACGGTATTGTTGGTTGAGCACAATATGAATGTGGTTATGGAAAATGCGGATGTTATTACCGTGATGAACCATGGCAAAGTGCTGGCAGAAGGAAAGCCCGCAGAAATTGCCAACAACCAAGAAGTGCAAACCGCGTACCTGGGAGGGCTTTATGAAATTGACGTCGCATAGTGAAATCATTCTGGAAGTCCAGGGAATTCAAAGCTACATCACTCATTACCATATTCTGGAGAATGTCACTTTTGATGTCCCTAAAGGGTCCATTGTGGCACTTCTGGGACGCAATGGAGCCGGAAAAACGACCACGCTTAAATCTATCATGAACCTGGTCGATGTCCGAGAGGGACAAATCCTCTTTGAGGGTCAACAGATTCAAGGACTAACCCCATATGAAGTTGCCCAACGCGATATCGGCTATGTGCCCGAACATCGTGCTATTTTTAGAGATTTGAGTGTATTAGAAAATCTCCGTATTGCTGAACGTAAAAAGGGCGACTTTGACGCGAAGCGTGAGATGATATTTGAGCTTTTCCCAGATTTGAAAAAGTTCATCAATCTTCGTGGAAATGAGCTTTCGGGTGGACAACAACAGATGTTGGCTATCGCTCGCGCGTTGGTGCCTGAAAACCGACTGCTTTTGATTGATGAGCCGAGTGAAGGGCTCGCACCGGTCATCATTGAACAACTGATTGAAGTTATCGCTCAACTTGCGAAGCAAAGCACAGTAATCCTGGTGGATCAAAACTTTTTGGTGACCAGTAAACTGGCAGACTATTACGTCATTATAGAAGAAGGCAAAAGCGTTGAGCGCGGTGTGATGGCAGAATTAATCAATGACCATGCCAAAATACAACGCTATCTGGGCGTCGCCTAAAAGGAGAAACAGATGAAAAAGAAAATAAACATTACTGGCATTCTTCTGATAGCTGCTTTTGTCGTCTTTTTAGTACTTGCTGGTCGGGGGATGGAGCCCCGTGATTTGCTGATTACTACCTTGCGTGGTTTCTCGGTTGGCTCAGTAACATTCCTGGTCGCAGCTGGTTTTTCGCTCATTTTTGGTTTGCTGGATGTGCTCAACCTGGCACAGGGCACGCTATATATGATTGGCGCGTATATTGGCTGGACCGTATTTGTGCGCCCCGATACTTTTATTGATATCACTCCGCTGATCCTCTTTTTGATGGCAGGTTTCGCGCTTGGCTTTCTGTGGGATTACTTGGCAGACAAAATTACGTTGGATGCCAGGAAAAAGAAGATTTTGGGCTGGGCCTTTGTGGTACTTTCGATCGTACTGGCTGTTTTAATTCTCCCGCGGTATCCCATCGCGATGTGGGAATTAGATAATTACGCTCAGAGCCCCATTTCTTTTTCCTATATGGCTGACCAAGGCATTCGCTTGCCGGTTAGCCCAGCAGAAACGAAGGGCATTCCCGCGATGGTCGCGCTATATGGCAGCTTTTTGATAAGCGCGGTTTTGGCATTTGGTCTGGCGTTAATCCGCTATAAGGAAAACCGACAGCACAGCTTACACTGGAAAAAATGGCGTGTCTTTGGCATTTTAATCATCCTGGGCACCCTAATCATGGCTTTTAATACTCCCTTGACGGAATGGCTGATGAATATGAACACCAACTTGTTGTTTGTTATTGCAGCAATCATTGCGGTTCTAAGTGGAATAGGTCTGGGCGCGCTGATGGAAACCACCATGATTCAACCTCTTTACAGCCGGCCGGTCTACCAGCTGATGCTCACCCTGGGACTTGGCACAATCGGTATGCAACTGGTGAAAGCCATTTGGGGTATGCCAGAATTTGTCATTCCCAAACCGGAAATGTTTAGGGGTAGTGGGCCAGGTTGTCCAGCGACAACGGTTAAAGACGTGTTCACCCATCATTGTTCAACTATTATGATTTTGGGTGGCAGAGTTCGGGTTTATGATGAAATCGTACTGCCCATTGTGGGTGTGATTATATTGGTTTTGGTCTGGCTCTTACTCAAGAAAACCCGCATTGGCATGATTATCCGTGCTGGTGTGCAAGACAGTAACATGGTTGAAGCCCTGGGCATCAATGTGAGACGCGTATTTACCTTGGTCTTTGCTTTAGGCGCAGGCCTGGCAGCTTTGGGTGGCGTGCTTTCCGCCCCATCTTATGGGCTGTCGGTGTCGATGGGTGAGAAATTCTTGCTCAACGCGCTGATTGCTTTGGCGATTGGTGGTCTTACCAGTTATCCTGGCGCGGCGCTTGGCTCGCTGATGGTGGGCTTGATTCAACAGTTTATGATTAAATACGGCCAAATTGGTATCCCGATACCATTTACCGACATTATCTTTAAACCTACTCCGGCAATTATCCCAGCATCCACCATGCTCTTGATGGTGATTGTATTGCTCATTTTGCCGAACGGACTTTTGGGAAGGCAGGACTAAGCTATGAACAAAAACAAATCATTCCTAAGTCGAAATAAGGGCATTCTGATTTTCTTAGCGGTGATGCTCGTGCTTCCCTTCATCATTGGGCTCTTTGAAGGCTCAAACCCGGTGGCAGTCTGGAACAATCAGGGCACCTTTTCAAAGCATTTAGAAGGCATCGGAATTGAAATCTTCATTCTTGCCATCTTCGCCTTGAGCTATGACCTGCTTTTTGGTGTTACCGGTATGATGAGTTTTGGACATACCATGTTCTTTGCTGTTGCGGCTTATACAACTGGTATCGCCTTGAAATCATTCGGCTTGCCTCTGTGGCAGGTGCTGTTGATTATCGTTGGCACTTCAATCGTGCAGGCGTTTTTGTTTAGCATTGTTCTGCCACGTGTCAAGGGTGTTACCTTTACGATGGTTACGCTTGGTATGGCATCCATGTTCCATATCATTGTTATGTCTTCCGATATGATCAAGTGGACTGGCGCTGATGTTGGCTTGCAAGGTGTTCCAAAACCTGCTTTTATCGACCCTACGATTGAGCGCTTAAGGTTTTATGTTGTCGCCTTGCTCATATTAGTTCTCGTGTACATCTTCTATAAGCGCTTTATTGACTCGCCCACGGGACGTGTGTGTGTTTCGATTCGTGAGAATGAATCACGCGCGAAGATGCTAGGCTATAACACAACCATCTTCAAAGTAGTTGTCATGCTGATTGCTTCGTTTACTGCTTCAATAGCTGGTGTTTTGCATACCCTTTATCAACCGATTGTCAGTCCGACTATTGCCGACCTTGGCTATACGGTTACGGGCTTGTTGATTGTGTTGATTGGCGGTATTGCCACCCAGAGCGGGGCGATTGTTGGTGCTTTTGTCATCAAGCTGCTTGATTTGGCACTGCGTGGCATCATGAAAGACAGCGCGCCACTGGTTACCGGCGTTGTGTACGTTATTTTCGTGCTCTTTGTGCCTTATGGCATCGTGGGTAGCTTGAAGCTCGGTGGATTTAAGATAAAACAAGGCTGGCAGATGCTTCTTGAACGTTTTGGTTTGAAAAAGGCAATGCCAAAAGAAGAATAACAGCCTGCAATTTCTGAAAACACAAATTTACTCTATAAAGCTCTTGCGTAAGCAGGAGCTTTTCGTGTATAATAACAAGTTGTGACTGGTCGGGTGAGCGGTTGATGATTAATTACCCATCGGCTTCGACCCAGGAGACCTGCATAAAAAATATTTAGGAGCAGACGTCATGTCAATTACAAAAGAAGAAAAAACTGATATTATCGAAAAGTTCGCCACCAAACCTGGCGATACTGGTTCACCCCAGGTGCAAATTGCAATCCTGTCCAAGCGCATTTCCGCGCTTACTGATCACCTGCGTGCAAACAAGCACGACGAGAGTTCACGCCGTGGTTTGCTTAGGCTGGTTGGTCGCCGACGCCGTTTGTTGGCTTATTTGCGCCAAAAGGACTATGATGCTTTCCTGGCAATTACAGAAGAGCTGAAGATCCGCAGAAAGTAATATCGTTGTCAAATGATACCCGTTACAGCGCACGCCCTGACACAGAATGTTAGTGAGAGTAATGTCAGTGCGTGCTCTGTTGTGGTATCAATAAAAATTATCAAGCCAGTCGGGTATTGAAATTTAGCGGGCAAATTGTTTGACCTTTAAATTTCAGTTCCTGCACTGGCTAACAGTGAAAGGAAAATATGAAACCAGAAGCAATTCTCTATACAGCCACGCTTGGTGGCAAAGAACTTAGCTTCGAAACCGGCCGTTTGGCTCGCCAGGCGGGTGGTTCGATTGTTGTACGCCAGGGCGACAGCATGATGTTTGCTGCCGCAACACTTGGCAATGTGCGTGAAGGCGTGGATTTCTTCCCGCTAACCGTTGATTATGAAGAACGTATGTATGCCGGAGGCAGAATTCCAGGTTCGTTCTTCCGCCGCGAAGGGCGCCCCAGCACCGAAGCTACTTTGGTCGCGCGCTTAACTGACCGTCCCTTGCGCCCGCTCTTCCCTGATGGAATGCGCAATGAGGTGCAGGTGATTTTGATGTCGCTTTCCGCGGATAACGAAAATCCTTTGGATATGCTTGCCATCAATGCCGCCTCCGCCGCACTGATGATTTCAGATGTGCCCTGGGCTGGACCAGTTGGCGCAGTGCGTATTGCTTATGTGGATGGTGAACTGATTGCCAACCCGACCATGCAGGAAATGGAAATATCCGAACTTGATTTGCGTGTGGCTGGCAGTAAAGAAGCTATCTTGATGGTCGAAGCTGGCTCAAATGAAATTTCTGAAGATCTCATGGCAGAAGCCTTGCAACTGGCACATGAGAGCATCCAGGACGTCATCGCCGTTCAGGAACGCATGGCACGCGAAATTGGCAAAGCCAAGCGCGAAGTGAGTTTAGCAGCCAGCGATACAGACTTGATTGCCCAGGTAAAATCTGCTGTTAAAGCACGCGTTACCGCGCTTTTAGACCAACCTTATCTTAAGTCCAACCTTTATGAAGGAATGGACCAAATTAAAGCTGAATATCTGCTTGAAACCTTGGGCGAAGAGCCTGACCCTGCTGAACTCAGCAGATATGGCAAGGCATTTGACGAAGCCCAGCGCATGATTGTGCGTGACCGTATTCTTTTCGAAGGCAAACGCCCTGACAACCGCAAGGTCTACGAAGTGCGCGATATCAGCGTTGAAACGGATATTTCGCCCCGCGCGCATGGCTCGGGTTTGTTTACCCGTGGCGAAACACAGGTGCTCACCCTGGCCACTTTGGGCACACCCAAAGAAGCGCAGGAGTTGGACAACCTTAACGGTATGGACAGCAAACGCTATATGCATCATTACAATTTCCCACCTTACGCTACTGGCGAAACCAAACGTGTAGGTGGACAGTCACGGCGTGAAATTGGTCATGGCGCTCTTGCAGAACGCGCGCTGGAACCGGTTTTGCCCAACGAAAAGGACTTTCCTTACACCATCCGTCTGGTTTCGGAAGTCTTGGAATCCAACGGTTCGAGTTCAATGGCTTCGGTTTGTGGGTCAAGCCTGGCATTAATGGACAGTGGTGTCCCCGTTAGCGCGGCGGTTTCCGGCGTGGCGATGGGTCTTATTATGGAAGGCGAGCGTTACGTGATTCTCACTGATATTCTTGGAACCGAAGATCATCTTGGTGATATGGATTTCAAGGTGGCTGGTACGCGCGATGGCATTACCGCTTTGCAAATGGACATCAAAATTGCTGGTATCACGCCCGAAATCATGGCTGAAGCTTTGAGACGTGCCAGGGATGCCCGTATGTATATCCTGGACCAAATGGATAAAGTCATTGCTGAACCACGCCCTGAATTGAAATCCCACGTTCCACGTATTGAGACCATTAAGGTGCCTGTTGATAAAATTGGCGCGATTATTGGGCCATCCGGTAAAAATATTCGTGCTTTGCAAGAAGAAACCAACACGAAAATTGACATCGATGATGACGGTACCGTTTACATCGCTGCTGTTGATGGTGAAGGTTTCTACGAAGCGCGCGAACGCATTTTGGCAATGACCGAAACAGCTGAGATTGGACGCATTTACACCGGTAAATGTGTGCGCGTGACCGATTTTGGCGCATTCATTGAAATTTTGCCCGGTGTCGATGGCATGGTGCATATCAGCCAGCTCAGCACAGAACGCGTTGACAAGGTTGAAGATGTGGTGAACGTTGGCGATGACCTGACTGTGATGGTGATTGATATCGCCTCAGACGGCAAGATTCGTCTTTCGCGCCAGGCCCTTTTGGAAGGCTGGACCGTTGAAGAAGCCCGCGAACGCGATAAGCCGGGTGGCTCCCGCCCGCGTGGTGGCTCACGATCAGGTGGACGCTCCGGTGGTGATCGCCGCAGTAGTGGTGGTCGCTCCGGTGGTGACCGTCGCGACCGCTCGGGTGGCGATAGTCGTAACAGACGATAAACCGTAACCGTAACTAGTTAAAAGAACAAACCGCTTTGGGCAACCAAGGCGGTTTGTGTTTTGCCTGGTGTTTTAATGTAAAAAAAGTGCATGGCATCTATGCCATGTACCAGTAAACGAATGACGCGCTAATCTTTCGGTCGCAGACGCAGATGCATGGGCGGGTCGACGGGAACATAGTCAACAAAGCCCAGGCTTTCGTAAAGGTGGCGACCCATCACGGATGCATCAAGGGTGATGTAGTCAAAATCCATGTCTTTGGCAAGGGCGATCAGGGCTTCCATCGTCTGGCGCGCGAAACCACGCCGGCGATATTTCTCATAGCACAGCATGTTGGTAATACGCGCGAAACGTTGTGTGGGGCAGCCAGGGTGGTAGGCGACAACATGCGCCTGCAAAAAGCCTATCGCGGCGACTTCACCATCGACTTCGACCAAATAGCAATGGATGTCTTGCCCCAAGCGCGTTTGATAAAACGCGTGAATATCGCGTCTGATTTCATCCAGGCGCGATGCTGGTGCAGGTGTGCCAAGGGCGGCATTGAAGTCAATCCGCCCTTGAACAAGTTTGTCTAAATCTGCGTGAGTTGCGAAATGTCCGGTAATGTTCATACTTTATTCTATCATGCCATAGCGCTTGAGCGCGGCGTTGAGAATCATATTGACCAACTCGGTGTGGCTGATGCCATCCGCTTCAGCTTCGATGACGATGTCGGAAAGCTTGGGCATTAGGCCAGGCAAGGGGTTGATTTCCAGGATGTAGGGTTTGAGATTATCCTCGATATCCAGGCGGAAATCAATGCGCGATACGTCCAAACAACCGGTTACACGAAAGACCGCGGCGGCAAGCCAGTTGAGTTCGTCGATTTGGTCCTCGGTAAGTGGCGCGGGGCATAAGTATTCCAGCTGGTCTGCCAGGGCGGTTTTAAGATAGTTGCCGTAAACCCCTTCAATGGTCATTGTGGGGTCAAGGTTGACTTCCATGGGTGGCAAAAAGTTCAAGCCAGCTTGAATACGACGCGCGTTTTCATTACGCGGAACGCGCCAGGCAACGGGGCCGATCAGGTTACCCACCAAACCAACGGTTACTTCGCGACCTTTGATGAAACGTTCAACCAAAGCTGGCTGCTTGTATCTGCTGAGACTTATTTCAAGCTGTTGACGAAGTTCGCGTTCATCGTGCACCACCGATTTACCGCTGATGCCCATACCGGTACCTTCGCGACTGGGTTTGACAAAAAGCGGGAATCTTAAGCCTTCGTCAAGGGGTTCATCAACGCGTTCAAAAACCTGAAATTCTGGTGTTGGCAGTCCATGCCAGGCGAGAATGCGTTTGGTCATGGGCTTGTCCAAAGTGAGGGCGAGCGATAAAACCTTTGAGCCTGTGTAAGGGATGCGCAATTTCTCGAGAATGGCAGGAATTTGAGCTTCCCGCGAATCTCCGAAGTGACTCTCAGCGATATTGAAACAAATATCGGGTTGGTAGTGGCGGATGGAGTCGATGATGGTTTCGTCGGCTTCTAAAAATTGCGCTTCGTGGCCACCTTCACGAATGGCGTTACACAGGGATTCAACGGTTGATTCGGAGTCGAGATCATCCCATTGATCTTCGCTCATGCCCTCAAAAACGGGCGCGTTTGTCTTAATGTTTGCAAGAACTGCAACGCGAAATGCTTTCACTTTTTTACATGCCTCCGGCACGAATATTTTTGTTAATTATAGTCCTAACTTAATCAAGTTGCACTAACAATTTGTCTTCAGCTTCAGCGACTTTTACGCCACGTTCAATGTTGACGAATTGCAACATGATGATGCCAGCCAGGAAGAATACGACCAGGGAGATGATGCCATAGCGGTCGGATCCAGTGAGTTTGGTAATCACTGCCAGCAGAGCAGGGCCAACCACAGTGTTGAATTTCTCAAAGACACTAAAGAATCCGTAAAATTCAGCACTTTTACTGGCTGGCATGAGTTTGCCAACCAACGAACGGCTGATGGCTTGTGAGCCACCTTGTACCATGGCAACCGCGAAACCGAGCGCGTAAAAATGCCATTCCTTACTCATAAAATAGCCGATTGTCGCGATAAGCAGGTAAATAATCAGGCTGATGGTAATCGTGAGTTTTTGACCCAGTTTTTCGGCCAGTTTGCCAAAGAGAATGGAGAATGGCGCGGCAACGAATTGCACCATCAACAGGGTACCAATCAGCGTGATAGCGCTAAAGCCACGCGCGGTGCCGATGATAGTAGCCATGGTGATAATGGTGCCGATGCCGTTGGAGTAGACGAAGAAGGTCAGCATGAACCAAGCCAGGTCTTTGAACTTGCGGATGTTTCCAAAAGCAGAGAAAAAGCGTCCAAATCCGACCTTGATTACGTCTTCGCCGATTTCGTGTTCGTAGGCTTTGGCAGGGGGTTCCTTGACATATTTGAAAACCGGAATTGAGAAAACAGCCCACCAAATAGCGACACTGGCCATGCTCAGGCGCATCATCAGTTGGGTTACTTCATCCGCGGGGGTGTTTGGCATCAGCTTGGGGCCAAGGAAAATCATTGCCACATTGATGGCAAGCAACAATCCACCGCCGATGTAACCCATAGCGTAGCCCTTGCTGGAGACGGCGTCGAGTTCGTCTTCGTCAGCGATGTGGGGCAGGAGTGCGTCGTAGAAGACAAGTGAGCCGGCGAAACCAACTGTGCCTAAAATGTAGAGCACGATGGTCAAAGTTTGATGTTGGGGGCCGGTTAGGAAGAACATTGCGGCAGTGCTAAGTACACCCAAGGCGACGAAAAAGGCCATGAAGGTCTTCTTTGAGCCTCTAAAGTCGGCGATGGCACCCAACACCGGGCTGGAAACCGCGGCAATTAAACTACCGATGGCGACCGCCCAACCCCAAATGGGTACAGCGGATTCGCCAAGCATAATATATTGAGCGAAATAAACGGGAAGAATGGCAGCCATGATGGTGGTAGCAAAAGCTGAGTTGCCCCAGTCGTACATGGTCCAGGCCCAGATGGCTTTCTTTTTCTTCTTTTCTTGTTCAGGTGTTAAAGATGGCTGAACAGGGTCTTGAGGGGTGATGATGGATGAATCCATAATGCGCTCCTTTTTTTGTGAGATGCATCAATTTTACCCTTGATGTATATATTTAAGTTGATTTGATTGTAAAGAGTTTATAACTTCAATCATTACTGCGTATGTCTGGCAGGTGTAAGTAATCCTTTAGTATAGGGATGTTAATTGCCATTTCTGCCAACTGTTGAAAATCAAAAAGGTCCGCTATAACGGACCTTTGACATTTATTTCGGTTATTTAACGCTAATTTTCTACTCGCTACGGATGAAAGCTTCGGTGAGCTCGCGGGCGAGTTCGTCTTTGTATTGTTCAGGTGGGGTTTTCATGAAAAAGCTGCTGGGCGCAAGGATAGGACCTCCGATGCCACGGTCTTTGGCGAGTTTCAGGCAGCGGATGGCGTCGATAACCACGCCGGCAGAGTTGGGCGCGTCCCAGACTTCGAGTTTAACTTCAGCCTTGAGGGGCACGTTGCCAAAGGTGGTACCTTCCATGGCGATGTAACAGTACTTGCGGTCTTTAAGCCAGGGCACGTAATCGGATGGGCCTACGTGGATGTCGTCTTCATCGAGTTTGTAGGGCAGCATGCTGGTAACAGCACCGGTTTTGCTGATTTTCTTGCTTTCCAGGCGGTCACGTTCGAGCATGTTCATAAAGTCGGTATTGCCCCCAAAATTGAGTTGGTAGGTGTGGTCAAGGCGCACACCGCGGTCAACAAAAAGACTGGTTAGAACACGGTGGGTAATGGTGGCGCCAACCTGGCTTTTGATGTCGTCGCCGATAATGGGTAAGCCAGCTTCGCGAAAGCGCACTGACCAGTAGGGCGAACTGGCAATGAAAACCGGCACGCAGTTGATAACGCCCACGCCGGCGCGCAGGGCTTGTTCCATGTACCATTTAGTCGCCATTTCGGAACCGACGGGCAGGTAGTTGATGAGCATATCCGCCTGGGTTTCTTTGAGAATGCCAACCACGTCGTCGGTTGGGCCGGGGGCTTTATGGACGATTTGGCTTAGGTATTTGCCAAGTCCATCGTGGGTCATACCCCGATGCACGGGCACGTTCATGAAAGGGATATCGCAAAATTTGTAGGTGTTGTTGGGGTAAGCAAACAGCGCTTCGCTAAGGTCTTTGCCGACCTTGCCTTCAACAACGTCAAAAGCGGCAACGATTTCAATGTCGCTGATGTGATAGCCACCCAAATTGACGTGCATCAAGCCGGGCACTTGTTCATCGTCTTTGGCATTTTGATAGTAATAAAGGCCTTGCACTAGTGATGAGGCGCAGTTCCCCGCGCCGATAATCGCCACACGTACTTTTTTATCTTCGCTCATTATTTCTCCATTTTTTCAACTTGGTTCTAATCATACTCTAAAACCTTTGTTTTATTCACATCAATTTCTTTTATCTTTACATTTTGTTCATATCAGGACATGATGCAAATTAGGATAGCCGGTAGGGCATGGACTATAATTGAACCATGCAATTTGACCTTCAGGCTCCATACAAACCCACCGGCGACCAACCCCAGGCCATCGCGGACTTGGTAAAAGGTGTGCGTCAGGGCTATCGCCATCAGGTTTTACTCGGCGCGACAGGCACGGGCAAGACTTTTACCGTGGCGAACGTTATCCAGCAGTTACAACTGCCAACCCTGGTGATGACGCATAACAAAACCCTGGCAGCGCAGCTTTACGCGGAGTATAAGGACTTCTTCCCGAACAACGCGGTGGAGTATTTCGTTTCGTACTACGATTATTACCAGCCTGAAGCTTATATCCCGCGCCGAGACCTGTATATCGAGAAAGAAACGCAGATTAACGAAGAAATCGACCGCCTGCGCCTGGCTGCCACCACGGCGTTGATGTCGCGGCAGGATGTGATTATCGTGGCATCGGTTTCGGCGATTTATGGTTTGGGCGACCCGGAACTGTATAAGGCGAGCGTCTTGCATGTGGAAAAAGACAGCCTGTACCGCCGAAACAAGTTATTGCGCCAGTTGGTGGATATTCAGTATGAACGCAATGAGTTTGACATCAAACCCGGTATTTTCAGAGTGCGCGGCGACACGCTGGAAATATTGCCGGCTTATTCTGAAAAAGAGATTATTCGCATTAATTTTTTTGGTGATGAAATTGAAGCTATCTCGCGTCTGCACGCGGTGACTGGCGAACTGATTGAGCGCGTTGACGCGATTGATATTTATCCCGCCAAACACTATGTGACCGAAGAAAAGCGCATGGAAAAATCTTTGCAGGATATCGAAGATGAGCTTGAAGAACGTTTGAAATACTTCAGGGATAAGGGTATGGACCTGGAAGCTTACCGCCTGGAGCAACGCACCCGCTATGATCTGGAGATGTTACGTGAAGTGGGATATTGTTCGGGGATTGAGAACTACTCGCGCCATTTTGACCAGCGCGCGCCGGGCACCGCGCCCTGGACACTGCTGGACTTTTTGCCGTCGGAGTATCTCTTGGTTTTGGACGAGTCGCATATGATGATGCCCCAAATTCGCGGGATGTACAACGGCGACCGTTCGCGCAAGGAAGTTTTGGTGGAATATGGTTTTCGTTTACCTTCCGCGCTGGACAACCGTCCCTTAAAGTTCCCGGAATTTGAGAAAATGATGGGTATCACGCTTTATACCAGTGCCACCCCCGGACCATATGAGATGGAAAAGAAAAACCAGGTGGTTGAACAAATTATTCGCCCGACTGGTTTGCTGGACCCGCAAATTAGTGTGCGTCCGAGCCGTGGTCAGGTAGATGACCTGATTGCGGAACTGCGCAAGCTGATTGAAAAAGGCGAGCGCGCCCTGGTGACCACGCTGACAAAGCGTATGGCTGAGGATATGTCGGCCTATCTCAAGGATTCGGGCTTTAAGGTGCAGTATTTACACTCCGAAGTGGAGACCTTTGAGCGCGTGAGCATCTTGCGCGATTTGCGCATGGGCAATTACGATGTTGTGGTGGGTATCAACCTTTTGCGCGAGGGGCTTGACTTGCCGGAAGTTTCGCTGATGGCGATTTTGGACGCGGATAAAGAAGGCTTTTTGCGGTCAACGACCGCCCTGGTTCAGACTTTTGGACGTGCCGCGCGGCATATCAACGGTAAGGTCATTCTTTACGCGGACCAGATGACCGATTCGATGAAACGCGCGATTGATGAGACCAACCGCCGACGGGCTATTCAGGAAAAATACAACGAAGAACACGGCATCTCACCGGTTGGCATCTCCAAGGCGGTGTATGATATTACAGAACGCCTGACGCACTCGGTCGCTGAAGGAAAAGTAGATAAGAGCCAAAGCGCGCGTCAGCTGGCTTCCAGGATGCAGCAGCGCGAGTTGGAAAAGTTAATCTCGGAGATGGAAAATCAGATGAAAGCTGCCGCGGCGGATTTGGAGTTTGAACGCGCGGCGATGTTGCGCGATCAGGTTTACGAGCTGCGGGCGATTTTGGTTGAATCAAGCGATTTGCCGGAGTGGAAGAAGCAAACGCTTTTGGCACGACACAGTGATTGATGGTTTTTTCTCCGCTAAATAAATAAAACCTTGTTTGGTTAATATCGATTTTGTAATTGTTTTTAGATTCTCCTGCCGGCGTCTCGCTGAGCAGAATAGAATTTAACCAAAGTGTTTAATAGCGTCGGCGAAGACGCCTCCGCGAACATTCTTTTTTCCCTGTGACGGGATACAGGGATGAGTAGTGTTTTTTGTATACCAGGATAGGATTGAGTTTTTTCCTGGCAAATAAACAAAAACAGCCTGACAGTCACATTAGCCAGGCTGTTTGTTTTCTAAGTGCTTAGATATTAATAAATATCTTCGTCGTCCTCGTCATCATCAAATTCAGCGGAAAATTCATCTTCTTCATCGTCAAAATCATCATCGTTTACGTAGCGTTCCCATTCTTCCATATCCATGGGGATTTTGAAGAAGTCATCATCGTCATCGCTGTCAAAGTCATTGTCGTCGTCGTCAGACCCAAAGTGCGATTCGTTAAGCAAAGCAGCAAGTTCGGGGTCGTCGGTGCCGAAAAGCTCAAGATATTCAATCGAATCTTCAATGAGTTCGATTTCGTCTTCGTCATCAGTAATGTTGGCGAAATGCTCAAGGCGTTCGATGACTTCATCGCCGCCGATTTGGGATAGCGCCCAAATGACTTCCTGGCGCACGTCATAATCGGTGTCAAGGTTGAGCATCCTGAACAAAGGACGGCGGGCGCTGTAGATGCCCAGCAGACCCGCGGCATGCACGGCTTGAGCGAGAATAATGGGGTTTTCGTCACTGAAATATTCCAGCACGGTTGAATCCCATTCGTGGTTCATGGTGCGACCGATGGCAAGCAGGGCGCTTTCGGTCCAGTAAACCTGTTCCATTGCCAAAGCGCGCAAAATCATCTCTTTAAGCACGGGTTTTTCACTGTAACCCAGTGTTTCCAGGACACGCCGACGGACCAAGTCGGAGCGGTCATGTTCGTAGGCAAATATCAAAGCGTTTTCGATTTCGGCCTGGATGGTGGCATCAAGTTCGTTGAGCGCGCATTTGTAAAAGTAAGGCACCAGGGCGTTGGCAGCAGCCGCGCGCAGGTTTTCTTTGCGCGAATTATCTCTCAGGAAAGTTAAATAGCGTTTAATCAAACGTTTGTCATCAGCTTCAAAGAGCAGGTCAATGGCTGCCACGACCACGTCGTCATCGGTATCGTCAAGCCCCAGTTTGCCAGCGGATTCAAAAAGCTGTAAAGGGTCATCTTCGGCGAGTTCCGCCATGCCGATAATCAATGCCCGACGGCGTTCAACGGGGAAAGAAAACCAGACTTCGCGCAATTTATTCAAACTGGGTGAATCAAGATCCGAAAAGTGATGCAGAAATTTGTTTGAAAATGGGATTTTGTCTTCGCGCAATTTGCTAATCAGTTTTTCGATGGGCATAATTGTTGCCATAATCTCTCCTTAGTGCAGCTGGATAGGATTGATAAAATCCCTGAAGGTGATGAAAATCATCAAAGCGATTAAAAGAAAGAAGAAAACCGTGTTGATGGCGTTGGCAACACGTTCCGGCATTTTCTTACGTGTGATGGTTTCAATGAGCAGGAAGAGTATTTGCCCGCCATCCAGTGCGGGGATGGGCAGCAGGTTGGTGATGCCTACGGCGATGCTGACAATGGAAAGCAGTGAAAGGCGCATGATGGGCAGGTCGTTGTCAATGATTTGGTCGGCTTCTTCGGCATAGGCGAACATGTCATAAATGCCTTTGATACCAACGATGCGCGCTTCTTCGGGCTGGATGGCACCCTGAATGAGTTGGATGGGCAAGGTCAGCGTGGTTTTGACTTGATTCCAAAAAGTACCAAAAGCGCTTTTGAGGGTATCGCCAAATTTGGCGGGCAATTTGGGGTTATCCATGATGATGCCAATCGCGCCTTCGCCTTCGGGCGGGTTTTCGCGTGGGATAAGATGCGTGGTAAATTCCTGCGAATCACGCAGAACCACAATCTCAATTTCTTTACCTAGATTAGCTTGAACTTGATTGCTCAATGCCTCATTGCTGTCGATCTTGACGCCATTAATAGTTTTAACAAGGTCTCTAACTTCAAGTCCAGCCTGGGCGGCAGGTGAGTTGGGCGCGATATCGGCGATGATAACGCGCGTGGGGTCCGGACTGCCGATGGCGTTGAACATGATAACCAGCACAATGATGCCCAAAATGAAGTTCATCGTGGGGCCAGCGACCAAAATGAGAAAACGTTTCCATTTTGGTGCCTGGGTGATGCCACCGATGATGCCCGAGTCGACCGTTTTGGTTTTTGCTTCCTGGGTTTCGGGTTCGATGATGATATCCGGTTCGCCACATGGTGTTTCGACGACAATCGCTTTAGCTGATAATTCTTCGGTTTCATCAATGGGCACTTCTTCTTCAAAGCGCACAAAGCCACCGAAGGGAATGGCGTTCAGGGTGAAGTCCGTGCCACGCCATCTAAACAGTCTGATGAGCTTGGGCGGGTAGCCAAAACCAAACTCCGCGACGGGAATACCTAAAATAACTGCCATTAAATAATGGCCAAGTTCGTGTACAAAAATAATCAATCCGAATACAAACACGAATTGAACAATGGTCCAAATAGTTGCCATAGTGTCTCCTTGGGGATTATTATACTCATTTTGCTTTTGCCTACCGAATTTGCCGAAGCTTTTTACAAAAATCTTATTCTTTACGGGGGAATATGTTATATAATAGACGCGATATTATAACGGAGGTTTATATATGAAAACAAAAATTGGTATTAGTGGATTTGGTCGCATTGGGCGTCTTGTAGCGCGCGTTGCGGTTATGGATCCTGAAGTGGAGCTTGTGGCAATCAACTCAACTGCGGACCCTGAAAATACAGCACGTCTTTTTAAATACGACTCTACCCACGGAACATTTGACGGCGAAGTGAGCTTTGACGAAGGACATCTGATTGTAAACGGTAAAGCAATTCCACTTTTCTGTGATCGAGATCCCAACAAACTGGATTGGGGCAAATATGGCACTGAAATCGTCATCGACTCAACGGGTGCTTTCCGCACCATCGACACCGCCAGCGCGCACTTGCGCGATACGGTGAAGAAAGTCATCATCACCGCGCCGAGTTCTGACGCGCAGATGATTGTAATGGGTGTCAATCAGGATGCCTACGACCCCAGCCAGCCTGTGGTCTCAAATGCCAGCTGTACAACCAACTGTTTGGCGCCAGTAACCAAAGTCATCCACGATAACTTCACCATTGAAGCTGCCGCGATGACAACTGTGCACGCATTCACGAATGATCAAAACAATCTGGATAACCGCCACAAAGACCCGCGCCGCGCGCGAGGTTGTACCCAGAGCATCGTGCCAACTTCAACTGGCGCAGCCAAAGCGATGGGCAAGGTTATTCCTGCTTTGAATGGCAAGATGAACGGTTTTTCTGTGCGCATTCCTACCCCCAACGTTTCTCTGGTGGACGTCGTTTTCCAACTGAAGGAAAGCCCCAGTGTGGAAGAAGTCAACGCTTTGCTCAAGCAAGCGGCTGAAGGCGAACTGAAGGGTATTTTGGGTTATAGCGACGAACCTCTGGTCTCGATTGACTATAACGGCGATTCTCGTTCGAGCATTGTTGACGGTCTTTCAACCATGAAAGTTGGTGAACACCTCATTAAAGTTGTTGCCTGGTACGACAATGAATGGGGTTACAGCGTGCGCTGCGTGGATTTGGCAAAATTCATCCACAATAAGTAGTTCACGACATAAACAAACGAGGAGAAGCGGTTATATTCGTGAAAATCGGATATAATCGCTTTCGTTATGAATATAGAAGACCTGACCGCAAAAATGAACGCGCTTGTGGCGCATCATGGGTGGTACGAGCCCGACTCGCCCAAAAAACAGTTACCCCGCAATCTGGCGATTTCGCTTTGTCTGGAAGCTGGCGAAGTCCTGGAGCATTACCAGTGGGGCGATGAAAGCGCGGATAAAGAAGCCCTGGCTGGTGAACTGGCTGATGTGGCACTTTACCTCTTGCAACTGGCGCATGTAGAAGGCATTGACCTGGAACAAGCAATACTTGATACTATCGCGCGCAACTGGAACCGGCAATGGTCAGATGAAAAGGACGTTGAGAAATGATTGTAGCCGTATTTGGCAGTGCATCGCCTAAAGCAGGAGATAAGCTTTACCAACAAGCCTTTGATTTGGGGCAAGCTTTGGGTCAGGCGGGTTATCAGGTGATGACGGGTGGCTATTGTGGCACCATGGAGGCGACATGCAAAGGCGCACGACAGACCGCAACAGCGCATACGATTGGCGTGACCTGCGATGAAATTGAAGCTTATCGACCGGGTAGCGCGAACGCTTATGTCCTTGAAGAAGTGCGCACCCAAACTTTGAGCGAGCGCATTGATTATATGGTTCGCCACGCGGATGCTTTTATTGCCTTGCAGGGCGGCGTTGGCACACTGGCGGAAATTATGCTGGCGTATAATATGATGATTATCGGTGCCATTGAACGCAAAGCTTTTGTTTTGATTGGTGAGTCCTGGGCTACACTCGGTGCTCATTTTTTTGATGAGCTGGAAGGGCATGTGCCGGCATTCGCGAAGGAATTATTAATATTTGTGAACACTGTTGATGAGGCAGTGTTGGCATTAGAAAGCAGGAATAAAAAGTAAAAGATGGAAAATTTAAAACTGACAAGCAGAGAAGAGAATTATTCAGAATGGTATAACCAACTGGTGCTACGTGCCGAGCTGGCAGATTACGCGCCAGTGCGTGGCTGTATGGTTGTGCGACCTTATGGCTGGGCTTTGTGGGAGAATATCCAGGCGGCGTTGGACAAACGCTTTAAGGAAACGGGTCACGTAAATGCCGCTTTCCCGATGCTGATACCAGAATCGTACATGACCAAAGAAGCTGAGCACGTTGAAGGTTTCGCGCCAGAGTTGGCGGTGGTTACCCACGCGGGTGGGTCTAAACTTGAGGAGCCTTATGTTTTGCGCCCGACGTCTGAAACCATCATTGGCACAATGTACTCTAAATGGATTCAATCCTACCGTGACTTGCCAGTTTTGATGAACCAGTGGGCGAATGTCATTCGCTGGGAAATGCGCACACGTCTCTTTTTGCGTACGACCGAGTTTTACTGGCAGGAGGGTCATACCGCGCACGCAACCTATGAGGAAGCTGAAGAAGAAACGCTTAGGATGCTTGGCGTTTACACCGAATTCTGCCACAACGAAGCGGCAATGCCAGTCTTGCCTGGTCGCAAATCGGATAATGAAAAATTTGCCGGCGCTTTAGCGACTTATTCCATCGAAGCGATGATGGGCGATACCAAGGCTTTGCAAGCGGGTACCTCGCATTTCCTGGGGCAGAACTTTGCCAAAGCTTTTGATATCAAGTTCCTTGACCAAAACAACGAATTGCAATATTGCTGGACGACTTCATGGGGTGTGACCACGCGCCTGATCGGTGCCATGGTGATGATTCACGGTGATGACCAGGGTTTGGTTTTGCCACCTCGTTTGGCGCCTATCCAGGTGGTGATTGTGCCTATCTTCCGCAAGGATACTGAAAAAGAAGCTGTATTGGCGATGGTCGAAAAGGTGCGTGCGGGCTTGAAAGCGAACAATATCCGTGTGCATGTGGATGACCGCGATGGCTTGACACCCGGCTTCAAATATCACGACTGGGAACTGAAAGGTGTGCCATTGCGCATTGAAATTGGTCCCAAAGACGTTGAGAAGAACAGCCTGGCTTTCGCGCGTCGCGATATCCCCGGACGAGAGGGTAAGAACTTTGTTTCGATGGACGGATTTGAGCAATCAGTGGCGGATATGCTGGTTACGATTCAGGATAATATGCTTGCCAAGGCGATTGCTTTCCGTGACGCGCACATTTTTGAAGTGGATAATTACGAAGACTTTAAGGATGTTGTTGAGAATAAGGGTTGGGCTAAGGTTTGGTGGTATGCCGACAGTGAAAATGAAGAGTTAATCAAGACTGAAACCAAGGCCAAACTGCTCAACTTTACCGAAACCGAAGGCGAAGGCGTTTGTTTCTATTCCGGACGAAAAACCAACACGCAGGTCTTTTTCGCGAAGACTTACTAGAGTTTTATCTTTGAAACTGATGAAAGAGGCTGACTTGTTCAGTCTCTTTTTTCATGTTTAGTATTAATGCAAAGCATAAACAAGAATCAGCTATAATTTAACCATGGTTGCTATCAATCTAAACCGCTTAGCCAAACAATTGCAAGACTTGCGTGAAATGTTTAACCAACCGGAAACGTTTCGCGCGGAATTGCATCGGTTTTTATCTTTTTATCATCAATACTCCCGACGCAAGCATGAAGATTCCATTCCTAAAAGCTTCATGCGGCAGTACGATTTGCCTGTCCAGATTGTTCCACAGCTTGAGCTTTCTCTGCGTCAACTTGCCCAAAAGGAAACCGAGCAAAGTTTCACACTCATCGAAGAACTTTGGAAAGATGATTATTTCGAAGCGCGAGACTTGGCCTGTTATATCCTGGGTCAGCAAGCAGAAAGCCAAACCGAGCGGGTAGTTAGCCTGATAGAAAACTGGCTTTCAGAATCGCAGGACAGGGCAGTCGTGGCGTCGATTTTTGAAAAAGCCTGTGTGGGACTGCTGGAATTTGCGCCCCATCAGTTTAGCGAACTGACCAAAAACCTGCTGGCATCCAAGGAATTGCGTCAGCAAGGCTATGGACTGATGGCACTGAGTATTTATTTACCTAAAGCGCATCACAATGACTTGCCAGGTATTTATGGCATGGTGCGGCCTTTCATCGCGCATTCAGATTTACAGTTGCAAAGCCGTTTATCGGAACTGGTACGAGAACTGGCAAAGCAGTCGCCGGGCGAAGTGGCGTATCTCTTAAAAGAAGTCCTGGCTGATACTGAAGGGCCTGAAATCGAGCAGCGCTTGCGTTCATACCTGGACTTTTTCGAGCCGCGATATGCCCAAAGTATTCAGGACGCGATAAAAAATCATGCCAAACGCTAAGCTACTGGCAATTAGAATTGACATGGGCAAAAATGACTTCTTCAAACTCGGGTAGACTTTAAATATGAAAGTTTCCAAATTCATACGTGGAAAATGTTTGGTATTCTTGCTTGGATTTATTATGCTGGTTTCAATGTCTGGGTGCAAACCGAGCGAATCTGCAGTATCTGAGACTCCCGAATTGAATCAAACAGAAGCGCCTTTGCCCATGCCGATCACATATCAGGAAGTGACAGAGACAAGTTTATCTCACACAACCGCCACACCGTCTACTGCGATTGTCGTTGAAACCCCCGATGTGACTGTTGAAATCAATGATGCACTGCCAACGCTGGATAGTGAGCTGAGCACATTGTTTGACTATCCCGAATCGCATTACATTTGGGGCTTTGTTGGGCACGCGCAGCACTACTATCTCAGCTGTGAATCGAGCGCGGCGGTGGACTGGGCGTGGTTCTTTGGTGTAAACATTTACGAGTCAACTTTTCAGGCCGATATGCCCCGATCGGATAACCCCGATTTAGGTTATGTGGGCGATTACACCACACGCAGATGGGGTCAAATTCCACCCTATTCCTATGGTGTACACGCGGGGCCTATCGCGGAAGGTTTGCGCGCTTACGATTTGCCCGCGCTTGCTGTAAAAGGCTATACGCTGGATGAGATAAAGCAAAAACTCTCGGAAGACAAACCCATCATCGCCTGGATAATTGGTAATTTAGAGTACAGTGAGCCAGTCGAGTATGTTGACCAGGCGGGCAACACGGTGATTGTCGCGCCTTATGAGCATGTGGTCATTCTTACTGGCTACAATGCCGAGAGTATTCGCTACATGAACAACGGCAAATTCTTCGACGCGCCAACAGAGGTGTTTTTGACTTCGTTTGGCGTGTTGGGGAACATGGTCGTGATTTACGAGTAAAAGCTAAATTAATTGGCGAAAAATATAAGCAGTTGGTATATTTTTCATACATTAATTAGAGGGAGGCACTTCATCAATGAAAGTAAAACGTAGGACTATTGTTTACTATGTAAAGAAACATTTATTTCATTTTTTGATACTGATAGTTAGTGCTGTTATTCTTTCTTTTTTAAGTCTTGCACCTATTCCTTTATTAGGGAAATTAACTGACATTCTTAGCACAAAACAAGCAATTAATATCTCATTCTTTGGACTAAAATATGAATTAGATATTTGGCAGTGTTTCTTCTTAATTGGCTTTTGTATCCTTCTAAATTCTGCGGGTCTTAATTTCTTCGGGCAGTCCGTTAGTAAGTTTAGCAATAATATTATGTATGAGATTCGCAATGATGCTTTAGGCTGGATTATTCAAGACTCGGTAAAAGACAATAACTCAGATAATGAAGGTGAATATATATCCAGGTTTATCACTGATGTGAAATCTGTGACACGCTTATTAACTGGTCCTATTAATGGGTTTTTGATTTCGATATTGAAATTCTTTTGGGCGGTTGGGATCTTATTAAAGTGGGATATCAAAATTGGCCTTCTGTCATTAATTGTTGTTCCGCCACTTTATTACTTGAGTATTTGGATTTCACGTGAAAACAAAGTTCTTACCCAAGAGAGTAGAAAACAGGAATCATTGATTACGCAAAATTTGGCTGATCTTCTGTATAATTCTAAAGTAGTCACTATTTTTTCATCTTTGAAACACGAAGTTGGTCACATTGATCCTGAACTGGATGGTCAAAGGCATATTGACAACAAAATAATACAAAAGTACTCTACATATTGGCAATTAGTTTATGTACTAAACACGATAGGTTTACTTGTTGTCCTGTTTTTTGTGATACAAGGCATTATTTCTGGCAAGTTTTCTCCTGGAAATCTTGTAACAGCTTTTCTACTTGTCAAAAACATCTACGACCCGATTATTCTCATTAGTCGCTATGTAACGGAGATGACCAGCGCATCGGTTTCGCTTTCTCGTGTCTTTGAACTCGAGCCCATTGAGGTTGAATAAAACTATGAAAAAATTGAGTTTCCATAACATCAAGTATTCTATAGATAGGGAAAAGATTTATAAAATAAATGACATGGATTTAGAACCCGGTTGGGTTTATCTGATTTCAGGTGAAAGCGGTTCTGGAAAAACAACTTTTATAAATGTGCTTCTTGGCTTTGTACCTTTGATTTCGGGGTGGATAAAGATAGGCGATTCTAACAATCAATCTGAGAATTGGCTAAGTTATTTTTCTGTTCAGTTTCAGAACCACCAAATTCTAAACAGAAACTTGGTTGATAACATTTCTATGGGCGGAGAAATTAATCAAAAGAAACTGGATTATTACATCAAAAAGATGAAGCTTGAATCCTTAAATAGCGAAATCGTTTTCGGTAATCGCGGAGAGAAAATTTCTGGAGGAGAGAAAAGACGCATCGCTATCGCACGGGCATTATATAGATCTGCTTCTGTATACATATTTGACGAACCGACAAATGATTTAGACCAAGAAATGGTTTCTATCGTTTTGAAGCTAATAGAAGAAAAGAAACCAGGCAACATAGTCATCATTGCGAGCCACGATCCAAGAGTTATGGCTATTTCAGATTCCACTATCCATTTTTGATCATCTATTTTCTTGTTCTGGTTTTAGTTATGAAATGACCTTGGCGTCGAATGAAAATTTGACTATTCCACGCTCAACGGGTATTATTATCAGTTGCCGGAAATTCCAGCCGGTAAAATATATTATGGACGAGGGTAACCCCATAAAGGAGGGGTGAGAGGCGTCCGGAGGAAAAATGACAACACATCAAGAAATTATCATCAAAGCTGAAAAGCGACAAGTTACTGGCAAGAAGGTGAAAGCCTTGCGCCGACAGGGTATTTTACCCGGTGTTATTTACGGTCACAAAACCGAACCGCTCGCCATCCAAATGGATGCCCACAGCACTGGGCTGATTATGGGTAAATTGACGGGTACCAGTATTGTAACTTTGGATGTTGACGGTGAAAAACACACAGCTATCGTGCGTGACCGCCAACGCGACGTTATCTACGAAGAACTCCTGCACGTTGACTTCCTTGAGATTTCACTCAAAGAACTTTTGCGCGCGACCGTGGCAATCGAGTTGGTTGGCGAAGCCCCTGTTTCGAAACTGGGCGACGTGATTATTAACCATGTTTTGACCGATCTCGATATTGAAGCCTTGCCGATGGACCTTCCTGAACGTATTGAGGTTGACATCAGTGGCATCGAGACTGTTGAAGATACGATTACCGTTGCTGACCTGAATCTCGGCGAAAAGATTACCATCCATACTCCCGAAGACGAAGTTATCGTAACTGTTGGCTTTGTGGCTGCTGAAGTTGAGGGTGAAGAAGATGAAATGGCTGAAGGTTCCGCAGAACCTGAGGTTATCTCCGCCCGTGAAGCAGAGGACGAGGAATAATCCTTACACTCAAAAAGTAATAAACATAAAAAGCCACTTTATAAGTGGCTTTTTGCTTAGTTCAAGGGTCGTTTTATTTGCTGAATGGTTCAACTTTCTATTATTTCCAGAAATTGCAAAATAATTTGAGCGGTGATGCCCCAAATGAGTTCGCCATCGTAACGTTTGAAGTAAAGCACGGGGTGTGACTGAGACTCGTGGACGAAATCCTGATAGTAGCGGTTGGCAGGGTCTTTCAGGAATGAAAGGGGCACGATGAAGGCACGGGCAACTTCTTCAGGTCTCAAAAATAATTCCTGGGGCCAGGATATGATGCCAACAACCGGCGTTAGCGCGAAATGGGATATCGTGCCAAACGTAGGCATGGTGCCTAGCACGGTAACGCTTTCGGGTAAAAGGCTAATTTCTTCAAAGCTTTCGCGCAGGGCGGTTTGAACAAGGTTCGCGTCGCTTTCTTCCCATGCACCACCCGGAAAGGCAACTTGTCCGGGGTGACTCCAGAGTTTCTCAGTCCGTCGGGTGAGCAAAATGTGCCATTCGCCTTGATGACACAAAAGTGGAATGAGCACCGCCGCAGGATGAAGTGGGTTGGTGAGTTGCAGGCGTTTATCAATAATGGTGCCAGGATTTGTGGCAAGATGTTTTGCCAGTCTTTGTGCTAAATCAGCGGGCAGACCTTGGCAAGCATTGAGTAAGTTATCGGTCAATCCTGATTTCCTTGTTCGTCATCGAAAGCTTCATCGTCGCTATCCTCAGCAGCGAGACGGTCAACTTTGCGCCCGAAGATGAGAAACCCGGTGTGTCCTATCATGCGGTCAACGGGTCTCAGGCGCGCCCAGTCGGTCTTGTAGAAACGTTGCAAAATTTCGCTGACTTCAATCATGGCAAAGTTGGCCAGTTTAAGTTCGCGAAGGATAATTTCAACCTGGTTGAAAGTGGGCAGAATCATGCCCAGGCTACCCCCGCCACGCAAGCTTTTACGCACGTGATGGAGATAATCCTGTGGGTTGGGCAGGTCAAGAATGATGGCGTCAACGTTTTCTTCGTCAAAGCCGTCTTCCGCGTTGCCAATTTTGAAATCAACCCGGTTTTGCAGGCCGAACTTCGTCAGGTTTTTGATAGCCAGGTCTTGAATTTGCGCTTTGCGTTCGTAGGAGTAAACCTTTCCGGTTGTGCCAACCATGTATGCCAGCGCGGTGGTTAATCCGCCTGAGCCGGTGCCACATTCAATGACGCGTTTTCCTGGCCCGATGCCCATGTGAAAGAGAATATAGCTAATTTCCTTGGGGTACATGATTTGGGTGCCCCGTTTTAAACCTTTGATGAGATCGCTAAGACTGGGCTGAAGCAAGTAGAAGGGATTGCCTTGATGGGATTCCAAGCGTGTGCCCCAAGCGGTGCCGATGATATCGTCATGGCGAATGACGCCACGATGGGTTTGCAACACCGCGCCGGCTTCGAGCACGAGTAAATGGCTGCGATGTCCGGTGCCTTGCAGTTGAACAAGGTCGCCTTCCTGGGCAAAGTTGCTGTCGGTGAATATAGCTGAATTCATTTAGGCTATCCTTCGGGGTTTATACGGGTGAACCAGTTGCCAAGGAACAGGAACACTAAGCTGCCGACAATGCCGCCAGCCATTTGCACGCCACCAACGGTCATGAATTTGACGTCGTAGTGTAGAAAAACGAGATGTCCCAGGTAAAAACCAAGCCAGCTAAGTGCCAAATACAAAATAAGTTTCCAAAATCCCCCACCACGCCAAAGATGGAACAAGGCGCCAAAGAGAGCAGCCAGTAAACCACCAAAAATGTAGGATGTGATGTTCATAAGTTTCCTTTAGTCTAAGCGGGCAGTTCACGGTGATGGTGAATGATGCGCGCAAGTTGTTGTTTTGCAGACATGGCCAGAAGACCAGTCCAAAAGAACTCAACGCACAAGCGCTATCCGAAAGGGTATTTGCATCAAAAGTCTGCCCGAGGTCTTCTGACCGCGAGCATGACTTTTCGTTAGCACTGGTATAGACAACTTGCGTGTTGGTCGTGGGCTTAATCATAACATTAAGTGGTATATTTTAGCTATGTTTGCAGATACTCATTGCCATTTAGACGACAGACGGTTCCAAAATGACCTGCCCCAAGTGATTAAACGCGCGGAAGATGCCGGCCTGGTTTTGATAATCAATTCAGGCGCGGATATGGATTCATCTGAAGCTTCGGTGCGCCTTGCCCAACAATATGAAGGTTTTATCTTCGCGAATGTTGGTCTGCACCCAAACCGCATTAATGAACTGACCGCACAGACTTTGAAACGTTTGCGATTGTTGTCAAAAAGCCCTGAAGTGCTGGCGATTGGTGAGATTGGGCTGGATTATCACTGGAACACCTTCCCGGTTTGGCAACAAAAAGAAGCTTTTCGTACACAACTTGATTTGGCTGCTGAAATGGAATTGCCAGTTGTGATTCACAGCCGAAAATCAACTGATGACGTTGTTGAAATCTTATTGGAATGGCATGCCGGTCTGCCAGCGGAGCATCCTCAAAAAGCACGACCGGGTGCCTTGCATAGCTGGAGCGATACTTATGAAAAGGCCAAACCTTTGATTGAAGCGGGTTTTTACTTTGGCGTGAGTGGGCCGGTGACCTATCTTAACGCGCCAGAACGGCGGGAGTGCACGGCTGCCTTGCCCCTGGAACGCATCTTGATTGAAACGGATTGCCCTTATCTAACGCCACATCCTTTACGCGGAAAACGCAACGAGCCGGCTTATGTACGCAAGATGGTCGAGGAAGTGGCGCGTTTGCATGGCAAGACGATTGATGAAACTGCAAAAATCACAACCCAAAATGCTTTTAGGCTTTATGGCTTGAGAGTGCAGGTAGCTTAAAGCCAGCTTGCTTTAGAAAAGAGTTAATGCAATAAAAAACGCGGGTATTGTCCCGCGTTATGTTTTAAATGGATTGCTGTTTATGCTGAAAACCCTTCGCGTTTGTAATCCACAAAGCGGTAACCTGTGCCACGTTCGGTGAGAATGTATTTGGGGTTGCTGGGGTCTTTTTCGAGTTTTTTGCGCAAATAGTTGATGTAAAGGCGCACGTAATGGGGTTCGTTTTCGTATTCGTAACCCCAGACTTTGTTCAGGATTTGGTCGTGGGTCAGCACCCAACCGGCGTTTTTCACCAAATGGTAGAGCAGACGGTATTCGGTAGGGCGAAGCTGAACGAGTTCGCCTTCGACCCAAACTTCATGACGATCAAAGTCAATCGTGAGGCGGTCGTCAACGACGATTTTTCCGGATTCTTCTTCACTCCTGGCAGCACTGCGGCGCAAGACCGCGCGGATGCGACTGGTCAGTTCACGTGGGCTGAAAGGTTTGGTGATGTAATCGTCCGCGCCGAGTTCGAGCCCTTGAACGATGTCGGCTTCTTCGCTTTTGGCAGTGAGCATGATAACCGGGATTTGGCTTTGTTCGCGAATGAGCTTAAGCACGGTAAAACCGTCCATGTCAGGCATCATAATATCAAGTAGCACCAAATCGGGCAGGGTTGTGCGTAACTGGTCCATGGCTTGTTGACCGTTCATGGCTTCAACAACGTCAAAGCCATCGTGTTCCAGGTTAAGGTGGATCACTTTTACAAGCCCGCGTTCGTCATCGGCAACTAATATCTTTTTCTTTGTTCCACTGGGTTCCATCTTTCATCTCCTAGCTTATTTTGACTAAAATGGCGCTGATGTTATCAGTACCGCCGGCATTATTGGCCATTTCGATGAGCGAATTGACCATTTTTTCGTAATTTCCGCCATCGTTGATGCGCTTTGACAGGGTTTCCTGGTCTACGAGCCCCCAAAGTCCATCTGTGCAAAGTAATAGCGTGCATGGTTCTGTGATTTCAACATGCCCGATATCAGCCCGAAAGCCTTCATTTTGCCCAAGTGCCCTAAACAGTACGTTGCGTTGGGGGTGATCGTTGGCATCTTCCTGGCTGATTTGCCCAAGTTCGACCAAACGTTGCACCAGGCTGTGGTCCAGGGTGAGCGCTTTTAGGGGATTCGTGGCGCTGGTGATATAAAGGCGCGAATCGCCAACATGGGCGAAGTGGAGCTTTTTGTTGAGAACAAGCGCAACGGTGAGCGTGGTGCCACCACCTTGCACTTTGTCAAGCACAGCGTTTTGGGCTGTTTGCAGGGCGTCTTCGAGTATAGTTTGGATAGCATCGTCACTGAATTCCGTTTGACCGTCGTGCAAAGGCTGGACAAGGGTTTTTTGCAGTTGCGCAGCTGTAGTTTGGATGGCGATGCTGCTGGCAATATCGCCGTACATATGCCCGCCCATTCCATCAGCAACCATAAAAATCCCCAGCGTAGAGCGGCTTTTGGGGAGCTGGGTTTTGATGTTGAGCGCGTAGATGGCGTCTTCCATGTGGGTGCGGGTCATTCCCAGTGACTGCGCCAGCTGGACTTCCAGATGCACAGGGATCTGTTCGTTGCTAAAGGCGTTTGCCAGGTCTATTGGTTTGTTTTTTCTTCTGCGACTAAAAATTGACAAAATTACTCCGTTACATCATTGTTTTATGTCTTAAGGAAGGTCTTGCCTGACGCGTTCCAAATAGTCTTCAGCCGCCCAACCGGTGCGATTGGCATCATAAGGGGCTTTGAGCTGCCACCAAATGAGATCATCAATGACTTCGGGACCGCCAACGACTTCGAACATCTCAGCGTCCAGGGCAAGAAAGTTAATCGTTTGACCCCGTCCGGGACTGTTGCGAATGTTGAGTCCAAGTCCTTTTGTGCCCACGACTTTAACGAAACTGCCAACGCCGATGGTGTCATCGGGTAAGATGTTGGGCGCGGGCTGAGTAGGTGTGGGCAGTTGGGTGGGTACAAAAACAGTCGCCGTTTGGGTGGGTGCTGCGATTAGGGTGATGTTATAAACAGCTTGCTGGTCGGGAGCGTTGGCTTTTTCCGCGCTTTTATTGAAAATAATATACGCAAAACCGAGCAAGACCAGGGCGAAAATAAACGCGCCCAGGATGGCAAGCGGATGAATCTTGTTATTTCTGCTTTCGGTCATAAGTTCTCCGTACCTAATTATAGCTTATTAAAAGCGGGGATTGGGATAGTGTGTAAACAGAAACTCAAATGAAACGTGTCGCAATAAAAGCAGTGGTAAAATGTCTATCATGTTGATACGGAAAAAAAAGTTTAAGCCTTCGCGCTCAAGACACCGGGCCTATAGTTCTCTCTCGCGCCGACGGCGCACGGGTAGTGGCTTGTTTGTGGTGGCCGGTTTGTTTTTGCTGGCGGCAGTTGTTTTGACGATTATCAGCATTGTGCAGTTCAAGTCTGTGGCCGTGGTGTATCCGAATGGTTCGCAGATTGGGGGTATTCCGGTTGGTGGACTGTCGCGCAAGATGGCAGAAGAACGCCTAAGAGATGCTTACAGTATTCCCGTTGAACTGCGTTATGGCGACGCGCGCTTACAGTTCAGCCCGGATGTTTTAGGTTTGACGCTGAGTATCAAAGAAACTTTAGATAATACGGATGCGCAAAACCCAGGCAGTACCTGGTGGGCTTATTTATGGGGCAAGCTGGAGACACCCATTGCTTTTACACTTCCGATGCAGTTTGGCGAGAACCAGGCAATGGTGCGTCAGGTTTTGGAAGATACTTTTCCGAATCGTTATGATCAATTAGCAAGCGCCACGATTCCAGTGGTCAATTCATATCATGTTTTACCCGGTGAACCTGGTTTAGCCCTTGCCGATTATGACGAAACTGTTGCACAGATTATGAACGCCTTAAAGTCGCCAAATCAGAGGGTGGTTCAGTTGCGCGTTGAAGAAAGCCCAGCCTTAGCCATGCTTTGGGAAAATTTGGAAATTAAATTACGCCAGACGATTGAACAGGAAGGTTTCAACGGTTTGGTTGAAATTTACCTGGAAGATTTGCAGAACGGACGCTTAATACATTTCGCCACGCGTGGCGGGACGGATGTGCCGGTTGATGTAGCCTATTCCGGGGCGAGCACGGTGAAAATCCCGATTATGGTTTCCACGATGCGACGTGTTTCGGATCCTATCCCGGCTACTGCAAGCACATGGATGAAAGCGATGATACAGGATTCGCTTAACCCGCCAGCAGACGGGCTGATGAAAAACTATATGGACAACAATACCGGTCCGTTGATGGTAACGGATGATATGCGCGAGCTGGGCTACCAAAACACGTTTATGGCGGGTTTTTTTGAGCCTGGTTCGCCTTTGTTGTATAAGTACGAGACGCCGGCGAATACCCGCACTGACGTATATCTGAACCCGGATACTTATAATCAAACGGTGCCATCTGAGATTGGCGATTTGCTTAAGCGGATTTATTTGTGCGCGAAGCACGACAGCCCGGAGTACAATCTTTTTGACGGGGACGTGAGCCAGAGCGAATGCCAAATTATGATTGATAATTTGTTATCGAATCGCATGGGAGCGCTGATTGAAGTCGGTGTTGCGCCTGAAGGACGTGTGGCGCATAAGCATGGCTGGACGAACGAGACGGATGGTTTGCTGCATACGATAAGCGATGTGGGTATCGTCTTTTCTCCGGGTGGGGATTATGTTTTGGTTATCTTCATTCATTCCACTGGCCAGCTTCTTTTTGACGAAGGCAATTTGCTTTTTGCGCGTCTTTCGCAATCCATTTATAATGCATATAATCCTTATCAGCAGGCGGTTGTTTACATAGAATAAACCCGCTACTGGAAACATTATGCGACTAATCATGACCCACGAACAGGCCGATTTAGACGCGCTGGCTTCAATGCTTGGCGCGCATATCCTGATGCCTGATGCTTACGCTGTTTTGCCCAGACAAATAAACCGCAATGGGCAGGCGTTTTTGCGCAAATTTGGCAAGGAACTGGGCTTTACACGCAGCCATGATTTACCCAGAAAGAATATTGAGGAAATTATTTTGGTGGATACGCAGTCGATGGTGACTCTGCGGGGCATCACGCGGGATACCAATGTGCGTGTTATTGACCATCACGCACGCAAAAGCCGCGAACAAGCGGAATGGGACTATGAAATTCATGATACCGGTGCGTGTACAACGGTGCTGGTCGAAAAGATTATGGAAGCAAATCTGCCGGTTAGCCCGCAAGAAGCGACGCTGATGTTGCTGGGAATTTACGAAGACACGGGTTCGCTGACTTATCCAAACACTATCGCGCGCGACGCGAGCGCGGTGAGTTACCTGTTGACGATGGGAGCGGACCTGAACATCGCTTCAAAGTACCTGAATCCGCCACTTTCGAATGCGCAAATGCAGCTTTATGACCGCTTGCTGCAGAATCTCATGACAGTGCATATTGAGCAAAGTATGCTCGTTGTGGCATGCGCTTCAGCGCTTGATTTGAACGATGAGATTTCCAGTGTCGCGCATCGTTTGCGGGAGTTTTTGGAGCCCGATGGCCTGATTGTGCTGGCACTGACGCGCATGGGTTTGCGTTTGGTGGCACGGGGAAACTCGCCGGATGTGGATATGGCAAAGCTGGCCAAGCATTTTGGCGGTGGGGGACATCAGCGCGCGGCATCGGCCTTGATTCGGCTTCAGAGTCGGCCAGTCGCTGAGCAAAGTGAGTCGATTTTGAACCACTATCAACAAAAAGTACTTGACTTTTTACCCCATATTGTCAGTCCCAGTTTGCAGGTAAAGCATATCATGTCGCAAAATCCTTTACTTTTGTCACCTGAAACAACCGTTCAGGAAGTGGCAGAGTTGATGAATCGCTATGGATTTGAAGGTTATCCTGTTGTTGAAGATGGGCGGGTGATTGGTTTACTCAATCGCCGTAATGTGGACAGGGCTTTGCACCACAAGCTGGATGCGACCACGCGCGAACTGATGGACAGTGGCGAAGTAAGCGTTGTGCCTGAGGATAGCATTTCGTATTTACAGGAGCTGATGACGGCAAGTGGCTGGGGGCAGGTACCTGTTTTGGAAAAAGAGCATGGCAAAGTCATCGGCATCGTTACGCGTACGGACTTGCTGGGCGCGCTACACCCTGCGACGAATATTCCGTCGCAGGATGAGATTATCACCCGGCTTGAGGATGCCCTGCCACCTTCTCGTTTGCAATTCCTGAAAACGATTGCCAGGCATGCGGCAGATTTTGGTGTTAGCGCGTATATTGTGGGTGGTTTTGTGCGTGATTTGATGCTGGATTTGCGTAGTCAGGACTTTGACATCGTTATTGAAGGTGACGCGATTGCTTTTGCAAAAGATTTGGCAGGAAAATTCGGTGGGCGTGTAGTTTCGCATAGCCGATTTGGCACCGCGAAGTGGATTATCAGCGAAGAGAAAGAAGCGATTGCAAAAGCGATTTTTGGCGACGACTTGTTTGAAGCAGAATTGTTGCCGGAACATCTGGATTTAATCAGCGCGCGTACCGAGTTTTACGAAAAGCCCGCTGCACTTCCAACGGTGGAAAGCAGCAGTATCAAGATGGACTTGCACCGACGCGACTTTACCATCAACACGCTGGCCTTGCAGCTGGATGGCGAAAATTTCGGCACCCTGTTCGACTTTTGGGGTGGGCTGGGCGATTTGCAGGATGCCAAAATAAAAGTTTTGCACGCCCTAAGTTTTGTTGATGATGCCACGCGGATGATGCGCGCGGTGCGTTTTGCGATGCGCTTTGGTTTTAGCATTGAAGAACGCACGCTGAGCTTGCTGGAAAACAGCTTGCCATTGTTAAACGAGATTAGTGGTGCCAGACTTTTGCATGAGTTTAATCTAATCTTGCAAGAATCTGAAGCGATCAAGATGCTTCAAATGTTGCATGATTTAGGTGTTTTGGCGCACATTCATCCTGCTTTGCCATGGAACGAGCACATTCGTGAACGCCTTGAGCAAGCATTGGCGCAAGTTGACGCGAAAGTTAATGGCAGTCATAAGTCAACTGAACTGAACGAACGCCAAACGCTGACGTATTGTCTGTGGCTTGAAGGACTCAATGCTGAAGAATTGGCAAGCCTGAACGAGCGCATGGTTTTGCCAGCACGTCTGATGCGTCTTATAGAGCAAACCCGTGAAACACGACAGGTTTTGCCTGACCTGGTGGATGCCAAGCCGAGTAAAGTTGTGGAAGTTTTACAACATATGCAGGATGAAGCGCTTTACGCGGTGCGCTTGAGCACACAAGACAAGCGGGAAATTGAAGTTTTAGATAGCTATATTAGCCAGTATCAGCACGTGAGTCAGCAGGCGCGTGGCGCGGATTTGCGCGCCTTGGGTTTGGAGCCTTCGCCGCGTTACGAAATCATCTTGCAACGCCTAAAAGCTGCCTGGCTGGATGGCGAGATACACAGCCCTGAAGAAGAAAAAGAACTCTTAAAACGTCTGGTCGCGGAATGAGAACTACTCAGGCAACTGACGCGCTATACCGCACGCAAGATGGGCAGGTTTTTACCATTCGACCTTTGCAGGAAGAAGATTTGCCTGCGTTAGAATGGGATGGCGAATACTTGCATTTTCGTTTGCTTTATCGTTCACATTACAAAAACAGTCTTTGGGGCTACACCCGCATTTGGGTGGCTGAAGCTGAAGACGGAGAGATTGTGGGGCAGGTCTTTTTGATGTTGCTTTCACGTAATGAAGAAACCGCTGATGGGGTAAGCCGGGCGTATATCTTTTCGTTTCGCGTGAAAGAAAAGGTACGTAATATCGGCTTGGGTGGTTTCATGATGAATTTTGTAGAAGACTGGGCGCGCGAGCGGGGTTTTACGCATTTGCGTTTGAATGTAGAACGCATCAATCTTGACGCCAGACGGTTTTATGAACGTCATGGCTTTGTGGTTTATGGCAGTGACCTAGGCGAATGGGAATTTATGGACCACAATGGCGTTTGGCAGGAACGTGTTGAGCCAGCCTGGAAGATGATTAAAGCTATTTAAAAAAACAGGCCCGCAATGCGCGAGTCTGTTTGAATTTGCGTTTGAGCTAATTGCTAGCTTAGCTTTTATCAGCGCTTTCTTCTTCTTCTTCTTCTTCTGTTGATGACTCAGCGAGTTCTTCTAATTCCTCAGCAGTTTCGACAAATTCAGGTTCATTAGCTTCTGTTTCTTCTGTTTCTTCAACAAGCGCTTCATCTACGACTTCTGCCACGTCGTCATCTTCTTCAAGTTCAGCAGGGCGATTGGCTTCGTTTTCGGCTGCCCATTTGCTGAAGATTTGTTTCAGTTCCTCGTAGTCTGCATCGGCCAGTTCTTTTGAGATGCCCAAAACACGACCCTGGCTATAAGTTTGCACATAAAAGCCGTTTTTAACGACTTCGATGCTCTTGACTTCTTCTTTGGGGACGCGCACCTTGGGGAAATTGGGTTGTGTCTGCGAAACGCCTTCATCATCAACGGTCAGGGAGTATTCTTTCCAGAGTTGCACGTTTTGTTTGTGGCGTCGAAAACCCATGAATCCATAGAAAACAACCATCAGGACAACCATGATGATAGCTTGATTTTGCATTTCCGGGCGATCGCGATACAGGAAAAAGACCAGGACAACCATCAGCACCAGGGGAATGGAATACATGAGTGCAAGAATTTTAGTTTGTTTTTTTAGTTTTTCGGGGTCGAATTGGTAGGTTTTCATCTTCTTCTCCATTAGTTTATGGGAGATATTATACTAGATAAGTATGATATTCGTGTAAAACGATAATATAAATAATCCTGGACCTAAACAGTGTTGATGATAAGTTGAGTAGAAAAAGCCCTTAAAAACTAAATGAGAGTCAATACAAAGGGCTTCTTGACTGTGACAGGTAGGAATCATCAGATTATCCGCTTATTTTCTTATCGCCATAAAATTCAACTAAAATCAAAACCAAAGCGGTAACCGCAAGGATTCCATCCATGATGCCAGCGGGCAACAGGAACATCATTAATATCATTGTAGTCACAGAATTAATAACAGACAATACCAGTCCCCACATTCTGTTTTTCAGTAATCCAACCGCTCCGATAATTCTTAGGATACCATAAATCAAACTCATTACTGACATCATATATAGGTTATCTTGAAAATATTGAAGTTTGAATTCAAAGTATTGTCCCGCATTACTATTGCTAAAGCCAAAAGTCAAGGCAGATATCAAGAATAAAACCCCACCGATTTCCATTAATCCGCCATGTATGATTTGCAATATTGCAGCTGTTCTGTATCTTTTCATTTTCTTGTATCTCCGTAAACTCTATTTTTAAATACTAAGACGAAAAGTATTGTCTTTATTCCATTAGATTAAATTTGTAAATATAGGCTTTCTCACCATAATGGCGATTACCTACCCAATAAACAGTTTTATTGCTTTGGTTATAGATAACGCTATGAATTGTGACAGAATAGATGTCGTTATCCAAATTTCTCAAGGCAACTTTTTCTAAAACAATCATGGCGTCTTCATCATCTTTAACAAGCCCGCCTCTTTTTTCTAATTCCTCTTTGACTGTTCGGTATCTGTCAAGTCCATGTTGTTTGTCACCTTCTTCATAATAACCAGGGTAAACAATAAAGTTTGTTACCAGTTGATATTTATCTGTGCCAGCCAAACTCATAGGGTCATCATTATAAATGACCATTAATTCTCTTAATTGACCGTCTGTGTCTGTAGAATCTGTGCCAGCAATGTATTCCAGGACCGCAGATTTGCCATTGGCATCAGATATCATATAGTGGAAGGATGAATTGGCTGAGTCATGCATGTCGTACTTTTCAGCAATTGCAACAGCTTCTTCAACCGTGGCTGCATAATCAAGTATTACTCTTAAAAGAACTGTTGATGTGATATCTGGTCTGCCATTCTCTTGGTTTGTGGGTACGTTTATTTTCCCTGGTCCTTGATGGGTCATATAGATACCAACAGTTAGTCCTTTTTCATTCATTCCGTCAAGGGGAGCGTAGGCTGCAGCTATGGTGTTGATCTTATTTCTCAAACCTTCCATTTTCTTGTCACTGGGTACACCTAAAAAGCTCAAATCAACGGTTGATATAGACTTATACCTGTTTGCTGGATTGGTATGAACAATGGCAACGTTGGTTTTGTACATATCATAATTTCTTGCAAATATTTTGTCGCCATTTGTAGCATTCGCTGAGAATGATGAGCAGCCTACAATATCTGCCTCTTCAATGGACAAATTAAATAGTCCCTTTGTGATTTTTGATGTCAAAAAGCTGATTAATTCCTTGTCGTTCTTTGTTCCACCTGCTTCCAGGTATTCATCAAGATAGTAGTCTCCGAAAACTGTCATTTCATATACATAGCCATTCGTGTCATCATCACCCGGCATTATTTCTTTTATGCTTGCTACAGTTCTGATTTCATTCTTCCAAATAAAACCTGCAAGCAGCAATAATGAGAATGCCAGGGACAGGATAGATAGAAGAATAGTTTTTATCATAGATTTATTGCGCTTATTTTTCATATTAAAACCTCGTATCATTTTCGTATGATGCATCATCTCAAAAGTTATGAAATGATTTTAGTTAAGCAATGCAGCGGTTTCAAAGCAATGTATGATCTTTGTACATAAGATTTATGTATGATATTCACTTCAATTATCTTGTTGTTATTACTATAAGTGCATTTTTATTGATGAATAAATTTCCAAGATGAAACACATTGTAAATTCATTAAAAATTGTCAATATGATGGAATATCTGATATAATCAAAAGTCGGTTTACTGCCGAATATTAACGATTAAAGATAAAAACTAGCCAGGCGCAGCGCCAGGCAAAAATGATAACAGGAAGGTAATACATGAAAGAATTTTCAACCGCATCAATTCGCAATATTGTGCTCGCATCACACAGCAACTCGGGCAAGACTATGCTCATCGAGAATATGTTGAATTTTACTGGCGCTACCACCCGCATCGGAAAAATTGAAGATGGCACAACGACATCAGACTGGGACGAAGAAGAACAAAAACGACAAATCTCACTCTTTTCTTCGCTGGTTCCTATTGTTTACAAGGACATTAAATTCAACTTTATCGACACCCCAGGTTATTCCGACTTTGTTGGTGAAGTGGTTTCCGCAATGCGTGTCGCTGATGCAGCCTTGATTTTGGTTGACTCTGTTTCTGGTGCTGAAGTAGGTACCGAAACCGCTTTGTACTATGCTGAAAAATTCGGAATGCCCCGCTTTTTGCTTCTCAACAAGATGGATCGCGATAATGCCAGTTTTGCAAAAGCCATGAAATCTGTAGAAGAAGTAACCGACGCACGCTTAATCCCGATGCATTTGCCCATCGGCGAAAAAGCTGATTTCAAAGGCGTTGTAGACTTACTGACGATGAAGGCTTATCTTGGCGATGGTAAAACTGCCAGCGATATCCCTGCTGAAATGCAAGCTGAAGCGGAAGAGGCTCGCACAGTGCTTGTGGAAGCAGCTGCTGAAGGCGAAGATGCGCTTTTGGAGAAATATTTCGAAAATGGCGATTTGACCCCCGAAGAAATGGTTCAGGGTTTACACAAAGCCATTCAGGTCAGCAATATTATCCCCGTGATGGTCGCCGCTGGTGGACGTATGATGGGCATCGGCCCGATTTTGGAAGGATTGCTTGCTTTGGCACCATCCCCCTTGGAACGACCGGCTGTGAAAGCGAACGCGCCCAAAGGCGAAATTGAACTGCACTATGATGACAAAGGTCCCCTGGCGGCTTACGTTTGGAAAACAACCGCGGACCCCTTTGTTGGCCGACAGACTTTCTTTAAGGTTTATTCGGGTGTGATGAGCTCCGATACCCGTGTATGGAACGCCACCAAAGGTGAAGAAGAACGTTTGGCTGGTGTTCAGGTGCCATCAGGCAAAGATATGAACGCGGTGTCTGTTTTGCACGCTGGTGACCTGGGCGCGGTTGCCAAGTTGAGTGTTACCACCACTGGTGACACGCTGACCACCAAAGAGCAAAATATCACTTTGGACATGCCCGAATATCCCACACCGCTCTACCGTGTGGCAATCACCCCACGCACACAAGCGGACGCCAGCAAGATGAGCCAGACTCTTTCGCGCCTGGCAGAAGAAGACCTGACCCTGAAATGGGAAATGGAAGCTGCTACCCGCCAAACCTTGTTATTCGGTATGGGCGACCAGCACATCGATGTGGCAGTGAAACGTGCCGAACAGAAATTCCAGCTATGCCTTGACCTGCACGAGCCAAAGGTGCCCTACGAAGAACACATCACCAAAGAAGCCAGCGCGACCTATCGCCACAAGAAACAGACCGGTGGGTCTGGTCAGTTTGGTGAGGTTGCTTTGAAAGTCTTCCCGCTTGAAGATGAAGATTTCAGCTTTTCGAATGATGTCTTTGGTGGCGCGATTTCGAGCAACTATATGGCATCCATCGAAAAGGGTATCCGCAACGTGATGAAAGAAGGTGTTGTGGCTGGTTTCCCTGTGCACAATGTGGGCGTTTCGGTTTATGATGGTAAGGAACACCCTGTTGACTCCAAACCTGTGGCGTTTGAAATTGCCGGCCGTGAAGCCTTTAAGTTGGCTGTGAAAGACGCCAACCCAGTGCTGTACGAACCGATTATGAAAGTCTCCGTAACCGTTCCTGAAGCCAACATGGGTGATGTGATGGGCGACTTGAACACCCGACGTGGTCGTATGGAAGGTATGGATACTGACCGCGGTCGATCAATCATCAACGCGATGGTGCCACTGGCTGAAATGATGCGCTATACAACCACTTTGCGCTCAATGACCGGTGGACGTGGTCAGTACACGATGGAATTTGATCATTACGAGATGGTTCCCCACATGCAGGCGCAGGAAATTATCGCGCAACGCCAGCGTGAGATGCACGACGAAGATTAATTTCTTTAGCATTTGAAATTAAAACGCGTGGTTTTTGAGCCACGCGTTTTTTATAGAATATCAAAACAAGGTTTAGAGAAAAGATTTGTCTGCAAATGTAAATTTAAATTCCTGATAATCACAAACTTCCTTGAACCCGATGGCTTTGTATATCTTATTACTGGTCGGGTTTGAAAGGTCGGCGAAAAGGTTAATCCTTTGATAGCCCAGATTGAGCAGCTCTTGTGAAAGGGAGGCGACAACAGCGCTGGCGTAGCCTTTTCCGCGGTATTCGTTTGGTGTGTATACCGCGCTGATGCCGATGCTGCTTAGTTGGGGACGGTTCGACATGGCCATGCTTACTGGCTGATCGTCCACAAGCCAGATTCCGATTCGTTTACCAGCAATAAAGTTATGAATATGCTCAAGGGTGTATTCTATTCTTACGGATGCGTTGAGGTCATCCTGCATATCATTCATATATTTAAGCAGGATTTCCGCCTGATTTTCCTGAGCAAATTGAAAGCTTCCCGCTGGTATTAATTCTGGAAAGATGACCTTGGTTAGTTCGTAGGACATTGAATGCATTACTGACTGCGTGTTAATTTGATTGAGTTCTGCCCAAATGGAAGCAAAGTGGCTACTGCACGTCGCAATGCCATTCACCCCGGGCAAGTTCCATCCCTTTTCTTTGATAGCCAGTGCTATTTTCAGCAGGTCTTCATTTGACAGCGTATCCTTAAACCAAACCAGCATGGGGTAAGGTGGGGTCATGATGGCAATAAAATCAGCCTGGACGCGCTCGGTCAGGAGACCGGCGCGAATGGGAGATGCGTGCTCGCTTGTGTCTTCTAGCCGAAGGGTCATGAGAGGCGTCTTTTCACCAAAGGCATCGGGTCGTTTTTGCAGGGCGATGGCTATGCCTAACATGAGACGATGTCGGGTTTCATCAGCTTTGAAAACGGGTAGGGTGTGCTCTAAAAAGGCGTTTGCATCTTCAAAAAATTTGAGATTGTCTTGATTAGCCACGGTTATCTTTTAGATATTGTTTAATCTTCAACAAAATCGCGCAGTTTATTGCTTGAGCTTGTGGTGCGCAGTTTTCGCAGGGCGGAGGCTTCAATTTGGCGAATACGTTCGCTGGTAAGCTCAAATTTCAAGGCAATTTCGTCAAGTGAATGATTGATGCCATCTACAAGGCCAAAGCGCAATTTGAGCACTTCTTGCTCGCGTTCGTTGAGAGTTGCCAGCGAGCGGGCGATAGTATCTCTCAAACTCGCGCGCATAGCACCTTCCAGGGGCTGATCGCTTTCATAATCCGGAATAAAGTCGGCCAGGATGCTGTCTTCAGCGTCACCGATGGGGCTTTCAAGCGAAAGGGGCGTTTCGCGCTTTTTGAGCATATCTTCAACTTTACGCGTGGCTTCGTCCCAGCGGTAAATTAAATCTGGCGGGGCTTTTTCGCGGTCAAAGCTGATGGCTTCAATGGCTGCCTGGTCTTCATCACTTAGGTAGGTGGAATGCGCGGCGACTTCGGCAAAACTTGGTTCACGGCCAAAACGCTGTACCAAATCACGCTGGATTTTGTTCAGGCGTCCGATGGCTTCGGCGACGTGAATGGGCAGGCGAATGGTGCGGGCATGTTCGGCGATGTAACGCGAGACGGACTGGCGAATCCACCAGGCAGCATAGGTGCTAAAGCGATAGCCTTTGGCGGGGTCAAACTTGGATATCGCGCGCATGAGACCTATATTGCCTTCCTGAATGAGATCCAAAAGGGAAACACCAGGGTTGGAGTAGTGCTTGGCAATACTCACCACAAGTCGCAAATTGTATTCCACCAAGATATCGCTGGCTTGTTTGGCTCTTCCACTGACTCTCGCACGGGTTTCGATGAGATCGGCGTTGAAGTCAATTTTGCCTAGCGCGTCAAGAATGGTTTCATCATGCTTTTGAAGATGTTGAATAAGTAAATCCAGGTTTGAAGACCCTAGCAAGAAAACGGCTTGAAAAAATCGCAAGATGTTGGTGGCGAAGACTTCCCAAACGCGGTCATTTCCCCAGCGGGGAAGGTCTAAAAAGGCGCGTGTGTAGGAAGGTTCACCGGGCAGGAGTTCATCCTGAAAGGCGCGGACTTCTTTTAGAACGGACATGACATCAGGCGGGTTGTGTTTCAAGCGATGGGCGTCGTTGATGACGCTTTCCCAGCTGTGCTGGATATCTGCCAGAATAGTTTGCAGATTCATGCCAGTCAGTTCGTTTGAACAGTTTTTGGCTAGTTCATCAGCCTGGACAGCAAGCGCCAGGCGAAATTCTTCTTCGTTACTGAGTAAGGGGGTGCTGGTTATCTCTCGCAGATAGAGTTTTACAGGGTCATCGATGTTTTCCAAAAGTTCCTGGGTTTCTTCTATGCGGGCATTATCTTCAAGGTCGTTTTTATCGGTCATTATTGTCTTTCTGTGGGTTAGGCACTAATTTTTGGCTTTGTTTATTTTATCTTCAGGCAGGAATGGTGATGCCAGCGCGTGGTCAATGGTACGCCGTTTGTTGAGCAGTTCAATATAAAGGCTGCTGGCTTCTTCTTTGGAAAGCTCTTGCATCTCCGGATCAGACTGGATGAACTGCATTTCCTGCTGGCGGTCTTCAATGATGTTTTTGCGAAGTCTCAAAACGCTTTTCAGCTGGTCGAGAAGCTGTTTTTCTTTGCTGGGCTCCAGGATAACCAGATCTGGACTTTGTGGTTCTATGGGATCAAAGATATCAGGCAAGTGTTGCTCAAGGTAGTCTATGGCGGGTTCGGCGTCTTGTTCAAGGCTGGCTTGCACAATGCCAAATGCCAGTTTGCAGTCTGATTCCTGAAAATCATCCTGGGATAGCAGGGACAAGTTGAGTATGCCTAGCTGGCGGTTTAGTTTGTAAACCGTTTCGGGCGCTCTGATGAGAAAACTGAGGATGTGCGTTTCAAGCAGGCGATTGCGTTTGCTGAGATTTACGAGGGCAGGGCTGGGCAAGGTTTGTTCTGTTTCAGGCTCGGCATGACGGCGTCTTCGCGTTTGGCTTCCACCGGGGTCGGGGCTGGTGCGCAGGGCTCTTTCGTCAATGCGCAGGAAGTTGGCCAGTTGCTGGCGATAGCCTTCGCGTTCTACTGCGTCGGCGATGTCTTCAATGAGGGGCATGACCTGAGCGGCAATTTCGCGTTTGACTTTGGCGTCATCCAAATCCTGGTTTTGCGCCAGGGTTTGCATCACGTGCACGACAATCGGTTTGGCATTGGCGACAATAGCGCGCCATTGTTCGGGGTCTTCGTTCACAATTTCGTCGGGGTCAAGTCCTTCGGGCAGGGTGGTTACGCGGATATCGGCTTTGAGATGACGTTCAAAGCGCAACAAACCCCGCGAGTCGAAAGTCATATCGAGCTCTTCGCCCATCGTGCGACGGGCGGTTTCAAGACCGCGCAAGGTAGCGTTTTGGCCGGCCTGGTCGGCATCGAGAGCCAGAACGATGTTGCGCGTCGTGCGTTTTAAGAGACCAAACTGCTCTTCGGTAAGCGCGGTACCCATTGAGGCGACCACGTTTTTATAGCCGGCCTGGTGAAGCGCGATCACGTCCATGTAGCCTTCAACGATGACGGCCTGGTTTAACTGGCGCATTTCGCGACGCGCGAGGTCCATACCGTAAAGCAAATGGCCTTTGTCAAAAAGTTCGGTTTTGGGCGAGTTGAGATACTTGGGCACGTCGTCCGGGTTCAAAGCGCGCGCGCCAAAGCCGGTCATTTTACCCAGATTGTTGCGGATGGGGAACATCAGGCGGTCGCGGAAGCGGTCGTAGCTGCTGCCATCGTCGCGCAAAGTCAGCAAACCTGCATCTTCAAGTTCGCTGACCTGAAATTCGGTTTTGGCAAAATGCTTAAGGAGTGTATCCCAACCCCCAGGCGCATAACCCAAGCCCCAAATTTTGATGGTTTCATCAGAAAGACCCCGCGCTTTGACGTAATTGAGCGCTTTTTTACCAGCTTCAGTTTCCAGCATCTGTTGGCGATAGAAGCGCAAAGCTTCGTCCAAAATCTGCTGAAGACGGGCATGGCTGTCTTTTTGGGCCTGGCTGTGTTCTGTAATGGGGGTTAGTTCAACACCGGCTTGTTCAGCAAGTTTTTTCAAGGTCTCGTTGAAGTCGAGGCCTTCACGTTTCATCACATAGCTAAAGATGTCGCCACCTTCATTGCATTGGCCAAAACAACGCCAGGTTTGCGTTTCCGGGAAGACGACGAAGGCCGGCGTACGCGTGTTTTTGTGGAAGGGACAAAAACCGATATGGTTTTTACCGGTCCGGCGCAGTTTGACGGTTTGGCTAACGGTGTCAACAATATCTAAGCGGGCTTTAATTTGATCAACAACTGACATAGCTTACTCAATTTCACTCATAAATTCCTGGTGACCCCTGAAAGAAGAATACCATGCGGGGATAAAATTAAAAGAAAACGGTGGCGTCTTAATGCGCCACCGTTATTTTACCTTATAGCCTGAAATTAATCAGCGCTTAATCTTTTTTCATGGCTGAATAGTCCATGGCAGCCATTTGTGAGTACATAAACCAGCGGCGTTCCGCGTCTTTTTGTGCCATTTGCATCAGCATTTCAGCGCGTTCTTCGTCCTGGTTTACCAACATTCGGTAACGGGTTTCGTTGTATGCATATTCAGATACTGGAATGGTCGGCTCTTTCGAGTCGAGTTGCAAGGGGTTGATGCCTTGGGCGGTGAGGCGTGGGTCATAGCGGAAGAGGTTCCAAACGCCAGACTGAACAGCCAGTTTCTGTTGGATGAGACCCTTCTTCATGTCGATACCGTGGTTGATGCAGTGCGCGTAGGCGATAATCAAGCTGGGACCGTCATAGGAGTCAGCTTCGCTGAAGGCTTTCAAAACCTGAGCGTCTGAGGCACCCATCGCGACCTTGGCCACGTAAATATTACCGTAGGTCATGGCAATCATGCCGAGGTCTTTCTTGGGCATGGCTTTACCGTCAGCGGCAAATTTGGCAACAGCAGCCAGGGGGGTCGCCTTGGAGCTTTGACCACCGGTGTTGGAGTAAACTTCGGTGTCCATTACCAGCACGTTCACGTTGTGTCCGCTGGCCAGAACATGGTCGAGACCACCGTAGCCGATGTCGTAAGCCCAACCGTCGCCACCGATGATCCAAACGCTCTTCTTGACCAAATAGTCTGCCAGGGTATGCAGGGTGCGCAATTCGCCTTCAGTTTCGCCCTGGAGTTTGGCTTTTAATTCTTTGACACGTTTGCGTTGGGCGATGATGCCGGCTTCGTCACTTTGGTCAGCTTCGAGTAAGGCTTTGACGAGTTCAGGGCCGATCTTTTCGCTGTTGCGTTCAAGGATTTCAGAAGCGAATTGTTTGAATTTATTCACCGTCAGGCGCATACCCAAACCAAATTCGGCGTTGTCTTCGAACAGGGAGTTTGACCAAGCGGGGCCTAAGCCATTCACGTTTTGTGCCCAGGGTGTGGTAGGTTGGTTGGCACCGTAAATGGAGGAGCAACCGGTTGCGTTGGCAACAATCATGCGGTCGCCAAAGAGCTGTGTGGCAAGTTTGAGATAAGGTGTTTCACCACAACCACCACAGGCGCCGGAGAACTCAAACAGGGGTTCAAGCAGCTGGCTGTTCTTGACAGTATTTGTTTTGATTTCATCGCGGGGGATGAGGGGCAGGTCGAGGAAGAACTTCCAGTTTTCAATTTCCTGTTCGCGGACAGGCATTTTATCGCCCATCAAAATAGCTTTGTTTTCAGGGTTCTGGCGGTCACGTCCGGGGCAGTTTTCGACGCAGAGACCACAACCAACGCAGTCCTGTGGGGAAACCTGAACGGTCCAGGCGTAGCCATCGCGCCATTCGCGGAAGTTGGAAGGTTTGCTCTTGAAGGTTTCGGGGGCATCCGCAAGGTGTTCTTCTTTGTAGACATTGGTGCGGATTGCGGCATGGGGACAAACCATGGAGCATTTGCCACACTGGATACACAGGTCAGGGTTCCAAATGGGAATTTCAAGCGCGATATCGCGTTTTTCCCACTGGGTTGTGGCTGAGGGGTAAGTGCCATCATCGGGCATCATGCTGACGGGGATTTCGTCGCCCTTGCGGTCAATCATCATGGAAAGGACTTCCTTGACGAAGACGGGAGCTTCTTCGGGCACTGCCGGGCGGCGGACGATATCGCTGGTGATTTCTTTGGGATAGTCCACTTTGTGGAGGTTTGCCAGTGAACCATCAACAGCTGCAAAGTTGCGTTTAACAACGGATTCGCCCTTTTCGCCGTAAGTTTCTTCAATGGCGGTTTTGATGTGGGCGATGGCTTCGTCGCGGGGCAAAACGCCGGAAATGGCGAAGAAACAGGTCTGCATGATGGTATTGATACGGTTACCCATACCGGTCGCTTCGGCGACTTTGTAGGCGTCGATGACATAGAAGCGAATGTTCTTGTCAATCATGTCTTTTTGCATATCGCGGGGCAGGGTATCCCAGACTTCTTCGGGGCTGTAGATGGTGTTGAGCAAGAAGACTGAACCAGGGCGTGAGTATTTAATCATGTCATAGCGGTCAACAAAGCTAAGCTGATGGCACGCCACAAAGCTGGCCTGACCTTCGGAAATGAAGTATGGCGCTTTGATGGGTTCTGGGCCGAAGCGCAAGTGCGAAACGGTGACACCACCGGATTTCTTGGAGTCATACTCGAAGTAACCCTGGGCGAAGTTTTCGGTTTGATCACCGATGATTTTGATTGAGTTTTTGTTGGCACCAACGGTACCATCGGAACCAAGACCGAAGAACATGGCCTGGATAACTTTGTCACTCAAAACTTCAAAGCTGGGATCGTAATCGATGCTTAGGTTGGTGACATCGTCGATAATACCCACGGTGAAGCGGGCTTTGGGTTCGTCTTTGGCGAGTTCATCAAAGACACCCTTAACCATCGCGGGTGTAAAGTCTTTTGATGAGAGACCGTAGCGTCCGCCGATAACTTTGGGCATGGTGCCACAAGCCAAGCGACCTTCGTCAACAGCTACGTTAAGCGCGTTGACCACGTCTTGATAAAGCGGCTCGCCGATGGCACCGGGTTCTTTGGTGCGGTCGAGCACAGCAATTTTCTTGACTGTGGCAGGCAGTAAGTCGATGAACTGATCCACAGGGAAAGGTCGATACAAGCGTACAACAACCACACCAACGGTTTCGTTGTGGGTGTTGAGATAGTTGGCAACTTCAGCGGCGGTTTCAGCGCCAGAGCCCATAATAACCACCACACGGTCAGCTTTTTCGGAACCGTAGTATTCCATAACGTGGTATTGGCGACCGGTGATGTCCGCGAAGCGGTCCATTTCTTCCTGAACGATGCGCACGGCTTCGTCGTAATAGCGGTTGACGGTTTCGCGACCCTGGAAGTAAACGTCAGGGTTTTGGGCGGTGCCACGAATGAAGGGTTTTTCTGGTCTTAGCGCGCGGGCACGGTGTTCGGCAATCATATCTTCGTTGATGAGCTCTCGGAGTTCATCGTCGCTGATGCGATTGACGTTGTTGATTTCGTGCGATGTGCGGAAGCCATCAAAAAAGTGCACAAAAGGCACACGGGCGCGCAAGGTCGCGGCGGTAGCGATGGCGGCGGTATCCTGGGCTTCCTGGGGTGAGTTGCTGGCAATCAAGCCCCATCCGGTTTGGCGCACTGCCATAACGTCCTGATGGTCACCAAAAATGGAAAGTGCCTGGGCGGCGATTGAGCGCGCGGAAACATGGAACACCGCGGGTGTCAGTTCGCCGGCAATCTTGTACATATTTGGAATCATCAGTAAAAGGCCTTGGGAGGCGGTAAAGGTTGTGGTGAGTGCGCCGGCTTGCAATGCGCCATGCACCGCGCCAGCCGCGCCACCTTCGGACTGCATTTCGATGACCGATGGGATTGTGCCCCAAAGGTTGGGCACGCGTTCTGCTGCCCATTGGTCCGCAAATTCGCCCATGTTTGAGCTGGGGGTGATTGGGTAAATCGCAATCACTTCGCTCAAGCGATAAGCGACGTGGGCGGTTGCCTCATTGGCGTCGGTCATGACCATGTCTCGTTTCATATTGTCTTAACTCCTTTTTTATCGGTAAATACCGTTTGAAATATACACATTGAATCACCTTCCATTGCTGGATGGTGTTCACCTTATTGTATCGCAGAATGTACTTTCTGTGGGGAACTGTAACGACTTTTTTCACTGTCTGTTAACACTATGATTTGGTTGGATTTGTTCTTAATTTTGAGTATCTGCGCCTGACCTGACAATAAAAAATCCCAGAAAGGCTTTCCGGGATTTTGAGTTCTAAAAGATGTTATTGCGTTCAGCTTTTCAGGACCTGATGAAGCTCCGGAAAACATTTGATGAGATGCGGAATGGCTAAACTCAGAACGAGGATGGTCTTGCCATCGTCAAAACCGTTATTGAAAAGTCTTTTGTAAACTTCGCTGATATGCATGGGTTTTACGATGATGTTCTCATCGTCGTCTTGTTCAAGCGCGTCAGCATAGAGGTCCTGGGCAAGGTAACCATGCATGAACTCATCGCCATAGCCGACAATCATGTAAAACTCAGTGAGTTTGGTCAGTGTTTTGCAGGCGAAGCCGGTTTCTTCTCTTAGTTCGCGATGGGCGGCGGTGATGGGCTCTTCATCAGGGTCAATCACACCCGCTGGCAATTCCAGCATTTTACGCCCGCCGTTGCCTACTCTGTATTGTTCCACGAAGTAAATCATGCCATTTTCATCAATGGGGAGCACGGTAATAGCGTCGGCATGGTTGACCATCTCATAATGGCGTTCTTTGCCATCAGCCAGGCGGACGTGAACTTTTTCAACGTCAATCAGGCCCCCATGGTAGACTTTTTCTCTTCCCAGGATTTCCATGTGGTCAACGTCCTAGGGGATTTGCAGTTCGGTATAGCCGCTCAAGTCGTTTGGGTCTTGAATGTTGTTGAGCTGAATGATTTCTTCCGGCCAAACGTCGCCATAGACACAGGCAACCAGGTAAACCGTTTCATCGGGACCAACTGTCCAAATATCCGGGCGGGGCCAAAGTCCGGTGCTGCGTTCGCCAGGCCATTTGCTGTTTTGCGGGATGTCAATTTTCTGTCCGATTTTCAGGTTCCAGGCATCGAGCCCCGGGTTGGCGGCTTTGAGGTCTTCCAGACTAACGTCAAAACGGCGCGCGAGGCATTCCAGCGTTTCGCCCTTTTGGATTTCCCAGCTGGCAGGCACAACCGGCACGATGGGGGTAACGGTTGGCGTGGCCGTTGGTGTGGCAGTGGGAACTGGCGTGGAAGTGACCACAATGGGCGTGCCTTGTGGGTTATGGATGATTTCGGTTGGCAGATTGTATTTGGCGATAATGGCTGCCGCGGTTGAGGTAGCGTAGCGGATTTGGTCATCTACCGAGCCAAAAAGCGGGGTGTCGTCGCCGAAAGTGGGGTCATAGGCGGGTGGTTTCGAGGCACTTCGCGTGCACGCGCTAAAAAGGAACAAACCAACGAGCGCGATAAGAATCAGTTTTAAGCTTTGCTTCATCGTCTAACTCCTGAAATAGAACTATCATGCTTAAAGGTGCATGAACTGTACCAGGGAAATCAGGATTTCGTCTGGGTTTATGGGTACGCGTGGTCAGGAGACCACGTGGGAACATAACTCACTCTCCTGCCGGTGTCACGCCGTGCAGTAATAATAATATTATTAAATTGTTCTCGGAGGCGTCTTCGCCGACGATAAGAATACCTTGCGAGAACAGGCGTTTTTGCCCGCGGCGAGACGCCGGGGCGAGCATCATTCTATCTCCTGCCGACGTCCTGCCGTGCAGTTTTGGATACTTACGTGGTCAGGAGACCACGCTGGAACGGGGTGATTTTTTTGTGAAATTGTTCTGGGATAGCCTAAAAAACACAAAATAACAAAAAAGGCTGACATCAACGCCAGCCTTAATTTTGCAATCCAAAGATTACGAAATGCGGAACAATTTAGATTTTCTTCAAAACGGGAAGACCGGAAGCAAGTTCAACAACTTTCTTGCCAGCGGGGACTTCTTTGACTTCCTGTCCTTCGCGGATATCGCGGGCGAAGTAAAACAGTTCAGTTTCTTTACCCGAAGCGCGTTGCACCTTCTTGGCGTGCAGGTAGTATTTTGTTCCTTTTGAATTTGTAAATGTGTATGCCATTCTCATTATTTCCTTTCTGACAAACAAGTAATCGCTGTGTAATAAGCGTGAGAAGTCTACTTGCATCGGGAAAATTTGTCAAATGCTTTGCAATGGATTTCAAGAACATGTTGAGTTTGGATTGTGAGAAAACACAATGGTGGGTTTTGTTTTCGCGCTAAACCTTTTGGGATTCTGTGAGCTATACCTAATATTAGGAAATTACTACATCATCGCGCTGGTATAATTTATGTGAATGTTAGAAAGTAGCATAGGTCGTCAAGGCCTTGTGTTATTTGAAATTAAAAGAAGTGTGAATATAAAGCAACATATAAACAGAGAAAGGTGTGAACAAATGGAAAGCTGGATTATTCCTTGTAACCCTAAATACTATGATGTTTTGGGTGCCTTTGACAAATTCCATAAAATTAATTGGAAGCAATCTTTGAAAGCAATATCCCCAGGTGATATTGTATATGTGTATGTAGGAAAACCTTATAGTGCAATCATGTTCAAATGTCGGGTTAATAAGGTGAATCTCACTGCAGTTGAAATAGATGACCATGAGTTTGTAATTGATGGAACGAATTATTTAAATTATGGAAACTATATGGAACTTGAATTATTGGAAAGGTTTTCAAAGGCGCAGATTACTTTGTCTGCTTTGCAAGATTCCGGTATGGAAGGAAACATTCAAGGACCTAGAAGGACTGATATATCGGTTCAATTATTTTTAGATAAAATTAAAGGCGAACCTATTAGTAAATAAACATTCAACATGGGTCTTAACCATGTTCTTTCCCCTTACCAACCAGCAAGTCAGCTTAGTTACCCAGCCATTTGCTGGCGTGTTCGGGGAGGTTGGCGATGGACGAGCACTGGATGTGGCAGTTGGGCAGGGATTCCATAAACAAACGCCCGTATTGTTTGCTGACCAGACGTTTATCCAGCATGACCACCACGCCGCGATCGCTTTGGGTGCGGATAAGCCGGCCAAAGCCTTGCCTGAAACGTAAAATGGCTTCGGGCAGGTTGTACTCGGCAAAGGGATTTTCAAAACTTTCCGCGCGCGCGGCGATGATGGGGTCAGAGGGCACGTCAAAAGGCAGCTTGACGATGACCAGCGCGGAGAGCGCTTCGCCAGGGACGTCGACCCCTTCCCAAAAGGCGCGGGTGCCCAGCAGGACGGCGCGGTCGCTTTCCTTGAAAGATTCCAACAGGGCTGATGCCGAAGCGCCTTCGCCTTGTTCAAAAACGGAAATATCCAGTTTAGCCAGGGCGGGGCTGATGGCCTGGGAGGTCTTGCGGAGTTGCGCGTAAGAGGTGAAAAGCACCAGCATACGCCCACCGGTGACGCGCGCCAGGCGGATGATGGTATCTTCGGTGATTTTTTGATGCCCGTAACTGTCGTTGGGTTCGGGGATGTCGGTGGGTAAGTAAATCATGACGGCGTCTTCGTAATCGAAAGGCGAGTCGATGGTCATTTCGTCGGCGTCCTGGGCGTTGAGGCGACGTTTGAGGTAGTCAAATTCACCGTGGGTGGTCAGGGTGGCGGAAGTGAGAATGACGCTGGCTTTTTCGTGCCAGAGATGTTTTTCCATAAGGGTGCCGATATGCAAAGGCGCGCTTTGCAGGGTTAAGCGCCCTTGTAAGGGGTCGAGTTCAACCCAGTAGATTTGATTGTCGTCGGGGGTCATGGTGAGTTGTTCGAGCCTTTCGCCGATTTCAGCGATGGTTTGGCTCATCGTGCCCAAAGCGCCCATGAGGTCTTCGGCATCTTCATCATCGTTGCTATTGATGCTGTGGAGGATTTCGCGGATGACTTTGAGATGTGAGGTGAGACTGTTGAGCGCGGTGTGGGCGTCATCCCAGGCGACTTCAACTTCGAACCACATCGGCAGGGCGCGCAGGGAGGGCAAAATGCGTACTTGTTGGGGGTAGGTGCCCAGCGGGCGACCGTCGCGCAGTTCTTCAAGCACGTAATCCAGCGCTTTGAAGTATTGACTCATGTAGGTGTCGAAGCGCACAGCAATATCGGTGATTTTTCCGATGGTGACACTCAACTGAGCGAGGTCGGAGGGTCTAAGCCCGTCCTGAGCAAGCGCCCAGGCACGACCCAGCAGGCCGTGTTCGTGACTGCCCAGTTCGCGGACGAGACGTTTGATGTCGTGCGCGTAAAGACGGAAAGCCATGGCGTCGGTGGTGGCGGCTTCGATGTGGTGGGCTTCGTCAATGATGAGGTAATTATAGGCGGGCAAAACGCGGTTTTCGGTGGCGGCATCGGCAAGCAACAGGGCGTGGTTGACGACGAGAATATGCGCGCTTTCGGCCTCCATGCGCGCTTTGTAGAATGGACAACGCCCGCCCATTTGCCTGAGACAGGTTTCGATGCGACAGTTTTCGTCTTCCGCGGAGAGACGCGCCCAAATCATGCGTTCGATGGGTCCGTTTAGGTTGATTTCAGCGCGGTCGCCACTGCCTCCCTGATGGAGCCAGACTAAGATTTTGGCCAAGATGCGCAGTTCGTCGGCGTTTTCGGGGCCACGTTTGCGCAATGCGTTGAGTTTGCGCGGGCAGAGGTAATTTGAGCGTCCTTTGAGAACAGCGGTGCGCAGGTCTGAATCCAGGGCTTCAATGAGGTCGGGCAGGTCTTTGTTGATGAGCTGGTCTTGCAGGGCGATGGTGTTGGTGGAAACAACGACCCTTTCGCCGTTTTGTAAGGCCCACTGCGCGGCGGGAATGAGATATGCCAACGATTTGCCTGTGCCCGTGCCGGCTTCGACCATGAGATGATTGCCTTTGTTAAGCGCTTCGGCAACCGATTTGAGCACTTGCACTTGTTGCGAGCGGTGTTCAAAGTCGGGATTATGACGCGAAAACGCGCCTCCGGGTTCCAGGGTGCTGGCGAGTTCTTCAACATCAAGCGGTTTGAGGAATTGAACCGGTTCCAAGGGGATGGCGGGTGTGGCTTTTGCGAAACTGAAAAGTTTATCAGTTGCTTTTTGGGCTTTGTAAATCTCGTAAGGGCGGTCTTCCATGCGTTCTTTGAGCACGGCTTTGAAGGGCAGCTCGCCCGCCCAGCCCAGTTTTTCGGATTGACTGACAATTTCAACGATGAGTTCATCGGGCAGGGTGTGGAGAATGTCCATCAGTTTGTGATAGACGTCCATCGTGGCGCGGGCATCCGCAAGTGCGCGGTGAACGTTTTGTTGCACGATGCCCAGGTGACTTGCCAGGGCGCTTAGGGCGTAGCGGGGCGCAGTGGGAAGCAGAACGGAGGCCAGTTCGTAGGTGTCGATGGCGGGGTTTTGTTTTAGCGCGCCGACTTTGTGGAAGAAACTGAGATCAAAGCCCACGTTTTGACCAAGAATGGGCGCATCACCGACGAAGTCGACAAATTCGCGCAATTTGTCTGAGAGCATGGGCGCGTTCATGACCATGGCGTTGGAAATGCCGGTGAGATTGCTGATGTATTGATTAATCGGGCGGCTGGGGTTGATTAAGGTTTCGTATTCGGCGATAACGCGGGTGCCGGAAAATTTGATGGCGCCGATTTCGATGATGGAGTCGTTATCGGGGCTTAGCCCGGTTGTTTCTATGTCGAGGCAGACGATGGTTTGCATGGGTTTGATTATACCTTCTTTGCCTGTCCCTGGTGGCTTGTGGGCATGGCTGACACAGCCTTTTTGCAACCTCATTTGGGCAAGGTATAATAGGGGACATGATAAAACGAATGCTAAAATTCGCTTTGACAGGCTTGTTGTTTGCCCTGATAAGCATTGTTCCAGGCGCGTTGGCAGTGGACGCAGCTGACGGCCAAGCCCATTATGAGCTGCCTTTGTGTTTGCCTGGCAATTATCAAACCGACCCAGGGGACTGCTTGCCCTTAGGACCGTCACAATCAATACGTGAACTGGCTGAACAGGGCTTTCCGTACCCGATGCGGGGGCTTTCCGCGCGAAGGCCGGATGCCAGCCTTTCGGAATTGCCGGAACCTGTGGCGCTGGTGACTGGTGGCAATACGCCCTTTTATGCCAGTTTGGATGATGCCATGGCAGGTGCCACGCCGGTGCGAACGATTGTGGGCGAAGGCGGGCGTTATGTGAGTGTGACTGAATCGGTGCAAGCTGGCGGGCGTACCTTTGTGCGCACGAAAAAAGGGAAATGGGTTGAGGCGACACCGATTTGGGGCTGGCCACGCTGGCAGGGACTGGAATTCTTTGCTACCCCTAATCACAATTTTGGCTTTACGATTGATGACATTTACAGTTATTCTGAACCGAGTTTTATTTCAAACCAAACGGAAAACTTTTATAAAAAGTACGACTCGTTTTCGATATACAGTTGGGAAGAAGCTGAGGGTTTTACCTGGTATCATGTAGCACCGGGTGAGTGGATACCATCGCTAAAATCGCGCATGGTGCGGGTAGATACCCATCGGCCTGATGGTGTTGACCGCGACAGGTGGATTGCGATTGACCTGGAACAGCAGACTTTGGCGGTCTACGAAGACGGTGAATTGCGCTTTGCCACGGTAATTGCCAGTGGCGCGGGCCAGGCTTATTCTGACCCAGGTGTGTATGAGGTCTATCATAAGGTTGAATTACACACCATGCAGGGCTCGTATGCCATGGATAAGTCAGATTTCTTCTATTATGAAAATGTGCCCTGGGCGCTTTATTACAATCACGCGCAGGCAATTCATGCAGTGTATTGGCCGGCAGTTTTGGGCATTCCCCAGTCGCATGGCTGTATCAATATGTTCCCAGGCGATGCCAACTGGTTATTCCACTGGGCAGAGTTGGGTGAGTATGTGTATGTCTTTGACCCAAGCGGAAAGACACCCTTGCCAACCCCAACGCCGATGGGCACGCCACCTCAGCCGATTTACACGCCAACGCCCAGTTCTGGCGGCTAAAGATCTGGGTTATTGTCATAAAAACAAAACTGACCGCTCTATGATTGAACGGTCAGTTTTAATTTATTTCAATGCTTTGGCAAGTAAACTAAACTTTACCAGCTAATCAAGATTAGCTTTTGTGAATCTTGCTAAAGACTTCTTCCTTATCAATCGGGCGAAGACAGAAGAACCAGTCCTGGCATTCCATATCCTTTTGCTCAGCCATGCGCTGGGTGGCGACACCACAAGAGCCGGGGGGTGGCACGATGACCTTATCGCCAGGGCGCCAGTCGGCAGGGGTTGCTACGCCAAATTCGTCGGCGGTTTGCAGAGCCTGAACCAAGCGGATGAGTTCATCAAAGTTGCGTCCGGTTGAGAGTGGGTAGTAGATGATGGCGCGAACGATGCCTTTGGGGTCGATCACAAAGACGGCGCGTACAGCCTGTGTGGAAGAAGCGTTGGGCATAATCATGCCGTATTTTTTGGCAACTTCCATGGTGAGGTCATCAATTAAGGGGAATTTGACTTCCACGTTCTTGTGACCGTTGAATTCGATTTTTTCTTTGATGGTGCGCAGCCAGGCGATGTGACTCATCAGCCCGTCAACCGAGAGGCCGACCAGTTTGGTGTTGAGCTTGGCAAATTCTTCTTCGAGAACGGCAAAGCTGATAAATTCGCTGGTACAAACAGGGGTAAAGTCAGCGGGATGGCTGAAGAGAATAACCCAGTGTCCGGCGTAATCTGATGGGAAGTTGATGTCGCCCTGGGTTGTTTTGGCTTTAAATTCGGGTGCGGGATCACCGATCATGGGCATGCGTTGGATTGTTTCGTTGTTTTCCATAGTTAATCTCCTTGTATGGTTTAATTTTGATTTTTATCTTCAGAGTTGACTGAAGTCGATTTGCAGTTAGGGCAAACGCCTTGGTAAATGTGGCGACTATTGATGATATCGTAGTCGCTTTGTTCAATAACATAGGCTTTCATGTCATCAAGCAGGGGACTTTCAAAGTCCATGAAAGTTTTGCATTTAGTGCAGTAAAGGTGCAAATGGGGGTGCAGGTTTGCATCAAATTGCGTTTTGTTGTCGCCGATGGTGCCCAGGGGGGTTACCAGTCCGGTATCAACCAAAAGCGTCAGGGTGTTGTACACGGTAGCCAAAGAAAGCGTGGGATGCTGTGGTTTAAGCGCCTGATAAATGTCTTCCGCGCTGGGATGTTCGCAGCTGGCAGTGAGGTAGTTGTAAATAGCCTGCCGTTGCGCGGTTTTGCGCAGAGTGGGCTTATTGAGCAATTCTTTCAGTGAGGTGTGTGTTGTGTGTTTCATAGCTTATTTATAATAATTCTAAATAAGAATGATCCCGAATTCAAATTTAAGCTTGTACAAAATGGAGTGTTCTTTAGGCTTTTGATAAAATATGGATAAGCTAAAAGTAATACTGAATGATGTACCGGGAATTGATTTAAGATGACAAATATGGCGTTTGTAATCAAAGAAGCTGTAACCGAGCAGGAATTAAACGGGAAAGCCAGTGTTCACTTCATCTCCTGGAAAGAGAGCTATGCTGACTTAGTTCCGCGGGCATTTTTGGAGAAGCACAGCCTGGAACGATGCCGGACAATGGCCTTTGCTTATCCAAAAAACACATTTGTTGCCATGGTGAGAGGTGAGGTTGTGGGCTATGCCTGTTATCTCCCAGAAGCCAGAACTTTTGCGAGCATACAGCCTTCTTCTGAGATAATGGCTTTGTATATCCTAAAAAATTTTCAAATGCATGGCATTGGCTCCGCATTGCTGGAACGATGCCTTGAAATGTTGCCTTCTGGTCCGGTTGTTTTATTTGTCCTGGATGGTAATGAAAAAGCGATTCGGTTTTACCGTGAGAAAGGTTTTGTTTTTACAGGAAAAAAGGTAGAACAGGAAGTGCCAGGTGGTAAATTGATAGAACTGGAAATGGTGCTTGAAAACAATCAGGATAAATGAATTTTGAACCATGATTAAAAAAGTGACGCAGTGTAAACCACGTCACTTTTTCCTGAAGTATATCTAATTCTAAAAAACTACAGTTCGTAAATCTCGCTGTACTTTTCGGTGAGATAGTTTATGTAGTAATCGGGGTTCAGAGGCTCGCCAGTGACGCGCTGGACGAGATCCATCGAGTCGTAACGGCTGCCGTGTTGATGCACGTTTTCGCGCAGCCATGTCAGAATGTTTTCAAGATTACCGGAGGCGATTTCGTCAATCGTGTTGGGCTGGTCTTTGAGCAACTGATGCCACCATTGTGAGGCAATCAGGTTGCCTATCGCGTAGCTGGGGAAGTAGCCGATCATACCACCTGACCAGTGCACGTCTTGCAGGACGCCGGTTGTGTCGTTGCTGGGAACGACGCCCAGGTAGTCGCGCATTTTCTCATTCCAGATTTCGGGCAGGTCTTTTGTAGCTATGCGACCTTCAATCATGCCCAGTTCAATTTCAAAGCGCAACATGATGTGCAGGTTATAGGTGGCTTCATCAGCTTCAGTGCGAATAAGCGATGGGCTGACTTTGTTGATGGCTTTGTAAAATTTGTCCAGGCTGACATTGGCGAGATTTTCGCTAAAGAAGGCCTGGAGAGTCGGGTAAAAGTGTGACCAAAAGGCTTTGGAACGCCCAACGAGGTTTTCCCAAAGACGCGATTGTGATTCATGCAGTGCCATAGAGGATGTGCCACCGATGGTAGTGCCTTTATAGGCTTTGCTGATTCCCAGTTCGTAAAGGCCGTGTCCTGTTTCGTGCATGGTGCTAAAGAGAGCGTCCATGGCGTTGAACTCGTCGTAATTGGTGGTGAGGCGCACGTCGTCCATACCAAAATTGGTGGTGAAGGGGTGGGCGGATTCGTCCAGTCTGCCGTGGTTCCAGTCAAAGCCTTGTTTGGTGGCGAAATACTGGTTTACTTTGCGTTGCAGGTCGATGGGATAACGCTGGAAAAGGAAGTCGGTTTCGGGTTGGGGGCGTTCGCTGATGGCTTGGATGAGTTCAACCTGACGGGGTCGCAAAGCGCCAAAAATCTCTTTAACGCGGGCGGTTTTCAAACCTGGTTCAAATTGATCTGCCAGGGCATCGTAGGGATGGTCGTAGGGTTTGAAGTATTCCACCAGTTCCAGGTTGAGTTCGAGAATCTTTTGCAAGTGGGGTTGAAAAGCGGCAAAATCGTTTTCTTCTTTGGCTTTTTGCCAAACACCTTGTGCCACACTGGTGGTCATGATGAGTTCCATCATTTTGTCCTTGGGGACTTTGGTAGATTGTTCGTAATTGCGTTTGGCGAGTTTGAGTTCGCGGGCGACGGGTTCATCCGCGTTTAGATCTGGGATTTCCGCTACCAGGTCAGCGATGAGTTGTCCATATTCGGGACTGGTGGCGCGGTCGTAAAGGATGCCACCCAAGGCCTGGAGCTGTTCGCCACGGCTTTGCATGGCGCCCATAGGCATATAGGTCATTTGGTCCCATCCCAACAGACCTTGAATGCCACCTAACAGTTGTGTGGTAGCGTAATGGTTGCGAAAGGTTTTGATTTTTTCTTCAAAAGTCATGGCTTTTCCTTATAAAAGTGTCCTTAAAGGATAACATTCGCTTTTTAGGCGAATGTTATCGGGTTTACAGCTTATTTAGCAAATCTTCCAGCGCAGGTCTTTGCCTTGCAGAACGTTCATCACTTCGGAGGCGATGTCTTCTGCGGCGCGTTCCTGAGCTTCCTGGGTTTGTCCGCCGATGTGGGGCACCGCGATGATGTTGGGGTGCTTGGGCACGGACCAGTCAACGGGTGGTTCTTTTTCGTAAACGTCCAAAGCAGCGGCAGCCACTTTGCCGGAATCAAGCGCGCGCAGGAGAGCGGCTTCTTCCATCACACCGCCACGGGCAACGTCAACGATCATCACGCCGTCTTTCATCTTGGCGAAGGTTTCGTCGTTAATCATGTATTTGGAAGCGGGGTTGAGAGGGAGATGGAGGCTGATGATGTCGCTTTGGGTATAGATGTCTTCAAGTTCAACGGGTTCTGCACCGGTTGAGCGGACTTCGTCGAGATCTCTGCGGCGGTTGTAGCAGATGACTTTCATGCCAAATGCCAGGGCGTATTTGGCCAGGCGACGGCCGATGTTGCCATAACCGATGATGCCAAGGGTTTTGCCCATGAGTTCGGAGCCGACAAGTTCTTTCTTGAGCCATTTTTCGTTTTTCATGCCAGCGTCGGCGTATGGAATACGGCGAATCATGGCGAGCATCAAGCCAAAGGCTAATTCGGCTACAGCCACGGTGGTGGCGACGGGGCAGTTGACGACGGTGACGCCGTGTTCTTTGGCGGCTTCAAGGTCGATGTTATCAACACCAACACCAGCGCGGCCGACAACTTTGAGATTCTTTGCAGCTTCGAAAACCTGGCGGGTGACCTTGGTGCGTCCGCGAACAATCATGCCATGGTATTCGTGGGCTTCGGCGAGTAGTTGATCGGCTTCAATGCCTTTCTTGTCAATTGCTTCGCCTGCTTGGTTGATGATGTCCTTGCCAATCTGCTCAAGGCCATCGGTAATCAAAACTTTGTATGTCATAGGTTCTCCTTATGTTTATTATTGCTATCTCTATTGTACTATCCTTAGGGTTCTTATGTCACCTTTTCGGATTGTAAATCCCAAACTATCCATATATTCAAGGATGGCCTGGGCGTATTTTCGGCTGTTTTGGTAATAATCGCGGAACTCTGCCATGGTCAAACTGCCATTCGTCTTGATTGTGGCAGCAACCCAGTCTTGCATTTCTTTTAGAGTATCTGGTGTGAGTAAAATGTTTTCTGATACTGCCACCAGGCGTCCACTGCCAATGAGACCATCCAGCAGGCTTTCATCAATGTAGCTTAGGGCTTCAGCGCGGTCTGGTGGGGCATAGGGCTGGCTTTTGAATTTTGCCATGAGGGGCGCGATTTGCTTTTCCTGTTCATTAGTGAATACCACGCTATGATCGTGATGTTTGATGAGGTGTCCCATGAGTTTAATGTCGCCTTGCCTGGCGAGATGTTCGATGATAAGGTCAAAATTGTCCTGATGGAGTTTTAGACTGGCGCGCAAATTCTCACGTGTGATGCCGGCTTTCAGGGGCTGGCGTTGATGAAAATCGGTGATGTATTCAATGGCTTTGTATTGCAAGTCTTGCCAGTTTTCTTTTAGGGTTAGGCGGGTTTTGTTGAGCGTGGGACTGGCCCTCAGGACGAATACGCGGTCTTCTTCGACTAAGTTTTGTAAAAGATTTCTGACGACATCTTCCGAAAGGCCTGATTTTTGAACAATTTCGCTGCCCGTCGCGATGCCTAAACTGCGCAAGGCTTGCACAAGCAAATCACTCTCATTGCCGGCGTGGAGTTCCTGAAGGCGGGTCAGGTTATCTTCGTCAAAGCGCCGGTAGAAACGGCTTGGGTGCGGGTCAATGATGACACCACCACCGATGGTTTCAGCCGGCGAGGGCAGACGCAAAACGTAATGGTCACCACGGGCGGCGATGATGGGATTGTCGAGTTTGAGTTGAATAAAAGCGCTTTCACCTTGTTTGAGTTTTTCGGTGCCCAAAAGGCGCAATCGGGCGGATGTTTCAGCGCTGCCGATGAAGACTTTTACTTCGGTGTTGTGTTTGAGTGGCTTAGACGCGTCATGAATAAGCCGGAAATGCGCGTCCAGGCGTGTGGTTGGGGTGTATGTTCCTGGTTTGGTGATGACATCGCCACGCTTGATGTCTTCTTTGTCCAGTCCGTTGATGTTTATGGCGGTGCGGTGACCGGGAGCGATTTTTTGGAGCTTGTGTTTGTGGTTTTGCAGACCGCGTATGCGCCCGGGTTTTCCATCGGGCATACAGACAATTTCATCGCCGATGGCAAAGCTGCCGTCCAAAAGTGTGCCGGTGACGATGGTGCCAAAACCGGTGAGGCTAAAGACACGGTCAACTGGCAAACGCGGGCGGTTGAGGTCTGCCTTGGGGGGCAAGTCTTGCAAGAGTTCCTGTAAGGCCTGAAGAAGTTCCGGTATGCCTTCGCCGGTAATGGCTGAAACACGCAGTATTTTGGCATCTTTCAAGCTGGTATTTGCGAGAACTTCCTGGGCTTCCAGTTCTACAAGGTCTATCCATTCCGGTTCGGAGACCAGGTCGATTTTGGTCAGGACGACAAAGCCTTTTTGGATATCCAGCAGGTCAAGGATGGCAAGATGTTCGCGGGTTTGCGCTGATACGCCTTCATCAGCGGCGATAATAAGCAGAACGGCATCAATACCACCAATGCCACTCAGCATATTGCCGATAAAATCGCGATGACCAGGGACGTCGATAATGCCCATTGATTCGCCGTTAGGCAAAGTTAAAGAAGCAAAGCCCAGGTCGATGGTCATCTCGCGGGCTTTTTCTTCTTTTAAGCGATCAGGGTCAACACCGGTAAGGGCAATGACAAGGGTTGACTTGCCATGATCTACGTGACCTGCGGTGCCGATAATGCGCATAGCTTATGCCTTGTTATCCAACAATGTGGCGATATTTTGAATGGAGTCCTGATAAGCGCGTAAAATGGCTTGCACGTGGCGCACGGTTTCACGGTTCAGGGCGTCAATTGCATCCTGGTTGCGCACGGAGATATCTTTAATTTCTTCAATTTGGCGGGTCAGTTCGCCAATTTCCTGCGCGCTTTCTCGATTTTGTTCTTCATAGGTGAGCATATAGTTTGCCCAGCGTTTGATATCGTCCGATTTGAAACCCGCCCATTCCTGGCGGAAGCGTTCGTCATTAAGACGCTGCACTTCACTGATTTCGTTGATGCGCCGTTCAAATTGTTGAGTCATTTTATCCGCCTGGGCAATTGATTTGCTGACGGAAAGGCGGGCTTCTTCCAGGGCTTCAATTTGGCTGTTGAGAGTCAAATTGATTTTATCAAGTTCCTGAAAACGTCCTTCCCAGTTTTTGAAACTGCGTTCTTTTTCTACCAGGCTGCTGTTGACGGTGTCAATGAAAGCGGATTGTGCTTCCTTGCGGTCTCTTTCAAAACTCAATAGTTCGGTGATGCGAGTGTCAAAAGACCTGAAATTGTCAGCCAGTCCTTCAATGCGGTTGCGGGTTTCATCCACACGTTTGCGCATGGAGGTGATTTCACCCTGGGCTTCAGTGAGGCGTTTGGCTTCCTGGCGACGGCCTTCGTCAATCATTTGCAGGGAGCGACGGTAGTCTTCGTCAAAGCGGCTGACTTCCACAATTTTTGCTTTTTGTTCTTCAATAAGTCGCGCGAGACGTGTATCTTCCACTTTAAGTAACTTTAGTTCTTCTCGTAATGCTGATAATTGTTCAAGATTCTCGTGAATTTTTGCCAGGCTGGTTTTTACAGAATCGATTTCAAGTCTTTGGCGTTTGCTGGCTTCATCAAGGTTAAAGTTAGCGCGCTCGCTGCTTTCGCGTACTTGTTTTGCGATTTCATTGTTCAAGCGTGAAATTTGGCCGTCGTATCTATCAAAAGAGGAAATTTGTGTGCCTTGTTGACTAACAAGCATCTCTATTTCTTTTATTTGCTTGCGTAAATTCGCGTTTTCAGTCTCAAGGACAGTAAGACGGTTTTGCATGGAAGCAAGGTTTGTCTTGTCATTGCGACGTTCGTTGTCCAGCCATTCCACACGTCGTTCGAGTTGTTCTATGCCTGCATATTCGTCCATAATATTTTGCCTTTATCTAAAAAAGTATAGTGTGATTATACTAAGAATGTATCAATAATGAAAAAAAGTTTAGTTAAACAGATAAATGTTCTCGAATGGGGCCAGTATGCCCTTGAAGAGTCCGCTAAATAATGAAGGAAAGAAACCGGATATAAGGAACAGCAACATTAAAGCCGTGCAAAAAACAGCGATACCGATATCTTCGTTTCGTGGCGCAAGTATGGTGATGGCTTGTTCTTCTTCTGATGGGCTGACCAGGGCATAAATAATCCTAAAAGTCACAATAAGCGCGCCAGCAAACCCAAGGAAAAGCCAGGTCTCCATGCCGTAAGCTGTCCAGGGTAAGAGATTGATAAGATGTCGTTTGGCAGGGAAACTGGCGAGAATGGGTAAGCCAGACAAACTCAACAAAGTGCTAATTAATCCCAGGCTAAGGAAAGGATAGCGATGGAAAAAGCCTTTGAGATTGTTGATGTTTCCATCAAAGTCAGGTTCCAGTTGTTCAAGCTTGACGATAATGTAGCTTAATCCAGCATAGCCCAATATTCTGGGCATGAAAATAAGGGGCAAATAGTACAAGCCGCCATCTTGTGCCAGTCCGATTGCCAAAAGCGCGTAGCCTGTTTCCCACAGATAAAAGTAGGCTAAGAGACGTCGGATTTGATTTTGAAAACTCAACAAAAGGCTGGCGATAAAAATGGTTCCTATACCTGCCCAGCGTAATATTACCCATATATTTGGCAGATTGCGAAGCCAAGCATATTCTTCGAAAAAGTAGATGAAAAAGACCGACAAGCTGCTTTGCATGACGACGAGCAAGAAGCTTAGCGTCCATGGATGACTTTCCTGGGCGACCATCGGTAACCAGGTATGCACAGGGAAGAGTGCCAGCCAAATGGCAAAACCACCCAAAATGAGCACTGTGGCGCGTAAGATGAGCGCGCTGGCAGAAGGCGCAGTTTCGATATCCGATAACATCCACGCGCTGAGCAAAATCAGGGGCATGGCGATGGCTTGCAAGGTGACATAGCGCAGCACGCCCGCGCCAGACCTGGATCCGCGCGGAGAAAGCAATGGAATGCTGACGACAGCGACCAGGAGAATAATCACAGAAGCATAAAGGAAGGGTTGTACGGCAAGAGCGCTTATCCACAAAGCCGCAATCAATAGCGATAAGGCATTGAACCACTGGCTTGTTTCAAGTTTGCGTGCCAGGCTGTTCCACAGGAAAACGCAGAGATAGATGCCCCCAACCAGGCTAAGATTGGCTTTGGTGATTTTAAGCACCCGACCGAAAATTTCAAGACTGTCAGCAAAAGCGATTTGGCGTGAGCCTATGGATAAGATAAGGTCTTCAGGCAAGATAAACGCCAGAACGGTTAAGAGCGCGGAACTGACCAACACAATTGCCGTGGAGAGTTTGGCGAAGCGTTGCAAAAGCGCTAAAATGCCACTCAAAGCGACTGGAATAAGAATCCAAATGATAACGGTGTTGTTTATCATGGTGTTTCTGTCTCCAGGTCTTTGACGATAAAGAACGCGCCAGCAATGGCAATCAGCAAATTAACAATCGCAAAAAGTGCTTCGAGCAAAGCGGAAAATTCAAGAGAGCCGTAAAGCAGTTCAAATCCAGAAAGGAAGGTCAATAAACCGATAATGACATAAAGCGACTCAGTTTTAGACCCGAGTTGCAAAAGGCCGATGAGCGCTAAGCCCAAACTTAATATCAAGACATAAATGTTACTTTGTGGAAAGACTTCCTTCAGGAGCCAGGGGCTGGCTAAAACGACCAGCGTTACCAGGAAAACAGCACTGAGCATTCTGAATAGTTCACCTGCTGAGAGCTTAAATTCAAATGGTTCGCGTTTTACGGCACCTGTGCTTTGAATAGTCAGATAAATTATCAGCGTTGACATTAAGCCAACGATAATTTTTATTAAGGCGTGCATAAAGCCATCTGTTTTTGGGAAAACGATAAATATACAAACATATTGTATGGCTAGTGCCAAAATGTTAAAGAGCCATTTACGGCGCACTAAATTCGCCAGGGCAGCCAAAAGTCCTGTTATCACCGCAGCAGTCAGCAAAAACTTGGTCATGATAGTCTTACTCCTGAGGCAAGGAAGAGCAAGATGATTAAGAGGAAAACAAGAGACCAAAGCAACCCACCGTCACCTTCAATAATCGTGCTGGCAAAGTTTTCAAGACGAAACACCTGACGATAAATCCAGGTGAGGGCATTGTATAACCAGCTAAGGCTGAAAAACGTACGCAGAAAGCGAATAATGGGCGATAGAATGCGGTAAAAAGGAAGTTTGTTGGCTAAATCTTGTTGCAGGTCACGAATGCCCAAGACGCGCAAGGCGATAATCACTAAAACGGTTATAGCTAAGCTGATGAGACTCGCCCACCAAACGCCCGCTGTTAAGACGCCAGGCCAGGCGATAAGACCCAGCAAGACGATGGTTTGAAAGATGACGATGAGCCCCAAGGGGAAGGTGATGCGGGCATGTTTTTCCAAACCCGTTACAACGCCACTAGCTTCAGCGATATAGCGAACATAGCCCAAGACAAGCAGACTGTGGCTAATGAGCACGCCAACGCTGACGATGCCAAAGTTTTGCCCCAAAACACCTTGCCAGCCTGACGCGCACAGGGTATAAGGCAAGCCAAGCAAGCCCACCAGACCCAAAGCGGGCAAAAAGCGGATACGGCGAATGGGTGGGTTGAAGCTGAACAGTAGGCCACCACTCAGCAATAATGCCAAGCCCCACACGCGACTGCTGCCAGGGTCGCCGTTCAGAGCGCATTGCAAGGCAAACGCGGAAAGCGTGATAATCCAGTAGGGGCGGGCTTGAGTGGCAGTTTTGCGGCTAATCCACATCATGGCGCCATAGAGCATCGCGATGGCACTTAAGACTTGCACGATAATGAGCAAAGTTCGGTTCAGGGTGAGAAAATCACCAGGTAAACGCGCGATGAGCGTTAGGGAAGATGCCACCGGTGCCAGGTCAAACAGGAACTTACTCTCCTGGCTGTCAGCACCTCCTTGTGTGAAAGGCAGGTGCACAGGCAAGACGCCCAAACGCAAACCCGCTGCAAGCAGAAAGAACAATCCAGCGGTGGAAGGAATTTGGTCAAAGCTAAAGTCGGGTTGAACTTGCCAGGCGACCGCTGTCGCAAAGATAAGCGCAAATGTGCCGAACACACGCAGCGAGAAAATGCGAACGATGGCGCCCTGGTCTTTTTCAGGGTTCGCGGCGCGCAAGCGGTAAAAAAGTTCAGCGATATCAATTAAAGACCAGGTGATAGTTAAAGTCAGCGGTGTGGCACTGGCAAGCGAAACCAAGGTGAGCGCGGTGAGCGTGAGTGATGCCACCCAGCGTGGGCTGGAGTCTTTTTTTGAAGCAACTGTTGTTTCGGTAAAAATACTGGCTACGCAAAGGGTCATAATGGCAATGGCGTATGGCCAGCTGAAGTAATCCAGGCTAAGCGCGAGCGTGCCTTGGAACAGTTCGGTGGGAACCCAGCTTAAAAGTTCCAGGTTTAGCGGTAAAAAAAGCCTTAACAGAAAAAGTACAAACCATGCCACAGCCGATGCGACCAAGGCGATCAACCAAGCTAAGCCGACCTTACTTTTGCCCCGTTGGAGTACGACGATAAGAAAGGACGCAATGACCAGTAATCCCAGAACGATGAAAAATGCCATGTTGGCTTAATTCTAACTTAAATTTGTTCCTTGAAAACCACTTAAAAAGGCCAGAATGGCAGGGTCAATGGCGAATTCGGGCAGTTCCTGGGCGTTATATTCGTGTCCGCGCAGGGCACGTTCGCGCAGAGAACGCCATAAGATTTGACGTTCTTCGTCGTGGACGGGTAAATCATTCAGTTTTTCGGCGCGTTTACAGCGTTCCCCTGTTGTATAGAAGAATGTCACGCGCTTCCAGTCGCCAGCTTGAATGGGTCGGGGAAGTTCAATGAGTGGGCCAAGTTGAAGTTTGAAGTATTCTTCGCTGGCGCGGGGGTGGTCGGCTTCATCACGGAATAAATCCAGTCGTGTGGTGAGTTCGTGTCCCTGGATAGGCGCCATCCAGCGAATTTGCCAGCGTTCGCGTTCGTTGAAAGCGGCGGTTTGATAAAAGGCGATGTAATCAACGGAGATGATTTTTGGCGCTGATTTTAGGGGGATACGATACCAGCCCAGCATGCGCGCGATGTCGAGATCGCGTTTGTTGGGGATTATTGCCACCAGAACCAGGCTGGTATCGGGAATTTTAGCAAACTGTGTCATTTAATCCAAAGTTATCGCTTTGATATCTGCAAAACCGAAGGTTTAATCGTCTTTATCGGGTGCTTCTGCCACGATGTAAAGCGGGCGTCCTTTGGCTTCGTCGTAAATGCGACCCATGTATTCGCCTAAAATGCCCATGCCGATAAGCAAGACGCCAGCCAGGAAAATGACGGTTAGCCATGTGGCGAGCACGAAGGTCAAATCCACCTTACCAACCAGGGCAAGAATGATGAACAGCACCAGCAACAATAAGCTGAGAACTACCAGTCCGACACCTGTTTTGCTGAGCATTTGCAAGGGCCAGTAGGAGAAGCCCGTAATGGCGTTGAGGGCCAGTTTTATCATGTTTTTGAGCGGGTAATGGGTTTCGCCGGCGAAGCGCGCATGACGTTTGTACTCCACGCCGATTTGCTTAAAGCCCGCCCATGAACTCATGCCACGCAAAAAGCGATTGCGTTCGGGCATACTGTTCATTACATTCAGGACTTTACGGTCGAGCAAGCGGAAATCGCCGGTGTTGAGCGGGATATCCACATCGGTAATTTTTTGGATAAATTTATAAAACAACGCGGCGGTGGTGAGTTTGAACCAACTTTCGCCTTCGCGTTCCGAACGTACGGCGTAAACCACGTCGTAGCCTTCTTTCCATTTCTGGATGAGTTCCAGGATAACTTCCGGTGGGTCCTGCAAGTCCGCGTCGATAATGGCGATGGCGTCACCGCGGGCGTAATCCATTCCGGCACTCACCGCGATTTGATGGCCAAAATTACGCGCGAAGATGACCGGTCGCACACGGTCATCCTTTTTACCGAGTTCGCGTAAGGCTTCGGTTGAACCGTCTTTACTGCCATCGTCCACCAGGACCAGTTCCCAGGCTTCGCCGGTTTGGCCCATCACTTCGCAAACGCGGGCGTAAAGGTGGGGAATGTTTTCAATTTCGTTGTAAATGGGCGCGATAACTGTGTATTTGGGTTTTGTCACGTATTATCTCCTTTAGGTTCTTTATCGTTGCTTTTTTCAGAGTAACTTTCTAAAGTGCATCTCAATTCTACTTCATTGAGAGAATAAGTGGAAATAACACGATCGTAAAACGGTAGCGCGGATATTCGTCATGATACAATTATGGCAGTAATTCAAAACGAGGCAATAAGATGAGCAACAATAGTTTGTTCGACGTTATCGGTCCTATTATGGTTGGGCCATCCAGTTCCCACACCGCGGGGGCTGCAAAACTGGGCAGGTTAGCCCGGCAACTTGTGCATGGCGATATTGTTGAGGTGCGTTTCACATTGTACGACTCTTTTGCACGAACTTATCGCGGACATGGCACGGGCAAGGCGCTTTTGGGCGGTGTGATGGGATATGACCTGGACAGTGAAGAACTCAAGCACGCCGAAACCATCGCAACCTTTCGCGGTTTAAAATTCAGTTTTGAAGAAGGTCACAAGGACGGTATTCATCCTAACTCGGTTGATATCCATTTGACTGAAGACAATGGCAAAAAAACCAGCCTGAGTGGTTCATCAATCGGTGGGGGCAACGTGGTGATCACGTCGATTAATGGCATTGAGACCAGGCTGCAAACGAATTTACCCGCGATTGTTACCCATCATCGTGACCGGGTGGGTATTCTGGCTGAAATTACCAAGTTTTTAGCGGAAAAGAAACTCAATATCGCGGGCATGAATTTGTATCGCAGCGCGGTGGGCAAGGACGCTTACATGGTGGTTGAAATTGACCAGACTTTTGATGACGCAATATCACAGGAATTGCGCGATTTGATTGACGATATTATGGATGTTTTTGTGATTGAAAACAGGTGAAACGATGAACTTCTTTTCCGGAAAACAACTGCTTGATTTATGTAAAGAAAACGAGCTTGAGATATGGCAAGTGATGCTTAACCGTGAGCTGGAAGCTTCGGGGCGCACTGAAAAAGAGATTTTTGCTGACATTGAACATTCGCTTGAGGTGATGTTTCATTCTATCGACCAGGGTCTGGCGACGTATGACCGTTCATTAGGGGGTTTGTTGACCGGACAAAGCAAAAAACTTTATGAGGAACTCGGAGAAGAAAAATTTTACCTTCCAGACCGCACCCTTAAAGTCGTGGCTTATGCCATGGCGGTGATGGAGTGCAACGCGCGCATGGGCGTGATTGTGGCCGCGCCGACCGCGGGGAGTTCGGGTATCTTGCCGGCTGTCTTGAAAGATGCTAAAGAAACGATGAACCTGGACACCCAAAAACTGATTGAGGCATTCTTAACGGCTGGCGCGGTGGGCTTAATTGTGATGCAAAACGCGTCGGTTTCGGGCGCGCAGGGCGGGTGCCAGGCGGAAATCGGCACGTCCACGGCGATGTCTGCCGCGGCTTTGGTTCACCTTAAGGGGGGCAACGCGCGTCAATGTCTGGACGCAGCCAGTTTTGCATATAAAAACATTATGGGCTTGGTTTGTGACCCGATTGCGGGACTGGTGGAGTTGCCCTGCGCCAAACGTAATGGACTGGGTGTGCTAAACGCGATGCTTTGCGCGGATTTGGCACTGCTTGATGTTCGGTCTGTGGTGCCCTTTGATGAGGTGGTTGACGCGATGAACAATGTAGGTAACACCATGCCGGTGGCTATGCGTGAAACGGCGCTGGGTGGTCTGGCCGCCACGCCGACTGCAAAAGGTATCGAGCACGAATTGTTTTCGAATACGGATCTAGCAAAGAAATAGAAATCATTTGTCAACATCAATGGTTATGCTCTTTATTGACAAAAAGCGTTGAGATTATAGGCTTTTTTGCGAATATCAAAGGTTGTTTAGATTCAACAAATATCCGAAACAACTAAAGAGAGATTGTTATAACCTAAAGGATTGAAAGTCTCTTGAAAACAACAACAGAATGTTTATACCCCAATTTTCGATAAAAGATTATAGAGGTTCATTACAATCTGGGCAGGGCGTGAATTCCTTTGATTTTTTATCCCATTTTAACTTCTTTTGTTGAAGCGAACAGGTACTTGAATGCTTATAAAAAAACGCTTCAAACTTGTTAAGGTCATCAAGGATGATTTTGATATCATTCATTGTTAGGTTTAACTGTCTTGGTTCTGGATGTGAGGTGATATTCATAAGCCAGAGGCAATTTAAAATATCTATCAGTGGTGGTTGGTTAGAAATAAACCGATTGTTGGAACCAAAATGTTTCTGTACGGCTTCAACAAAATCTTTAAGCTTACGTTTTTCATTATCCGAATCTTGTCGATATGGCATCAAGATATCATAAGACTCACAAATATCTTTGAAAATAATTTCAGCCAGGTTCCTGACTTTATGACCTGCATCAATGGGATTGCCATTGGAAAATGCAAGATCAACTTGTTCTCGAAGGGAAAGGACATCATCAATGCAAAGCCCACCATCGTAGCTCCAATTTACTATCTTTTTGTGAATCCAATTGGGAAAAGTTTGCTTTAATAGATCACTCCAGAATTTGTCATGCGATAGGATGATATATTGACGTTTGTTGAGTTTGGGATTGTCGCGCAGTAATCGAGCCAATGCTTGGCGATGATTAGCATCCACGCTGCTAACAATATCATCAAGAATGACAAATTCGCATTGTTGATTGTAATGCACTACAGAAGCTAAGAAAAAGCATAATCCCAGTGTATTTAAATGAGACTCACTCAACAACTTTCCAGGTGGAGAAATTGGATCACCTTGAAAAATAAAATCAAATTCAAGTCCTCGATCTTGTGTCGAAGTCAACCTGAGTTGATCAAAACCCTCGTTAGGGTGTAGACGGAGATAAAAATCATTGACATCTGCAGAAATTTGGTTGAGCACGTTGTTTAATTTTTCTCTCTCAGTTTGCTCTAACGCGGCAATCATTTTTTCAAGAGAAGAAATCTGTAGGTCGTAACTTCGCTTTTGCTCACTTAAACTTAACCATCTTTGAAAGTAATCAAATAAATTTCTCATTGCCACAATCGTTATTGCTTTCTGGTTTTCCTCGGATGTTTCGTCCAAATCATCTATTGAGCTCTGTATTGTTTCTATCAGTTTATTATTTTCCATCTGAAATGTGCTAAAGAGCAGAGTTTCATTTTCAGAAATTGAAGACACAATACATGGCTTGTTAAGAAAAAAATTAATCCTTTTTACCAATGAAGCTAAGAATTCATTAATCAAAGCACTCACTTTTAGCCAATCATCTATACCGGATAATCGGGAACTTGCTATTGCAGATTGGGCTTCACTGATAACTGCATTAAACGTGTTTACCGCTCTTAATAATTCAGATGCTTCCTGTTTATAGCTGTCTAAAATCCTAGAAGTTTCACCTATATTTGCTAATTCATTTTGAATATGCTCCAGTAGTTGTCGATTGTCAATGTCTGCTCCACATAAGGGGCAATGGTTAATCTCTGGATTTTCTACAAGGATTTGGGCTCCATTTTCGTAAAGATGACTTAAAACAAGTTTTTCGAGATTGTTTCTTCTTTCAATAAAAGTTTTGACCTCATCTGCGAATGAGTTAAACCTCTGAAACAATTGATAATCTACTTTTATGTTGGAAACTTGAGAATGTAATTGGTGGTATAAAATGGATTGTTGATTAGATACGAAAGCGGTTTTCGAAGTTATTGATTCAAGCCACTGTTTGTAGGAAACAATATCTTTGATTTCCTTGCCTTCACCGATACGTTCTCTCATCATCTCTGCTGTTCTAAAAACAGCAGAAGCAATATCTTTAGTTGGACCTGAAATTGTTTCAGTTATATTGTAGATGTCTCTTTCTTTTTCATTTGTGCTTCCGATTATTTGAATATATTTTTGATCATTCATTAAACTATTTTTAACTTTAGTTAAAAGGTCTCTTGTTTCAGGAACAACGTCAAAACCAATCACACTGGAAACTGCTTTTAGTTTTTCTGTTTTTGTTTTATTAATGAAGTCCTTTAATTCAGCATGACGAATAATAATATTCTCATTTTTAGAACAGATTAGGAAATTATCAAGATTCAACCCCTTTGTTGCCCAATGTGTTCTTGGTCTAGGAATGTTGTTAGAGTCCAGAACAAGACTTATTCGTTTATCGCCTTTTGTTTCTGTATCCGTAGTTTCAATCTTTACAAATGTTTCTTCTTCATCAGGAAGTCGAAAATGTCGATAGGCATTCTCTTTGCAACCTTCTTTTCTTAAGTGAGTAACGGTATCAAGGAAAAACCACTCTATTGCATCAACTAACGAACTTTTTCCCTGACCATTATCGCCTGTTAGAACGAGATTGAGGGGTTTTTTATGAGGCATAAGGTTTATTTGAAGTTCATTTCGAATTCCCCGAAAGCCATATATAGAAATAAGTGACAGTTTAGCCATTGTTGGTATCTCGCAAAGTCTTTAAGGAATCTTTTAATGTTCGATCGGTCAACTTTCCCGTGTCGAAAAGCAACTTTGATTTCATTGCAATTTCAAAATCAACTTTAGCCATAGCTAGTTCAATTTCCAATTGCTCACGGTCAAAATTATTGGTTTCCGATTGCAGTTTGACGTTAATTCGATTTAAGTTTTGTTGAGCTTGCTCTACTTGATTAGTAAAAAATGACGATAATACTTGAGTTCCAGACATACACACCTCGATGAAGGAATTGTTTATTTGATTTGTACTAACAACGTTAATCTGTTATTTTCCAATAGGTGACTAGTTTCTCTCTTAAACTAGGGTTATTAATTCAGGATTGATTAAAATGTTTCAATGTAGCTTAAGTGAAGGCCTCCTCCGGATTGTGTTATTCGTAAACTTTGCAAAAGAAACCTGTTTGATTTTGACAATTAACTTGCTTTGTTGATTCTGAAATAACGACAATTGGGATTCCACTCTCAATTATAATTTAGTTTTGCTAATAAACAAATTTAAAGATATAGGAGAGTAGAAAAATCAATCGTTACAGCCGTTATCTATCAACGCTTGTCTGTAATATCTGGTTAAGTCAGTACTTTCACCACCTGATAATAGTAACGCTAAATCTAAATTATCCTTTAACTGCTTACATACTTCCGTTGAAGAAGATGTTGATAAAGAAGTAGAAGAAGAGGATTGAATTGGTTCAAGTGCGTAGATAAATCCTAGTTTGTCATAAAAAGAGAGATAACCATTGCTCAATATAATCATGTATTCGCCATCAGATTTTGTCGCATCAACTAAACGAATTTCTTCTCCAACAACTTCAGCGTCTAATGGGAATGTCTGATTCGAAGTTTCTGAGTAGATTACTTTCATCCAATATTTTGACCCGGTCTGAGAGATAGTGATGATTCGGTGGAACGCCCAATCATCCCGCCAAGTACCAAGAACTTGTCGTGAAGAATCTGAAAAAGTTTTGATTGATTGGGTTGGTTCTGGTGTGTTTGTTGGTGTAGCTTCAGCAATAACTGTTTGTTCCAACATTTCTTCTATAACTTCAGGTGTTGGTGTGCAACTTATTACCACAAGGAACACTATTAAAGATAAAACAACAACGATTTTCTTTTTCATTCAGCAACTCCTAGCCGAAGTACAAACGTGCTTTATTCTAAGATAGAAATATGTACCCAGTATAGCTTCGTAAAATCAATGTTCATAACACTTTTTTTCAGGTTAAAAAGGCATTTTAGCAATTATAATCATTAACTGTCTTTCTTTGTTCTAATAGAATCGAAAGATTAAAAACTGTTTGTAACTAACACCTTTCTACTTAAACGTCACTTTTTTATTTACTCTTGGTCCTCTTGTATTCTATGAATTTACCGTTGAATCCATGCATAACTAGTGTTTGCTCTATGTGATTATACTCAAAAGGGAAAACAGTTTCTTCGATTAATAAACCATTAGGGGTAAAGCTGTTATCAGAGAACCCATGCTCTTCCCAGCCTCGTCCATCTACTCTCGAACCTTTTATTTTCCATCCTACAAACCTGACGATTTTCCAACCGAGACTAGGATGATTATGATACCAATTGCCCTGGATGCCATTCAGAATATCTAACCTCTTGATATACATGGAGGAATTTTTATAACCTGATATATCCTGAAAAAATGCTTGTGCTGAGGCGAAATCGCCTAAGATATAATACTTATAAGCTAATGAATATTTAGTTTCTTGTATTAGAATTGTAGAATCTTCATAATCACCGAGTGTTTCCAAGATTTCAATCGCCTTAGCCAAGTTCTCATCTTTCAAATATTGATTAGCCAGTAACCACCGTGTATGAAGCAATCGTTCATTAGAGTCACTAAAGTCTTCCAATTGACTAAATAATTCTATAGCCTCTAGATAATTATTTTCATGGAGATAAATTTCAGCGATTTGATAAATAGCTTCCTTTATTTTGGTACTTGAATCTCGGTATGTCTCTATGTAAGAGAATGTCTTGATGGCATCATCAAAATTCTTATTATCAAAAAAATCAATTGCCTTTTGATAATTTGCTTCAGCAACCATTTCCTCCGAGTTTTTAAAATCACCCAATGAGTCAAAAATATAGATGGCATAGTTGTAATTCTTATTTTCTAGAAAGTTACTTGCTTGTGAATACTTGATTGCTGGTAGAACTATGAACAAAAAAAGTGCGATCAACAAGCCGACAAGGGTAGTTATTACCAAAAGAGTTCTCTTTCTTTTTAAACGGTTATTTGCCTCTTCTTGCAACCGCGCATTAAGTTCTGCTCTCTTTTGTGCTTTTGCTCTTGCTTGGAGTCTGGCTTGTTCTTTTGCAATTCGAGCTTTTTCCTGCTCTTGTCGAATTTGCTCTTTGTATTTATCAAGGTTTTCTTCTAAAACATTTTCAGAAATCTGGAAGACTGTGTTTTTTAATGTGCTACAACGCGAACAAGATACCGCATCGTTATTATTTGGTCGTCCGCATGTACATAACCAATAATTATCAAGTTGCTCTGGGATAAATTTGTAGTGTTTTTTCACAGCATAGGTTAGGGAGCGGTTATCCCTTTGAAATTGCTCAAGTAATTCTGGTTGCAACGAGGTGATTAGCTCTTGCTTTGGAGGTGTGAACTGATTGTTGGAAGGAATCCAAGTTGTGGAATCAGTAAAAACAACCCTTTGAATACCAACTATTACTCTTCTAACCCTTTGGTCTAATGGGATGAAAAAGTCCTCACCAAATGTTTCGGATTGATTTAGAAAAACATCCCTGTATGTATAAATATAGGGAGAGATGTCAGTAAGGATTTCTTCTGCATCATTCATGCAATTGATATTTAACGAAACTGATGAAACTTGGCTGACCTCAATTCCTAATATGTTCAATTTTAGTTTAAGGAGGATATCTCTAGAAGTTTTATCAAGCAATAAAAAGCCTTTTTCTATCTCAATCGGGGCATTAAATTCATATGCATCTATAATAATTTCTTGTAACGTGTAGAATTTATCAAACATATTTTAACCTAACCAAAAACTATGCGTAAAACTAAAAAGTAACATTAATTATATCATGGCAACGAATATTAAACTATTGAATTAAATGCCAATGTCAGAGCAAATGTCAACCCGCCAGCTATGTGCAAATCTAATATCGCTTTGTTGAGGTGCTTCACCGAAACAAGACATTCATACACTTAGTATACACACTGTAGTGCTTTAGAAACTTCCACGGGCAGAGGACCGGGATGATGAATGGAATCTGCACGGCGGGACGCCGGCAGGAGACAAAAAAAGCCACTCCAATAAAGGGTGACTTTTTTCTATCGACTAAAAAGGTCTATTACGGCACAACCCAGGTGCCGGTTTTGCCTTCGAGCGCGTTTTTGATGTTCTCAGGGTTGGTGATGAGGGCGCGTTTGCCGCCTGCGTCCATGTACTTCAAAATCGCTTCAATCTTGGGCAGCATGGAACCTTTGGCAAAGTGACCTTCCTCGATATACTGTCGGGCTTCGGCAACAGTCATTTGGTCAAGCCATTTTTCCTGGGGTGTGTTGAAGTGGATGGCAACTTTTTCAACGCCGGTGGAGATGAGGAAAAGATCTGCCTTGACCGCGCTGGCCACGATCGCCGCGCCAAAATCTTTATCGATAACGGCTTCAACGCCGGTAATATCGCCATTTTCAAGTTCGATAACGGGAATACCACCGCCACCAACGCCAACAACGATAAAGCCTTGATCAATCAAGCTTTGAATGGAAGCTGCTTCAACAATGCGCTGGGGAATGGGTGATGGTACCACACGTCGCCAGCCTCGGCCGGCATCTTCAACCACGGTCCAGCCATTTTGGTCGGCGCGTTCTTTGGCGGTGGCTTCATCCATAAAGGAGCCAATCGGTTTGGTGGGGTTTTGGAATGCGGGGTCATTTTTATCGACGATGGTCTGGGTGATGACCGCAACAGCTTTTTTATCAATGCCACGGCGACGGAATTCGTTATGCAAAGCCTGGGCGAACATATAGCCGATGGATCCTTGGGTGTCAGCACCACAGTAGTCAAGGGGTACTTCAAAGACTTCTGGTGCGGCGAGTTCGGAACGGCGCAAGTTGAAACCAACCTGGGGGCCATTTCCGTGGGTGATGACCACGTCCCAACCGGCTAAAATCATATCCGCAATGTGAGCGGTTGTGTCTGAGGCGGCCACGAACTGATCTTGGATTGTTTCATGGTCTTTATCTTTTATGAGAGCGTTGCCACCAACGGCAACGACTGCAACACCTTTTTTTTGCATAGAGCTTATCTCCTTTAGAAAAATTATTTACAATCCGCCGTCTTGAAGGCGACGTTATGTTTATTGTTCAGCGAGTTCCAGGGCGCGCATGGTGTTTTTGAGCAACATGGCGATGGTCATGGGGCCAACACCACCAGGCACGGGGGTTATCGCTTTGGCGACTTGAGCGACTTCGTCAAAGGCGACGTCGCCTACCAGACGATAACCGGATTTGCGGCTGGGGTCGTCAACTGAATTGATGCCGACGTCAATGACGTAAGCACCAGGTTTGACCATGTCAGCGGTAATGAACTCGGGTTTGCCTATGGCGACAATTAGAATGTCGGCCTGGCGGGTTATTTCGGGTAAGTTTTTTGTTTTGCTATGGCAGATGGTGACGGTCGCGTTTTCTTTGGTCAGCAGCAAAGCAAGTGGCATGCCGACGATGTTTGAGCGACCAACAACCACCGCGTTGGCACCAGCGATAGGGGCGTCGTATTCGCGCAAAAGTTCCAGAATGCCGGCAGGTGTGCAAGGCACAAATACCGGAGCAATGCCACGCAGCGCGATGCGGCCGACATTGATGGGATTGAAGCCGTCAACGTCTTTGATCAGTTTAATCGCAGCCAGAAGGGATTCTTCATCAAGATGTTTGGGCAGGGGCAGTTGCAAGAGAATGCCGGTTACATCTGGGTTGTTGTTTAGTTCTTTGATGAGCGCGTCCAGTTCTTCCTGACTGGTGTCCTGGGGCAGTTCGTAGCTGATGTTGCGGATGCCAACAGCATCACAGGCGCGAAGTTTATTGCGCACATAGGTTCGCGAAGCAGGATCATCACCAACCAAAATGGTGGCTAAGCCAGGCTGGCTTTTGCCCTGGGCGATGCGTGTTTCAATTTGCTTTTTGATGTCTTCGCGAATGGATTGGGAAAGTTTTTTCCCGTCAATAATGTTTGATGTCATGTTTTGGTCTCCATGGCTTGGCAATTCATTGCAATACTCCATTTTTTAGTTACGTACGGGTAAAATTTCGTCGTTTTATGCATGAATTGCGAATTACTTTCACCTGTAATTATACATGAATTGCAAGTATAATTGCGTTATGCAAGCGAAAAAGAAGAGTTTTGTAATTGGTGTTGCCGGCGCGTCTGGTTCAGGCAAGACGACCCTGTGCAAAGAGATTGTGCGCGAGATTGGCGAAGATAAAATCGCTGTTTTGCCACACGATGCCTATTACCGTGACCAAAGTTCAAAATCTTTTGAAGAGCGAGTGAAGGTGAACTATGACCATCCCGACTCGCTGGAAACGGAATTGCTGATTCAGCATATTCATCATTTGCGTGCTGGTACAGCGATTGATTTACCTGTCTATGATTACAAATTGCATACGCGCGCCCCTGAGACGGTGAGAATTGAGCCAAAACCGATTATTTTGGTGGAAGGCATTCTGATTTTTGCCGAACCATCTTTGCGAAAATTGTTTGATATGAAACTGTTTGTGGATACGGAACAGGAACTGTGTTTTATCCGTCGCTTGCAAAGAGACGTAGTGGAACGCGGACGAACAGTGGATTCGATTATCGAGCAATATCTGACAACTGTTCGGGTGAGTTATCTGGAGTTTGTAGAACCCAGCAAACGATTCGCGGATGTGATTATCCCCGAAGGGGGTATGAACACCGTGGCGGCAGAGATGGTCATTGCGCGGCTGAAGGCTTTGGCACGGGACGTGTAATAGATGACATCACGCTGGTATGGGCACGCCGAAGCGCTTTATGGCATCGCGCTGAATGACGCGCAGTTGGCGCAGTTTGCTGATTACGAAACGATGTTAACGGACTGGAACGCGCGGTTCAATCTTACCGCCATTCGCGACCTTGATGGCATTCGCATAAAGCATTTTTTGGATTCGCTTTCTTGTGTATTAGGCTTTCCCGAGGAACTCGACACGCCAGCGATGATTGATATCGGTACTGGGGCTGGGTTTCCAGGCGTGCCTTTGAAAATAGCTTACCCAAATTCATTTTTAACCTTGGTGGAATCGATAAAAAAGAAAGCCAACTTTTGCGAGGAATTAACGCGGGTGTTGGGTTTGAAACGGGTGCTGGTTTCGTCTGAACGCGCGGAAACGATCGGACAGGACTGGGAGCATCGTGAATTTTATGATATTGCCCTGGCACGCGCGGTGGCTGGTATGCCGACTTTGGTGGAGTATTTATTGCCCTTAGTCAAGGTAGGCGGGCGTGCCATCCTGCAAAAGGGCGACAGCGCGATGGAAGAAGCCGATGCGGCGCGCAACGCGATTCGCTTGTTTGGTGGTAAATTGCTTGAGATTATCCCGGTAGAACTGCCTGAGGTGGACGGTGAGCGTTATTTGGTGGTAATTGAAAAAGTGAAGTCAACACCGCCTGAATTTCCCCGCACGGTTGGTGTGCCGAGTAAATCCCCTGTTCGTAATTAATTTTTCTGTTTTTGTTTAATACTGGTGGCTATGGAAGGCTTAGCGGAATAAACGCTGACGAGTTCTTTCCATTCTTCCAGACTGAGCGTTTCGGCACGACGTTTGGGGTCGATTCCGGCGTTGGTAAGCAAATCTTCCGCCTGCTGGCTTGAAATTGCCATGCCGGCAGAGATGGTATTGCGTAAAGTTTTGCGCCTTTGCGAGAATCCCGCGGTGGCTAAATCGAAAAAGATGGACAATTTATCTTCATCAATAATGGGCTTGTTATAAAGAGAAAGTTTGAGCACCGCGGAATCGACATCTGGTTTGGGGTAGAACGCGCCGGCAGGGATATTTGCCACCAACTTGGCTTTGCCATAGACCTGCACTGAGAGCGCCAGCAAACTCATTTTACCGTCGCGGGCGATGATGCGTTCAGCGACTTCTTTTTGAATGGTTAGTATCATGTGGCTGGGACGTTTTTGCGCTTCCAGTAGTTTGCGAATAATGGCGGAGGTGATGTAGTAGGGAATGTTGGCAACAACCACAAAGGGTTCATCGCTTAGCAGGGTTTTTAGGTCCAGTTCAAGGATATCGCCTTGTGTGGTTTTAACGTTCTTGTATTTGCTAATGGCTTCTTGCAGAGCAGGGAATAGGGTCTGGTCAATTTCTATGGCGATGACTTCCCGCGCGTTTTGGGCGAGGAGCACGGTTAAACTACCTAAACCAGAGCCGATTTCAAGTACTTGTTCGTCGCCCTTTAATTCCGCAGTTTGCAAAACTTTGCGCAAACCTGACGGTTCGACTAAAAAGTTTTGTCCCAGGGATTTTTTGGGGCGAATATCATATTTCCGGATTAGGGCGTGGGTGTCGAGGAATTTCAAGGAAGCACCGCCGGGATATATGCTGGCACTGGCGTCAGGAAGTAAAGCGTTGTCCAGTGATGCCAGCCAACGTAATTTTCATCATCGTAGGCAAGGTCAATCCAGTAGCGTCCGGGAATGCCCCCGCCGGAGTCGCCGATAACGCCATGACCATAGCCAGGAACATAAACCTGTTGCCCAGCCATCAGGGGATACCAGGCGGCGGAAACGGCGATAATGCCTTTGGTGACTGGTGTGCCGGAGCGCGTTCGCGCGCCAGGGGGGAATTCTGATGGGTGGTATGACGTTGCATAAACGGTGACTTTGCGCCAGTATTCCAGGGTGATGCCATCGACGGTTTCGGTTTTGACAACGGGCATCGTGCCTCTGCCTATTACGCCATTAACGGGGTCGCTGGCTTTCCATTGTTGACTGGGGAATGTTTTGACCGTTTCGCCATTTTCGCTGATGCTGATGGTGCGTGTGACAACGTAACCGGTTTGTCCGGGCACGAGGACGGTTGTGGTGTCTAACTCTGTGTTCGGGTCCAGTTCGTAGGTGTTGGAATAGGCGGTTTCTTCTTTGATGAAGTTGAAACTTTCGCTAACCTGGACGATGTCCAGGCTGAGGATTGGATTGCTTTCTTCAAATGCCAACATGCTTGATGGCGCGATAAAGTCGAGATTTTGCAAGGGAAGTCCGATTTCTAGCAAGGCTTCTTCCGCGTTATCAGCAGCACTGTAGCCAACAAAGGCGTTTTCGCCACGCATGATGGTAATTTCGCGCGCCCGGCGAATGTCCACCTGAGTTTGCAGGGACAGTTTTGTGGAAAGAGGTAGCGAGAGGCGGTCGTGTTCGCTGAGTTGAATGTTTTGTTCAGCAAAGGCTTGCTCGAGCGTTTCTGCCTGGCTGGAAAAACTCCGCATCTGTCCGCTGTCGTTGAGTAAAACGAGTTTTGCGGGAATATACTCAAGTAATATTTCTTGCCCAAGGGGAACCGGCGCGTAGGGGTCGATAGGCTGCTTGTTCTGCAAGATGATGTCGTTGGGGTAAAGTTTGATGCCCGCCAGTTGTAGTAGCGTTGATGGGTGACGTGCGGCAGAATTCAGTTGATGCGTTTCAGATTGATGAAAAATAGTCACTTTTCGCGCCCGGTCGATTTTGATCTCGCCAGGTAATTTCCATGAATAGGTGTTGATATCAATGGAGACCCTGTCAGCATCATCAATTTCAAGCCCTGCGTTTTTAAGGATTGCGCGACCGCGAAAGGCGATACTTTTGAAGGTGTAAGGGATGTCATCAACAACGAGCGTGTATTCGCGGTAGAAAGCAAAAAACAGGCTAATGATGCCTGCTACGATTAAACAAGCAGAAAGTACCCAAAGCCAAATGGGTTTAATTCGCTTTTTATCGTCAGGCGGGTTTTCTTTCTTCTCTACCGATTCATTCATCATAAAGTGATTTTATCAGATTTTAATCGGATGGTTTTTTACGATGACGTTCTTAGCGAGCCATGAGCGGGATTTGGCGTAGAACATCCAGGAGCAAATCTTGCCAGTCTTCGCGCGCCAGGCTGTTTGGCTTGATCCAGTAGGCGTTACGACCAGCCCGGGCAGGCGGAGGGAGTTCTGGCAAGCCACGGTCTTTTAGTCCCTGTGGTAAGGGGGGATAGGAGAGCACAATCTGTTGACCAGCTATGCCGATTGAGTCCAGTCCGCGGGCTTCGCCTAATATTTTAACGCGCATTTGGTAGAGCAAATCCTTGACGCCATCAGGGAGCGCGCCAAAGCGATCAGCAAATTCAGTTGCGGTTTCGTCAACACTTTTTTCATCGCGCAAAGCACTGATGCGCCGGTAAAGCGTCAGGCGCAAGGCTTGGTCGGGGATATAATCGGGCGGAATTTCAGCGCCAAGGGGCAATTCAACGTTGATATCCAGGCTGGGAAGTTCTGAAAGAGCCAACGCGGGTAATTTGGGCAGGCTTTTGGGGTCGGCTGTTTGGCGCAAACGGCGCACCGCCTGACCGAGCAGGCGGGTATAGAGTTGAAAGCCCACCGCGCTGATATAACCGGATTGCCGCGTGCCGAGAAGGTCGCCCGCCCCACGCATTTCAAGGTCGCGCATGGCAATCGAATAACCGGCACCCAGGCGCGCGTTCTCGGCGAGGATTTCAAGCCGTTCTTCGCCTTCCGGTGTTGGCGCGCGACGACGGTCGCGGAAGAGATAGGCATATGCCCTTTGCGCGCCACGCCCAACGCGACCACGCAGTTGATAGAGCTGAGCCAAACCAAAGGTATCGGCGCGGTCAATAATGAGGGTGTTGGCGTTGGGGATGTCCAAGCCACTTTCAATAATGGTAGTCGAAAGCAGGACGTCAATTTCTCCATGGGTGAAATCTTCCATGACCTGGGCGAGTTGTTTTTCGGGCATTTGTCCATGGCCAACGGCAATACGGGCTTCGGGTACAAGCGCGCTGAGTTGGTTGTAGATGACATGAATCGACTGCACACGGTTATGCACAAAAAAGACTTGTCCGCCACGGTCGAGTTCACGAATGATGGCTTCGCGTACCAGTTTGGGGTCGTAGGGTCCAACGTGGGTGAGCACGGGCATTCGTTCTTCGGGTGGTGAGTTGATGGTGGAAATATCGCGCACACCGCTAAGCGCCATGTAAAGCGTACGCGGGATAGGCGTGGCGGTGAGGGTGAGCACGTCAACTTCAGAGCGCAGTTTTTTAAGGTGTTCTTTGTGGGTCACGCCAAAGCGTTGTTCTTCATCAATAATGACCAAGCCCAGGTCGGCGAATTGAACGTCAGCTGAAAGCAAGCGGTGGGTGCCGATGACGATATCCAGCTTTTTATCAGCCAGCTTTTGGATAATGTCATCTTGTTCTTTGGGCGTTCTAAAGCGTGAGAGCATTTCAACGTTGACAGGGAATACACTCAAACGTTCACGGAAAGTATCATAATGTTGCTGGGCGAGCACAGTAGTGGGCACGAGCACAGCGACCTGTTTGCCGTCAGCCACAGCTTTGAAAGCGGCACGTAAGGCGACTTCGGTTTTGCCATAGCCTACATCACCGCACAAAAGCCGGTCCATGGGGCGGTCGCTTTCCATGTCCGCTTTTACCTGGGCGATGGCGTCCAGCTGGTCGGGCGTTTCGATGTAGGGGAAAGAGGCTTCCAGTTCCTTTTGCCAGTCTGTGTCGGGGCTAAAGGCGTGCCCTGCAACCGCCTCGCGACGGGCGTAAAGGTCGAGAAGCTCAGTGGCGACTTCAGCAACCGCGCCGCGCACACGCGATTTGGTGAGCATCCAGTCGCTGCCACCCAAACGTTGCAAGGTGGGCTTGGCACTGTCCGCGCCGATGTAGCGGGTAAGGCGGTCGGCTTGTTGAATGGGGACATAAAGTGTGTCGTTGTCTTTGTAGCCGATGGCCAAATATTCGCGTTGAACGCCGTCAATTTTTGGGCGATGCAGACCGATGAACTGACCGATGCCATAATCGACATGCACGATGTAATCGCCGGGTTTAAAGTCGTCGTAGAGCGCCTCGGGTGCTTCGGCAAAAAGCATCGGTCGGCGACGTGGTTGTGGCCGACTCCAGCCGAAAATCTCACTGTCGGTAAGCAGGTGATGGGATTGCTTTTCGCTCATCTTGAGCACCCAGCCATCTGAAAGCGAATCTTCGACGAAGTTATTCAGGCTGTCTTGCGGGGCTTTGGGGTCGAGCGTTTCGGACCAAAGTTGCTTAAGACGTGAAGCCTGACGCGAGACGACCGTCCAGTGTTGCCTTGTTTTTTCGAGCGTTTTCAGGTGGTTTTGGAAGTCTTTAAGACGGCCGGCGAAACGCGGCCCAGCGTCAAAACGCGCGCTTAAGGGGCTGCCACCAAAGGCGTTGGAATGTCCTAACTCGAGCACTTGCAGTTTATTGAATGCGTCGGTTAGTTCAGACCAGGTGAAGTAGGGCACCGGGGCGGATTCATCAAGCGTTTTCTCAGCGATGAGATCGTCGCGACGTTTAAGAGATTCTTCTTCAATATCCAAAGCGGTGGCAGAGATAAATTCTTCCCCATCCAAAAGAATAAGCGCGTTTTCGGGCAAATAGTCCAGCAAGCTGGAATGAAAACGGTATAAATGGGGAATAGTCGCCTCAGAGATGATATGGGCATTTTCATGTGAGTCGAGTGAGGTTTTATCGGGTGTGGCGAGTTTTTCAGGAAGGGCTTCGGAGGCGGGGAAAATGCGGGCCATTTCCAGCGATTCCAGGCTGCGTTGGGTCGCAGGATCGAAGGTTTTGATGGTGTCAATCTCGTTGCCGAAGAATTCAAAGCGAATGGGTAGTGCGGATGCTGGCGACCAAAGGTCAATCAAGCCACCGCGTCGCGCGAACTGCCCGGGCTGAACAACGATATTGTTGTATTCATAACCTATGCCGACCAGTTTGCTGAGTGTTTCAACCAGGTCGCGTATATCGCCGATTTTGAGCGTTTGGGTCGCTTTCAGAAAGTCGCGACGTGGAATGGTGCGGGTCATCAAGGCGCGAATGGGCGCGATAATGGTGTCGATATTAGGCTTTACTGAGTTTGTGCCGGGCAGTTGCGCGCTGGCAAGTTCTGAGAAGACGTGTAGCCTGTCCAGTCGGGTGCGTTCGGACCAGGCTAAATTTTCATAGAAAAGGGGGTTGGGTTCCGGAAAATAATAGTTACGCCCGTTTGCCAGCCAAAAGCGGATTTCGTCATAGAGCGCCAGGGCACGGTCGGCGCGGTTGGTGAGAAACAGGATGGGCACTTGCAGGTCAAGCTGCAGGCGTGCCAGGAGTGCCAGGCGCACGGTGCGTGGCAAGCCCAGGCCCCGGCGTTCGTTGCTCTTGAACTTTTTTGCGCGCAAGGAGTCAAGCAGGGCCTGATATGCCGGCAATTCGGCAATGATATCCAGGATTTTACGTTCCGCTGACATCACCGTTGTATCTGTTCATCGCTGCGTTCAGACCTTCGCGGACGAAGACTTGAATTGCCGCGACGGCTTCTTTGATGACAATATCGCGCAGGGTCTTTTCGCTGGGCAGGAACTTTTCCAGCACATAATCGACGGGGTCCATCTGCCCGGGCGGACGGGATATGCCCAGTCGCACACGGGGAAAGTCCTGTGTACCCAGTTTTTGTATGATAGATGCCACACCGCGCTGTCCAGAAGCGCCACCACCAGGGCGCAAGCGCAAGACTCCCAGGGGCAGGTCAAGGTCATCGTGGGCGACCATAATGTGTTCGTGGGGCACCTTGAAGAATTTCGCCAGTTGCCAGACCGCATCGCCGGAGTTGTTCATGTAAGTCAGCGGACGGGCTAAAATGAGTTTGGCGTCATTCAGACGCCCTTCGCCAATCATCGCTTTATATTTAAGCTTTTTGAGGGGGATATTAAGCTCATCGGCAAGCGCATCCAACACCATGAATCCAAAATTATGCCGGGTTTCACGGTATTTTATGCCGGGATTGCCTAATCCGACGATTAAGAATGGGTCTTGTCTGTCATTTTCCATCGTATAGCCTCAAAAACGCTGTTTGCATTGCAATCTTTAAGTTTAACAGCTTTTCGTATGAAAAGCGAATGCAATTTGCCTGATAAAAAGGTTGCGATGGGATGCTTTTTAATAAAATAGCTAAAAAACAAAGACTGCCTTATGGCAGTCTTTGTGATGGGCTAAGGGTATAGCTTAGAAGCCATTGAAATTGGCAATCATGTTTCCAAATATCACGAAGGGCAAAACGGTGCAGGCGATGCAGATAAGCAGAACAAGCAAGACGATGAGTACAATCGCCCAAACCGGGAATTTGTCTTTTTGCTCAGGTGCAGGAGGTGGGGCATAGCCAACGTGTTGGTTGCTGGTCCAGGCGCCAGGCGCTTGGTGTGGGTAAGGTTGGCTGGGTGGTGTGACTTCAGGCGTGTAGAGTTCCCCTGTCCAGCGGTTAGGGTCATTGGGTGCCTGTTGTGGTGGTTGGTAGTATTGGGGAGCTGGCTGTACAGGTTGTACTGGTTGAGCAGGTGTTGGTGCTGGCGCTCCCTGATTGGCGGCAAATTCGATGTTTTGTCAGGATTGGTTGGCGGCTTGCTCCATGCTTTCGGCAGCTTCTTGAGCTTTGTTTTCTAATTGGTCGTCCATAGCTTTCCTTTCTGATTAAATAGCTGACTTAATTATACAGCATAATTTTAGGAGTATTGCAACTTTGCGAAACATTTACAGAAGCGAAAAAACAAGGGTACAATAAAAGCAGTTTAAAAGAGCAAGTTGCTTATAATGGACTTGGATTTTTACCTGAGCGAAACTCACCATATGCAAAATCAAAAGACAGATACGGGAATAAAAGCTGATGACTTTTTACTTTGACCGACTTTGGATAATTGTTTTCTTGCTATTCTGGCTTGTGCCAGGGGTGGTGCTTGCTAAACTTTTGGAAAAGAAAATAAGCTTTCTTGCTTGTTTAAAGGGAAATGTTATCGGATATGTGGCTTTTGGTCTGTTCATCAATTTGGGTATATCCGTTGTCCTTTTTCTGATGCCACGACCTGTGGATAAAATTCTGCGAATTGTATATCTGGCAGGAGGTTTGATTTGGGGCATCATTTTATTGTGGCGTGCCAGGCATGATATCAGGTTACGAGTGGATTGGTGGCTACTTGCGTTGGGAATGGGATTGTTAGCCGGGCAACTTTGTTTCTCAAATCAACTGATATTTCCGTCCAACACTGACAGCATCACCCATTATCGTTACATAGCGCAATTTCTAAACTGGCGTGAAGATGGTCTGGGTTTGTTCGAGTTTATCAGGCAGTTGCGTTTTTATCATTACGGTTTTCATTTGCTTGTTTCTGAAATTCATGCATTAAGTGGTTTTGCTGTAACCGATATCATGCTATCGCTTGGCACGTTTTTAGTTGTCCTGGCGCCATTCAGCCTGATCTTGCCCTTAGAGCGTTTTGGGCTAGAAAAAAAGCGCCAGCGTTGGGCGGTATTCGGGATTGCCCTGGCGATGCTATTTCCGGACTTCGCGCAAAACTGGGGGAAGTACCCCGCGCTATTAAGCGTTGTATTGTTGCCTTTACCAGTAAGCTTGATTTTGGATATGGCTAAAAATGAGAATAAAAGACGCTTGACCTCCAAAATTTTTGCATTAATGCTGACATCAATCCTGGTCGGCTTGGCGCACTGGCGATCGCTTGTGGTTTTGGCTGTCATAGGCTTGGCTGTGTATTTCTATTATGAATTTTTCAAGCAGCGTGTACCGGTTTGGGTGCTGGTGCCCATGGTAGCTGGTGTGGGTTATTTTCTGCTGAATGACCGCGCGCGTTTCAACATTACTGGCGGACAAGTTATTTTCTGGCTTGTGCTAATAGCCATTGCGATTGGCGTGATGGTTGTGCGAATAAGACAAAAATCACCAAACAAGCTGGCACTAAGCCTAATATTGTATTTGGACGTGCGCTTGTGTGTTGAAATATCCTTGGCTAAGGTCATGCCTAAGTTTGGCTCTTTGGTAGATATGCCTTATTTTCGGATTGTGAGCTTTATTCTTGCCGGGCTGTTTCTTGGTAGCTTGTTTGATGAAATTCGCAAACTACATTCCGATTTCTTTGGAACTACGGAGCTTAAAAAACGCTACTTGGCTGATTTGATTGTCTTAATAATTGCGTCATTATTGTTGATAGCAATCCCGGTTAAACGTAAATGGACACCAGCAACTGCTTATATAATGGTCGGCGCACAACAAAAAGAAGTGATTGATTGGGCGCTAGACGCATATCAAGGGCAAAATATGAAGCTTTTGTTGGCAGGGATTCCGCTGCTTGATTATGTGGAATATGCTGATGCAGGTGGCTGGCTGGCGGAGATGGGTGGTTTTGATGTTGTGTTTGCGATAGAACCTGTTGATTTAAACCGCGCGGATGTTCAGTCCAGATTATGTCGGGAAGCGGTCGATTTAATATTCATCGATGCAAGTCGTCATACAGTGTTCTCGCCGAAGGTGATGCCTGACCAGTCGCTTTATGACAAGCTTTATGAAGCTGAAAATGTCAGAATTATCGCGCCAAAGTGTGCGGAAAATAATTGATATTAATGCAGGTGTACAAAATCAATGTTTATTGTGGCACGGGATTATAATTATGAATAATTGGAGGAACTATGAAAAAGTTTTTTGAAGATTTTAGAGATTTTATCGTACAAGGCAATGCTTTAAACCTGGCTATTGGTGTTGTTATCGGTGGCGCGTTTGGTGCGATTGTTAACAGTTTGGTGCAGGATATCATTATGCCACCCATCGGTTTGCTGTTGGGCAAGGTTGATTTCAGCAATTTGTATATACAACTGACGCATCGGGACATGGAATTTGCCTCTTTGGCTGATGCGCAAGCGAATGGCGCTGTGGTGATTGCGTATGGTAAATTCATTATGGCGATTGTAAGCTTTTTGATTATCGCGTTTGTTATATTTGTATTGTTGCGCGCGATAAATAAGGCTCGCGAAAAGGCTGAGGAAAAGTTGAAACTCGAAAAGAAAAAAGAAGAAGCAACGACCAAAGTGTGCCCCTTCTGCGCGACGGATATTCCGCTTGAAGCTGTTCGCTGCCCACATTGTACCAGTCAGCTTGATAGTTAATATATAGTAGCGATTGTCAGTCTAAGGAGTGCAGGGTCTTGTGGCTTTGCACTTTTTTACATGTGTTTGTGTTGAACTAGGTGGCATAAAGAAAAACTGACACTATACTGACGACGATCGTAAAATAACAAAATATCGACAGTATGCTGACGAAAAAGATTGTGAATCTGAAAAATGATAGTATAATGACAATAATATATTCACAGCGAATGATAAAATAAATATATACGCTGAGAGAAATTGGGAGAATTATGGTAAGGATAGTTCGCGAAGAATATTTAGGTCAACTCAAGAGCCTGGTGAAGACACCTGATATTAAGGTTATTACGGGTATTCGTCGGTGTGGAAAATCATGGTTAATGGCTGATTTCATAAAGTGGCTAAAGGAATATGATCCCCTTTCGAATATCGTGTTTATTAATTTGCAGGACCTTCAATTTGAATCGTTAAAGGCATATCGTACTTTGAATGATTATGTTATGAAACGATATCAATCAGACAGGAATAATTATCTCGTCATTGATGAAGTCCAATTGTGTGAGTCGTTTGAACTTGCCATCAACAGTATCCACAGTGGTGGTTTGTTTGATATATATATTACTGGGTCCAATGCTTTTTTGCTGAGCAGTGACTTGCTTACATTATTCACAGGCAGAACTATTAACGTTGAAGTTTTTCCTTTTTCATTCAACGAGTTCATTCGCTATTTTGCTCTCGAAAATCCTGAAGACGCGCTTGATCGTTATATGTTAGAAGGTGGAATGCCTGGCTCTTATCCTTACCAAAACAAAAATCAAAAGTATCAATATATTAGAGATATTTTCCAAACTATCATTTTAAGAGACCTGGTTCAAAAGTATGCGGTACGAAATATTGATGTTTTGGAAAAACTAGCTTATTTTATGATGGATAATATTGGTAATTTATGTTCTGCTAATAGTCTGACAAACCAGCTTTTTGAAAGCAAAACTGAAAGCAGTCGCGTTACAGTCAGGGACTATATTAAATATCTTTGTAACGCTTTTGTGTTTTATGAAGCCCGACGTTTTGATTTGCGAGGTAAGGCATACTTGAAATCTACAGAAAAATATTATCTCGCTGATCATGGTTTTAGGTTTGCTACATTGGGAACCAGAAACATGGATTATGGACGTGTTTACGAAAATATGGTTTATATTGAACTGCTTAGACGTGGATATGAGGTTTATGTTGGTAAAATACAGGATAAAGAAGTGGACTTTGTTGCTACGAAGCAAAGTGAGAAGTATTATATTCAAGTCAGCGATGATGTAAGCAGACAAGAGACAATTAATCGCGAACTTGCGCCGTTATTAGCGATTAATGATGCTTATCCCAAAATAATTATTGCAAGAACGCGACATGAAACATATCAGATTGACGGCGTAAAAATAATCAACTTAGCAGATTGGCTAAATTAAAAGATGCAAGGGGATGATAGTGTGTGTTCACTTGTCTCTCCCATAAGCGTTTTTTTACCAGACTTGTGAATTGTTTTTAATAGCTGAATTTACGCATAAGCATGCTAAAATAGAAAAATGCAAAAGCAAATCTATCTTGGCGAGAATTTAAGTATCCTAAAAACCCTGCCTTCAGAAAGTGTGGATTTGATTTATATCGACCCGCCTTTTAATACCGGCAAAGAACAAGCGCGACGCAGTATTCGTGTAAGGCGTGATGACGGTGGCGACCGGGTGGGGTTCGGTGGGCAGAGTTACAGCACCGAGTTATTGAACGAACGCGCTTACCAGGACAGTTTTGATGACTTCTTATCATTTTTGCGACCGCGTTTGCTGGAAGCCTGGCGCCTGTTGAAAGCGCAGGGAAGCCTTTATTTTCACATCGACTATCGCGAGGCGCATTATTGCAAGATTATGCTGGATGAGATATTTGGCAGGGAGAACTTCATCAACGAAATCATCTGGGCTTATGATTTTGGTGGTCGTCCCAAAAACCGCTGGCCTGCCAAGCACGACACCATCTTTTTCTACGCCAAAGACGCAAAGAACTACACTTTCAATCGTGATGATATCGACCGCATTCCTTATATGGCACCCGGTTTGGTCGGTAAGGAAAAAGCCGAGAAGGGCAAGCTGCCAACTGATGTGTGGTGGCATACAATCGTGGGCACGAACAGTAAAGAGAAGACGGGATATCCAACCCAAAAGCCTTCTGGCGTGATTGAACGCATCGTGCGTGCCAGTTCGAACCCTGGCGATTTGGTGATGGATTTTTTCGCCGGATCGGGCACAGTCGGTGCGGTGTGTGAGAAACTTGAGCGAAACTATATTTTGATTGACCAAAATCCCGAAGCCTGGGATGTGATGAAAACCCGCTTTGCGGATGTAAAGGATATTGAATGGATAAACTAGACTTGCCTTTTGACCCCAACGCTTTTCCTATATTGCATTTTGACCCAAACGCGGAAGCTTTGCTAAACCCCAAAGACGTGTGCCCTGAAATTGATTTGCCTGAACATGTGGTGATGTGTTTTTTTAGGGAAGTGATTGAAAAGGTTGTTAAAGAGCACAACGCAAAATTAATTTACACGTTTTCCTGCGAAAGCAGTGATCATCCCTTATACGAAATGGATTATCAGGGAAAGCGGGTTGCTTTTATTACGCCTGGTGTAGGCGCGCCAATGGCCGTGGGATTGATGGAAGAAGTTATTCAGATGGGTGGCAGGCATTTTATGGCTGTTGGGGGCTGCGGGGTGCTTGAAAAGGAGATTGCCACGGGTCAGGTTTTGGTGCCCGTGACTGCGATTAGAGGCGAAGGCGTTTCGTACCATTATTTACCTGCCACGCATGAGATTAATATGAACTTTCGTCCGCAGATGGCGATAGAAATGACTTTAAAAGCGAATAAGGTGCCCTTTGACAGGGTTAAAACCTGGACTACCGACGCGTTTTTCCGTGAAACACCTGCCAAGGTCGCATATTATCGCAAACAGGGTGCCCAAGTGGTTGAGATGGAAACATCTGCTTTTATGGCTGTGTCAGAATTCAGAGGCGTTGAATTCGGTCAGATTCTGTATGGTGGCGATCTGGTGCACCCAGATGGTTGGGATAAACGCGCTTGGAATCATAAACGCGATGTTCGCGAGAGCCTGTTTTGGCTGGCAGTAGAAGCCTGCCTGGCTTTGTAGATTGGAGAGATTATGCCTATACATGAAGAACTTGTTATGAAACATTTGAAATCAATGGATGGTGTGCCGGAAAGCATATTGCCTTCGTATGACGGCTTTGGAATCGCGAATATTATGCCCAGTGTGAGCGCATGGCTGGGCGGAAAAGCTTTGCCTGCCGCGCCTTTGCACGAAAGCATCACCCAGCACTTTGCGAAGAACTACAAACAAGTGCTGGTTATTTTGGTAGACGCACTGGGTTATAAGCAGCTGTGTCAGTGGATGAATGATGGGCAAGTCCCTTTTTGGCAGGCACAGACTGAGGCGGGGCATCTTTTCCCGCTGACCAGTATTTGCCCGAGCACAACAGCATCGGCATTAACCAGCATCTGGACGGGTAGTACGCCCAGCCAACATGGCATCATTGGCTATGAGATGTGGCTTTGGCAGCTGGGTATGTCTATCAACAATATCTTTCATATGCCTGCCACTTTTGAAGGGGATATGGGCGGATTGGCGCGCGCGGGTTTTGACCCAGAAACTTTTTTGGGTATGGATCCTATCGGCACACATTTTAAGAAATGGGGTATTGATACTCATGCTGTGATGCCTTCGCATATTGTTGGTTCGGGACTTTCACGAATGCATTTGAACGATACGACTTTTCATGGTTACTCCAGTGAGTCCGATTTGTGGGTGAAGGTTCGCCAGCTTTTGTTAAGCCCAAATCTCAGACGTCAGTTCGTGTATGTTTATTGGAGCATCGTAGATACACTGGCGCATCGTTATGGCACCTATGCTGAAGCGGGTGTCGATTCCTTCAAAAATTTTAGCCATAGTCTTGAACGGCTTTTGATGGAAAATGTCAACAAAAGAAAGCCAGGTGAAACTTTGGTCTTGCTTACCGCCGACCATGGATCAGTTACGACACCTTTTGATGAACATTTTAATTTGGCAAATCATCCTGAACTGCGCAAGTTGTTGGTCATGCCCCCAACTTGTGAAGCGCGTTTGCCTTTCTTATATATTAAAAGCGGGCAAGATGAAGCCGTAAAAAAATATTTTGAAACGACCTGGCCAGGTGAGTTTAAATTTATAAACCGTGAGCAAGCTTTGCAAATGGAACTTTTTGGCAAAGGAACACCCCATTCTGATTTGGAAAACCGCATCGGTGATCTTATCGCTGTGCCAACAAAACCTGAGACTTATTTGTGGTGGCCCAAAAAGCTTAATCGTTTGCTGGGCAGGCACGGCGGTTTACACGAAGATGAAATGCTGGTGCCTTTGTTAGGCTTTGAGCTTTAGCTGATTAAGGGCTTTTGATGAGGGGAATAATGTCATCATAATGCGATGAGGAAAAAGGCGCGACGACCTGGAATTGCTTATTTGTTGAGACGAAATGAAATGATAAAGTTCGTAAGATCAATTGATAATGTAAGTGAATATCAGTGTGGAAAGCTTCCTAAGAATGCGAAAAAACTCAAAGCCCCTTCTTCAATAGAAGAGATGATGAAGAAATCCATGCCTGTTGCTGTAATCCTATGTGGTATCGTGATTTTGGCGTTGTTTACGAAAACCTATCTAAGTCAATCAAAGGTTGTTTCCCGGCTGGCTATACTGGGTGGTTTGCTACTGGGATTCGTCCTTCTAATAGTTCATGAATGGTTACACGCCATCGTTTATCCCAAGGACGCGCAGGTAACTATTGGAAAGTTAAAAGGTAAATTGGTCTTCGTGGCTTTGGCATCTTATCCGTTAAGCAGAACCCGCTTTATAGTTATGTGTTTATTGCCATTTCTGCTTGGCGTTGTCCCTTTAACGTTGTTTTTATTGGCGCCACCACAGGCAACAGTGTTTAATGGTTTGATGTTTGGCATGGCCTGTGCGGGAATGGTTTCACCATATCCTGATGTCTATAATGTGATTTTAGTCTTAAAGCAATCAGGAAAGAATGACAAAATCATGTTTCACGGTGACGACTTGTATAAAATCCCCTGATATAGAGAAAAAGCTATTCAGATAAGCCTGTTACTCCAGAACTTACTTATCAAGCTTAGACGTGATAGCGTCATCAGCAAAATCGAAATTATTGGCAACTAAAATAGCTTTATCGGCAACTTAGACTTTGCGGCATTGATTTTAAAAGGCCGGTCTTTTAGCATAGAAATATCAAACAGCTAAAAAGGAGGCAACCATGATTCAATGTAAGAATGTATATAAAAGTTTTGCCGATAAAACTGTTTTGTCAGGAGTAAATTTTGATATTCCATCAGGGGAAATATTCGGATTACTTGGTCCGTCAGGTGCCGGGAAAACCACTCTCATCAAAATATTGACGGGGCAGCTTTCATTTGAGGCTGGTTCTGTCATAACTTTGGGTAAAAAAGTCGAAAGGCTTACGGGCGAAGACAAAAAGAATATCGGCATTATGATGGACGAATTTGGTGTATATGAAAGATTTTCATGCGTTGAAAATTTACAGATTTTTGCGGATATTTACGGCATTCCACACAGCAAAATTAAACAGACCTTAGAGATGGTTGGATTGCAGGATGCGATGAGAATGCCGGCAATGAATTTGTCCAAAGGAATGCGGACAAGGCTTCAGCTTGCAAGAGTTTTTCTGCACTCACCGAAACTTATATTTTTAGATGAGCCTACGAGTGGGCTGGACCCGCAAACCATGAAGTCGATACACAGGATAATTCTGGAGAAGAAAAGAACTGGGATTACCATATTTCTCACAACACACAATATGGAAGAAGCGGCAGCACTGTGCGATACAGTTGCACTTTTGAACGAAGGCGTTATTGTTGAAATGGGAGCGCCACAGGAAATATGCAGGAAATATAATCATCAGAAAAAAATAAAGTTGCATTTATCATCAGGTGAAGATCTTGAACTGAAACACGGAAAAGAATCCGCAACAGAAATTTCCAGATTGTTCGAAGCGGGCAACATTGAAACCATACACTCATCGGAACCAAATTTGGAAACAGTTTTTTTGGAACTTACGGGAAGAAAACTTCAGGAGGATGTATAAATGCGAAATATCAGCGTCATTATCAAAAAACAAATAAAGGATACAATAAAAAACAGGGTTGTACTCATTCAGTTTATCCTTTTTCCTGTCATGACATTGATTATGGAAAACGCTATTAAGTTAGATGGTATGCCGGACGCATTTTTTACCAAATTGTTTTCCGTGATGTATATGGGCATGGCCCCTTTAACAGCTATGGCTGCGATTATTTCGGAAGAAAAAGAAAAAAATACTTTGAGAGTATTAATGATGGCAAATGTTGCGCCTTGGGAGTATTTGGCGGGTGTCGGTATATATGTCTGGACCATATGTATGGCTGGCGCGGGAGTAATGGCTACGGGTCTTGAAAAAGAGAATATATTGTTCTATTTACTTATCATGGGACTTGGCTTTGTGATATCGATAGTGCTGGGAGGCTGTATAGGAATATTTGCAAAAAATCAGATGGTGTCCACATCGCTTGTAATGCCTGCGATGGTAATCTTAAGTTTCGGACCGATGCTGGCTCTATTTAACAGTACAATCGAAAAAGTAGCAAAATTCTTGTATACTCAACAAATGAGTGTCTTACTCAACAAGATGAGTTTTGATAAAGGTATTGGAGAAAGTATAATCATTATTGTGATAAATGCGGCGGTGTTCATCATGCTGTTTTTTATAGCGTTCAGAAAAAAAGGGCTGGAATAAATGAGGATAGAAATTGATGTCGATGATAAATATGCAAATACGGAAGTGATAATACGCACACGGAAAATAACGCAAGAGATTGAAAAAATGATTGCGCTTATGCGAATGATAAATATGCAGATTGGCGTAAGACACAACGACGAGACATATTTATTGGATATAGAAAAAATTCTGTATATTGATACGGTTGATCGAAAGATACTTGTTTATACGGAAGATGAAATCTACGAATCAGATTTGAAATTGTACGAAATAGAGATGGAACTTGTAGAACGCGACTTTCTCCGTGTAAGTAAACAGACTATAGTCAATTTAAGAAAGGTAAAAAGCCTTAGAGCAGAATTTGACAGGAAAATCAGGCTGACTTTACAAAACGGTGAACAGATTATTGTGTCGCGTATGTATTCGGATGAATTAAGAAGAAAGCTGGGGTTGAAATAGCAATGGAAAGTAAGAAAACAATTTTTAACTATATATCCGACGTCTTTACTATGTATGGCGTTATTGTATTTGTTTATATTCTACTCAGTTTAATAGTAGGAGATTATGTAGGTGATTTTTCGTCCCTGTTCAGATTAGGAAGCGCAGGACTCTCCACAGCAACATTATTACAGTTACTGCTCCTTGCAAGTATTATAGTTATCGCTCAGAATATTTATCTTGCAGACCGATGGATAAAAAATATGACGGTTGTTTTGAGAAATGTGCTGTTTTTTCTGACGATTATGGTCGCAACTGCGGTTCTGATTGTTTTGTTCGACTGGTTTCCTGTGAACAACCTAAAGGCTTGGGGCGGTTTCATTTTATCATTTACGATAAGTACGCTTATAAGTGGATTATTAAGCAGGCTGAAAGAGCGTGCTGAAAACGCAAGTTTGCAAGCAGCGTTGGATAAATATAATAGAGAGAAGGGCATTAATCCGTAGCTTGCCACAGGGAAAAAACCATTACTGCAGGGGAAACGCAGAGAAAGAAGTTGTTTTTTCATTGAAGATAACGGATAACGAATTAGGAATGTGTGAGAAATAGGCATGGTGCAAAATAACAGCGCATTTTGGGACGCACTGGATAAATTGGTGGCTGGGTCGGAAGTTGTCATTGACAGACCAAAGGGATCAGTCCATCCCAGGTATCCTGAGTTTATTTATCGAGTTGATTATGGCTATTTGAAAGACACAACAGCAATGGATAGGGCAGGAATAGATGTGTGGGTCGGAAGTGGCGAAAAGAGGACAGATGCCATCATGTGTATTGTTGATTTGGTGAAGAAAGATTCCGAAATCAAAATCCTGATCGGATGTACAGAAGAAGAAAAGGCTATCATCTACAAAACCCATAATGAAACGCCGTTTATGAAAGGCATTTTATTACGCCGATAAAATCAAGTTTGTTGTAACTGATAACATTTAAGCTCCGATTTCAGACGAAAACTTTACTTAAAAACCTTCAATCCAAGAGGCTTTATCCATTTGGGAATTGTATAATTTGAGTTGTGACAGGAAATGACCGATAGTTTCTTTGTTTGCGGAGGAATAGATGGAAAAGCGTTTAAATGCTAATCACCTTAAAATCATAGCTATCATCGCTATGACAATTGACCATATCGCGGATTTGTTGTATCCATCTTTTCCTGCCAAGCCTTTGCCGATCGCGATGCACATCATCGGGAGACTAACCGCTCCGATTATGTGGTTCTTTATAGCAGAAGGCTATCATCATACACGTGACGTTAAGAAATATTTGCTCCGATTGGGTATATTCGCAATCATCTCACACTTTGCTTACTGCTTTGCATTTGGGCTTGATTTTGTTCCGTTTAGGTCGGGTGTGTTTAATCAAACCAGTGTGATGTATCCCTTGTTTGTGGCTGTATTGGTTTTATGGCTTCAGGATACAGAAATTAAAGGAATGAGTAATGTGATAAAGAACATACTCATCTTTATTCTGATTTGGACCGCTTTTCCGGCTGACTGGAGTTGTATTGCTGTGCTAGCCATCATCGGTATTTATCGGAACCGTGGAAATCTAAATAAACAGACACTCATTATGATGCTGTGGGTCTTACTTTATGCAGCGATATCGTTCTTCTTTGTAAATAAAACTTATGGCATTGTATCGTTGTTCGCTTTTCTGGTATATCCTTTTATGAAACAATATAACGGAGAACGCGGAAAAGCAGGCTGGCTGAAATGGTTTTTCTATATTTACTACCCAGCACATTTAGTCATCATTGGCGTACTAAGAATAATGATGTATGGTAATGTCAGCATATTGTTCTAATGGGCTTTTTTATTCCTTCTTCGTGCAAAAAGAACCGCGCAGTTGGCTCAAAATGCCCTTGCTATGCGACTTGTACCGGCTCACATGGCTTTTGATGGTGAGACTATTCTTGTAATGGCAACGGGTGAAAACGAGAGTGATATCACGCTTGTGGGAATCCTTATCATCGAAGCGATGGAAAAAGCAATCATCAACGCAATCAATAGCGTTAAGGACTGAATGTTTTCTTGATATGATACCTGAATTGCGATGTCTAGCACCGTTTTAGTGAACGATGGGTAAAATAAGAAAAGCGTATTGTCGCACTGGATGTCTCAAGTGTCTTTGATGCTAAACAAATACTTAAAAAAGGAATGGTTATGCAAGAAGTCTATCAAAATATTTTCATGGAAGCGCTCCCTCTTCCGAACAACCCGCTTAAGAGTTTAAACCTTTTCATCATCAAAGGCGATAAGCGTTCAATGATTATTGATTGTGGTTTTAACACGGAAGAGACAAGGGAAATCATGTTGAACATTTTTGAAAAACATGGGCTTGATTTTGAAAACACAATTCTCTATCTGACACATCGCCATTCTGACCATGTCGGCCTGGCAACATTTTTGCGTGATAAGGGTCTTGAGGTTTATATAAGCCGGGTCGAAGGAAATGCGGTGAATGACCCCGATCATACCTGGGATGCGACCTTTAAAAACGCGATGCTTCAGGGACTTGGGGAAGATAATTTTAAGATTGAAGAACATCCCGGTTACAAATATGCGCTTGAAGGAAAGCTCGATTATACCGAAGCCGTCATCGGTGACACCCTAAACATTGGCGACTACGACTTTGAGATCATTGGCCTTTCGGGTCATACACCTGGCATGACAGGACTTTATGAAAGAAAGCATCAGATCCTCTTCTGCGGTGATCACATTCTGAAAAAGATAACGCCGAATATTACATTCTGGGGCTTTGAATGGGGCGACAGTTTAGGCACTTATCTTAACAATTTGGACAAAGTGTATGAAATGGAGATTGCCCATCTGTTCTCTTCCCATAGAGAATTACTCGCTGATCACAGGGAAAGAATTGACGAGCTTAAACGCCACCACGCAAAGCGACTCGCGGAGGTGAAAAAGGCCCTGACCCTTAAAGAATACTCAAGCGTAAGAGATGTTACCAAACACATGCACTGGGATATACGCAGCAGAAATTTTGATGAATTCCCTCAGTCGCAGAAATCTTTTGCAACCGGCGAAGCCCATGCCCATTTAGAACATCTCAGACACAAAGGCGAAGTGGATTTTATTCAAAAGGACGAAAAGTTGTATTATTTTTTGACCGTCTGACCTGCCGCTAAAGTATTTAAGACATTTCCTGAGTTATAAAATATAATTGAAGATAATTTCAGAAATTAAGGAAATAATGATCATATGGAAAAAGAAAAGAAAAAGGATAATAAAGTCTCTCGCGTCATTCGGATACTCCTTGTCGTATTTCTGCTAGTGGTTTTCATTTATCACAGAATTATGCTCAAAAAGGAGGCACCCTTGCGTGAACCACTCGGACAAATGGTTGAGGTAGACAATCAAAAAATGAGTATCTACACCGAAGGCGAGGGAGAACACACACTAATATTTATGTCAGGTTCCGGGATTGGCTTACCGATACTTGAATACAAGCCTCTTTACAGTCTGCTTAGCAATGATTATAAGATAGTTGTTATTGAGAAATTTGGCTATGGTTTCAGCGATGTGACAGACGGCGAAAGATCATTTGAGACGATACTCAGACAGGACAGAGAGGCGCTTTCGAAGGCAGGTATAGACGGACCGTTTATTCTTTGTCCTCACTCGATGTCGGGCATTGAAGCGATACTTTGGGCCCAAACCTATCCTGATGAAGTAGTAGCGATTGTGGGACTTGATATGTCTGTGCCAAATTCGTACAGTAAGGATGATTTTAGCTGGACAAAAGATTTGCTTACAAATTTCGTTGCTGTTGGACGTGAAATCGGATTAGTAAGATTGTTTTTCCCCACCAGTGCGTTGCCAGATTCCCTGACACAAAATGAAAAGGAAATATACAGAGCCATTGTCAACACAAAACTTATAAATAAAAACGTTCGTAATGAAGGAAAACATATCTTAAGAGCTATAGAGATAATCAATAGCCAGCCTAAGCCTGATGTTCCCATGCTCATGTTTATCTCAGACGGTTCCCAGACAGGCGGAGAAAGCTGGATAAAGGCACTGAAAGATTATGCTTCCGATCTGCCAGGAGCACAAACTATCGACCTTGATTGCGGCCATGCGGTATATGAGTTGAGACAAGAGCAGATAAGTGAGGAGATGAGAGAGTTTATTGAGAGCCTGAAGAAATAAATTTCGTTTGTCTAACGAAGATTGCAAGTGCCTCCGGTGTCAAATCAGTGCCCACTGCGAACATGTTTTTTCTCTCAAAAAATAACTCCCGGTTTGCCTTTGAGATTAAAGGAGTTTTAGATGATTCTTTATTACAGCTCAACCGGTAATTCCTATCATGTTGCACTGGAAATTCAGAAAAAATATCCAGGTGAACTCATCGACATGGCCAAGACAAAAACCGAGGAGCCTTTTGTATTAGCGGAAGGCGAACCCCTTTTCATTGTTACATTTAACTGCTTTTGGGGCGTGTCTGAATTTGTTGAAGACTTCTTCAGGCGACATCAATTTGTAAATGTCAAAGGCATTCTGGCCATTATTACCTGCGGGGCTTATCTCGGTTCCGGTGATGCTCACCTTAATCGGATACTACGGGTGAACGGCTTGCCGGAGGCCGAGGTTTATGATTTGCCTATGGTCACGAATTATGTCATCCTGCATGAGCTTCCTCCTTTTGAAGAACAACAGAAATGTTTTAATGAGGCTGACAGGCGACTGAAGCTTATACTCGATGGATGTGTTAGCCCTTATCGAAGCGCTTTTCATACAAGGCTGTTCGGAAAACTGGTCCATTCTCTCTATTTCATATTCCGTCATACCAAACCATTCAAAGTAAATGAAAGTTGTATCGCATGTGGCAAATGTGTACGGGATTGCCCGGTAAAAGCGATTGAACTGGTGAACAATCGACCCGTATGGCGGAAAAAGACCTGCGACCACTGCTTGAAATGCCTTCATCATTGCCCAGTTGCCGCCATCAACTATGGCCATTTTACACTTAAGAAAAAAAGGTACCACTATCCGGGAAATAGTTAATAATCTTCATATAGCTTTTTACGATTCAAGAACACAATAATATAGATTAGGATTAGCACACCAAGCAAAAACAAAAGAGAAGGTAGTAATTGTGTGTTGTAATAGGCTCTTGTCTCGACTGACCAAAAAAATCTAAGCACGACATTACCATGATAGAGAGGATTTAAGAACGCCAGTTTTTGGATGAGCTCAGGAAACACAGCCAGCGGAATTGTCGCATCCGAAAAAATAATCATTGGCATAAACAGAATCATCATGACAGTAGAATAGACATTAATCCGATTCGAAAGAATTGCCAAACCAATCCCTATTGATAAAGAAAATAGAATGAAAAGAAGATAAACAAGGAAAAATAAAAGTTTATCAAGTCCAATTTGAACACGAAAAAATACATTTGAAATTATTAAGAGAATAATAAACCCAGATACTGATACAACAAAATTTTTAAACAAGATAACACCAATAAATCGTTGAAGTTTAATTGGAGTTACCATAATTCGTTTATAAATTTTTTGTTCTTTATCAGCCACAATTTGATTTCCGGTATTATAGACAGCACCAGCAAACAAAACAATCATCGCAAAACTAGGGATATACATCGAAAAGAAATCAATTCCATCATAGCTCATGTTTTGATACATCGAACCAAACATCAGTAAACTCATTGCTGGCATAATCAAACTAAACACTAAATAAAGCGGTTGTCTGAACAAGAGTTTAAACTCAATTGATAATTGTTTTTTTATGCTCTCCACTTTTTTACTGCTCCTGGTTCACTTCTATATAATAGTCAGATAAATTCATCTGAGTACGCTCTAAAACGCAATTAAGATAATCAGCTTCAACCACGAAACCATCTTTTAGAAATACCAAGTACTCACAATTTTCCTCAATTTCATCCATATCGTGCGAGGAGATGATAATCGTAGCATGGTTCATCGTCTTCTTTAAAAGAGCCCAAAATTCTTTACGAGCCAAGGGATCTAAACCCGTTGTTGGTTCATCAAGAATTAAAAGCTCCGGATTGTTAACTAAAGCCAAAGCCAAATTGGCTCTCTGTTTCATGCCACCTGATAGATTTCTATACAGTTTTTTTCGAAAGGAAGTAATTCCTACTTCATCCATAAGTGCATCTAAATCAACTGTTGTCTTATAAAACGAAGCGTAGAGTTCAACGAGTTCTTCAACTCTTGCATCATAATAAAACGCATTGTCTTGTAAGATGACGCCTATTTTTTCTTTATACTCGTAATCAAGGGGCAGGTTAATCACTCCTTCATCAAACGATTTAATTCCACATAAAATTTCTAATAATGTCGTTTTACCAGAACCATTATGGCCAATTAGCCCCACAGTGGTATTTGATGGGATTTCCAGATTAATCCCATTTAAAGCGGTGATATTATCATAAGTTTTGCTTAGATTCTTAATCACAATCTCCATTACTATTCTCTCATCTTTCCATCAAACGCTTTTGTTGGTAGTGTTTTAATGCCTCTGTATAAACTTCTCCTTGTTTTTTACTTATCCGTTTATAGATGAAAATACTCACTGTATATAAAACAAGGACGATAGAAATAAAGATTAGCCATTGCAAGAGACTTTCTGTCCCATTGAAAAAGTTAAGCCAATAAAACCCCACAGACTCATAAAGACTAATCAGTATCATAAAAGTGCTTAATCGCTTTATAAAGCTCCATTTTTTAAACACAATCTTGGTAAAGAAGAGATTAAAAATGAAGACCGCACCGATAATCCAAATCAGCATCTTAATTAAAGTTACCGTTTGAATGAACTCAATACCAGTTATGGTGCTATAAACCAGAAAAAGGATTAAAAACCAAGTGGTCACAAAAGCAATTCCATTTCTCATCCATCCTAAGAATTGGGTGAGATCACTTTTTCTTTGTGTCATTTTGTTACTCCTATGGATAGTAATTCCTTAAATTGTTTGACATAATTGCGTGAGACTGAAAGCTGTTCACCATCACACAAGGTTAAAAGTAATGTGCGATTTAATTCAGGCTTCAATTTCGTAATCTTATTAATATTTACGATATGAGATTTTGAGATTCTAATAAAATCTTTCTCTGAAAGAAACGATTCTAATTCATAAAGTCTCAGTTTTACTTCCAAGACATTATCAATAGTGTACAAGAAAGTACGATCATCGAAAGCTTCAAAATAAAGAACGTCATTGGCTTCAATGACAAAACTTTCATCTTGTCCTTTAGCAAGTATCTTTTGATCAAATAATTCAATGTGCGATTTTAGTCGCAAGACCTTATCATTGACTTGTCTGCATTTGATGATGACTTTTAGTGTTTCGTTGTTTGATTCAATAATTTGTATGTCCATGGTTCACCACTGTAAAGAGTATAACAACAAAAAAAATCGAAAAGAAGACTTGTCAGGTAAGAGATCCAATAAATGAGCTAAGAGGTCATTAAGGTTTCACAGGTGTAATGATCGAGGTCAAAGACCAACAAGAAATCCAATTAACTCACTAACTGAAAAGAGAGTTGGTGGAGAGAAATATTGAAAGATATAAGCATTAGCTTGACATCAAAGGGGAGAGAATGTCATAATAATGACGCAAGCTTCAAAAGCTGAATATGGCAAGGATTTAAATCTTTCACACAAACAAAAACCATGGAAAAGGATACGTTGTGCTTAAAGAATTACAGGAAATAAGCTGACGTATCTTTTTCTTTATACAAATTAAACACAAATGTTTTAGGCAAATAGGAGAAAATCTGCGTTTTGTTACGGAGAAAGGATGGTACAACTGTGATACGGGAAAAGAAAAACAATAAGAAGAACAACAAGAAAAAATTGAGTTTCAGCACGATTATAAAAGGCATCGTGGGCGTCTTTCTGGTAGCCATCATTGCCGCAGTCCTGTTTGTGTTCAGCATGCGCGGGATCTTATATTTGTCTAATCGCATTACTACTCCGAACGGAGTTGATGAAAGCATCTATGTCCCGTTAGGCGGGCAGGAGCAATATTTGCTGATTCGCGGAGAAGATATCAACAATCCGGTCATCATTTGGCTCCATGGAGGGCCTTCCGGTCCGGATGCGTTTATGAATTATCGGTTTCAAAAATATCTTGTTGGAAAATATACTTTCGTGAACTGGGATCAAAGAGGATGTGGAAGAACATATTTTCGAAACAGTAAAATAGACCCAAATAATCAAACGGCCACTTTTGAACAAGCACAAGTTGATCTTGATGAATTGGTGAATTATGTCTTAGATCGCTTTGATAAAGAAAAAGTCATTCTTGTAGGCCACTCCTACGGAACAGCGCTTGGAAGCAGGTATACGTTATCGCATCCGGATAAGGTGGCGGCGTATGTCGGTATAGGGCAAGCGGTAGCGATCTCAGAAAGCGAGACCTACAGTTATGAAGATGCTCTTGAAAAAGCGAAAGCCCAGGGTGATGATACCACCGACATGGAAGCGGCTTATCGTGCTTTTTCGGAAAATATGACATTGCCTACTTTGATACATCTCAGAGAGTATACGCTTCCGTATCATCCGGTAGAAAACGAAGCAAACACGATATGGCAAGGCGTTATTTCCCCATATATGTGGCTGAATGATGTTCGCTGGTTTTTTAAACAAGTCTCAAGCCTTGAAAAATATACCGCTCTCAACCAACAGCTGTTTGATTTTACTGTGGCAGCTGATGTTCGCGATTACGGATTGGAATATCAAGTTCCTGTCGGTTTTATTTCCGGGTCGGAAGATTGGATCACACCTGTCAAATATACCGAAGATTACTATAATATGATCTCCGCACCGAAAAAGGATTTCGTTTTGATTGATGGTCTTGGCCATGCGCCTAACTATGATTCTCCTGAAGCGTTTTGCCGTGAGCTGGACACCATGCTGGATGAGTTGTTGAAGTGAGTATAACGATTTATTAGCATTTCCAGCAGTGTTTTTACAATGCTGGAAAATTCGAGACCCTTTAAGGGACGCTGTTATAATCCGTGCTGTAGGACTTGGGTCCTAGAGTATGACAACGGCAGATGGTAACGATGGTGACTGGGTTTTAAGCCCTCTGCTTGAGAAACAAAAAAACAAATTAGATATGATTTTGCTAAACGTCATATCTTAAAGGTGGAAAAGTGGATATATCGTTTATCAATGATGAAGGAAAATTTAATTATAGAGTATGTGGGATTGTCATTAATGACAATAAAATTCTGGCCATGAAAGATGAAAGATCTCCATACTATTATCTGCCTGGGGGTAGAGTAATGATGGGAGAAACGGCTGAAGATGCTATTATCCGTGAAGTTAAGGAAGAACTTGAGATAGAAGCTTCTATTATCAGGCCATTATGGCTTACCCAAAATTTTTTTACGGAAGATGTTGATCAACTTCGATATCACGAGCTTTGTATTTATTTTTTAATAGACATACAAAATTCTGTTGTTCTGGAAAGAGGAGCTAAATTTTGTTTGCAAGAAGGCATACATTCGCACAAATTTGAGTGGTTAGAGTTCAGTTCACTAAAAGACTTATATTTTTATCCGCTGTTTTTAAAAGAGGAAATAGTTAATCTTCCAAAGGTATTTACACTGCGAACAGAAATAGAGTAGTGGATATTTCTGTGAGAATGAAAAGTTAAGAAACTACCAACAATAAACAAGTACTGGTGGGCAGGATTATTGATTTTGCTAAATGACTTTTCGTGTGGACAGGTTTAGCTTTTGCTTGTAGCAAGGGCCATGAAAATTGCCAGGCAGTCATCAATGCTGAGTGATATTTATCAAACCTTGTGGATTGGCTGGGTTTTTTCGTCAACTGTGATGGCTTGGTTCGCATCTATGAATGTGATATCTATTTAACAGTTTCCTGAATGAGGGAAATAACTCTTTGGTCTGTCAAGTAATACTCGTGATCAATGTCAGGAAAAATGATTAAATCGGACGATTCATAGCATTTGGCTAATTCTTTTTGTAACTCACTTCCCAGCGTGTTATCGGCTTCAGAGCCGATGATGGTTACCGGGCAGCGTGTCTGTGAGGCATAATCGCTTACTTTGATATCGTCGGAGATGAAGATCTTTAGGGGACCCCAAAAAACGGGTACGATGCGATTATAAAGGTCGGATAAATCACGATAACCAGCCGCCAAATAGAGATGGTCACATTCGCGAACGGATGCGAGATAAGCCGCCATGCCGCAGCCATAGCTGTGTCCTATGATAATAATTTTTCTTCCCGGATACTTTTCTTTTGCCCAGTCGTAAAGAGCTTCCGCCGACGCCTGCATCGAGCGCAGGTTCATCTTCCCTTTGCTGTCCTGAGTTCCGTAATAATCTACTGCAAGGAAGGGGACATCGAAGTTCGCGGCAAAAATGCCGACGGTGTTGTATGCGGTATAAAATGACCCCCCGAAACATAAAATAATGGAATCGGATTCCTTGTCGAGATGATAAGCGTAGCCAGTTAATGTGTCCGTGTAATTTACTTTTTCCGGGATGACGTTTACATTTTCTTTCTGTTTGTTGCCCTTGTAGAAAGAATAAGAAACATTTCGCAGAATAAAATTTGTAAGAAAGCCGCCTATTAAGACCCACATGATGATTTTTAAAATGATCCTAATCATTTTCATTCTACACTCCTGCACATAGTTTCAGATTACAGCTCAATAAGGCGTTCTTCTTTCCTTTCAAATCTATACATTATTTTAACTGTTCTTTGTAATGTTTTGATTAAGAACTGAAGCTGTTATTGTTTTATTTACAAATAATTTGCAAACAGTCACGCGATTTCATAGTAATATCTAAAAGACGTCACAAAGATGTTGAACATTACTTGTGCATGCCTGAAGACAGTACCAAAGGAAAAATGATGCGAGTCATCTTACACGATTTAGATTCGATATATAGCGAACGACTTTTGAAAAAATGTGATGCCGTCGTTGAAGCCGACGGGCGATATGCATCCTGCCAAGGTTGTTTCGGTTGTTGGGTCAAGCATCCGGCGGAGTGCTCATGAAAGATAAACTGCAAAAGGCCTGTCGCATTCTGGGACGCGCGGACAAGTTGATTATTATCACAAAAAACCTTTACGGTGCATACAGTACGGACATAAAAAATGTGCTGGACAGAAACATCGGAACTTCTACGCCGCTGAGCACCTATCGGGCATGGGAAATGCATCACACGCTGCGCTACGGAAAGCATGATCTGATGAAAGTGCTGGTTTACGGCGATATTACCGAACAAGAAAAGGCAACATTCATCTATACTGCAGAAAGAAATGCCGTCAACAACGGGTATCGAGCATCCGAGGTGCTGTTTTTTGACTCGCCTTCGGAAGCGGAGCGTGCTCTATGAAAACAGTGTTTATCAATTGCAGTCCCAAAAAAAATCTAAGTGCTTCAGCGTACCTTGTGGCAATACAAGGCTTGTTTGTCAAGGGGCGAAAAGTAACAAAAAAATTGAGGCATAAAAGTGATTACGCGGGTATTTTTGAAGAACTTAAAAATGCTGAATCCGTAGTGTTCTGTACGCCTTTATATGTGGACGGACTACCTTCTCATGTCCTGGCTTTTTTGGAAGAAGCGGAACGGTTTTTCAAGGAGAATCAGTTGCGTCTGAATCTTTATTGCATTGCTAATAACGGGTTCATAGAAGGAAAGCAGAATGAGCCGTTGATGCAGGTACTCGAAAACTTTTGTAGTCGAGCCGGTGTCCGTTGGTGCGGTGGGGTGGGCATCGGAGGCGGTGTGATGCTGAATGTTACGCGAATTATTTTTATGGTTCAAACAGCTGTTTTTATAGTACTGAATATCATCAACGGGATCAAAAACGGAGTGTTTTTGGACATGGGAATCCTATCAGTTTTTTTGAAAAATGTGGGACTGCTATTGTTTTTTAATTTGGGAGTTTTATTCTTTCTGATATGGATGGGAATAGCAATTAACAAGCGCATGTTTTTCGGTAAACGTTATACCCGTGTTTTAGTCCCCTCTTTTATTTTTATTCCATTTGCAAACGTATTCTTTATACTGATTTCCTTATTTAAAGGCGGTCTGTTTAGAGGATGGCTCGCAAGGAAATAATACTCCAAATCCTAAAGAGAATAAGTCGTAGTTTTAGGTTGTAAGATTTGGAAAAATGATATTTTAATCATTGCTCAGGGTTTGGTCGTTGGTTAGTCCTGAGTAAATAACATTCAACATCATGATAAACATCTCTTCCCCTGAGAACAAGCGATTCCCCCGGTCGTGCCAGTAGCAAATCGTTTCGTAAAAAATACTGCAAGCAATATCTGCTTTGTAATCGATAACATTGTCTGATTCTTTCAAATCTAAGGGTGCGTATTTTAAGAACAATTCTTTCAGTTTTGATTTCAGTTTATTTTGGAATGACAGGCTCCCTCTCGGGCTTAAAAGAAAGCTGATTTTCTCACCTGAAATTCGGTCTATTTGCATGAAAATCTCTATTATTTCCCGTATGTTTTTAGAAAATGACGCTTCCCTTAATTTTTTAAAATTTTCATCTGACGGTAATAATTCATCTTCTATTTGGTCATGTAAGTCTTCGATATCCAAAAAATAAGCATAAAACGTTCCCCGGTTGTAGCCCGCTCTGTCGGTGATCATTTTTACTGTAATCTTGCTTGGGATATCAGATGTGTATAGTTCCCAGTAGGCGTCTATTAAGTTTTGCTTTGTTTCTGTTGTCGTTTGTGATTGTTTAGTTGACATCGTTTTTACTCCTTTTATAAGCCAGCAACCCGACAAAAACTGTCATTTTGTTTATTGAAAACAGACTAAGTTATGTATATAATTAGATTATAACACAACATGTTGTTGGGTAAAAGTTTAAATAGAATAGCTGTTAAATTAGAAAAAAGATAAGTCAATTATCGAAGGAGGCTAATAATGAAAGAAACAAGCTCTAACAATGGGAATAAGATTCCAAAAACGCTCATGTTTTACTATGGGATTGCAATTCTAGTTATTTTATTTTTTAACTTGGTGATTATGCCAAAGATTCTATCTTATCGAGTGCAAACGACCACTTATTTTGACTTCATGAATTCTGTTGAGTCAGGGGACGTAAAAGAGGTTTATATTTCCGATACTGAGATTAATTATATGAAAGAAATCGATGGACAACCGTTTTATTTCAAAACAGGTATCGTGGACAATCCTCAGTTACCTCAAATTTTGCAGGAAAAAGGAATTAACTATACTGCTGAGATCCCTGAAAAACCAAATATATTACTTTCACTCTTCTTGACTTACGGAATACCGATTTTAATTTTCGCTTTTATTGGAAGACAAATCAGGAAAAATATGGCTAATAAACTGGGGGCTTCCGGATTGAGAATTCGTGGTCAAGGGGTGGCTAAAATCTATAAGCCTGATGAGGATAAAAAGACTTTTGATGATGTGGCAGGCCAGGAAGAAGCCAAAGAATCACTGCAGGAAATTATCGATTATCTTAACAATCCTGAAAAATACAAAAAAATAGGCGCTAAATGTCCGAAAGGTGTGCTTTTGGTCGGGCCACCAGGAACAGGGAAAACTTTGATGGCAAAAGCTTTAGCCGGTGAAGCAGACGTGCCTTTCTTCTCAATTTCAGGGTCTGAGTTTGTGGAAATGTTCGTCGGCAGAGGGGCAGCGAAGGTAAGAGAACTTTTTGACCAGGCAAGTGAACATGCTCCTTGCATTGTTTTCATCGATGAAATTGACACTATCGGTAAAAGAAGAGATTCTCAATTAAGTACGAATGATGAACGTGAGCAAACACTGAATCAACTTTTGACTGAGATGGACGGTTTTGAAGGCAATAAAGGGGTCATTATTCTTGCTGCCACAAATAGGCCGGAAGTTTTAGATCCTGCTTTACTCCGCCCGGGTCGCTTTGATCGTCAGGTAAGGCTTGAGTTGCCGGACTTAAAGGGAAGAGAAGCGATTTTAAATGTTCACTTAAAAAAGGTGCAGTTGAAAGAAGATATTGATGTTAATCTTATCGCGCGTATGACAGCAGGAGCTTCAGGAGCACAGCTGGCGAATATCGTCAACGAAGCGGCTTTGAGAGCTATTCGGATGGGAAAAAGTCATGTGAGCACATCAGATTTAGCAGAGGCGGTCGAAACCGTAATTGCTGGGACCGAAAAGAAAAACGCCATTCTTTCAGAAGAAGAAAAACGCATTGTGGCTTATCACGAAATCGGACACGCGCTTGTTGCAGCAAAACAATCCGGTTCAGCACCGGTACAAAAAATTACGATTGTTCCCAGGACTTCCGGCGCATTAGGGTTTACCATGCAAGTTGAAGAAAATGAGAAAAGTCTGTACAGCAAAAAGGATGCTTATCAAAAACTGGAGGTCTTATGCGGTGGCAGAGCGGCCGAAGAGCTTGTCTTTGATATCGTGACTACAGGCGCTGCTAATGATATCGAAAGAGCTACAGAACTGGCAAGAAATATGGTGACCCGTTACGGTATGTCCGATAACTTCGGAATGATGGCACTGCAAACGGGAGGAAATACTTACCTGGGAGAGCCGGGTCGATCTACGTGTTCGCCGGAAACCGCACGCCTGGTAGATGAGGAAATCAGGGATATCATAGCGAAAGCCCATAAAAATGCGACAGATATCCTTAGAGAGAACAGAGAAAAGATGGATGAATTGGCTGAATATTTAATTGAAAAAGAAACTATTACCGGCAAAGAATTTATGGAAATTCTCGAGGGAGAAACAGCCTAATCATTAAATCATTTTGATATATGACCTTGCTTCAAAGTGGGTTTAGCTTTTGCCAGTGGCAACGACCATTGCGATTGCCAGACCGCCATCATGACTGATGGATATCGCCCATTCTTCAAGTCCTTTGGAATGGGCGATTACTTTTGCGTAGCCGTGGAGTGTCAGGGTTGGCTCGCCAGTAGGGAGATGTACAATTTCGATGTCGCGCCAGGCGACTTTGCCGATGCCAGTGCCCAGGGCTTTGGAAACAGCTTCTTTTACAGCGAACAATCCACTAAGACCTTCATTGTTATCATGCATTTGAGCTTGTTCGCGTTCAGTGAAAACACGCTCAATAAAACGCGCGCGGATTTTGGGGTTAATCTCTGCCAGGCGATTGACGCGCACGATATCGATGCCACATTTAATCATGCGATTTCCTTTCCTGCTGAACTGATGATGAGCGTGTCAAGATTCCAGTAGCGTCGCGCCACGGTGAGAATGTTCTGGGCAGTGATGGCAGCGAGTTTGGCGGGCAAATCGCGCAGGTGGTTAAGCCCTAGCTGATAGCGTTCCATGCTGAGCAAAGAGCGCGTAATGCCGGTGTTACTTTCGAGCGCGAGAGGCAAGCGACCGATGGCTTGAGCGCGACTGTCTTCCAGTTCTTTTGTTGTAACCGGCTCGCTAATGAATTTATGGAGTTCTTCTTTGATTAGCGCGATGGCTTTATCCAGATTGCTGGGGTTGACGCCAGCCACAACCTGCCATGGGGTAGGGCCAAGACCAGCACCCAGGGCGCTTTGCACGTAATAGGCAAGGCCGGCTTTTTCGCGCACTGATTCGCCAACCCTGCCCATCATGCCAAATTGACCAAGAATGTTGTTAGCGATTGAGGTGGCCTGGAAGTCGTCACTTTGCGTTTTGGGGCCAAGTACCCCGATGATTAAATCAGTTTGGCTTTTTTCTTCCATCGTGACGTGCTCGCGTTGACTGATGGATGGCGCGAAAAACTCTGGGAGTTCAGCTTGATTTTTGGGGGCTGTTTTATACCATGCGCCCAAGGTGTTTTCGACGATTTTCGTCAGTTCTTCAGGTGCTAAACTGCCCGAAGCAGCGATAATCATGTTTTGGGGTGTGTAATAATCGCTGTGAAAAGCGCGCAAATCATCCAGTGTAAGTGCCATAATATCTTGCGCATAGCCTATGGACGGGTGAGCGAAGGGGTGGGTCTGGTAGAGCAGACGGTCAAAGACCTGGTCGGCCATAGCGGCGGTGTCCTGGGCGCGAATAGCCAGGGTGGTCAGAATTTGGCTTTGGATGCGCGCGAAGTGTTTTTCGGGGAATGCTGGCTGGCTTAGGATTTCGGTAAGCAGGTTCAGAATGGTGGGCAGGTCTTCTGCTAAGCATTGCAGGGCAAAGCTTGTCATCAGTTTGCCGGATTGTACGTGAATGGACGCGCCTAGGCTTTCAATCTTTTCATGAAGAGCTTGAAAGTCATGCTTTTGTGTGCCGGTCATTAACATGGCGGTGGTGAGATTTGCAAGACCATATTGACCAGGTATATCTGCGACAGTACCCGGTGGGAGCAAGCCGTGAATAACCACAGCGGGGCTGGTGCTGTTGTGCCAGGTGAGCAGGGTGGAACCATTATCAAAACTTGTGCGGAGGATATTGCCAGCGTGGGGCAGGTTTTGAGGCGTTTGTGTCATGGCTTAATCTTTCTTGATGGGGTTATAAAAACCCACTACGCGTTCATAGGGAGAGAAGTATTTTTGGGCTATAGCGATGACCTGCTCAGGTGTAACAGCTTGCAGACGTTCAATGTATTGCAGGAACCAGTTATAGTCAGCAAAACTTGGGGCATAACCCAGCCAAAAACCCTGGTTGGTGATGTTATCCGCGCCGTAAACGAAAAGGGCTTTAGCTTGTTTCACCGCGCGTTCCAGCTCCGTTTTTTGGATATTGCCATTGCGGATATCTTCGATTTGCTCATCGAAACGCTTTAGAACATCTTCTGATGCACGGTCGGGACGACAAATGAGCGTGAAAGAATAACTGCCCGGGTCAATGGTGGCGTTAATGCCGGCAAATACACCGGCCACAATTTCGTTTTCAACGAGTGCTTTGTATAAGCGACTGGTGCGATTGCTGATGCCACCACTGCCAAACATATTGAGTGAACTGGGTCCGGCCAGGAGACTATCGAGGATGGTGTAGGCAAAAAAGTCATTTGTGTTGGCTGCGGGCGAACGGTAAACAATTTCAGCAAAATGCGCGTCACCGGGGCCTTCCAGTTCAATGTGATGGGCTTGGGTGATGCGGCCTTCCGGTGTGGGAATGTTTTTCTTGACTGGATGCGAAGGAATAGCGCCAAAATAGTCTTCGATCATTTTCAGGACTGTTGGCGTGTCAAAATCACCAGCCAGGCAAAGGCGCGCGTTTTGGGGTTGGTAGTAGTTTTTGTAATGACCGTAAAGGTCATCGCGGGTGAGACTTTCGATATCTGCCTGAAACCCAAGTACTTCGTTGCGATAGGGGTGGGTTTGAAAAGCGAGGGCTTCAGTGGCTTCGCCGAGCAGGAAAAGCGGGTCGTTTTCTGCGCCTTCGCGTTCGGATAAAATGACGGTGCGTTCCATTTCAACTTCATCGGGGTCGAACAGGCTGTTTTGCATGCGGTCGGCTTCAATTTTAAGTGCCAGTTCAAGGTGGTTAGCGGGAAGTGTTTCAAGGTAAGTCGTCCAGTCCTGGCTGGTAAAGGCGTTCCAGTAACCACCAACGCGGGCAATGGCGTGGTCCATTTCCTGACCGGTCGTGTTTGCTGTGCCCTTAAACTGCATGTGTTCAACCCAGTGGCTGAGGCCGGTTTTGCCAGGGACTTCGTTGCGCGCGCCGATATCGTACCAGAGCCAAAGGCTGACGATGGGCGCGGTGTGGATTTCTTTGAGATAGATTTGCAAGCCGTTTTCCAGCGTTGATTTATGTAAGGTGTTTTGCATAGGCGATAGACTCATTAAATGCTTGTGATATCAAGTTTTGGGCAATAATGCCGGTTTTATTTCTGAAGTTGATGTGTTTTCTACTGATGCTTATTTTTATTACGGGGTTTGATGAGCATCAGGAAACCGATGCAAACGACAACGATACCGACCATCAGGCCATAACTTTGCAGAGTGCCCAAAAGGACGTTGGAAACGGGGTTAGTGCCCAGCCCAAAGGCATCAGCCAGCGCGGCAAAGCTACAGATGACAAAACCAGTAGCAACGACTCTGGAACCAAAATCGCCGACGATGGTTTTCTTTTTGCCATTCCAAAGGCGGCGTAACAGGATAACGCCAGACCAGGTCATCATGCCCAGTCCAATCAGGATGGTGATAATTTGAATGAGCCCAATAGAACGTCCACGGTCAAGTCCGAACAGGTCAGGGCGCAGGCCTACAAGGAAAATAATAAAGCCCAAAAAGACGAAGGTAATGCCAAGTCGGGCTCTGTAAAAAGGAAAGCCGGAATAATCGGGCTTTTTCTTATTGTCTGGGTCAAAAAGAACGGGTCGAACGTTATCAGTCATATTTGAAATCCTAAGCGGGCAAAACCGATTGTATCATATTTAAGAAGTTACGATAGTTGATGTCTTCAATCGCGGTTTGAGAATATCCCATTTCTTTGAGAAAAGTGCTAAGTTTGGGCAGGTCAGCGATGGTGTCAATTTCTGCAGGTACGGATTGCAAGCCGATACCCCCATCAAAGTCAGTCCCAAGACCAACGTGTTTGCTGTCGCCAGCGCGTTGGCAGATGGCGTCAATTTGTTCAGCGGCAAGTTTTAAGCTGATAGATGCTTTTCCGCCACTTTCTTTCCAGTCGCGGCGTAAAAAGCTATTACAGGGCACGACACCGATGATGGCATCGCGCTCGAGAAGGGCGTCCAGCAAAGTGTCGGAAAGTAAGCGGTTGCCCTGGTAGCCTTCTACCAGACGGGCAAGGTTGGCATGACTGGCGATGATTGTGCCTGGGTAGCGTTCAATGGCTTGCAGGGCGGCTTCTTCGTCCATGTGGGAGATATCCAGTACGAAGCTATGTTCAGCCATCGCGTCCAGCAGTTCTTTACCGGCTTGGCTTAGCGGTCCGGGTTCTTTGGTTCCGCCCGAGTAGCGATTGCCGCGCCAGGCAAGGCCAATGATGCGCACACCCAGTTCCCACCACATGGGTAGTTCTTCAAAGCTGAGAATACCTTCAGCACCTTCCATGAGAGGAATTAGGCCGACGGGCAGTTGAGGCGTTTTAGCTTTTGGCGCATTTTGCCATTTCTCAAGATGGTGCTTGAGTTCTGCCTGGGTGCGGATAAGGCGAAAATAGTCCGGGCTTTGCTCACTCAACTGGTGATAGGCAAGCAGCTGCTGTTTATAGATTTGATGGGCTTGCTCAAGTGTATCGTAGATTTGTGAATCACGTTTTTCTGTAGGCACACTGCGGGCAGGCGCAGCGAAAAGTGTTGAAAAAACGATAGCGACTCGGGCTTGCATGTATTCTGGCCAGCCGATTAGAGCATCGTCGGTCCATGCCATAAAAGGCTTCCCCACTTCGGTTTGGCGGGTTTCATAGGCAGAGCGGCGATAATCGCGGCCGAGAGCAAGCATGTTGTAGGCTAAGTCTTGGTGGGCGTCGAGGATAATATTCATGGTTTGATTATACACAAAAAAGCGCCAGCTATTGTGCCGGCGCTTTAATATTGCTTTTTGAATCTTTAGGCTTCAGGCGTTTCTTCGTCCTCTTTGACTTCTTCAGCAGCTTCTTCGGCGGGTTCTTCAGTGGGTTCGTCAATGGCTTCTTCTACAGTTTCAGCTTTTTCTTCAACTGCTTCCGCTAATTCTTCCGCTTCAGCCACATTTTCTTCGCCAACGATATCGGCCAGTGCTTCACCTTCTTCATCGCCAAGAAGATCGAAATCAGCAGCGAGAGTCTTCCAGTCGAAGTCAGCGTAGGCTACAGAGTCGACACGGCGCAGGCTCAAGCCAATGCGATGTTCTTCTTCGTCAATCTTGATAATGCGCAAAGTAACCTGGTCGCCAGATTTGACGATTGCTTTGGGGTGGTCCACGCGGCGGTCTGAAAGTTCAGAGATATGGATAAGCCCTTCAAGGTCACCAGGAACGTTGAGTTTGGCAAATGCGCCAAAGCTGGTCAGGCGGGTGATTTCAGCTTCAACAAGCTGGCCAACGGTCAGGTCTTTGACATAATCAAGCCATGGGTCTTTCTTAAGCGCGCGGATTGAGAGTCCGATGCGTTTGCGGTCGCGGTCAACACTGATAACCTTGACCTTAACTTCTTTGCCCACTTCAAGTTTTTGGCTGGGATGGGTAATGTGGTCGTAGGTGATTTCGGACATATGGACAAGCCCATCAGCGCCACCGATGTTCACAAACGCACCAAAATCAGCGATGCTGGTGATACGACCTTTGCGGATTTCGCCTTCTTCCAGGCTTTCGATAACCATATCGCGAATTTGGTCGCGGGTTTCGGAACTGGCAGCTCGTTCGCTGAGGATTAAGCGATGGCGATCGCGGTCAACTTCGATAACGCAAACGGTGATGTCCTCGCCAATCAAGTCTTTATATTTCGCTTCGGGAGTATCACCGGAAATTCCCAGTCGTCGGCTAAAGCTTAGCTGAGATGCGGGAATAAAACCGCGAATGGTAGAAAGCATTACGATAAGCCCACCCTTGTTATAGCCTACGATTTTGGAATCGAAAGCTTCACCTGATTTCAACAGGGCTTCAGCGTCCACCCAGCTTTGTTCTTCAACTGCGCGGATGAATGAAAGGATGAGATTGCCACTTGAATCTTCAGGTGTAATAACATAGACAGGAATGGCTTTGCCCACTTCCATCGTGTTCAGGAAATCCTGGGGAATGGCTTCGTATTCTTTACCAGTGATAATACCTTCTGATTTGGCTCCGACACTGACTAAAATCTGGCCCTCAGAGATGCTGGCGATAATACCGTCGCGGATTTCGCCCGCTTTGGGTAAATCAATAATAAAAGCATCATCATCAAGCTGATCCATGAGATCTTCCATGGATAAGACTTTTTTCTCTTCAGCAGGTTCTTGGATTGCTTCGGATTGGGGTTCGATTGCCTGGTCGGCTGGACTAACTTCAGGGACCTCAGTATCTTGAGACCCTTGCACACTAACTGCGTCGTTTTCTGACATTAAAAATAGCTCCAATTGATTAATTTGGCTTATATTATAGATGCATAAACCAAATCCCGCAAGTGAAACTGAAAATATTGTTGTAAACAGTCTGTAAACTTACTCTTTACTGATTAGGAATATAAACAAAAGCAAAAATTTAGTTTGAATAAAAGCGTCTAATCATTTCAATGACATGCTCTTGTTTATCTTTACTCAATTCGGGGTACATGGGCAAGCTGAGAATTTTGGGAACAAGAGAGTTAGTGACGGGCAAATCGTGAAAGCCCTTTATTTTTTGGCTATATGCAGGTTGTTGGTGAACGGCCTGGGGGTAATGAATAGCCGTGGCAATGCCATTGTCGCGGAGATAAGTTTGGAGTCCTTCGCGATGGTTGGCTTCAACAACATATAGGTGATAAACATGGCGATATCCAGGTTTGGTGCTGGGCAGTTTTAGGTCTAAACCGGCAAGGGTTTGCTGATACGTTTGCGCGATGGCGATTCGTTTTTGGGTGTCGTGTTCAAGGTGCTTGAGTTTAACGTTCAGAATGGCGGCCTGCATTTCGTCTAAGCGGGTATTCATGCCTTTGTAATAGCTAATGTAGCGTTCTTTCCAGCCATATTCGCGCAACCAGCGCAAGCGGTCAGCCAGGGCATCGTTATTTGTGCACACCGCGCCACCGTCACCAAAAGCGCCTAAATTTTTGGTGGGATAAAAGCTGAAGCAGGCCAAATCGCCGAAACTGCCAATCATTTTGCCATCAATTTGGGCGCCGTGGGCCTGGGCGCAATCTTCGATCAGGAAAAGATTGTGTTTCTTGGCTATGGCTTGCAAGGCGGGCAAATCGGCGGGATGTCCGTAAAGGTGGACGGGCAGAATGGCCTTTGTTTTCTCACTTATTAAGCCTTGAACTTTGCTGGCGTCCATGTAGCGTGTGTCCGGGTCAATATCGCACAGGACGGGTGTCGCGCCAACGAGATCAATGGCAGCGACGGTTGCCACGGCGGTTAGCGAGACGGTGATGACTTCATCACCTGCGCCGATATCCAGCGCGCGCAAAGCCAGCGAAATGGCATCTGTGCCAGAATTAACGCCGACGCAATGTTTTACGCCGATGTAATCTGCGAAATTACTTTCAAATTCGCGGGTCACTTCGCCCAGGATGTACCAGCCGCTGTCAAGTACTTTGTGGATGGCGGCGTCAATTTCGTTTTTGTAACTAAGATAACTGGCGTGTGGGTCTGAAACTGGAATACGTTTTGCGTTCATATTAAAGATAATTCTCAAAATGTTCCTGATAATAAGCGATGGTTTTACCCATTCCGTCGCGGAAGCTGGTGCGGGGTTCCCAGCCGAGCTGGTTTTTGATTTTTTCAAAACTGCCTTGATAGTCGCCGATGTCAATAGATTTACGTGCGGGCGGGAAAGGCACATACTCAAAACTGCCCTCATGAAGCTGGGTCATGATTTGGGCGGTTTCAGTATGAGAAAGGTCTTCAGTTGAGCCGAGATTATAAACTTCGCCATAGGAATTATCTGACAAGGCGGTGATGAGCAACGCGTCTACAACATCATCAACGTAGTTGTAGTCGCGTACTTGTTTGCCATCGCCATAGATTTGCAGTGGCAAGCCTTCAAGCAGGCGTCTGATCCAAATGCCTAAAAAGGTTTGGCGGGCGTCTTTAATGCGCATTCGTGGTCCGTAGGTGTTGGTGAGGCGCAAAATAGTTGAACGGATGCCGTAGACATCATAGTAAAGGCGGTGATATTGTTCGCCGGCCAGTTTGTTGATGCCGTTGACGTCCACAGGGTTGAGCGGATGTGTTTCATCGACGGGTATTTGGAGTGGCTTGCCATAGATTTGGCGCGTGCTGGCGAACACCAGCCGTAAATCCGGGTTGTGATGTCGGCAGGCTTCCAAAATGTGCAGTTGGGCGAGTACGTTGATGTTTAAATCATTCTCCGGGGCGGTCATAGAATCAAGATGACTGGTTTGACCTGCCAGGTTGAAGAGATAATCTTGCCCCGCGACCAGGTATTTCATGGAGTGGGGGTCACGCACGTCTGAGATGTTCACCTTGGCGAGATGTTTTATGGGATCAATGTTGAACAGATTTCCGCCATAAGTCGGGATGAGACTGTCCACCAGGGTGACATTCGCGCCGGCTTCAACCAGGCGAATGGCCAGGTTTGAACCGATAAAGCCCAGTCCACCGGTGATGAGCACATTTTTATTTTTGAAAGTTGAAAGGTCCATAGGCTAATTGTACTTTAGCTTTGGCTTTTATTCGCAAGGTGTTCTTTTTTGACGACAAGTTTCCACCAAAGTTGCGAAAGATGTTTGAAAGTTGTCCACAAGTGCTTTGGCCTGAAGAACTGCGATTTGCCATATGAACGGTGATAGTGATTTACAGGTACTTCGGCAAATTTGTAGCCGGCATCCTGGAACTTTTTGACCATTTCCAGGCAAATGGTACCGGTTTTGCTTTCAAGTTCAATGTTGTCGAATATTTCACGGCGAATTAGCCGAAAATCGCAGTCAACATCTCTTAGTTTAAATCCAAAGGCGATTTTAACAACGTGATGGTAAATTCTGCCAATTAAAATGCGATACCAGGCATCGTTGCGGCTGATTTTATAACCATTGACGACATCAATACCGTCTTTTAGCGCTTTGGCTAGCTTAGGCATTTCGAGTGGGTCATATTGCGCATCGCCGTCAGTATAAAAAATCCAGTCTTTTGTAGCTGCAGCGAAACCGCTGCGTAAGGCGCAACCATAGCCCAGGTTGGTTTCGTGGGTGATAACTTTTAACTCCGGAAAGCGCGAAGCCAGTTCCTGTAAAACCACTCCGGTAGCATCTTTGCTGCCATCGTTGGTGACAACAACTTCATAATCATCGGTAACCTGACGCAGGGCGATAAGCGCGGTGAGAACCATGCTTGGAATCGTGCCGGCGTCGTTGTAAGCTGGGAAAACGGCGGTTATGCTGGATATTTTTTGCGTTTGTTCGGCGTTTGTGGTCATCATGTATCCTTTGGCGGTTTTTTACACAGTTTAATCGTTTTGAAAGTGAAAACGGAATTGAGCAAGAAAGAAAGTAGCGCGATGGGAATGGTGGTTAACGCGCCAGCCAAATATTTATTGATGGTCATGTTTTCTACCAGTCGTTTAAGCACGAAGACATCCAGTGACATGGTTACCGCATAAACGAGAATAAAGCGAATGATTAGCCAGTTGTCTTTATTATTGAAAACGATGCGACCGGTGGTGAAAAAGTTGAAGATGATGCCAAGGATGATGGAAATAACCCGCGCCCAAACATAATTGATGCCAATAAAGACCAAAAAAGCATAAAGCAAATAGCTGAAAAGCGTATTAAGCGCCCCAACAAAAAGAAAGCGAACAAAACGCGCGTTCCATAACTTTTGTATTAAGGCGATAAAACCGTTTTTGGAATGGCTTTTCTCTTGTTTTTGCCCGTTCGCAAAACCCTCTTCAAAGTTTTTCATCTCGGCTATTATACATGAAGCCGAAAGAATTGTTAGGGTTAATCTTCGTTGACAGGCGGGTATTGACCGTAATCAAGCACTTCGCGGGTGCCACTGGGACTTGGAGGGCCGATGATACCGTCGGCTTCAAGCTTCTCGATAATGCGCGCGGAACGGGTGTAACCAATGCGGAATTTGCGCTGAAGCATGGATATTGACGCGCGACCTTCTTTGCGAATCATGGCGATAACTTCGTCTTCGATAGGATCGGCGTCGGGGTCAGGTTCTTCAATATGCCACTTGGCGTCATCGACAAGGGGTACGTGTGGGGTAGATGCAGCTGTCATTAGGTCAGGGCGTTCTGGCGCGTCTGATTGTGCGCTTTGATTGCGCCAAAAGTCGGTCAGACGGTTGATTTCCTCATCGGAAACATAGGTGCCCTGCAAACGGATCGGTTCAGGCGCGTCGGGTGGCAGGAAAAGCATATCGCCACGACCAAGTAAACGTTCCGCGCCCATTTGGTCAAGAATGACGCGGCTGTCCGAGCCGGAAGCGACCGCAAAGGCAATCCGGGCGGGGAAGTTGGCTTTGATGAGGCCAGTAAGGACGTCAACTGAAGGTCGTTGAGTGGAGATAATGAGATGAATGCCTGTCGCGCGTGCCAGTTGTCCCAGGCGGGCGAGCGAGGTTTGGGTTTCGTTAGGAGAGAGCATAATCAGGTCGGCTAACTCATCAATCACCACAAGGATATAGGGGAGTTCTTTATCCCCTTGTGCCTGGGCTTGCTGATTGTATTCTTCAATATTACGTACGCCTTTGCCAGCAAAGAGTTGATATCGCGCGTCCATCTCGAGTAGCATGCGCTGGAGAGCGGTGACAACTTTGTCGGCGTCGGTGATGACCGGTGTTAAGAGATGGGGAATACCATTGTAGCCAGTGAGTTCAACCCGTTTGGGGTCAACCAGCATCATGCGCAGTTGGTCGGGGGTGAGGGTGAGTAAATAGCCGGCGATAATGGCGTTCACACATACTGATTTACCTGAACCCGTGGTACCGGCAATGAGTAAATGGGGCATTTTGGCAAGGTCAGAGGTAAAAGGCAAGCCCGTTACGTCTTTGCCAAGTACGAAACGCAAGGCAGATTTGTCGGATTGAAATGCTGTGCTTTGGAAGATTTCAAGCATCGAGACGATGGAGGTTTGGGTGTTGGGAACTTCAATGCCGATATAACCTTTGCCAGGAACCGGCGCCTGGATACGTATCCGGGATGCTTTCAGTGCCATAGCCAGGTCATCTGCAAGGGGAGTGATGTTGCTGACGCGCACGCGGGTTCTGCTGCTGCGCGTTTCAAGATAGTCCGGTTCAACGCCGAACATGGTGATGGCTGGTCCGCGCCTGATTTCAACAACCGTGCCAGGCGCGTTGAAAGAACGCAAAGTTTCTTCGATGACGCGAGCGCGGTCTTCGTCATTTTCCTGGTCAACAGGCGTGCGAGCGGGAGGCTTGAGGATATCTTCCGGTTCGGGCAAGACCCATGATTTTTCTTCTGTGCTGCCTGTTTTGTGAGAGTCGGGTTTTACAAAACTGCGCTTTTCTGTGACGGGTTTTGGTTCGGGATCAAGTTCCAAAGGTGCTTGTATGGGCGTTTGGCTTGCCTGGGAATCGAGAACTTGCTGAATCTGTTGGCGATGGGCTTGTTTTTGTTTGCGATGCTCTATCAGTGATTGAATAAACAGAGAAAGTTTGGTGTTGGTCTTTTTAAGTTGTAAAACCGTCCAGGCAAGAAGGGCGGGAAGTGATAGATTGACCAAAAGCACCAGGGCAATTAACAGCCACGCGATGAGCATAATCACCGCGCCAGGCGTGCCTAATCCGTGATGAAACCAACTGTAGATGGCATTCCCAACGACGCCACCTCCTTTAAAGGGCACTGCGCGGGTGGGGTCAGGGGCATGAAAGAACTGAAACCAAGTGATGAGATTGAAAACCAAAGCGATGGCACCGATGAGTCTGGGAATGGTAACAAGCGGAAATTGTTCATAGCGCGATAAGAGAAACCAGGCACCGGTTATTATCATGACCATGGGGATGACGTAAGAGAAGATGCCGGTTTGTTTGAGTAAATAATCGGGCCATTTGGCGAAGAAACTGCCTTGCTTGGCAAAAAAGGTCATGATCAAACTGATGATGCCGAATACCAAAAGAATGATACCGCTGACTTCAATGACTTTTTCTTTTGAAAAGTCAAATTGAAAGTCCAGAAAGGGTTTTTTGTTGCTGGTTCTTTTTTTAGAGCTTGATTTTGCCCTGGTGGTTGATTTTGATTTCGCTTTGCTTGTGGCTGGCTTTTTTGCCATGAAAACTCCTGGTTATATCTTAATTAGTGTTTCTGTTATAGAAAGGTCATTCGTTTTTCTGTACTTGTTTCAGTAAATATCATGCACTTTTTATGCCAAGAGAAATTAATAAAAATTCATAATTTGTCTTAATGATTGCGTGCTTGAAATCATTGTTTTTAACTACAAAGAAACAGTCAAAGTTTCAGCGTCAGATGCTCAGTCATGGGCATAACCATGGAGCCTTACCTATATATCGCGCTCTCTAACGAGTAAAAAACATAAAAAATACCCGCGGAGGGACTCGAACCCCCAACCATCTGATTCGAAGTCAGGTACTCTATCCATTGAGCTACGCGGGCAAGTTGCATAATTATACATGAAATTTAGGCTTATTCAAGATTAAAATAATTGTAAACAGCACCGGATAGTTTGCTTACCATGGGATTGACGACGTCGAAAATCGCCTGAACGGGGTGGAAGATAAATATTGAGACAATATAGTCCCCGCCAGGTGTGTAGAAGATGCCAGCATCGCCCATGGTGTGCATATAACCATCTTTATGTTCAACCGCCCAGCCGTGTTTATGGGCAACCTGTGTTTCCGGTGGAACGCCACCTTGCAAAAAGACGGCAATGCGGTTCTTAGCCATATATTCGACCATAAGCTGACATTCGTAGTGCGTTATTTCCCCTTCAAAAGCCAGGGGAATGGCACCGCCATAATCCCGGGCGCAGTAGTAAATTTCTTCCAAAAGCAAACCTAAATCCAAGGGCGTGGTTTGGGCGTAACGGTCCGGGTCGGTGTCGTAACTGGTATCTTGATTTGCCGGCGTTTTGAAATCCTGTAACAAGGGCGAACCCAGAGCGAAATAGCCTGCCCAAAAAGTATTTTCAAGACCCAGGGTTTGCATATCTTCGCTGACACGCAAGGGGCCTAAGTTGCGTTCGATGACATTCTTTCCGACAAAATCGGTTGATTCGTTGTCGCTTTGTTCGACCATCTCTTCGATTTTGGTGAGAATGGCTGGGTCGTAAGGTTCTTCAAGATATTTGAACGCGCTTAGCAAAGCTGGAATTTTGATGGTACTCCATGCCGAATATGCAATGTTGACGGGCAATTCTTCTTCGCCAACCTTGGTGTAGTTGAAGTGCAAAACCTGGCCAGATTGCAAATCTTTCATGTACAGTTCAACCCAGCCATCAAAAGCGGATTGCTTGATGATGTCGCGCAGCATGTAATCGAGAAGTTCAAAGCCGGGCTTTGCTGCCTGGCTTTCAACGACGTCAAGTCTAACGCTGCGATTGTTCGCTGAATTCAGGGCCTGAATGATGCGCTCAATAGACGTGCTATAGTTAATCGCGGTGCCTTTTTTACCGGGAGAAAAGTAACTTTCACCAGGAACAGGCATGGGCGGTTCTGCAAATTCGTCGTAGCGGGAGGCAATTTCAGTTTCCAAATAGGCACGCACACGGTTTTCGTCCACTTCTGCCTGTAGGGCGACATCGTGAGACGTTATGGGTTGATTCCAAAGGTATTTCCAAAAACCTGACCAAAAAGATTCACTGGTACGTTGTTTATCTGCTACAGCCAGCATATTTTGCAGTTTTAGCTCGTAGCCCAAGGTTGCTGGGCGCACTTGAATGCGTTGGTCACCATAAGTCAGTTCAATGGGCGACATGTATACCTTTACCAGGCGGTCTGAAGCCAGTTCGTAATTCAAACCACCAACAGGAATGCCGGCAATTTTTAGTCCGGTTGGAAAGTTAGCGCGGACCCGAGAGTAGCGGGTGAGTTGAGAAATCGCCAAAAAACAGGCGATGAGTATCATACCAGCCGCTATCCATTGAATCAGAGACCTTTTCGTGCGCATGGTTCAATTATAATCGGATTGTGGCTGATGATTTTGTTAGCACTTAGTATTGACGCAAAATGTGTAAATCATCGGTTTAATAATTGAAAACCAGCCTGATTTGAACGCTTGCAAAAAAACTTGCACAGATTTTAGATGATGTTATAATTTTAGTGAAATCACGATAAAGAATTATTGTTTACAAATCAGCCGATAGGCTGTTCCCCTTATTACAAATGGTTTTACATTAATAACTGAAACATGTTGTATCGCGACGCTTGATGGAAAGTGTCAAGGGGAAGGTTTCAACGAAAGGTAAAAAAATGGATGTTTTTGATTTAGAAAAGATGCCAGTCAAACAGTTGCGCAAAGTGGCTACAGACTTGAACGTGGAAGGTGTTAATCGCTTGAAACGTGAAGGGCTGATCTTCCAAATCGCGCGAAGAATGGGCGAAGAAGAAGGCGTTGAAGTCCGTGGTGGTGTGCTGGAGATTATGAACGAAGGCATCGGCTTTTTGCGGACGAATTACCGTATCGGCGCGGATGATGTGTATGTTTCGCAGGCCCAGTTGCGTCGTTACGATTTACGTCCTGGCGATTTGGTAATAGGCAGAGTGCGTCCGCCAAGAGAATCTGACCGACACCATGGTTTACTGAAAGTAGAATCGGTCAATGGTTTAACACCTGATGAAGCCAGACGACGACCACGATTTGAAAATCTCACTCCTATTTTCCCAAACAAATTGCTTAACCTAGAATATTCATCCAGCAACCTTGCCACAAGAATGATCAACCTTGTTGCACCGATCGGTGGCGGGCAACGCGCGATGATTGTTTCGCCACCCAAAGCGGGTAAAACCAGTATTCTGAAAGAAATTGCTAACGCGATTGCCGTCAATCACCCAGAAGTGCGCCAGATTATGTCCTTGATTGGTGAACGTCCGGAAGAAGTTACCGATATGGACCGTTCGGTTGAAGCGGAAGTGATTGCCAGTACATTTGATGAACATACTTCTTCGCATGTGCGTATGGCAGAAGTTTCGCTTGACCGAGCAAAACGTTTGGTGGAAATTGGCTACGATGTGGTTATCTTGATGGATTCTCTCACACGCCTGGCGCGCGCCTACAATATGGTTGTCACCCCAAGTGGCCGCACTCTTTCAGGTGGTATGGATCCCTCCGCGCTTTACCCGCCAAAACGCCTTTATGGAGCGGCACGGAATCTTGAAGAAGGTGGCAGCCTGACAATTATTGCTACGGCAATAGTTGATACTGGTTCGCGCCTGGATGACGTCGTTTATGAGGAATTCAAGGGTACGGGTAATATGGAAATGCATCTTTCAAGGCGATTGCAAGAAAGACGCATCTTCCCCGCTATTGATATTGAGAAATCATCAACCCGTCGTGAAGAACTTTTGCTTGACCCGGAAACCTTACAACGTGTATGGCTTATGCGGCGCATGTATCTGCAAATGGTAGCCAACCCGCCACAAGGCGCTGGCATGGACACTGCCGTGGCGACTGAAGCCATTTTGCAAAGAATGGAAAAGACCAAAACGAACGCTGAATTCCTGGAAACATTGACTGATATGTAATCTAGTATAATCAGGGTATGACTGAAAAATACGAAGGAACTCCACAAGAGAGAAAGAAAGCTGTTAATCCACACCTGGCAGGTTTTATTGCCTGGTTGGTGGCGATTGTGCTTTGCGCGGGGATTGTTATCTTCGCGTTTTGGCAGGTTGGTGTCGCACAATCCATGCAAAAGTATCAAGCGGTAAGATCTTACGAAACTCCGGAAGTTCACGAAGAAATCGTGGCCGCCATGCCCCCGTTTGAACCACAGGCAGTGGATGCTGGCTTTTTTAGAAAACCGCTTACAGAAACAGATCTGAATACAGAATATCGCACGGAACCCATCGAATACACTGTTTCCAGTGGTGATTCAGTATGGGGTATATCTGAACGATATGGCGTGAGTGTGGAATCCATCCTTTATGCCAACTTCAATATTTTGCAGGATAAATCGGATAATCTCAAACCTGGTCAAGTGCTAACGATTCCACCGACAGACGGTATTTTACATAAATGGACCAGTCGCGACACGATTGAATCAGTTGCGTCAAAATATGGCGCGAATGTTGACGATATTCTTCTGTTTATCGGTAACAACCTTGATCTAAGCAAGCCAGAAATAAAACCAGGAACAATTGTGATGGTACCGGGTGGAAACCGGATGCTTACTGAAGTCAGCCATGCCGCAGTTGTGGTTGATGATGAAGGTAACCGGCGCAGTGGTTTTTCCGGGCCGGGTGCTTGTAGAATTATCGGGCATGGTTATGTTGGTACGGGCTATTTTATTTGGCCATCTGCTGTTCGATATATTTCAGGTAATAACTATGGGCCTGGTCATCGGGCAATTGATATCGGCGCTGGTCTTGGTTCACAACTTTTCGCATCCGATAGTGGCATCGTGGTTTATGCCGGCTGGCTTGACGGTGGTTATGGTAATTTTGTGGTTATTGACCATGGCAATGGTTTTCAGACACTGTATGAACATCTTGAGAATATTTATGTGAGATGTGGCGATAATGTGCTTCAAGGCGCGGTGATTGGAACAGCTGGCTCAACAGGGAATTCTACAGGACCCCACTTGCATTTTGAAATTCGCTACGGCGGAACGCAGGTGAACCCTTGGGATTATCTTCCCTAAAGTGATATACTTCAGCAACTTGCCCCAGTGGCTCAATGGATAGAGCAAGGCACTCCTAACGCCTGGATTGGGGGTTCGATTCCCTCCTGGGGTATAAAAGAAAAACACCCGTTTGGGTGTTTTTGCTTAAGTGTGTTTATTCTTCTTCATTCCCATGTCTGGGTGGGGTGGCAGGGATGTCTGACTTCTTTTCGTCGATCCCATTGCGTACCCATAGCAAAATTAGTTCACCTTCTTCGACCTGAATGGCGCGAGCGGCAAGGATTTGTGTTTCAACCTGCAAGCCGATAGGGTCGCGATAGACGAGATACATGGGCAGGTCGGCTGCCCAGGCAGTTTCGCAACGTTCCAGCAAGAGCTGGCTGTTAAAAGTACGCAAAGCTGTGAAGGCGGTATTGTAAAAGTTGGGGCCTTCAAGCACACCCAGCGCCCAAGGGTGGGGTGTGCCATAGCCACGCTCCTGGTTGACGGGTTCAAACTCGGGCGTGGGGCCTTCTATAATCGTGATTTTATTGTTTATCTCCATCCTTAAAATGATACCATAACGACGGTTTATTATTGATAACTTGTAAATGGAAACAGGAAAGTGAAAAGCCGGTGGTTAGCCGGCTTTCGGATACGAAAATGAGAATCGTATGGGTTTATTTGTTTATGAACCAGTTATAGGCAAAACTGCCATTGGTTCCTTGAATGCGGATAGAAATCAAACTTTCATTGGCAAGACTGGCAGGGATATCTACGGTTAATTCTGCACTCGTTTGTGTTCCAGAATTGAAAGTGGCTGAAGGAATGCCATTAAGGCCACGGGTCCACATTTTGCCAAGCAGGACAGTAAATTCTGTATTTTGAGGCAAGTTATCCGCTTTTATAGTGACAGTTTTGCCTGAATCGACGCTTATAATGCTGAGTGCGGGATATTTGCTTGTGTCGCCAGGTTGGGTTGGCGCGGGCGTGACAGTTCCTGAACTTGGTGGGGTGACGACACGACCGCCTTGTTTGTTCCAGAACCAGTTATAGGAATACCAGCCACCACGCACACTTTCCACACGAATGGCAACGCGTTCATCGTTTGCCAGGGCTTCGGGGATATTTAGAGTAACTTCGGTTCCTGCCGCGTCGGTGGTTGTAAAATCGCCAACGGGAATACCATCTTTGCCTTTGGTATACATCTCGCCCATAAAAGCGCGCATTTCAGCATTTTTGGGAAAATTTGTAATGGCGATGGTCACACTTTGGCTTTCGACCGCTGATATGATTGTTATCGTGGGAACAATTTTTGGCGGTGTTTTAGTTGGCTGGGGAGTCGTGACAGGTGATGATGGTGTTGGTTCGGGTGTGGTTGATGGGGGTGGCCAGGTGCCACCTTCTTTTTTGTTCCAAAACCAGTTGTAATAGTACCAGCCACCAGTGACGCTATCCATGCGGATGGCTATTTGGGCGCGCCCTGCGAAAGCGGCAGGGATATCAATAGTGGCTTGCAAATTGCCGCCTTCGCCAGTCTGAAAACGACCAGCTTCAATGCCGTTAATCGCTTTGGTGTCGTATTCGCCCATGCGCACGATGAACTCACGATTTTTAGGCGCGTCTTTGATGAGAATAGTTACGGTTTTATCGGTAACAACTTCTCCTATTGTAAAACTTGGGTTTGCCGCAAATACTTTACCAACGCCAAACAACGCTGGGACTAACAGGGCAATACATAAAAACAAGGTGAAAGCTTTATATTTCTTCATTGTTTCTCCTTTTCGACGTCAAGTTCTTTAATATACAACGTATTCCATGCAAGATTTGTTCCTAAGCTTACAATTTTGTAAAAAAGTTTTTGGGGCGTATAATAATTGGACAAAATAGAACTGTACACTTAAAAATCGGATTATGATGCTTGAGAAAAAAAGGATTTGGATTATTATCGCCATTGCGCTAATCGTGTTAGCTGTTTTGCTTTTGCTTGCATGGACTTATCTTAATGGACGAAATGGCCCAGTGTGGCAATTCATATTAGACCCAGAAGCGCATCAGGACTGGGTAACCCCAGCTGGATATCAGTGTCAGGATGCTCCTTTTAGCATGCCTACGGATGGCTTTATTGGCTATCTGTATGGTGATGTTTTTCAAATAGGTAAACGACATCAGGGCATTGATATTTTTGCGGGTACAGAAAGTGGCGTAACTCCAGTTTACGCGCCCTATGATGGCTATTTAACGCGGGAAGAAAGCTGGAAATCCACAATCATCATTCGTGTGCCCCAAGACCCACTTCAGCCAGACCGACAAATATGGATTTACATGACCCACCTGGCTGACCGATATGGTAACAATTTGATTGATGAGCTTTTTCCACCTGGTGCCAAAGAAATTCCCGTAAAACAGGGTCAAATCCTGGGCTATCAGGGTGATTACTCCGGAAATCCAGACCGACCAGTTGGGGTGCATTTGCATCTGTCGATTGTTAAAGACGATGGCGCGGGGATTTATCTCAATGAGTTGGTCTTTTCAAATACTTTGGATCCATCGCCCTATTTTGGAATGTATCTCAATGCGAAAACCGCGCTAAAAGGCCCGCCACGCTGTATTCGGGATACTGGTGTAGATTAAGGGCGGGAGTTTAGCTATAATCAATACAATCGAAATTTCGGAGGCTCACTGTGCAGGAAATCGCGCCTAACATTTTTATAGAACAAAACTCTCTGGGTATGGTAACGGGCATTATTCGCTCGGAAAACTCAACCACATTGGTTGACTTCCCATTCCGACAAGATGAACTCAAGTCCTGGCGTGGGGCTACCAGCAGAATGGTCTCGGGCGACGCGCGCTACCTGATTATGCTGGATACGCATTATGACCGCCTGTTGAGTTCAAAGGGTAATGATTGTACGCTTATTGCGCATACAAATACGGTTGTGCCTGGACGCATGAAGGTTACAAACGTTCGTGGGCAGGATGAGCCGATTATTCACACCGAATCTTATGACCCTACTGGTAATGTGGCGCGGCTCTTACCACCAGAGATTACTTTTGAAGACAGAATGGTGCTATATCTTGACGAGTATGAAGTCATTTTAAAACACCGGCCAGGTGCTAACTATGCCGCGATATGGGTGGAACTTCCCCAGCAGAAGATTATCTTTGTGGGTGATTCGGTTATGGTTGACCAGCCACCTTATCTGGGATTTTCAACACCAAAGATCTGGGTTGATGAAATGGCAATTTTGGCGGACAAAGATTATCGTGGCTGTCAAATTGTCTCCACGCGCGATGGCATCGTTAGTCAGGAAGATGTTAGCTATTGGGGGAAGGTAATCAAATTTATTTCTGATAAATTTGACGCTTTGCTTGCAGCGCAGGCTGAAATTGAAGAATGGTATGAAATTATTCCTGATGTAATGAATCATTTCAATCCTCTGATGCGCGAGGATGAACGTTATTACAACCGCTTGCGTTGGGGTATTCGTACTTGGTATGACCAGGCTATAAGCCAGAAAGCAGATGAGAACAATGATTAATGGTTATGACGCTGTTGTTTCGCTGACCCGCGGGGGGATTGTTGAGTCAATTCATTTTGGCGCTTTTACAGTTGTAGACCCTGAAGGGAATTTGCTTGTGTCAGGCGGGGACCCAAACCTGGTTACTTTCCCGCGCAGTTCAATGAAACCCTTCCAGGTATTGCCTTTTATTGAAGCTGGTGGACAAGAACATTTTGGATTGACCGACGAAGAACTGGCTATTATGTGCGCATCGCATACAGGTACGGATGAACATGTGCGCGTGATTAAAAGCATTCACGAAAAAGTTGGACTTTGTGAGGATAACCTGCAATGTGGATTTCACTGGCCATCGGATAAAGATACCAGTTTTGAAATGCGCAAGCGCGGAGAAACGCCAACGCCGTATCGGCATAACTGTTCGGGCAAGCACAGTGGCATGTTGGCCATGGCAAAAATGCAAGGCGAACTACTGGACAGCTATTTGGATATCAAACATCCCGTACAAAAAAGGATTCTGCAAAAAGTAGCTGAATTTTGTGAAATGCTACCCGAAAGCTTGATTATCGGAACAGATGGGTGCAGTGCGCCTGTATTCGCGATGCCTTTGAAAGTCTTCGCACATGCCACTGCAAAACTGGCTAATCCAGAAAATTTGAGTGAAAGTCAGGCCAAAGCCTGCTTAACGGCAACAAAAGTTATGCGCGCTTATCCCACAATGGTGGCTGGCCCCGGGCAACTGGATACAGTTCTGATGGAAGTGATGGCTGGCAAGGTCTTTTCAAAAGGTGGCGCGGAAGGCTATCAAATGATTGGCGTTTTGCCTGGTGTGCTTGAGAAAAATCCCAAAGGTTTGGGAATCACGATGAAGTTTTCCGATGGCGATGCGGGCCGGCGGGCTACGTCCGCTTTGACCGTGGCCATATTAAGCGCACTTGGTTTTGAAAAAGAAATGCAGTCAGAAGCTTTTGCGAAGTTTAACGCGCCAGTTTTGCATAACTCGCGTGGGCTTGAAATTGGCGAGATTAAGGTCAATCAGACCATAAACCTGTAAAAATGCTTGTGATAACGCCTGAATATCAAGACCGTCTTGATCGCGTGGAAGAAATACTGGACGCCTATTATGGCATCCCTGACTGGCATGAGTATTTACCTGCTGTTGATGAACTCGTGTGCACGATTCTTTCGCAGAACACGAACGATATCAATCGCGATAAAGCTTTTGTGAAACTCAAGGAAACGTTTTCAAGTTGGGAAGAAGTTCGAGATGCAGACCCCGAGACGGTAAAAGAGGCGATTCGCATCGCGGGCTTAGCCAACCAAAAAGGGCCGAATATTCAAGCTGCTTTGCAATTTATCACTCAGGAACGTGGTGAGATTGATTTGGACTGGCTGAAGGAAAAGACACCGGAAGAAACCATGAACTGGCTGACCCAAATGAAAGGTGTAGGATTAAAGACAGCTTCTATTGTGATGGTCTTTTCATTGGATATGCCAGCATTTCCGGTGGATACTCATGTTTATCGCGTTACAGGGCGTTTGGCTTTGCGACCGGAAAAGATGACCATTGACAATGCGCATCGCTGGTTTATGTCGAGTAACCGACCTGAAAGCTTTGGCAGCTTGCATCTCAATATTATCAGCTTAGGGCGTGATTTTTGCCAGGCGCGCAAGCCAAAATGCGGGGCGTGCCCTGTTGAAAAGCTGTGTCAATATAGCGAAAAGAATTTCGACGCCTGAAAACCGTTTGTCTTTAATTAATCGGATAAAAAACTAAGACAAAGTGCCCAAGAGTGACCATGGACCTGCCCAGTCGATGTGCACGTCGCGAATTTGACCTAATAAGTTTTCATCCGATTCAACAAAGACAAGGCGATTGTGTGGACTTCGGCCACGCCATTTACCTTTGGTGCGTTCTTCAAATAAAACGGGTACGGATTGGCCTAAAAAGCGCTGGTTAATCTCGCCAACAACTTGCTTTTGCAGGCTTTCCAGTTTTCGGAACCGCCGCATTTTTTCTTCAGCGGAGACATCATCCGCAAGGAAACGTTCAGAATAGGTGCCTGGGCGCGGGGAGTAGCGTGCCAAATGGGCGACGTCTAATTTCAGGTCAGCAAGCAGTTTGTAGGTTTCCTCAAAGGCGGCTTCGGACTCACCTGGAAAACCAACGATGATGTCGGTGCCGATTGAAACATCCGGCATCAAGTCGCGGATGTGGGCGATGATATCGCGATATTGGGCATTGGTGTAACCACGACGCATGGCTTTGAGCACTTCGTCATCTCCGGCTTGAATGGGCAGTTCAATGTGGGGCATGACCTTGGGCAAGGTTGCCACGGCTTTAATCATGTCATCGGTGAAGTAGTTGGGGTGCGAAGTCAGAAAACGAATGCGCTCCAAACCATCAATATCATTAACCATCGCGAGTAACTCAGCCAGGTGTATGCCGTCGTCGCGGTCAAGACCGTAGCGGTCAACGATTTGACCAAGCAGCACGATCTCTTTGGCACCGCGGGCGACCATTGTTTTGGCTTCTTCAATGATGCGTTTCGGGTCACGGCTGATTTCCCGACCACGTTTGCTGGGAATGATGCAGTAAGCGCAGGCATGGGAACAACCGAGAACGATGGGCAGATTCTCGCTGACGGCATGTTGATTGCTGGTATAGATACCAAACTCTTCCTGTAAGAGACTGGTGATGTCGTCTTCGCTTGTCTTTGCGATTGGCTCGAATAGACTTGCGTGTCTTTCCCAGACAGTTCGCAAAATGCTCTCGGGGTCAGAGGGCGCGGAAAATGCATCTACCCATGGAAAACGTTTTTCAAGCGCGGGGTTGCCTTTATTGCCAACCAGGCAACCCATCACGGCGATAATCAAGTGTGGTTTGGCAGACTTTAAAGGTTTCAATGAGTTAAGTCTGCCAAGGGCTTTGTCTTCAGCGCTTTGCCTGACGACGCAGGTGTTAAGAACGATGATATCTGCTTCATCAGCAAGATTTGTGCTTTGATAGCCTAATTTTTCCAAGGCGCGACTGAGGCGCTCGGAATCTGCCACATTCATTTGGCAGCCTATAGTCCAAATATGATATTTCATAGCCCAGATTATACTTGAATACAGTTCTTTATATTGATTTTTATTTTTTAAGAATGAATACTTGACAATTATTGGGGATATAATATTAAAGATGATATAATGCTAACGTCGATAAAATCAACTAGTGAGGTCGAGGAAATAATGGAATTTGTAATTACTGAATATAAACGTTGTTTTGTTATCAAAGCTGATGGGCGTATTGACAGCACTTCCGCACAGGAAGTTGAAAAACGCCTGATGGAGCTGACTAATTCTGAAAAATCAATCATCATCGACATGCAAGCGGTTAATTTCGTTTCCAGTGCAGGGTGGTGGGCGATTATTCGCGTTCAGAAAGAACTTAAGAACAAGCATAAAGCCGACCTTGTCCTGGTGAATTTGCAGGAAAATGTGCGCGATTCGATGGATTTGATTGGTATTTTGCCTTACTTTACCGTTTACGAAGAAATGATTGATGCTATAGCCAGCATCTAAAATGACACTACCTGATATCAGAAAAGCCAGCCTTTTTAATTTGGGCTGGCTTTTTTGCTATTAAGTTGCTTTCAGTATACCTTTTTTTATAATGCTAATTAGTCAATTGCAATACAAGTATTGACTTATTCCCCAAACAGTAATTGATAATCCGTTTTCTGTCGGGTGTATAAGGTTGTGCCACTGATGATAATGATGATTTTCTCTCTGGCGGGACTTTTGCTTAACTCTATTTGTAACGGCGTGTCGCCACTCACAAAATAGTGTTCGACCTGGATTTCATTGCTATAGCGCACAACGCTGATCGCATAGCTTTGGGGCAGGATGTTTTGGATGCGCGCAAAACCCTGGCTGGTCCATCCACCATCGCCGGACTCGACGTCATCAGAGTAACCGATGGCTTCGAGTTTGAAATCGTCCAAGACCATACCGTGGGAGTTCACCGCGGCATCGGTAACATAGTCAAAACGCAAAGTCACTTTTTGACCGGCATAGGCACTTAAATCCACTTCAATTTCTGCCCAGCCATCGCTGGAACCTGTCCAGCCACAGCCGAAGTTGTTACCAGAAGGATTGTACTCAGTACAGTTGCTGGCTTTAAGCATCTCCCAGCTTTCCCCATCGGTGGAGGCGGTGAGATAAGCGTAGTCGTAATCATCTTCAATGTCGTACCATTGCCAAAAGCTGAAAGTTGCCTGGCCCGTTACATTGCTAAGGTCAAACTCGCGTTGCAGACTCATATTACTTTCATCGGCAGCATTGGACCACCAAAAGTAATCCCCTGAAGGAATTTCGTCAATGGGCAATACTTTTACGTAGCGATTGCCTTGAAAAGCGATGTTTTTTACGCCATCACATTTTATTTCGTTATAGTCCACGCCAAACTGATGTACATCTCGCTGAATGTATTCAGGGCAACTGTAAATACTTTCGGTGATGCTAAGCTTATAGGGTGAATAACTTTGATAGGCGTAACGCTTGTTTTGAATTGGCGATTTTTGCAGGAGATTGGCAACGGCCCAGTCGGTGAAAATTTCAATGCCGGTATAGGGCTGATTGCTGTCTGGGTTGAGAATGTTGAGTTCTTTGGAAACTGCGTCCATCGCGACGAAACCATTTTCTTTGTGGGCGACCAGCGCGCGGGTGGCGTCTTCGCCAAAACGGTCGAGATAATAGGACATGAAAATATAGCTGGCTCCGTAGTGGGCACTGTTGTCGGCATCACCCGGGTACCAGTCATTCAGTTGCATATCGGTGTTTTGCATATAAGACCAGTCAAAACCACCAGCGTCATAGCCATTGACCTGTTCGGCAAGCATAGAGAAACCTTCGTTTACCCAGGTTTCTTCATTTTTGTCGAGATACCAGTGAATCATGTGTTGGTATTCATGGGCAATCGTGCCAAGGATGTATTTATCTTCCAGGCGGACGTTGTCCGCGCTGAGAAAGAACATTTCATGCGCGTTGGAGTAGGGGTGGACGTCGGGGTGGACTTCATCTGCGGAAGAAAAGTAACCCGCAACCCATTTGCCGATGCCTTTGGTGTAGAGAATGTAAAAGCGTTCGTCACCATCCACGCCAGGGTTCCATTCCATGCCAAAGAATTCGCGATTGGTGGGGACGATGTCCTGGTCAATGATGTCGCCCAGCGTTTGCAGGGAACTGTCGCGGAAGCTAACACGATCGTCAATCCAAATGTAGATGTGCTCGCCAAGATAGTGGAGTGTGGCGTCAATGGATGAAGATTCAGTAGTGTCGGAATTGATAATCCAAAAGGCTTTTTTTGCGCCGAGACTGTAAGGCGCATTGGTGTCGATGAAAACTTCCGGCACATTTTGCTTGCCAGCGAGTCGCTGGGCCAGGTCAATGCTGTCGGCTTCCGGGATAATAATTCCGCTAAGCGTTTGCCAGGTTTCCTGGGCGGCTTCGTCATGGTCAGCAGACGTTGGGATTGGTATTGAAGGTTGAGATGTTGGCGTTTGCTTGATAGGTAAGGCTGGTGTGATGATAGGTGTCTGGGTAAGCATATAGCTTATCGTCTCTTTGATGACACCGGAAAAACCGAAGATTGAAACAATACAACATGCCAAAAGAAAGAATAAAAAGATGATAATGATGATTAAGATGACATTGCGTGCGTTTGTTTTTTCCATAACTATCCTTTTCTGGGCAAATTTACCGTGACAATTATAAAGCTTATAATGCAAGTTGCAAATTCAGACTATGTAAAAACAAGTATTCCAGATGAGTGTAAAATATAGGCATGGCATGCCAGACAGAAAATACAAAATGCAGACATCGCAAACAATTTTTGTGGCTGATATTGATTTTGATATTCTTTTTTGGCCTGCGGGCGTCATCTGTTTTGCCACTTGAACCATTGGATGGTGTAAGAAGTCTGGCGGATGGCAAGCGCTTTGATTACGTTGTGTGGACATTGAAAGCGCTGTTTAATAAAGCAATGTCGGCGTCATTGGGGGTGGAAAAGTTTTTAAATGATGAACAACAGGCGACCATAGTAAAAGCCTATTTTGACCAGGTTGGCGTGGTGGAAGAAAAGGAACGCGCGCTCGAGGACGTGCTTTATCACTCAAGTTTCGACGAAAGCCAGTTTCAGCTGGCGAACGAAGACTTAAATGAAGCGAGAACCTGGCTAAAAAAACTGGCGCCTCTTGCCGAAGCAATCATTCAAAACCAGACAGAACGCATTCTATTGGATATGGGCTTTGGCTATGGCGGGCAAATTATTCCACCAGTGTTGTATGAAGTGACTGATTTGCCCCTGAATTTGATTGTATCTGCCCGAGATGAAATTGGAACGGTAATAAGTATCAGCCTAAAACCAGGCATAGACGAAATCGAAAAGAATGAAATTGAGAATGACGCCCTTAATCGTTATGACTATTCTGCGCTAATTGAAGAAGTCGGAGGGGTTGGAACTTATCCAACTATGGTTTTGCGCATTAATAGCATCAACTGGCTGTTTGAAACCGTGGCGCATGAGTGGATTCATAACTATCTCACCTTACGTCCGCTGGGAGTGCGCTATTTCACGAATAATGCCATGCGTACGATCAACGAAACGACGGCAAGTCTGGCTGGGAAAGAAATTGGGCGGGCGGTAATCAAAACTTTCTATCCAGAACATATTGTCATAGGGACATGCCCAAAACGAGAGCTATATTGGGTTATAAGCGAAGAAGAGCAAAATTCTAAAGGTTTCAATTATCGGGCAGAGATGCGCGAAACACGCGTGACGGTGGATGAATTGCTTGCGCAAGGACAAATTCTTATGGCGGAACGGTATATGGAACAACGCCGACTGGTCTTTTGGGATGAGGGCTTTCGCATTCGCAAACTCAATCAGGCTTATTTCGCGTTTTATGGTTCCTATAATGACACGCCAGGAGGTGGCGCTTCGGGCAAAGATCCAGTTGGGCCTGCGGTGCGCGCTTTACGTTACAGCCTGCCACACCTAAAGGCGTTTATTGATACAATTCAAGACGTGCGAAGTTTGGATGACCTGATGAAAATCGCGCCATAGTTCGTTATAATGAACGAGAATAATTGAAAAGAGATTAAGCTATGCAAAAAAGTTCACTTGTCTTCGGTGCCCCAAAACAATACCCCCTATTAATCGTTATCTCTGGTCCAAGTGGGATCGGAAAAGACGCAGTGGTTGGTTTGTTGCGAAAAAACACCCCCGATACGCATTTTGTGATTACGATGACCTCGCGCGCGCCACGGGTGGACGAAACTCATGGCGTGGACTATTTCTTCGTGGACCGCGAAACGTTTGAAGACCATATTGCTAAAGACGAACTTTTGGAATATGCCAAGGTTTATTCCGACTATAAGGGGATCCCCAAGTCGCAGGTGCGCGAAGCTTTTGCGACGGGCAAGGATGTTATTATGCGGCTCGACGTGCAAGGCGCGATGACCATTCGTAAGCTTTGTCCTGATGCTATACTCATTTTCCTGACAGCATCAAGTAAGGAAGAGTGGATGCAACGCTTAATCGCACGACGCAGCGAAACACCAGATGAACTGGCACTGCGCATTGAAACCGCAGAAAAAGAATATGCCTTAATTGAAGAGTTTGATTATTTGGTCGTCAATTCACATATGAATATCGAACAGACGATTAGTGACATTCAGGCGATTATCCGCACGGAACATATGCGCACGAAACCCCGCAAGGTTGAATTATGACAGATATGAATACACAAAACAGTCCTGACCCATCGGACTGGCAAGGCTTGCCTGAACAGGAAAGTCCTATAAATAAGCCTGAAATGCCTTCACAAACACCGCCAAATGGCATTCCTGAACAGCCGACCAGCGCGCCCGCGGAACAGCAAACTATTTTTATCACGCCACAAACGGTTAGCCCGATTCTTAGCTATCTCATTATGGGTTTTACCATACTGTTTTTTATCGGCCAGCAATTATCTTCCTACCTGTTTGACGCTGATCTTATCCTGGTGTTTTTTGCCAAGGTAAACCCTGCCATTGTTTCTGGCGAATTGTGGCGCCTGGTAACACCTGTGCTGGTGCATGGGGGCATTATCCATATCGGTCTGAATATGTACGCACTTTATATTTTAGGACGTGATGTTGAATCTTTGTTTGGACATGGCCGCTTTGTTCTTCTCTATTTGCTGAGCGCGTTTGGTGGCAATGTACTCTCGTTCGCATTTTCGGAAGCCATCTCGGTGGGTGCGTCAACGGCGATTTTTGGTTTGATTGGCGCGCAAGCGGTCTTTATTGGCAAAAACCGAAAAATTTTTGGCAACCGCGCGCGACAGATGCTTTTTAGAATTGGTATGATTTTATTACTCAATTTTGCCATCTCGGTTGTGCCTGGATCTTCAATTGATATGTGGGGACATTTGGGCGGTCTCTTGGCGGGGGCGGTGTTTTCAATCTTAGCCGCGCCTAAACTGGAAATAGCCCGCAAAGATGGCCGTTTAATTTTGGCCGATAAAACTGCCAAAACAGATATTTTCCTGGCTTTTTTGATGGTCTTGTTGGCGTTTGGTGTAATTCTGTTTTTTGCGATTCGTAAAGCAAAAGGTCTATGAAACCATTTCTTTTGCGTCTGCTTAGCTTAGACGAAAGACTTTCCGCAGGTTTGGCTTTGGACAATCCGCCCAAAGCAGTTGAGTTATTTTTAAAGTTTGTCAGCCATAGTTGCGACTCGTGGTATTGGCTGGTGGGATTATTGTTGGTGTGGTTGCTAGCGGGGCAGGACGGCAAAGAAATTGCAGTTTCTACGGGATTTGTAACAGGTTTTTTAGCAATTACCATTTTGCTGGTTAAGTTTTTGTTTCGTCGCCCACGTCCTGAAGGTGATTGGGGGCAGGTTTATCGTGTTAATGATCCCCATTCTTTTCCATCTGGCCACGCCGCGCGCGCTGCGGCTATTGTCGTGGTTGTGGCAAGATTTTTGCCCTGGTGGGTGGTTTTAATTGTCGCGGTATGGGCAATATTGGTGGGATATTCGCGTGTTGCGCTGAAAGTGCATTATCTCTCAGACGTCCTGTTTGGCTTTCTTTTTGGCGCGATATTTGCGTTTGGCATGCTTTGGGTATTCGCCCGCTTAATGCAAATCTTCCCCAAAATCGCCCGATTTCTTTTACAGGGATTTTGGAGAAGATGAGTTTTCTGCGATTGCAGGGTTTGTTTTCTTAAACGCTTAAGCTAAAACCAAACCACTCAAGCATTTCAGTTCCAGGTCTTCAATACCGTTTATGGTAACAACAAGTTCGCGGTCAGAGAGTTGGCTTTTAAGCTTTGTGCCTACTGCAAACGCGTCACCAGTGGGGATAGTGACTGTTTTTGGTGAATCATTGGCATTGAGTATGACCAGCATGGTTTGTTCTTCGTTCTTGCGTGTGTATGCAATCACGCCATCATGCGCGTAGATGACTTTGTATGCGCCAGTGCGTAATACAGGATTGGCGTTGCGCAGAGCGATGTAGGATTTCAACTGGTCGCGCAAATCGGTATTCCATTCACTTTCATCCCATGGGAAAGTCTTGCGACATTCAGGATCTTTTCCACCCGTTAAGCCGATTTCGTCACCGTAGTAAATGCTGGGCGCGCCAGGGTAGGTGAGGATAAACAGGTAGGCCAGGGACAGGCGTTTCACGTTTCCGCTTACCAGGCTAAGGAAGCGGGGCATATCGTGGCTGTCGAGCAAGTTCATTTGGGCAAGCGCAAATTCGTAGGGATAGATTTGCAGCAATTCTTCAGTACGTTTGGCAAAATTTTCGGCAGTGAATTTTTCAGCTTCGCCAAGACCCATCATGCCACTGGCAAGTTCATAATCGATTTGTTTGCCACCAAAAAAGCCAAGCGCAGCATGCGTGATTTGGTAGTTCATCACGGCGTCAAACTGATCGCCTGCCATCCAGCGTTGGGCTTCGCATGGAATCTCACCGACGATGTAGGCTTCTGGGTTGGCGGTTTTAACCACATCGCGAAATTCGCGCCAGAACTCATCATCGTCAATTTCAAAGGGCACGTCCAGTCGCCAGCCATCCGCGCCTTGTTCAATCCAGTAGCGAGCGATATCAAAAATATATCGGCGTACCTGGGGATTATCGGTATTGAGTTTAGGTAGAGCGGGCAGTCCCCACCAGCACTCATAATTGGGTTTGCCCTCAAAAGCGTTTAGCGGGTAACCGTGAATATGGAACCAGTCCACGTAGGGGGAGTCTTTGCCAACTTCCATGATGTGATTGAACTGAAAGAATCCGCGGCTGGCATGGTTAAAGACACCATCCAAAACGATTTTGATGTCGCGTTTGTGAGCTTCTTCAACAAGCAGTTTAAAGGCTTCGTTACCGCCCAGGAGTGGGTCCACCTGGTAGTAATCATGGGTGTGATAGCGGTGGTTGGAAGCGGATTGGAATATAGGGTTGAAGTAGATGGCATTGATGCCTAGGTCTTGCAAGTAGTCGAGTTTTTCCACGACACCCATCAGGTCGCCACCTTTAAAGCCGTGCACGGTGGGTTCGCTGTCCCAGGGTTCAAAGTTGCTTGGTTTTTCAACTTTGGGACTCCAGGCAAAGCGATCAGGAAAAATCTGATAGAATACGGCATTTTTTACCCAGTCGGGCGTGACATTTAAGTGTTTCGTCATTTTTACCTCTAATGTGCATCAAAATAAAGTTTACACATCAACTATATTACCATAAATAATCAAGAACTGAAAATTATTGCATATACTGGTGAAATTCGGCTATACTTATCGGTGGGAATGGTTAGGTCCCGGTGGGCCTCCTGGTCTTCAAAATCAGTGTCGGGTTGATAAGATCCGTGGTGGGTTCGACTCCCATCCATTCCCGCCTTGTTATTAAGGATGCGATTTTGACCTATTCACAACGTTTACTACTAATATTTCTAGCATTTTTATTTCTCTTTGCTGCTTGTAAACCTCAAGAAGTGGAATCGCCCGTGGCTACGGAAACTCCTGGCACTGCTACGCCTGCTCCGTCAAAAACTGCAAGTAAAACGTCAACGCCAACGCTCACTTCGACACCTATACCAACCGTTGAAAGTTTGCTTGAAAAAATGGGTGGTCAACTGGCTGGCGTTAATCTGGTGTTGCGGCATCCATGGTATGGCAAAGCCGAAGAGAGATTAAATGCGCTTGTTGAGACTTTCAATAATGAAAACGACTATGGAATAAAAGTCAGTCCAGTGGGTGGCTATGGCCTGGAAACTATGGCTGATTTACTAGGTAATGAAACTTTGGACGCAAATCTGGTCATCGCGCAGACGTACGATATTCTTTCCGCTAATGAAAACAATGCCTTTGTTGATTTGATGGAGTTTATCAACGACCCCGAACTGGGGGTTTCAGATTTATATGACGAAAGCTTTGCGTTTAATGAATTGTGTCCATTAGAAAATGATGATTATCGATATGCCATCGCCATTGCTTATCAGCCAGCTGTGCTTTATTACAATACAAGCTGGGCAAAAGAGCTTGGATTTGATGCAATCCCCTTGGATTTAGAGACTTTCACCACGCAAATGATGGCTGGTTTTGAGGCTAACACACATGACAATGACCCACACAATAATGGCACGGGTGGGCTTTTCCTGTCCAAATCTGTACAGTCCGCCCAAGCCTGGTATGCGGGTTTTGACGGAGTGTTTAGTCCGGGCGCAAGTCATTTGCAATTTGATGAAAAAGCCTTGTTGGATAGTTACGAATGGCTGAAAACTGCCTACGCACAAGACGCGCACTGGGTTGGTGCGGAAACTATCCCATACGATTATTTTGCGCGACGCCTGGCTTTGGCTGTTGAAGGCGGATTGGACGACTTGGCTTATATCACAGCCGCAATCAACAGCAGTAGCAATAAGGATGAATGGACGACGATGCCCTATCCGAGTCTTGATGGGCAGGGTGTTATCGCTATGGAAAGCCTGGGTATTGGCATCTTAGAATCCGATGCGCATAAACAGTTGGCCTCCTGGATTTTCGCGCGATATCTGCTGGAACAAGACCAACAAGCTGTCTTGATTGAAGTCCATGGCTATTGGCCAGTAACCGGGGCACCTGCCGTGATTGCGCCGAAATATGCAAAGGAAAATCCCGCATGGGCGAGCGCGGCATTGCCTGATGCGCATTATATTTTGGCACCTGAAGCGAAAAATTGGGCGATTACCCGTCGAATCTTCCAGGATACCTATTTGCGCGTCTATGGTCTTGAGGCGCAGTATTTCCCAAATATTCTTGATTTGCTCAAACAGACGCTGATTGATGTGCAAGGGAGTTCGGATGACTAAGCTGCCAAAAGTTGAGATGTGGACCGATGGCGCGTGTACTGGCAACCCTGGACCAGGTGGCTGGGCAGCAATTTTGCGTTCGGGCAAGCATGAAAAGGTATTGACTGGTGGTGAACGGGCGACGACCAACAATCGCATGGAAATCACCGCCGCGCTGGAAGGTTTGCGCGCCTTGAAAGAGCCCTGTCAGGTCGTGATTTACACAGATTCAAAGTATCTTATGCAAGGCGCGACGGAGTGGATGCCGAACTGGAAAGCGCGTGGCTGGAAACGTAAAGGTGGCGCGCTTTTGAATGTTGAATTTTGGCAAGCGCTGGATATTGAGCTTTCGAAACATCAGGTTAGCTGGGTTTGGGTTCAGGGTCATGCCGGAAACCCGATGAACGAACGCGCTGATTATTTGGCAGTAAGCGCGATACCAAAACTCTAATTTATCTGAATTTCTTCAATCTCAAACTGTTCGTAACCACAAAAATACTGCTAAATGCCATTGCCAAAGCAGCAAGCATAGGATTCATAACGCCAAATGCCGCGAGTGGTATTAAAATGATATTGTAGAAAAACGCCCAAAACAGATTTTGGCGAATTGTGCGTAAAACACGTCTTGAAAGACGAATGGAAAGGGGAACATTCATTAAATCGCCACTCATGCTGACAATTTGTGCTGATGCAATCGCCACATCCGTGCCGGTACCTATAGCGATTCCGACATCAGCCTGGCTTAAAGCTGGCGCGTCGTTGATGCCATCGCCAACCATGGCAACTTTATGGCCGTCCGCCTGAAGTTGCTTGATGCGGTCGGTTTTATCCGCAGGCAATAGTCCAGCGTAGACTTTATCTATTCCAGCTTCAGTTGCTATGGCCTGAGCTGTAGCGTGATTATCACCGGTAAGCATAACTACTTTTAATCCGAGTTCATGCAGGTCACGAATGGCTTTAATAGAGCTTTCTTTGAGCGTATCCATGATGGCGAACATAGCACTGGCTTTGCCATCAATACTCATGATGACGACGGTTTTTGCTTCATTTTGGAGCTGGTTTAAACTTTGGCGCGAGGACTCATGGATAGAAATGTCATAAGATTCAATAAAAGCCTGGTTTCCAATCAAGACAGTTTGCCCGTTCACATTTGCACGAACGCCTTTGCCACTTATCGCCCGGAAACGTTCAACAGGCAGTGTCTCAATGTCTGCTTCAAACGCTTTTATGCGGATTGCATCGCCCAGGGGATGTTCACTGCCAGCTTCCGCAGAAGCTGCGATTTGCAATACCTGGGTTTCGTTCATGCTTTTATCCATTATGACGATATCTGTTACATGGGGTTCACCACGGGTAATCGTGCCGGTTTTATCGAGTAAGACCAGGTCGACGGTGCCGGCAATTTCGAGACTTTCGCTGTCTTTCACCAGTATACCGAGTTCCGAACCGCGACCGATGCCAACCATGATAGCGGTTGGCGTTGCCAGTCCCATCGCGCATGGACAGGCGATGACCAAGACGGCAACGGCATTCATGATGGCGCGGGAAAGCTGGGTGAGTTCCGGGTTTGCTGGAGGTGTGACGAAGAAATACCAGATGATGAAAGTCAGCAGGGCGATGCTGATGACTGCCGGCACAAATATAGCTGAAATTTTATCTGCCAGTGATTGAATCGGTGCTTTACTGGCTTGGGCATCTTCCACCAGTTTGATGATTTGGGAAAGGACGGTATCTTTGCCGATTTTTGTGGCGCGGTAGGTCAAACTGCCATGCGTATTCAGCGTCGCGCCATATACCTGGCTGCCTGGTTTTTTGGCAACTGGAAGGGACTCCCCGGTGAGCATGGATTCATCGGCATAACTATCCCCATCAACCACGATACCATCAACAGGCATTTTTTCACCAGGTCGAACGAGAATTAAATCATCAATCGCTACTTCATCGACTTTAATTTGTGTCTCAACGCCATTGCGCAAAACAACAGCGGTTTCCGGGCGTAAGTAGAGCAGTTTACGGATGGCATCGCTGGCATTGCCTTTAGCGCGTGTTTCCAGGTATTTGCCCATACGTACCAGGGTAATGATGACAGCGGCACTCTCAAAATAACCATGTCCAGGAAATATACCCAGCATGATGAGTATCGAGTAGATATAGGCGGTGGTGCTACCCATCGCAACGAGCACGTCCATATTGGCGGCACCATTTTTGAGTGCTTTATAGCCGTTAATATAAAAACTCCAGCCGGCAACGAATTGTACGGGTGTTGCAAGCGCAAAAAAGAGCCACTCCAGCCAGGGCGCGGTCATCACCGCTGATGGCAGAAGCTGAAAACTATGCAGCATATGCAGGATAAAAAGTGGCACTGTGAATATTAACGCAAAGATGAGCATATGCCGTTGATTTTTGATGGCAAGTTTGCGGGCTTGGGTTTCGGCATCTTCGTTATCTGTCAAGCTTGAATCAGAGACGATTTTGAAACCAGCTTTGATGATAATTTCACGAATTTCTGTTGGGCTGATAATGGTTGGAATGTAGATCAACGAAAGGCGCTCGCTGGCAATATTGGCATGGCTTTCGATAATGCCAAAACTTTCCGCCATACGTTTTTCGATAGCGCGTTGGTTGGCGGGGTCATTGAGTCCAGCTAAAGTCATATTTATATTGCCAGTTGCGACTTTATAGCCTGCACCTTCTATCGTGGCGATAATATCGTTCAGGTTGATGTGTTCCAGGTCATAACTGACAAAGGCGCGTTCGGAGCTGAGATTGACAAGGACTTTTTCAATGCCGTTTTGTTGATCAAGCGTTTTTTCAACTGCGGCAACACAGTTGGCACAGGTCATCCCCAGAATAGGCAGGGTTATTTGCTTTATGGTTGACATAAGTCAGCCTGCTTTATTTTGCAGGAAAACCGATTTCAATCAGTTTAGCGCGAATGATTTCGTCATCCAAGTCGTTCGAGCCTTCAATGGTTAAAGTTTTGCTGTTTGGGTCAGCTTCTACAAAATCCACACCAGGCATTTGTTCAATTGCTGCCTGAATGGTATTAACACAGTGATTACAATTAATATTTGGGATAGAATAGCTAAGTGTTTTCATGTTTCACCTCATTTGTTATTCAAGACTAACAATATTGTAGTCAATTATATTGATGATTGCAACAGGAGGAAAAGAAATGAATAAAGAAAGTGAAAAGAAAAATATTAAGGCCTTGATGTTGGATATGGATGGCACATTTTATATGGGGGATGTCTTGTTGCCGGGTGCTTTGGAACTGATGTCTTTTTTGAATGAGCGGGAGATACCGTTTTCATTTCTTACCAACAACAGCAGTAAAAGTGCTGATGATTATGTTAAAAAACTGACCGGACTGGGCGTGAAACATGAAGACGCGAGAGTCTATACATCGGGTGACGCGACGGTTGATTATGTCTTGCGTGAACATGCTGGTCAGAAAGTCTTTTTGATGGGCACTCAAAGCTTGCGTGAGAGTTTTCTAAAGGCGGGTGTTTGCCTGGTTGAAGAAGACCCTGATTTAGTCGTGCTAGGTTACGATACCGAATTGACTTACCCGGTATTGACCAGGTTTTGTGATTATGTCCGCAGGGGTTTGCCCTATCTCGCCACGCATCCGGATGTAAACTGTCCGGTTTTAGGTGGATACGCGCCGGATATCGGAGCAATGATGGCGATGGTTGAGGCTTCCACCGGACGTAAGGCTGATTTGATATTAGGCAAGCCAAATCCGGGCATTGTTGAAGGATTGGCATTCAAGTGGGGATTGCGAAACGATGAAATTCTGATGGTTGGCGACCGACTTTATACGGATATTATGATGGGCAAAACAGCTGGTGTAAAGACCGCGCTGGTCTTAACTGGCGAAGCATCGCGAGTGGATTTGCAAAATGCGCCATATCAACCGGATTGGGTGGTTGAGGATTTGTTTGCTTTAATTCACAAATTGAAAATTGCTAAAAGTTGCTAATTCAATATTCTAAACAACGTACTTGAGCTAAAAACAGACATAAAAAAGAGGCGACGATGGGAATCGAACCCATGATGAGAGTTTTGCAGACTCCTGCCTTACCACTTGGCCACGTCGCCTAATAAAAAGACTGATACCGTTACCGCTATCAGTCTGGTAAAGAGCGGGCGATGAGGCTCGAACTCACGACCTTCTCCTTGGCAAGGAGACGTTCTACCAATTGAACTACACCCGCGGTCAAATGTTTGTTGCGGTTCCGTACCGAACAGGAATGGATTTTAGCACATGAAACTGGACTTGTCAAATTTTTTAGCACATTTCATGTGAAAGGAAGTTTACATTTCGCCTGTAATATTGCTTTTACATTTTTAAGTTGAATTTCGTGACATTCAGGTAAAATTATCTGGAAAGTAAAATTTATTTCGGAGGAACAATGGAACAAACAATCAAAGACTTAAAAGAGGCATTTGCTGGAGAGAGCCAGGCATACCAAAAGTATGTTGCCTACGCACAAAAGGCTGAACGCGATGGTTTTCCTGGAATCGCGAAACTTTTCCAGGCGACTGCGGAAGCGGAACGTATTCACGCCGCAGGTCATTTGCGCGCTTTGAGTATGATCAAAGACACGCTTGAAAATCTCGAGGATGCCATCGCTGGCGAGACCTACGAGTACAAGGAAATGTATCCGCCTATGCTGGAAAACGCTGAAAAAATCGATCATCGTGCCAAAGTGATGTTTGGCTACGCGGTTGAAGCTGAAGAAGTTCACGCTCAGCTTTATACCAAGGCACTAGAAGCGGTGAAAGCCGGAAAAGATTTGGAAGAAACTGAATTCTACCTTTGCCCGGTTTGTGGTTATATTGAGTTTGGCAGCGCGCCTGAGAATTGCCCCATCTGTAATGTCGTTGGTTCAAGATTTGAACGCTACGCTGTTGAATAAAAAACGCTTAATTTCTTAAAAAAAATTAAAACTGTGACGCGCGTCGGCCATCTTTGCGCTTGACGCGCGTTATAGTTATTTTGGTGGGGTGGTTGAAAGGTTTTGGGTCAACCTGGACCGGGTTCTTTATGGTGTGGGGGTAAGCGGTGATATCCTGGGGAATGTCAATGATTTTTTCAATTTCCATATAGCCAGAAGCACACATTTTTTGGATTTGCGCGTAAAGGGTTTTTCCGGTTAAGTAAAGCGCGTTGTTGATGAGAATTAGCCAGCCATCGTGGGCTACAAGTGGGCGAACTTTGTTGACCAGCTTTTCCCAGTTATTAAGCAAACTGACTTCACCAGCCTGGGTTCTTGAATAGAGGGGTGGATCGATGATGACGGCATCGAAAAGCAGGTTTTGGCTTTTGAAACGCGCCATTTGTTTAAAGAAATCTCCCGCAAGAATCTGATGTTTGCCGGCATTATTCTGGCGTTGGGTTGAATCATGGGCGACTTGCAAATATTTTGCGTTTAAATCGGTTTGAATAACGCTCGTTGCGCCACCTGCCAGTGCAGCGATGCCTAAAGCGCCGGTGTAGGCAAAGGTGTTCAAAAGCGTTTTGTCACTCATGTTTTGGCTTAGCCAGTGGCGGAGATGGCGCGTGTCGAGATAAAAGCTGTCATCCTGGTTGAGTTGCAGATTGAGACTGTAACGGATACCGTTTTCGATGATTTCCTGGTCGGGTTGGCCTTCAAGGATTTGTCCAACACGTTGGTTTTCTTGCTTTGCGTGACGGGTTTTGAGCACAACGGCGTTAATCTCAGGAATATTCTTCTTATAAAAGTCAATAGTGGGCTGAATGAGACCTTCAAGTGTTTGTGGCTGACGGGCGAAGTTTTTAATAAGCAGAGTCTGCGCGAAGCGGTCAACTATCCAGCCAGGAATGCCTTCATAAAAGCCATTGAAGAGGCGAAAAGCTTGGGTGTCTTTCAAGGGCTCATCGTTAAGGCGCGCGTTTAAGCAAGTTTCAAAAAGAGAAAGACTATCCGCGATATTTTGATTTGGTGCCTGGTTTTGATAGAATGACGCCATAAACATAAGATCCTTATGTCATAATCTTATCACTGGAGAGCGATATGTTAGCTTTTTTTGAAAAATTTAGTCCGGTTGTGCAAGCCTTGTTTGGCACCCTGTTCACCTGGGGCATGACCGCATTAGGCGCAGCGGGCGTTTTCCTGCAGAAAGAAATCAATCAAAAACTCCTGGACGGCATGCTTGGTTTTGCATCTGGGGTGATGATTGCCGCCAGCTATTTTTCCTTGCTTGCCCCGGCGGTGGAAATGTCGGTTAATTTGAATGTGCCACAATGGTTCCCCGCGGTGGCTGGCTTTTTGTTAGGTGGTGTTTTCCTGTGGATTGTGGATAAAATCCTGCCCCATTTGCATCCTGGCGATAAAAAACCGGAAGGTGTGAAAAGCAGCTGGCAACGCAGTGTTTTACTGGTTGTGGCGATTACGTTGCACAATATCCCTGAAGGGCTGGCGGTTGGTGTGGCGTTTGGTGCCGCGGCGGCAGGCATTGAAGGTGCTTCGTTAGCTGGCGCGATTGCTTTGGCTTTGGGTATTGGCATACAGAACTTTCCGGAAGGTATGGCGGTTTCGATGCCCTTGCGCAAGGAAAAGCTTAGTCGTGGAAAAGCGTTTTTCCTGGGTCAACTCAGTGGGGTTGTTGAACCGATTTCAGCAATGATTGGCGCGGCTTTGGTGCTTGCGATGCGAAGTTTGCTGCCTTACGCGCTGGCGTTTGCAGCGGGCGCGATGATTTATGTCGTCGCGGAAGAACTTATTCCTGAAGCCAAACGCGAATCAAACCGACACAGCGATATCCCCACGATTGGGGTGATGCTTGGCTTCGCGGTGATGATGCTTTTGGATTTGGCTTTAGGCTAAAGTTTAATGGTGGCTAGGGTTTTTGCCAGATTTGGTAAAGACCCAAATTGCCTTCTTTGCCATCACTGTAGAACGTTTCTTTTAAGATTAAGCCTGCGGTTTCACCCAGGCTTTTTAATTTCTCGGGCGTGAATTGATGCACATAGCGCAAGTTTTGGGTCTCACATTGGTTATCCGCGCGCCAGTCGAGGACTAAGTCGCTTTCTGAAAGTTCGTTTGGGTCGATATCAAGCACATCCCAGTTTTGAACGCGTTTTGCCAGGCGGGGACTGTTGAGGGGTTGCCAGCAGCTAATAATAAATGTGCCATTGGTCTCCAGTAAGCTGGCAACTTGCATAAAGAATTCTTGTTGCAGACTGAGACTGGGAATGTGGTGCAAGGTGGCAAAAGAAACAATCATGTCGAACTGACGTCGGTCTGCAGCTATTTGCCAGGGCGTTTGGCCTAAATCAAGAACTTGAAATGTGTAATGGGCACGTTTGGCGATGCGTTTATCTCTGGCGGAAATGGCGTCATCAATCAAGCCCTGGCTGTTGTCCACACCAAAATATTCATGGCAAAAACCGGCTTTATCCAAGGCAAGGGCTAGATTACCATTTCCACAACCTAAGTCTAGAATCGTCCTGGCCGTTAGCATACTCGGCAAAAGACTGCGCACACCGGGCTGGATGGCGTAGCGGGTTGAAGAAAAACTTTGGGCGTTGTTCTCGTAAAAGCTTTTATTCAACGCGAGAAGTTTTTGGCTGGTTTCTGGTCTCATTTTCGGCATGACATGATTGTACTTCACCTGACCGACTGGCGTATAACGGAAGACGATTTCTTTTACAATCTGACATTCGCTGTGTAGAAATTCATTGGATAAACGGTTACAATGTGATTATGTTAGATGAACAAATACGCAAAGCATGGCGTAAAAAACGAACTTATACCGAAGAAGAACTTGCCCTTGCGCGAAAAGTACTTGAAGCAGTGCGTGATGGGCAAGAGGTGCGCAACGCCCAGCGCATGTATCCCTTGCCGGGTGGTGCCGGTTTTCTCGCTAAGCACGCTCTGGTGGCAGCTTATCGACGTTTGGTTGAACAGGAAGTTTGGGAAGAAGACCCAGTTCTGCTGGCAAAAATTCGCATGAAGCCGATTCGCACCCTATCGGGTGTTACCACGTTGACGGTGCTTACCAAGCCGCATCCTTGCCCTGGGGAGTGTGTGTTTTGTCCAACCATTGAAGGAATGCCACAAAGCTATTTACCGGATGAACCCGGAGCCAGACGGGGTTTGGAAAATGAATTTGACCCTTATCGTCAGGTTGCTTCGCGCCTGAAAGCCTTGCATGACGTTGGTCATCCCACGGAGAAGATTGAACTGCTGATATTGGGGGGGAGTTGGTCGGCTTATCCGAAAGATTACCGGGAATGGTTTTTAAGACGTTGTTTTGAGGCGATGAATGGTGAAAACCCGTTGGACGACCAGGGTGATGTGTCGCTTTATGACGTTCAGGCGCGAAATGTGAACGCTGAAAAACGGAACGTCGGATTGGTGATTGAGACCCGTCCAGATTTAATCAATGCCGAAGAATTGAAGCTTTTACGTAAACAAGGCGTGACAAAAATTCAAATCGGCATTCAAAGCATGAACGATGAGATATTGGAGAAAAACAGACGCGGGCATGACAGCGCGACAACCTTAAAAGCAACAGCTTTATTGCGCGAAGCGGGCTTTAAAATTACAGCCCACTGGATGCCCAACCTGTTAGGGTCTACGCCAGACCTTGACAAAGAAGATTTTAAGCGCTTGTGGGAAGAAAATGGCGTTAATCCCGATGAACTAAAAATCTATCCATGTCAGTTGCTGAACAGCGCGCCACTTTATGGGATTTGGCAGGATGGCGATTACGAACCTTACGATGAAACCACCTTGTTAAATCTTTTGGCGGATATCAAGACGATGGTTCCAAGGTACTGTCGCATCAACCGTGTTATTCGCGATATTCCCAGCACGAATGTGATTGAAGGGTCGCGCAATACCAGTTTACGTCAGGACGTTGCCGTGGAAATGGCACGGCGCGGAACAAAATGTGAGTGCGTGCGATGCAGAGAAATTCGGGAACAAAGAATGGAAGCTGGCGAGTTGGTTTATGATGACTTCAGTTATCAGGCTGCTGGCGCGGAGGAACATTTTCTGTCCTATAACACTGCTGATGATAAACTGGCAGGTTTTTTGCGGCTTTCCTTGCCGAATGATGATAACGCTTTGGATATTGATGACTTAAAAGATGCCGCCATTATTCGTGAAGTGCACGTTTATGGACAGTCTTTGGAAGTCGGTACCGAACAGGAAGGTATGGCGCAGCACGCTGGCATTGGTAAGGCACTTATCGCGCACGCGGAACAGATTGCCAAAGACCATGGCTATCAAAAGATTGCGGTTATCGCGGCGGTAGGTACCCGGGCTTATTATGCTGGTCGTGGTTTTGAACTGGGTGAGTTATATATGGTTAAGCCAGTTTAAGGACTAGTTTCCAACAACGAAAAAGCCTTCTCACAAAGAAGGCTTTTTTAATGAACTTACGTTATTTCCTAGCCTTTATTGGGAAGGAATGGTATCAAGCGCTGAGCAAATTCTGAGGCACTGACGGTTTGCAGCCAAACACGGCCGGGGCCTTCAACAACGCTTAAGAAGAGACCTTCGCCACCGAAGAGGACATTTTTAAAGCCTTTTACAGTCTCAATGTCATATTTTACCGTCGCTTCAAAGAAGGCGATGTTACCTGTATCGACTTTGAGACGTTCACCGGGTTGCAGGTAGCGTTCAACGATGTGACCGTCGAGTTCAAGGAAAGCGAGACCATGACCATGCAGGCGTTGCAGGATGAAGCCTTCGCCACCGAAGAAACCCGCACCGGCACGGGTAATGTGGGTGCTTAGTTCAACGCCAGGAGTGGCACACAAGAAAGCACTTTTTTGGGCGATATATTCCATGCTGCCATCGAGTTGGATGGGTTTGATTTCGCCAGGGAATGAGGAAGCCAGGGTCATTTCAGCGTTAGGTGCAAGTGCGGTATATGTAACCATGAAAAGCGATTCACCGGTAAACATACGTCCAAGGCTTTTGCCCAGACCACCACGCATATTGGTTTCCATATTGAAGTTGTCGGTCATCCAAGTCATACCACCGGACTGTGTGTAGATGCTTTCGCCCTGGTCGAATTGGATTGTGACTGCGGGGAGATTATCTCCTAATATTTTGTATCTCATAATGCTCCTTAAAATTAGTTTCTAAACTTTATCATTGTCTAAACTCTAACAAAACAATGTTATGGATTTATTCGTCTTTTGTGAATGGTTGTGTATCATCGGTAGAATTAATCTGCAAAACGTCGGCTGCGTTACGTTGTTCCATGCGCGTAATCATGCCCACGCGACGTTCATGTCTGCCACCTTCATAGGCAGCATTGAGCCAGCCTTCGGTAATGAGCATCGCCAGTCCACTGCCCACAACGCGTGAGCCCATGCAAAGGACATTGCTATTGTTATGTCGACGGGAAAGAATCGCGGAGAAGGGTTCACTGCATACCGCAGCCCTGATACCATGAAATTTATTGGCAGCAATCGACATACCGATACCTGTGCCACAAACGAGAATGCCAAGGTCAAAGCCATGGGATTGAATGGCTTTGGCAACGAGTTCCGCGTAACGGGGATAATCGGTGCTTTCTTCGTTGTGCGTGCCAAAATCTTCATATTCAATTAAGCGACTGTCAAGGTAGTTTTTTATCTGTTCTTTAAGTAAAAAGCCTGCGTGGTCTGATGCAATGGCAATTTTCATTTTTTACCTCTCTTTCGGGGCCAATTATACCTTCTGTATGACAAGTTGCACAGAACTAGTGACAATCATCAATTGAAGTCAGTTTGTGCTTTCATTATATTTTAATACGTAATAAAGACTTTAAGAAGGTGATTAAATGATATTAGTTACTGGTGGAGCTGGACATATAGGAAACGTTTTAGTACGCGATTTGGTCGAAAAAGGTGAACGCGTACGTGTTTTAGCTTTGCCTGGTGAAGATGTTGGTTCTCTTGATGGCGTAAATGTTGAAATTGTGCGCGGAAACATCTTGAATATGGAGCAACTCCGTGAAGCGATGAGTGGTGCCAGGCTGGTTTTCCATTTAGCATCGTTTGTCGCTTTGACAGCTGACAAATATCCGCTTATGCGTCAGGTAAACATTGACGGAACTGCAAATGTCATCTCTTTGTGTAAAGAGCTGGGTGTTGAACGCCTGGTGTATACCAGTTCAATTCACGCCTTTGAACGCGTTCCTGAAGGTATTGTGGTTAATGAGGAACTTAGTTTTGATACAGAAAACCCTGATGGTCTTTATGACCGTACAAAAGCCGAAGCAACCTTGCTGGTGCTTGACGCGGTGAAAGAAGGACTGGACGCGGTAGTTGTTTGTCCAACCGGCGTGGTCGGACCTTATGATTTCAAACTGTCTGAACTGGGTGAAATGATTATTACCTGGATGAAAAAACGTGCATCTGTCTCAACCGATGGTGCCTACGATTTTGTGGATGTGCGCGATGTTTCGAAAGGGCATATTCTGGCAGCTGAAAAAGGCCTTTCTGGTGAAGTGTATATCCTGGGCGGAGAACGTTTGACAATCAAAGCTTTCAGGGCAATGGTGCAAGCTGCTAATTCCATTAAGACAATGGCAATTAATATTCCCGCCAAACTGGCTTTGTTTGTAGCACCGATTGCTGAGTTTTTCTACAAATTATTTAAAAAACGGCCGAAATTTACGACCTATAGCATCAAAACCTTGTTAAGTAATTCGCATATTAGCTATAAGAAAGCTATCCATGAACTGGGATATCAACCGCGCCAGTTAAAAGAAACTATCAAGGATACGGTTGAATGGCTGAAGATGAATCAAAGTAAACTACAACACGGTTTGCGGATGACTTCGGTAAAACTGACGGTATAAATCTGTTTTTAATTTTTTTGAGAAAATAAGCTAAATTAGGGGCTGGCATCTTTCACAAAAGTGTGTCCCCCGTTGTCCTATGACAGTGCGTGTGATGGGATTACCGCAACGTGGGCAGGGATTGCCTGTCTGCTGGTAGACCTGGAAGTAGTTTTGGAACCCACCGCCTTTATATGCCCAGTCGATGCTGGCTCCGTTATGTTCAATACCAAGCTGTAAAACTTTACGAATGGCGCGCAACAGGCGACTTGAATCATCAAAACTCAAGCTGTTCGACTGGCGTCTGGGATTCAAACCAGCTTCAAATAGGGCTTCGTCGGTATAGATGTTTCCCAAACCAGCGATGAAGCTTTGGTCAAGCAAGAGTGGCTTTAGCTGACGTTTATGTTTTCTTAGCTTATCAGCAAAATTGACATCGGTGAGTTTGGGGTCAAAGGGTTCGGGGCCTAGTTTAGATAAAATATGGTTGGGGTCGGGCGTTAGCCAAACTCTGCCAAACTTACGTGTGTCATTAAAAGCCAAATGCCAGTTATCTGCAAAATGAAGATAGACGTGGTCATGGGGTACAAGAGGTTTGCTCAGTGGCAAAGGCATATCGGCGTAGCGCATTATCAAATCGCCACTCATACGCAAATGGATAAGCAAAAAGGCGTGGTCTAAGTCAAAAATGAGAAACTTGCCACGCCTTGAAACGTTTAGGACAGATTGATTTTTTATGGCTGAATGGAAACTTAAAAGATCCGGTTCAGCAACAGTCTTTGCCCAAAATATAGAACTTGAGACTATTTTTTGCCCAAGGACTGAAGGTGTTTGTTCATCACCTTTAGCCAAATTTCGCGCGATGGTCTCAACTTCCGGCAGTTCGGGCATTATTCGTTAAACATCACACCAACAGATGTGCTTTGGTTGGTGCGTTTGATGACCTCGCCCAGCAGTGGGCCGATACTCAAGACCTTGAGTCGCTCGCCAAAAGCAGCCTTTTGGTTGTCGCTTAGCGGTATGGTGTTGGTAGTGATAAATTGCTTTACTGGCAAGGCAGTCAGGCGTTTGACGGCGTTGGATGAAAGCACAGGATGAACGAAAGCGACATAAACGTCACGCGCGCCATTGAGTTTGGCTGTCTCGACCGCTTCGCAAATGGAACCACCGGTGTCGACTTCGTCATCAATAAGAATGACATCACGGTGCTTCACATCTCCGATTAGGTTCAGCGCTTCGGTATGGTCGTGATTGTCGATACGGCGTTTTTCAATAAAAGACAGCGGAACATCAAGTCCCATTGCGTAGCGGCGTCCATTTTTGGCAAAGCCTAAATCAGCCGTAAGAATGACAGGGTTAGTGAGGTCAGGCAGCAGATCAGCGAGATAAGGTTTGATGATGTGATATGCCGAAAGGACATCACCTGGGATAGAGAAAAAGCCTTGAATTTGTCCAGCGTGCAGGTCCATGGTGATATAACGATCCGCGCCGGCAACTTCCATCATTTCACAGACTAATTTGGCTGTAATAGGCACACGAGGTTGGTCTTTACGGTCGGAACGTCCGTAGCACATATAGGGGAAGACAAGCGTGATGCGGCCGGCTGAGTCAAGTTTGAGAGTTTGTGCCATGATGAGCATTTCCATCAGATTGCGGTGTACCGGCATTGAGGTTGTTTGAATGATGTAACAGTCTTGGCCACGAACGGAGGCGTGGAGTTTTACGAATAAGTTCTCGTTGGTGAACTCGATTACATCTCGCCCGCATAGCTCAAGACCAAGATAATCGGCGATTTCCTGGGCAAGTTCCATAGAAGCCGTGCCCGCAAAAAGACGAATATTACCGTAGCGCATGCCAAAATCTGGCTGTTGAGATGTCATTGTTCTAACCTTCCTTTTGTTTGTTTGTGAACCATTCTTCCTGCAAAATGCTCATAAGAATGATGTCATTGTAAAAACCATGCCGAAATTCAGCTTTTCGAAAGCGACCTTCTTCAATAAAACCAGACTTGAGATAGCTTTTGCGGGCGCGGTGATTGCTCTCAACTACGCGTAACCAAACGCGATGCAAATTAAGGTCTTCAAAGCCGAATTTAAGCATTAAGCGCATGGCTTCGGTGCCATAACCCTGGCTCCAGTATTCCTTTTCGCCGAGAAAAATACCAACTTCAGCACTGCGGTGAATGTCGGTGATTCCCATGAAAGCACAGTTCCCGATCGGTAGCCATTCAGATTTACCATTTTTGCCATGTGTCAAGCGCAAGTCGATAACGAGTGGGTGTTCTGCCATCGGACGTTTGAGAACGGACTCGAACCATGCCGTTTCGGCTTCAAGGCTGTATGGAAAGATATTGCTCAAAAACTCCACTACCTCAGGGTCGTTTATCCAGCGTTGAAAAGTGGGGATATCCGTGCGTTCGGTTGCTCTTAATCTGACGTTTTCACCATAGAGAATGGCCATGATTTGCTCCAAGAATGTTAATTATGGTTCAAGACGGTTGGGTCCACGGAAGAGATAGACCGCGTCGCGAATGCTGGGCAGGTTGAGCATGACCATCAAGAGACGGTTAAGACCTAAACCAAGTCCACCGTGGGGAGGACAACCATAGCGGAAGTAGTCAAAGTAGCCTTGCAAAAGTTCGGTGCCGAGACCTTTTTCGATGGCTTGCGCTTTGAGTACTTCGTAGCGGTGTTCACGTTGGGCGCCGGTGGTGAGTTCCAGTCCTTTGCCGATAAGGTCAAAACTTTTGGTAAGCAGGGGCTGGTCAGCGTGGCGCATATGGTAAAACGCACGCACCGTGGCTGGCCAATCGGTAACGAAAACAAAATCGTTGCCATAAGTGTTTTTGACGTATTCACCCAAAGCGCGTTCAGCGCCGGGATCGAGATCACCTTTTTTCTCGGGTGGGAGTTTGTAATCCATATCTTTAAGGATGGCGTAAGCTTCAGACATGGTTAGGCGAGGGAATGGTGTTTGGGGTACTTCGATTTCCACGTCGAAAGTTTCTTTAATTTGTTCGTCATGCTTTTCTTTGACGGCTTTGTAAGCGTATGCAAGCCAGTTTTCGCAAAATGCCATAACGTCTTCGTGGCTGTCGATCCAGGAGATTTCAAAGTCAACGCCGGTAAATTCGGTCATGTGACGGGAAGTAAAAGATGGGTCAGCGCGGAAAACAGGTCCGATCTCAAAGACTTTTTCAAAACCAGCGGCTTGTGCCATCTGTTTGAAGAACTGCGGGGATTGTGCAAGAAAAGCGTCGCGTTCAAAGTAGTCGATGTGGAAAACTTCCGCGCCACCTTCGCTGGGAGTTCCCATGATTTTTGGCGAGTGCATCTCGATGAACCCATGCTGCACGAAGTATTCGCGCATGGCGTGTTCAAGGGTGGTTTGAACTTCGAAAATGAGACGGTTGCGTTCGCGACGCAAATCCAGATAGCGCCAATCCTGGCGATAATCCATGTCGGGCAAAGTTTCCGCGAAGGGTTCAAAAGGCAGGGGCAATTCGGCGTTATTCTCGACGGTAAGGGTTTCAAGTTGAACTTCAATACCACCTAACTTGACAATTTCATTTTCGACGACTTTGCCAGTCAGGGTAAGCGCGGATTCAGTGCCGATGCACGAAATCAATTCAGCCAGTTCAGGATTGCCTTTTTTCCAGTGGGCAACCTGGGCTAAACCGGTGTTGTCACGCAAAATGAGAAATTGCATGCTTTTTTGGTCACGCAAAGTCTGTAACCAGCCTTTTAGCTGGACTGTTTCTCCTATTTTATGAGGTAAATCTTTGATAAAAGTACGTTCCATATTCATTAACTCCGAATTAGTTTCTTGTAATTTTATTATACGACAGCAATTGCTTAATCGCTTGATGTGGATGTAAAGTTCTTTGTAAAACCTGAATGATAATGTCTTCCAGTTCTTCGTCTGGTATCGTCTGGCGCCATTGTTGATAAAGTGTGCTTTGAATGAGTTTGCGTAAAGTATCGGTAATGGCAGACTCGGCTTTTTGGGCCCACAGGCCAGTTTCTTTGAGATACCTACCATGTTTGACAATTTCATCAGCGAGTTTGTCAACACCAGTACCATCAAAGGCAACCGTTTTTAAGACAGGTGGAACCCAACCACTTGTTTCAATCTCATCTTGTTTCTGGGGCATGGCTGATGAAAGACGATGCTTGCCACCAGCGTAGCGCAAGCCGCGATAACCCATAGCTATCATATTTTGCAGATGCTTAACACTCTGATCTGCGCCAAGTTGGTCGGATTTGTTGACAACCAGGATATCGGCGATTTCAAGGATGCCGGCTTTGATGCTTTGGATATCATCGCCCATGCCGGGCACGTCGACCACGATGGTGGTATGAGCCAGGTTGACGATATCTACTTCGCTTTGACCCGCGCCGACAGTTTCGATGATGATGTATTCATAAGCAGCTGCGTCAAATGCCTGGCTCATCATCTCAGTTTGGGCGGCAAGTCCGCCTAATGCGCCACGAGATGCCATTGAACGAATAAAGATGCCTTTATCGCCTTGCAGGTCTTGCATCCGCACGCGGTCGCCTAAAATAGCGCCACCGGAAAAGGGACTGGTGGGATCAACCGCGATGATGGCAACTTTTGGATGGCTTTCCAGCGTCCTAAGCTGGCGAGCCAGGGCGTTTACCAGGGTGCTTTTGCCAGAACCGGGTGGGCCGGTAATACCGATTTTGTGCGCCTGGCCCGTGAAGGGGAAGAGGGATTCAAGAATATGGACGCTTTTCTCGGACCCTTCTTCAATTTGGCTTAAAACGCGAGAAAGGGCAAGCCTGTTGCCCTTTCTGAGTTCACTCGTTAGCTCAGCGGGCATGCCTATGCCTCGGCTGAAACGGCACTGCGAATGTCTTTGCAGACTTCGCGGGTGTCGGTGCCGGGTCCGTAGACTTTGTGAACGCCTTGTTCAAGAAGTCCCTGGATATCGTCTTCGGGAATGATGCCACCCAAAAAGACGACGATATTTTCCTGACCATTATCCTTGAGCTCCTGAATGATTTGGGGAACCAGGGCGTTGTGCGCGCCACTAAGGATAGAAAGACCGACGACGTCAACATCTTCTTGCAGGGCGGCTTCGGCAATCATTTCGGGCGTTTGGCGCAGGCCGGTATAGATGACTTCCATACCGTCATCTCTGAGCGCGCGGGCGATAACTTTCGCACCACGGTCGTGGCCATCCAAGCCAGGTTTGGCAACTAATACACGAATTTTTTTCTCAGGCATTTAGATCCTCCAAATGTTATGCTTTTATTATAATGCAAGAATCTGGCTTTTGGAGAATCTAGCAATACTTTATATCGCCTTGAATGCAGATAATCTCGCCATAATAAACGCGGTGATAGTCCTTTTTAGGGTAATGGGTTTCAATCTCGGGGCTTTTAAATTTTGATGGAAGAAAATCAGCACTGTAGATTTGGCGACATTCGATGCATAATTCCGCCTGGGCATAGTTTGGGGCGGTAAGCTGCTGGGCTAAAATGGGTGTCAGTTGTGTTTTGGCGAGTTTGTCTTCATCTCTGCCTGAATGGCTGCCTAAGTATGCCAGGTCTTTTTTGAAAGTTTCCGGGAAAGCGGTCAATGTGAAATCAGGGTGTTTCTCCATGAAGTGAAAGGTGTGGCGCGTTGGGCGTACGACCACGGATACAAAGGGTTTATTCCACATGGTGCCGATACTTCCCCAACCGATGGTCATACAGTTGAAGTCGTTTTTGCTGAAATCACCCGCACTAAGCAGGAACCATTGATTATTAAACAAATAATGTGGTTTGAGAACGAACGATTTCGGGTCAATTAGAATAAGATTGTTCATGGAGTCTCCTTGCTAGGCTAATGAAAATTATTTAGTTATAGAAACAAGTATAACCAATCTTGCTTAGCGGGTATAATTCTGATTATGCAAAATGAACAAAAGAACAAAGTAAAACTCATCATTAGATGGGCTGGTACGATAGTTTCAATAGCGATTATGGTTTATTTGCTTTCAAAAGTAGGTTGGAGGGAAGCATGGGAGACGGTTAGCCAGTTGGCATGGTGGCGAATTGGCGTGATTTTGGTCTTGGTTTTTGTTTCGCGTTTTGCCACTTACTTTAGATGGCAGGCTTTACTGTCGGTGCAAGACGAGAAAGTTTCAGCTGTTGAAGTATTGAAGCTGACTTTTGCGGGCTTGTTTGCGTCAAACTTTATGCCTACTACAATAGGTGGCGATGTCTTCCGCTTGGCTGGCGCAATACGTTTGGGGATTGACAGCGCTTTGGCAACTGCCTCGCTGATTGCGGACCGTATCGTTGGCATGACGGGCATGACCCTGGTTTTACCTTTGGCTATTCCTAACTTTGTTGCTTACATCAAGGAAAACCAGACGGCACCGGAAACAATACGATATATTCCCTTGTTGATGAGTGTTAATCTAAATGGCGAAGAATCTGACAAGCAAAAGATTCCATTCTTTAAACGCTTGATACAAAAACTCAAAAATGGGCTGAAGAAGTTAAGGGAAAGCTTTGCCTATTGGTTAAAGAATCCGAAATCTTTGATAAAAGCGCTGGGATTTACGCTTATTCATCAGCTGGCTATTTATTTGATTATTACAGTGCTCATCAATGGCATGGGGGAAAGCTTACCGTTTTACCAAGTGGCTGGCATTTGGAGTTTGACGTACTTTATCACTTTGTTGCCTGTTTCGGTGAATGGCTTGGGTTTGGCAGAAGTGACCATCACTAATCTATATAGCATTTTAGGCGGTATCAGTCCCGCGACAAGTATTGCTCTGGCGCTTATCCTGCGTATCGTGTGGATGATTGGCAGTTTACCGGGCGCTTTTTTCATCGGCGATGTTTTAGCTGGAAAAGAGAAAGAAATCAAATCAGAAGGTAATGATGGATTATCAAGAAATTAAACCCTTTGTTCGTCAATGGTTGTTTTTGTTGGGAGGAACGATACTTTGGTATCTTTATCAAAGTATTCATAACCGAAACACTGCATTTTTTGTCATGGCGTTTGTTGGCTTGCTTGTCTTAGCGGTGCTTTTGGCAGTCCTTTTTATTAATCCCAAAAAAGCTGTCATCTTAAACTTGAATATTTCTCATAAAGTTCTTATTCCGATTATCGCTTTAGTGACTGTTGTCGCTTCAATCTTGTTTTTTATGCTTCCTTACGCGATGCTGGCTTACAGTGCATTGCGTATGGCGTTAGCTGTTGTGCTTGCTGGCTTGGGTGCCTTATTATTGACAGCGAGTGGCAGCAGACAGAACGTCTACCTGAATTTCGCGGTAATTTTGCTTGCTTTTGGCGTTTTGTATCGTTCCCTTGCTTTTCTAAATGAAATTCAAAACAGTCCGTTTTCGCTTGGCTGGTCGGAAGGCAGTCGTTACTATAACGCGTCACTTTTTGCATCGCGACAGGTTTATGGCGAAAAACTGCCATGGCCTGTTCTTCATCCCAGTCGCTATTTGATGCAAGCAGTGCCATTTTGGTTTGGTATAAAATCGATTGTCGCGCATCGGGTTTGGCAAGTGCTTTTATGGCTGGGAATGACACTTTGGACAGCCGGTGTTTTGGCTAGGCGGGTCAAAGATGGTCTGAAATTGCCGATGGTCTTGGTGACGGTTTATTTCTTTTTGTTCTTTTTCCAGGGCGCGGTTTATTATCACATGATGGTGTGTGTCTTGGTGGTCTTATATGGGTATAAGAAAGATAAACCATGGCGTACCTTGATATTTGTGCTTATCGCATCCGTGTGGGCGGGCATTAGCCGGGTGAACTGGATGCCACTGCCCGCGCTATTGGCAGTAATGCTTTATCTGATTGAAGAACCTGTTGAATCAAAAAACATTTATAAATATTTGCGGTTCCCGGTACTTTGGTCTGTGTTAGGTGTATTGGTTTCATGGCTGAGTAAAAAGGCCTATATTCGTCTGAGTGGAGAGCCAGCTTATATATTCGACTCAGCTTTTAGCTCAGCACTGTTATGGGAACGGTTATTGCCAAATAAAACTTTCTTTATCGGGATAATACCCGGAATTATTTTGCTATGTCTGCCTTTGTTCGTATTAGTTTGTTATAAAATGCGTGGACAATGGCGAAATGTACATTGGCTGAGATGGTTGGGTATGGCGGGTATTCTTTTCGCTTTTTTGGCAGGCGGGATTGTGGTGAGTGTCAAAATCGGTGGCGGGGGTGATTTGCATAATCTTGATGCGTTCATCTTCCTGTTTGCGGTTTTTGCCAGCTACATTTTGGCAGGACATTTGCATTTTGAATCAGAAGATAATGCAATCCCGAATGAACAAAATATGACGCCAGTTTGGCAAGCTAAACCTTTTTGGCTCGCTATTGCGGTGATTGTGCCTGTGTTTTTCGCTTTTATGCGAGGGGGCACATGGTCTTTTACTCTGGATAAATACGATCAGGTTGAATTAAGCGCATTAAGAACAGCTTTGCAATCTGAAAAAATTGCTGATGGGCCTGTTCTGTTTATTTCTGAGCGTCAATTGCTAACCTTTGATGAACTTAATGATATTGCTATTGTGCATCCTTATGAAAAAGTGTTTTTGATGGAAATGGCAATGAGTGATAATCAAGCTTATTTGCAAAAATTTTATGAGCAGCTCGAAAACCATGACTTTGCTGCCATTGTAACGGACCCGGTATCAACCAAAATACAAGATCGAACACGAGCCTTTAATGAAGAAAACAACACATGGGTTACACGTGTTGTAATTCCTTTGTTGGAACATTACGAAGTCGTGAGATCCTTTAAGGGTGAGGAAATTAATTTGTTGGTGCCGAAACCTTAGGCTAGGCGACTTTGCGCATTTCCGGCGTTTTTTCTGGTTCAATCACTTGTTTGACCGTGTATGTTTTCTTGTCTTGTGATTCATAATAAGTCCGGATAACAACTTCTGCGATTAAGCCGAGCAAAACTGCCAAAAAGCCCAAAATAAACATCATGATGCTGATTTGGAACCAGGGAGAACCAAGCACGGATATTTCAGAAACAATGCGTCTGACCGCCAGCCAGATGAAAAGCCCTGTGCTAATCAGCATCAGAGAGACACCCACACCACCAAACAAATAGATAGGTTTTTTGGAGAACGCCATCAAAAATTTGACGGTAATCAAATCCAGAACAACTTTGAAGGTGCGTTCAAGCCCATAATTGGCTTTGCCATGCTTGCGGGGGTGGTGTTGCACAACGACTTCGGTGATTTTACCGCCGGCTTCGTAGGCGTAAACTGGGATAAAGCGATGCATTTCACCATAGAGCTTGACATTGTCCAGGATTTCTCGGCGGTAAGCTTTGAGGGTACATCCATAATCGTGCAATTTAACGCCAGTAGACCTTGAAATGAGTCCGTTGGCGATGTGGGACGGTAAATTGCGGGTGAGTTTGTTATCCTGACGGTCTTTGCGCCAACCGCTGACGACGTCGTAACCTTCATCAAGTTTAGCCAGCAAAATGGGAATATCCGCGGGGTCGTTTTGAAGATCTGCATCCATTAGGATGACGATATCTCCTTTGGAATAGTCGATACCCGCGCTGATGGCAGCTGTTTGGCCATGGTTGCGTCGGAACTCGACCACACGAACTTTATCGGGGTTTGCTGATTGCAAGCTTTTGAGAACTTCCAGGCTTTTATCACGGCTGCCATCGTCCACAAAAGTGACATCCCAGGGATATCCCAGGGGAAGCATGGCGGCTTCGATACGTTCATAAAGTTCGGGCAGATTTTTTTCTTCATTGTAAACGGGTACGACGATTGATAAATTCATAATAACTCCAAAATTTTTGCTGTTACGCCTATTATACCTATCAAATGCGGGAATGGGACAATATTTCGAGTATAATTTCGCTAATGACTAACGAAGAAAAAGATAACATTCTCAACGGACGGGCAAACAGTGATGATCCCATCGACAACGCTTTGCGGCCGACGTCCCTGGAAGATTTAATTGGGCAGGATGCCGTTAAGGACAATCTGCGCATTCAGATTCAGGCTGCGAAGCAACGCCAGGAAGCTTTAGACCACGTTTTGTTTTACGGGCCACCTGGACTGGGTAAAACGACACTCTCCCACATTCTGGCGGCTGAGATGGGTGTTAATATCAAAATAACGTCTGGCCCTGCCATTGAACGAGCTGGTGACTTGGCTGCCATTTTGACTAATTTGCGCGCTAATGACATTTTGTTTATTGATGAAGTGCATCGTTTGGGACGACAAGTTGAAGAAATCTTATATCCGGCGATGGAAGACTACGCTTTGGATATTATCATCGGAAAAGGCCCAGCAGCAAAATCTGTGCGATTAAAACTCCCTCGGTTTACTGTTGTTGGAGCGACGACACGTTTGGCTTTATTGACTGCTCCGTTACGGGCACGTTTTGGCGCATTGTATCGTCTGGATTATTACGATGTCAAAGCCCTGTGCGATATCATTCGACGGGGGGCAAGGCTTTTGCAAGTACCTGCCGAAGAAAATGGCATTGTTGAAATCGCCAGACGGGCGCGCGGAACGCCACGTATCGCTTTGCGGATGTTAAGACGTGTGCGTGATTATGCTGAAGTGAAATCAGATGGACGCATTACCAGTGACGTGGCTGAAGCCGCACTCAACTTGCAGAATATTGACCGAATGGGTTTGGACGAAATGGACAGGCGCATTCTATTGACCATCATCGATAAATACAATGGGGGACCCGTCGGGCTAAATACGATAGCCGCGTCAGTTAGCGAAGAAGCTGACACAATTATGGATGTGGTGGAGCCCTATCTCTTGCAGCTGGGCTTTATCGACCGTACTTCGCAGGGTCGGGTTGCCACCCAGCTGGCGCATGAACATCTGGGAAGACCCTACGTGACAAGCAGCAGTCAAATGGATTTGTTCAGCGAAGAATAAGCCTTTCTCATTAATTATCATGCTTAAAACCAAGGACTTTGATTATTACCTGCCAGAAAATCAGATCGCGCAAACGCCTGTGGAACCGCGCGACCACTCCCGTTTGTTTGTTTATGAAAGAGCATCTGGAAAAATTGAACATAAGCATTTTTATGATATTGTTGACTATCTGCATACGGGGGATTTGTTAGTCGTCAACCAAACACGGGTCATTCCTGCGCGTTTATATGGCCAAAAACTGCCAGGATTAGGACACATTGAAGTTTTGCTATTGCAAAAGCAAGGCGAACTTGAATGGTCGTGTTTAATCGGTGGCAGTGGCATGAAGATAGGCCGGCGATTGCGTATTGAAAACGGACCCGAAGCTGAAGTTATTGCCGTTTTGGAGGGCGCTAAACGGATTGTTCGCTTTGATGAAGCTATAGAACTTTTTTTTGACAAAGCTGGACATGTCCCGTTGCCGCCGTATATTCATGGTTATGAAGGCGATCCGGAGCGTTATCAAACCGTGTTTAATAAGACGCCAGGTTCAGCCGCAGCACCCACGGCGGGTTTGCATTTTACGCCGGAGCTTATCCAACAGCTAAAAGATAAAGGCGTCGGTATGGCAACTGTTGATTTGCAAGTTGGCTTGGATACCTTTTTACCAGTTACTGAAGACAATCCGTATGAACATCATATTCACACCGAATGGTGTTCTGTGCCACAGGAAACTGTTGAAATGATTGCACAAACGAAAGCCAATGGTGGGCGTGTGATTGCGGTTGGTACTACCGCAGTTAGGACTTTGGAGACTCTGGCGCAAGTTAGTGAAAACGGCGCTTTAAAATCCTGGCAAGGGGATACATCACTTTTTATATTACCTGGATATCAATTTAAAGTTATAGATGGCATGATTACGAATTTTCATTTGCCAAAATCCACACTTTTAATGCTGGTAAGCGCGTTCGTTGGCCGAGAAACGATTTTAGCATTGTATAAAACAGCTATAAAGTTGAATTATCGTTTCTTTTCATTTGGCGATGCGATGCTTTTACTGTAAACAACAGGAATCTTAAGGTTAATCTAACAATTCTTGGCTACACTGATACTGATAAATAAAGGTACAGATAAAAGAAATAAAAGAGGAACAAAACTATGATGCGTTTTGATAAATTTTCAGAAAGAGCCCAGGATGCCGCTGCCCGCGCCGCGGAAATCATTACACGCTATGGGCACAATCAAGTCGATTCTGAGCATATTTTGCTGGCACTCATTGAGCAACCTGATGGGATTGTTAGCCAAATCTTTGAGATGCTTAAGGTTGATACCATCGCTGTGGTTGACCGGCTTGATGAAATATTGCGCACGACACCCAAGGCGAATATCTTTGGCGGGGCGAGTGGGCAAATTTTCCTGACACCACGTGTGAAAATGGTCGTGGACCTGGCAAAAACTGAAGCAACGCGATTAGGTGATGAATACATTTCAACCGAACACTTGCTTCTGGCTATACTTGCTGAGAGAAATACCCAACTGGCGCGGTTGTTGGAATCCCATAACATTACCCATCAAGCCGTGACGGATGCTATCCATGAACTGCGTGGTGGTAAAAAAGGGGCCCGGCCTGGAAGCGGTCAATATAAAACGCTTGAAAAATATTCGCGGGACCTTACACAAGCGGCTAAGGATGGAAAACTAGACCCGATTTATGGCCGTGATTCAGAGATTTTACGTTTGATTACCATTTTGAGCCGACGCACTAAAAACAACCCAGTACTCATCGGTGAAGCCGGTGTCGGTAAAACCGCGATAGCTGAAGGTTTAGCGCAGAAAATCGCGAATGATGATGTGCCTGAAATATTGAGTGGTAAGCGGGTCGTCGCCTTGGATTTAGGCGCGATGGTTGCGGGTACCCGTTTTAGAGGTGAGTTTGAAGAGCGCTTGAAAAACACGCTCGAAGAAGTGCAAAACTCGGATGGTGAGATTATTCTTTTCATTGATGAATTGCATACTGTGGTTGGGGCGGGGGCAGCACAAGGTGCGATGGACGCTTCGAATATGCTGAAACCCGCTTTGGCAAGAGGTGATTTGCAATGTGTTGGCGCGACGACTTTGGATGAATATCGGAAGTACATTGAGAAAGATGCCGCGCTGGAACGCCGTTTCGCACCTATCTATGTAGAAGAACCCAGCATTGATGACACCGTCAATATGCTAAAAAGCCTACGTGACCGATATGAAGCCCATCATAATGTCACCCTTTCTGATGAAGCTTTGAATGCTGCTGCGAAATTAAGTTCGCGTTATATGACGGAACGGAAATTGCCTGATAAAGCGATTGACTTGATGGACGAAGCTGCAGCGAAATTGCGCGTGGCGCTATTTTCTTTGCCCGAAGAATTACGTGAAGAAAAGAAAGAAATTGATCGTTTGGCTTCTGAAGAAGAACAAGCTGGCTTGGAACGTGATTACGAACGCGCTGTAAAACTAAAAGCTGAACGCTTGCGACTTGAGGAGAGTTTTAATGAAAGTCGCGCGCATTGGGAAAGCGAAATGAAACTGGATGATGTCGTGGATGCGGAAGATATCGCAGATGTCATACATCAGTGGACTGGAATACCATTGACGCAGCTTATGGAATCCGAATCTCAAAAGCTACTTCAAATGGAAAGCCGATTATCCGAAAAAATTATAGGACAGGAAGAAGCCATCGCAGCTATATCTGATGCAATTCGACGTGCCCGCTCCGGACTAAAGAATCCCGACCGACCGATTGGCTCGTTTATCTTTATCGGACCTTCTGGTGTAGGTAAGACGGAACTAGCAAAAGTATTAGCTGAATTTTTGTTTGATGATGAAGAAGCATTAGTGCGCATAGATATGAGCGAATATCGGGAGCAACACACCGTTTCGCGACTTTTTGGTGCGCCACCTGGATATGTTGGATTTGAAGAAGGTGGTCAGCTTACTGAAGCTGTCCGAAGACGACCATATCGGGTGGTCCTGTTTGATGAAATTGAAAAAGCCCACCCTGAAGTTTGGAACGCGCTATTGCAGATTCTGGACGATGGACGATTGACTGATGGACAGGGCAGAGTGGTTGACTTTAGAAATACGGTACTAATCATGACCAGTAACCTTGGTACTGAATTTGTGCGCAAGGGCGGTACGCTTGGTTTCATCGATAAGAGTGGAGACGATGACGAAAAAGCATCGCACGATAAAATCCAAAACGCATTGAAAGAAGCTTTTAGACCTGAGTTTCTCAACCGGATTGACGAGATTATTATCTTCTCACCATTAAGCAAGGAAAACTTGCGTAGTATTGTTGGTTTACAGGTGAAAGAACTTGGCGAGCGCATGGCTGAATTTGGCTTGACTTTAGAAATGGATGAAAGCGCGGTTAACTGGCTGGCTGATGAGAGTTTTGACGCTTCGTTTGGTGCTAGACCGATTGTGCGCGCTTTGCAAAAGTTTGTTGAAAGTCCACTGGCCAGTAAGTTGTTGGCTGGAGAATTTAAGGAAGGTGATAAAATCATTGCCCGACATAAAGAAGGTGATGATACATTGACCTTTAGTACGACACCAAGCGATAATGCTGAAGACGAATAGCATAAAACAGAACCAGAACAACACACGGGTAATGTTTATCGCCCGTGTGTTGATTATTAAAGAGATATATTAACAAAACCGTAGATTTATGAAAAGAATGAAGAATCTGTTCAAAAACAAAGACTTTTTACTCATATTGGTCTATTTACTAAGCTTGCCGATTTTTGGACTGTTGAATCGACCCATCGGCATTGTGCGGAATCTTTATTCGCCTGTTGATGATGTTATTCCGTATGTGCCACAATTTATCTTGATTTATCACAGCTGGTTTCCTTTTTTAATGGCGAATGCCTATGCCTTATATAAAACGCAAAGAATTGAATACCGTAAATATATGATGCATCTGATAGTTGGTCAGTTTGCCGCCTATTTGACTTTTATCGTTTTTCAAACGGATGTTCCCCGGGCGATTCATTTAGGCGATTCTGTCTTTGATAAACTGGTCGCATTAACCTATCATGTGGATAACCATTATGCCGGCTTTCCATCGGTGCATGCTTTAACAACGATGGTTTTGATTATGACGGTATTACGTTCAAAGATTAAGCCAGGTTATAAAGTATTCGCAATATTCTATTCGGTGCTTATTTTGGGATCTATTTTATTGGTGAAACAGCATGTGTTTTGGGATTTGCCCAGTGGCATTGTGTATGGAGTGATTACATTCCCTTTGGCAATGGTTATTTTAAAACGTGTTTTTCCTGATTATCTGACGTATGACAATGGACAAGTGCTAACAAAAAACTAGAATTTAGCCTGTGCATGATGGTATAACTAAGCTGGAGATTAATATGGATAAGTATGAAATTATTACTCACCCAAATCCTTTTTTACGCAGGAAGGCGAAAAAGGTGAGTGTATTTGATAAGGATTTTCAAGACTTGATTGAAGATATGTTTGTGATTATGCGCGAAGCACCCGGTGTGGGACTTGCCGCGCCACAAATTGGTGTTAGCCAGCGCGTTGTCGTGGTTGAATATGCGGATGCTGAAGTTGAAAACGCCAAGCCAAAGGCATATGTTTTGGTTAATCCAGAGATTGTTTACCATTCTGATGATACAACATCGGATTTGGAAGGATGTTTGAGTGTGCCTGGTTTTGTAGGCATGGTTGAACGCTGGAACGAAGTAACTGTAAAAGCGCAAAACCGTTTCGGAAAAAATATAAAAATCAAGGCTGATGGCTGGCTGGCACGTATTTTTCAACATGAAATGGACCATTTGGATGGGGTTCTTTACATTGATAAAGCAACTGAAGTATATAAACCATCAGATAAAGAAATAAATGATATAGAACCAGAACCAGAAAACTAACATGCATTTAAAACGCCTTTCCCTGACACATTTCCGTTCTTTTACCCGTCTGGATTTAGAATTTCCCAGGCGGGTCATCTTGTTTACCGGAAAAAACGCTCAAGGAAAGACGAGTATTTTGGAAGCCATCGCTTTTTTAGCAAACTTTTCATCTTTTCATGCCAGCCACGACAGACAATTGCTCAATTTTAATATGCCAGTTGAACCGATCATGGTAGGACGGATTATCGGAGAGTTTGAAAGGCAGGAACATAGCCATACGATTGAAGTGCGCCTTATCCAGGAATATACCGGACAAAGTCAGGCTAAATTCAGAAAACAGGTTTTGTATGATGGCGTGCAAAAGCGTATCAGTGAACTGTATGGAAAGTTTAATGTAGTCAACTTTCTGCCACAAATGTCGCGTATTATCGAAGATTCGCCTTCTGATCGTCGGGCATATTTGGACGAAATACTGACACAAGTTGAACCGGGCTATGCGCGTAATCTAATTCAGTATAACAAGGCATTAAGTCAGCGAAATGCACTGCTGAAAGCTTTGTTTGAGAACAATGGCGACTTAGGACAGTTGGAAGCCTGGGATGATATGCTTGCTGTGCATGGTGCTGTCATTATGCAGGCGCGCATCCGTTGCCTGGATGAGTTGGAACGACATGGTCTGGGAATTCATCATCGGCTAACGAGAGAAGCCGAAGTCTTGCGCTTTCAATATCAGCCCAGTTATGACCCTTTGGCTAGCGATTCAAATCAGCTTTTCTTACCTGTGCAAGCGGCGAAAAGTTTTAGTGGTGCAAGCCAACAAGAAATTGAATCGGGTTTGAAGGGTGCCTTTGTGAAAAACCGACGGCAGGATCTGGCACGTGGTGTTACAACGATAGGACCGCATCGCGATGAATTTCGGTTTTTGAGCAATGGAATTGACTTGGGTCATTACGGTTCACGGGGTCAGACAAGAAGCGCATTGCTTTCCCTGAAATTTGCTGAAGTTGCCTGGATGAAAAGTCGTATTGGGGATACGCCTGTTTTGCTTTTGGATGAGATTATGGCTGAGCTTGACACAGAACGGCGTAATGATCTATTGAACCTGATTGAGGATGTGGAACAGGCGATGCTAACTACAACCGATAAAAGTATGTTTGCGACTGAATTTGTCTCAGCCTGTGATACATGGGATGTTCATGAAGGCATAGTAAAAAAGGACGCATAAAATTTTCAAGCGTCCTTTTCTCTGGATATATTTTTTTCTATTGTAATTGAAAATCATCAATTGGCTGAATTGTCTGACTGCCATCATCAAAGCATATCAGTGTGCTGATAAAGTCCTGTTCGGCAAACGTTTTGTTCTTGACTTCAAATAGCCAGCCATTCAGCGTTGGTCGATTGATGGTGGTCAATAGATTATTGGGATTTTCAAATGTCGCGCCAAGGGCTAATCCGTGATTGCAACTAAGATTAATTTGCTTGGTTTCTCCAGGTTTGATTTTGTCTGTTCGTGTGAAAACAGTCCGGTTTTGGTACGTATTTTGACCGAGACTGATATTTTGTAAGCTAAATTCAATCTCTTGATTAGTCGGGTTATGTACAGTCATTTTTGCTTTATAGGTTTCGCTGTCAAGCATGAGAAGTGTAAGACAATTGTTGGGGTCTAAAGCGTAACCGACGCCTGCTACCATGCCAGTGCTGTCAATTTCAAGTTCCGTGGTTTCATTAGGTGTCGCAGTCGCGCTCAGGCTTTGTACTTGACGTTTAAGATTTTGGTCAATCAGACAGGTAACGTGAACGCTGATTCGCTGTTTTTGATTGCTGTTGTTTTTAGCCATGATGGACCATCCATTTTCAACAAGCTGACTGGCTTGCACGGTAATCCCATCCGTAACAGTGTAACCGCCGCTAATGGCTTGCCCGCCAACGTCATTACAAGATACCGAAAGTTCAACTGTTTCTCCCCCGGCGATATCCTGAGGGTTCATAGCAATTAGTGTGTATGGACCGGTTGGGGTGGGTTCAAGTGTCGGTTGTGGTGTCGCTGTGTGAGTTGCAGTTGGCACAAGCGTAGCGGTTGCTGTTGGTGTAAAGGTAGGTGTTGGGGTTGGTGTCTGGGTCGCGGTCGGGCTGGGTGTAGCGGTTGGCGCAGGAATGATGATGCGATACATCAGTTCGGTGTTAAGAAGTGTGCCTTTGTCAGTTTGAATTTTCCAAACGCCAGTATATTCACCGGGGAAACTTGGCGCCACGAGTTCAAGGGCGATATCAATCACTTCACCAGCTTTAACAGTCCGCAACAGACTGGGAGAATTGCCACCCATAAGGCTGCCACTGATGTAAACCAGTTTATAGTCAACCCAGTCGCAAGTACCATTATTGTGAATACGCCAGCTTTTGGTAAATCTTTCGCCAGGCTTTAGTTCAGTTCCACTTGGAATACTTAAATCCGCCAGTAAGGTTGCTGCGGTAGTGCAGTTTTCCTGGGTAGGGACATTGCTCGGTGTGGGTTCGCCAGGCATAGGCGTCGGCTCAGGCGTAAGGGTGTTAGGTTTATCGATGATGGATATTGCGATGTCATCGCTGACGTATTTTGTTCCAGCCCGATTGTAAACCCGGACTTCAAGCAGGGTAGGCAAAGCTTGCAATGGCAACCAGGATTGCGTAACGTGGTTGCTTTGAATACGGGCTGCTGTATCGCTGCGGATAAGTTGGTTGTTGGCCCATAGTTCAACGCGCGACCAGCTTTCATTGCCTGAAATGACCGATTTGATGAAAATTTCCTGAAATGTATAAAACTGTTCGCCGGTTTTAGGTTCTGAAATTTCTATCGATAAATCTGGTTCCTGCTTGCCTGCACAGGATGCAATCAAAAGAAAGGCAAACAGTATTGTAAGCACTAATGCGACTGTTGCGATTGGAAGGGCTTTTTTACTCATAATGGTTTTCTCCATAGCATCATCAAAAATGCAACTATAAAACGTTTTTGGTATGCTAAAAGTTCCCTGTTCAGGTTGGTCTGTAAGCCGTATTCTGTCGAGAATGCGCATCTATCTGGGCAGGACGTCACCGAACTGCTCTTGCGGTCTACCCGGAAATCTAATGAGCCGAGCCAACTCTCTTTCCTGTTTGACCTTGCACCGGATGGGGGTTACCTGGCCGGGCTTGTTACCAAACCCGCCGGTGGTCTCTTACACCACCTTTTCAACCTTACGTATTGCAACGCGGTATGTTTCTGTGGCCCTAATCCAAAAGCTTACGCCTCTCCAGGTGTTACCTGGCATCCTGCTCTGTGGTGTACGGACTTTCCTCACTCTGCGAAGAGCGCGCACATTCAACCAACCTGAACGGTTTAATGATAGCAGAATTGAGCGGCTATGTCTAAAGTTTCAAGGTAATTCGAGCTAAGAAGCAGGGATAATATTCAAAAAAAGTTGACGATTTCTAATCCTTGAGTATAATTCAATGATGCATATTGTAGGAGGCAGAATTGAACCCTTTAATTAATATTTCAATGATTATCGTTTCTATTTTCCTTATCATCAGCATTTTGCTGCAAAGTAAGGGAATTGGACTCGGTGGTCTGGCAGGTGGCGATTCCGGTGGTGTTTACACTCAGCGACGCGGTATTGAGAAAGTGATGTTTTATATCACACTCGCTTTAAGTGTTGTTTTCATCATTCTGGCATTGCTAAGTGTCATTTTGACTAAGTAAGTCGCGCATGCTTTAATGGCGTAGCGACAATTCTATTATATGGAGGAATAAGACGACTCGCCAGGTGCGAAGGTCGTCTTTTTTCTAATATGAAACAATTTCGCTGGCAATTACTTATCGTTCTGCTAACGGCGTTGGTCGTTGGTGTTATTTTGATTCTCTATCAAAACAAACCGGAAAGTCCTGTAATCGAAACACCCAGTCCCATTAGTGGTGGAAGCTATACAGAAGCATTAGTTGGGCAGTTTTCCCGCTTAAATCCACTCTTGGACCATTACAACCAAGTGGACAGAGACGTGGACAGACTGTTGTTTAGCCGATTAATTCGGCATAACAGTGTTGGTCTGCCTGTTCCGGAGCTGGCTCAAAACTGGACGGTTTCGGACGATGCCACGCATTACACCTTTTATATAAACGAAAAGGCGGTCTGGCATGATGGCGTACCGGTGACCAGTCATGATGTCGCTTTTACGGTTAGCTTGCTTCAAAGCGGAAGTCCATATATCGCACAAAACTTAAGAGATTTCTGGCCTAATGTGGAAGTTATTGTGCATGGTGATGATGCGATTGAGTTTGTCTTACAAGACAGTTTCGCGGCTTTTTTTGACTATCTCAACTTTCAAATATTGCCATCGCATCTAATAATTGTGCAAAGCGTTGAAGAATTGATAGACCATCCATTTACACTATCGCCTGTTGGTTCAGGACCTTTTCGTTTTTCAGAATTAATCATCAAGGAATTTCAGATTATTGGTGTTGAATTAGTGGCGAATGATTTTTACTTTGAGGGCCGGCCTTTTCTTGATAAAGTTACTTTCCGGTATTACTTTGACCGCGAATCTGCTTTGCAAGCCTATTTGGGCGGCGAAGTCGATGGCTTGTCGAGTATATCTACCAACGAGATGAATCGTGTGTTGGCACAGCCCGGTTTGAACTTATATTCTAGCCGGGAAGCTCAATTGAGTACAATATTCCTCAACAATAACAGTACAGAAGCACCATACCTTTCAGATGCGGATTTTAGAAAAGCACTTATGGCTGCTATTAATCGCCAGGGCATGATTGATGAGGTCTTATACGGACAGGGTATTTTGGCTGTTGGACCTTTTATTCCCGATAGCTGGGCGTTTTTTGACGGCCAACCGCAATTTAGATATGATCCGGACCTGGCAAGACAACTTATTGCAGGGTTGGGGATGAAGATTGATGGCGCAATGAAATTAAGAGATGCTGAAGGACAAGCAGTGAAATTGCAACTGTTGGTTCCAAATGATCTTCGCTACGAAGCACTCGCCAGTATTGTTGAACGAAATTGGAAAACAATTGGTATTGAAGTCGTTCTGGATATTAGACCTTATGAAGAAGTTTTGTCGCTATTGGAAGCGCGGAATTACCAGGCTGCGTTGATTGATGTTGATTTTTCTGCCACGCCTGACCCTGATCCCTATCCATTCTGGAGTGAGGCCACAGCTACTGAAGGGCAAAATTATTCTGGTTGGGTCAATGCGACTGCCAGTGAATATATAGAACAAGCGCGTGTTATCAGTGACTATGATCTTCGAACCAGGCTTTACCGTAATTTCCAGGTGCTTTTCGCGGAAGATTTACCATCCTTGCCCTTGTTTTACACTGTTTACAATTATGCCGTAAAGGATACGATTCAAAATGTATCTATGGGGCCGATTTATGACCACAGTGACCGTTTCAATACCATATGTGAGTGGTATATAAAAACAGGAATTCCTGGAACAGAACAATAAAAAGACAAAAGAGGTGCGCCATGTCAAGACATTCGAAACGAAATCCTATTGGTTATACTGATTTAATTGGCGCATCAGGAATTAGCAAGTCTGATCCACGCATTCAAGCTAATGGCGCAGTAGATGAGGCCAGCGCATCACTGGGAATGGCGCGTGCGTTCATGACTAAAAAGTCCCATGCGGACTTTCTAAAACAGTGTCAAGCAGATCTTTCCAAACTGATGGGATTTATTGCAAGTGTTAACACCAAACAAACTTTTTTTGTAATAACTGACGATTTTTTTGAGACTGAATTGCAGACTCTCGAAAATTATTTGTTCAAATTGGAAGATGAAACAGAATTTCCAAGGGCATTTGTTTTTCCTGGCGATAACCCAGCAGAAGGCGCTTTAAATTTGGCAAGGACAATTGTGAGACGTGCCGAACGGGAACTGGTTATATTTTTCCAGAATGAAAACTTAAAACAAAAGGCGGTTTTGCAATATCTCAACCGCCTTTCGAGTTTGTGTTATGTACTAAGCCTGATTGAAGCTTAGACTTATCGTTGGATGAATATTAATTGCCACTCGCTTCTAACGCAGCTTCAACACCATTGATGAGATTGTTTGCGTAGAATAAACTGCCATTTACGATAAAACTTGGTGTGCCGGATACATTAAAGGTGCCAGCAAGCGCTTTGGTTTCTGCAACCTTTGATGCCAGGTTTGGATCTTGCATACAAGAATCGAACTTTGCTAAATCCATACCGACAGATTCAGCGTATCCTCTCACAGCTTCTTCACTCAAATCCTGCGGGCTGGCTACACGGTTAAAAACAAGCTCCTTATAGGCATAAAAAGCATCCTGTTCAGCCGCGCAATACGCACCAAGAGACGCGGTGTAAGTCAGGTCGTCTTCGCTCCACGGATATGGATAGGCTGTGTAGTAAACTTTGCCGGTTTCGACGTATTGTTTGATGAAGCCGGCAGAAGTGTTGAGTGTAAAGTTTTTACAGTGGCTGCATGAAAAATTGGTAAATTCAAGCACTTTTACCGGTGCATTTGGATCACCGATACTCAAGCCATCTTCAGTTGTAAAACTTGAACCTTTCTTGGGAAGACGGGTGATGATAATAACCGCTGCAACTACTACAATAACTGCCAGGATTATGAGAATAATGGTTCGGTTCTTTTTCTTTTTTTGCTGAATTTGAGAACGTACCAGTTCGCGTTCACTAATTGTCATGGTTAACCTCTTTGTGTTTTGATTTCAACCGTACAATAACGGTAGGATTATTGTAATACAGATAAGGCGTAAACGGGAATACGTTCATCAGAATTCACAAAACCCAGGCTTTGGTATAAAGCCAAACCTGGTGTATTGTCTTCATTTGTGTTGACACTGATTTGGCTGGCTCCATTGTTTAGTGCCTCATTGATAAGTGTATTAAGTAAGCAGTTGGCGATGCCTTTTCCGTGGAATGCTGGGTCAACAGCCAGACGGGAAATATGCTGAATGTCGAAATATTGCTCACTCATCAAATAGGCAAGGACTTCATTTTGCCATGTTAAAACCAGACTGATTTTGCTCGCTCTAAAACAAGCCTTTAAGTTCATTAATCCTAATTGCCACTGGGGTTCAAAAGCGCGTTGGTCAATTTGAAAAACGGATTTTAAATCATCTTGGGTCATAGTGCGGATATTGAAAGTTGTATCATCGATAATATTAGTTTTAAGGTTTTTAATTTGGTTTGATGGGTCAAGATGAAGCGAGATAATTTGATGTTTGATTGTAAATTGCTGTTTGATGAGAAGACGGCTAAACCATTCAGGCAAACCCAAGGCGTAAAGATGCGGGATTCTTGCATTATTAAGGGATGTCACCGCAGTTTTTATTAGTGCGTTAAATACTTCCGCATAGTCAATATTTCGCTTGCATATGAAGTAACGCAACCAGGCAGCTTGATCGCCCTCAGCAGCGCAAGACAGCATACCCATTATTTCGTTGTTTCTAAGCAAGGTGAAAGCGAAAGGTTCAATCAGACGGTGTTTCTCGGGCACCCAGTCCAAGTGCTTATAGCGCAGATGATGGCTGTTTAAAAATTCATACTGAGACAAAAGGTCAAATTCGCTGGAAGGATAAATGGAAAATGACATCAGCTTAGCTGGTGTAGACACATTCACCGGAGACCCAGGTCATCACCGGTTTGATCTTAGCCATTTCTATGGGTGATAATGTGAACGGGTCTTTTTCAAGAACGATAAAATCCGCATTTGAACCGGGTTTGAGCGTACCGGTTTGTGCTGGTGTGCCAAAATATCGGGCAGGGTTGACCGTCATGCCATCTAAGGCTTCTTGCATATTCAATCGCTGGGCAGGGTACCAGCCGTTTGGTTTGGGCTCAGCTGCGAGTGTTTGCCGTGTTATGGCAGCGTATAAGGTGTGGAAAGGGTTGGCAATTTCAACGGGGGCGTCGGTTCCGAGAAACAATTCCGCGCCACTGTCATGGAGTGATTTATAGGCATAGGCATGCTGGCAACGCTCGCCCCAAAGACGCTCCGCGACAAGGTAATCAGATGTCGCGTGCACCGGTTGAATAGATGCAATTACGCCCAAGGCATTAAAGCGCGATAAATCTGCCGGGTCCAGTGCCTGGATGTGTTCAATGCGATGCGGTAATAGCGACGTGTTATTATGGCTTATTTTCGCGCGATTGATGTGCTCTATAGCGTTTAGACTGGTTTGAGTGGCAAGGTCACCAATAGCGTGAATAGATAGGCTCCAGCCATGTTCCCGTGCAATTAGTCCGACCGATTCAATTTCTTTTTCAGACATCAATAAGATGCCTTTATTTTGAGTGTTTTCGTAGGGCGCCAGCATTGCGGCGCTTTGCGGACCGAGGGCACCATCAGCGAAAAGTTTCAGCCAGCCGGCACGCAGGTAATTACCAGCGTTTAGAGTTTGGCGATAATCTCCCTGGGTTATTAAATCCCAACTGTTAAGACGCATGTTTTTCATCACTCGCAGGCGTAGTTTGTCCTGTGAATTTAGCGTTAAGAGCGCGTTCGCTAGCGCGATGTCGTCAAATTCATGCACAGAAGTAATGCCCAGGCTATGAAGATAAGCTTGGGTTTCCAAAAGGTCGTTTGCGAGTTGTCGGGGGCTTTTTTGTGGAATACATTTCGCAATTTGCTCTATGGCATGCTCAAGTAAAATTCCTTTGGCGGAACCATCTTTTTCTTTTAGAAAAGTGTCAGCAGGAAGAATAGGGCTTTTAGGGTCAATACCAGCAATCTGCATTGCCTGGGTATTCACCCAGGCCGCGTGTAAGGATTTGGCGTGTAAAAGGACTGGATTGTGTGCTGAAACTGCATCTAATTCCTGGGCAGTGCCATATTCTGGGGGTGTCCAGTCATTTTGATTGAAACCAAAACCGATAATCCACGCGCCGTTTGGCAGGCTTTGCGCTTTTAGACGCACTAATTCGAGAATTTCAGCTTTTGATAAGCCTTCGCAGTTGATACTTGCCAGTTGATTTGAAAGTTGCTCCAAATGCAGGTGCGCGTCACACAAGCCGGGCCAAATGGTCATGCCTTGCATGTCCAGTTTTTTTGCGGAATTAGGTAAAAAGGAAAGAACTTCTTGATTTGTCCCAGCAAGACGAACCAAACCATGCTCAAAATGTAGCGCTTCGACTGGCGGTTTATGCCAATCCACATAGATACGTGCGTTGATTAAAGCTGTAGCTTTAGTCATACAAACCAAAGCGGTCGGTGATGGCGTTTAGTTCTTCATCAGAATAGAAGAATATTGTAATGGAACCGCCATTCTTGTTTTTCACAAGGGTGACCTTGGTATGGAAGTGCTGACGAAGTTCGTTTTCGAGCGAATCAAGCTCTGGGCTACGCTCAGCGGTCTTGGTTTTTGACGAGACACGGCCAAGCGTTTTGTTGACCAGTAATTCTGTTTGGCGCACATTGAGACTCAGCGAAATGACCGTTTCCATCACATTTTCAATAGCGCGCGGACTGTTCAGGGCCAGCAGGGCACGGGCATGGCCTTCGCTGATGCTTCCGCTCAAAACGGCTTGTTGAACACCTACTGGAAGGTTTAGCAGGCGCAAGGCGTTGGTTACGGTTACGCGGCTTTTTCCAACGCGTTGGGCAACTTCTTCGTGAGTAAGCGAAAAATCGTCTATCAAGCGCTGGAATGCGCGAGCGCGCTCAATCGGATTGAGGTCTTCGCGCTGTACGTTTTCAATAATGGCAAATTCAAGTTGTTCCTGTTCAGTGGCAGTACGTACAATGGCGGGGACTTCTTTTAAACCAGCAATTTTTGAAGCACGCAAACGTCTTTCACCAGCGATAAGCGTATATTGGTTTGGACCATCACTAATAACGATGAGTGGCTGGATAATGCCATGCTCGCGAATGGAGGCAGCCAGGTCTTCAAGACTTTCCTGGTTAAAGGTTTTGCGGGGCTGGTGCGGATTTGGGCGGATTTGATTGATGGGAATCAGGGGCACCTGGTCCGAAGTCAGCGTGTCGCTTGATTTTGTTTCGTCTTGCCATCCTGGGATGAGCGCGCCTAAACCTTTGCCTAGTCCAGTTGTTTTAGCCATGTTTTTTCTCCGTTTTAAGATCATAACCGTCTGATAATAAAATTTCGCGTGCCAGTGCGTCATAAGCTTTCGCGCCACTTGAATCCGGCGCATAGACCGATATGGGCATGCCAAAAGATGGGGCTTCAGCCAGGCGGACGCTGCGCGGAATATAACTTTCAAATACCTGCTCAGGGAAAAATTTTTGCACTTCCGCACGCACATCAGCGCTTAGATTAGTGCGACCGTCAAACATGGTGAGTAAAACGCCACGAATAGTTAGTTCAGGAAAGAGATTTTGACGGATACGATGCAGAGTTTGGGTCAGTTGCCCCAAGCCTTCAAGTGCCAGATATTCGCATTGAACGGGTATCAGCACACCATCACGGGCGGCAATCAACCCGTTAAGGGTTAGCAAACCAAGTGATGGCGGACAATCGATAATGATGTAATCATAGCGGTCAGATATCGGTGTGAGCACGTTATTTAAGCGTTTATCGCGGTCGGGCAGGTCGATGAGTTCAATTTCAGCGCCAGAAAGGTTCACTGTAGAGGGAATAAGCGAGATATTATAGCGGGGATGGTGGAGAATCGTCTCGTTGACATTCCCAGTGCCGATGAGCAGTTCATATATACCGGTATTGAGTTTGTGACGTTCCACACCCAAACTTGCGGTGGCGTTGGCCTGGGGATCCAGGTCAACAATGAGCACGCGCAAGCCATATTCGCCAAGTTTGGCGCTAAGATTGATACTGGTGGTGGTTTTGCCCACGCCACCTTTTTGGTTGACAACAGTATAAGTTCTAGCCATAAACAGCCTGTTCTAAAGCGAGATGTGTCGCTTTTTGAATTTCTTCCTGAGTAGGTATGCTATTAAAATGTTCACGGGTAACGGATTGGCTGGCAAGTTCAACCGCAAAACGCGCGGCTTGCCAGGGGTTTTGGTAACGGTGTAACCAGTGAAAAAAACAAGCGGCAAAGATGTCTCCAGATCCTGTATCATCAAGCAGCTTGACTTTTGGGGCAGGGAAGTGCATTTGTTGGTCATCGTGGTATACAAGAGCGCCATTTTCGCGCTGGGTAACGACCAGCGTTTGGGTGTAGCTGGCAAGTCGATCAGCTTCTTTTAAATCCCCCTGCAAATCTTCCAAGCTAAGCACAATTGCTTGCGCGTAGCCTAACCACTTTTCAAAACCCCGCAGAGTTTGGGGGTGGATTTGCTTATTCTCGTCTGTCTTACGCATCCAGCCTTGTGGGGTAAGGCAAACCAGACTGTGGGGAAACTGGGCAAGAATAGCGGGGTCCAGGTCATGATAAACAGGCGCGATGTGCACAATGCCGGGGTTTGACCATTCAAGAGGGATGTGTTGGATTTGGATTTGAGAGGCTTGGTTGTAAAGATATTGCTTGCGACCCTTATCGGTGGGGATATTACGGAATTGCGTTGTGTTAGCGGATGGGGTTAGGGTTAGCTCTATGTTTTCCAGGTCATGAAGTGGCGTGGCAGGGTTGCTGGCGCTAAGAATGCAGGGGGTGCGCCCGAGAGCGTGGGCTGTTAAGCCAGCGTAGCTAACGGTACCGCCAAGCCTAAAGCTGCCATCATCTTGAAGGTCTTGAGTTAGATGTCCTATTAATAAATAATCAACCGAATAATGTTTTATAGCGCGCATAAATAAGAAGCTGGGTGAGCTCCTCCTTAGATTTGAAATTATAGCACGGATAAGAAGTAAAAACTTGAAAAAGCCGGAAATAAAAGCATTCACAAGAGTACATATCTGTAAAAAGATTTATTTCATTCTCTGGGAGGGGATGGCTGGATAATAAAAGAAAGTCCCCAGCAATGGGGACTTTCGGGTTTCTAGTTTGCTTCAAAATTTACAGAAGCTTCCTTTGTAACTTCAACTTTAGTGGAAGTTACGAAGGATGATGGGCAGGAAAATCAAGTTGAAGGGCAAGACACGCAACTGCACGGGGATGGTGATCTTGGGATCGGGTGCGTTATCGACGCGGAGACCACCAAAGTAGTCGCCCCAAACCAAACCAGTGGAGTCGAATGTGAGAGTCACGTCAACTGTGCCGCCGTCAGCAAAGACGACGCCAGCGGTGGGATCTTCGGTCAACCAGGGGATGTCACCAGGTGTGCCACCACCGGTTTCACCGTAACCACGGATGACAAAGTTTCCAGGGAAGCCTATGGCACTGAGTTCATCCCACATAGAATCAGGTGGTAGTGTGGGAGGATTGGGAACGTTACCGCTGTAGATACCAATCCAGGAACGTCCCTTGGCGGAATTTTCGTCGATTGTGGCTGGATAGATACCGGTTCTCGTTTCGAGATTAACTAAGCCGATGATGACATCGCCGGGTCCTTCAAAGACGACAGGCTCATCCAAATCATAGGATACCCATGTCTCACTTGCGGTAGCGGTAATATCCTGTTGATAGAGGAATTCAGCACCAGAGGCTGGGTCGCTTGATCCAGTTGTGTTTTGGTAAATGACGATTCGCATCTTATCAGTGGCATTAACGTTGGCAAGCCACCATGTTTCGACACGGGTCAGCGTGAAGGGATACTGATCAGGGTTGGGAGTGAAGCGGTTAACCCAAAGGAATTCACCACCAGATGTAAGACCAATTGCATCTTCCGCTGAACCATCATCCAAAATCAGCTCAACAACTTCCTTGGAAGCTGCAGGTTGTGCATAAGCATAGGGCACGGGGCCTTCGCCTTCGAGTTCAGTAATCTCGAAGATGGCATCCTGGGCACCAGTGTTGGTGAAGGTCAGGGTTTGTTCTGAAACCTGGTCTGGGTAGTGGAGCGCGAAGAAGGCTTCGGGTGTGTAGGTCAAGCAGGCGCTGTCGTGACGGAGGTACAGGTCAACAACGATGTCTTCGCTGTTACCAAGGACAACACCGTCAACGCGTCCGGTTACATAACCGTCCATAACGACTTCCACATCGTAGGTACCGCGTTCAAGAGCATAGCTATAGTAGCCGTTTTCGTCGGTTACAGTACTCTGAACGATAGCACCATCGCGGTAGAAGTTGATCGTTGCTTCAGGCATGGGGGCAGGGTTGATGTCGCACTTTTCAGTAGCGGTTACAGTACCCTTGATGTTACCCCATGTGAAGGGGCGCAAGACATGCAAAGTAACGTCAACAGGCTGAACCTCATGGGGGGTATCAGTTCTGAAGCGTAACTGGGCAAAGTAGTCGCCTGGTTGGTCAATAACACCACGTACCTGGAAGGTGAGTTCAACGGGCAATGTGGCACCAGCAGCAACGTAGCCCTCAATGGGGTTTTCGTCGAGCCATGGCACAGCACCACCGCCGCCAGTATTGGCTTCAATTGAGAAGCTGTCAATTTCAGTACCGCCGGGGAACGCACCAACGAGAGCGGATGCACCGGTGGTAATATCGATGACACGGAGTTCGGCAGAACCAGTGTAAGCAGCCCAGTAAAGAACGCCGTTGGTTTCGTCGTAGTCCATACCCTGTGCGTAGTTGGGGGAAGCGCCAAGCGCACCAACGATGGTGTCAGTCTTGGTGCCAAGGTCAAAGCGATGCAGGCTATCGGACAACAAGTCAACGGTGTAAATGGCATTTTCGCTTGGGATATAAGCAAGATCAATAGCACAGCCGGAAGTGTTCATCGTACCGTATTCAGTCAGGGTACCATCGAGTTCCAGTGTGTAGATCTTGGTAAAGCTGGCACAGTCGGTACCGGCAACATACAAGAAGCCTTCAGCGCCAGTCATACCTGTAAAGGCCGCGACACCAGGAGGCAAGGGGATGTTGGCGATAACAGTTGCATCGCCAGTTGTGGTATCGATGCTCATGAAATTGCTTGTACCTGTGCTGTAACCATAAAGTGTGGAGTAATCGGTACCAACAAAGTCACCCGCAAAGAGTTGGTCAGGAGCATTAGCGATTATCTCGTAAGAGGCTGGGATAGAGAGATCTTCCCATCGTACTAATTTATCGCTAATAACTTCAGCACCGAAAGCAGGTGGAGCCTGGGTAATGCCATATTGGGCAGCGTTGGGGGCTAACTGGAAGGTAGCAGGACCTTCAATGCTGGGGTTGGGATTGCGGAATATTGAAACAGCTTCTTTGCTCTTTTCAATTTTGCCAGTAAAGGCGGGGATATTGAGAGCAAGAGGCTGGAAGCCCATATCATGTTCAGATAAGGTGTAGTTAGCGCCACCAGTGCCTTCGTTGGTCAGGTAGATGTAGCCAATTTCCTCATCGTCATTTAAGAAGATGGTACGTTCAACTTCGATTGGGTCAACTACGAGCAAACCGGAACCGAGGTAGATGTCGTGTTGGTTAATTACACTTTGAACAACACTGGCGTTTTCGGTCTTGGTTTCATATTGATTCTTTGAAGCTGTGATAGCCACGAATTGTGGATCGGTATCTGTTGGTTCAAAGAACCAGTAGAGACCGCTGGCGGCTTCAAAGGAATCTTCGGCTGTCTTTGTTGCATTGAGTTCTGTAAAGACATCAGCACCGAAGAGTTTTTCTTCAGGAATATTTGCGTCGTAAACATAACCAGCTAAAACGCCACCAGGAATAGCTTCACATTCAGAGGCGTCATGGCTGATGACGACATCGTCAATCTGCCAGTAGTAGCCCCAGCTGGCAGTGAAGTAGAATTCGAACATTACCTGGTCAAAGCCAGCAACTTCATCACTCACGTCAATGCTGTAGGAAAGCTGTCCAGTTTCGTTGGGCACTTCAATGAGTTGTGTCCAGGTCGCGCCGGCATCTGTAGAGTATCTGACTTTTTGTGCTTGGCTGTAATAGCGATACACATAACTCTTGAACTCAAGCAAGACTTCCTGGGATTGGCTAAAGTCCAATACAGGTGTGCGCAAACCAGTATCCTGAGCACCACCGTAGCCATAGGCATCAGAGTCAACCATAGCAAAAGTGCCTTCGCCACCGGTTCTGTTACCGCGGCTTCTGGGATCATCAAAGTGCCATCCAGGTTGGCTGTTGTAGTTATGGATAGTCCAGCCAGCGGGGAGACCTTCATCAAAGCCTTCGTTCACGCCACCACCAACATAACCGGGAGCGCGACAGAGAGCAACGCTAATGTTGAGGTAGAAGTCTTGAACCAGGTCAAAATTACCAGTTAAGCTGCGCGTTTCAGGAAGGTAGCCTTTATTGGCTGCGGTTACAGTTACTTCGTAGTCGACATCTTCATAAAGGGTGATGCTGTATTCACCGGTAAAGGGATCAGATTTGGTTTCAAACTCATGATCTGCAGCGGTGAAGACAAGGGTTGCCATCAAGGGATAACCGTGATACTCAACGGTTCCTGCAACGCCATCATCATAGACGGTACCAGTCACAACCTTGGCAGGCAGGGCTTCGAGGTAGAAGTCTTGCACGACAGGATCTTCAGCACCTTCAGGAACGGTGACGGTTGCGGTATCGGGCAGGTAACCCATCAAGCTGGCGGTAGCGGTATAGGTATCAGCGTCAACCTGAGCGGTGTAGAAACCTTCAGCGTTGGTGGTCACATTGCGGGTGTAGCCATCAGGATCGGAAGGAACCAAGGTGACTTTTGCACCAGCAAGCGTGTTGGCGGGAGTGGCGTCATCGTAAACAGTACCTTGAACAATATAGTCACCACACATGCCAGCAGCGGCAGTGACAGCATCCAAAACACGGATTTCACCAAAACCGGTAGCCATGTTGGGCTGAGTGTTGTAGGTGGAATGGGGAACCGGGAAGGCTGTCTGCATGATGATGTCTTCAAGGATTCCATATTCGCCTTCCAGACATGGCGCAGCCTGGGTCAGGATAGCAATCATACCGGTAACATGGGGTGCGGACATGGAGGTACCAGTGTAGCTGGCATAGGAGGTGTCAGAGCCCTGGGTTGAGGAGCGAATGCCAACACCGGGAGCAGCAAACTGGGGTTTGAGGAATTCCCAGCCATCGACGGGGTTGATGGGGTCAGGGTTGTCTGTTGGACCCTTATTGGAGTGGTTGGCATATTGGCTGGAACTCTTAGAGGTTGAACCAACACCAGAAACGTTACCGTAGCGGGCGGGGTTACCAACGGTGCCCAAGGGTGGGTCACTTGAATAACCACAGTTGCTGTTGTTACCATTTGAGAAAGCGGGATAAACACCAGCAGCTACCCAGCTGTCGACAACTGTGCGGTACCAACCATCGTAGCTTTGACCACAATCACCCCAGGAGTTGTTTACGGCCACAGGGCGCAGGTCGGGGTTGGCGTTTCCACCACCGAGATCGTGGGGAGCGGCAACGAATTCGGCACAGGCAAGCAGTTGGGTATCGTAACAAGAGCTGGTTGAACAACCGCGGCAGGCAATCCAATTGGCACCGGGAGCGACACCGATTTGGTTAACTTCATCGGCAGTTTTACCAACCATAGTACCCATGGTGTGCGAACCGTGACCGTTGTCGTCGCGTGGTTCCTGATAATTGCTGCTGTAGGGATCGTACCAGTTGTAGTTGTGGTTGTATCCACCAGCGGTTTTACCACGATAGGAGGCGTTAAGGGCTTCATGGGTATAGCGAACACCGGTGTCAATGTTGGCAACAGTGTAACCTTCGCCATTAAAACCAGCTGCCCAGGCATCTGGAGCCTGAATAACGGTCAGGTTGGGCTCGATCGCCATCGTTTGTTCATTTAGCGCAGGTTCAGGTTCGTAAATATGATAGACGCGGGGAGCGGTAATGGATTCCACGCCTTCAAATCCTTGAACACCTGCCAGAACAGTCGCATTCGAGTTCTTAACATAAATGCTGTTGTTAATCCAGAATGAGCGGAATTCGACACCAGCGTTGCTAAGGTAAGCCTGAACTGCAGCCTGGCTGGTTTCCATTTGGGCCTTGAGGGTTTTGTAAACGAACCACCCTCGGTCAGACCAATTCATGGCGTAAGCGGGGCTTAAGTCAGCTGTATTAGCAAAGTTGAGATAATATGAGGCAGTGCCATTGGTTTGCATATCTTGCAAAACGGCATCCTCGACGGTCACCGCTGGTTGAGCGGCGATCTCTGCGCGTGCGGTCTGTGGGGCATAGCTAAAGAGCAAGCCTAACAGAAGCAAAACGGAGAGAATTTTGGTAATTGAAAATTTTCTCATATCGCATCCTTCTTTAGTTTTATTTTTGAAATTTGTGACAACTTCTCTAACATAAAATGGTTTCTTTTCGATAGTAAACAGCACCTCCTGGTTTGAAGTTCGTGTTCTTGAAAAGTTGATCTTTGATATTTTAAACCAAAGATTTTGACAAGACTTAGATGTAAGGACTTATAAGAATCTCCTATATGATAAGTCCTTTCGTCAAAATAGATAATTTTGAACACATTGTAATTATAGGGTCGTTCAAAAATAGTGTCAAGATGATTCGCTATAAAGTAGTTGTTTTTTGTAGGATTTTACTGAATATGGAACGAAGTTATTAGCTAAAATTTGCATAAATTATTAAATAGAAGGCTTATTTGTTTTTAATAATAACGGAGAGAAAAGATATGGGTAAACAGGGTAAAAATTATTTATGAGTTTAACTACTTTATTGCAATTAATTGGATTTGTTCATATCCGTTATTTTGATAATTATGCTATACAGAGATAGAGTTATTTCTGTTAGCTGCGAAATTGCTGTAAAAAAAGAGGCTGCCTTTTATAGACAGCCTCTAGATATATTACCTGTAAGGTAATCTAAGCACTTTGAATTATTTCAAAGGTGGAGGGAAGTAGATGTAAATCAAGGGTAAATAGATCTTGATGAAAGGCAGGACACGTAACTGCACGGGGATGGTGATCTTGGGATCGGGTGCATTGGCAACACTGAGTGCTCCAAAGTAGTCGCCCCAAACAAGTCCGGTAGCATCAAAGCTGAGGGTCACTTCTGTTTCACCACCATCAGCAAAGACGACACCGGCAGTGGGATCTTCTTCAAGCCAGGGGATGTCACCAGGTGTGCCACCACCGGTTTCACCGTAGCCGCGGATGAACCAGTTTCCTGGGATAAAATCATCAATATTCATCCAGCTTTCATCAGGTGGAAGGATTGGAGGATCTGGCATGACAGAATCAGCCCACCAACCAATCCATGAACGACTCTTGGAGGCATCAGTGTCAATTGATGCAGGCCAGTAGCTGGTACCAGGTGTTTCAAGGGCAGCCACGCCGATAATGACATCGCCGGGACCTTCGAATACAACAGGTTCATCCAGTTCGTAGGATTGCCAGTTATCCAGGGTAGTCGCTTTAATGGCTTGCTTGGAAATGAACTCAGCACCAACTGCGGGATTAGTGTTACCGCTGGTGTTCTTGTAGATGAGGATTTCAAAGTCATCACCAGAAACGACCATACCAGTGCTATCCCACCAGATATCCACACGGTTAAGGGTGAAGGGATACTGTTCAGCGGTGGGGGTAAAGCGGTTGACCCAGATGAAGGGGTGAGTACCACCAATACCGACACCGTTGTCTGGTTCTTGGCCATCATCCAAAATCAGTTCAACAACTTCCTTGCCAAAGGGTACGGGGCCTTCGCCGACAAGTTCGGAGATTTCGAAGATTGCATCTTGGGCACCTGTGTTGATGAAAGTAAGGGTTTGTTGTGCAAACTGATCAGGGAAGAGTTCCTGATAGACGAATTCAGGTGAGTAAGTTAAACAGGGGGCGTCAAGGCGTAGGTCAAAGTTAACTTCTACATCTTCATTGCCGCCAAGTTCAGCAGCGTCAACTCTGCCGGTTATGTAATTATCATACACAAATTCAATGTCGTAAGTACCAGCTTCAAGAGCGTAGCTATAGTAGCCTTCATCATTTGTAATGGTGGACTTGTGGAGTTCACCATCGCGGTAGAAGTTGATTAATACGCCTTTTGCAGGAACGGGGTTAATGTCACATTTTTCCAACACATTTACGGTACCCTTAAAGTTTCCGTAATTGTCTGGTCGTAATACGTGTAAGGTAACTGGTATGTTTGGAACCGGGTATGGCGTATCGGTTGAAATACGTAATTCACCAAAATAGTCACCAGGTTGATCAATGTCGAGAACAGACCAGGTCAGTTGGATTTCAGCAGTATCACCAGCATTAATTGAACCTTCAATGGGGGCAACATCAAGCCAGGGAATGTCCCCACCAACGTATGCATGGATTGAATAAGCGTCAATTTCAGTTCCGCTTGGGAAAGCGCCAACAGGCACAGATGCGCCAGTAGTAAGATCAATGATACGAAGTTCAGGACCAGTATGGTAGGATGCCCAATAGAGAATTTCGTTCTCTTCGTCGTAGTCCATACCCTGGGCGTAGTTGGCATTAACACCAACCGATCCAACAACCGTGGCGGCTGCAGTTTCGGGGTCAATCATCCAAAGCGAGTCGTCAACAAGGTCCACACCGTAGAGCATGTCTTCGTTTGGAATGTAGACAATATCAATCAAACAGGTTACACCTGGAATAGTGCCAATTTCTTCCATGCTGGCATCAGTGTAGACTTTGGTGAGGACGGATTTCGTACCGCATTGAGTACCAACACCGTAGAAGAAGCCATCAGCGCCAGTTAAACCTGAGTAGGTCGTTCCACTGGGTCTGGTCACGTAGCCAATTTCGGTTGCCGCAGCTGTTTCGGTGTCAATGGTATACATATTGCCATTGTCATAGCTGATGGCATAGAGTTTGCTGTAATCACCACCAAGGAAGTCACCAGCGAAGAGTGCGGTCGCAACGCCCGTGGCGCCTCTGTTTTCATAGGTGGTGGGAAGTTCCAAATCTGGCCAGTGCCAGAGCTGGTCGCTAAGCAATTCTGCAGCAGTTGCGGCTGGAGCCTGAGTGATGCCGTATTTGGCCGCATTGGGAGACAATTCAAGGGTAAGAGGTCCTTGGTAAGGTGTGGTCAGCTTGGGATCGCGGAAGATTGAAGCAGGTTCGCTACTTGGTTCAATTTCGCCAGTAAAGGCAGGAATTTCTATTCTGCGTGAGGGAGTAGCTTGGCCAAGAGGAACAAAACCACGATCAGTTTCTTTAATCTCGAATGATGCGTGTGAGGCACCAACGTTTTCAAGCGTCAAAGTTTCATTAACATCGGCACCATTCAAAAGGATGGACTGTACAAGTTCTGTCGGATCAGCAACAATCTTGCCAGAACCGATTTCGAAATCCTGATGATTGACAGTTTCAGGAGTAATCGAGCGAGTCTCAATAACAGTACCGTAGTTGGTTTTCGAAACGGTGAATTCAATATCTTCTGCTACCGCTCCAGTGGTGGGTTGGAAGAAATAGTAGAGACCATCATTGCCTGTGTCATTAGGTCGAATGCTGGTGATGCCGCTAGCATCAGCTGTAGCAACAAGTGCGCCGATAACAGGTACGTCATCTGTTTCGTTAAGGTCATAAACCCAACCTGCAACGATTGCGCCAGGAACGGGAGAACATGGTACAGCAACAGGATCAGATACACTGAAAATCACATCGTCAATATACCAGCCAGGGCGCACTCCGGAGTAATCGGATTTAAATTCAAAGCGGAATTGGAATCCAGCGGTTGCGTAATCAGAGGGAAGTTCACGTCGCTGGGCTTTGTAGGCACCGCCAACGACGTCTTGTCGTTTAATGTTGTCTTCAATGAGATTGAAGGTGGCACCACCATCGTTTGACGCGTAGAGCCGGCCAACGTCCCAGTTATAAGTGGCGGATTCCGTTTGTAACCAGTCCATCCATTCCACGACGACACCTTTGCCAGCATAGTTAGAAAGATCCATGACTGGTGAGGTGATGTAGCTGACTTCATTCGTGTTGTAGTCGCCAGAAAGGTTGGTAGCCCAAACGTTGGGATCGGAATAGGCGGCACCAGGACCTGACGTAGGAGCGCCTTTCGCCCAGCTGTTCTCACCGGTGCCTGAGCTACCAGTGGTCCATTCCTCTTCATCCGCGGCACCATCAAAGTAATAGGCACCCACTTGAGTAGGCGGTTCTGACATTACTACCGAAGCAATGCCGATATCATCGATATACCAGCCATCGCGCAGACCACTACTGTCTGATTTGAACCAGAAGCGGAATTGGAAGGTGTCAACATGGTAGATATCATCGATAATGATGCGTTCCTGGCGGTAGGCAGTATCCTGTCGTGGGTAAGGACCCCAAACGGTGGTCCAGGTTGTGCCGTTGGCGGTGAATTCAACGCTGGCAACATCCCAGGTGGAGGTAGCACTTTCAGTATAGAGCCAGTTCCACCATTCGATAAAGACGACTGCTTCGGCAGGTACAGTGCTAAGGTCGATAACAGGACTCATCGCCCAGCTTAGTTCGCTGTTGTTATATTGACCAGCAGGGTTGGTGGCGATACCGTGGGTACCACTGATGGCATATCCGGGACCGCTGGTGAACTCACCCCATGCCCATGAGCTGTTCGTACCACCGAAAGTGAAACCTTGTTCGCTGTCTTCAAAATCGAAGAATACATCATATTGAGGCTGATAACCGGGGGCGGTACAGGAATCAGCAACGTTCAGGCCAACGTTCAAAGTGGTGTTCGCATCGAATGTATAGGTTTGGAGGAAGGGAATATAACCGGGAAGCTCGGCTTCAAATTTAAAGGTGTATTCAACTCCTGTTTCTACCACGACTTGGTAGTCTCCGGTGAATGGGTCTGTGTAGAAGATTTGTTCTTCGCCAGCACCCGTAACAGTGACTTTGGCATACAGAGGATAGCCATGACTGTCACCAGCTACACCATCATCATAGACGTTACCAGAAACTGTTGCTTCTGCTTGGGGAAGGTTCTCTGCTCTTGCGTTAATCGGCGCGATGCTAAAGAGCATTCCGACAACGATTATCAAGGAGAGAATTTTAGTTAAGGTAGTTTTTCTCATTTTCACATCCTTCTTAGTAGTTATTTTTGGGTTAAATTTAATGTGCTGATCAGGTAAGTTCATTAATATTGGTCAAACACCTCCTTATATTCCGATATTATCAATATAAATTGAGAGAAATTTCAGTAAGCATACATTCCCCAGCGATTATTACGTTGGAGTTTGATAATATCTTGGTTTATTTGTTAATCTGCTACTTATATACAGTCTTTAAATAGACATTTGCAAATTAATTGATTGGGTATAAAATCCTTTTTAAAAAAGTCAAACCCATTCCATTAATTCAATTGAAATTATAGGTTTAAAACATGAAAGAGTCAAGATATCTTACAGCAAGTATTATCGTGTTTATTCCAAAAAGTGTAAAAAAAAGAACTCATAGGATTGAACAGTATATTTAGTTTTTATTCTTTTCACGATTAATTTTTCGAATTAGACGCAGTTGTCGATGTTTGAAGAGACGGTATGAATCTGTTTCTGTATTTCTTTCTGTTTCAAAGTAAGAAAGAGCTTTTTGGCAAAGTTCAAGAGCTAAATGGAGTTGTTTGGATTTATGTTCGTGGTATTTGGCAAGTTCTTCAATGGCAAGAAGGTTGTTGAGCGATGCTGCTTCTTCCCAAAGCGGGATGGCGAGATGAAACATCTTTTGCTGTTTTAACAGGCTGGCTTGCTGGAGAATGTAACGTAAGCGGAGAGAGGTATCTTGCTCGTGGTGCTGTGAGTGCTTATATAATTTGTTGGCGATTTCGGGTTCGTGAAGTTGTTCGAATATCTTTCCAAGCGAGTAAACATCAACGGGATAGGGCAAGTTGGCGTTGAAGGGGTCTTCGAGAATATCAGCAATCAGGCTGAACAGGGCGGTTAAGCTGAGAACATCTTCCTGGTTGTGATAAAAGACCCCTTTTAATGGGCGCGCGTCACCAGTCTGAAGATAGTCTTTGTAGAATTCGGGTACCAGATAGCCTGGAACTTCGCCATCCTGGCGGTAATATTGAAGGATTTCCTGTTCGATATTTGCCAGGCGACATTGGGAGAGACGCAAACGCCAAAGCTGCCGGCTGACAGTGAGTAAATCGATGTGGTGAATGTTGATAAACGGGCTGGGAATCCTTTGCAGAATATGACGGGTGTTTAGGATGGGAATATCGAAGGCTTTGCCATTGTAGCTGACGACGGCTTTCATGTCGGCGCAGAACTGAGAAATGGCATGCAGGAAGGCTTCTTCTTCGGATGGATTTCTAAGAAAAAACTGTTCAAGCAGCAGGTCTGTGCCGGTGAATTTTGCCAGACCAACCATGAAGACCATCGTACCCGTACCGCCTGACAATCCGGTTGTTTCCGTGTCGAGAAAAATCAGGTTTTCAAGCTTGATATTCTTTTGCTCTGGGATGTTTGCCCAGGTCAATATGCGTTTAAATGAATCGCTTGGGGTTATATTATGCGCGCCATGCGTATAGCTTAGCGGGAATTGTTTGTGTATAGAAATGATGTTGCCAGCGGGGGTTCGCGTTTCGCTGCAATTTAGGACGGACTCAATTGGAAATTTGTCTGTTTGGGGTGGCTTGGCTTTTTCTTGTTCCTGAACGCCAAGCTTGACGCCGAGTTTGCGTAATTGTTCGCTTAGGTTTTGCCAGTCGCTCATATCAGTCCTTTGAGCAGTGCGATGCCTTCAGCTTTGCCACCGTAGCCTTGTTCGCCAACTGGTCCAACGCAGGCGGGGCAGCCTTCGGCGCAAGGGCAGCTTTCAATGGCTTCTGTGGCGCGTGTGAACCAAAAGCTTTGTTCTTCATACAATTTACGGGATAGTCCTAATCCGCCAGGCATGCCGTCGTAGACCAAAATGGCAGGCAATCCATTGGCAAGGACGGACTTCGGTTCAGCAAGACAGCCTATATCCTCTGCATCGCACATGATTAAGAGCGGCGCCAGATTGCGAAGTGCGTTTGTCGCGGCGGCAAGTCCACTGCGAATACGCACGTTAATTTCTGCCAGATGATGACAGCTTGCGCAAAGAGTAACCAGATTGCTGGCTTTGTTGGCGAGCTGAGGGTCGCCGAAGGACTTGAAAGGTTGAATATGATGGACATGCAGGCTGGCACTGGCGAAGCTTTTCCCGCACGCGCGACACCGATAGTTATCGCGAGCGATGATTTTCTCCCGCAGTTTTTGCCAGTTCGTGCCATAGTCGTTATCTGTTGCGGTCCATTTGCCATCATCTTTAAGTTGGTTCAGGAAGCCTTGCTTTAGGCTAATCCAAAAACCGACTGTTGTGAGTTCAGTGGGTGGCAGGTTGAGTGATTCAACTCCGAGTACTTCGTTGGTATGCCAGCGGAGTTTTTTGAAACTGTTTATCTCAAATTTCAGGGAGAGATTCCCATAATTGCTTTGATAATTTTGATGATCTTCTTGCGTGATTTCGGAAAAGTTTTCTATGCTGGTACTCAGGTTGGGGATGGTGTAATAATCTGTGCTAATAGCTTCAAGCAAACACTCACCTTTATCTATATCAAGCGCGTTTACCTTATAAGTGTCCGCGTCATGCAAATAAATCGCGCCAGGATGCACAAACCAGGATGCTGAAGATGCGTCAATTTCGCCTATTGTTTGAGTGTGTTGATCTGTAACACATTTGAGGGTTACGATATTGGGCGTTGTCGCGCGTAGTGATACATTTGCCGCGGGATAGTCATCGCTGATGAAGTAGTACTTGTTGTTTTGTTGGTTAAGCACCGCCTGCTGAGAGAACAATTCCAAAATGCTGCGTAATAAATAGGGGTCAACCTTGCCAAATACTTCATCCGCGCTAAAGGGTAATTCAAAGCTTGCGCATAGGATGTGTTGCGTAAGGATAGAAAGGTTGTTTGGGTCAATTAAGGCGTTTTCGGGGTTTTGCCCAGTAAGATAACCGGGGTGATTGGCAAGATATTGGTCAAGCGCGTCGGGAGTAGGAATGAGAATGGCGACGGCGCTTTGATTTTGGCGACCAGCCCGACCGGCGCGTTGTTTGGTCGTGGCGATTGAACCCGAATAGCCAAGTAAAATAACTGATTCTAAGTCACCGATATCTATACCTAATTCTAATGCTGATGTTGAGGCAACTGCTAAAAGCTTAGACTCACGAAAATCCCTTTCTATTTCGCGCCTTTCATCTTTAAGGTAGCCACTGCGGTATCCGCGTACTTTATCGCGCAGATGAATGGGTAATGAATCGCGCAAATAGCTTAAGGTCATTTCTACTGTGCGGCGGGTGCGGGCAAAGATGAGTGTTTGGATGGTGTTAGCAATCAGTTCCTTGCTGAAGTTTACGGCTGTGTTTAAGGCACTTTTGCGAATTCCGAGTTGTTGGTCGACAAGTGGTGGGTTGAAGATGATGAATTGTTTTTCGCCCTGTTGTGAGCCATCCTGATCAATGACCTGGACCGGAGTTTCAGTGAGGTTTTCAGCAAGTTCCTGGGGATTGCCGATGGTCGCAGAGGTGAGGATGAATTGGGGGTAAGCGCCATAAAAGGCGCAAATGCGTTTGAGCCGTCTGATGACATTAGCGAAATGCGAACCAAAGACACCACGGTAACTATGCATTTCATCAATAATAACGAAGCGCAGATTGGATAAAAAGCGATGCCATTTTGTGTGATGGGGCAAGATGCCCTGGTGGAGCATATCGGGGTTAGTCTTTAAAATATTTGCGTATTTGCGTATAGTATTGCGTTGGTTTTGAGGCGTGTCACAATCGTAAATGGCTGGTATGAATATGTTTTGAATATTAGCGGTGTTTCTTAAATCGTTTAGATTGTTTAGCTGGTCTTGTGCCAGCGCTTTTGTAGGGTAAATGTAAAGCGCGGTGGAGTTAGGTTTCTGAATAATGTGGTTGATGACAGGCAGGTTGTATGCGAGTGTCTTACCGCTGGCAGTGCCTGTCGCGATAACGACATTTTTACCTTCTTCTACTGACTTAAATGTTTCGAGCTGATGGGAATAAAGATGGGTGATACCGTTTTTATCTAATGCACCTGTAAGCTTTGGGGCCAGATTTTCAGGGAATGGGAACGCTTTGGCTTCAACCGCTGGCGTAACAATCCATGCGCTTACATTATCGGTAAACGATTGACTGCTTTTCCATTTTTCTAAAACTTGGTTTAGATCCATCAAAGATGCAGGCTATTTATTTGCCTTCTTTTTCTTTTTAATCGCGCTGGAAACGAGTATATCCATAATAGGATAAACCAAATTGCCCAGAGTCGTGCCCAAAAGATAAGTGAGTTTCGCATCAATGCCGGGTACAATCGCATACTTTTTGCGGGAAACAGCTTTGAGAACGGAGTGGGCGACCAGTTCAGCGGAAATGGGCTTATCGGAGTTGGCGATTATATGCGTCTCGTATGGCTTAAATTGGCTTTCCCAGGCCAGCTGGGGTGTGTCGGTGTCGGGCGGGTAAACGATAGAGACATTGATTCCCCTGGGTTTCATTTCAGCGCGTAAAACGTCTGTGAAACCACGCACAGCGAACTTGGCGCCAGAATAAGCGGTGTAGCCAAAAACGCCCAAAACACCTGCCAGAGATGAAAAGTTGACGATATGCCCACTGCCGCGTTCCAAAAAGTGGGGTAAAAGCAGTTTGGTCATCGTCACAGTGCCGTGGTAGTCGATATCCATGGTCCACTTGAAAATGTCTAAATCGAGTTCTTCGACATAACCCGGACGGGCGACGCCGGCAGCATTGATCAATACGTCTGGGACGGGGTAATCTTTCAGGTAAGCTGGAATGATCTCACAAAGGCGTTCGGTATCCGCGACATCGGCGGAGAGTATTTCGACTGTTTGTTGTGGCTTGACAGCAAGAACTTGAAGCTTGTGTTTGGCTTCTTCAAGTTTTTCCTGGTTGCGTGCCAAAAGGCAAACGGAGGCTTCCATTTGCATAAGCTCTTGCGCGATGCTAAAGCCGATGCCACTGGAGCCTCCGGTAATCAGTACATTTTTATTTTCAAAATATTTGCGTGCCTTTTTCATCTACAACTCCCGCAATTGTGGCTTGAACATGAAGAACAACTGGCACTGCCTTGACCAAGATTACGTCCGGCACTATAGGCATTTACCAGTGAGATTAAACGTTTGCTGTCATTATTTGCACAAGCGGGACATTTCGCTGGCTGATCTGCCTGGCAAATAGAACGTAATAGTTCAAAATGTTTTCCGCAACTTTGGCACTCGTATTCGTAAAGAGGCATGCTACACCTTGCTTAAGCGTATCGTTGACGAATAGCTGGGATGAGATATTCGTTGATGGCGCGTTCAAAGTCATAATCAGGTTGCCAGTCCCAGTCTTTTCGGGCGGCACTGTCGTCAATATCGGCAGGCCAGCTATCTACGATGCCCTGGCGATTGACATCTGGCACAAAGTCGATATCCGCATTCGGGAAGGCAGCTTTGGTGACTTCGTAAATTTCCTGTGCAGTTGGACTAAAGCTGGTGACGTTGTAAACAGTCTGGGTGAGGCGTTTGCGGTCAGCAGCGTGGAGCATGACGAGTGACTTAATGGCATCCGGCATCACCATGAACGGCAAGGTGGAGTCTGGACGGACAAAGCAGTTGTAATGTCTGTTACTCGCAGCGGCATGAATCATTTCAGGGCCGTAATCGCTGGTGCCACCAGTGGGCATTGTATCGGCGCTGATAAGGCCTGGGAAGCGTAGCGCGCGAAAGTCTACGTAAGGTCGTTCGTCAGGTGCGTAGCTAAGTTGTTTGTAGTGGCTGTTGAAGTAACGGCCAAGATTCTCGCAGTAGAGTTTGTTGATACCGTACATGGTTGTGGATTGAACATAGTCATTTTCTTTGACTTTGCCAGCTTGAGCTTTAACTTCAAGGTTGGGAATCGCATGTACCGCAATTGAACTAGGATATATGAATTTGACTGGTTTACCTGTCATTACCATCTTCATTGCACATAGCTTTAGTAAGTTCATCGTCCCATTTACATTGATGTTATGCGCGAGAACGGGGTCATGTTCGGCTTTGGTGGAAAGGATTGAAGCAAGATGGTAGACAGTGGTGATATTGTGATTTTCGAAGAGTTCTGTAAGTCCAGCCAGGTCCTGAACGTCCATTGCCAGGGGGTGGGAAACAAACGGTTGCAGTTCTTCTGAAAGCGGACGGCGGCTAAAGGCGATTATCTTCTTATGACCAACTTTCGCAAGATGCTTGATAAGCCCATGTCCAACTTCTCCATTAGCACCAGTAATCAAAATAAAATCTTCGTTCATCGAATACTCCTTTGCGAGATATGTTTAATTTTTGACAATAAAAAACAACGCGTAGAAAACATGGTGTAAAGTTTCGTTTAAATGCAAGCTATCGCGTTTGAGCTTATTATTTGTCATGTCTGAGAATAATATACCACGAAGATGACGTTTATCGTCGAATTCAAGTAAAATTAAACTCATGAAGAAATCAATGAGTATCTACCGCGTTATTATTTTGCTTGTAATAATTTCTTTCCTATTCAACTCATGCAGTTTAGTATCAAAACTTCCAACAGACGAAGCTGAAATTGCCATTTTATGTAAAAGCAAGAAAATCATCCGAATTCATGAAATTCAAGGCGTTGGCCATCGATCTCCCCTGGAAAATTCAACGATTCAGTGTGTGACCGGAATAGTAACCGCGGTAAGCGGGACAGGATTTTATCTGCAAGATTTAATTGAAGATGGCGATGACCGCAGTTCAGAAGCAATATTTGTTACCCATTCTTCTGAAAGTATGGTAAAGAAAGGCGACAGGGTGCTCGTGTATCAGGCCATGGTTAAGGAACACAAGCCAACCTTAGGTCAGTCGAATTCGCTAAGCATAACGCAATTAGTTAACCCTAAATTTGAAGTACTTAGCTCTGGACACCCCTTACCCAAAGCGGTTATTTTGGGTAAGGACGGAAGAGTTATCCCAAACCTAATTATTGAAAACGAAGTTCAAGGCTATGTAGGACATGATAAAGCGCTTTTTGACCCGGAAGAAGACGGAATGGATTTCTTTGAGAGCTTGGAAGGTATGCTTGTTGAAGTGCACAACGCTGTGGCGGTAACAAGCACAAACCGCTATAACGAGTTAACTGTGGTTGCTGATGAAGGCGTGGACGCTGGTTTGTTTGCGGATACGGGTGTGTTGGTTATTCGGGAGAATGATTACAATCCTGAACGCATTCTTTTGGATGATACTTTTATTCAGATACCAAAAATATATGTTGGTGCAAAATTCACTGAGCCGATTCGTGGGGTAATCAGCTATGACTATGGTAACTATCGACTGTTGCCTACCGAAAAGCTGGTTTATGAAAACGGGAAAATCGACCAAGCAAAAGCTGAACCACCTGGTGGAAAACCACTCTCAATCGCAACTTATAATGTTGAAAACCTGGCGGCAACTGACGAATCAGCACGATTTGAAGCGCTTGCTGAACATGTTGTAGATAGCTTATTGTCACCTGACATTTTGGTATTACAGGAAGTGCTGGACGATGATGGCGCGACTGACAGTAAGACAGTAAGCGCGGAACTGACCATTGAGAAAATTATAAAAGCTATAATGTTGAACGGTGGACCAGAGTATCACGCGATTAGCATTGACCCGGAACGAAATTCGGAAGGTGGGATAAACGGTGGAAATGGTCGTATTGTTATTCTTTATCGGCCAGATACTGGATTAAAATTCAATGATCTTGGCGAAGCTGGTGCTCGAACAGAAACTGAATTACTTGTTGAAGATGGTAGAGTTGCCTTGAGCCATAATCCTGGGCGCATTTGGCCAAATAACAGTTGTTTTCGTAATTCACGCAAGGCTCTCATTGCCCAGTTTGAATATAAGGGCGAAAACTTATTTGTGATTGGAGTGCATTTCAGTTCCAAAGGTGAAGATGGTCCTTTATATGGCGAAATTCAACCGCCACCCTTGCCATCTGAAAGCCGGCGCATCGCCCAAGCCAAAGCGGTGAATACGTTTGTAAAACAAATTTTGGAAGCAGATGATTCAGCGAATGTTGTTGTGTTAGGGGACATCAATGATTTTTACTGGACTGAAACTGTGCATTCCTTAATGGGAGAGGAACTAAAGAATTCAACATTAAGTTTGCCAGAAAGGAATAGATACTCTTATATTTATCAGGGTAACGGGCAGATGATGGACCAAATTTTCCTAAGCGCATCATCGCACCAAAAAATGCTTAGCTTGCAAGTGATACACCTAAACACGGCCGAAATTGAGATTGAAGCATTTAGTGATCATGATCCTGTGATTGTATATCTCGGTTTGGAATGAGTATTTCTTAAGCAGTATCATTATAGGAATTTTACAAACCATGCGTGAATAATTATAGAAAAACTAATTTCCCTGATGTATAATGTGGCTTGATAGAAACAGATGATAAATAAAATGAGCCAATTTGCGCTTAAGACGTTTTTATCGTGTAGAATAGATAGTGATCGTTCAAATAACTAACCTAAATTCTTAGAGGAGTGAGGTTTTAGTGGAAGTTGAAAAAGAAAAAAACGACCAAGAACATGTCGAAAGCGTCGATTGTTCAAAACTTGATGAATCTCATCAAGTAATTCCTGAAACAACAAACCCTAAGCTCAAAAAAGGGATGGCATTTCAAAAGGTAATTGACCTGGTTACAGCTTATTCCTTTATTACCCCAGCCTTTATAATCATTTTTCTGTTTGGGCTTTTCCCGATTGGCTATGCCTTTTATATGTCTCTTATCAATTGGAATGTGCGTAAAGGCGCTTTTGTAGGGTTGAGAAATTATCTCGAAATATTTGGTTCCTGGACTAATTTCCTTTGGGTATTGGGGGGCGTTGCCATCCTTTTTGTTGGCTTTTTTGTCCAGAACAAAATGGAGAAAGCGAGTAACAAATACAGTAAGTACAGTTGGTGGGTGTTTCTAGCGATTGCTGTCGTTTCTGGCATTGTCTTCTCAAAAGGTTGGAACGCGATGATGGAAACTGGCGATAAATCGTTTCTGCAATCCTTGGTCAACACGTTATATTATGCTTTGGGAACTGTTCCAACTCAGATTATTATTGGGCTAGTAATAGCCTATCTTCTGTATCAGGATATAAAATTTAAAGAAGGTTTTCGTCTGCTCTACTTCTTACCTTATATTACCCCTGCGGTAACAACAGCTGTTGTATTCCGGATTATCTTTAATCGTGAGCCATATTCCATTGCTAATCGTTTTATTGGTCTTTTCGGCATTGATCCACTCAAATGGCGCTTTGAAAGTAAACCGATTATGCAACTCTTAGGTTTGAACATAGAAGGTTTTTGGGCAGGACCAAGTTTGGCATTGATTGTCATTATGATTTTTGGTGTTTGGACGTTTGTTGGATACAACGTGGTCATTTTCCTAAGTGGATTGGGGAATATTCCCAAAGAGGTTTACGAGGCTGCTGAAATTGACGGTGCGACAAAGTGGCAGCTATTCACCAATATTACAATCCCATACCTCTCACCGATTACTTTTTATCTCACGATGATTTCGTTGATTGGTACATTTAAGGCATTCAACCATATCTATGTGCTAAAAATTCCATCAGCGGGTGATTCGGTCGTGACTGCCAGCGTATACATTTTTGAGCGGTTCTATCAATTTACACAGTTTGGACGTGCAACAGCAATGTCAATGGTGTTGTTCCTTATCATTCTGTGTTTAACCTTCATCCAAAACAAACTTATGGCAGAAAGGGTCTTCTATGGCTAATCAAGATGTCCTAAAACAACACATTGGAACAATCAAAAAGACTAACCCTGTGCTAAAAGTAATAGGCAAAATCTTCATTTATGTTGTATTAATTATCGGCGCGATAATTAGCTTGTTCCCTTTCTTTTGGATGGTTTCTCAGTCTTTGATGACACTGGGTGAAACACTACAAGTTCGGTGGTTACCAGCTGTGCCACAGTGGCACAATTACGCTGAAGCTTGGAATCGTGCGAGGTTTGGTGATTACTTTCTAAACAGCACCTGGGTAACGTTGGGAACGATTATAGGAATATTGATAACATCCATACTTGCTGCCTATGCGTTCGCAAGAATAGAATTTCCTGGTCGAAACTTATTTTTTACTCTGTTCTTAGCAACCATGATGGTTCCAGAATCAGTAACGCTCATTCCAAACTTGTTCATGGTTCGTGGGAAAATTATCCCATGGGGAAACTGGAACGATACGTTTTGGGTCTTAACAGTCCCATTTATGGCGAATGCTTTTAGTATTTTCTTGTTAAGGCAATTTTTCCAGCAAGTCCCAAATGAATTATGGGACGCTGCCCGCATTGATGGGGCGGGACATATGCGATTTTTAACGCAAATTGTTTTACCAATCAGCACTGCACCAATCGTAACGGTCATTTTGTTCGCTTTTACAGGTGCCTGGAACGCATTTTCGTGGCCACTTATTGTAACCGGAAGAAAATGGCGCACATTGATGGTTGGATTGTATAACTTTGTATCGGAAGCAGGAACTGAAACCCAACTGCTTATGGCAGGCGCGGTAATCAGTTTAATTCCGATTTTGATTCTCTATATCTTTACTCAGAAACAATTCACTCAGGGAATTGCAACCACTGGGCTTAAAGGATAGAGTATAATAGTCAACAGACGGGCAAAACTTAGCCTGTTTGCAAATTTTCAACGTTCAAACGGAGGTTCTGAATTAAATGAGAAGAAAAGTATTTATCTTAGCAGCGATGATGCTCATCGCGTCTTTCGTCCTGAGTGCCTGTGGCATCGGTGGCGGAACAAGCAAAACAGAAAAGATTGACTGGAGCGAGATTACTCCCGCTACCGACATTGTTTTCTGGCACAACCACAGTGGCGATCGCGAACTTGTTTTAAACAAGATTGTCGATGACTTCAACAAAACCAATGAATATGGTATTACTGTTCACGCCGAAGTTGCTGGTCGTTACTCAGAAATTTACACCAAGATGATGACTGTCTTGAATACACCTGATGTACCGGATATCGTTGTTGGTTATCAAAACCAAGTTGCTATGTACCAACTTGCTGATGCCATTTTCGATATGAACACCATCATCAATGACCCAACATTCGGTCTTAGCAAAGCGGACCAGAAAGACTACATGGAAGCTTTCTTTGCTCAGGATGTCTACTCCTTGTATGACAACCAACGCTTAGGTATTCCACCCAACCGCTCAATGGAAGTTATGTATTACAACCTTTCCTGGCTTAAGGAAATGGGCTACGATGCTGCACCCAAGACCCCAGAAGAATTTAAAGAAATGGCTTGTAAAGCTGTTAATCAACCCTTCTCCAAGGGAACTGGCGATGCAGAACCTATTGGTATGGCAATGCGCTATGACGCTTCAAATATGGCCAGCTGGGTCTTTGCATTCGGTGGTGATATTTACAACGCCAAAACAAACCAATTTACCTTCGACAGCAAAGAAGCTATTGCTGCGATGACATTCCTGCAAAGCCTCGCCAAAGATGGTTGTGTGCGCATCGTTGATGGCTACAATGATCAGGTTCAATTTGGTGCTGGTAAATCCCTCTTCACTGTCGCATCAAGCTCTGGTTTGGGTGTTTATTATCCCCAGGCAATCGCAGAAGGCGTTGGCGAAATGGAATGGAATGTGGGTCCTGTTCCCAACACTGGCAAGATTAAACAAAACATCTATGGCGCCAGCGTTAGCATTCCCAAATCAACCCCCGAACGCGAACTTGCAGCCTGGATCTTCTTGAAATACTACACCAGCCCTGATGTTCAGGTTTATTGGGCCCAAGAAACCCAATACTTCCCTGTACGCAAGAGCGTTGCCGATCAAATGACTGATTTCTTTGAGACCTATCCCCCCTACAAGACTGCTTGGGAATTAATTCAATATGGTGCTTTTGAACCCGCAGTTCCTGGCTACGATCCTATCCGAACGGAAATGAACAATGCCATGGCTGCCATCATTGAAGACCCAACAAGTGATGTTACTGCAATCATGACCGCTTTGAATGAAACTGCAAATGCAATCCTTGCTGAGCAGCTGGAACAACTTGCTCCTGCAGAACAATAAAAATTTTGAATAATCACTAAAAAAATCCCCTCAGAACGAGGGGATTTTTGTTTTGTCTGATAATGTTGTATAATAGCCGAGCAAGGGGATGCCAGGTCTCGACGGGAGAGGCTGGTTCCGGATTGCGAGCCGAGAGGTGCCGAACTCGTAAAATCAGTACAAAACAATAAGTGCCAATCGCACATCCTACGCTACCCTTCCCCTCGCTGCATAAGCGAGAACCAAAGGTGGCTGATCTCCAGAGATGAGATCACGTCTCCCGAGACCGTTTATCTGACCGGTCGCGGTAAAGATGTCATAAAAGTCAGATTGCTGATTATCTTTCCGTGAGATAATCCTAAGAGGGCTTTCGGGTCCAAGCGGATCGTCTGATGTTTATTCTGTTAGTTAGATTGCATCAGGTTAAATGAAATAGCTAACTACGCTCGTAGAGATTCGAGAGTCTAATCTTTCGGACGCGGGTTCGACTCCCGCCATCTCCACAAAACGGAAGCCACCAAACAATTTAGCATTGATGGTGGCTTTTTGTTAAAACAAAATGGGTTAAATTAAATGTAAAATAAAGGTTTGTTGCTAATAATTAGGAAATGAATATGCAAAATATTAATTCAGGTGACTAGATATGAAAATATTATATGTCGAGGATGAGAAATACATGGCATTAGCTGTAACACAGGTGCTTAAGAAGAATAACTACACTGTGGATTTGGCTTATGATGGCGAAAACGGTCTGGATCTCGCATTATATGGAAATTACGACATCATTATTCTTGATATTATGCTGCCAAAAATAAATGGAATATCTATACTGAAACAAATTCGCGAAGAGGGGGTTGAAACACCCGTCATATTATTAACTGCAAAAGGTGAAACAGAAGATAAAGTCATCGGATTAGACAGTGGCGCAGACGATTATTTATCAAAACCATTCGAAACAGAAGAACTTTTGGCACGATTGCGTGCTTTAGGGCGTCGAAAAGGTCAGCTTATGACAGGGAGTGTTATCAGTTATGGCGATATTGAGTTTAATTACAATACGCTTGATTTATGTGGAAATGGGAAAGAGTTTCATTTGACTTTGAAGGAAAGTCAAATCTTGGAATTGCTTTTAGAGAATAAGGGACGCGTTATTACAAAAAGCTCAATAATAGAAAAGTTGTGGGGTTGGGACACTGAAGCAGTTGATACGCATGTACATGTACAAATCGCCTTTCTACGAAAAAAATTGAAATTGATTTCATCCATCGTTAGAATTAAAACAATATATGGGGCTGGATACATGCTGACTTTAAGCGAAGGGGATGATGGAAATGTTTAAAAAACTTAGAAATCGCATGTTACTTTTCAATATGATTAGCATTTCTGTTGTCATTTTATTAGCATTATCTTTTATTTATTTCGTAACGTATAGCAATATAGAACGGGAACATAATCGGGAACTGCAAGTGATGATAAACATGCCTTTCGTACCCGAAAATCCATTTACTGGAGATATGAATATTTTCATTCCTGCACCTGAACGTTTCAGCCCGGGATATCGCGTTTCTTTTGTAATGTTAGTCCAAAATGAGAATATTGAATTTGTAAACAGTTATCTCGACTTTGAGGATAGTGTTTACATTGAAGCACTTGAAAAAACTGGTTCAAAATCTACTGGGAAAATTACACTTGAAGGAAGAAAATGGGCATATTTAAAATCAGACTTTCCGTTAGATGGATTTCAGCATCAAAAGATTGCTTTTCTGGATGTAACGAATAATACGAATACAATTAGAACTCTGTTATTAACACTTGCAATTACAGGATTGTTAGTTTTACTCGTCATTTTATTTTTTAGTTATCGTTTTGCTGACAAAGCAGTTCAGCCAATTGAAGATAGTTACAATAAACAAAGACAATTTGTTGCTGATGCCTCTCATGAATTTAAAACGCCTCTTGCTGTAATAAGCGCGAATATTGATGCAATACAATCAAGCCCTCGCGAAACTGTTGAAAGTCAAAAGGAGTGGTTCGGATATATTCGTGCTGAATTAAAACGTTCAACAAAATTAGTGGATGATTTACTCTACTTAGCTAAAGCGGAAATTGTAGAATATGATCACGATACACCATTTAACCTTAGTCAAGCATGCGAGACTGCATGTGCATCTATGGAAGCTGTACTTTATGAGAATGAAATCCAAATGGAAACCAATATTGATGAGGATGTATTCATTCCAGGTGATAGCGAGAAAATTACACAAGTCCTTTATATCTTATTGGATAACGCTGGAAAGTACGCTTCAAATAATGGTAAGGTATGGTTTTCACTTTCAAAAGAAAGAGGGAAAGCTGTAATACGGGTCATTAATACAGGAAAACGTATTCCTTCGGACGAAATGAAGAATATATTTGAGAGATTCTATCGCCCTGATGCTTCCAGATCCCATGAGACGGGCGGTTTTGGTTTAGGTTTATCCATTGCAAAAACAATAGTAGACAGATCTGATGGGGACATATTTGTTGACAGCAACGATGAAACGACTACTTTTACAGTAAGACTAAAAATAGCATAAGTTCCAACTCTTTTGAATATTGTTTCACAAGAATAATAATTCTTTACATGAAACAAAAAATCGCCTGACGTATTAAAAGAATATTAAAGAATTGCAAACTACAATCTCCATTAATACGAGTTAAAGGAGATGAAATGCAAATCCAACCCAGACACGAATATAAACATCGCATAAATAACATGGATTATTTTCTTTTAAGGGGACGTTTAGAAGCAATAATGCAAAGAGATATCCATTCTGATAAGAACGGTGAATATATTGTCAGGAGTTTATATTTCGATACACCTAAAGATAAAGCTTTACGCGAAAAGATTAATGGGATAAATAGACGCGAAAAATTCCGACTAAGACGTTACATTGGAACAAAAGATTATTATCTGCTTGAAAAAAAGAGTAAAAAGAATGGTCTTTGTTATAAACAATCATGCCGACTCACACGTGAAGAAATTGAGTTTATTCAAAAAAATGATTTTGACTGGATGGCGTTCGATAAGCGTGATTTAGTTCAAGAACTTTACGCCAAAACCAAGTACGAACAACTTCGACCAAAAACGATTGTTGAATATATACGAGAACCATTTACTTATTCAGTCGGGAATGTTCGTGTGACATTTGACAGAGATATCAGAACAGGTCTCTTTTCTACTGGATTCCTATCCGATGAATTGCCATTACTTAAAACGGAAGCTGGATTAGTTATCCTGGAAGTGAAGTATGACCAGTTCATTCCTGACCATATTGTTATGCTCTTGCAATTGGATGGTCGCAGGGCGTCTGCGTGTTCAAAGTATGCGATGTGTCGCATATATGGCTAATTATTTTAAAAAACATAAAAAGGAAAAAAGAAAATGACATTCGACGATATTTTTAAATCAAGCTTTTTAGAAAACTTTACAAGTGTCAGCATATTAGACATGGTACTTGCACTCGCATTGGCTTTTGGAATCGGCATATACATCTTTCTTGTTTATAAGAAAACATTTAAAGGTGTTATGTATTCCTCAAGTTTTGGAGTAACTTTAATCGCACTTACGATGATTACTACGCTTGTCATTCTTGCCGTTACAAGTAATGTAGTTTTATCGTTAGGAATGGTTGGAGCTTTGTCCATAGTGCGCTTTAGAACAGCGATAAAAGAACCTCTTGATATTGCGTTTCTGTTTTGGGCTATTGCTGTCGGAATTGTACTTGCCGCAGGGATGATACCTCTTGCTGTATTCGGTAGCATAGTGATTGGTCTGATGTTAATCGTTTTTGTAAATAGAAAAACACATGACAACCCGTATATCGTTGCTATCAACTGTGATAACGATGATGTTGAAAGTAAGGTTCTAGATACACTTGAGAATAATGTGAAAAAGTACGTTATTAAAAGTAAAACTGTCAAAGTAAATGAAACAGAAATTCATTGTGAAGTACGCTTGAAATCGGGCAATACAGCTTTTATAAATGAATTATCGCAAATTCCCGGCGTTTCTAACGTCGTATTAGTGAGTTATAACGGCGATTACATGGGATAATCTTATGTCAAAACATAAATATACGACTGCAATTTGTGTTGTTATCACAATAGTCACAGTTTTAATTACAGCGATTTTTGGTGTCAGTTCTAGTTTTGGCATGCAGAAAGTACAGTATCAACCTGCATATGAGAATAAACTATTTGATACAAGCAAAGTACATACCATTAATATCATAGTCAAAGAATCTGATTGGGAAAATTTGCTTGATAACGCACTTGCAAAAGAATATATCCCTTGTTCTGTTGTTATCGATGGAGAAACAGTAAAAAATGTCGGTATTCGAACCAAAGGAAATTCGACCCTGGCAAGTATAGCAAGTTCCACATCCAACCGTTATAGTTTTAAGGTTGAATTTGACCATTATGAAAAAGGTCAAAACTATTTAGGATTAGATAAACTTTCACTCAATAATATAGCTCAGGACAATACTTACATGAAAGATTATGTAAGTTATCAAATGATGAACATGATGGGTGTGGATTCCCCGCTATCAAGTTTTATATGGGTTACCATAAATGGAGAGGATTGGGGTTTATATTTAGCGGTGGAAGGTGTCGAAGAGGCTTTCTCTAAACGGGTGTATGGCAATCAAAAAGCTCAAATATATAAACCTGATAGCATGGATATTGTTGGAAAGCAACAGTCTAATGAAGAAAAAAATGATTTCAGAGAAAATCAGATACCAAACTTTTTAGATGGAAGCCAAATTCCTGACTTTGGCAATATGCCACAAGGAAACACTTTCCCTGGAAACATTCCCCCGAATTTTGGAAACGGTGAAATCCCTGAATTTCCTAGTTTTGGTGATGGTTTTAATACGCAGATGGAAAATATGCCAAAAATTGGCAATATACCTGAACAGGATAGACGAGTACCTGAAGGTGAAAATTTTCAAAATATACCATTTTTAGAAAACAATGATAGACAATTTTTGCAAATCCCAAATATAAGCGGTCGTGGATTTGGCAATACTGCAACTTCGCTTATTTATACAGATGATAATCCTGAAAGTTACGCTGCTATCTTTGATAAAGCAATAACAAAAGTCTCAAAAGCTGACAAAAAGCGTCTCATTTCATCTATAAAGCAACTAAACGAAAACGAAAATATTGAAAATGTTGTTGATGTTGATGAAGTCATTCGCTATTTTGTTGTACATAACTTTGTTCTTAATGGCGACAGCTATACTGGAAGTATGGTTCATAATTACTATCTTTCTGAAATTGACGGCATGCTCTCTATGATTGCCTGGGATTATAACCTGGCATTTGGCGCGTTTGGCATGGGGGGTGGCATGGATAGCGGTAATTTTACTTTTGGTGGTGAAACGAATACTTTGATTGATAACGCCACAAGGCTTGTTAATTATCCAATAGACTCACCTCTATTATCTGGAAAGATTGAAGACAGACCGATGCTCGCATGGATATTTAACAACGAGAAATACTTAGAACAATATCACGAAGTATTTGCAGAGTTTATGAAATTCTTTAATGACGGAAGATTTGTAGAAATGTATGATAATGCGATATCACTTATTTCCCCTTACGTTAAAAAAGACCCTACTGCCTTTGTGAATTATGAAGATTTTGAAATAGCACAAGAAACACTAAAACGTTTTTGCTTACTTCGTGCGGAAAGTATTAGTGGACAATTGGAAGGGGCAATAGCCTCAACTGGCTCAGAACAAACGGCAAATGGTTATGCAGGGTTCATTGATGCATCGGATATTGATATGGGCAATATGGGTTCAAATATGATGGGATTTGATAGAGGACAAGGTAATCGTTTTTCTCCGTTTCCCACAGAACCACAAACTAATAATTTTAAAGGTTTTGATTTAGATAATACTGAAATGCCTTCTAATGATAAAGAAAGTGATTTAACTACAGAAAGACAAACTCCGTCTAACATATCACCAAATATCTCATCAACAGGGAAAAATAAAAGTTCAAAATATGTAGTACTGGCAAAAGAATTGCCAGTACTAATAGCTTGCATCGTTGTATTGATCTTGGGAATATTATTTGCTAACAAGAAAACATTTTGATTCTATAATAATGCCGGAATGAAAAAAAACCTAATGTCCGATTGTTATAAAATTAAAGCATATTCATCAATTCCTGTTCGCTTATGGTTTGGATACCAAGTTCTAAAGCTTTAGTCAATTTGGAACCAGGGTTTTCGCCTAAGAGCAAATAGTTTGTGTTCTTGCTTACCGATCCGGTTGTTTTGCCACCGTTGGATTCAATGAGTTGTTTGGCTTCATCGCGGCTCATGTTGGGTAGGGTTCCAGTAATGACAAAGATAAGACCTTCCAAAGGTTTGGGGCTTTCAGTTTTGGCTTGCTCTTGAATGACTGGCCAGACCCCATAGCTTTTAAGGCGTTGGAGTGTGGCTTGATTTTGCGTTTGACTGAACCAATGAACTATCGATTCAGCAGTGTTTGGGCCGATGCCTGGGATGCTTTGCAGGTCATCAGGGCTGGCTTGAGGCAAGGCGTCCAGGCTTTTGAAGTGCCTTGCCAAATCGCCGGCGCTAACTTCGCCAATGCCATGAATACTAAGTCCGATGATAAGGCGTTGCAAGGATTGCGATTTAGATGCTTCAATGGCATTTAACAGGTTGCTGGCTTTCAATTCGCCAAATTTATCGAGTTTCAAAAGCTCATCTTTTCGCAATATATATAAATCAGCAATAGATTTTAAAAGACCTGCTTCTGTAAGCTGAACGACAATTTTCTCTCCAAGTCCGGCGATATCCATTGCAGTACGCGAGGCGTAGTTTTCGATAGTGCGGTTGAGTTGGGCAGGGCAGTTGACGTTTTCACAATACCAGGCGACTGCTTCAGAATCTTTTATTAAAGCTGTACCACAACTTGGACAGGTAGTTGGCGGAATATATGGCATCTGGCTGCCATCGCGTTTTTCAGGAATGGACGCGATGATATAGGGAATGACCTCACCCGCGCGCTTGAGTAAAACTCTGTCGCCAATGCGAATATCTTTATCAGCGATGAAATCAAAGTTGTGTAAGGTGGCTTGTTTTACAACGACACCGCCAACCATCACAGGCTCTAAAATCGCTAATGGCGTAATGACACCAGTACGCCCAACGTTATTTTGGATATCCAACAAACTTGTTTCAACGACTTCGCCAGGGTATTTAAAAGCCACCGCACCGCGGGCATCTTTGCCAATAACCCCAAGGCGATTGTAAAGAGTTTGATTGTTGATTTTGATGACAATACCATCTGCCTCAAAGGGCCAGTTATGGCGTGCCTCAGCTTGTGCTTCACAAATAGAAATAGCGTCTTGAATGTTATCGGTATGCCAACGAAGAGAATCACAAGGTAAACCAAGGTCTTTAATGTAGTCAAGAATGCCTTCTTGCGTATCTGGAATGGTGTCCGAAGCATGCAGAATTTGATAAACAAAGAGTTTTAATGGGCGACTAGCGGTTATTGCGGGGTCCAGTTGACGTAATGAACCTGCTGCTGTGTTGCGTGGGTTTAAATAGGTTTTTTCGCCTTTTGCTTCAAGTTCAGCATTAAGCTTTGTGAAATCCTCTTTCAGGATGAGTGCTTCTCCACGGAAAACAATTTCCTGGGGCACATCAATGCCAGGTTTTACAGGAATGCGCAACGGCAAGCTTGGAATGGTGCGTAAATTCGCAGTGATATCTTCACCCACAAGCCCATCACCACGGGTAGCTCCCAGGGTGAAGACGCCATCGTGATAATGCAAGACAACGGTGAGTCCGTCAAGTTTGGGCTCTAAAACGAAATCAGCCTTTTCAAGCTCTGGTTCCAGACGGAGTAAACGGTTGTACCAGTCCAGTGTCTCCTGTGGACCAAAAGCGTTGGTCAGGCTAAGAACCTGCGTTGGATGATTGACCTTTTGAAAGCGTTCGGATGGCTTTGCACCAACTTTTTGGGTTGGTGAGTCTGGGGTTATCAACTCGGGGTGGTTGCGTTCAATTTCCTTCAGTCGGTTGAAAAGCTGGTCATATTCATAGTCGGAAATTTCTGGCTGGTCTAAGGTGTTGTAAAGATAATTATGGTAATTTATCTTTTCACGGAGTTCTTTTAATTCTTCCAAAAGGTTTGGGTGAGGTTGGTCGAAAGGTAGTTGGTTCATGTTTACTCCAGGGTGTTTCACTTGCCTTAAAAGAAAATGTCCCCGGTGGGAATCGAACCCACATGACTGGCTTCGGAGGCCAGTGCCTTATCCGTTAGGCCACGGGAACGCAAAGAACGATTATACACAAAATCAGGGTGCATCGCTATTTTAATTTATCAATCATGACCGGAAACTGCTCAACGAGCTCTGGTCTGATCTTTAGGCTGAATTGATGCTTGTCTTCTTCCGTACGCGGAATGATATGCATATGGAAGTGGAATACGCTTTGGAGTGTCAAGGGGCCGGCGTTATGAAAGAGTTGAAGATTATCAAGCCCTAATTTGTCTGAATATAACCGGGCTATTGCCTTGGTTGTTTTCATCACATCCAAATAGAGATTTTCTGGAATGTCATAGATATTTTCGTAGTGGGCTTTTGGAACGACTAAGGTGTGATAGCGCGCGATGGGCTGAACGTCAAGGAAAGCGTAGGTCGTTTCGTCTTCATAAACTTTCCATGATGGGATTTCGCCATTAATAATTTTACAAAAAATGCAGTCTTTCATGTTTTACTCCTCAAAAATAAGTTTTGTTCTTTCAATGATAACATCAGCTGGGTCAATGTCTAAAAGTTTTAAGAGTTCATCAGGGCGTCCGTTACTTGTAGCGCTGGAATCCATTTGTAAATGGAGAACAGTAGAACCGTCTTTAGAAAACAACGCCCATTCTTTTATCATCGGTCTAATATCGACTGTTTTACTGCGCCGTTCAACTGGAATGGTTTCACTCGCTAAAAGATGGCTAAGCTTGGCTTTGATATCGCTTTGCGCATAGGTGTCAGGAAGTGTGATGGAATATTCGCTCAAATGAACGCTGGCTTGAAGACTGGGCGCTTTATTGGGGATTTCTTGAATGTCTAAAATTTGCAAATCTTTGGGTAATGCAGCCTGGAGTTTTTCGCGTATTTCTTGCAAATCAACAGGCGCATTTAGCCAGAAATCGAGAACTTCAGCGCTGCTGATAAAGCCTAGTGGCAAAGCTGAAGCGATATTAATTCGGATTTTTGGCGAAAAGCCCTGAGTGTAGCGCAGGGGCAGACCCGTGCGATTAAGCGCGCGTTCAAACAAGCGTTGTAAATCGAGATGACCGATAAAGCGCAGGTTTTCTAGCTTCGCAAATTTTATGCGTACTCTGAATGGTGTAATAGGGTTCATGGACACCCCCAGTATACTTCCTGCTCGTTTGGGCGGATGTCAGAAAAACAATCTAAGATACCACAAACATGACAGCCTTTTCGGCAGTCAGTGCGTGTTTTGCCACTTTGACTCATTTCGTATTCTTCCAGTAAGAATTCTTTTGAAACACCCGTTGAGATATGGTCCCAGGGGAATATTTCATCTGATTCGCGCTGGCGGTTTATATAGAAACCTGGGTCTATGCCAGATTCTTCAAAGGCTTGGTACCAGTATTCCTTTTTGAAACCCTCATCCCAGGCGTCAAACTTGGCACCATTTTGCCAGGCACGTTCAATAACCTGCCCTAACCGTCTGTCACCACGCGATAGCCAGGCTTCAAGTAGGGTGGAGTCGGGGCGGTTGTAAGACAGCTTGATTTTGGACTGGCGCATGCCTTCACGCAAGAAGTCAAGTTTGTCTTGAACGCTTTCGGGGTCTTCGGAGTTAGCCCACTGAAAAGGCGTGTGGGGTTTGGGGATAAATGTGCCGATGCTGACGTGGACCCGTATGCGATTGCCATGCCTACGCTTACCTAATTGTTGTACTTTGCGGGCAGTGTCGAGAATGGCTTCAACATCTTCCATGCGCTCGCAAGGCAGACCTATCATGTAATACATCTTTAGATTCAGCCAACCGTGGTCGAAAATGGTTTCAACAGTTTCAAATAAGATTTCATCAGCCAAAGGCTTGTAAATGACGGCGCGCATACGGTCAGTGGCAGCTTCTGGCGCGATTGTAAACCCACCACCAGGTCGCAATTCTTTCAGTTCATCCATGAGATCGACAGAGAAGGATTCAATGCGCAGGGATGGCAGACTGACACTCAAACGACGGGTTTTGTTTTGTTCATAAACAGCTTTCGTGATGTCTAAAATCTGGGTATGGTCAGAAGAAGACAATGAAAGCAGGCTAAGTTCTTCATATCCAGTAGCTTTTACGCCAAGATCAATGGCTTCAAGAATATCTTTGGGGTTTCGTTGTCTTACTGGGCGGTTGACAATACCAGCATGGCAAAAACGACAGCCACGGGTGCAACCACGCATAATTTCAACGGCGATGCGATCATGCACAATTTGAATATTCGGCACGATTTGTTTCTTGATGGGCGCTGGCAAGGCTGGCGAAATGCGTTTCAGGACAGTTTTTGGTATGTCTTCTGTGATTGGTTGAACTTTATTTATACGCCCATCATCAAAATATTTGACTTCGTACAGAGAAGGCACATAAACACCATTTATTTTCGCTAGGTCCTTTAATAATACGATTTTGTTTTGGTTTTTGGATTTCCATTCCTGGTAAGCATGGATAATTTCAAAAATGACCTCTTCACCATCACCGATGGCAAACGCATCAATGAAATCTGCCATGGGCTCTGGATTGAAACAGGCTTGTCCGCCTGCGATGACCAGGGGATGATGGGCTTCTCTTTGTTCTGACCTTAGTGGAATACCCGATAAATCCAAGAGATTTAACACGTTGGTGTAGATGGATTCGTATGGAAGGGTAATGCCAAGGATATCAAAGTCTTTTATAGGCGTTTTGGATTCGAGGGAAAACAAAGGGATGTGATGCTCCCGTAAAGCATCTTCCATATCATGCCAGGGTGAAAAAACCCGTTCTGCCAAAACATTAGGATGGTCATTAATGAGTTCGTATAAAATACTTAGTCCAAGGTTGGCCTGACCAAGGTCGTAGATGTCTGGAAAAGCCAGGGCAACGCGGGTTTCGACAGACTGCCAGTCTTTTAAGACCATGTTGTGTTCACCACCGACATAACGGCCGGGCTTTTCAACATGGTACAAAATTTTTTCTAACAACTTTTTATCAATAAGTGTCACAAGTAATCCTTATTAGTTATAGCGTTCAACTTGATAATCATAAAGTTCAATATCGCCACGATGATAATCTATAAATGATAAAAGTTGGTCTAAATCGCGGTTTAAGGCTGAGTTATTGATACTCAACTTAGCGATAGTTATTTCAGATTCCTGATGTTGATTTAAGAAATCAGATTCAATAACTGAAATGTTCTCTTTCTTGAGTTTGGCAAGAAATGACGCCATCCGCGACCGTTTTTCTTTAAGACTTGAACAACCTTGCAGACGAAACTTTAGTGTGAGAATAAAAAGGGGTGGCATATTGTTTAACTTCCCGCCACACGAACTGGGTTAACCAGGTTGCCGATACCAGTAATATTTACGGTTACAACATCGCCCGCTTCCAGGGTGCTGCTGCCATTAGGCGTACCGGTAAGGACGATATCCCCTGGCATGAGAGTCATGACTGAACTGATAAACATTAAAAGCCGGTCAATCGTAAAGTGCATATCTCGCGTTGATGCCATTTGGCGCATGGTTGAATTGACGTTACAGGAAATAATAGCATCAGATGGGTCAAATTCAGTCTCAATCCAAGGGCCAAGTGGGCAGAAAGTGTCAAAACCCTTGGCACGGCTGGAGTGTCCGTCACGGATTTCCAGGTCACGGGCGGTAACATCATTGGCAATGGTGTAACCGAAAATGGCATCTTGCACATCTTCCTGTCTAAGCCAGCGCGCTTTTTTAGCAATGACAACCGCTAATTCTGCTTCATGTTCAACCCGTTGCGATTGTGGAGGAAGTAAAATTGGCTCACCGCTGGAAATTACAGATGAACTGGGTTTGAAGGAAAAAATAGGATAATCTGGCGGGGGAGTTAATTCTTTTTCAGACTTATATGCAAAGTTATGCGCGACGACGATAATTTTACTGGGTTCGCAAGGGGCAAGGAGTTTTACTTCATTGAGTTTTTGCTTGGCTTCAAAGCGTCGATACTCGCCAAAAGGGTTACCTTGGATGGTTCCGATGCGGTCTTCATCAATCCAACCATATTGAATGGTCTTATCTTGTGAAATAAATCTTGCAATTCTCATTTTGATGTATAATAGATCTTCCCGGGCGGATAGCTCAGTTGGTTAGAGCGTTTCTTTTACACAGAAGAGGTCGCAGGTTCGAGTCCTGTTCTGCCCATTTTTTCTCTGCAAATTATACCAAGTTTGCATCATCCCTGTTTGTATTCCAGTAATCTTCAAGGTCAGTAAAAGCGCTTTCTTCAAGGTATTCATACGTGGCTGGTGCAATGCCACGGTTGCAATGGGAACGGTATTCGCAGATTTTACACTGACGGGTATTGGCAGTTTTGAAAAAGTCCGTTTTTTCCAGGGAAACTATTTCATCGCAAAGACTTTTGAAATATTGGGCGTTTCGCTTGAGTTCTTGAGATGAAAAAGAAAAAACGAATGGTGCATCAGGCGCAATAATTTCCCAAATAATCAGTCGGATAGGTAGGTCAGTCTGATAAGCTTCAGAAAGGACAACCGGATAAAGTCGGGTTTGGATATCATCTATTAATCTTTCCCGATTAGGGACTTTGTTAGATGATTTCCAGTCGTAAATCGTGTATTGTCCACTTTCAAATTGTAATAGGTCATATTTAACGATGAAGTTTTTATCATCTACACACGTTGTTATGGTTTTCTCTGATTCAAGCTTTCCTTGAAGTTGCGCGTAGGGGCTGGCCAGAAAAGTTTGGAACCAAACTAAAACGCGACTGTCAGGGTCATTTTCAGCCATTCGGATAAGTAATTCGGGGTTGAAACCGATAAAGTATTGATGCAGAAGCTGATGAAAGCGGATACCCGCATTACGGTCTTCTTCAAAACGCAAATCGTCTATGGTCGTCTGGGCTGGCCAGGCAAGTTTCTGAATATAGCGCAAGTAAAACTTATAGCGACAATTCAAATAAGTATGCAGATTGCTTTGTGAAAAGACAAAATTATGGGGTACTTGTGTTTTCATCTGTTAAAAACTTCCTTAATTCCCGACTTGCCAAGGCTTCATCTTGTTTAAGAAACCTTCCTGTATTGTAACTAGCTGTAATTGATTTCTTAGCGCGCGTAATACCGACATATAAAAGGCGGATACGTTCGCGGGAAACATCGTTTCTGTCAATAATTGTGGCAAGGCCTGGCTCATATGCGGGCGCGTTAGGGTTGATGATCGCTTCCAGTTCCATTTTTATTTCTGCCTGGCGGTTTTTAGGTTCGACGAAGATATCCCGTTCTGAAAGAAAATAATCATCAGGGCTGGCGGATGGAAAATCAAAATTGTTGAGAGAACTTAAATAGACTTTATCCCATTCCAAACCTTTTGCCTTGTGATATGTGGCCACAACGACTTTGCCTTTATGTAAGTCGGGGTTAAAACCATCTTCAGCTTCGTTAAAACTGAGAAAGGTTTTGGTATTGTTGGCGATATCTTTTATTTCAGACAAAACGTTGTTAATACTCCATTCGGGTTGGTCCTGCAAAATTTGACGAACCAGTTGGGATATCTTATGAACTGTGGCAAGTTCTATGGGGTCTAGCATAAGGTCTTGCGCGATGGTGATAATGGTTTGGTCCAGGGGCAATATGGTAGCCTGATGCCATTTTCTTAGCTTGAAAATAAAGCGTGTAAGAAAATCATGTGCCAGTTCTTCTTCAAGCATATCTTCAAAAACGATGGGCTGGTCAAAGTTTTCTTTGTATATCAAGTATTCAAGATGGTCGGTGTTTTGAATGTAACGCATACACTTTTCAACAACCAGCCAACTTTCTTCGTCATCTTGGTAATGCCGGTAGAAAACTTTGAAAGCCTGTGCCAAAGCGTTTGTATCGGTAGGGTTTACAAGTGCCCGAAGAATGAAAAAGATAGATCCTGCTGATTTGCGCGTATTGATGGGGTTTTTCATTAAGGCTTGTTCAACAGGTATTTCAGCCTTCGTTAATGCGCCTGCAAGCCGGCCGACACGGTCGTTGCTAAGGGCTAATACTGCTACGGTATCTTCAGGATGTTCTTCAAGCCAGGCTTTTACGTCTTCAATGATGAAATCCATTTCTTCCTGGGTGTTGAAACGTTGCGTGTTGAAATAAACCGAAGGGGTAGCGCATTTTGGATTTTGTTGTGGGTCGTCGGGTTTGGTTAACTCAATCAGCGGATGGCTCAGCGCATTGCGCAGATAAGGGTTAGGATGATGATGTTGAGTCCATTCATTCAAGTTATTGGCAAGGGCGATGATGGCAGGGCAGGAACGACCTGACTCGGGCAGGGTTTCACTGCGTACATCAGGGCGTGCAGTAAAGTTTCTGAGTAATTGCGGGTTGGCAGTTGTGAAGCTTTCATTGATGGCCTGATTAGGGTCACCAACACGCACCCAGTTTTGATGCGTTTTAGTAAGTAAGCCCAAAATGGCTTCCTGCACAAGACTCGAATCCTGGGCTTCGTCTTCAAGGATGTATGGCCAGCGATATTGCAGGGATTTTAGCAAGTCAGCATCATTGTTCAGGCTTAGCCAGGCAAGGCGGATTAAATCGTCAAAATCGACCGCGCCACGGTAATTAAGGGCGGCTTGGTAGGAACGGAAGATTTCCTGGCAAATCAAAAGCAGTGATGTGGGCGATTCGGTTTTGTTGATATGCGTTTGAAGCTCTTCAACCGACAGGAGATGGTCTTTGGCCGTTTTGATATAAACTGTCACGATGCGGTGTAATTCAGTAAGGAGTTCTTTTTCAATCTTTGCATCATTGTTTCTGCATCGGTAACTATCAGAGACTAATTTGTCAAAGATTTCTAGTTTTTGCATCATCTGATTGCGAATTAGGTCTTGCAAAATTTCAGTGCTTTCAGAAGCATCAATGATTGAAAAGTCGTTCCCTAAACCAGCCAAGTCGGGCCTTTCGCGAATGATATCGCTTGCCAGTCCATGCAAGGTGCGCACTTTGTAGCCTATACCTTCGACGATGCCTTGTTCCGATAAAATTGCGCCAATCCGCGATGTAAAGTTATCCGCGGCGACATTCGAGAAGGTAACAATCAACACTTCCTGGTCATAAGCCAAGTCGCTTTCCATGACCAGTTTGGCTGCGAGATGGGACAGTGTAAAGGTTTTACCACTTCCAGGAACGGCGGAGATGCCCATCAAGCCACCTTGATAGTTCAGTATGCGGGACTGGGAATCGCGAAACTTTACTTTAGTCATCTTCTTTGTTCCTTAATGTCCGTCGGATGAGTGCCTGGTAATGCAACAACAAAAGCCCTTTTTCTTCCTGCCCGGTTTCACTGTAATCGGATAGTCCCAAATAGATTTCTTTTCGGCAGCGATTGAATAAACCACGGATGTATTTTCCCAAGGTTTGTTTGCTGAGTGCTAAATTGTCTTCAGCAGTCCATTTTCTGCCACGTTGCCAGTGCCGGCTGAGTACAATAGGGTGGGTTAGCGGTTGTTCAAGGCGTTCATACCATCCTGAACTGCCAACATTAAGCCAGTATTGATAATCGACGATTTTGTTTAATCCCAAGAAGCTCATCACGGGTGTAATGAGGACGGAATTATCGTCATCATCTTGCTCATCAGGAACAAATGTCGCGGCCAGCAAGCCAGATTGAACACTTTTGACGAATTCCTTTGCCATTTCTTCCTGGTCAATATCTAACTGATAACCGAAAGCATGTCTAAACTTTTTAAAAGAGTTAATCAGTTGGGCGGTTGAACTGCCACTTTCAAGGTCCTGATGAAAAGCAAAACCAGGCTGAGACAGTAACTCACCAAAAAGTTTGCTAAAGAAAATATCCAGGGGGTACACGCTTAGGTTGGCGTTAATCCATGCCATTGTCGTGTTCCACTGAGCGTTTTGTTCGTCTGAGAATCGGCTTTGAACATTATCGGAAAGATTATCAAAAGCTGGCAGCTGAACAGGCAATTTGGGAGATATTTCCTGGGTGATGAGATGGCTGCGGATTAAATCAAAACTTGATAAGGCATAAGCTATTGTGCTTGTAATACGGTAAGGGTCAATCGGGATTTCCCATTCAGGATGACAAATGATGGCAAAGAAAAGCAGGGTTTGAATGATGGGGTCATCATTAAGTGAACTTGATGGACGCAAGGCGTGTAGACTGATATTGTGTTTAGACAGCTCGGTTTTGAGTGTGAAAATGGTCGCATCAGACAGGAATGGTGAAAGGATAACTATCTCTCCGGGTGAAACGCCATCCTCGATTTTTGTGCGGATTGATTCTGCGATTTGCTGAAGCATTTCCGGATAAAAGCGCGCGCGTTGGTTGGCTGGCGAAATGAATGCGTGTATATCTTCGACTTTGAATTCAACTGGTTTTGAAAAGTCAATAAAAGTGTCGGCGAGATTGCGTTTCTGTTGGGCAAAACCGTTGGTGTTTTCTAGATGGATAGTTTCTTGTGCCATGCTTTTGAAACGCGTGGCAGATTTTGGGTCCGCGCCTAAGAAACTGTGATAACCGGCAAAATCATCCTGGATAATTAAGGCGGATTGCAAGTGTTCCCATAAGTCAGCGACGAAATCATGCACATAGGGTGGGTCTTCTTCGGCATTGTCGTAAATAAGATGCTTGTAAAGTTGGGTCAGGTAATTTTTGCATAATGGGTTCTGCCAAAGCATTTCCTTGAAAAGCTCCACTTGCAAGGAATAATCCACAAGATTGTTTTGCAGGCAAAATGAACGGAAAGCATTAATCGCTTCCTGGGCATCTTCATAAACTCGTTTTTGACTGTCTCTTCCGACCCAGGCTTCACTCAAACGTTCGCAAATTTCGGTATGGGGAAAACCTATAATGGCTGCTTTGTTAAGATTATCGACAAGCTGGCCAAGAAGACGATTGCGAGAAAGGCTGACAGTTGAGAAATACCCTTTGCCAAGAAGTGGGTCTACGATGCGCCCCATGTAATATTGCGATGTTTCAAGCGTTAGAAAGCTAGGTGGTTCATAGGGGCGGTAGAAGCCTGAGATATCGCTAATAAGGGGCCAAAAAAGGTCTACTGTGCGTCTTACGAGTGAACTCATCGTCAGGATTGAAAGGTCAAAATTGTGTGGGGAATTTATGCTTGCAACTATGTTTTGATAGATTTTTGCATGACTGCGCTGGGGAACTAAAACGAGAATTCCCTGGTCAGCTGTTGCCGAATCAGAAAGCAAATATTGCAAACGCTGGCAAGCCAGCGATGTTTTGCCGATGCTTGCCTCACCATGCAAATATATCTTGTTTGAAGAACTCAAAACTAAGTTTCTTTCTGGGTTCATGTAAAGAATTATAAATGACTTAAGTTGTTTTTTGGATTTTAAGGTTAATCGGGGTAGGGCTTGGTATAATCAAAAGGCGAAAAATAAATATAGGAGTAAATTGATGAGTTCTTCACTAGCACCATTTTTTAATGCGAAAGGTGTAGCCGTTTTAGGCGCATCCACAAACCCCAAAAAATTGAGTTATGGCATTGTAAACAACTTGCTGAGTCATGGTTATGAAGGCAAAGTTTATCCTGTCAACCCGAATGCTGATGAAATTTTGGGTTTGAAAGTTTATCCAACCATTGCTGATGTTCCGGATCCTGTAGAGTTGGCTGTTGTCGTATTGCCGGTAACGATTATCATGGAAACAATGAAAGCTGTTGGAGAACGTGGTATCAAAGCTGCGGTAGTCATCACAGGTGGCTTTAAGGAACTTGGTGAAGAAGGCGCAAAAATTGAACGTGACTTGAAAGCTTTGACCGATTCATACGGTATGCGTATTGTTGGCCCAAACTGTGTGGGTACGATGAGTATGTATACAGGTCTTAACTCAACTTTCATCAAAGGTATGCCTGTGGCGGGTCCGATTGCTTTTGTCTCGCAATCCGGCGCGCTTGGCGGTGGTGTGATTGATCTGGTCTTGGATTCAAATATCGGTTTCTCCCACTTCGCCAGCCTGGGCAATCAAATGGACGTCAACGAAACGGATATGATTGAGTATCTCGGTGATGATCCAAACGTGAAAGTTATCGCTGTTTACACTGAAGGACTTACTGATGGACAACGCTTTATAAGGGTTTGCCGGGAAGTCTCCCGCAAGAAACCGATTGTCTTCCTGAAGGCCGGTAAAAACGAAGCCGGTGCAAAGGCGGTAAGTTCGCATACCGGTTCGCTGGCAGGTTCATACGCGGCATATCAGGCAGCATTGAAACAGGCTGGTGTAATTGAAGTGCAAACTTTAAGCGAACTCTTTACCGTTGCATGGACACTAGGTACACAGCCATTGCCGAAGAACAAACGCGTGGCCATGACCACCAATGCAGGTGGTGCTGCTGCACTGGCTGCTGACAGCCTTGATTTTTACGGCTTCTCTCTTGCTCAAATAGATCCTAAAATTCAGGAAAGGCTACGCACAAAATTAAACCCAAGTGCGCAAGTTTCAAATCCAGTAGATATGCTCGGCTCAGTCTCCCCAGCTGATTATGCATGGAGTCTTGAAAATCTTGACGCGGACGATGGCGTGGATGTTTTACTGCCAATTTTGGTACCCCAGGCTTTAGTTGATACACCCGGAGTTGCCCAGGCGTGGATTGATATCAAGAAAAAATCAAAAAAGACATTCCTGACTATTTTAACCGGTAAACACAGTACGCTGGAAGCTGAACAGGCTCTTAACAGGGAGGGTGTACCTGTGTTTACTTATCCCGACCAGGTTGGTCCGGCTCTAAAAGGTCTATGGGACCATAAGGAATATTTGGATAGTCCAAAATTTGAACAAGTCGAAGTCAAAGGCGTTGACAAACACAAAATGGCAGCGGCAATGAAACTTGTTGGCGAAAGAAAAGCTGTGGGTGAATATGAATCGCGTATCATGCTGGAAGCCTATGATATTCCTAATGTGCCTGGCGACCTGGCAACAAGCGCTGATGAAGCGGTTGAAATTGCGCAAGCCTGTGGCTATCCAGTGGTTTTGAAAATCGTCGCAGAAGGCCTGTTGCATAAGTCCGATGCTGGTGGTATCAAGCTAAATATCAAGAATGACGAAGAACTGCGCGTAGCCTATGATAATTTGATTACACATATCGCAAAAGTTGAGCCAAATGCCGAGATCCAAGGCGCGATGGTGGAGAGAATGGCGGAAAAAGGACAGGAAGTCATTGTTGGTATGCGACGGGATGAAACATTTGGTCCGATGATGATGTTCGGTATGGGTGGCACGATGGTTGAATTGCTGAAAGATATCAACTTTAAAATTGCACCACTTTCGCGCGAAGATATCTTAGCGATGATTGATGAAACAATAGCGGGACGTTTGATGAAAGGTTTCCGCGGTTCCAAACCAGCGGATATGGAAGCTGTGATTGATGTAATCGCCCGATTAAGCCAGTTGGCGATTGACAACCCTGAAATTGAAGAAATCGAAATCAATCCCCTGATTGTCTATCCTGAAGGAAAGGGTGTTGTGGCTATCGACAGCCGGGCGATATTAAAATAGTTGCTTGAAAAAACTGAGGAAAAAAAAGAGACTGCGCGAACAGTCTCTTTTTTGATAAGCCAACGAAGGGAATCGAACCCCCGACCGGGCGCTTACGAAGCGTCTGCTCTACCGACTGAGCTACGTTGGCGTGTGGAATGAGATTATACCAAAGCCAAGAAAAAAGTAAAGCCAAGGAATGCAAATCGGGAAATGTATTAAAAATTTATGTGGTAAACACTCCTATCAGCTCATTTGTTACAATAGTACTGAGATAATGATACATGAAATCAATAAAACATTTTACTTATTTAATTATTCTAGCAATCTATTTTTGTTGTAATTCTTGTGCTCCATATTCTTTAATTAAAAAAGAATCATTTCCGGATAAAAATGAATGTGAATCGTTTATTAATCCCCAAAATAACCATATTGAAAATCCAACTACAAGAATAATCGTCTTTGAGGAATCTTTCAAAGATGGACAGTTTTCTCCAGATGGCTCTTTATTTGCTACAGTTGGAATCAATGGACTAAATATCTACTCATTTGTCAATAAAGAACCATTCTTAATCCAGGAAAGAAAGTTTCTTGGTCATATTGAATTTGTTCGATGGAGTCCAGATGGGAAACTTATTGCATTAGGCAGTACAGATAAATATCTTTATTTATATGATATTGATAAGCAGGAAATCACTAACTGGAGAAACGTAGGGTCTTATCATGCGCCATATATGGAATGGTCATCCGATGGGAGATATATATTTACTTTAACAGGCTCGCCATTTTTCGATCCAGAAAATGTAATTGGAAGATTATATGAATCTGAAGGACTACGATTTGCCAAAGAATATTATTATCCAAAAGACCAAATAGGTTTTCAGACTCCACTTACATTTGATTGGGACAGGGATAACCCAGAAGAAGCAAATGTATTAATTCGTACGAATTATGATTTTTTATATCTTGATGGAGAAAATGAAAAGTCAACGTCTTTTAAGTTCGATAATATATTACCAAATTCTTATACGGAAGTTTTTTGGATAGGTCAAAAAAATTTTCTGGCACTTAATTACTATTCAAAAGAAGAATCTGTCATTTTTATTTCGGATGGTGAAGTAAAGAAAATTACATCAGCACAGATTTCCTCAGACATTAATGATCGAGGAAATATTTACAAAGGTACATTGAACCGGTCTAATAATTTACTTGTTTCATTTGGTGGTCCAGGAATATTATTTCATTGTATTGGTGAAGGGGAGTTGGTATATTTAGGTGCAATCAATTACCCGGATTTTCATTTTAGTGACAGAATTATAGTCAACTGGGAAACGAAAAATGCTTATGTACATAAATTTCAAAGCAATGAGTTAATTCACTTCGATTTATCAAATATTTTAAATTAGCTTTTAATGTGCAACACAGACTAAAAATATACTTTTCGCGCGAAGCTGGTTTGTTTTTCGGTGTATATTTCGTCAAAAAAGGGTGGTTTTATTTTTTCAAGAAAAAGACGTCTGTGACCATCATGACCAGGGATGTGAATCTTGCTACCGGAGTTATGCAGACAGATATAGCCACCCGATTTTAGAAAGGGAAACCATAAATCATAGGCGGATTTTGCGCCAGTGGGAGACTGATCGCCATCGAGAATGAGAAAATCAATAGGCGTTTCCCATTTATCAACAATTGTTTCCGCGGTGCCTTTATGAACAATAATAAAGTCATCAAGTCCAGCATTAGAGATATCTTCGCGAAATTCATCAAGGATAGGTTGATCTATCTTGTTGGTAATCAGTTTGTAAAAGGGAACAGAGAAAGGATCGCCAGATGCATCGAATGGGTCGATAACGTGAATAATACCATTGCCAATGAGTTTGCGAACACCTGCCATCACAACCGTCGAACGCCCTAAAAAACAGCCAATTTCAACAATTATTGCGTCGCTGGGTAAATTTTGGACAATCTTAGCTTTATAGCTTAACTCATCTCTGTCAACCCAGCCGGGAATAGTTTCAGCAAGGTCTAAATAGTCATTCAGATTTTTGGGGGACGATACACGTTTTCCATCTCTTTTTTGGGAAAATTGATTTTGAAAGAATGACATGACCATAATATTGCTCCGTTATTATTGTTTTTTGAGTTGATTTGCCCTGACGATAACATTTTTACCGAACTTGTCCCTAAGCAAGTCAACGGCTTGAACCAAGTCTTGTTTCTTTTGGGTATTATCACCGAAAAGTTCAAGTTGTGTGAAAGGTTCTTCCAAATTACTTGCGCCCACACCAAGCAAACGGACGGGTCGTCCATGCGTGAAGTTTACCAGGAAAAGCTCATATGCCGTTTCGAAAATTTCATCCCCAACGTTGGTATGGTTTGCGAGGGCTTTTTGGCGGGTAAATGTCGTGAAATCAGAATAGCGAATCTTGATTGATATGACTTTACCAGCAAGATTGTCTTGCCTGAGACGCCAGGCAACTTTATCTGATAATGCCATGATTTTGCTTTTCAAAAATTCAATATCATCTGAATCTTCATCAAAGGTAATTTCGTTGCTAACGGATTTAGCTTCCCGACTGGTGTGAATAGGTGAATGGTCGATGCCTGATGCCCTTCTTTGCATATCTTCGGCATTTTTACCAAAGTATTCGGTGAGTTCAGCCATATCAGCACTGGCTAAATCACCGATTGTTTTATAGCCACGTGAACGGAGTCGATCTGCAGATTTAGGGCCAATTCCCCACATTTCCTGAATGTCCAGTGGGGCTAAAAATGCAGCTTCTTCACCAGGTTTGATGATGTTTATTGAACGTGGCGCCTGGCCTGTTCTAACGCGTGACTTGCCGATGTTGTTAGCAATTTTAGCGATCATTTTGCTTGTGCCAGCTCCAATCGAGATAGGTAACCTGGTTTCCTGGTCTACGCGCTTTTGTAAATCGATACAAATTCTTTCAATCGGTTTTTGAATATCAGTCACATCAATGAAGGCTTCGTCAACTGAAACTTGTTGAACCAATGGACTGATATCTCGTAAAATGTCCATGACTTTGTCAGAATAATCAGAATAGAGACGGTGATTAGTGCGTACAAAAATGAGATTTGGACATAGTTTTAACGCACGGCCAGATGGCATCGCTGAGCGAACGCCGAACTGGCGGGCAGCATAAGATGCGGAAACAATAACCCCACGGCCTTGTGGGTTGCCTCCGACAACGAAAGCTTTCCCGACGAGGGTGGGGTCAAGTAATTCTTCAACAGAACAGAAAAAAGCATCTAAATCTAAATGAAGAATTTTTCGTATTATCATTGTGACTAGTCCAAGGTCAGGCAAGGTCTTTCACTAGATGTCCAGGTTGCGCACCTCTTTGGCGTGGGTTTGAATAAAGCGCCTGCGTGGTGGGACTTCGGAGCCCATCAACATGCTAAAAGTTTGGTCAGCTTCGGCGACGTTCTCAACAGTTACCTGGAACATGGTACGGTTTTCTGGATTCATGGTTGTTTCCCATAGTTGTTCAGGGTTCATTTCACCAAGACCTTTGTAACGAGAGATATTGACGCGTGACAGACCGCCAAATTGCTTGACGATTTCGTTAAGTTGGATTTCGTCATAAGCGTATTTGATGTTTCCCCGTGAGCTAACGCGATAGAGTGGAGGTTGGGCAATATACAAGTGGCCGGCATCTATCAATTCGGGCATATAGCGGAAGAAGAAGGTCAATAGCAAGGTGCGAATGTGGGCGCCATCAACATCGGCATCCGTCATGATGACGATGCGATGATAGCGCAGGCCTTCAATATCGAAACTATCGCCAATACCCGTACCGAGTGCGGATATCATGGCGCGTACTTCGCGGTTACCTAAAATTTTATCCAGACGTGCGCGTTCGGTATTCAAAATCTTGCCACGCAAGGGTAAAATCGCCTGAAAATGCCGGTCACGCCCTTGTTTTGCAGAACCACCCGCTGAGTCACCTTCAACGATGAAAAGTTCGGTCTTTTGGGGGTCTCGTTCGGAACAATCAGCCAGTTTACCAGGAAGGGTCATGCTTTCGAGTGCTGACTTGCGAATGACCAAATCGCGGGCTTTTTTGGCTGCGTCACGCGCACGGGCAGAGGTGAGACATTTTTGAACGATAGCTTTACCAGCGGATGGGTTTTCATCCAGGAAAGTGCCAAAGCTCTCGATGACAACCTGTTGAACATAGGTTTGCACCTCAGGGTTCATCAGTTTGACTTTGGTTTGGCTCTCAAATTGCGGGTCGGGATGTTTAATGCTGACAATGCAAGTTAAGCCTTCGCGTGTGTCTTCACCACTGAAGTTTGGTTCATTTTCTTTTAGCAAGCTGGTTTTACGGGCATAATCGTTGATACTGCGGGTTATCGCGGCACGAAGGCCAGTCAGGTGGGTGCCACCGTCGGTAGTATTGATAGTGTTCGCGAAAGCATAGGCTGATTCGGAGTATGTGTCGGTATATTGCACCGCGAATTCGATACCGATGCCATCGATTTCTTTTTCACCTTTGATAATAGGGTGAACAGGCACGCGGTTGCGATTTACATAACGGGCGAATGACGCGATACCGCCTTCAAAGTGGAAGGTCATTTCCTTGCCGATGCGTTCATCAATCAGCTGGATGCTGACACCGCGGGTGACAAAAGCCATCTCGCGAAAACGGTTGGCAAGCATTTCGAATTTAAAGGTGGCATCTTCAAGAAAAATGGTTCTGTCGTAGCGGAAAGTTGTTTCTGTACCACTTAAATTTTCTTTAAAAGTACCAACAACTTTGACGTCTCCCTGGGAGATACCTTTTTCATAGCGTTGGTGGTAAATTTTGTGATCACGTCGAACGGTAACTTCGCACCACTCCGAAAGGGCGTTGACAGCGGAAACACCGACACCATGCAAACCGCCACTGACTTTATAACTGCCACCGCCAAATTTACCACCAGCGTGGAGAACAGTCATAACAACTTGCAGGGCGGATACTTTCTTTTCAGGATGGATATCAACCGGAATACCACGACCATTATCTTTGACGGTAACGCTTTCATCTTCGTGGATAATGACCTGAATATGGTCACAAAAGCCAGCTAATGCTTCATCAACTGAGTTGTCAACGACTTCATAAATTAAATGATGCAGGGCTTTAACGTCGGTACCACCAACATACATACCAGGGCGACGGCGGACGGCCTCAAGTCCTTCCAGAACTTGAATATCACCTGCATCGTAATGTTCTATTTTTTTACTCAATGCTACACTCCAACCCGTTAAGCAAGAGAATCTTGCTCAACCTTATTTTTTATAAGATTATCAACATACGCGTGCGCGTTTTTGAAAAAGTGAAAACTTGACACAATAATTATAGTGGACACTAATGCGTGGCCAAATGCGCCAACAATAAGCATCCAAGAGCCATCCTTCGGCAAATTCCAAAGCAGGTGGCTTAACATGGAAAGACCAAACGCCAAAAGAATAAATAATGACGTTTTGAATTTTGTCGCTTGATAGATCAGGCGACTTTGTTTGATCGAATCTAATAATTTTTGTTCATGGCTCACGACACAGTGTGGGGTGAAAATGAACGGAATAATAATCGAGATCAAAACTATAAAAAGAACAATGTAAAGGACGCTTGCAAACGCAGGGGATAGGACTGTTGCCAGACTGATGATACACATACCAGGTAAGGAGACCCCTAATGCTATCAGGAAAAGTGTGATCGGGATGCCAAGAAAATGCAAAAAGTTTTTTCCAAATTGTTTGAAACTATATTTGGATGAGGCTAAGCCTGTACTTACAGCAATCGATTTGTAATACCACGTAGTGAGTCCCATTCCCAGTAAGAAAAAAAGAATAACAAGAAAAATAAACAATCCCTCATTGTGAATTTCAAAGACAGGAGTAATAGAAAGCAGTGATTGTTCAAATATCCGCCAGGAAAACAGGGACGGAATTCCTAATGGAAATGTCCTTAACTCGGAAAACAAGTTGTAATGAAGCGTAAAATTTTTTAATTGTTCAATAGTTGTAAGCCATTGATCCATAAGGTTTTGTGCGAGTTTTGGCGTTGGCAAAGCTGATAAAATGCTATTTACCAACTGATCAATCCTTAGTTTTGGCCCAAAGACTAAGAACAAGTCAAACAAAAATGGGAAAAGTATCAGGTACAATTTCTCTGAAACTGTTTGATATCCTTGTTTAAATGACTCAATTATTCCGGGCTGATTTAACAGGTTTTGCTCACGTTCCATAACCTTTAAATTATACCATCTATCGGGTAAAAACGATAGTAAATAGGCCTTCAAACATGATAGAATCTTATTATGATAAGGAATAAAATTAGTGTTGTGTTAAGCCGATTTAGCATTGTAAGTGCCTTAGTTGCGTTAAGTTTAACATTGATTTATTTTTTGCCGGAAGACGTTCCTGCCCGGGTGTTATCCATTCCTGGCCTTCAAATTTCCTTTTCACCCTTGCAGTTAATTCCATTATTTATCGCTATAATAAGCCTTACAGGCGCATATTGGGTTTTGATATCAAATCCCGAAATTGAAAGAAAAGGCTGGCTTGTTCAGCAAGTTTTACCAAATTTGGTTTTGCCAGCAATCAATATATTCATATTCGCACTTATATTAATACAAACGAATAAAAGTTATGAATGGTGGGGTATTCTGTTTGCCGGTGTTTTGACTTTCTCCATTATTTTGTATGCCGAATATCAGGTAATGAAATCTAACGTAAGTACCAATACCATATTCACTGTTTTGCTTATTTCCCTGGCGCATGCTTTGTTTATGGCTTTTACGATTGCTTTACGCGCTTCGATCAGCCGTGTTTTTTTGATTATTCCTGCTATAGTGCTTGCATCAATTTTCGTTTCCTATCGTACGATTTACTTACGCACTGATGGAAAGTTCAAAGCTTACTGGATATATGTGGTAACTTTTATTTGTTTCCAGTTTGCTATTGCACTTTATTACTTATTCCTAACGCCTAATCAATATGGATTGATACTCACCGCAATTTTGTTTGTTTCAAATGCAGTTATTGCCCGAATTGGCCAGGGAGACAGGAAAAGACTCTATATAGAGCCATTGGTTATAGGAGTATTCGTTTTAGCGGTGTTACTTCTAGGGAACTTACTTTAATTTTCTCGGTAGGTATGGTAATAAAGCCAGACTAAATTGCGTTGGTGTAAGGTTTCGGCGATGCCGCCAAGTAGGACACGATTTTTGCCAGTGTCTTCGATATCTTGTTGGGCCAAAAATTCATAAGGATAACGACGTCGGTGGGCTGCCTTGACAATTTTCTTTAGTGTATGCAAATAGTCAACATTCATCTGAACTTTGTCATCAATTTCGCCCCGCAAGATAATGTCGCCATGTCCCTGGATAATATTTTCCAAGCCCATTTCGCTATAACGTATTAGTGTAGAGAGCAAAACGTCATAATCTCCACCTACGAAAAAGGGAACGGGCATAAAGGAATCACCCGCGAAGAGAATGCGGTCTTCTTCAAGCAAAACGGCTACTGAGTCGTCCGAATGCCCGGGTGTGGCAAAAATTTGAATTTGTTTTTTGCCGATTCGAAGGAATAAACTGCCATCTGCGACAGTAATATCAGGTGGGATGATACAGATATCTTTGAAATACATGCCACCTTCAACAGCTTCATTTAGTGCGGACATGGACTTTTCAATCATGTATTTACGGCACAAATCATGGCTGATGATTGTTGCATTTGGGAAGAAGCAATTGCCCCAGCTATGATCAGCATGATGATGTGTGTTGATGACGTATCGAACCGGCATCATTAATTCGGATTCAAGAAAATGTTTGATGTGGGGGGTTTCTTCGGGCATAAGCGTGTCAATAAGAACAGCCCATTGTGGACCAATTATTGCGCCGGCTGTTACTTGCGCGTAAATTTCGCTTTGGAACCAATATACATTATCAGAAACGCGTTCTTTTTGCATCGTTTGACCCGTATTGTATTGAACAATAGGATAGCATAAGCGTTATTTATTGTCAAAAAATGACCTTAAATAAAGTTGAAGATGTGGCTTTAATTAATGAATATTTTTACGCGTGCCTAAATAAATACCATATCCGCCAAATACAATGAGGAGAAGCCAAAAGACCCATTTTGGCGTGCTTTGTTCTTCGTGGTAACGACTGGATTTATCTGTGTTAACACCGCGTTGGGTTGGGCTTGGCGTAAACGTTACGTTGATATTCTGGGACTCTTCTGTAGATGTGTTTAATATTATGATTTCTGTTGATGTGTCTTCATATGATGGGGTTTCATCAACGGCAGGTGTACGGTCAGAGTATCGCGCTGTTTGAGTGGTAAAAAACGCCGTCATGGTTTGATGTTGTGAATTTTGGGTAAGTTCCGGCAATGGAGTAGATGTTTTTACACTGCTTTTAGTGCTGGTACTTGTTGGACTGCGGTATACAAAACCCGTAGGGGTGGGTGAATTCGATATAGGGTAAGGGGTTGATGTAGGGCGTCCTTGCGTGCTTGTTCTCGTAGGTGTATGCGTGTTTGTTGGTTCAAGCGCATTAGTTTTTGCTTCAATGGGTCCAAAAGTTTGTTGAATTGTGTCGCCATTGAAAACAACAAGTTTGTAATAGTAAGTTGTTTCGGGACTAAGACCAGTATCTATATATTTATAATTTTCGCCGGATTGTACATCACCTTTACGCGAAAAATCATTGCCTATCGGTTTGAATTCGCCATTCGATTTGTCGGATTTCAAAAGTCTGTAATGTGTCATATTCGCTTCACTGAAGCTTGACCAGGTCAAAGTAATAGTTGTGCTGCCAGCAGCGCTTGAAGTAAAGTCTTCAACGACTGTTTTATCAAATCCGATTGTAAAGGGTGTGTAGTTAAGGTCATCTATTAAATTAGGTCGTTGGGTAAAGGCATTGTTGATGTCGGTCTCGATTGTTCGGTTAGCGGTGTTGCAACGCACCGTTTGTCCAAAATATCTGCCTGTTCCTTCTGGTTCAGCACCGACATTGTCATACCCGTGGGTGACAGTACTCCCGTATTTAGGGTCAAACCACATGAGTGGATATTGGTTTTCATTGTTTGAAGCGCAAAATTGCTGCGAATTAATCACTTCAGCGCAAGGAGAGTTATCATAAGAAAAACGCAAACTGACCAAAGATGCAGTTGAGTTTTCATCCATAAAGACGTCATAAAACTTGCCACAATGGGTGAGTTCATAATTTGGGGGCATTTTATCGATAAATGGTTGATTGTTATCGTGGTCAATAACAAAAAGCGCATTGCCGGGTTGGTCTGACTTAGCGGAAAAACCACCAAAAAACGGATCTGAATAAATTCTTTCCAAATTGATATATTCGCCGGCGATACCTGCTGATAACTGTCGGGGCTCCGCGCCAAGACGTTTGTTGTCGTCAAATGTGCAATTTTCGCTGGCAGAAGAAGGAAAGACATTCTCACCCCAGTAATTATGATTAACGTTACCAAGAGCTGATTGATGGCAAAAGACCTGCTTACCACCAGGATTATTGTTTGTTATCATGTTGCCAGTCAGTTTGAGTTTGCCAGTGCTGGTACCTGCTTCACGTCTTATTGCTGAGAGTGTGTTGTCCCGAATATCGTTAAAAAAGACTGAGAGATTACCGCTATTGTCCTTGAACAAAATAGCATTTTTACCGTTTTCCAGTGTGTTTTTCTGTATCGTGACACTGTTCGGTGAATTGACCACTATCAAGTCGCGTGAAACGTCATAACAGGCACCATCATCAATTATCAGATTTTGAATAGTCACTGACTCGATAATATTAAGCATGGCATGGTCGCAGTTTGGTTCCTGGGTTGTAATTTTGGCGTTATCGAAGCCATTAATAACAACAGGAAAATCGATGAGAACGGGAAAAGTCTTTATTTTATAATCAGCGACAATGTTAATTTTGATGCCTGATAAAAGATTTTCTTTGGCATGTTTAATCGCCGCTCTCAATCCTGTACCTTCGCCATCGAGTTCATCTAGGCTTTCGTGATTGAAAAAACAAAGTGTAGTTTCGTAAGGTTCACATTCTTCAGAAGTATTAACAACAAACAATTCTGTTTGAGATAAAAGGGGATGCTGCATTTTTGCATCAACTGCATCGCGGGATATAAATGGCGTTAGCAAGCCGAATATAAAAAGAACGGAAATAAGAAAAGATAAAATAAATGGGCGTTTGTTCATGACGCTACATTATATCATTTAATGTGTGGGTGAAAACGCTATGATAAAATCGAAACATGAAAAAATTTCAATTAAAAGACCTGGAAATCGACTGGTTTCTTCTAATTAACGGATTTGGGAGCTTGCTAACAGGGACAGTTTTGGCAAATAACCGCCCAAGAGAGTGGGATCTAATCAGTTTATTTTCAACGGTAATTTTCTGGGCAACGCTTTATTTATTGCAACGAACTGCGCGTAGATTGTCAACACCGCTTGTTATTGATGATACAAGATTAGCTACGGGAAAAAGAAGATTAACAGTAATGGATTATTTGCCAGGGTTTGGCCTTTTGGCAGTTATTTTAGTTTGTTTTTATTTCTTACTCAAACAAGGCGTTTTAATCGGTATAAATTTGGTTTGGATTAGTCTGATATCCATCGTTGTTTTTGTTCAAAATTCACGAGTTGCTGAACGTTTTACAGCACCTATGTCGTGGCTATTCAAGAGCATTGTTATTTCTCCGCTGTTGCTTTTCTTAGGCATTTCTGTGCAAGCAGTTGATATAAATGGAATGGAATTCTTATTTGCATTATCTCTGTTTTCTTTGATGCTTGCTTCATTCCTGGCTATGGAGTTCCAAAAATACAGCGAAGCACCTTCAGAACAAAAAAAGACTTTAATCCAAAACATTGGCATTGAATCGACAATACGTCTGCATCGAGTAACTATATTAATTAGCTATGCTGCCTTAGTGGTTTATCTATATCTGACAGGAAGTTTGAGAACAAATTGGGCCATGATGCTTGTATCACTCATTAGCTTTTTACAAATGTTTTTGCTTTATCGAATTTCATTAGGAATGAAACCAAATTACACTTTAATCAAAGCAAGTGCTTATATGCAAATGCTTAGCTTTGTTTACCTGTTCATTTTCAATACAATTCTTATATAAGGAGATACTATGAAACCAAAAATTGGCGATATCGCACCCGATTTTGAACTGTTGGACCAGGACGGTGTTTCACATAAACTTTCGGATTATCTGGGTATGCCTGTTGTGCTGTACTTTTATCCAAAAGATAATACACCAGGTTGTACAACTCAGGCTTGTAGTTTTAGAGACAGTTTTGCTAAATATAAGCAAAAGGGGATTACAGTTCTTGGGGTCAGCAAAGACAGTGTCAAGTCACATGCAAAGTTTCAAGAGAAATACGAATTGCCATTCATACTTTTAGCTGATACTGAACATCTCGTGGCAGAAAAATATGGTGTCTGGGTGCTAAAGAAGATGATGGGACGTGAGTACATGGGTATGGAACGCACAACATTTGTCATCGACAAAGATGGCAAAATATTGCATGTTCTGGAGAAAGTTAAACCACAAAACCATGCTGAAGAAGTATTGGCATTGTTTGACTAACAAAAAGAATTGATTGAAATAATAAGTCGCTTACTTAGCTTGCGGTGATGTATGTTTTTACTGCAAGCTAAGGACGATTTTGCCAGATTGCCAAAGGTCTTCAATGTCGTAATAACTGCGAGCATCTTCTGAGAAAAGATGAACGACAACATAGGCATAATCCAAGATGACCCAGTCTTCGTTATTGGCTCCTTCGACGATTGGATTGTAGCCTGTTTCAAGTTTTATTTCTTCATCAATAGCTTTTATCAGGCTACGCAAAAGACGCGGGCTTGGTGCAGTAGCGATGACAAAGCAATCTGTGAAATCGGATACTTCGGAAATATCCAAAATTAAAATATTTTCAGCGAGTTTATCTTCTAAGACATTAACGATTTTTCGCGCAAGTTCAATAGGTTTCAGTGATCACCTCAACAAAAGTTTCATTATTTGTTCTATTTTAGCATTGTTTTGTGAATTGATTTGTAAATTGGCCCACCAGGCTGTAAATGGCTTTCGTACAAAGTTACACAATCAGCAAGTTGCTTGCCGAAATCAGTAAGCAGGTTTTGATTCACCAAAGTGTTGATATCTGTAAAAGTGTCAGTAGTGGAGTAATCTTTTATCCGTGCAAGCGTAATATGTGGGGAAAAACGCTGACGATTTAGGGGGAGTATTGGTTTTAGTGTATTAGTGACACGCTTATAAACAGAAAGCAAAGTGTTATGGTCTTCAATGCCCATCCATAAAATGCGTGGTTTGTGGACATTGGGAAAACAACCAAGGCCTTTAAATTGCAATGTGAAATTATCACTTTGTGCTAGTGATGTATCTAATGCATATATTATGTTTGGAATCAACGAAATGTCTGTATCACCAAGGAAAGAGAGCGTAAGATGCAAATTTTGTGGTTTGGTCCAGTTAAGCGCTCGGTTTTTTGAAAGGTTTGGATAGCTTTCTCTTAACATAATACAACGCTGGACAATTTCAGCATTTAAAGAAATGGCGACAAATAATCTCTTTTGCTTTTCCATTATATATATTCCAAGCTTATTATCCCACACTTTATTAAATCCAGAATTGTGTGGTATAAAATAGATACCCTGCTGTGTTTGTGATGTAGCAAATAAGTTTTGGGCCAACACCTTTAAAAAGGATCCGAACTTTTTCAGGTAAAGTGATAGACGTAAGTTAGTCAAGACTGAGCCGGAAGGTAGGATCATCCTGCTTATTAGCAGGTTCAAAACCACCCTGCACACGGCATAGCGGGGCTTGCTTTATCAATTTATGAATAAAGGGGCCTAAGAGCCTAATGAAAAAGATATTTATTAGTTTGCTACTTCTGACAATCATTCTTCCGAGCTTGACTGCTTGTGCGTATTTCCATGACGGTAAAATCAGTCAGGATAAATTACCTTGGAAAAAATCTGGGGAAGTCTTGCAGGAAGTAGATTTTACAAGACGAACATTAAATTGGGAAGAAGTAAACAACGTTTATGAGCTAAAACGCAGTTCTGACCAGGGCTACTTTATGTCTGTTTTTCCTAAAAATGGCCGTAGTATATCTACAAGTAACCTGGTCTTTAGTGACACAAAATTCAGTGTTGAAGCAAAAAAGGTTACCGGTTCCGATGAAACTAGCTATGGCTTGGTTTGTCGATATCAAGATAAACAAAATTTTTATGGCTTTTCAGTTTCGACAGATGGGTATGCTGGAATATATCGTGTAGAAGATGGCAAAACCAGCCTGTTGTCTGGTGAAAATTATCTTTATACAGAATTAATTGAAATGCATGATGGCGTAAATATGATTGTGGCAATTTGTCAGAATGAATCATTGCGCCTTGAAATTAATGGCGTTGAAGTATTGCGTGCAACTGATGACCGCTTTCAGATTGGTGAAGTAGGTTTTTTTCTGGAAACAGCACAAGAAGGCAACGCATCTGCTTTATTTAATCATTTTATAGTCGTAAAACCCTAAATGAAAATCTATTTTGATATGGTTGGCTGTAGGCTCAACCAGGCTGAAATTGACCTTTATGCAATGAAGTGCTTAGCAGAAGGTGATTCTCTAGTTAGCAAGGCTGGCGACGCAGACCGTATTATTGTTAACACTTGTTGTGTCACCAAGAAAGCGGCAGCAGATTCCCGCAAGATGGTTCGTAAATATCAACGTGAAACAAATGCAAATGTTGTAGCGATGGGTTGTTGGCCAAGCGCGATGCCAGAAGATGCTTTATCAATCCTGGATGCTGAAGATATTATTTACAATGATGAAAAATTTTGCTTACTTGAATATGGAACTATAGATTTATCGGAAGTTAAAGATAAGCCGAAACTAGGTCAACGACAGCGCACGAGGGCATTTGTCAAGGTTCAGGATGGTTGTCTTAATCAATGCGCTTTTTGTTTGACAACGATCGCCCGAGGACGGGCGCGAAGCGCGCGACAAGAAGATATAGTTCGATATATCAACAAATTGGAAAAACTTGGGAATAAGGAAATTGTTCTCACAGGTGTGCAACTGGGAAGCTGGGGAGTTGATTTGGGTGAAAGCCTAAGAATAGCTGATTTGATTAAAACAATCTTATCTGAAACTGGAATACCCCGAATTCGTTTGTCATCAATTGAACCATGGGATATTTCAAAAGAATTGATAAACCTTTTTCAAAACGAACGATTATGTAATCATTTGCACATCCCTGTACAAAGTGCATCAGATAAAATATTAAAATCAATGCGGCGTCCATTAACCAGAGAAAAGCTTGAAGATCTGTTTTCAATGATTAATAAATTTGCACCAAACGTTGCCATAACGAGCGATATTTTGCTCGGTTTCCCTGGAGAAGATGAAAATGATTTTAATGAAACATTGTCCTTTATTAGAAATTCAGGAATGAGTGGAGGACATGTCTTTAGCTTTTCATCAATGCCCGGCACTGTGGCTGAAAGGATGGAAGGACAAGTGCAAGCCAGTATCACGAAAGAACGCAATAAAATTGCCAGGGATTTGCTAGATCAACTAAGCTATAAATACAAGCGAAAAAGGTTAAATACAGAAGACAAGGTTTTGTTTGAAAGTAAATTGCGTATAGGAGAGCAGTTCTTTTGGTCTGGCTTGACTATGGATATGCTTAGAGTGTTGGTGCCGAGCGAATTGAATTTGAAGAATTGTATTTATCGAGTAGAATTAGGTAAAATGAACGAAAATGGTCGCTTATTTGGAAAGGTTATAAGCGACTAAGTTTCTACGTATTCTGATGAATAATACTTGACGCAAAAAGCAATTCGGGTAGAATTCATTGGTTATAGATTAGATTACTGCATCCTGTCATAGTGTCACAGGATATGAAAGGAAAATTTGAAATGACGAAACGAACTTATCAACCCAAACGACGCCGACGCGTACGTGAGCATGGATTTCGAGCGCGCATGAAAACTGCTGGCGGTCGAGAAGTATTGAAGCGACGCCGCCTGCGTGGTCGCCATAAATTGGCTGCTGTAGCTAATAACCACGTCAAAAGAGTTACCTGGTAGCCCATAAAGAAAAAATTTGTGAACAATGTTCCAGAGAGATATCGGATTAAGAGTTCCCAGCAAATACTTGAAATCAAGCGTTTTGGGGATTCTTTTTCTGACTCAAATTTAGTTTTAGTTAAAAAGCGAAATAAAATATGCTACCCCAGATATGCAGTTATAGCCAGTAAAACTGTGGGTGGCGCTGTACAAAGAAATCGGTGTAAAAGAAGATTACGAAACAGGGCTAACGCATATTTAGATAAGATAAAGCCTGACTACGATATACTCTTAATCGCCAGGCAAGCAACATTAAATTGCAGCCCTGCGGAACTTGACAGAACTTTTTACAATTTATTTAAAAAAGCGAAACTCTTGGAAGCTGAATGAATTCGCACGATGAAAATGTGGTGAAAACATATCCTGACCCACCACTGAAAAACTTGAAACTAAACTTATCGACATTACCACGATATCTCTGCCTGCTCTTTATAAAGGCTTATCAACGTTGGATTTCACCTGGCATCGCTCAAAATTCATGCAAATACTATCCAACATGTTCACATTACGGATACCAGGCAATTTATAAATATGGCGTTATAAAAGGTGGCTGGCTAACCATAAAGCGTCTTGCAAGGTGCAATCCGTTTAGTGATGGTGGAATCGACCCGGTTCCTTAACAAAGGAGATTGATGAAAAAACAAATCTTTAAATTAGTATTGCTAGCTGTTATAAGCTTGTTATTACTTTCGGGGTGTGCGGTTGGCCCAATAGCTCAAAGCACGCCTGGATTAAGCGCAAACGATACGCATGTATTCGTGTCTGCACAAAGCAAGGTTTATAAAATTGATTTAGAAACTGGCATGGAAGTGTGGCAATATCCTGTTGATAAAACACGCATGGTAGTTTATGCCCCAGTTTTGCTGGATGGTGAAGATCTAATCTTCGGCGATATGTTCAACAAATTATACAGGTTGAATATTGATAATCCTCAACAAAAAGTATGGGAATTTCTAGATGCAAAAGGATGGTATCAAGCTAAAGTTGCTCAAGCTGATGGCATTATCGTAGCACCTAATACTGATCGCAATGTATATGGAATAAACGCTAATGATGGCACACTGAAATGGACGCATGAAGATAATTTCGCATTTATTTCCGAACCTGTAATTATAGGTGAAACCGTTGTAATAAGTTCGCAGGACCATGAAATTCTATGGTTAGATCTTCAAACCGGAGAAGAAATAGATGCGTTTTCTATGCAGGGTGCGGTCATAGCATCTCCCTTTTATCTTGAAGAGACTGGGTTGATTTATGTAGGCAGCCTTGGAAACGAATTTATTGCCATTGATGCGAATACGCATCAGGTCAAATGGCGTTATGACGGATCGATTGAAAAATTATCGGGTATTTGGGCAAGACCCATCTATCTTCAAGGACAACTGATTTTCAATGATGACCTAGGCAATATCGTATCAGTTGACCCTAAAACTGGCGCGGAAAACTGGGTATTAATAGAACAAGGCAAAATGTTTGCTGGTTTGGTGGCAGTGAATGAAGATAGTTTTCTTGTTGCTGCTGAAAATGGCAGCGTAAGAGCTTTTGATATCAACAGAAAACCACTATTGCAATTTGAAATTGAAAAAGCCACAATCTATACAACGCCAATCGTAACGGATGATCTCATCATCATAGCCCCTATGGGTGCCAAGTATTTACTTTATGCGTACCCCATAGAAATTACTGGCTTGCCACAGTGGACATTCCCACCTGAGAAATAAGGAGATAGAAAATGAACATTTGGGAACTGATTATCGTCCAACCGATGACCAATATTCTTCTCTTTATTACCATGTTGGTGAAGAACTTTGGTGTCGCAATTATTTTATTTACACTTCTAATCAAGTTGCTGACCATCCCATTGACTGCAAAGCAAGTAAAATCGCGTCGTGAAATGGCTGAGCTTCAAAATGACCCCCAATACAAGAAAATCATGGAGAAGTATAAGGATGACCGGGAAAAACTGGCACTTGAACAACAACGTATTTACAAAGAAAAAGGAATAAGTCCCTTTAGTTCTTGTTTGCCACTCCTTTTGCAAATGCCAATTATTTTTGGCCTTTACCAATCGATTATGCGAGCGATGGCGAGCACACCAGTTGAATTGCTAAAACTTGAACGCCTGATTTATCCTTTCCTGGATGTAAGTAAAATCATACCTATCCAAAACCGTTTCTTGTGGATGGATTTAGGGCAACCTGAACGTTTGAACGTTTTTGGTGTTGGTATCCCTGTGTTGGCAATTTTGGTATTCGTCACTTCGTGGTTGCAGAGTAAAGCGATGGCAGCACCTGACGCTGGTGGAGACCCATCCATGGCTGCGACAACAAATAGCATGAATGTAATGATGCCGTTGTTTATGGGTTATTTAGCCTATCAATATTCCGCAGGATTAGCACTTTACTTTGTCATTTCTAACCTTTCAACGATGTTAATCTATGCATTGATGGGTGAAATGAATTTGAAGAATCTTAATCCTTTCAAAAAGGAAAAGACCACTGAGCCAGCCAAAAAAGTTGTAGATTCAACACTTATAAATAACGGTGAAAACGATATGCCTGAAAAACAATCCGAAAAAACACCTGTTAAACCATCTGCGAGATCATCTGCAAAAAGAATGAGACCGAAAAAGAAAAAGGATTAATGGACAAAGATATTTGAAAGAGAGTGTGAAATGACACAAATAAGGGCATCGCTCGAATCAATCGCACCAACAGTTGATGAAGCGATTCGAAAAGGACTTGAACAATTAAGTCTGACACGTGATGATGTGGATGTGCAAATTTTGGATGAAGGGAAAAAGGGTTTCTTCAGATTTGCGTCCCGGCAAGCGCGTGTGAAACTTTTGGTAAAACCAAAGGATTCGCAATTAAACTTTGCTGCCGAAGCATTATCCGAAAAGACAGAAACTATTTATGAGAATAACCATGTTGTTCAAACCTTACAAAAAATATTCGATATTATTAAACTTGATGTGGAACTCGAAACTACCATTGAAGACCAGGAAGATGGACGTATCCCCGTAACAAAAATCAACATTGAAGGCGATAACCTGAAATTTTTAGTTGGCAGGAAAGCGGAAGTACTCAATTCACTGCAATATATTCTGAGTTTAATTGCCAGCCATAAGGAAAATCAATGGGTGCCTGTACAGTTGGATATTCAAAACTATCGCGGAAAACGAGAAAAAGCCATCCAGAAAATGGCAAAACGAATGGCTGAACAAGTTATCGAAACTGGTAAAAGACAATCTTTGGAACCTATGGGACCGAGTGAACGCAGGATTGTACATATCGCTTTGCGTAAAAACGACCAGGTATACACGGAATCGGTTGGCGAAGAACCATATCGAAAAATTGTTATTTATCCAAAAAGATAGGGTGATAAGACATGCGCGCTTTAGACATCATCTCCAAAAAACGTGACCGTTTAGAACTATCTAAAGATGAAATTACATTTCTGATTGATGGATACACGCGCGACGAAATTCCTGATTACCAAATGGCTGCCTGGGCGATGGCAGTCTTACTTAATGGCATGACACACGAAGAGACTGCGCATCTGACGAATACGATGGCAAACTCTGGCGATGTTCTCAATCTTGCTGAGTTAAATTCAATTATTGTCGATAAACATTCAACTGGTGGCGTGGGTGATAAAACCACGCTTAGCATTGCTCCGATGGTTGCTGCTTGCGGACTGGCAGTTGGAAAAATGTCAGGTCGTGGACTTGGCTATAGTGGTGGCACAATTGATAAGTTGGAATCCATTCCTGGATATCGGGCTGAATTATCCACTGAAGAGTTTATTTCTCAACTAAAGGATATAGGTATTGTTTTAGCGGGTCAAAGTCTTGATTTGGCACCTGCTGATGGAAAGCTTTACGCTTTACGTGATGTCACTGGAACAGTTCCTTCGATTCCCTTGATTGCGTCATCAATAATGAGTAAGAAAATTGCTGCGGGGGCTGAGGCGATTGTCTTAGATGTAAAAGTTGGCGAAGGCGCGTTCATGAAGACTTATGAAGATGCACGTGAGTTAGCTGAAGTCATGGTAAACATAGGTAAATTGAGTAATAGACGCGTTATTGCCTTGCTTAGTCCCATGGATCAGCCATTGGGTATGGCTGTTGGAAACGCACTTGAATTGAAAGAAGCCGTTCTCACCTTGCTGGGAAAAGGACCCGAAGATTATCACGAACATTGTTTGAACATAGCGTCGTATATGTTATTGCTGGGTAAAAAAGCAAATTCGTTAAAAGAAGCCAGAATTATGGCACAAAAAAGCATTAACGATGGAACTGCTTTTGAAAAACTTCGTCAGTTTGTTGCTGCACAAGGTGGAGACCTCAACTGCATTGATAATCTTAATTTGCTGCCTAAAGCCAAAAATGTTTTGGAGATCACCGCGGAAAGTTCTGGTTATATCGCTGAAGTAAACGCCCAAGACGTTGGTGAAGCCAGTGTTATATTGGGTGGCGGACGGGCTAAAAAGGGTGACTTAATCGATCCAGCTGTTGGCGTAATGGTATACGTCAAGATAGGTGACCATGTAGAAAAAGGACAAAAGCTATTTGATGTCCACTATAACAAAGCCGAACTCGTTCAAAACGCGATTGATAAACTAAAGGAATCTATTAAATTCAGTGAACAGCCGGTTCAACCACCACCGCCAAATTTAGGTGTGATTGGAATGTGAAAAACAGACCCGGTTCGCCGGGTTTTTTATTTGAAAACAGGGAAAGTATGTTAAGAGAACGAAAAGATATAAGAAATATAGCTATCATAGCCCATGTTGACCATGGTAAAACAACGCTCGTGGATGCGATGCTAAAACAGGCAAGGATTTTTCGTGAAAATCAGCAAGTTGAAGACCGCGTTATGGATTCTAATGAATTGGAACGCGAAAGGGGTATCACAATTTTAGCCAAAAACACGTCTATCGTTGTGCCAGATTTGCAAAGTGGAGATATGATCCGTATAAATATTGTTGATACACCTGGACATGCTGATTTTGGTGGCGAAGTAGAACGAATTATGAACATGGTCGATGGTGCATTGTTAATTATTGATTCTGTGGAAGGCCCCAAACCACAAACCAGATTCGTTTTGAAGCAAGCTATTGAAAAGAAAATTCCAACAATTGTGGTTATCAATAAACTCGAAAGGCGTGATGCTGATCCCAAAAACGCGTTAGATAAGACATTTGATTTGTTTGTTGAATTGAATGCTGATAACAATCTCCTGGATTTCCCTATTGTTTATGCAGACGGTCTACAGGGCAAAGCTGGGTATGATGAACATTTGAATGATAACTTGCAGCCATTGTTTGAAACAATCATAAGAAGAATTCCTGGACCTATGATTGAAGAAGATACACCATTCCAAATGCTGGTCACTAATCTTGGTTATGATGAATATAGCGGTGTAACAGCAACAGGACGTATTCATGCTGGGGCTATTAAATCCGGTGAACAAATCTCACGCATTAAACTGGATGGCAGCGTTGAGAAAACAGTGGCTAAATATCTGTTTGCTTATATTGGACTTGAACGCGTTTCCATAAAAGAAGCTAAGGCTGGTGATATCATCACCATTGCTGGTTTGAAAGAAATACAAATTGGCGAAACATTAACAAACCCTGAGTATACAGTTGCATTACCTTCAATTGAAGTACAAAAACCAACTGTTAGAATGAGTTTCGGAGTAAACACATCTCCTTTTGCCGGACGGGAAGGGAAGTATTCGACCAGCCGAAAAATCTGGGAACGCTTACAGGAAGAAACCAAGACAAACATTGCTTTGCGGGTTTCGCAGACAGAGCAAAAAGACGTGTTTTCTGTGTCTGGACGTGGCGAGTTGCATCTTTGCATTCTTATTGAAACAATGCGCAGAGAAGGCTACGAATTTCAGGTTAGTCGACCTGAGGCTATCATCATTACTGAAGAAGATGGAACAAAAACGGAACCCTTTGAAGAGCTTCATGTTGATGTGAACCCAGATTTTGTAGGTGTTGTTATCGAAAGTCTTGGCAGCCGGCACGGGCGTATGGAGGAAATGTCAAATAACCCTGATGGAACCGTGCATTTACGTTTTACAATACCAACCCGTGGTTTGCTGGGATATCGCTATCGGTTTTTGAATATGACCCACGGACAAGGAATTATGAACAGCTTTTATATCGGCAATCGCCCATTGGAAGGTTCTTTTGAAACGCGTGACAGTGGATCAATTATCGCTATTGAAGAAGGTGTTACAACAACATACGGTCTAAAAAACGCTGAACAAAGGGGTATCCTTTTTGTTCAGCCAGGCGTTGAAGTATATGAAGGAATGATTGTCGGTGAAACAGGCCGGCCACAGGATCTGGCAATTAATGTAGTAAAGAAAAAACATCTTACGAACATGCGACAGTCCATTCGCGATATTGACGAAAGACTGAAAGTTCCCAGAGAAATGAGTTTGGACGAACTTGTTGAATATCTTGCAGAAGATGAACTTTTGGAAGTAACACCGAAAAATTTACGTCTTCGAAAAAGAATTCTTAATACGCATGACAGACTTCGTTACCAAAAAACGGGTGAAGATAGTGAGCTGTAATGGACTAATTTTTGTTACTGTTCCTAAAAACACTAGATTGGCAGTAAACTGGTGCTTAGTTTATACTTCCTAATGGTTATATTCTAACGAACCACCTTGTGGATAGGAAACAAACATCATGTCAAAACTAAAAACAAATGCATTGACAGGAAAAAGGTCGTTATTTTTAGCTATAAATGGTCTGACATATTTGGGTATAACTGTATATCAATGGAACTGCTATTTTAGTTTACGTTCATTTTTTGAAGACCCAAAATCACCTTGGCTGGTGCTTTTCTTTATCCCACTTGTTTTTGGCATAATATTTATTCTGTTAGCGATATTAAATCAAAAGAAAGTAAATGCTATCCAAAAGTTTCTTGACAGTATTAGTAGAAATCGAAAAGTAATAACAATAATTGTATTCTTTGTTTCAACAGTAATAATATATATCATTAGCCATCTCGTAAAACTAGATGACGCATTAATAAATGTCGGCATGAGTGGTGTCGGATTGCTTTTATATAGCATGGTTCTGATACTCTTGTTTTTTATATTATTTAAGGGGGAACGGTCAAGCCGTTTTATCGACAATCGATTTCTTTCAATAACACTTTTGATTATTGCCATAACTTGGTTATTCATTTCGATTACTAAGTTTGGGCTTGAACCAGACGTGGCTTATTGGAATGTTGCCGCTGTACCAGTTTTATGGTTCGTCTTAATATTTGTTTTATGTGTCATATTGTTACTCAGTAACCATTTTGATTGGATAAGCAATAAACTTAGTTGGTTTTCCACTTCTAAAGGTGAAAAACTTCTAGAGATAATCATTATTATTGCAATATGGGCTGTAGCCTCTTTCATATGGATAAAAGCCCCATATTCAAACAGCTACTTTTTAACTGCTGCTCAGGCACCTGACGGACACTATTGGCCAAGCAGTGATGCCAGGCTGATGGATTTAGGAGGACAATACTTAATCATTGGCGGGAAACTTGAAACGCCATATTTTTCAGAAAAGCCTTTTTATGGACTTTTTCTGGGGATTTTGCATTTTCTATTTGGACAAAACTATGAAATAATCACGAATGTGCAAATAATTATTCTTGCGCTTTTCCCGGTTTTTATCTATTTATTAGGGAAGGCATTTTCTAATCGAATTCTTGGAATAGGACTTGCCATTTTTGCTGTTTCGAAGGAATTGAATGCCATTTTTTCGACTTATAAAATTTCAGTTTCTAACTCAAGATTGATGATGACTGAGTTTCCAACAGCTCTTGTTTTGGTCATACTGGCTTATGTCATGGTTAAATGGTTTAAAAATAAGAGTTCAGAAAAGAAATACCCACTCCTGGCGGGAATTCTTTTAGGCATAGCCATTTTTACCCGCACGAACAATGTAATTGTTTTATTCGCAGTAATTGCTTTTGTAATTATTGTTATGCGAAAGAACATTAAAATCGGATTCAGACAGGTTGGAATTCTTTTGATTGCTGTCTTAATCGTAATTGGTCCGTGGATTATATACAATCAGATAAATTATGGCAGAGATCCTTTAACCTGGAAAATCCAGGAAGCCATTAAAAACCGGTTTTTTAAATCAAATACCAGAGGTTTCAATGAAATAGACCTTGGCTCAAAAACTGTTCAAGTTGAAATACAACCAAGATATCTGGAATCTAATTCAAATCAGAGCATTTCGAGTTTAAATGCTTATGATTTTAACAATCCTGAAAGTAGCTTTGTTTTCAATAATTACAATCAGAACTTTAACGACCAAGCACAGACTGAAAATACTGATTTCTATAAAAGCAAAACTTCAATAGTAGCTGGGCATTTTTTAAATAATGAAATTAAATCATTGTTTGTCTTACCCTTCCAAATTTATCCTGCCAGACTTACCTACGTCTTAGACCAGGAATATTGGCAAGAACCAGTGACATGGAATGGGGATATGCCTGCTGAAGGCATTATTGCTTTCGTTGTAAATCTTATTATTTTATCGTTTGGATTGGCTTTTGCATGGCGACATTTTGGATGGGCTGGTTTGATACCTTTAATAATTCAAGTTTCTTACCATCTATCAAATGCGCTTGTGCGCACATCTGGAAGTAGATATCTCGTTGCGGTTGATTGGGTCGTTTATTTTTATTTCTTGCTTGGTATATGGTTTTTACTTCAGGCAGTGAACTTAATTCCAAAAGTAAATCCAAATATTCAAAAAGAACAGACTAGTTACAAAAATCAATCTTGGATAGTTCTCATTATAGGAGTAGTAATCGGGCTGTTATTGCCGGTATTAAACATAACTTTTCCAGTCAGATATACAAATGAGACGAAAGAACAGGTCTTTGAACGATTGCCTATAAGCAGGATAGAAGAAGAAACTGAATTTAACTTAGAGCATATACAAAGTTATTATGAATCACCAAATTCATTTTTCTTGTATGGGCGAGAACTCTATCCGGAACATGGTGAAAACACAGAAATACCAGCCGGATGGGCTGTCACTTTTACCTTATTGACCCCTGATCAACATCAAATCATATTGCCTTACAATCGTGAAGTTACTGAATTAATTCCAGCAGGCGAAGATTTTATTGTTTTTGGATGCAAAGACCCTAAAAATGATATGTTAATTGCTCATTTAGGCTACTTTGTTCAATCGGACAGGTTTATTCTATCGACATCAATCGAATTAGACGAAACATGTGAATAATTAACATGTGGGAAAAATAAATGTATATCATCTAAAATGCTATAATGGGCTTATGAAATTAGATTATACACAAACAAAACCAAATAAAACGATAGATATGAACCTGAATTTATTCAAAAAGGGCAATCATGACTGGCTGGTGATTGTCGTATTTATCATAATAGGTTCACTTATAGGATATGGCATAAGTTTATTCAAGACACCGCTTTATGAAGCTACAGCGTTGGTAACAACTAATATGCATTTAAATCCTGCTGGTCCTGTGAACGAGTTTATGCTAGACGCTCAAATAAACCATATTGGCGATTTATACTTTAATAAAACTGTAGTCCAAAAACTGCTTGAAACCGAAAACGAAAAAGGCCTAAACATAAGTTATGATGAACTAAAAAACATAGCTAGCGTTGAAAGAAGAATGTTAAGCTCATTAATTAAGGTTCGTCATGCTGACCCAGCGATTGCCTCTCAAATTGCGAGCGATTGGGCTGAAATTTTATATAAAACTTTGCAAGATGCATATCCATATGCGGTGAAAGTATCTATCGCAAAAAATAAACTACTCCTGCTTGAAAAATGTGCAAGTGCCAAACCCTCTGAAAATAACGATTGGAAACAAGTTTGTGAATGGATAAACGAAGACGATATAGAACAATCTATTTCAGAAGCAGAAGATATTATTATAAATAACAGCGATAAGACCTTTGGGCTGAGTGATTATTTAAATATCAGTCAATGGCAGCCAGCTGAAATACCAACTAAACCGATAAGTTATCATCGTGGATCAATGGTCTTTGCGGGTGGTGTTATAGGTTTTATTCTCGCAATGGTATTTTTTGTGCTCAGGAATAAAAAGCATGATTAAAGAGAAATTTGCAAACATTTGCTCCAGAATAAGTTCTGTGATGTTTGCCGCAATGTTTTTATTTCTTCCGTTTACTAGTTTTCCGTTAATATCTAAATTGTTTGGTGGGGCGTCTGTCGCACCGCTGTCGGTCTTACCTGCCTTTATTTTGGTGATTCTGCTTGTTTTACCTAATGTAATAAGGCGACAATATTTTTCAATACAATTCAAGCCATTATTGTTATTCTTCCTTTTCTCAATACTGAGTACTTTCCTTGTGTTCTTTAGGGACACACCTAGTTTTCGCGACACCCATTTTTTAAAGAATGCTTTAGAAAGTGTTGTTACACTTTTAATAGGTTTTTCTTTTTATTACCTATGTTCACACTTTTTGACATCTGTGGAAAAGATAAAAAATGTTTTGAAATGGATGAATATTGGTGCTTTTGCCCTAATTGCATTTTCCTTTCTTCAAATTTTGTATATTAGAACGCCGCTTGATGATTATCCTGCTTGGTTGAGAAAGCTCACTTATTTAATTTCATCTGTAGGGATGGTTTTTCCCAGACGAATAAGCGGCTTGGCTTTTGAACCCAGTTGGTTAGCCCACCAGCTAAATATCCTCTATTTGCCAGTCTGGTTAGGTTTTAGTTTAAAAGGCTATAGCATTTATAAAACCAGAATATTAAAAAGAATAACAATTGAAAATATCCTATTACTCTGCGGAATATTAATGTTATTTTTAAGCTTTTCGAAAATTGGCTGGATAACATTTGGAATTTTAATCGTTTACATCTTAATCAGAGTAGTGCGTAGCATTTACTATAAAACTGTTCAAAGGCTTGAAACTAAACAGAATAAAAAGTTTACAAAAGCGCAAAGTTTCATTTTGAAAATGTTTACTTGGTTAATTGTTCTCCTTATTTCGATTATTATGGCAGTCATCGCAGCAAAGGTTATGGCATGGCTGGATCCTAAAAGAGCCGCGGACCTACTGAACTTCAAAGCATTAAGAGAAAGAGGTTTATATAGCTGGGCTAATCTTCTAAGAATAGCTGAAAGATTAGTCTATTGGACAATAGGATTTAGAACTTTCCAACTTCATCCCTGGTTTGGCGTTGGCTTGGGAGCAGTTGGTTATTATTTTGCCAGTACCATCCCGGCTTTTGGCTATAAACTACCTGATTTAGTGCATATCTTCAATTACGAAAGTTTCATTCCTAATGCAAAAAATATTTGGGTGCGATTGTTGAGTGAAACCGGCATAATAGGTACAGCTTTCTTTATCTCATGGATCTATCTTCAATGGAAAGCTTCTGTTGAACTTGATAATAAAAAACATTCTGTTTTTTATCAGGCGTTTGGACTTGTTGGTAAATTGTCTGTTATTGCTTTTATTTTTGAAGGATTTAGCATGGATACATTTGGATTGCCGTATTACTGGGTCGCGTTTGGCTTGGTAGTAGCAGCGTGGCGTATCTTAAAGAATACTCAACTTGATGAGATTAGTGTGGTTGATGAAAATCCTATTGCACAAATAGATTAAACCGTAATTGATTAGCGTATCATTGTTTCTAAAACTTCATATAAAGTATTGCGCCAAGGCGTGTCAACTTTGAAGATATTGTAAAAATCAGAGAGCGCTTTTTCTTTGTATTTTCGGTCTGCAGATAGCGTTCTTTCATGAATGCCAGAATCTGTTAAATGTCGGGTGATTGCTCTGATTGTTTCATCACTTAGTGGAGTTTTGTTCTTCCAAAGTTCTTTCATTTCCGGCAAAGTATTAAGACCTGAAATAATGGGATAAGTCTTTTTCTTGGTCATAATGTCGGTGCTGGTAGATTTACCTGTGATATTGGAGTTGCCCCAAATTCCCAAATAATCATCCTGGATTTGGAATGCAATTCCGATATTAGTGCCGACTGCGCGTAGCAAAGATAGTGTTTCGACTGGTACGGTTGAAATTAAACCCGCCATCTCAAAAGCGAGAGAAAACAAGCGCGATGTTTTATGGCGAATCATTTCAAGATATTGTTCAAGTGAAATAATATCTTCTTGTTCGTAAAGCATATCCAGGTATTGACCACGCATGACATCAAGGCCTGCTCCTGTGAAAGCCCGATTAAGTTGAGTTAGATGATGATCCTCAAAAGTATTGTTATCTTGGTTTAATATAGCGAAAGCAGCATAGGCCAAAAAATCACCGGTGTTAATTGCTTGTTCAAAACCATATTCTGTAGTCCAAAGGGCAGGGCGACCCTGGCGGAATTGTCCTTTATCCTGAATGTCATCATGAACCAAAGTGAAATTATGAAAAACTTCCAAGGCGATCGCAGAATTTATCCCATCTTCAAAAGTTTTTCCAAATGCCATCGTTGCCAAAAGGTGAATGATTGGACGTAAGCGCTTGCCACGTTGTGCTAACGGGTCATGCCAACCAAAATGATAACGAATCATATCATTTAAACCTTGATTTTCAGTCCCAACAAGATTCATTAAGCGTTCTTCAAGGGCGTGCTCGAATTTGTTTCGAATCTCATCTAACATGGTTTATTCCTTTACATCAATTTTGGAGAATGAAATATCAGAAATATTATGACAGCCAGTATTGAACATAGAGATTTTTAGTTCAAGCATGATGCGTTCGATAAGTTGATGTAGTGCATCAGAACCAGCATTAGCAGCTTTAATAAAAGGCAATGCCATTCCAGCCAAATTAGCTCCTAGCGCTAGCGATTTGAAGACATCTAGTCCAGAGCGCAAACCACCGGAAGCGATGATGGGACATTCAATTTCATTTTTTCGGTAGTCCAGAAGGCAGTCAACAGTCGGAATACCCCAATTACCAAATGATTTGGCCAAATCTTTTAAATCTTCGTCGGTTTGTCGTTCAGCTTCGACAAGTGCCCATGACGTTCCACCTAGCCCAGCGCAGTCAATGCCTGCTACACCGACATCAATTAGGGTTTTAGCTAAGTTTGCGTTGATCCCGCATCCAACTTCTTTGATAAACACAGGAGTTTCAATTTGTTTACAAAGTGCTTCAATCTTTGGAAGCAGACCTGAAAAATTCGTGTTGCCTTCAGGTTGTAAAGCTTCCTGGAGAGGGTTTAAGTGAAAAAACAAGGCATCGGCTTCAATCATATCGATGGCACGTTGAATCTCATTTAGTCCATATCCATAATTGAGCTGCACAGCGCCAAGATTAGCGAAAAGGAAAATATTTGGGGCATATTTGCGAATCTTGAAGCTAGCAGAAAGAGATTCATCTTCTATTGCGGCACGTTGCGAACCAAGTCCCATAGCAATTTGATGATGTTCTGCCATTTCCGCCAATATTGCGTTAAATTTTTCACCTTTAGGACTGCCACCTGTCATCGATGAAATCAATAAGGGTGCATTCAAATATTTGCCTAAAAATGACGTTGAGATGTCAATTTTTGTGAAATCAATTTCTGGTAAAGCTTGATGTATGATATCAATTCGTTCAAAACCAGCACTGACACTTGATTCAATGTCTTTTTCTAGACATATTTCTAGATGTTCTTCTTTTCTTTTGCTAATTTTGCTAACTTTTTTCATATTTTCGTGTTATCATCTATGATATCTTAAAACAAGATAATATGAAAAGAAACACTGTAAGGAGTTTGTAAAGGATGACAACTGAGAAAACTTTCGAATTGGTAAAAGAAGTCGTAATCGACGTTTTGAAAATCGATGGGGACACAATTACAATGGAAACCCGTTTCATTGAAGACTTAAAAGCTGACTCAATGGATCAATTCTTTTTGATTGATGGTTTCTGTGAAAAGTTTGATATAGACATTGACGATGAAGCAGCGCGCGCAATCCAAACTGTGGGAGATGCCGTAGAAGCAATTGACAAAGCAATTGCCAAATAACATTAATTTTTACATCATAAACAGTATCAGCTGGCGAATAGCCAGCTGTGCATTTAACAACCATTAATTAGCTGAGAAATACCTTTCAAATTACGAGCTATTCGCACACCTGCATTTGACAAATCTTCAATTTTTCTTTGAGCGTTATGCTGAGAGTCGAAAATACAAATTTCAGTATGACCAATAATCTTATTTGTGTTAATTCCTACACCTGCGACGTAGGCGTATACTGGCTTCGTTATTGATTCAAGGATATGCGTGGCAGCCAAACTCTCCTGAATATAGCCAGGCTGACCGATAATGAGAATGCTATCGGTGTGCGCATCCATTTCAAACAAGTCAAGGCAATCTACAAAACTTGTTCCTGAAAGGCAATCTTCACCTAATCCGATAACAGAACTAATACCGATATCGTTTTTATAGAGCTCCATTAAAACATCATAGCATAGCGAACCTGCACGAGATATAACGCCTAGATTCCCTTCAATAGCAAAATCAACGGGAAAAACACCTGCCAAGGCCTTTCCAGGGGTGAAAACACCTAAAGCGTTAGGACCAATCAAAATGGCATCTTTATTTTGCAAACTGCTTTTTATAAAGGCGATATCTTTCATGGGAACATGAGCAGAGATACAAATGATGTTTTTAATGCCTGAATCTAAAGCTTCAAAACAAGCATCTGTGGCTGAATATGCGGGAACAAAAATGACGGTCGTATCGGCATCGGTACTTTGCACGCATTCATGAACGGTATCAAACAAGGGAATTTTGCCATTGAGCGTCCATTCGCCACCGTGTGATGGGGCAATACCACCAACAACGTTATTGCCATAATCGTGCATGCGTTTAGCGAAGAATGAACCAGCTTTACCGTTAATCCCTTGTATGATAATTCGTGAGTTTTGGTCGATGAGAATGGACATTTTATTCCTCAAGAACCTCTTTTAACTTTTGGACAGCGTCATCTAAGGTTTCAAATAAACTAAGATTCTCCTGACCTGTTAATATTTTATTCACTTCAACACATTGCGAACCTTTTAAACGCACCACAAAAGGAATAGGAGACAATGTGTTTTGATGAGTTCTGTTTATTCCCTGGGCAATAGAACAACAGTCATCCATATTGCTAACAATGTTAAGAAAAACAGTTTCAACAGATGGATCTTCTTGAACCAGTTGGCAAGCAGCTGAAATACTGGAAACCGTGGCATTGTGATCAAGAATTAGAACTAGTGCAGGGTTTAATCCATGTTGTGCAAGTTCATCCAGCGTCGCGCTGGCAAGGCCCTGGCTGTTTGAGATGACAGCAATATTTCCATCAAGGCGAACTAATTTATGACCAAATTTGCGGGCTTCAGCCTGAGCGAAGCTTGTGATAGCAGGGTCTAAAAAACCGGCGAATTCCCGTTGACGAAACAGGGCGTTATCATCGATCACAAGTTTACAATCAATGACAACAGCATGTCCTTCTTCATTGAAAACCATCGAATTAATTTCTGCCAGAGTTGCATCGTAATTATTAAAAACATGCCATAATTTGAGAGCTGTTTGTTCAATGATTTTCCATTTATAAGGAGCTATTTTAAGATTGGCACATGCTTGTCGGACTTGAAATGCTTGCAAACCGAGTAAAGGGTTAATTGTCTGTATAAAACTGTTTGATGAAGATAATGGTGCATTGTCCTCAAGGCTGATACCGCCTTCAACGGATAGAACGAAGCTTGGATCACCTGAAGTAGTATCGTAGCGTATTCCGATAAAGAGCTCATTTTCGACTTTGATTGCTTTTTCAACCAAAATCTGTTGAATGGAAATTCCTTTGAGTTTGATGTTGAAAATATCACCAGCTGCACTTTCAGTTTCAGCATCATTACGAGTCAGCCTTATGCCGCCAGCTTTGCCACGACCGCTAATTAAAGATTGAGCTTTAAGAATGACAGGATAGCCAATTTCTGATGCAGCTTGTTTGGCTTGAACAGGGCTGGAACTTAAAAAGGACGCTGGCAGGGGAATACCTTCGCGCTTAAAAATGGCTTTTGTTTGAAACTCGTGTAATTTCATTGTTGCAAAAACTAAAGCTAAAGATAGTAAAAATATAACACAAAGTCCTGATTTTATTCAGGACTTTGTGATTAAGGTAAATTAGAAACTGCGTAGGAATTCGTCAAGTGCAGATCTGGAAATACGATAAGCACTACCGATTTTAACTGCCTTTAAAGTACCGGATTCAATGGTTGAAATGACATCATCAACTGAAACATTCAGATATTGAGCAACATTTTCTGGGGTGAGCATCTCGGGCAAGGAAGTACCTTGTTGTCCCTGAGCAGGTGCCTGTCCCTGAGTGGGTTGTTGGCTTGGTGTTTGTCCCTGGAAGCCAGCAAGTGAACCAGCTAAAATTTGACCTACGCCCATACCGGCACCTATGCCGGCAGTTAAGCCAGCGCCACCGGACGGGTTTTGAGCGGCATCGCGCATAGCATCGGCAGCTTGCAGTTGCATATAAGTTTGCATATCCAGCATACCCATATCGCGCAATTCAGCAGCAGATTTATCCGACGGTTTAAGGTTGCCAATGTAGAAGGTTTTAAGATTTAGACCCAAAGCCAAGAAGTCATCTTGAGCTTTTGCCCTTACTGCAGCACTAAGTTCATCGGTCAAACCAATGAGATCAAGGACATTTTTCTTGGCAGTTGTTTCGCCAAGCACATCCTGGAGTTTTGAAAGCAACATGGTCCGTAGACGATTTTCAATATCCTGTGTGCGATATGCGTGCAGCTGACCAACGACCTGGGTAACGAATTGCTGTGGATCGGCGACCTGGAAGCTATAGCTGCCAAAGCCCTGTAAAAGCGCGACGCCAAGTCCAACACCTGTATTGCGAACGATGATGGGTTGGGGGGTGCCCCATTTTCGGTCTGCGAATTCACGCATTGAAACAAAATATACTTCCGCAGTGAATGGCGTTCTGTCACTAAAGAGTTTGCCAATCAAACCTGTGAGAATGGGGATGTTCGCAGTGGTAATAGTGTGGCGACCAGGACCAAGCACATCCAGCGCACGACCATCACGGAAGAAGACTGCCGCCTGGGATTCGCGAACAATTACTTGTGAACCAATTCGTAAATCAGCAACACCTGTTTCAGGAAATCGTTTAACGATTTCATCCACCATCTCGCGTGGATATTCAACAACATCAAAAACTCTTGCCATCAAAGACCTCCTAAGACTTATTGAATAACGATGCCCTTCATGATATCGGAGCGTTTATTAAAGGCGTCGATAGCTTCCTGGGCATGATTGATTAGATTTCTAATTGCTGCAGCTTGACCATCAGTTCCGATGGAAGCTTCAACATTGTCAATAGCACTGGCGATTTCGGTATTCTTGTCCAGTAACATGGCATCGTATTGATATACTGTTTCGAGTTCTGCTTCTCTGATGCGGATGGCATCGAAAAGACCAGCATAGCCGTATGATGCAGTACGGACCCGGTCGATAAATTGACGAAGTTTAATAGCTGCATTTTCCAGTTCGCCAACAGCGCCTAATTCACCTTCTGAGATGAGTTGGCGTTGCACACCAGAAATGCGTTGATATTGGACTTCGTATTCTCTTGCAATCGTTTCGCGCAAGAGTTTGTCGGACTTTCGACGGTCGTTAAGGGCAATGTAACCTTTGAAACCAGGAATCTTAGCGATAAGTTTTTCCAGTCCACCTTTGTACTCATTTAGTTTGTTGAGAATATCAGTCATTGTTCTCCTTCTTAATAGAAATAGCGTTTACTTGATTATATGATAATCTTTTGAAATAGGGATATACTAAAGATTATCTACTGTCTTTTATCGACTGATTTTTATTATAATTGATTAATGCAATTTTTGAATGGAGTTTTTTATGCGTCGTGGCACAAATAATCCGTGGGGGCCATTAGAATATATTCTTCTAATTATTTTGTTTATGTTGGTGCTTATAACCATATTTTCTTTGTTTTGGCCAGCAATAAAATTGTTTTATGAACAGATAACCCAAAAGTAAACTATGGACGAAATTCGGGCACAAAAAATAATTAATGACATTCATAACGGATTTTGGCAAGTGATGGATTGGGTTTTTCCACCTACCTGTCCCGGCTGTGGTATTGAAGGCGAACTTATCTGTGAAGAATGTGAAAGTAAAATTGTTCGCTTGGTAGGACGTCAATGTAAATATTGTGGGCTGTCTGTTACCGGTTCTGATATATGTGGAAGATGCCGAGACGAAAACCATTCATACGAAGCATATAGGGGTTATGGATATTACACTGGCGTACTCAGGCAAGCTATTTTACGTCTAAAATATCAAAATGATATAGGCATCGCCCGAATACTGGCTTCATATCTAGAAACATTGGTGGTTTCAAACGACTGGAATTTTGATATCGTCGTTCCTGTCCCGCTTAGTGCAAAAAAGTTAGAAGAACGGGGCTATAATCAGGCTAGTCGCTTGGCAAAGCCATTAGCTGCTTTGCTTGGGAAAGTCTATAAACCTGATGCACTGGTACGATTGAGAGAGGTAAGTTCGCAAGTTGGCTTGAATAAAGCTGCCCGACTTGAGAATGTCAAGGATGCTTTTCGTGGAAATCCAAAGATTGCTAAGGGGAAATCTATTCTGTTGGTAGATGATGTCTTTACCACAGGCGCTACTTTAGAATCCGCTGCATCAGAATTAATGATGGTTGGTGCCAGAAAGGTCTACGCTCTGACGCTGGCGAAATCTTACAAAATCAAAATGAATATTGAACAATCACCAAACATTGTTGTATAATACAGAAAAATATACGGAGGTTCAAATGGCACTGAAAATAGATTTATATACCAAAGAATTAGAACTGACCGATCGAATCCATGACTACGCAAACAAAAAAATAGGCAAACTTGACAAGTTCCTTAGCGAAATCGATGAATGTCGCGTTGATTTGAGTCATGCTAAAACTGCTCGTAACGCAAATGAACGATTTATTGCTCAGGTAACAATTCGCGGAAAAGGTTTTATTTTGCGATCGGAAGAACGCGCTGACAATATTTTTGCGGCCATAGATGCAACGGTTGAAAAAATGACCCGACAAATTGAAAGGTTCAAGGGGAAACATTGGCGAAGACGTGCCGATGGCGCTGCAAAATCTTCATTGGAAATGGAAGCAGAAGTTGAAGTCGATGAAAGACCAGAACCTGTCATCGTAAGACGTAAAAGCTTTGTACTTACCCCAATGGATGAATTGGAAGCGATGGAGCAACTGATGTTGTTGGGGCATGAAGACTTTTTTGTTTTCTATAATGCCAATACCAACAAAATCAATGTCCTGTATCGTCGTCGGGATGGAACGTACGGTTTGATTGACCCAATAATCGGGTAAATTAATGTTTTGCCAGCGAGCAACCCTTTCAATGGGTTGCTCGATTCTTTTCAATAACAGATAAATAAGATGACAGATAAAAAGATACATGAAAATAAGCACCATGAAATCATCGAAGCAACAAAAGTTTTAATCAAGTCGATTGGTGAAGATTTGCAACGTGAAGGCTTAATAAGAACGCCAGAACGCGTTGCCAGAGCCAGCGAAGAAATTTTTAGCGGATATACAACCGATCCCGATGCTTTAATAAACAATGCCTTGTTCAATGTTGACTATGACCAGATGGTTGTTGTAAAAGATATCAATTTTTATAGTATGTGTGAACATCACATATTACCTTTTTTTGGCAAAGCTCATGTTGCTTATCTGCCAAAAGGAAAAGTCATCGGACTTTCAAAGATACCCCGAATTGTCGATATGTTTGCGCGTAGGTTGCAAGTGCAAGAACGAATGACGCAACAAATAGCCACATTCATTCAAGAAACGATACATCCTTTAGGCGTGGCCGTTGTTATAGAAGCCAGCCACTTATGTATGATGATGCGTGGCGTTAGAAAAGAAGATGCAACAATGACAACTTCGGCGATGCTAGGTGGTTTCAGAACGCATTTGGATACACGGCTTGAGTTTCTGAACCGAATTTCGTAATTAATAAAACCATAAAAAGCTTTAGCTGTAATTTTCAGCTTTTCTTGTAATTTCTATGCCAACCAATCGTGTATTTGCTACACGGTGCGGTTTTTCTATTCGAAGTGTGATTTCGGAAAAAGAAAACTCATGGAATAATTCACGCATAATATGATTTGCCAAAGCTTCAAGCAGGCGATATTTAGTTTCCGCAACAATAGCTTTAATTCTTTTGGCTATTGTAGAATAATTAATGGTGTCAGAAACATTATCTGTTTGCATTGCTTTTGAAAGATCATACACACCGTGAAAACTGATTAAAAGATTCTGCGGATTAGCGCGCTCATCGTCTTTAACGCCAATATAGCCGATTGCTTCAAGATCCGTTATTCGTATAATATCCATAAATATCTCCTTAGATAAATTCCCCGCCATCGAGAATGATGTTATTGCCAGTCATAAAATCTTGTTTCAGAATATGAATAAGATTTTGAGCAACAATTTCACCACTGCCTAGTATTTTTAGAGGTACACGTCGTTCTGCAACAGCTTGCATATCCAAATGTTCATATCCAGCAAGTGACATCATCAAACCCGGGCTGATTGCATTGACCGTAATGTTTGGTGCTAATTCCATGGCAGCCAGCTTGGTGGCTTCCAATAAAGCGACCTTGCTAAGACGGTACATAAATGTTTCAGGGTCATGTTTAAAAATCTTTGCATCAATGATATTAATAATTTTGCCATGTCCATCTTCCGGGATTTGTTTGGCAAATTCTCGCATGAGAACCAATGGGGCGTAAAGATTTATTCCGAAAAGAGCTTCCAGGGTATCAATCTTTAGGTTCTTAAGCCTGTCTCTTGGGTATATACCAGCATTGTTGATGAGAATATCTATTTGGCCAAAAGTTTCTATAATATGAGAAAAAAAAGCGGGTAAAGCCTCTGTTTCGCTCAGGTCTTGCTGAAAGAGTTCGACACGAATACCTTCAGATTCTAATTCAGGTTTTAAGGCTATGGCAGAATCTATAGAAGAATGATAGTGCAGGGCAATGTTGACACCATGTTTAGCCAGTTCACTTGAAATCGCTTTTCCAATTCGGATAGCGCCACCAGTAACAAGCGCATTTTTCCCTTTAATTTCCATAGAATATTGTCTCCATACATCGCTTAAAGATTGCCGCGTGGTAAAATTTTACCATCAAGCATTATAAATTATCGGAGGTCGCATGAATAAGACTGATATTGAACAAGCCTTGAATACAATTCGTTTCTTTTCAGCGGATGGTGTTCAATTAGCTAATTCTGGACATACAGGTATGCCAATGGGCGCTGCTGCCCTGGCTTACACGTTATATGTTAGACAAATGAACCATAACCCCAAAAATCCAAACTGGATAAATCGTGACAGATTCGTACTCTCTGGTGGACATGCATCAATGCTACTGTATACAATCCTGCATTTGACGGGTTACGATATCAGCATTGACGATTTGAAACAATTCAGACAATATCAGTCCATTACACCGGGACATCCCGAATGGGGTGTTACGCCAGGTGTAGATACCAGTACTGGGCCACTCGGGCAAGGTTTCGCAACTGGTGTTGGTATGGCAATCGCCGAAGCTCATTTGGCAGCGACTTTCAATAAACCTGGTTTTGATATTGTTAACCATTACACTTATGCCATCGTAACCGATGGTGACATGATGGAGGGTATAAGTTCTGAAGCCGCATCATTAGCTGGTACTTTAAAGCTTGGTAAATTAATTTATCTATATGACTCAAACGATATCACCATTGAAGGCAGAACAGATATTGCCTTAACAGAAGATGTTGCAAAACGCTTTGAGGCATATAACTGGCATGTTCAAACAGTTGAAGATGGAAATGATGTTGAGGCAATCGATAAAGCGATTGAGGCGGCCAAACTTGACCCAAGACCATCTTTGATTATTTGTAAAACAATTATCGGATATGGCTTACCTAATCGCGCTGATACATCAGGTATTCATGGCTCACCGGCAGGTTGGGATGAATTGAATCTCGCCAAAGAAAATGCTGGCATTCCTACCGAGCCATTGTTTTATATTACTGATGAGATACTTGCACATTTCAGGGAACAAATAGCAGTTGGCGCTGAACTTCAAAAAGAATGGAACGAACTTTATACATGCTATAAAGAGAAATATCCTGACCTGGCGAAAGAATTTGAAAGACGCAATGCCCGAATATTGCCAGAAAACTGGGATGAAAATCTACCAGTATTTGAACCTGATAAAAAGGGTTTAGCAACACGAGTAGCATCCTGGCACACTATTCAGAAAATTGCAGACGCTTTACCAGAAGTTGTGGGGGGAAGTGCCGACCTCGCGCCAAGCAACAACACCTGGATGGATGCTTATCCCGCATTTGGACCAGAACAACGCGATGGAAGGAATATTCATTACGGTGTACGTGAGATTGCTATGGCAGCAATCGGAAACGGTTTATTTGTGCATGGCGGAATAAGACCTTTTAATGCTACATTCCTGGTCTTTTCAGATTATTTACGTGGCTCCTTAAGAGTTAGTGCTTTGTCAAATATTGCAAACATATTTGTTTTAACACATGATTCGATCGGTGTTGGAGAAGATGGACCGACCCATCAACCGGTTGAAACAATTATGAGTTTAAGGCTTATGCCAAACTTGAATGTTATTCGACCAGCCGATGCAAACGAAACTGTAGAAGCCTGGAAAGCGGCAATCGAGAAAACAGACGGACCAACAGCATTAATTTTATCGCGTCAAAATATACCAACAATTGATCGCCAGAAGTATGCCAGTGCGAAAGGATTACATAAGGGTGCCTATGTTCTTTATAAAAGCAAAGATGGCACGCCTGATTTAATTATCATTGCTGCCGGCTCTGAAGTTACATTAGCACTAGATTGCATATCTGCGCTTGAAGAAAAAGGTTTGAATACACGTGTTGTTTCCATGCCGTGTTGGGAGCTTTTTGAAGCTCAGGACAAGGTATACAAAGACGAAATTTTGCCACCCAGTGTGAAAAACAGAATCTCATTAGAAGCAGGTCAAACGCTAGGTTGGGAGCGCTGGGTTGGACAATATGGTGTTAGCTTGGGTGTAACCGAGTTTGGTCTTAGTGCTCCAGGCGATATCATTTTCAAAGAATTCGGTTTTACTGTTGAAAATGTTATCAGTATGATCGAAAAGATGATGAAGAAGAATAAAGGGTAATGGAAATGAATAATGCAATTAAAACAAAACAATTAGGCCAGTCAATTTGGTATGACAATATTGACCGTGAAGACCTTGAAAACGGAAAGATGATTGAACTCGTTCAACAGGGAAAGGTTTATGGTGTAACTTCAAACCCAAGCATTTTTGAGAAATCTATCGGATCGGGAAATATCTATGATTTATGTCTGCAGTCCATGGCCTGGGCAGGCTTAGACACGCAACAAATATACTTTGAACTGGTTAAACAAGATATTCAAATGACTGCGGATATCTTCAGGGACGTTTACACTGATACTGAAAAAGTTGATGGTTATGTGAGTGTGGAGATTGACCCAACTTTGGCTGATGATACCCAAAAGTCAATACAGGAAGGTAAAAATCTCTGGGCGCAAATAAACCGTCGCAATGTGATGATAAAAGTGCCTGCAACGCTTGCGGGAATTCCCGTCATTCGCGCCTTGATCGCTGAAGGCATAAATGTAAATGCTACGCTCATTTTTTCGATTGACCGATACCGAGATGTTATGGAAGCCTACTTGCTTGGTATTGAAGAGCGATTGAAGAAAGGTTTGGATGTAAGTCACATTCACAGCGTGGCGAGTTTCTTTGTTTCGAGAATTGATACTGCTGTGGATAAGCTTCTTGATGAAAAGATAGCATCGGGATCTGTTGAGGCGAATGAATTAAAAGGAAAAATTGCCATAGATAACGCGCGTATGGCATATCAGGAGTTTAAGCAGATCTTTAGCAGTCCAAGGTTTGAGGCATTGGCAAAACATGGTGCACAAATTCAACGTCCGTTGTGGGCGTCCACGGGTACAAAGAATCCGAATTATTCAGATTGTCTGTATGTTGATGAACTGATTGGGCCCAACACGGTTAATACTGTTCCAACCAAGACATTGCATGCATTTTTGGACCACGGCAAGGTTGACCAACGAATTAGCTATGATATCGGAAATTCAATTAAACGGCTGGACATGCTTATTGATCTGGATATTGATTTTACAAGTGTTACCGATAAATTAGAAGCTGATGGTGTGTTGGCTTTCCAAAAAGCACATGAAAGTCTTTTGGATGTTATTGAGAAGAAAAGGCGCATTTTTGCTGCAGAGATTAAACCTATAATTGAAAATTTAAAAGATGCGGTGAAATATAGCACGGATAAGAACTTTATCCAACGTCTTTTGGAAAATGACCCAACATTATGGACTGATGATGCAAGTCAATATGAAGAAATACGCAACCGTTTAGGCTGGCTGTCACTTCCAGCAAAGCAATATGATTTAGTACAGGAATACGATCAGTTTCTTGAACAAATTCTTCAAGATGGATTTACTGATGTCTTTGTCTTAGGCATGGGTGGTTCATCATTAGCGCCAGAAGTTTTGGCACAATCTTTTGAAACTTATCTGGTAACCGATAAACGACTGCGTTTACAAATTATCGACACAACTAATCCGATTGAGATAAAAGCACGATGTGAAACGATTAACTTAGAAAAGACACTATTTATTGTTGCAAGCAAGAGTGGTGGTACCAGTGAAACCATGGCGGCCTACAAATACTTTTCAAACGAAATAGCTAAAATCTCACCAAAAGATTTTGGCAGACAATTTGTTGCCATTACTGATCCGGGTTCACCGTTAGTTGAATTAGCAAAGAAAGATGGATTTCGAGCTGTTTTTTACGCTCCTGCAAATGTTGGCGGACGCTTTTCTGCATTCACACCATTTGGTTTGGTGCCGGCAAGTTTAATCGGTTTGGATTTGGAAAACCTATTAAACAAAGCTAAGTTCTCAGACCGATTAAGCCAAAAGTCAATTGCATTGGCTGCGAATCCAAATGCCATTTTAGGCCTGGCGATAGGAAGTGCTGCCAAAGCGGGACGCAACAAATTGACATTTATTGCTGAAAGTTTTGCTGCTAACCTTGTACCCTGGCTTGAACAGCTCATCGCTGAAAGCAGTGGCAAAGATGGCGTCGGCATTTTGCCTGTCGAAAACGAACCTGAATTGCATTCGTATGACTATCCAAATGACAGGCTATTCATCTACTTTGAAGTTGATGGAAGTAAAACTGAAATGATTGATGCAATTCGCCAAAAGGGATTACCAGTCTTGACCTTTAAACTTTCAAACCCCTATGATTTGGCCCGCGAATTTTACCGTTGGGAATATGCAACAGCGATTGCATGTGCTTATTTGAGAGTGAATGCGTTCAATCAACCTGATGTGCAAAGTAATAAGCTGGTTACTAAGGCTGTCATTGAAAAATATAAAGAAACAGGCCAGCTTGACGAAGGAAAAGCTTTTTTTTGCAATAATCAGGTTGAAGTCTATGGCGAAGCTTTAGCTGGTTTGGAACGATGCAATTCACTCGATGATGTGATTCATTTGTATGCCCAAGGATTAGAAGAAGGCGCATACATCGCAATAAACGCCTTTTTGCCAAGACTTCCTGAGGAAATAGAAAAGTTCCAAGCGCTTCGTTCAAGTTTGCTTAACAAATATAACGTTGCCACAACCTTGGGCTTTGGCCCTCGATTCTTACATTCCACAGGACAATTACATAAAGGCGGTCCTGGTGAAGGTGTTTTGTATCTAATCTTTACCAGAAAAAACGCGATTGATATTGAGATACCTGGAGAAGGAATGAGTTTTGGGACTTTACAATTAGCCCAGGCACTTGGCGATTTCGACGTATTAAAAGATTTAGGAAAGAATGTTATTCGCATAGATTTGCCGGATAACGGAGAAAACAAATAGTCAATGACTGATATCAAAGCAACTGGGCGCAAGTTCCTTGGAGTAGACCATGGGGACAAGAGAATAGGACTTGCGCTCAGTGATGATACATTGCGCTTTGCAAGACCATTACGAATTATTGAACATGTATCACGTGAAGATGATGCAAAAAGAGTGATAGATATTGCTCATATTGAAGCTTGTACAGATATTCTTGTAGGTGTACCTTATGACAGCGATGGAAATGTAGGACCCCGGGCACGAAAAGTTTTGCGCTTTGTAGAGATGCTTAAATCTCTTACAACACTTCAGGTGGATGTATGGGATGAAAGCGGAAGTACAATGGCATTTAAAAACTTGTCTTTGCAAATGGGACAGTCAGCAAAACAAAGACGAAAGCCATCAGATGACCGGGTTGCTGCTTTAATACTTCAGGACTATTTAGACAATCATTATCTAGCGAAAGATAAAAATGACTAAAACAGAGAAAAAGAACGCTTTTATCTTTAGATATCTGTTTTTCTCAATTTTGCTTATTGCAAGTTTTCTTTTACTTGCCTGTTATTTGACGGTATCAAAAGCTGAAAAGAATTTTGGAAAAGCGGATCGTCAACTTCCTGTCGTTTCGCGATTAAAATATGCGTATATTCTAAACAAAAACAACGCTATATTAACTCCGCTTGTTGCTTTTCCTGATGATATTGATAAAAAGTTTTTTATCAGCAGTGATGAAACCGTGTTAGAAATTTGCGCCAAATTAGAAAATGAAAAGATTGTTCCGAATGGTGATTTAGCTTGTCAGTTGCTCATATATTACGGGCGCGACAGAATGATTCAGCCAGGGTCATATACTGTTCCGAGTGGTTTAAATACGATTGAAATTGTTCAACGCGTTGGGAATGTAGCCTATCGTGATAAAGATTTGTACATCTTTGCCGGTTGGCGGCTTGAAGAAATTGCAAATGCGATTGATACGCTTGGTTTGTCGTTTACGGGGGATGAATTTCTGTCATCTGCTTTAAACATCCCAAATGAAATAAGAGAAAAATATGAATTCTTACCAGGAGATTCTTTAGAAGGTTTTATACTTTCGGGGCAGTATCATCTTCAACCAAAAATAACCCTTATTGAAGCGCTAGAATTGTTCATGGATACTTTTGAATCAAAAGTTGTCTTAAGTGGATTAAAAGCAGAACTTGAAACACAAAAATTAAGTTTGATTGAAAGTCTAACGATGGCATCCATCATTCAGCGCGAGACTTTGGCAGTTGAAGAAATGCCAACCATGGCATCAGTCTTTTATAATCGCCTTATACTTGGTATGCGACTTGAAACGGATGTAACGGTGCAATATGCAATCGGTTGGGATGACAACACAGAAACCTGGTGGAAACCAGGCCTGACCTGGACGGATTTGGCAATAAATTCGTCTTATAATACTTATCAGGTAAATGGATTGCCACCTGGACCTATTTGCAGCCCAAGCTTGGAGGCTATTCAAGCTGTAGCACGACCTGCACAAAGTGATTATTTATTCTTTAGGGCTGCATGCGATAATTCTGGCAGACATAATTTTGCAAAAACATATGAAGAACATCTTAACAATGGATGTGAATAGGTGAAATATGATTAGATTAGGTATTGATATCGGGGGTTCCGCTATCAAGGCGGCGTTGGTAAATCTTGATACAGGAGAAATTGTTTCTGATACTATAAGAGCGAAGAACAATATAGAAACAAAGCCCCATGATGCTGCTGCTAATATTTTGCGAATAATGCGAAAGTTGGACTATAGCGGGCCACTCGGAGTTGGATTTCCGGGCAGGTTAGTGAAAAATGTTTTACACAAGGCTCCTAATTTGCATCCAGAATGGCTGAATAATGATTTGACTGTCTTTTTTGAAGAAAACACGAAATCAAAAACCGTTGTTCTGAATGACGCAGATGCTGCTGCGCTTGCCGAACTTAACTTTGGCGATCCGCGAATAAAAACGACAACCCGTGCAATGTTTCTAACGCTAGGCACAGGTATCGGTTCTGCTTTGATTTTGAATGGGCAAATTTGGAATGATACCGAATTTGGACAACTTATTTTCGAAGGAAAAAGGACGATGGAAAATGTAGGTGCTGCTGCTGTAAAGCGTATTGAAAATCTAAGCTGGAAACAATGGGGAATTCGTCTAAATAGTGTTTTGGAAAAATACGATTTTTATTTTAGTCCTGAATTGTTTGTGCTTGGCGGGGCGATTAGTTCTAGTCTGGATAAGTTCAAAAGATATCTCGATTTTCCTGAAGAAAAAGTTATAGCTGCAAAACTTGGCAATGATGCTGGCATTATTGGCGCGGCAATGGCAACCGAAAAAATCGTCTAAAGAAATAGAACAATAATAGAAAAAAGGCTTGCGACAATTGACAAGCCTTTTTGCAACCAAATTTCATTTTATCAATCATTTAAGCGACTGTAAGTAAAGTTTAAGTCCTTAAATCTTTTTTTCAATTTGTCGTTTATGGCATCAGGTTTCATGCGCCAACCCCAGTTTCCTGCGGCGATACCAGGATTGTTCATGCGGGATTTGGAATCTAAGCCTAATACGTCTTGCATCGGCACCACACACAAGTTTGCCACGGAACGGAAAGCAGCACGCATCATAACCCAGGCAATATCTTCGTCGTTGTTATCAAGATACTTGTGCATGAAGTTCTTATTCTTTTGTTCGGCGTTGATATACCAGCCTTTGGCGGTTTCGTTATCATGCGTGCCTGTGTAACAAACACTATTCATGGTGTAGTGATGGGGCAGGAAATCATTGTCTGGATCACCATCAAAGGCGAATTGTAAAATACGCATACCCGGTAAATTGAAATTTTCACGTAAAGCCACTACATCGGGTGTGATGTACCCAAGATCTTCAGCAATAATGGGTAATTCAGGATATTTTGCCTGAAAGGCATTAAATAAAGCTTCGCCGGGAGAAGGTAACCATTCGCCAATAACAGCGTCTTCGTTGCCAAAAGGAATATGCCAGGCGGCAGCGAAACCTCTAAAGTGATCAATACGTACTAAGTCAACAAGTTTTAACGTCGCTTCCAAACGTTTTACCCACCAGGCATAATTTTCTTCGTCATGGGCAGGCCAATTGTAAAGCGGGTTTCCCCAAAGTTGCCCCTTTGGGCCAAAAGCATCAGGTGGTACACCAGCAACTAATGTAGGTTGTAAGTCCTCATCCAGCAAGAAAAGCTCTGGCCGCGACCAGGCGTCAGCACTGTCAAAAGCAATGACAAACGGCATGTCCCCGATAATCTGAATGTCTTTGCTGTGCGCGTATTGACGAAGGTCAGACCATTGCTTGAAAAACAAAAACTGGATAAATTTTTGATGGAATATTTCTTTTGTTAATCGAACTCTTGTTTCCCGCAAAATATTTTCATCACGGAATTTTAGAGGTACCAGCCAATCAGACCAGGCCACATTCCCCTGACTTTCTTTAATAGCCATAAACAAAGCATATTCGTCAAGCCAAATTTTGCTATCATCGAGAAAAGCTTGATACTCATCTTGTAGGGCAGGCGGCATACCTTCATCAGCAACACGCTTACTAATTTCAGACAGCAAATTGCTTTTCCAAGTGATTACACTTCCAAAATCAACATTTTCTGTTGGGAATTGTGGAAGATTACTTAGATCTTGTTCATCAATTAGTCCAAGTTCAACTAGTCCATCTGGACTAATCAAATAGGGATTACCCGCAAAGGCCGAAAAACATTGATAAGGAGAATCGCCATATCCTGTGGGTCCAAGTGGTAATATTTGCCAATATTTCGTGCCAGTATCTGCTAAAAAGTCAATCCATTTATAAGCTTCTGGTCCCAAATCACCAATGCCATAGGGTCCTGGCAAGCTGGTTGGGTGTAATAATACGCCAGAGGCGCGTTGTTTAATCATCTTTTATGCCTCATCTATAAGTGTTATATTTTCAGGAATATCAGGATTTATAAGATTTAGATATGCTTGCGCATATGTTATTGCAGAATGATGCCAACTGAAATCTTGCGCCATCGCATTTCGTTGGATTTGCGTCCAGATTACTTTATCGGTGAACAAGGACAATGCTTTTCCTAATGTTTGAGAGAAATCTTCTACAGAAAACTGATGTGAAAGAAAACCAGTTGCTGTATCCAATCCATCGGAATAATCGAAAATTGAATTCTTAAGACCGCCAGTGGCGCTGGCAACAGGTATATTCCCATACCGCATCGCAATCATTTGAGAAAGACCGCATGGTTCATATCGGGAAGGCATTGTAAAAATATCGCCACTTGCGTATAGCTGTCGTGCTGTGTTTTCGTCATACTTTAGCAAAGCAACGAATTTCTCAGGATAACTTTTTGCGAAATTGTTTGCACGTTCTTCTAATTCGGGATCACCTGTACCAAGCAGGACGAATTGCCAGGGAAGATCAAGAATTTGTTCAAGACTGTCAAGGAGTAAATCAATACCTTTTTGGTGACTTAGCCGACTAACCATAGTCATCAATGGGAGCTGGTGACCAACTTCGAGACCTAATGTAGATTGTAAATGAAGTTTATTCATCAACCGTTGATATAGTCGATCTGAACTAAATGAATGAGAAATGACCTCATCAGTTTCAGGGTTGTAACTATCGATATCAAGACCATTTAAAATACCCATAACTTTATCGGAATGCTTTGAAAGATAATTTTCCAAGCCACAACCATATTCAGGAGTTTGAATTTCCTTTGAATAACCGGGAGAGACCGCGATGACAAGATCTGTAGCTGCGATACCCATCGGTAATGGTGTAAATTTTGCCCAATCAGGTAAGTCAGGATCAGTGCTTGGGCTAAAACCAAGTTGACTCATTGCCTCTTGCGAACCCCAACCATTGTATGGCAGGTTATGGATTGACAAAACCGTGCGGGTATCCTTGAAAAATGAGTCATTCGCATAATGTTGATCAAGCGCATTTATCGCCAGGGCTGTATGCCAATCGTTACAGTGCAATATATCAGGTTTCCAATTAATAAATTTACTGGCTTCAAGAACCATTAGAGAAAAATTAACGTACTTCAAACCGTCCAAACGCCAATCACCGTGGTATATCGGAGAATTATGATTGATATATTCGTTGTCAATTAAATAAACTTTTGTTGAACCAATTTGGGCGATAAATAGTTCACATTCCAATGAATCGCCACTCATTAACGAGAAAGTAAAGTTGCCAATCTTGCGTCGGTCAGGATCATATTCATGAACCCGGGCGTGAAATGGCATAAAAATACGCACATCAAAATTGAATTCATCTAATTTATTAAGGGCTTCTGGCAAAGCACCTGCGACATCACCCAAGCCACCGACCTTGGCAAATGGAGCAGCTTCAGCGACTGCAAAAAGAATATTGATGCTTTTTTCCATGTATCACCTACCTGTTTCTTAAAAGTTGAAAATAATCCTTATTAATAATCTGTTGCGTACTCAAGCCCAGGACATCAGCAAGATATATGATGAGATGCGTCTTTTCATCAGCATCTTGACGACTCCAGGTTCTGCTTTTTATTTCGACGAAATAATCTTCAATCGGCTTAATGATTGTATCAACATTAATGTAAAATTCCACACCTTTGAACTTTACAAGGAATCTACGTCTATCTTTCTCGATTTCCATCATTTCAACCGGTTTGAAGTATTCAATATAGAATCGCAGGCTATGTGTTGCCGGCGCAAAGTATCGGCTACGTGATAGCAAGCCTTGCTTTATTTGTTTTCCGACATCATCACTGCCTTCACCAATTAAGGTTAGTCGGCCACGTACGTTTTGTATATCACCCTTCTTGTTGAGAATCTCATCTTCACGGTAACGTAATATACCTTGAGTTGAATCTTCAAACAAGAAATAGGAATCATACTGATGATAATGACGTCTCTTGAGGATTTCAATTTCGGGGTGTTCAAGGCGTTTGATAATTTCATCTGGATCAGAAATGCGCACTTTGGCTTGCACTTCAAAGCTTTCTTCTTCAGCAGCACCACCAATTGCCAGTAGTTTGGAATGAACTGATTTTTCCCGGCTTGTGATAAATGCGTCAATTTGTTCAGCAACAGGTTTGGCTTGTCTGATTAACGCATCTTCGTCAATCGTTAAAAGAGTTTTATTTCGCATGAGCCACTGGCCATCAACCATAACATCGGTAACATCGCTGGCTTTGCTTGCATAAACAATTTGTGCATAAATGTTTTCAGAATCACGCTTGAAATGGGGTTGGTTATGGATCGGGAAAATGTCGAGAACTATGATATCTGCACGTTTTCCGACTTCAAGACTGCCTGTAATATGATCAAGGTGTAAGACTTCAGCGCCAATTCTGGTAGCCATTTCCAAAACTTGTCGCGCAGGCAGAACTGTTGGGTCACCAGCGACTGGTTTGGCGATTAAACTAGCCAGACGCATTTCTTCGAACATGTCTAAGTCGTTATTTGAAGCGGCTCCATCTGTGCCAATGCCAACTTTTGCGCCCATTTCCATCATTCGCGCGGTTGGGGCAAAGCCTGATGCCAGTTTTAAGTTTGAACTGGGATTGTGAGCGATACCCGTTCCAGCACGTCTCATGGTGCGAATTTCGCCGTCATCAACATGGACACAGTGTGCTGCAATAAGTTTGGTATCCAACATGCCTAATTTTTTAATGTAGGGAACTACTGGCATTCCAGACTGTTTACGCATATTGACAACTTCATCGGCTGTTTCTGAGACATGAAAATGGACAGTAGCATCATATTGTTTCGCAATTTCGACAACTGCTTCAAGAACTTCGGCTGGGCAGGTGTAAACAGCATGGGGCGCGATAGCTGGAACTATCAGATGATGATCTTTCCATTTCTTTATGAGTTCAATTGAAAGATCTAATGAATCATCATAAGAAGCCGCATCAGGGGCAGAAAATTTCATTACTGTTTGGCCAACCACAGCGCGCATACCAATCTCTGCGGTAGCGGTTGCAACTTCATCTTCAAAGTAGTACATGTCATTAAAGGTTGTTACGCCGGAACGAATCATTTCCGCGCAGCCCATTTGTGTTCCTAAACGTACAAACTCAGGCGAGACAAATTCGCGTTCAACAGGCATCATGTATCCCATCAGCCACACATCAAGCCGAAGGTCATTTGCCAAACCACGTAAAAGAGTCATCGGGACATGGGTATGGGTATTAATTAATCCAGGCATGAGCACCTTGCCCTGGCAATCGATTATGTCTTTCCCATTCCAACTCTTTAAGATGGCATCTTCTGGTCCAATAGCGACAATAGCACCGTCGTTAATTGCAACAGCACCTTGCTGGTATTGGGTGCAATTGTTATCCATAGTCAGTATCAAAGCGTTTTTTAGGATAGTGTTACATTCTTTCATAAGGCTCCTTTTGTGCAGGCATAATTACTTATATTATTCAATTCGCTGTGCTCATTATTTTTCGCCGGACTGAATCAAGCGATGTGTTAAAAGCCCATCGAAGTCCATCACCAATTGGTCCAGCATAAACACGTTGGTTTTGCCAATACTCATTTTTGTAAAGCAGGGCCTGATGTAGCGTTAGGGTTTGCCCGTCACTATTTAAACGCACGCCCAGAACCATATCCGATTTGTTTGATTCGATAAATTCATGCATGAGTGATTTTAGTGTCTCATCAGAAATGTAAGTATCAAGATGCTCGCATTTAACTGTTTTATTATCGGCGTGCAATTTGATTTTTTGGCTAATCTCGCCTTTAGTACCACTCTCGATAACCGCTAGTCGTAAATGATTTTCTTTTAACATTTTTGCTACAGCTTCTTCAAGTGTAGTTTCATTCTCACCATATATAAATTCACCTAAACGTCGGTGAATTTCTTCAACTACTGGACGCATCAGTGCATCAGCTTCACTGGAAGAAGATGCTTTGGCAGTAACGCGAATATCAGTTTGGCCAGGGTAAGCAACTAAACCAACTGTTGGGTTGCTGTAAGTTTCCATATCGCCAATAATTTCATCTATAGCAGATTCACCTTTCGATATTGTATGAATAACCCAGGCTTTAATGATTTGCTCGTGAAGATCATAGCGTTCTTTTAGATATTCGACAACGAAATTCTCCATCAGATATTGCATTTCGCGTGGTACACCAGGCAGAGCGATTATTGTTTTGATGCCTAATTCAACATAAAATGCAGGCGCTGTCCCAACTGGGTTAGGAATGGCGACACCATTTGCTGGTATATACGCCTGGCGTTTGTTATTTTCAGTTGGCACTCGATTGAAAGTTTTATAGCGTTCAATGATGCCTTGCCAAAGGTCTTCATGGTAAACAAGTGGAACGTTAAAAACATCGGCTACAGCCTGCCGAGTTGGGTCGTCAACTGTGGGGCCTAAGCCACCAGTACAAATCACAACGTCTGACCGCATCAAGGCAGCCTGCAGAGAGTGCGTAATGCGGCTAGGATTGTCGCCTATCGTAGTCAGTCGATAAATATCCACACCTATATCCCGCAAAGAACGGGCGATATACTTTGAGTTCGTGTCTTGAATTTCTCCCAAAAGGAGTTCTGTACCGATGGTTACTAGTTCTGCTACTGTCATAAAAACGCTCCTAATGATTCCGAATATTTTATCCTATTTAAAGCGATTTGAAAACTTTTCACGCATGCTTGATATACTTAAATTGATGGCAAAAACATATAGACAGAGAATTGGCACAATGGGAGAAGATATCGCTTTAAACTGGCTGAATGAAAAAGGCTATGAACTAGTTCAGCGGAACTTCCGGTTTAAAAATGATGAAATTGACCTGATTATGCTTAAAGACGATGTGTTATTTTTTGTCGAAGTAAAAACCCGACGTAACGATAATTACGGTTTAGCTGAATATGCAATGACACAAAAAAAGTTGACTGCATTATTTCGTTGTATTGATCATTATTTATACACGCAAGATAAATTAGATATGGAATGGCAATTAGATTTGATTGTGGTCGAAAAATTCCAAAAAGATAAAGCACCTAAAATATTTCACTTTGAAAATTTGGGATTGTACGATGACTAAAGACATAAATAAAACCCCGATTATTTTTCTGCTTGGGCCAACAGCTTCTGGAAAAACATCTCTGGCGATACGTTTGGCACAAGAACTAGACACTGAAATAATTTCAGCAGATTCACGATACCTTTACCGCGAATTAAATATCGGCACTGCAAAACCGACAGAAGCGGAACTTAAAATGGTCAAACATCATTTAATTGATGTTACAAGCGTAAGCGAAATATGGAGTCTTGGTGAGTATCTAAAAGCTATCAAAGAACCTATAAACAATTTACACTCAAAAGGAAAAATACCTGTTTTGGTTGGCGGAACAGGTCAGTACTATCGCGCGATTGCACAAGGCTGGCAGGTGCCAAAATTACCACCAAATCCAGCTTTACGGACTGCGATTGAGAATTGGGGCAATGATATCGGCTTCGATGCTTTACACCAGAAATTATCTTACATCGACCCCAACGCAGCTAAAAATATTGACCATCGCAATCATCGTCGCACTGTTCGGGCATGGGAAGTAATTTTAGCGACTGGTGAACTCTTTTCTGAACAAAGGCAAAAAGGGGAGACTCCATACAAAACATTATCTATTGGCATTGAATGGGATAGACCGATATTGTACGAACGGATTGACAAGCGTATTGATCAAATGTTTAAAGATGGATTAATTGAAGAAGTCAAAGACTTGATGAATAAAGGCTTGACAGATGCAGTCAAGAAAATTGGAGTGATAGGCTATGCTGAAACAATAGCTTATTTGGAAAATGAAATCAGCTTTGATGATTGCATAATGCTAATAAAACGCCATACACGTCAATTTGTCCGTAGACAGGCCAACTGGTTCAAACCCAGTGATCCCAACATCCATTGGTTTAAAGCAACAGACCCAGCCTATTATGAAAAGATACTGGGTCTGATAGATGCTTTTATGGTATCTGCTAATCAGTAACGATTACCGGTACACCGTATGTTTTTTCATTTGGCGATGGGAAAATCGCATCAAATTCCTCTTTAGAAAGCGTTTCTTGTTCAAGTAACTTTTCAGCTACTTCAATAAGCTTGGCCTTGTGTTCGGTCAGAATATCCAAAGCGTGCTGATAACAATCATTGACGATGCGGGCGACCTCTGCGTCAATTCTCTCAGCAACGGCCTCTGAGTAGTCGCGTTGTTCAGATATTTCGCGACCAAGGAAGACTAATTCTTCTTTCTGTCCGTAAACCATTGGACCCATCTCTTCACTCATACCCAGGCGTGTAACCATCGCACGAGCGAGTTTGGTAACACGTTCGATGTCGTTTGATGCACCAGATGTGATATCGTTGGCCATTAACTCTTCCGCCGCACGTCCGCCAAGTAAACCGGTGATATCCGCCAAAATCATTTTCTTGGATTTATAGTTCAATTCTTCAACGGGAAGAGCAAGTGTAAAACCGCCCATCATGCCACGGGAGATAATAGAAACTTTTTGAATGGGATCTCCTTCGGGTAGAGCGGTAATCACGATAGCGTGTCCAGCTTCATGATAGGCTGTCAGGCGTTTTTCTTCCTGGTTCATCAAGCGGCTCTTGCGTTCAGGGCCGGCGATAACACGTTCAATGGCTTCTTCGAACTCATCATTGCCGATAACTTTCTTATCACGCCTGGCAGCTAAAAGGGCGGCTTCGTTGACCAGGTTTTCCAAATCAGCACCAGCAAAACCAGGTGTACCGCGTGCAAGGACGCCTAAATCAACGTCGTTAGATATGGGTTTGCCGCGAGAGTGGACTTTTAGAATATCTTCGCGTCCTTTCATGTCGGGTTTATCCAGCATGACACGACGGTCAAAACGTCCAGGACGCAATAAGGCGGGGTCAAGAATGTCGGGTCGGTTTGTTGCAGCCATAACAATCACGTTTGTATCTGTTCCAAAACCGTCCATTTCAACCAGGAGTTGGTTCAATGTTTGTTCGCGTTCATCATGACTGCCACCCAAACCAGCACCACGCTGGCGTCCTACGGCGTCAATTTCATCTACGAAAACAATACAAGGGGACCGCTTTTTGGCTTCATCAAACAGGTCACGCACACGACTGGCACCGACACCGACGAACATTTCAACAAATTCAGAACCAGAAATAGAAAAGAAAGGCACGCCAGCTTCACCAGATACAGCTTTCGCCATGAGCGTTTTTCCTGTACCGGGAGGGCCTACAAGTAAAACACCTTTAGGGATACGAGCGCCAAGTGCCATAAATTTTTGAGGCTCTTTTAGGAATTCGACAACTTCCTGAAGTTCTTCTTTGGCTTCGTCTACGCCAGCAACATCAGCAAAGGTGACGTTAGATTGTTCTCCACTAAGCATTCGGGCTCGCGATTTGCCAAACTGCATGGCAGCGTTATTTGAACCTTGTGCCTGGCGAATAAATATCCAAAAGAGAACGCCCATTAGGATAAACGGTATGAATTGAACTGCAACTAAAAAGAATTCTGACCAAAATCCAGGTAAGCGGACCCGGATTTCAAGGGCAGGGTTTTGTAAGGCTTCTTCAGTCACACCAAGTTGAGTGAGTTGGTCAAAAAGGCCCATCTTGGGGTCAAGTGTTGATTTAAAACTCTTTTTGGGGTCGTCATAAGTAATGTAAAGCGTGTCCCCATCTGCTTCAAGTTTGGATACTTTACCTTCATTTAATTGAGTAGCAACCCGATTTATTGGTACAACATCAGAACCGATTGTTTGTTGTCGTAAGCCATAAAAGGCCATCATAACGATTGCCAAAAGCAAAAGTCCTGTTATTAAGAATGATTGTCGTCTAGGTTTCACTAAGCCTCCATGTTCAATACATATCTGTCATGTTGAATTATACCAAGCAGGAATCTTTACACGAAAATGTCTGCAATAATGCAAAGATATTCTTACGGTTTTCTTACGGTGTGTGGCATAAACCGCAGCCAACGTTGGGGTCCTTTACCGATTCTAAAGTTTTGCTGCAACTTGCTTTGATCTTGATACGTTTTTTAAACCAAGATTTACTTATAAAAGTAGTCAAAACAAGATTAGGGCAATTGTTATTCCGCTGTATGTTAGGAACGGGGCAGGTTTCGCACAGTAAAGATGTCCATTCTGCTTTGTCGTTCGGGTTGATTAAACCCCGACATTCTTCAAAATTTCGACCCCGATAATAATCACCATAGAAAAAGCGGCATTCTTGTCCGAAAGGTGTTTTCATACTTTTTGTTTTGTTAAAAAGAGTTTCAAGCGCAAATTAAACACGTGTTACGTATTCACCAGTACGTGTGTCGATGCGAATGGTATCTCCTTCGGTAACGAAAGCGGGAACTTGTACCTTAAGTCCAGTTTCCACTTCAACCTGTTTGGTCAATCCAGTAGCGGTATTGCCACGCGCAGCCATTTCTGCGGTTGTAACAAGTAAATCAACACTTGTGGGTAATTCAATATCTAAAGGTTCTTCACCGTAGAAGGTTAGCTTGGCTTCCATGTTCTCTTTCAAATAACCTTCAATATCCTCAACCAAATCTTTGGGAATAGCAGGCTGTTCAAACGTTTCCATATCCATAAAATGGAAGAAGTTATCATCGCGGTAGAGATACTCAACACGGTGGTAATCCAAGCGCACGGATTGAACACGGTCACCAGAGATGAAGGTCATTTCGAGAGTGGTTCCTTTGCGCAGATCACGTGCCTTGATGCGAATAGTAGCCGAACCACGGCCTGGTTTGTTGTGTGAATATTCCAAAACACGGTAAAGGTTATTGTCCTGGATAAAAGTAACACCTTTTCTTAAATCGTTTACATCAATCATATAGTCCTCTTTCTTCCTGAATAAAACGACGCCATTATAGTACAACGATCGCTTCATCGCAAGTAATTTACATCTTATCCATCGGAATGTGAAATCGATATATTGTATTTATTTGGTATCTTTTATCAACAAGATGGGTTATATTTATTAATATACCGTAACAGGTATAAAAAAGTTATAACATTTTGAAGGGAGTATACATAATGCTAGAAATTATTCCAGTATCTGATAAAAAGACAAAGAAAGAATTTGTCGAATTTCAATACACTTTATACAAAGATGTTCCACAATTTGTTCCACCATTCAAAGCCGATGTTTATATGCAACTCAATAAAGAAAAGCATCCCTGGTATGAACATTCTGAATCAGACCAGTGGTTAGCCAAGCGAGATGGACAAGTTGTTGGACGTATTGCCGCTCTTGAAAACAAACGCTTTAATGACACCCACAATTCAAAACAAGCTTCTTTTTACCTTTTCGAATGTATTAACGACCAGGAAGTTGCCAACGCCCTTTTTGACACTGCTATTGCATGGGCGAAATCGCGTGGCTTAGATAAAATGGTTGGCCCAAAAGGCTACGGTCCATTAGATGGCTATGGAATCCAAATTGAAGGAAATGAACATCGCCAAATGATGAACATGATGAACTACAACTTCTTATATTACAAAGACTTAGTTGAAAACTATGGTTTTAGTAAGGAAGTTGACTTTGTAAGCAGCTTTGTAAGACCGCAAGAGTATGTCTTACCTGAGAAGGTTAAAAAAGCTGTTGAAATTGTTAAAAAGCGCGGAAGATTAAAAGTAAAAAGCTTCAAGAACAAACGCGAGATTACGCAGTGGAAAACACGGATAAAAGATGCCTATAACAACGCTTTCGTTCAAAACTGGGAATATTATCCTCTGACGGACAACGAATTAGAATATGTTCTGAATAATGCCTTGCTGGTTGTTATTCCAACAATGGTTCAGGTGATTTTGAATGAAAATGACGACCTGGTAGGATTTGTGTTGCCATTCCCAGATATTTCGCGTGCCATGCAAAAGGGCAAAGGCAAGATGGGGCCTATCGAAATTATTCGATTGTTACGTGAATTAAAGAAAACTGATTGGGTCTGTTACAATGGAATTGCTATTCTGCCGGAATACCAGGGCATGGGTGGCAATGCCTTGTTGTTTAGCACGTTGTTGGATGCGACACAAAAACATCCGTATTTAGTGAATGGTGAACTTTCGCAGGTCGCTGAAACAGCAGTGCAAATGCGCAAAGATTTATTGAATCTTGGTGTAAAACCTTACAAGAACCATCGAGTTTATACGATTGACATTGTATAAATAAAATCATTAAAAGAACAACTCTGGCAGGAGATAATTGCCAGAGTTGTTTTTTAAAGCGGGTGATGGGATTCGAACCCACGAATGTTAGCTTGGGAAGCTAATGCCTTACCGCTTGGCAACACCCGCGTAAGCTCTATTTTATCGCATTTTCTGTCCAGGTAAAGTAAAATTAATTTATGACACTGAACAAAACTGAAAAAGAAGTTCAAAACTATATCAAAGGGCGCAACAAATCATTCAAGAACGCATTTGAAGGGCTTTTATATGCCATAAGAACAGAAAAGAATGTCATGATTCATGCAATAATTACTGTTTTGGTTATTTCAGTGAGTTTTATTTTTAAACTTAGTCAAATGGAATGGATTGCTGTTCTTATTGCGATTGCCTTGGTTTGGATTGCAGAATTGATAAATACAGCCCTGGAAACAATTGTTGATATCATTTGTCCAGAAATCCATCCTTTAGCCAAAAAAGCAAAAGATCTTTCTGCCGCATTTGTTTTGATTGCTGCTATCCTGGCATTCTGTATCGGGTGCATTATCTTTATACCTAAACTATTGTCTTTTATTAGATAGAAGGTTTTGAATAAGCTCTTATTTGCAATTCAATTTTTTTTCTGTATACTTTTGTCATAATCTGGAGGAAGAAATATGACTAACGAACCAATAAATGTTACTGATGCTGCATTTGAAAAAACTGTATTGCAGAACGAATTGCCCGTTATCGTTGATTTTTGGGCACCCTGGTGTGGGCCTTGTAAAATGTTGCGTCCTATACTAGATAAAATGGCGAAAGAATTTGCTGGAAAACTAATCATCGCTAAAGTAAATACCGATGAACACCAGGAATGGGCAAGTAAATATGGTGTGCAAGGTATTCCGACCATGCTGATGATGAAAGATGGAAAGATTGTTCATCGTCAGGTAGGTGTATTGCCGGAACCTATGTTAAGAGATACAATTAAAAACTTTCTTGAAGTTGCTACTGGCAAAGCCTAAATCATAAATAACACCAAAATATGCAAGAAGGCACCCTTATGAAACGGGTGCCTTTATTGTTTTTGGTTCCAAGAAAATATCTAATCGTTGTCTGAAATGCGTTGAATATCCGCGCCAATTGCGCGTAGCTTCACTTCAATCTGAGAATATCCACGGTCAATTTGAGCTACATTTCGAATAACAGAAGTGCCTTCAGCTGATAGGGCGGCGAGTACAAGTGCTGTACCAGCACGAATATCAGGGCTATCCAAAGTTTCGCCAGTCAATGGTGTAGGTCCATTGACGATACAACGATGTGGGTCACAAAGGACGATTTGAGCGCCCATTGAAACAAGCTTATCCGTAAAGAACATCCTGCTTGGGTACATCCAGTCATGGAAGAGTACCGTACCTTTACTTTGCGTTGCGATGACAATAGCGATACTCATCAGGTCAGTAGGGAAGCTGGGCCAGGGCATAACGCTAATCTCTGGGATAGCATTTCCTAAATCCGGTTCGATTTCCAGTCGTTGATTAGCATCTACGATTAAATCATCGCCTTCAAAACGCATATCAACACCTAGGCGCTTTAGAACCAGTCGAATCATGCCAAGGTGTTCTACACCAGCATTCTTGATGTGAATACTTCCACGGGTAACTACTGCCGCGCCAACAAAGCTGATAACTTCAAGATAATCTGGCCCGATTGTAAATTCACCGCCATGAAGTTTGTCAACGCCTTGAATGAGAAGGGTGTTTGATCCAATATTCTCGATGTTTGCACCCATGTTATTAAGCAGATGGCATAACTCTTGAATGTGGGGTTCGGATGCCGCATTGCGAATGATAGTTTGACCTTTTGCCAGGGAAGCTGCCATGATGGTGTTTTCAGTCGCGGTTACACTGGCTTCATCCAAAAGAATTTCGGTACCTTGTAATTTATTAGCACTAAACTTGAACATACCCCGGTCGATATCGAAAGAAGCGCCAAGTTTTTCAAGTGCCAATATATGTGTATCAACACGACGCCGCCCAATAACATCACCACCAGGTGGTGGTAGTTCCAGCGCACCATAGCGGGCGGTCATTGGTCCAGCTAATAAGATAGACGCACGTATTTTACGGCATAGTTCCGGGTCTAGGTCTGCTGGTCGAATGTTCTTAGCATGAAACTCCCAGGAACTTGAATTACCAATTTGCCGAATACTAACACCAAGACTCTGCAAAAGTTGGCGCATCGTTTGAACATCGAGAATTTCAGGCATATTGTGCAGAATGACCGGTTCTTCGCTTAGAAGCGTCGCAGACATTAAGGGCAGAGCCGCATTTTTATTGCCTTGCGGAATCATCACGCCGGAAAGTGGAATACCACCATTAATTACGAATCTGTCCATGTTTTGTCCTTTTCAAATATTTTCAATTAATCTTTCAAAATTTTAGGACCAGAAAGTGTTACTTTTTCTGATACTGAATCTTCATACTGGGCAAAGTTCTTAATAAATTTTTCTGCCAAGCCATTCGCTTCAATTTTATAAGCATCAAAGTCTGTCCAGGATTTTTCAGGATTCAAAACTTCATCCGGTACACCTTCAACAGCATTTGGAATCTCAATGTTAAAGATGGGGTGTGTATGGGTTTCAACATCATCCAGTGATCCACTTAAAACGGCGTCAATCATCGCACGGGTCAATGGCAAGGCAATACGTTCACCAACACCAAAGCCACCACCAGCCCAACCGGTATTCAAAAGCCAAACTTTTGTGCCATGCTTTTCGAGCCGTTTGGACAATAATTCAGCATATATTGAAGGTTTAAGTGGCAAGAATGGCGCACCGAAACATGTTGAGAATGTTGCCTGGGGTTTGTCACCCAGTCCACGTTCAGTACCAGCTAGTTTAGAAGTATAACCACTAAGGAAGTAGTACATCGCCTGTTCATTGCTCAAGCGCGCAAGTGGAGGCATAACACCAAAAGCATCTGCTGTAAGGAAGAAGATGTGATTTGGATGTCCGCCTCTGCCAGTTGGTTCATAGTTGGAAATAAAATACAAGGGATAACTGGCACGGGTGTTTTCGGTAATTTCATTAGAGTTGAAGTCAGGACGATGGTGTTCATCCAACGGAACATTTTCAAGCATTGCACCAAAACGGTTGATAGCTTCCCATACAAGCGGTTCATATTTTGGGTTAATGCGTATAGTCTTGGCGTAACAGCCGCCTTCAAAGTTGAAAATGCCTTCATCACTCCAACCGTGTTCATCGTCACCAATCAGCGCGCGTTCCTGGTCAGAAGACAATGTCGTTTTGCCAGTACCGCTCAAACCAAAGAATAAAGCGACATCACCTTCTTTAGACTTATTAGCCGAACAGTGTAAGGAAAGAATATCGCGTTTAGGCAAAACATAGTTCATGAAGGTAAAGACTGACTTTTTGATTTCACCGGCATAACGGGTGAGACCAACAAGCACGGTTTTATCTTCAAAATTCAAAACAACCATTGCCGGAGAACGTAATCCATCTGCTTCAGGGTCAGCGGCAAAATCGTTTGAAACGAACATTGTTAAATCCGGGTCATTATGTGGTTCGTTGCCTTCATAGGGAATAAACATATTTGAAGCTGCAAGACTTGCAGCAGCATTGTCTGCTATAATGCGGATTCGCATTGCATGTGCGGGATCCGCTCCGGCTAAGACATCACGGATGTATAAACGTTGGGTGTTCATTTTTGCCAACATTTTGGCTTTTAGTACTTTGTACTTGGCTTCATCAATTGGCTCGGTTCCGGTAGCAAACCAAAGGTCAGGATCATCGCTTTGTACAAGGTATTTGTCGTTAGGTGAACGACCGGTAAATGGGGAACTGTTAACAACGAAAGCGCCTTCGTGAGAAAGTTCACCTTCGCCATTCAAAATTCCATGGGTAATTGTTTCGGAACGGTCGAGATTATAGTAATATTCTTGAACTTCTCCTAATCCCATGCGTTCCATTTCTTGAGCAATGATTGATTGTTTGGTCATTTAGTATATGTTCTCCTATTGTGAATTATTAACGCAATTTAGAAATGTTTCCATTGCTGGTTTTCCAAATATTGATGAAGAGAAATCAGTTAGGTGCAGACCAAGATTAAAACCACGCGAACTGATCCCCTTTATCCATTCAAAAGTGTTTGTCGCACAAGCGAAATCCTGATACAAGTTAGCCTGGTTCTCCAAATCAATAAAATCTGTTAAATCATTGTTGATTGTCGATACTAATGGATTCATGTGGTCAGTATACCCCATGGCATCCAAAGTAATAGCAGGAATGTTCAAAGCAATATAAACTTCTTTTTGTTGGTTTGATTGCAATGGAAGTATATTTTCCTGAACGGATTGAGAAAAACTTTGTTCGTCATAAGTTGAATCAGAATAATTAGCAAGAATATAGTAACCATCTACTAATTCTAAAAAGTCATATTCCGGAATATTGTTCATTGTGTTGGACCATAGAATTTTGCCTGGAAAGGATTGCTTTATTTGCTCAAGCATACTTTGCCAGGTGTCATTTGCATGATCTGGTGTTCCCAGTTTGTCTTCTTCAGAATAAATACCTTCTGGTAAAGTAAATCGTATGGAATCTTCCCCAACAATAATGTGAGACAGTTTATTTTGTTCGGCGAAAATGGCAAAGTTTTCAAGAAAATGTGCGTATTCCTGGTACCAGTGCTGCCACCATTTGTTACTGCGAACAGCTGTTTCCCACCAAGCCGAAGCGTCGGCAGGGAAGTTAAGTGCTGGATAGACTGATACCAGCATACCTGTTTCTTTTGCGCTTGTTACAATACTTGACAATTCATGATAAAACATAAAATTGTTTCCAGACGGAACAAAAACAGGCAAGTCGTCAATTAATTGAACATCCCAACATGGTCGCAAAATGAGCCAGTTGATACCACTTTTTCTTAATTCAGGAAGATTACTTTTATATATAACCAGGTCGCTTGGTTTATATTCTTTGATAAGTTCAATGCCTGATAAAGTTGATTGAAAGACACTCTCAGTATCTTGTAATGTCGTCACGCCTTTTTCATTCCAGTTGTGCCAGCTATCAATTTGGTGATGTATATCAGTGGCTTCAGAGAATGAAATATTTATTGGTTGCTCAAAACTGGCGGGATCAAATGAGAGTTCACATTGTTCGCTACGACAGAAGCGTAGCTCATATGTATCATCGTGTCCATTGCTAAATAAAATGAATATCCATTTGTTGTCAGATAAATGCCACATGGGAATGGATTGATTCCAACCTTTACGATTTATCTGAATAGAAACATCTTCAATTGTGGGTGTATTAATAGGCGCATCAATATTTATTGTTATCGGTGTTTTGTCATCTGCACGCCAGGTGTTAATTTCATCCTCTATAGTCACAGATGTTTTGGGAACAATAAATTGACGTGTTACCAGCAGCCCATCACCAGATCTTTCTGCGTTTATGTACCCATCACCGATAGTGTAACGATATCTAAATGGGGTGCCGGCATATAATTCAAACTCGATAAAGTACGCATCATCAGCTTCCTGGTGCAAAAGCGGCATGAGAGATGCGATACTGCCGGTTTGAGTAAAGTTATTTTCATAATGTGCACCAAAGCCAAGTAAATTAGCATTTAGTCGGATTGGTACACCTACCGTTTCAATTGGAGGTGTTACTTGAAATTGAAGTTTAACGGCTGGCAATGCTTCAAATTGGAGATTAATTTTTGTGGTTTGTTGTTGCACAATGGTTACTTCTTGTTGCAAAACAGGATATCTGCCATCAACGGAATATGCGACAAGATTATATGTTCCCTCTGGAATTTTATAGAGTTTAAAAATACCTGACATATCTGTAAAAGTTTGCATGCCGGCTACAGTTATCATCATGTCAGGGATACCCATTTGAGTTGAGCTATCAAGGAACGTACCAGAAATGGTACCGAATGGCATATTATTTGGTTCCAAAGTCCAATTAAGAATAGTGTCATGAATGTTTAAATCTTGTTGGGCGATTGCCATGCGCATATCAACGAGTTGTCCAAAAACATTCGTTTCGGGTACTTCAGCTGGCTCAATCATGGTATAGCGATAGCGGATATCAAACCCTTCATCTAGCAGGATGTTAACTTCATAATGGTTATCGCCCATGTTTTGCATCGGATAACGTCTGATATTATCGGAATATGAACTAAGGTCGTCAAGTATATCCAATGCAAGTTGTATATTGTCCAAATCAACAGGTGGTGATTCAACAGAAAATGTCACATTAACCTGATTTGGTATCTTGACTTTTGATGGTATTGTGCCAGCTCTTATAACATGAACCTGATCATGGCGTTGGATTACCACGCCACAGGCTACAAGCGATAGTGTGATTAATAACAAGAATAAATAATTGCAAGCTTTTTTACCAATACGTATATTCATATCGTTTAGTTTCCAACAGAAAGAATTATTTTATTCATATTTTCTGCAAGGCTTCCTAAAACTCCGTTGATAAATCTTGGCGAACTATCAGTGCCGAATAATTTGGCAAGTTCAACTGCTTCATTAATGCCTACTTTAAGCGGTGTTTTACGATAAAAAGCCAGTTCCCACAGCGCGATTCGCAAAATGTTACGGTCAATGACCGCTACTTGCTCAAGAGGCCATTCTGGTGCGTGTTCCGACAGTAACATATCGAGCTTTACACTATTTTCCATTACGCCCGTTGCTAATTTTAGTGCGAAATCATATTCATTAGGTGTTAAGGAGAAGTCCTCAGATCTTTGCGTAAGGACATCTCCTAATAAGTGATCGGTGAGATCTAATTCGTATAGGGATTGCAAGGCAACAAAACGCGCCTTGGTTCTAGATTTCATATTAAACAGCTTTCATTAGTTCAACATCAGTAATATGCACATTTATATTAGCAACTTCCATGCCAACCATATCATAAATGGCTCGCGATACATTGGTTTGAACAGTTTCGGAAACAAGTCGAACATTTTCTTCTAATTCAGTAACAATGTAAAGGTCAATAAAGAGCTTTGAATCATTAATTTCAATCTTTAGTCCTTGATTTTCCTGGGCGACTTTGTTAGCGCCAAACGAAATTGATGACATTCTGTCAACGCCTGGAGTTGCCAATGTCGTCAGCCGAACAATGGTGTAAAGCACGCTTGGATCAATAGTAGTGTTAAAGACAGTTTCGTGTTCCATAATCTCCTTGTTTATCACAATTAAGGTAAGTATCCAGTAAGCCAAATGCACAAAAGCGAATTTTCATCACTTGTCAGTTTGTTATCAGGATTTTTAGAAAGTTCCTCATGAATTGTTTTATAGTTTATTCCTTCAGGCCAGCCAATATAAAAAGCATTTTCAGGATCCGGGTACTCAGTTGCAGTGTCCAGGATGTTGAAACCTAGTGTTTTCAAAGATTCTAAGCTGTCATTAAGTAAATATCGATGCAAATCTGACCAGGAAGCTAAAATTTGTTTTACAAAATTAGAATCCTTTTCAAACTTTTTCTCAGCAGCCCTAATGCGTAATGCCAATGGTGCCAACATTGGGTTTCTGAAACCAGGGACTTTTAATTCATCTTTAGTGAGCCTGATTAAATCACGACGAATCTCGTCAGAAAGTTCTGGTATATTCGCATAAACCTTTTCTATTATTTCTGAACGAAAATAAGGTTCAAGATAGACATTAAGTCCAACCATCGGTTTATAAAATTGGTTCATAACTTTCTCCAGATTTCTAATTTTAAAGTTTGCTATGTTCAACCCTTCATTATACCGCGTAGTTAGTTTTAATAGTCTTCGTCCAAATCTTCATCTTCTTCGTCGTCTAGACTAACCCAAAGGTCATCATCATCTTCATCAGTTATTTCTTCCCAATCATCTAAGCTTTCATCATCATCCCATCCGGCAACAGTAGAAATATCTTCAGTAGGACGATAGGTTAAACATCCGTTGTCTGGATTTATTTCTATTGCTGCAGCGCTACAATAGCGTTCATCCAGAAACTCACAATCGTTGTAGTGACATCTAACTCGTGGTGCCATATAGTATGTTCTCCAAAGATATATATATTTTAAAACCAGTGCATTTTACACTAGCTTACATAAACCGTAAAGTCATTTGACTTAACCCGGTGAAACGCGAATAGCTTCGATTACGTTTGGAAGATTTTCAAGTCTGGCTAAAATACGGCTTAGCGCGGTGATATCAGGTACTTCCAATACCATATTTACTTTTACAATGTGGTGACGCGAAGTCATTGAAAAGTTGATTAATCTTGCAGTTTCTCCAGATAAAACACCTGAAATATCAGATATCAATCCCTGTCTGTCGTAAGCGTTTACTTGTATTGGAACAGGATAGGTCTTTTGAACCGTTCCCCATTCTACATTTATGAGTCTTTCAGGGTCTTTTACACGTAGAACATTTGGGCAATTGGACCGATGAATTGTGGCACCACGTCCTCTTGTAATATATCCGATAATAGAATCACCAGGCATAGGATTACAGCAGCGCGCCATTTGAGTGAGCATACCTGAAAGTCCCATGATTTGAACGACATCATCCGTTTCGTCATGTTTGGCTTGCTCAACTAAAAGTTCTTGTTCGCCAAGTTTCGCTTGTCTTAATTCACCGATTCTGCCAACAACACGTGTGATAGGAATGTCGTCACAACCAACAGCTACATAAAAATCATCGATATTTTTAAAATTGAATTGTGTAGCCAGTTCGCTTACATCGATATCATCAACACCAAGCCTCTTGAATTCTTTATCAATAAGTAATTTGCCATGAGATAAGTTTTGATCACGATCTTGTTGCTTGAACCATTGGCGTATTTTTGCGCGTGACCGGGTTGAATTAACGAGACCAAGACTAGGGTTTAACCAGTCTCGACTAGGCCCACCACGATTCGCAGTTAAAATCTCAACCTGGTCACCCGTTTTTAAGGTGTAATTGAGGGGCACAAGTTTGTTGTTTACTTTTGCTCCCCGACATCTATGGCCTACATCCGTATGAACCTGATAGGCAAAATCAATTGGCGTAGAACCTGCTGATAATTCAATTACATCTCCCAGGGGGGTAAGAGCATAAATCCGGTCATGGAATGAATCAGTTCGGAATTGCTCATCTAGTTCATGACTCTCTTCAAATTCCTGGCTCCACGCAAGTAAATTGCGCATAGCATTTAGTTTAGCCTCGTAATTGCTTGAAACCTGGGCATCTTTTTCTTTGTAACGCCAATGGGCTGCAACGCCGAATTCTGCGTTTTTATGCATTTCCCATGTGCGTATTTGTATTTCTAAGGGTTTGCCATCTTTATATATAACCGCAGTATGCAGCGATTGATAATTATTATCCTTTTTTGCAGCGATGTAATCATCAAATTCGCCGGGAATGGGTTGATAATTCATGTGTACAAGGCCCAAAACTCGATAACAGGTTTCAATATTGTCGACAATAATTCTAATTGCGCGTAAATCACGGATAGCATCAAAGCTTTTATCCTTATTACGCATTTTCATGTAAATTGAATAAATATGTTTGGGACGACCGGAAATTTTAGATTTAATGTCTGCTTTACTTAGTAAACATTCAAATGAGTTAATTATCTCATCAATTTCCGCTTGTCGCGCGTCACCTTTTGCTGTGATATGTTCAGCAATTTCACGGTATTTTTCTGGGTCGGTATATCTAAAGCCAAGATCTTCAAGCTCCCACTTCATTTGCCAAATACCGAGACGATTGGCGAGTGGGGCATATACGTCAAGTGTATCTTGGGCAATTTTCTTTTGATGTGCTGGAGGCAGGGCATTAAGCGTTCGCATATTATGCAATCGATCAGCCAACTTGATGATAATCACACGAATATCATCACCTATTGCCAAAAGCATTTTGCGCAGGAATTCTGAAAGGTTTTCAGTAAATTTTGATTTGGAAACCGTAGGTTGCGCTTCAAAAAGTAAAGAGTCATCATTGTGCTGGTCAGCTCGGGCAAGCTGGGGCAGGGCGGTAATTTTTGTAACACCCTCAACGAAACGACAAACGGATTCTCCAAATTTGTCGTGTAATACATCCGCTTTAGTGTCAGTGTCGATAAGCACATCATGTAGCAGGCCAGCAACGACCATGTTGGGTGGAAATTCCATTTCCATCAATATAGTGGCTGTGCCAACACAATGTGTCAGGTAGGGTTGCCCATTTGCACGTGTTTGGCCTGCATGTGCTTTTTCAGCGAAGTAATAGGCTTCTGTAATCGATGCAATGTCAGCGGGTGTATATGTTGTTGGTGCTTTCGCTAAAAGCTGTTCAAGTAACATTTCATCAATAATATACTACAAATTACATACTACATAAGTTTTTCTGATTCAGAATAATCACGGTCCAGACGTAGGGATTCCATACTTGCACGTTCATTATCCGAAAGCGTATTTGTAATGAGTTTCTTTATATACCATCCCATTCCCGGACCTAACATAAAACCTTGTCCACAGGTGCCTGTGGCGTGGATAAATCCTTTCAAACCAGGATACTCGCCAAAAATAGGATTTCCATCGGGTGTCATGGGATAGGTTCCACGCCAGGTTCTTCTAACGCGGATGTTCGCTAAACGTGGCATGGTCTCAATAAGACGTTGTGCGGCATAAGGTAAAAAGTCACTCGTGTCATCATCATAATGACCGTAGATAGATGGTTCAGGTGTAACGCAAAAAACAATCTTCCCGGACGGATGCTGGTAAAAATAGAAGTTACTCGAACCAGGTCTGGGGCGCAAGTCGATAATCATCGGATCAAACATCGGTGCGACTGCTTCGGTAATGCCACCTTGATGGGCATCTGGTTTAACTTTTAAATCTATGCCAATGAGTTTTGATATTTCAGCTGACCATGAACCGGCAGCATCAATAAAGTAGGAACAGCTATATTTTGCCTTATCAGTTATGACACCTTCAACACGTCCACCATTTTGAATAATGCCAGTGACTTTTTCTTTGAAATGAAATTTCGCGCCAGCTTGAACGGCCAAGCGGTGATAAGAATAATTTACTTTCAAAGGCGATGCGTGGCCATCTTCAGGTGCTATCGTACCTCCAATCAGACCATCTGGGTTGATGTCCGGCACCAAGGCAATCATGTCATCACGTTCTAACCACTGAATGTTGAGATTTAGTGATTGCTGAAAATGTACAATATCAAGCAAATCTTGTTTTGTTGGTTCATCATAAGCGACAAAACTATAGCCACCAGAATGCCACTCAATATCTTCTCCATGTTCAGATTCCCAATTTGAAAGAATCTCGATGGATTTACGACTTATTTTTATTTTCGCTAAATTTGTATGGGTTGCCCTTACGCCACCAATAGCGTGTTTGTTTGAACCCTGACCATTGCTGGCAAGTGGATCAATGACCAATACACTAAATCCTGCATCTGCCAAATAATAAGCACTTGGGACACCTACCGAACCAGCTCCAGCGATGATGACGTCAAAATTTTGTGTATTAGTCATGTGTTTCTTCCTTATCTGCTTTTATGTTGCCTAAGATGTGAAGGGGAACTTCAACAAAAACTGGGCGTATCGGGGTTTCGATTACTTCATCCAGGCTGATACCTTCGCTTTGGAAAAGGCGTTTAATCATATTTAGGCATGTTTTACCGCCACAGGCTCCCATGCTGGCTTTAGTTTTGGCTTTGATTTGGTTGATATCCCGCACACCTTCGCGTATCAATTTGCGGATTTCTCCAGCAGTAACACGTTCACATCTACAAATGAAAGCGTCATCATCCAGAATTTCCTCTAATTCCATTTCAGACAAAAATGGTTTAGGCTCATCACGCTTAATGATTCGAAAACCTGCTGCTTCGGTTGCAATCTCTGCTGGCGTTTCGATAGTCACAACACGTGTGCCATCCCTAAAGCCGGCAATTTTACGAATTTCGGTTATGGGGTAATTTCCAAGGCTACTTCCATCCGTGTTTGTGACTTCAATCATATTCCCAACGGCAATCATTTCCGGATCTTGTTCGAATGGAAGACTTACCAAAGCTTTACCATTCTGCTTTCGAAAGTCGACGATACTGACAGCCAATCCAGGACAAACGGCAACACAGCGTCCGCAATTAATGCACTGGTCGGTTGAAGATGAAGCATAATAGGGAAGGTGGCGCAGGTCAGATTTATCGACCTTTATGAGTTGTTTAGGGCACACAGTTGAACAAGGGTTGCAAGGGATTTCCTGCGTGCAGTGCATGACTGGATACATCCCTTCATGTGGAAAATCAACTTTAGTCTTTTCGATATTTCCAGGTCGTGAACTCAGGACATCTTCAAGACTTTGCCAGGCTTGTGTATCTGCGTCAGTTTCATAACCAAGCTCTCTGGCTATATTAACACCAGCAATTTTTCCGGAGAATATCGCAGCACTGGCTTCAGCAATCGCTTTGGCATCACCGGCGGCATGAACGTTAAAACCAAGTTGTTTGGCTCTTCGATAAAATTCGTTAACTGGATCAAGACCAACAGCGATAAGAACCGTATCACAATCATATAGTTTTTCGGTTCCTTTGATGGGTTGGAAGTTTTTATCAACCTGGGCGATAATAATCTGTTCAACGTGTTCATCACCGATGGCTTTCAATACTGTGTGTGAAGTATAAATAGGCACACCAGTCCGAACCAGTTTATCCATGTGAACCTTGTATCCGCCACATTTTGGTGCGGCTTCAACCAAGCCAGCTACATGAATTCCGGCTTGTATGGCATGGTAAGCGGCAATAAGTCCAACGTTACCGCCTCCGATTACAAACAAGTTCTTACATGGTTTGACTAAATCGCGATTGACCAGTGTTTGAAATGCTCCCGCGCCATAAATCCCTGGCAAGGTGTTACCGGGAAAAGCAAGACTTTTTTCGCGTGCGCCTGTAGCTACAAGCAAAACCTTTGGCTTTACTAATTCATATTTTTGATCATCGCGAAAAACACCAACAACTTTGTCAGAAAACACACCAACTGCGGTAGTGCGCGTCCAAATTTTTACAGAAGGCAAAGCACGAACGCTTGATTCAAGCTTTTTGGCGATCTCTGTACCGCGACTGCCAGCAAAAACGGCTTCAGTAGACCCAAAAAAACGATGAGTCTGAAGTACCAACTTACCACCCAAGCGATCTTTATCATCAATTAATAGACAATCTATGCCAAGGTTACCAAGTTCAATAGCAGCTGAAAGTCCTGCAGGGCCAGCACCTATGATAAGAACATCAGTTTTAGTAACAGGTATATTGGGTTCAACAAAGCTATAATTATCAGATACCTGGGGTAGGGTAGGCAATCCTTCAGCCGGTTCTACACACATACCAGCTTTTACGGGAGTCATACAAGATTTTACGGGAATACCATCCGCAATCACCATACATTGCGAGCATTGTCCGTTGGCACAAAAGATACCCTGTGCAGAGCCATCAACCGGATGATGACTGAACACACTCACGCCATTAGCCATCAAAGCGGATGAAAGCATTTCATTTGGTCTGGCGTAGAATGGCTTTGATTTCCAAAAGAAGAGAATGTTGGCATCTTCAGTTGTTTCAATAATAGGATGGGATTTAATCCGAAATTCAGTCATTAATTGCCTCTAAATTGTTGGTGTTCATCGATGAACAATGATACCACCTTGGTCAACTTAATCGAATATTTCTTGATATTTTTGGTCAAGTTCATCATCATTAAGATGAGAATAGCGCTGTGTTACCGCGATATTCGTATGTCGGGCAAGTTCCTGGGCGAGTTTTAAATTTCCTGAACTGATAAGAATAGTCGTCACAAAATAGTGTCTAAAACTGTGTGGAGTGATTGTACCAACTGCTTCAGGACCAATTGCATTGAAAACAGCCTGATTTACAATTTCACGACCCGTGGTTGTTGATATCGGTTTTACTTTTTTACCGGCGCCACGATCATGTCTGGCAAACAAAGGTAAGGATGCTAAAGGTCTGCCACTGTTACCATCCAAAACTGCGCGTTGGCCAAGGTAATCTTTACAGGCTTTTAAAGCACGTTTAGAAAATCTTGTTACCGCTTCTTTATTGCCTTTACCAATGATGATTGCACGGCTTTCCAGCCAGTCAATATCACCACGCCGCAAATTACAGGCTTCGTGAACACGCAGTCCTGTATCAGCTAGTGTAATGAGAAACGCACGGTCCCGATAAGCAATAAAACGCGCATTGTCATCTTTATGTGCCGCATTATGCAAGTCTTGCGCATAGATAATGATTCTCTCAATATTATTTTTTGGAAATTGCGGCAAGCGAATGCCAGGGCGTCTGGAACGCTGTTTGATAAGCAGTCTTACACGTGGCAAATTGATGTTGGCTAAATTTTCACCGGCTATATATTCATAAAGACCAACAGTAGCCGTTAAATAGACTTGCTCTGTAGCGGGTGAAAAGTCCTTAAGCGCATTTGCCATCCAGACAATAGCATCTTCTTTAAGTTTGTCTAAAGTCTCTCCGGTAGGTTCAAGTTTATTAATTTCCAAAACTTCGCTAAACATGGTCATCGCATTCCTGTAAGTACGTGCTGTATTCTCACTTCGGGAAAGCGAAACAACGTCCAAGTAGTTTTCAATTGTTTCCTGGATTGTTTGACTTGACTTGCTCATAGTGTAATTATATGCCAAATAATGACAACTTGATGAACTCATTAACGAATGTAATCAACTTTTTTATGCAAAAGAGAAGTGGAAAGAAGAAAAATAGGCATTTCCAAGTTCACCATAACAGAAGAATATAGCTTATGATAATGATACTTATCAAAACCATAAAGCATAAAATCGTAATTCCTACGTAAAACTCAAAATTACTTGCCCTGCCCCAGCTTTTACTTCCCGGTGAATGAAACAGGAATCAAATTTATCAATGAATAATAAACTTGCAGAAACACAATTGCAAAGAACGTGCAATCCCTGCATAGAATAAGCTAATGCGCAAAACGTTTAACAAAAACCTGAAAGAGATGCTGACACGGAAGCATGACGGGATATAGCTAACCAGCTTGTTTGCGCAAAGCAGCGTAAGCGCCTATCCACGGTTCACCAATGCGATTTTTAGGCGAAATCTGCACCTTGTTCAGTTTCTGACCCACTACAATCAATTCTGACGCAATTTGCGCCCAGTTTTTCGCCAAAAGCGCGTCTTTCAAACGGTCAGAACTGTCTAGGACCCATTCCCATTCCATGCGAAAGGCGTCTGCTTTGACCCAGTAATCACGTTTTTCCCATGCTGTGGCACTCGCATCGACCGATTCAGCAATTTTATTCAATGCCAAAACCACAAAAGCTATTTTATCAAGGCTGTCATCATCTGGTGCCCCCTGCTCCATGAGCAGACGAATTGCCAGGACGATGCCACGCGATAATCGATTGCGCAGCGTTGTACCTGATTCTTGATTTTTAATCGCCATAAATCACCATAGTTTCGCAATAATTTCAGCCGCTATTATACACAAGTCATTAGCTGCAACAAGTTTGTAAGCACAAAAACGACAAATTTTTTATGCCCGAAAAGCATCTTTACTTGACAATAGAACAGTTGTTCTATATACTTAAAGCATGAAATTAAACGCCCTAATGCCGGTTGAATTGCCTCTGCAAAACAAGATTTTTGTTTTGCTTGGACAACACGCGCTGACTCATAAAATGCTGGAACTTACCGCAATGTTATGCCTGAAACAAACTGTAACCGTGCTGGATTGCGGTAATCGCGCTGATATGTACGCTGTTGCACGCCATTTGCGACCGTTCACCCACGATCCGGTTGCCGCCCTGGGCAGAATTCGTCTCTCACGCGCTTTCACAGGCTATCAGACTGTGGCAATGTTCGAAGCTGCCACCAGCGCGCCACATAGCGACGCTGTGCTTGTTTTGGACATTTTACCGACCTTTCTCGACGAAGACCTTGAGCTTGAAGACGCGCAACGGCTGTTTGATCGCGCCTTAGACTGCCTGAATGCGCTTAGCAGGCACGCGCCAGTCGTCATCAGCGCTAAACCCATCCCAACCATCGCCCGCGAGCGCGAAATGCTCCTTGACGCCTTGTGTGAACAAGCAGATTTCTGCTGGGAAGAACCCCAGGCTTTGTCCGCTACTGCGATGCAAGGCAGTTTGTTTTCGTAAAACAGGACAGAATATAAGATGGGACGCACAATCGCATCAATTACGCAAACCTGGCAACAAGAAGAAGCCGCGCTAAAACGCTTTAAACGCGCTTTGCGTAAAGAAGACCAAATTCTTTTGGACGAACTCCTGGTGCTTTCGCGTTTGCACCTGGCGGAAGCTTCCTACGCGTCAAATCTCTACCCCCTGGATATGTACCTGATTGCCATTCTTCTGGAAGTTTACAAACAACTGAAAGCAACCCAAAGGGCCTTAAATGATGGCGTTGACCCCAAAGAAGAACTTGACGCCAGCAAAGAAAACCGTTTTATTGCCCTTCTGGATGCAACATTTAGTGCTATGCAAACCGAAACGCAAAGCAGTCCGGTAAAAACAACAATAATTCACCAGCAAATTGTCGAAACAGGCAAGCCAAGCGAGATTTGCTATGACGAATTTCAGGAAGCGCCATGAGCCTAAAGCGTTTCACCGGTTGGCTTTTGGATCTCTATCTCGATCCGCAGAACGGTCTCAAACTGTGGTTCATCTCCGCGGAAGACGACAGTCGGGTCTGTTTTACACAAGCTTTCCCAGTTAGTTTCTTTGCATCGGGAGAAAATCAACGACTGCGCGCGTTGTGGAAGCGTCTTGACAAGCAGGAAGGTGTCATTAAGCTTGTCCGTACGCAAAAACGAGATGTTTTCCTGAATGACTTCGTGAACGTTTTGCAAGTCGATGTTGAGAGCCCAGCCCGACAAACGCAAATTTTCCACGCGCTTGAAAAGGATTTTACAGATCTTACCTGGTACAATGCCGATTTAAGCGTCGGCACACGCTATTTGGCGCGTTTTGGCGCATTTCCCCTGGCTTTATGTGAGCTCCAAATCAACGAAAACGGACAAATTCATGATATCAAAGTCTGCAACAGCCGTTGGGACATTTTCCCTGCCATGCCACCCTTACGCGTTATGGAAATCACGCCTAACTGTGATCCCATACGCAGCAAAGTTCGCTATTTGCGCGTCCAGTCTGACCGTTTTCAGCATGAAATCGCCTTAGATGAAAACGGCGTTTTTCTAAAAACATTACACGACGTTCTGCAAAGCTACAACCCCGATATTCTTGTTACGGACTGGGGTGACAGCTGGCTTATTCCATTTTTGATGGCTGAATCGGAAAAGCGAAGCATTCGCCTTGACCTTAACCGTGACACTGGGCGTCCAGTACGCTGGCAAAAAGAGACAACTTACTTCTCTTATGGACACATCGTTTATCGTCCGGAAGAAGCACATCTGTTTGGTCGCTGCCACGTGGATCGAAAATCCGCGATGATGTGGTCTGACTACAGCCTGGCTGGCACGCTGGAGATGGCCAGGGTTACCACATTGCCCATCGAAAAAGCCGCGCGCGTCTCCCCCGGGCAAGGTATATCCGCCATGCAAGTCATAACCGCGTTGCAACGTGATGTCTTGGTGCCTTATCAAAAACGGCAGGTAGAAGCTTTCAAAACCGGTATGGAACTCATTCAATCCGACCGCGGTGGCATGGTTTATCAGCCAAAAGTTGGTCTGCATATGGACGTGGCACAAATTGACTTCATCTCGATGTACCCTGCTGTTATCATCAAGAGTAATATCTCACCCGAAGAGCCTTTGCCAGACCTGCTTGAACCAGTTAATGCTGAATTAGGACTTGTACCAGCTACATTAAAGCCTCTGTACGACAAACGCGTTGCCATCAAACTAAAAACACGCGAATATCCTCTCAATCATCCTCAGCGTGCCATGCTAAAAGAACGTGCTAACGCGCTTAAATGGCTTTTAGTAGTGTGTTTTGGCTTTTTAGGCTATAAAAATGCGCGTTTTGGACGCATTGAAGCTCATGAAGCGGTTACCAAAGGCGGTCGTGAGCTGCTTTTGCGCGCGAAAGAAGTCGCCGAAGAAGAAGGCTTTGAAGTCTTGCATATGTACGTAGACGCCCTATGGATCAAAAAGAAAGGCTGCAATCGGCCTGAACACTTTCGTGACCTGATTATGCGCATCAACGACTGCACTGGGTTGGCAATTAACCTTGATGGCATTTACCGCTGGCTGGCATTTTTGCCTTCAAAGACAGACAGTCGCATCCCCATTGCCAACCGCTATTTTGGTGTTTTCCAAAGTGGCGAGATAAAACTACGTGGCATTGAATCACGCCGACACGACACACCTGCCTGGATTGCTGGTGTTCAAAAGGAAATGATTCGGATATTAGCCCAGGCAAAGACACCTTCGGAACTTGAACAAGGTCTGTGTGACGCCTTTAAATTTTACAATCAGGCGCTTGACTTGCTAAAAAACGGAGAAGTTGATTTGCATGAGTTGATAATAAACGGCAAGGTGAGTTATGCCTTGGATACCTACAAAGCGACCACCCCATCCGTGCGCGCGGCACGTCAAATGGAAGTGGCTGGCATGACGATTAAGCCCGGTCAACGTGTGCGTTTTTTATACACCAGGGGAGAGCCGGACGTTTTTGCATGGGATTTGAGCACAAGTCCAGACCCTTCCTGGTTGGACCTGGCAAAATATATTGAACTCTTAGCTAAAGCTGGCGCTACTGTCCTGGCACCCTTTGGCATTGAACCAAAATTGATGCTGGAATGGAGCCAGCGTGGCGGCATACAACTCCCACTCGCGTCAGCATTGTGTTTCTTTGGTGATGATTAGTGAAGTATTTGAGTTTTTTACATGTAAGTGAATATTGTGTTTTATTTTGTGGCTACGCGCATTAACGTGATATGTCATACCATATGTCTAAGAATAGGCTGCCACATGGCAGCCTATTGACATTTTTTTGTTTGATATTTTTATTCGGCCTTGATGCTAACAGGCAAAAATATGCGATAGTCATATACTGGGGGTTCTTCCGGTTTTGGGACTTTAGCGGTCGCACAATTCAGCACCTCGGAAAAACAAATCCCATCCGTTTCAATTGCCTGTATTTGGTAAAAATACGTCGTATCGTATTCAATTTCATAATCAATGTAACTTGTTCCAGTTACGTCAGCTAATACTTCCATTTCTCCAGCACAAGTTCTAGTACCACGGTAAATACGATATGTATCAGCGCCTTGCATTGCATTCCAGCTTAGCTTTATGCTATCCGTCTGTACGGTTGCTTTTAATCTTGGGTCACCTTCAAAGCACTTCCCCATCATCCCAGCCATGCTGGCAACAGTGCCCACACCAGCTTGGGTTATTCTGTGAGTAGCAGGCAAGTACATATTTTGAATCAAATCGGTAACTTTATGGTAGTTAGGATTTTTGTCCTGAACACCATTACATCCATAGGAAGGAGAGTGTTGGCCAAAGTTTTCTAATATCTCAACCGCCCCAACATTGATGTCCCAGAAACTGGCATGATCAGAGGCACGAATGGCTTCATGTGTGAGATATTCCACCTTGACACCTAAATTGTAGTTACTGTTTACACTTGTAAAGCAACTGCCCACAACATTCGATTCTGGCATAGTGCCTACATGTAACTCCATACAATAATCCCGGTCTGCGTCATATCCAAACATATCCAGGTTTACGACACCAAGCATATTATCACTTTCGTGTTGAAAATCTCTCGCATATGCCTCGCTGCCATGCAAACCTTGTTCTTCACCAGTAAAGAAGATAATTTTTATCGTGCGGTCAAATTTATAGTATCGGAAAAGACGAGCAGCCTCCATCAAGGCAGCAACACCACTGGCATTATCTTCAGCGCCAGGTGCGTTTTCTCTTGGGTTATTTCCATCATAAACAACGCTATCAAGATGAGCAGTCATCAAAACCTGTTCATGCGCATTAGGTCCATGACCTGGAATTGTGAGTACAAGATTTTTAGCACCAACCGCCTCAATTTCTATCGGTTCAGGGTCAGGAATTGTCCTATCCAGGTTCTTTGGAGCATAACTTTTAAATGAGTAATCATGATCATGCAAAGTTACACCAGGTACAAATCCTAATTTTATGAGCTCCTGGGTAAGATACGGATAAGCTTTAGCGTTTTGGTTAGCAGGGTTGAAAAGTTCCGATGTGTAGCGTGTCGTTATGGTGTATTGTTCGCCGTCAATAACGACTGGATTTTCTCCACTAAGGTCACGAATCCACTTTGCGACGCTAGTTTCAGTAATTTCATCAAGAATTTCTTGGATATCACTGTTTTTACCGCAGTTTACATTTGTTTGAGCTGTGGTTGGTTTGGGAAATATTGACAGAATCAATACAAGCGAAATCAGGACAAGGACGAGTTTGGTCTTTTTCATCAGTTTCCTTTTCTAATAATGTTTTTTCGACACTTAGCTTTTCGATAGCGAAGTGATTATCAAGAAATCTAAAAACTTATTTCTGAATAAGTTTCGCTTAAAGATTTCTATTAGCATGGATTATACTCGCGTATATATATGAATTCCACGAAATTCGCACCAAACAATGCTTCGGTTTTCATAATTGATAGAAACATTATTTATTGACGTTCCTCAATCAAACGCTTATAATTCACGCCCGAGGGGAAGTGCTGGAATTGGCAGACAGGCATGACTTAGGATCATGTGCGGAGACGCGTGAGGGTTCGAGCCCCTCTTTCCCCACTTCTAATAAAGATAGCAATATTGAGGTAAATTTTGAAAACAACTAAAACATACACAGATGACCATCAGGTTAAAATTACGGCTGAGTTTGAGCAAGAACTGCTGGAACAATATAAACGACGAGCTGCCCGCAAAATCGCAAAAAGCACGCGTATTCCTGGCTTTAGACCAGGAAAAGCGCCTTATCACATGGTATTGAACCACGTCGGCGAGGCCAGTGTTATCCAGGAAGCCATTGACCTGCTTCTGGAAGCAGAATATCCCAAAGTTTTAGACCAGGAAGAAATCAAGCCATTTGGCCCAGGCAACCTGGAAGAAATCAGCAGTTATGATCCACCTACTTTTGAGTTTATTGTTCCCCTTGAAGCGGAAGTCACCTTGGTCGGCGATGACAAACTTGACAAAGAATATGCACCTGAAGCTGTGACCGAAAGAGAAATCGAACAGGAACTGGAACGCATCAAGCGTAATTTCGCGGATGTCGTCCCCGCTGACCGTGCCGCCCAAGAAGGCGATATCGTTTATTTGACCCTTACTGGCACTGACAAAAACGCTGAAGGTGATGACGCTATAGTTGTAGAAGACTCGCCATTGCAGTTACTCATCGAGGCAGAAGACGTTAAACGACCCAGCGAATGGCCGTTCGAAGGTTTTGGTCGCGAGTTTATCGGCAAAAAAGCGGGGTCATATTTCACGCTTGAGCATATTTACCCGGAAGACGCCCGTGATGAGTCCCTGGCAGGCAAAACTGTTGAGTTTGCCATCAACCTTCAGGAAGTTAAAGAACTCAAACTCCCAGAACTTACTGAAGACCTTTTAAAACAACTTGGCAATTATGAGAATGAAGAAAGCTTGCGCGAAGATATTCAAAAAGCTTTGCAAAACCGCAAGAACGCCGATTATGATGAGCTGTATTATTCTGGTCTTGTTGACGAACTGCGCGATAAATCGACGATAAAATATTGTCCACAACAACTTGATGAAACCGTAGAAGATATTCTGCACCAGCTGGAACATCAGCTTTCACATCAGGGCATGGACCTTGAGCTGATGCTAAAACTTCGCAAACAAGATAAAGAAAGTTATATCGAAGAAGAAGTCAAGCCTAATGCGGTAAAACGACTTGAACGCTCTTTAATCATGAAAGAACTCACCCGCAAGCATGAACTTAAAATCGATGAGACTGCTCTAGAAGGCGAAATCCAAGTCGTTATATCAGAGTTGATACACAGCGGTCAGCTTGAAGATGTAAAAAAGCAACTGGGTAACAAAAAGTTTTCGGAACAAGTAACATATGAAGCTATTGACCGCCTATTGAGCAAAGCGCAATTTGAACTCTTGAAATCTCTCGCTAATCCCGATATTATCCAGGTGGAAGCCCCTAAACCTAAAAAGGTATCGAGCAAATCAAAAGCTACCAAGAAAGAAGACACGGTTGAAGCTGAAATCAAAGAGGATGCAGTAGCTATCGAGACTGAAGAAGAAACTAAGGAAGAAGCGCAAGATTAAACATTGTTCTTACATAAGCTTGCTATGCTATTAGCAAAACAAGTTAAGGAATAAATATGAACCAAGCAAGAAATCTAGTCCCGATGGTCGTTCAGCCAACCGCACACGGCGAACGGGCATACGACATATACTCACTGTTACTCAAAGAGCGCATCGTTTTTGTGGGTTCGGCTATCAACGACCAAGTCGCCAACCTAATCGTTGCGCAGTTGCTTTATCTCAACCAAAGCGATCCTGATAAAGCCATCCAGATGTATATCAACTCACCTGGTGGATCGATTTATGCCGGGTTGGCAATTCTGGATACCATGAACATGATTAGCAACCCTATCAGCACAGTTGCTGTGGGCGTTACAGCGAGTTTTGGTACCGTTTTGCTTGCAGGTGGCACCAAAGGTCAACGCTACGCCCTGCCCCATGCAACTATTCATCTCCATCAGCCTTTGGGTGGCACAGAAGGTCAGGCATCGGATATTGAAATCATGGCCAAAGAAATCCTGCGACTTAAGTCTTCTCTCAATGATTTCTTTGCTGAAGTTACCGGTCAACCCCTGGAAGTTATCCAGCGTGATACAGACCGCGACTTTTACATGACCGCCCAACAAGCTTTGGAATATGGCTTAATCGACAAGGTGCTGGAACCACCTAAGAAGTAACATTTTTCATGCTTACGGATCGATTCCCGCAGCTCAAAGGGCTTATTCTCGACATGGATGGTGTCCTTTGGCGCGACAATGAAGCTATCGGCAATTTGCCCCAGATTTTCGATACCATTAGAAAGCTGGGGCTTTCTTTCGTTTTGGCGACCAATAATTCCACCAAAACGATTGATTCGTATCTCGATAAACTCAATGGATTTGGCGTAAAACTTGAGCCCTGGCAAGTCCTCGGAACAGCACAGGTCACGCTCGAATATCTAAAAAAGCATTTTTTTGCTCAAAGTAAGATATACGTGCTAGGCAGCATAGAAATGAAAAAGCTATTCTCGTCTAATGGTTTTCATATCCTTGAGCTTGATGAATGTCCTAAAGCAGACGCCGTTGTTGTGGGTTTAGATAAGACCGTTGACTACGAAAAATTACGCTATGCCAGTCAGTTAATACGTAAAGGCGCGCGCTTTATCGCCACCAACACTGATGGTACCTTTCCTGTTCCAGGCGGTTTTATCCCAGGTGCCGGCACAATTGTCAGAGCGGTTGAAGTCGCAAGTGTAACAAAACCTGTTATTATCGGCAAACCAGAACCCTTCTTATTCGAGAGAGCGATGCAAGTCATGGGCACAAAGCCACATGAAACCATGGCTGTAGGCGATCGTCTTGAAACAGATATTCAAGGCGCGCATAATGCAGGTATCTTAAATGCTCTGGTTTTGTCAGGGGTCGCTACAATCGAAGACAGTAAAACACTTTCGTTTGAAATTGACCTAATCGCAGACAATTTATGGGAGCTCCTGCATGTCTAAAGCTTTCATTTACGACCTTACCCCCTTAGAACTTACAGAAACCTTGAATGCGCTTGAACAACCTGGTTTCCGCACAAAACAACTTTTACAGGGGCTCTACAATAAGCTCTACCAGGATTTTGACGAGTTTGATGCTATCCCGAAATCTTTACGTGAGACCTTAGACAATCAATTTGAGATTACTCCGTTAAAGTTGCATAGCACAGTCTATTCGAAAAACAAAGATACTGAAAAGGTTTTGTTTGAGACACACGATGGGCATCTTATCGAAACAGTCCTGATGCGTTTTGAACGTCGCAATACTCTTTGTATCTCTACTCAGGTTGGTTGCCCTATGGCTTGCGTCTTCTGCGCAACCGGTCAACAAGGTTTTGCTCGTAATCTAAGTATGGCGGAGATTCTTGGACAATTCATTCACTTTCAACGTGAACTTCGTCAAAAAAATGAAGCTTTACGCAATGTCGTGTTTATGGGTATGGGAGAACCTTTTTTAAACTACGAAAACGTCTCTAATTCTCTATATGCTTTATCGGATCCTGAACGCTTAGGTGTTGGCGCGCGTCATATAACCGTCAGCACTGTCGGTGTTATCCCACGAATTGCTCAATTTGCTAAAGATCACCCACAAGTCAACCTTGCGATTTCACTCCACGCGCCAGATGATGCCTTGCGAACTAAATTGTTACCCGCAAACAAGCAATTTCCACTAGATAAGCTGATGAAAGCCTGCCGCGACTATGTAAAAGAAACAAACCGAAAAATCACATTTGAATACGCGCTTATAGACCAACTTAATGACACAACAGAGCATGCCCATGCGTTCGCGAAACAACTCAAAGGCATCTTGAGCATTGTCAACTTAATCACACTTAATCCAAGTAAGGAATATCCATACCCTGGTTCATCTACTATGCGAGTACAAAACTTCCGAAATGTATTAGTTAGCCATGGTGTCCGGGTAACCGTGCGATTAAGGCGTGGAATTGAAATCAACGCCGGCTGTGGACAATTAGCCGGTGCCATCAAGTCAAATGATATAATCTAATCTATGGAAAACATATTTAACAAATGGCGAGAAAGTCTTAAGAAAACCCGTGATGTTACCTTCGGTAAAATCGCAACTTATTTTGGTGCAACTGAAATTAATGATGAAAGCTGGGATCGGCTTGAAGAACTCCTCATTCAAGCCGATGTTGGTGTTAAAACAACACTTGATTTGATTTTCGTCGCCCAACAAATTGTTGACAGAGAAGGTCTGACCAAGACGGAACAACTCAAGTCTGTTTTGAAAGATGAAATGAGCAAGCTCATTGTCCAACCTGAAGAACCCGATTTAGACACATATAAACCAACGGTCATCATGGTAGCTGGCGTAAACGGTTCCGGAAAAACGACGTCTATCGGCAAACTTGCAGCGCGCTATAAAAAGATGGGTAAATCAGTTCTTTTGGTAGCGGCGGATACTTATCGTGCCGCAGCAATTGATCAGCTTGTTGTATGGGCCAAACGCGTGGATGTGCCTATCATCACCAGTCAACAAGACAGTGACCCCGGTGCAGTCACCTATGATGGTATCAAAGCTGCCATTGCACGTAACATTGATGTTGTTCTCATTGACACAGCAGGTCGTCTGCACACTCGCTTTAATTTGATGGAAGAAATCAAGAAAGTCCATCGTGTTGCTGGTAAAGCGCTTGAAGGCGCGCCGCATTATTCCTGGATTGTTTTGGATAGTACCACCGGTCAAAACGGTTTACATCAAGCTGAAGCTTTTAGTAAAGCCGTGCAGCTCAATGGTGCTATTCTGGCCAAGTTAGACACTTCTGCCAAAGGTGGCATGGTTTTTGGGATTAGAGAGCAAATCGGTTTGCCTGTCATCTACGCTGGACTTGGCGAAAAGGTTGAAGACCTGGAACTTTTCGACCGCGCAAACTTTATTGAAGGCATCTTCGCAGATGTTAATGGGGCTAAATAATGTCTGACATGATCGAACTTCTGAAAAGACTAGAAAACCAAATATCTGTTCTTCAGGAGCATCTTTGACTTTGCAAGCAAGAAATCTCAATTAGATTTACTTAGAAAAGACGCTGAATCCCCTGCACTGTGGGATGACCCCATCTCCGCGCAATCGCTAATGAAAAAAATAGCATCGCTTGAACGCGATGTTAGCACTTGGGTATCAATCAACGATAAGGCAGTTGGTCTTAAGGAATTAATCGAGATTGACGATGGCAGCTTTAGCGATGAAATTAGTCGTCAACTAGACCAGCTACAAAAAGAGCTTGATCAAAAGGAAATCGATCTTCTTCTATCTGGCGAGTATGATGAAGGGAACGCCCTGCTAACCATTCATGCTGGTGCTGGGGGTACGGATTCACAAGACTGGGCTGAAATGCTTGAACGAATGTATTTGCGTTGGGCAGACAGTCAGGGCTTTAAAACTGAAATACTGGACTTGAGTCCTGGTGAAGAGTGTGGCATTAAATCTGTCACCGTTTCTGTTGAAGGACAATTCGCCTATGGTTACTTGAGCCAGGAGATAGGTGTACACCGCTTGGTACGCCTATCACCTTTCGACTCCGCACACCGCCGGCACACATCTTTTGCTTTGGTTGAAGTTTTACCTGAAATTGAAGATAACGCAGAAATCATCATCCGGCCTGAAGATATCACCATAGAAGTCTACAAAAGTTCAGGCGCAGGCGGTCAAAATGTGCAGAAAAATATGACCGCTGTGCGTATTATTCACCATGAAACAGGCCTTGTTGTTACATGTCAAAATGAGCGATCGCAAACCCAAAACCGTGAAAGCGCCTTGAAAGTCCTACGTTCCCGTTTGTTCCGTATGCAGGAAGAAGCACGCGCGGATACGGTATCTGAACTTAAAGGCGAATTCAAAAAAATGGAATGGGGAAATCAAATCCGCTCGTATGTTCTTCATCCCTATCAGATGGTCAAAGACCATCGCACTGATTATGAAACTGGTAATACTCAAGCTGTCTTAGATGGCGATATCAGTGCTTTTATTGAAGCAAGTTTAAAACATAAAGCTCAGTAATCTTTCCAAGTCACTGAGCTTTTTCCTGTGTTTTCGTTATTGTTAGTCTAAAATTTGGGTAAGTTCAATGACTTTAGGATCTAATGTTTTCACCTTACCAGCTATCATTTTGTATGGTGTTGTAATGATATTATTCCCATTCAATCCAACCAGCACACCAAACTCTTCCCGGTCAATGGCTTCAACTGCGCCATGTCCAAGTCTGCTGGCAAGAATACGGTCGTAAGCACCAGGCGCGCCACCGCGTTGCACATGTCCAAGTGTTGTTGATCGAATGCTAAAGCCCAAACGCTCTCTATTTTCAGCGAAATATTCTGTTAATCGGCTGGCATTATATTCAGCACCTTCTGCAGCTACAATAATAGCATGCGCCTTGCCCTGTTCATAAGCCTTGTGTAGTTCTTTGGCTAATTGTTCCGGGTCAGTTTTGACTTCAGGTAAAGTGATTGCTTCTGCGCCACCAGCCAAACCTGACATAAGCGCAATATAACCACAATTGCGTCCCATAACTTCAACGATAAACGCACGTTGATGCGATGAAGCAGTAACCTTTAGTCGGTCAATTGCTTCCAAAGCAATATTCAAAGCGGTATCAACACCGATTGTAATATCTGAGCCAACCAAATCATTGTCAATTGTTGACGCGATGCCTACGACAGGAAAACCCATTTCGTAAAGCGCGTTTGCGCCAGCTTGGGAACCATTACCACCAATCACAACCAAAGCGTCAATACCACGTTGGTTTAAATTACGAATAGCCAGTTCACGTCCTTCAATTGTTTTAAATTCATCACAGCGTGCAGACCCTAACACAGTTCCACCGCGATGCATAATTCCACCGACTTCGCGGGTGCCTAATGGTTCCATTGTTCCATTTATTAGACCTTGGAAACCATTGCGGACACCGAATGTTTTCCACCCTTTTGCGACGCTACATCTTACAACAGAGCGTATGGCAGCATTCATACCAGGCGCATCACCACCACTCGTCAATACAGCAATTCTTTGAATCATAATAAACTCTCCATTATTGTTCTTTTCCTATTATAATTCACACATCAACTATTTTGGAGATGAAAATGACAAAAGATATCTTGGTTTCAATAATGAGTGATGATTTATTTTCAAGAAACTGGATGTCTTTACTCGTTGTAAGAGACTGGCGTACCCGATTAGTTAGCGAAATGAATTGCCAGGCTAACCCTTATGTAATCTTAGACCAAGACAGTTTGCGTTGTGATTTCCTGTTGGTAGACCTGGACACACTTAGTTCAAACCCTTCATTACTTTCAACCCTGAACAATCAATCTGGTTTAGCCAAGAAAATTAGAATAATTGGGATTGGCTCCAGAGCGGAAAGCCGATTTCTAAACCGCATCAATCCAGATCTTTTTAGCGGTTATCTTATCAAAGATGAAATCGGGAATGCCATGTGCTGGGCAATTACTTTCGCTTCTGACAATAAAAATGTATTTACACCAAGTACATACAATCTTGCATGTGAACTTGATTTTGAACACGCTCATGAGAATATTATTCTTAAAAAACGCATCCAGGAAGGTATTACCGACCGGCAAAAAGAAATTGCGCGTATGGCGATTATTTATTCGATAGGCAGACGGGATTTGGTTGACGAGCTCAAAATCTCTGAACAATTGAGTTATGGCATGGTCAGTGAGCTTTATGACAGATTTGGTGTTGCAGATTTGTTGTCTGGAGAAGATACTTCTCAGCTCCTGCTCCAGAATGACCCAAAAATAACTAAAAAATTGAATAGTATTATTGAAGATCTTGGTGAAGGTAAAAAAGCCCGCGATTTAGAGACGCTGGCTTTTCACTTATTAACAATGCCGGTCAGATGTGGCTACGCGCAATTACAAGACTATCTCACCCATCGCTAATGTCTTCCATCGTAATTTTATAAAAATTTATTTAATGCTCTTTCGAATATACTAAATTTTCCAACCATATAAGTGGCTACGCGCATTATGTTTAATCGTTGGCGCACAAGATGGCGCGCGCTGGCGCGCCTTCCCGACCAGCCAACTTCAATGGCAGACAAATAAGATCATATTTACCCGGTTGAACCTTATACAAATTTATTCCTTCCAGTATAACGATCCCTGCTTCTAATAATTTTACATGGGTTGTTTCTGGGTCAGTGAAAGGCGCGATAGATAAATAATCAATCCCTACTAACCGACATCCTTTTGACACTAAATAATCTGCGCCACAAGCGCTAAGTGCAACAAAGTCTTCCCTAAAATCGTTTATATTTTCAGCCCAAAGCCGACTGTTTTTTGTTTTAAACAGAATCCTTTCAAAATTTTGCATTTCTTGATTTTCTAAAATTTCATACGTAATCAAATTGACGTCTTCCGGAACCTCAACCACTTCGACAGATCCCATCAAAACCGTTAAATCTAAGCTGTCCATATCCCAGCCATCTTCAACAAAATGTTTTGGAACATCAATGTGCGTCCCAGTATGTAACCCAAAACTTAATTCACTAATGTTCGCGTGGCCATCTTTGCCTATACGTGCCATCCAATTAATATTTACTTCTGGATCGCCAGGCCAAATGACCATACCGTTTTTAATTTCCATTGATATATCAATCAAGTTCATATCTTCACCATACATTTCTTTACTTTATTTGATTTTATCAAATTTTATTTCATACACATCGTTACATTATCGCACAAGCAGGTATTTAACAATTTTAATTTACCCATTAAAAAAAGCTCATTGCTTCAGCTTTTAAGAAAAAATGAGGCCTTTTGTTTAAGTCCCCATTTTTTACGCTTGAATGATAGAATAGTTTAATATCACATTCATGGCAGGAGGATGTATGGAATTTCACATTATTAGTTCCGCAAGAGACAAATATGCTTTTGATGAACAATTGTTTGCTTTTGATGGCAACTTTGTTTTTGTAAATTTTCAGGCTGTGCGTAATTTTACGCAAAAACTAAACGATTTACGCGAAAACCCTGATGATCCAAGCAGCTATATTCAACCTGCGCAAATTAACGCCTTAGGCTTGTTAGACGAAATCTCCCATATCATCTTCAAACGGTATTACGAAAAACATGGTAAAGATTTACAGTCAGCTCTTTTTGATGCCCTGGAAATCGAATTAGGTTCTCAAAGACTAAAGAAAACATTACTCAGCTATGGAGAACTTTTCCCCGCATTGGAAGTATATCGCGGGAAAATCGCAACGATTGATTATTATCGTGACGAAACAAAAGGAACGCCAAACGCTTATCTCATACTTGAAGAACTTATTCTCACTTGGCTACTTAATCAAAATCCTGCTGCTAAACCCTACCAAGAACTGTTTACTGACCATTTCTTGATAAAAAACACCGATTATTCACAACTAATCTTTTTGGTTACGGAATTTTTCAAAGAACAGCCACCTTTTGGTGCCGATAACCTAGACTTAATCACATTCTTGCGCCAACCAGCAATCCTTTTTCCTAACTCACTCAATGATCAGCTTGAATACATTTCAAAACACTGGACCGAGTTCATTGGCGAACGTTTGAGTAAATTATTGAGTGCCATTGATCACATTGCTGAAGAATCCAAAGCCTTTTTCATCCATGTTCCTTTCCGAGATGAATACGCTCCTACTTACCTGCCTGATTATTCCGCTTCTTTCTGGGCAGACCAAAAACGTGCTGGCGATCTTGAGAACGCTGAAAATTACAGCCCTGACAGTGATTGGATGCCTAAGGTCGTGATGATTGCCAAAAATAGTTTTGTCTGGCTAAGTCAGCTTTCCAAGCAATATCAAAGAAACATTCAATATCTAAGCGATATTCCAAATGAAACACTTGATGAATTAGCCGAATGGGGGTTCACCGCGTTGTGGCTTATTGGTCTTTGGGAACGGAGTAATGCGTCCCAAACTATCAAAAAACTTTGTGGAAATCCCGACGCGGTCGCATCAGCTTATTCGCTTGACCGTTACGATATTGCCCAAGCCTTAGGCGGATATAACGCCTACAAAAACTTGGCAGACCGATGCGCTCAACGCGGTATCAGGTTAGCTTCAGATATGGTACCAAACCATATGGGTATTGATTCGGACTGGGTCCACGACCATCCCGACTGGTTCATTCACCTTGAACATCCCCCTTTCCCTGTTTACAGCTTTAATGGTCCGGAGCTTTCCAGCGACCCTAAAGTTAGCATCAAACTTGAAGATCATTATTATTCTCGAACTGATGCTGCTGTTGTCTTCAAACATTACGACCATCGTAATGGTCAAACACGATATATCTATCATGGTAATGATGGCACCAGTATGCCCTGGAACGACACCGCGCAACTAAATTATTTGAATCCGGAAGTAAGGGAAGCAGTCATTCAAACCATTTTACATGTCGCTCGTCAATTCCCGATTATCCGTTTCGATGCTGCCATGACACTCACCAAAAAGCACTTCCAGCGCCTTTGGTTCCCGCAGCCAGGGACCGGCGGCGACATTCCTTCCCGCGCTGAACACGCCATGAGTAAAGAAGATTTTGATAAAGCCATGCCCGAAGAGTTTTGGCGGGAAGTCGTTGATCGAGTGGCGACAGAAGTGCCCGATACCTTGCTTCTCGCTGAAGCATTTTGGCTGATGGAAGGCTACTTTGTTCGTTCGCTTGGCATGCACCGCGTTTACAACAGTGCCTTTATGAATATGCTTCGTAATGAAGAAAATGCGAAATATCGCCAACTCATTAAAAGCACTCTTACCTTTGACCCCGAAATTCTTAAGCGTTATGTCAACTTCATGAACAACCCAGACGAAAAAACCGCCGTTGAGCAATTCGGGAAAGGTGATAAATACTTTGGCATTTGCACCTTATTGGCAACGATGCCTGGTTTACCCATGTTTGGACATGGACAAATTGAAGGATATAGCGAAAAATACGGTATGGAATACTATCGTCCCTACTGGGATGAAAAGCCTGACCAGGGCTTTGTAGATGCCCATCGACATAACATTTTCCCAATCCTTCACCGGCGAAGGCTTTTCGCAGAGGTCTCCAACTTCAGACTTTATGATTTCAAAATTAACAATGATGAGATTGACGAAAATGTCTTTGCTTACAGTAATGCACTCGGAAATTCAGCAGCCCTTGTGATATACAACAATCATTTTGGAAACGCAGCAGGCTGGATAAAAACATCAGCGCCGTACCTGGTAAAGCATGGCAATGATAATGAGTTACACACAGAGAACCTGGCTCAAGCATTACGATTGCCCGACTATCAAAATGGCTTCTTAGTCATGCGCGACCAAGTAAGTCGCAAAACCTATTTGCGTCCTATGTCAGAAGTTCATGAAAAAGGTCTTTTCTTTTCTCTCAATGCCTATGAACGTATGGTTTTAAGCGACTTTTACGTATTGTACGGCGAACAATACGCTCAATTACACGACTATTTGCAAGGACATGGAGTTGATAATCTTGATGCCACACTTGAAGATCTTCGCTTGCAACCATTCTTGAGAAAACTCGACACTTTACTCCATAACTTGTCAAATATAGCTCACGCTCAAAGTTCAAATGATAAAAATGCACTATTAGAACACGCTATAGATAACTGGAAAGAATTAAATAAAGCTACCCGCTCTATTGATGGATTCCAAGTGTTTGAATCAAACAATGCTTTCGAAGATCTTATTCTATACTTAGACACTCTGCGTGGATTGTTGGACGACGATACTTCTAAAGAAAAGCCTGCTTGCACTCAAGAACTTTTAAATCTGATAAACGAAACTCCTTTCGCAGCTAACTATCTGCTTAGCTATGGGTTTATCAGTAGACTTTGTGGTACGGTTGATGACCTGAATTGTGCAAAGCAGACCTTATCGTTACTCTCCAAAGAGCAAGTTCGCACACGTATTTACGAGCATTTCCGCACAATTGGCCTTCCTATAGACAAGATTCACGAATATTTTGTAAACTGTCGCTGGTTAATTGCTAAGGCTCATTCAATGAGCTCAGAAAATCTTTCAAATTCAAAATCTTTCTTTGAAAGGCTTTTGATTAACACTGATTTTAGACAAGCATTAATGATTAACGAATATGAAGGTATTGAATGGTTTAATCAAGAAGCCTTTGAAACAATGCTTTTGCACTTAAATCTTATACCTAGAATCGAACTGCTATCTCAATATCAAGATGACGATACGCTTATCAACGAGCTATCAATCATTGATGAGCTTGTATCGCAGTTTAAAAATGCAGAAAAAGCATCATCTTATCGAGTAGATAAGTTTTTAGATACACTACCCTAGTCACACACGCTGTTCCGCGCGTTCCAGGGTATTTAAAAATATCGTTTCAGCATTCAGCCCAGTTTTAGGGCTATTTGTTTTTCTTAACAAGTCTAGTATTGAAGTGTCAAATTTTTCATTATTTGCTTTCATACAAAGCCAGACAGCTTTAGCTGCATAGGCGATGTTGTTCGCCGGCTCTATTCTGTTAAAGTCGTCAAAGAACCATCCGCATGAAGTAAACATTCTTTGCCGTTCCAGTTGTGCTTCAAGTAATATCGCGATTTTATTCGTATCAAGTTCTTTCCAAAATTCGCCAAAAATCTCTTCGCCGAGTTCATCTACTGTTTTTTTGCCAAGCATTATGTCAATATATCTATGGCGCATTTCCCATGCATATTCAGAATTTTCATAGTATTGCAAATTCAAACCTTTGAATGCATATAAATATTGTTCATCAACCCATTCGGCTATAGCGTTTATCGCTTCACGCATTGGCGCTTTCCATTCAGAACCCGGCGTACAGCCGCAATCATATGCCCACCGTCCTACACCATGCATACAGGACCAGGAACTCGGCTCATCTAACATAGCCCGCTTATTTACGGCATTTTCTTTCAGATATAGAGCGGGATAAGTCCACTGTATGCCAAATTTCGAAGCACCATCCCCTAAAATATACGTCAAGAACAAATCCCTGAATTTTTGGTGATGTCCATAAAGTTCTCCATCGCTTGCTAACACAGTGATACCGTTCTTTTTATTGTGTTTTCCAAACATGTAACGTAAAAAATCGTCCCCGTTTTCGGTTGCCTTGGGCATAAAACTTATTTTCGTGCTTACTTCGCGATCATATGTAAACACCACAAATGGACTTCGTCCATCAGGTAAATCAACCAAAAATGGTCCGTTTTGATTTTGCCCATCTAAAGGCTTTACCTGCCATGGTGCTAAAATTGTAAAACATAGCCCACAGTCTGAAAGAGCACATAAAGTTTCCAAATCAACACCGGTTTCGGCCAACCACATACCATCCGGTGAATGTCCAAAACGATACTTGAATTCTTCAACTCCCCATCTTACCTGGGTGATTTTATCTAACCAAGACTGTAATGGCAGAATGCTGTGATTATAAGCTTGCGCCATCCCATTTCCAGCGCCATACTTATTGAAATTTACATTTTCTTGTTCAACGATGAGTTTTGCAGTTTCGGATACATTTTCAAACATCCAATTAAAAAGAGTTGGTCCTATATTAAAACTTATCTTTTCGAAATTTCCAGCCCGTGCATTCGGTGTGTAACATTCTGCACAAATGCGTTCATTCCAGTTTTTGTATGGACTGGCTCCTCTTTCGTTAGGTATTTTATTGCTAATGGGTTCCTCGCGTGGGGGTTGATAAAAATGACCATGGATGCAAAATTTCATCTTTTCTTTTCTTTCTTTAAGTAATCTAGTTGTTGTGCAAATCTTGCTGGATTTATTCCAAAATGGCGTGGCATTGAATCTAAAGATGTGACTCGGTTTTCAGCCAAATATTCAAGCCATAATTTATTCATTGGAAAGTCTTTGGATAACCCTTGCATTAGTTGGGTTAAAATAGCAAGATTTGAAGGAGTTATTCCTATAGTTTTTGGATTTTTTTGTATGGCATTTGATATCGTTTCCACAATATCTGTAAATGTTAAATGCTCAGGTCCACCTATTTCAATTACACGATTTAGTGTCTCAGGCAAGTCTAAAGACCATATCATGCTTGTCACCAGGTCATCTACCCATATTGGTTGGGTTAAGATCTTGCCATCACCCGGCACAAATATCTTCAAGGGAAATTTCCTTATTAAACGAACGATATTTTGAGTAAATGCATCACCTTCGCCATAAACCAATCCTGTTCTTAATATGGTGTAATTTAATCCAGAATTGATAACGGTGTGTTCAGCAATTCCTTTCGCTTTCATTATGCCGAAAGCTGACGCTCTATCAGCCCCTATATGACTTAGATAATAGAAACGATTTATGCCAGTTTCTCGCGAAACTTTCGCAAGTAACTCTATCTCTTTAAATTCGTTTTCAAGTTTTTTATCTTTTGCAGCAATTTGTTCGACGCCTGATGTGTGGAAGACGATTTCTACATCTTTCATTGCGGCACGTAGACCCCGTTCATCATATGGCGAACTAACGGCAATGTTGACTCTTTCACCAGGCGTAATATATTCAGATTTTGGTTCCGTTGAAATTAACAAACGATAAGGAATACCCAGCGTTTCTAATTGTTTGCGCATTACTGAGCTGATAAAGCCCGTGCCACCAGTTAGCAAAATCATGCGTCAATTATAGCAGAATAATGCCATTTATTTGAATAGCTTTGGCATATTACTTGCACTTATATAGTCACTAACAGATGAGGATTTTTGATGTGATATGAACAACAGATTAGGATTTCATTATTTTCAAGACACACTGCATTATCATCTTGAACGTGATTTATCGCAGGTTTTACCTGAACTCAAATCGCTTGACAGCAAATGGTTATTGCTCAAAAGCCCTCACACAGTAGCGATACCAGAAGATTTTATTTCTGAACTTGTCGCTAATGGTATCCAGCCCATTGTCCACTTTGATTTCCAGGTCAACGCGAATGTTAAACCAGAAGATATCCGCATTTTATTGACTCAATATGCGAAATGGGGCGTTAAATACGTCATCTTTTTTGACAAACCCAATACCAAAAAAGCCTGGATGCCTGGTACCTGGTCGCAAGGAGACTTGGTGGAACGCTTTTTGGACCGCTATCTCTCATTTGTTAGACTTGCGGAACAAAATGGTATAACACCCGTCTTTCCTGCTCTTGAACCAGGTGGCGATTATTGGGATCTTTCTTTTCTACGCAAAGCTTTCCAGCTTGCCGGCCAGAGACGTTCAATCGAGTTTGGCGCAAATCTCCATATTGCAGTCAGCGCCCAAAGTTTTTCCAATCCTATCAACTGGGGTGATGGTGGTGAAAAGAAATGGCGGGTTCCCAGACCTTATGCTAAAACTGAATTGGGTGAACAAGACCATTTTGGCATTAATACCTACCAATGGTATGCGCAAATTGCCAAATCAACACTCAATACCACGCCAAAATTTATTATGCTTTATATGGGCACCTCTGATGTTATTTCAAAAACAATGGATGAGAACCTTGATTATGAACAACTTTTGGACCTTGTTACCTTTGATACCAGCAACGATAATGACACGTTTTCGATTAACAAAAGCGTTATTGCTTGCCTGTTTTGGCTGATAAACACACCTAAAAAACGCACAAAACAAGATACCACGCCGACTACGCTGTTTGAAACTCAGGAACAAACCAAACCAGAGTGGATTGAAGATTTACAAGCAAAAGTTGAAGAAACACAAAAGCAATCCACTGAGCTTAAATTGGCGAATGGATTGGCTGATTGGGTTCATGCAATTGACCACTACCTATTATTACCATCATACGAATGGGGTATTCCGGTAAACACCTTAGACAAAGTTAGACCGATCATTGCTGAAAGCCGTCCAACGATTGGCTTTTCAATTGCTGAAGCATGTAACGCACGTAAAGTTACCGTTTGGAACGAAAATGGTGCTTTTAGCGAAAAGGATATACAAACATTAAGAGAATCAGGATGCATCATTGATGAACATATCATCAACAGTCTTAGCATCTCTGCATAATTTTCAGGAGAAGGAAATGAATATATCATCTGCACAAACTAATCCCATAGGAAAACCCAGTTTACCTAAAATTGTTGTTTTGGGTCTGGGGGGTGGTGGCTCAAATGCGATTAACCGCATGATTGAAAATGGCATGCACGACGTTGTTTTTATCGCTGCAAATACAGACGCACAGGCACTGGCAAAAAGTTTAGCCCCCATCAAAATTCAATTAGGCCCAAAATCTACGCGTGGTTTGGGGGCTGGCGGACAGCCTATCGTTGGTGAAGAGGCTGCTGAAGAAAGTACTCGTGAACTGGCAGAACACCTTCGCGGTGCTGATATGGTATTCCTTACTGCCGGCATGGGGGGCGGTACTGGCACCGGCGCTATTTCCATCGCAGCCAAAGTTGCCAAAGCCAGCGGTGCCGTTACTGTCTCAATCGTCACCAAACCCTTCTCATTTGAATTAGGTCGTCGACAAAAGAACTCTGAAGAAGGTATCGAAAAGCTAAAGGAGTTTTCTGATACGCTTATTGTTATACCCAACGATAAATTAATCGAAATCGCACCACGCGATCTTCCTCTGGAAATGGCCTTCACTCTCGCTGATGATATCTTACGCCAAGGCGTTCAGGGTATTTCCGAACTGATCACCGAAACAGGCGTCATCAATGTTGACTTCGCACATATCAGAAACGTCATGACCCGTGGCGGCGGTGCCCTAATTGCTGTTGGTCATGGCAGTGGCCCCGACAAGGTTCAACAAGCTATCGATAAGGCTCTCAATCATCCCCTGTTAGATGATATCGACCTTTATTCTGCAACAGCTATTATTGCTAACTTCACAGGTTCTGCTGATATGTCATTCAAAGAAATTACTGAAGCTATGCAACGTCTTCAAGAAGCAACTGGTAACAATGCTGAAATTATCCCAGGAATCATCACCGACTCTCGTATGGGAGACAGTATCCAGGTTATTCTTATTGTCACCGGTATTTCAGAAAACAATCCAGTGAATATTCCTTCACTTACAAAAACAAATCAATCACAAGCCAGGCAAGAATTTCAAGATTTCAAATTTGATTTGGATGAACCTGATGAATATGCGCACACACAAGCCAAACAAGATGCCAACAATCAGGAACTTGAGATTGACCCTATTTCTCAATCTATCGACCTTTCCAATGACTTGTCAATCCCAGCATTTTTGCGTCGCAGAAACAAATAGCAGGAGTATTTATGGATAACGTCACAATTCAAAAAGTAATTAACACGATTTATAGTGAATATCCAAAAACAAGAGGCGGTTCACCAAGAATAAGCCGTCAGGCAAATGGGAGAAATCTATTGGTTTTCTCATTCTTCGATACGCTCCCTGGCAGTAAAAGTATTCAACAAAATCTACGCGTGGTCGTTGATGATCAGGGACGCATCCTTAAAAAGTCAATTTCAAGGGGTTAAGATGACGGTTGCTGAAAACAATGAAAATGAATTGAAAAAGCTTATTACAGAAAGATTCTTTAGTATATTTGAATCTCATTCTTCTGAATTATCAAAAGAAGAAAAAATTGCATTTGGCAAAAAACTGGCACTTAACCTTATATCCATTGCAAGCATCGGCTTGGTTATTGGATTTTTAATTTCATTTCTCATCTAATGATTCATATCCTCCTCCCTATTCCAGCTTGTTTTACGCAGGCTGGATTTTTTATTTATCCTTATTATCTGACTTAGGCGTTAATATCAAGTTTTTAATGTATAATCATAAAGAATTCTTCTTAGCAGAGGTATGTATGGCTTGGCAAACTAAAAACAATTTTGCAGATTACTGGAAAAATTTAACCATAAACCAGAATGATCTCAATGCGTTAACTAATCATCTTTTTGAAACAGAATCCCCCGCAGTCATTGAGGTCTTGGCAACGGTATTTGTAAACAATCGTCTTAAGGAAATTCAGGCGGAAGAAGAACTCAAGCAGGAAGAAGCCGGCTTTTTCTATCACCCTAAAGAAGAATATCCTGTTGGTACGAAAATCATTTTCCCCGAACTAAATTGGATTAGTGGTGTTGTCGCAGCCACACGTGAAGGAAACAATCCCATCTTTGGTGATTTTTCAGTAATAACAGTTGAATTTGATGATGGCAGTACAAAAGAATTTGCATCTAAACTGGAAGACCACATATTAAACGATAAAACCTATATGAGCGATACCATCAGCGAGATAGATGCTAATTCCATTATGCAGGAATTCGGAGTGCAGATTAAACGTCAGCTTTCACAAGCCTTAGCAAATCAAAACGAACTTGTTTTAATCGGACATTCCTGGTTCCCCAAATCCTTATTAATTGATATTGGTATCGGCTCCTTAAATATTGCTGAAGCCATTCTCGATTCTATGGACGGTGGCCCAATTGGCATTGCTGAACTAATGAAACAACTGGAAATGACTGATGAAGAGAATAAACAGTTGTTAGAGTTTTCGCTCAATTACGCATTGCAAGAAGATTCACGTTTTGACGAAGTCGGTTCAAGTGGTGTATTTTCATGGTATCTCAAACGTATGGAGCCAAAATCTGTTCTCGAAGTACCCCTTTATCTTCAAAGTGACTGTCAGTCACTTGAACGTGAAGGTTTTGATCCTGGCTTAGAAAAATTATTCTCTGAACTTTCTGATGAACTAACCTGGCAAATAGACCCTCATGAAGTTTACGAGCCTGTTAAAAAAGTGCGCATTCCCCTTAGTTATCCCCATTGGCGTGCCGGCACCTTGCCCATTACACCTGAAACCTATACAATTTTTCCTAGCGCATTACAAAGCGAGCGTATCAAAATTGATTTCCAAGATGAAATTTCTAAAGAGCGTATTCCAGCTTGGGTTGTACGCCCTCACAGATATGTAACCGGTCTGAAAGAATGGTACGAAGACCAGAATTTAATCCCAGGAAGCATTGTTGAAATCGCCAGTACCAAAGACCCTGGTGTTATAAAAATCAGTATTGAACGTAAACGCTCCAACAAGGAGTGGATTAAAACCGTTCTCGTTGGTGCTGATGGTGGCATCGTCTTCGCCCTTTTGCGACAATCTATTTATGCTGGCTTTAATGACCGTATGGCAATCGCTATCCCAGACGTTAAAGGTCTTGACCAGATCTGGGAAAATCGCAGCAAGAAAGAAATACCACTTAAAAATGATGTCACTCGCTTAATGCACGAGCTATCTAAATTAAACAATCAGTCCCATGTTCACTTTGTTGACCTATATGCTGGAATCAATGTTATCAGACGTGTCTCTCCCCAGGAGTTATTCTTTACCCTGGCCGATAACGATGAATTCACACATATAGGTGATAACTACTACCACTTAAGCGCTTCACAATGAGGATACTATGTTAAATAAATTGCCCAGTTTGATAAAACCTACCCTCACAACAAACTTTCATATTGACTTCGATTGGTGGAAAAAACAAGACCGCAACTGGCGAAATGCACTTGAAAGCTTTCTTTGCGAAGAACACCAGCCTTTTTTTAGCAGTGCTGAAGGCATAACAGACGCTGATCTCATTGATCCAGAAACTGGCGAAGTAAGTCAAGGCGATCCACTCATTGATATTCTTACCAACCATTGCGCTAAACAAGAAGGCTTTTTGAGTCCAAGTGGTCCTTTAGTCGATAGTATCTTTAAAGTATTCTTAGTCAATAACAATCAGCCACTCAATTCCAAAGAACTAGCAGAAATTACCGGACGTGATGCTGACATTATCCTTAGAACAATTGGAACATTAAGAGTTTACAAGGGTATACGCCCTGTCTAAAAAATGTTATAATTCGTCTGTTAAACCAATAAGCCCCCGTAGCTCAATGGATAGAGCGCCGGTCTTCTAAACCGTAGGTTCCGCGTTCGAGTCGCGGCGGGGGTGCACTCTTTAATACGGAAACCTTTTAGTTATCCTAACAAATATGATGATAGGATCGAACCATGAGAAAATGTACCGATTGTAGCACTCTATACGACAATGGCGCAAGAATATGCGAACGGTGTGGAACCAAATTTCCTTATGACCCTAAAGTAACGCCTTTCTCCGAAAGACGAATTGCTCTTATTCTTATCGTCTTTGTAATGGTTGTTTTGGCAGTATTTAATCATTATATAAGCATGCCGATTACAGATACATCATGCTCACGAATCAACTATCTACGGGTTCAAAAAATGCTTCATGATTCACGTGATCGCGTTATGAGAATTCAGGACCATGGCTATATCCCTATTTCAGGCCCATCCATTATCATGCAGGAACGATATTTCATGGAAAATATTAACTTACCCCCATGTTTTGAGCCTATTCGTCGGGATATGATTGATTACTATCTCATCATGCACACCGTTACACGCATTAGCTCTTTTGGCGGACACGCTTACACTGTTCCTTTATTGGAAGAAGCTGTTATGCTTCAAAACCGTGTTGACCAAAAAATGGAAGAAATTGACAAATGCTTGCCTGATTGTCCCACATCTTTTGTTGAAAGTTTTCAAGCAAGAGAGTAACTTTCAATATCATCCTTTGTTTTAATATATAAGTCACGATAGGAGATAAATGAAATTTTTAAAAAGAGTTCTCGTCATTGCAATCGCCCTGTTTATCGCTGGGCTTGTCATGTCAAATATGTCTGGTTTTGAAATCACCAAAAACGGTTGGGTTCAGTATGCAGTTATGGCAGTAATCCTTGCCATATTAAATGCCGTGCTTCTACCCATATTAAAAACATTATCCTGTGGTGCAATCATCTTAACTTTAGGCTTTTTTAGTCTTATTTTAAATGCCTTGGTTTTTTGGTTAGCATCTGTCATATCCACTAATCTTCTTGGCGGTGGCATTACCATCACCAAATTTTGGCCGGCATTTGTTGGTTCACTTATTGTCAGTCTTGCAACATCTATCTTTGTTCGTGACGACAATAAATCAACGTCCGGGAATGACGACTAATATCTAAATCTTCTTTCAAACCCACCAAGCAAGTCCTTTCAAATTATCAGGCTTGCTTTTTTTATTATTTATGTTAGACTTACGCCTGTTAAACAGGAATAAATCCTGAATCTCAACCTTCCGCTCTTGTTAAGCCAAAGGCCACAAGCAAGAGCAAACCCGAGGAAAGGAGCCTCGAGCGCATGCATAAATATGAAACTGTATTGGTTTTCCAGGCAGACCTGGAAGAAGTGGCGTTAAACGCCCTCGTAGAAAGCGTAGAGACACTCATCAATAGCGTTGGTGAACTCACGAAAATTGACCGTTGGGGAAAACGGAAACTCGCCTACCCCATTCGCAAACAATTTGAAGGTTACTATGTCTACATGACTTTTGATGGTGAGCCTTCAGAAATCGCAAATATCAAACGAACCCTTGGTTACAATGAGCAAATTTTGCGTTACATCATTGTACGTTTGGATTAATTAGGAGTAATTATGACAGACAATACATCAGAAAAAAAGCAAGAACAAGTTGAAAAAACAGAGCGATCAGAACGCTCCGATCGTCCAGAACGCCAAGACCGACAGCAACGAAGTGAGCGACGTCGTTTCGTTTCCCGTCCGAAGTTTTGTCAATTCTGTGCAGACAAGAATCTTAAAATCGATTATAAAAACATCGAGTTAATGGGTCGCTACATCAACGAAACAGGTAAAATCAGACCCCGTCGACAAACCGGAACTTGCGCCAAGCATCAGCGCGAAGTTGCGACCGCAATCAAGAATGCTCGCCACATCGCATTAATCCCCTTTGAGGGCGACTTTTGGGCTGAGTACTAAATCGGTGATGGATTATGTCCAAGAAACCTAGCTCCCCAACTCTGACAACAAAGAAGCATGTTGTTCGTCAGGAACGCGAAGATCGACAAATTAAAATTGCAGTAACAGTTACCAGTATTGTACTTGGCGTCGTTTTACTGATTGTACTTTTCGCTTTAGTTAACACTTTTATTATCAAGCCCAACACCGTCATCGCCACTGTAGGCGATACGGAAATCAGAGCTGGTGACTTTGACAAAAGTGTTCGCTACAGGCGATTTAATATGCTTAATCAGGCAAGCCAGTATTACAACAATTATGCACAATTCCAAAGCTTCGCTCCCGATTACGCACATCAGTTTTTAGCCGTAGCGCAACGCAACGCTGTAGAACTCAACCAGGGCGATATCATCGGCAATCAAGTTCTCAACGACATGATTGATGATATTCTCATCGCTGAAGAAGCAGAAAAACTAGGCATTAGTGTTAGCAAAGAAGAACTTAACGCCTATATCGAAGAAAACTTTGGTTATTTCGAAAATGGCACTCCAACACCTGCTAATACAGCAACACCCTTCAATACACCTACCATATCCAGTCAGCAGGAAACCCTGATTGCACTTCCTACTGAAGAACTTCCTGTTGAAGAAGACAATGAAGATGCCTTAGTGCCTTCTGATGAAGCTGAAACTCCTGTAGACGCTGAAGTTACGGAAGAACCTGTTGAAGAAACTGAAGTTGTTGAAGAAGAACAAACAGAACCTACCGAAGAAGCAACTGCAACCCTTGTTCCCACTATCACCCCTTCACCTACACCCTATACAAGACGTCTCTTCGAAAAAGAATATCGAAGCTTCCGAAGTCAGATGGATAAGATCGATATCAGTCGTTCGCAACTTGAACGCATTCTATACAACGCCCTTCTACGCACAAAAGTAATGGAAGCCGTAACCGCAGATGTTCCTGCTGAAGAAGAACAGGTTTGGGCACGTCATATTTTGGTTGCTTCATTAGAAGAAGCTGAAGCCATTATTGAACGCTTAAATGCTGGCGAAGACTTTGCTGCTTTAGCAATGGAACTCTCAACCGACGAAGGTTCGAAAATCAACGGTGGTGATTTGGGTTGGTTTGGCAAAGGCCGAATGGTTCCCGAATTTCAAGAAGCATCTTACGCCCTTGAGAACATTGGCGATATCAGCGAACCCGTTAATTCAACGCATGGCTGGCACATTATTCAACTGCTTGGCAAAGGCGTAAATCCTGTGGACGAACGCACCCATGAAACACTAAAAGCGACCTTCTTTGAAGATTGGATAAAAGAACTCCGCGCTCAACGAGATGACATTGTCATCAAAGACAAATGGGCTGAATTTGTTCCTATGAAGCCAGCAATTTCACCGAGTTTCTATAATGCAATCATGAACCCCTAACGGTGATTAATATATCGCAAGAATAATATATTAAAAAAAAGACTGCCTAAATGAATCTGGCAGTCTTTTTTATCACTTATTACTTTTGGTTTTATGAATTCATGTAACTGCTATCGACTTCATCGAGCCTTAAGCTGATTAATTGACTGGCTGAATCTTTCCCCATGGTTACGCCATAGATCACATCAGCAGCAGCAACGGTATTTCTGTTATGGGTTATCAAAATAAACTGTGTTTCCTGGGAGAGCTCTTGTAATAAGTCTATAAAACGTCCCACATTCGATTCGTCCAACATAGCATCAACTTCGTCAAGTACACATACAGGTGTAGGTGACACCTTTAGAAGTGCAAAAATTAAAGCAACAGCGGTTAAACTACGTTCCCCACCAGATAACAAAACCAAACCTTGTTCGCGCTTGCCGGGCAATTTTGCTTCAATTTCAATGCCACCTTCAATCGGCAATTCTTCATCAACCAAAGTCAGTCGTGCGCTACCACCATTGAATAAACGTGTAAACATTTTGGAAAATTGCACATTTACCGCATCATAAGTTTCCAAAAAGGCTTCTTTCATCACCTCATCAAGTTCCCTAACCATTGCGTGAATATCTTTTATAGCTAAATTCAAATCTTCAATTTGTGTGGTCAAGTCAGAGTAACGCGTTTTCACTTCCAAATATTCCGATTCAGCATCAATATTCACAGAACCAATTCGTCTCATTTGCGCTTTCTGTTGACGTATCAGTTCTTCTAACCCTTCACTTGGTTTAACTGTTTCTGGCAAAGATTCAATAACTAAATCCGGGAAAGGTAATGGCGTGAAATCTTGTGTGTCATGGCGCATATCCATTTCGATTAAACCAAAATCATCTTCAATCCGTGACTTGAGCGTAGCTAATTTTTCTTCCTGGCGAACAAGTTCCAGCTGTAGCTGAGTAATCTGACGTTCTTTGAATGTAACTGTTTTTTGTTTTTCTAAATCTTGTTCAGTTAAATCTTCGTAGTGTACTTCCAATTTTTGAAGATTAATTTGTCTTTCCTCGAGTTCTTCCTTTTGCAAAGTTTCATATTCATTTTTCAGGTTTTCTAATTCATCCCGATAAGTTTGTATTTCTACATTTAGACTTTCAAGCAGTTTTTCATTATCAATTTTGCGTTTTTTAATCGTATCTAAGCGTTGCAGGTCATCTTTCAATCGTTTATTTAAATTTTCCACATTATTTTGGCTATGCAACAAAGATTGATTTCGAATTTGATTTTCAGTTTCGAGAAAAACAAATTTCTTTTCAAGCTCTAAAAGATTTGTTTTGCCTTCCTTTTGTCGCAATGCATTCACTTTTGTGTTGAGTGTATCTAATAGTTCTTTGTTTGATATTGTTTGTTTTTCCAAATCATTTATCGCTAATTTTGTGCGCTCAATAGCCTTATTTATATCTTCTCGTCGATTATTGAACCAGGCTTTCTGTTGTTCAAACTTTGATACTTTCAAACTCTGCTCATTTATTAAAGCTTTTACTTCCTGTAAGGCTTTTATCTTTTCAGATTTGATTCTTTCTAATTCTGCGACATCGTTCTCTTTGGCCTTAATGTTTTCCAGTAATCCTTCTTCTATTGATTTACATGCACTAATTGACTTTTCAAGTTCATCAATTTCTTTTTCGTAAGCTTTTTTGAACCGTTGATAGCTAACTTTACTTGAGCTTTGATTTTTACCGAGCATTACCAAGCCATTTTTCATAATGACTTCACCATTTAAGGTCACGATATTAACGCCATCTAATTTTTTATGTATGTTATAAGCTGTTTTCAAATCTTGCACAATCAAGAAATTGCCAAGCAATGCATAGATTACATCTTTATATTCGCTTCCATTATGTATGGTTTCTGGTGCCCAACCTACAATTCCATCTTCGTTAAATGTTTTAAATACTTCTACCGTCTCAATAGTAGATTTTCCTATCAGAGCGACTCTCTCATTTATCGATTCGACTATTTTCTGTAAGTTTTCAGGATTGATAGTTTCATTTTCCAACACCAACACGTCAATTGCATCACCCAAAGCAGCAGTTATTGCTTTTTCATATTTTTCATCAACATTTAACTTGCTAACCAAATCAACAAACTTGGTATTAATTTCATTGGTCCGGCTTTTTTGTAACAATCTTTTCGCGCCATCAGAAAATCCAGCTAAACTTTCTTGCGATTGATTGAGTAAGCTAAGTTGATTTTTTGCTTTATTTAGTTCAAGCTCATATTGATGCATCCTCTTAATATTGGCTTGCAAATCTTGTTGCAATCTTGTCATTTCCTTTTCAATCAATTGATATTGTTTTTCTGATTGATTTACATCCAATTCTTTTTTGATTAATATTTCACGGAGTGATTCTTGTTCAGTTTTAAGTGTTGCTAATGTTCCATTCAATTCTTGAATCATCTTTTCGGTTTGGCTTAGCTCCGCTTGGTTAGTGAGTACTCTTTCGTTCAATTCACTCTGATGAGAACTCAACTGAATACCTTTTTTCTCCTGATCCATCAATTGGCTTTGAAGCTGATTCCGTTCTGATGCAATTTTATTTTGATATGTTCTCGCTTCTGAAAGTTTATTCTTTGCTTCCTTATATTCGCTTTCAATTGTTGCAACATCATGTTTTAGTCGTGATGTTTCAGCTAACACACTTTCCAAATTTACTTGCCCTGCTTTTACGGTTTCATCCAAGGCAACCAAGTCCAAATCCAACTGAGCCAAAGTCGATATAGTGCTTTGTTTGCGATTTTCCAGTATTGCAATGTTTTGATTAGCCTTTTGTTGCGATTCCAGATAAGCTCGCATTTGTTCGTGAACTTGGCTGATTTGTTTCCGGGTAAAATCTATTTCTTCTTTAATCTCATCTAACGCTAGTTTCTCATCTGCAATTTGTTTCTGACTTATTTCTCTGTTCGCGTTGGCCACTCGCAATTGTTCACTAAGTGTATCGACTTCATTTTTAGCCACAGTCCAATGATAACCATACCACTCCAAAAGATTAGCCCGCAAACTTTCTTTTATTAATTTGTATTCTGTGGCACGCTGGGCTTGCCGTTCCAGATTTCGCAATCGTGGTCTAATCTCATCACTAATGTCCATCGCACGGTCAAGATTTCTATTCGTGGTTTCCAACCGTCTAAGTGCTTCTTCTTTTCTTGAACGATACAGACCGATTCCCGCGGCTTCTTCAAATAATTTGCGTCTTTCATCAGGTTTAATGGATAATGCAAGGTCTACCAAGCCTTGTCCAATGATGGTATAGGTTCTGTCACTTAATCCAGTTTTTGCTAATAGTTCCCCAAAATCTTTCAAGCGAACACGCTGATTATTAATGAGATAGTCATTTTGGCCATCACGATACGCGCGTCGGGTAAGCACAACTTCTGCGTAATCAATCGGCAGCCAATTATCTTGATTGTCAAAATGGATGGATACTTCAGCCATTCCCGCCCTGGCACGGCTATCAGACCCAGAATAAATCATGTCTTCCGTTCTTTTAGCGCGCAAAAGTGAAAAACTTTGTTCGCCCAAAACCCATCTAATAGCATCCGCAACATTTGACTTTCCTGAGCCATTTGGGCCAACAATTGCTGTAATACTAGCCGGAAAAGCCATCTCGGTTTCTTTGGCAAAGGTTTTATAACCCTGCATCTTAAGTTTGCTTAGTTTAATCATTAATGAATTCCTAACATTTTCAAACTATTCTCAGCTGCGTTCTTTTCTGCAGCCTGTTTTGTTTTTCCTTTTCCAATGCCCATGCGCCGTCCATCTACAATTGCTTGTATTGAAAATACACGGTTATGATCAGGACCGCTTTCTGCCAGTAACTCATATACCGGTGATTTATGCCCGTTGGCTTGTGCCCACTCTTGCAAACGGCTTTTGGGTTCAAGGTCAAAGCGATCCATTATGGTTGCTTCTTCTTTGTCCAAAAAAGGCTCTACCAATTTACGCACCGTGTCCATGCCTTGGTCAAGATACATAGCCGCAACTAAAGCCTCAAATGCGTCACATAGTACGGAGTCTCTTTCACGTGCGCCTGTCATCTCTTCACCTTTTGAAAGCAATAAAGCAGGGCCAATTTCAATTCCGCGAGCATATTTCGCTAAATTTTCCGTCCTTACCAGTAAAGCTCGTGCTTTCGTCAGAAACCCTTCTGGTTTATCAGGATAGCGTTTATATAGCCACTCTGCAACAAGTAAGCCTAATACGGCATCCCCAAGAAACTCTAAACGCTCATTATCTTCATTCATATCTTCATTTTCATTTAGATAAGAGCGATGACACATTGCCCTATGAAGTAAGTCCGTATTATAAAATTGTGCAGGTAATTTATCCAGGAGTTTTTGCTCTGCAAGCGGATCGATCATTTTTCCTCGTCTAGATTTGCAGATACGTTTGATGTCAATGGCTTAACAGCAAACGCTTCTTCAAATCAATTTTACTGAACTTAGATTTTAGCCCATTTCCACTTAAAATGAAAACGACATCTTTCATTTCTTTATATATTTTTAAATCAGAAGCTGAGAAAGCCCCCCAAACCATAGCAGCAGTTGGCTCCACATAGAAACCCATTTCAGCCAACTCAATCTGGCTACGCGCAACTTCATCTTCATTTATAGCCAAAAGCTTGTCGTAATTGTCTTTTAGCTTTGCTATTATTTCACCAGCTCTTACAGGTTTACTTACCGCTGTACCATCCGCAATTGTTTCTAAAGCATTATCAAATGATATGCCCTTCCACGCACAATACACCGGCGCACAATTTTCAGCTTGCACACCTATCATCGCTGGTCTTTTTTCTCCAATTGCGTCTTCAATCGCTTCAAAACCCATTAAAAGCCCTAAAAACAATGAACCATGTCCAATAGGAGCAAAGACACCGTCTGGCATTTTTCCTAACGTTTCATAGATTTCGTAAGCAATTGTTGCATACGCAGCTAGCCCAAATGGTAACCAGGCATGACTGGCATACGGGATTCCTGTGTCAATATGTTGTTTTTCAACAGCTAAAGCAGAATTGATTCGTTCTCCTTTTATTTCTACGATTTCAGCACCGCTAAATTCTATTTGTTTACGTTTAGCCCCAGAACTTCCTTCAGGAATAAAAATATGGTTCTTTACACCTGCTGCAGCAGCGTAATGGGCTACTGACGCGCCAGCATTGCCAGATGAATCTTCCAATATCTCGTTAATGCCTCGGGCTTTCAGAATACTCATCAACATCGCACTTTGTCGGTCTTTAAAGGATCCGCTCGGATTAAGATGTTCGCACTTAAAATATAATTTTTGGTTATATCCATCTACTGGGACCAATGCAGTTGCTCCCTCACCTAAATAAAACGGTCTGGATTCTTCTTCCAAGTCAAAACCAGAGAGATATTTCCACATTCCAGGTAAACCAGTTTTATGGTAGTTTTCTTGTTTATATTGCAGGCCACACATACTAAACACCCCTCCACAATCACATCGAAAAGGAAGCCCTTTTTCAGGGTATGGTGAACCACATTTCATACAATAATATTGAGTAGCCATCTCCAGAAATTATATCAAGATACTGGTGTCAATTTACCATTTCAAGCTATAATAAGGTCCATGGGTAAATTATGGCACCGCGCCTCTGATAATTACGAAATAGAAACAGAACTCTATTCCGGTCCACTCGATTTGCTTTTAGACTTAATCCAAAAAGCTGAACTGGATATCACCAAACTTGCTCTGGCCAAAGTCACCGACCAATTCCTGGCTTACGTTACGCTCCACAAGGACGTTGATCCTGATTTTAGCTCGGAGTTCCTTGTTATTGCCAGTAAACTTGTTCAAATTAAGTCCGAGGCCATGCTTCCCCGTCCACCCATACGCATGGAAGATGAGGAAGATGTTGGAGAAACGCTTGCCCGCCAACTCATCGTTTATCGCGAAATCAAGAAGGCCAGCCAATGGCTTTCCGAACGCTTTGACCAAGGTCAGCGATGCTATCTTCATCTCGCTCAGTCTTATCCGGTAAATGTTCAGCTTGACCTTTCAAACATTGAAATTGCTGACCTTATCAAAGCTCTCGAACAAATCGCTATCCAGGAACAAAGCATACAAGATGGCGCCACAATTAGCATTCCGCGTCTTACCTTGCGCAAGAAAGTGCAGGAAATAATTCAAATATTACGCCAGGATTCTCAAATCCGTTTTTCAAATTTGCTGGGCGAACAGGCCAGTCGTTTGGATTCCATTGTGCTCTTTTTGGCGATACTAGAACTTGTCAAACAAGAAATGATTTCTACCGAACAGGAAGGACTCTTTTCTGATATCACACTTCAGGCAAATGATAAACTCTACCATGTCATTGAGAATGAAGTGCAAATTGAAGAACTTTAGTTTTTTACATGAAACTGATTTTTTTGCCTTAGTCCCCTTTCATTACAATTCAATGTTCCTTATCTAAGAAAACTATTAATACGTACTTTTTTAAACTTTTTGTATACGAATTTTGGCGTTTTTTTCATTATCAGTGTTATAATTTTTTTGGATTAATATTATGGACGAAAAAGAAACTAAATACGAAGAAATTGAGACTTCTGAAGCAGCCGTTATTGACGACGGCTCAAACGCTGATGTAACACAAACAGACGAAAAAGATAACAAAGGCGTGGGTATCGCGCTGGCTGTTGTTGCAATAATTTTCGTCATCATCATCGCAGGTTCCATCATTCTTGCCAAACAGAACCCTCAAACCGTTGGCACCGTGCGCGATATCTTTGTCATTCTCATGGCGCTCATGTTAGTTGTCATTGGTGTTGCTTTGGTTATTATTATCCTTCAGATATCAAACCTTATCAACATTCTCAAAAATGACATCAAACCCATCCTTGACAGTGGCACAGATACCATCAATACACTCAAAGGCACAGTCCGTTTCCTGAGCAATAATCTCAGCGAACCGGTTATCAAACTCAACGAATCCTTGGCTAGCCTCAAACGGGTCGGTCAATTATTCAAAATATTTAAAAATTAAAAGTTAGGAGATAAAAATGTCTGAAAGAAATGAATTTGGAACTTTCATCCTGGGTTTCACCATCGGCGCATTAGCTGGTGCTGTTACATCCCTGCTGTTAGCACCCCAAACTGGCGAAGAAACCCGCCAACTCATCAAAGACCGCGCGATTGAACTTAAAGAAAAAGGCGCGGAAAGCTACGAAGAAACCAAGCGTAAAGCTGAAATCGCTTACAAAGACGCGGTTGCCAAATACGAACAATTTGCCGAAACCACCAAAGAAAAAGCTGCTGAATTTGGTCAACAAGTAAAGACTAAAGTTGATGAAATCGTTCACCCGGCTGAAAAGGCTGTTGAAGAAAATTAAGGAAAACCTTTTTTCAAGCCACTTAAGCTAACATTTAGCACTTGTTTTTATAAACAAAAATTAAAAAGCACTGTCAACAAGCGTAATGACAGTGCTTTTTAATTTCATATTTTTTATCCTCAACATGGTTGTAAACGCGAATTTAGGACCAAAATTTACGGCATAACAACAACAATCTAAAAGCCTTCCAAACAAAATTCGAACCCACATATTTTTTTGTTGGAGCAATATAACCAGTAAAAGTACTAATATTTCCCAAAAGAATTAACCGTTTTAGCGTATTAGACTTAGGCCTCCTTATTTCTTTGTATCGCAAATTTAGTTTAATTACACTATCTTGAGTCAATCTGATTTTTTTCTGTAGGATTACATGAGATGTTTGGACAGTGAAAAAAAGCTTGACTTATAAAATTGCTGTGTTATACTCTTTGCTACTCGGGGGCGTGGTGTAGCGGTTTAACATGCGGCCCTGTCAAGGCCGAGATCGCGGGTTCAAATCCCGTCGCTCCCGCCAAAAAAAGCTGTCCTTTGGGACAGCTTTTTATTTTACAGGGAATTATGCGATTCTTTTCAGGCTATGGGCTCACAGAGCCTTTATCATTATTATTTGTAAATTATTCAGTTTTGGCTTGCTGTTCACTCACCAGATTTTGTTTTGTATTCGAAATGTTATCTTCTTGAGAAAAAGTCGACTTTCCATTCAAAGATTTGTCTAAGACGTCATTTTCATCCCGTATCTTAAGTGTCATATCCAAATCTGACATATCCAGTTTCGCCTCATCCATGATTTTTCGCGGATAATTTCGGATTTCGTCGGTCGTCTGCACTATTTCCTGGAAAAGAAGGTTTTTGCTCAATTTGCGCATGGCGTTCCCAAGCTTATGCCCCACCTCAACAATCCGCTTTGGTCCAAGTGCCAGTAAGGCGATAAGTAAAATAAGCAGCAGCTCCAGGCCACCGATATTAAAAAATTCCATTTCTCCCTAATATCAGCTTATTTATCTTCTTTGGCAGAATCTATTTCTGCGTCATCCTGATCGGTTGTTTCACTGTCTTTACCTTGCAAACCTTCTTTAAAAGCGCGAATACCCTTACCCAGTTCACCGCCTGCTTTGGCAATACGTCCCGCACCAAAAAGAATAACGATAATCAAGATAATGATTAATACTTCCCAAATTCCTAATTGTGGCATTTAAACCTCCGTTGTAGTTGCCGCTTTGGTTTTCACGCGTTGTTTTTCTGCGATAGCGGCTAATCCAATACTCAATAAATATAATACAAAAAGCGGTATCATGAAAATTGCCATGTTTACAGGGTCACTGGTTGGTGTGATAACCGCTGCTAAAATGGCTATAACGACAATCGCCACCCGCCAGCCTTTTAGCATTACTTTGGCTTTAAGCAAGCCAAACCTTGCCAAAACATAACCAATAAGCGGCATTTCAAAACTTATCCCAATCCAAAAAAGCAGATTAGTTAAGAAACTGTAATAGGATTTGACCCTGATCATAGTATTTATTCCCAAAATGCCTATTAAAAAATCAAGTGAAGCAGGGAGCATAATAAAATATGCGAATGTGACGCCTCCAAGAAACATCAGCGTGGCAAAGGGCACAGCTATTAATATCGTCTTACGTTCTTTTTCCGTCAGTCCTTTCCCAACAAATCGAAATAATTGGTAGAAAATCCATGGCAAAGCCAACAATAAACCTGCCAAAAGCGCGATGCGCATGTATACGCCAACACTCTCAGTAACTTCAATAGCGTGAAGCTTTTCAAGGCCACCAATCGGCGTTGCCAAAAATTTAAGAATCGGTTTAACAAAGAATGCAGCCACAACCACACCCACTACAAGACCAATCAATATTTTTAAAAGCGTTTTTCGTAGTTCTTCAATATGGTCTAGTAAACTTTGTTTTTCGTCAGTCATAGCCATTCATTCTCATGAGCTGTTAGATTTTTGACAGTTTCCAGTAAAATAGCTACTGCCAAGGTCATCGCACGTTCATCGATATTAAATTTTGGATGATGATGCGGATAAGCATTGCCATCGAGCTCTTTCCTGGCACCTACCAGCAACATCGCCCCGGGAACTTGATTCAATATGTATGCAAAATCTTCAGACAAATTTGTTCTATATTTATCATCAACAATCACATTGACTTTGTCTACGCGCAGCTCTTTCGCTATTTGACGGCAAACCATGGTGACTTTCTTATCGTTTACAACAGGAACAGTGCTTTCTTTAAACGTAATATTAGCATGCGCTCCAAACTGCCGGGAAATTCCATTTACAATTTCAGTTATCCCATTATGAAGCGTTTTTCTCATATCATCATCAAACCAGCGAGCAGTACCAGCCATTGTGACCTTGTCAGCAATGATGTTTCGTCTGTCACTGGCTTCGAGTTGTGTCAGAGTCACCAAACCTGTTTGGTAAGCTGTATCGTCACCTGGATAAAAATTTTTTAGGGCATTTATTACCTTGGCAGCGATATAAAGCGGGTCTATAGTCAAATCAGGTTTCGCAGCGTGGCCACCCTTTCCAAATATTTCAATTTGAATATCGCTGGAACCAGCCATCAACGGACCATCAGGTATGCCCAACCAGCCATAAGCTTGTTCAGCCCAAAGATGTACTGCCAATGCATAATCAACCGAGATAGCATCAAACAAACCATCCGCAATTATCGCTTTCGCGCCTTGGCCAATTTCTTCTGCTGGTTGGAAAACAAAATAAACTTTACCTGTAATTTCATCAGGATTTTGCGCCAGATATCGGGCAATACTTAATCCAATTGCCATATGCCCATCATGTCCACAGGCATGCATTGCACCTTTGTTTTGCGATGCAAAATCAAGTCCAGTTTCTTCCTGAACAGGCAATCCGTCCATATCAAAACGCAACAATATATTATTTCCAGGTATCCCGCTATCAAACACAGTTATCAGGCCCGTGACACCTACGCTCCTGCGTACTTTATAGCCCATGCTTTGAAGTTCTTCAACGACAAAATCACTTGTTTGAATCTCTTTAAAAGCAAATTCTGGAATTTTATGAAGTTCCCGCCTCATCTTGTAACAGTAATCAGTTATACCTTGTGTATTATTTATTACTGACATATAACTCAATTAAATCTATTGCCAAATTTTTGGCACTAATGTTTTAGCGTTTGTTATCTTGCCGTCGTTGACTTCGCGGTTTCCGAGATGGCTTTTGTTCACGGTTCTTGGCAGGTTGATTTGCAACTGGTTTATCTTTACTTACTTCATTTTTTGAAACTGCGCGTTCTGAGTTTCGTCTTTTATTCCTTGAATAATTGCGCTTTCCACCATCATCGCGTTTTTTTTGTGCTGGGGCTTTTTGCGTTGTTTCCTGTCCTGGCTTTTCAGAATCAGATCGAATTGTTTTAGCTCTTTCTTTTCTCTCGCCTTCCCGTTTTGTCTGTTTTGAATTTCGTCTGCCTTTTGGTTTACGTTCAGGTTCAATATTAAGCAACTCAACATCAGAATGATCTATGTTGTATTCATCAGGGATGTCATTAAAAACGACTGGCTTAACTTGCAACACGCCCGTTTCAAGTTCTTCTTGCGTAAACTGACGGGGTCCAATTTCAGGAATATTAACAATGACCGAACCTCTTAAGGGCAAAACCTGGGTTACCCGACCTTCGCCCAGTGGTGTCATTACTTTCTTTTTTCGCTTTGGCAATTCCTGAAGCGCCGCTTCATAGGTCTCGTTTTCATAACGCAAGCAACATCGCAAGCGACCGCAGATGCCGGTAATCTCGGTTGGTGTTAGCGAAATATCCTGTGCTTTTGCCATCTTAATAGATATTGATGTAAATTCAGTTAAAAACCGTGAACAACATCGCTTTTCAATGCCACAGGCACCAAGTCCTGATATCATTTTTGCAGCATCTCGGGGACCTACCTGACGGACTTCCAAACGGGTGTCTGTAAAATTGTAGGAAATATCGCGCAAGAAGGATCGGACATCAAACTCCACGTTTTGCTCATAAGTCAGATAGATAGTCATTTTTGCGCCGTCGAGTGTATATTCAGCATCAACGGCTTTAATTTCGCCAAATTCGCCTTCTCTCAAAAAGCGATTTATTATGTCAATGGCTTCTTTAGCTTTTTTCTTGTAATTTTTATAGCTTTCAAAGTCTTCTTCAGTAGCCAATCTTTCTACTTTAAGCATATTTGGCCCATCAATTTTGGGGTCAACGTTTAAAGCCGCTACGGTTCCCAGCTGTAAGCCCCGTGATGTATTTACAACAACAGCATCCCCAAGAGAAACTTGGGCTTCTTCTGGGATAGAAAAGTGATAATGTTTACCAACAGGCGTAAACTGTACGCCAATAATCTTTAAATCTTCCATATTTAAATTATACTAGATGCCTGCGCCTGTTTCCAAAACTTAATTTTCCCGGAAGGAAAACATGGCAAAAATGATTTCATATTAACTAAATGCCAGATATATTTAAAAACTGGCATTCAAGAAATCTCATATATAGCTATAACTGATCTGCTAGCCTACTAGCCTACTCCTCCAAAAGCGATAATACCTGCGGCAAAAGTTGTTTTTTACGTGATACAACACCTTCCGCCAAAAAGGTACCATCACGCAGTATCCGGTATGGCAACTCATCAAGTACTAATGGTTGATCAACCATCAACAAACGACTTGAACCTTCCACAACGTCTGTAATCATTAACATGGCGAAGTCAAGCCCTTTTTCATCACGATACTTTATGAGTGCGCGTCTTAGCTGTCCTAATACATCTCCAAGATCATATACACCAGCAACTTCAACCTGAGATATAGCGAATTTTACGCCAGCAGTTTCATAAGTTTTCACATCACCATTCACGATATTGTCAGGTTCACGTGTAAGCAAGCCAGCGCCGGCACGAACAACCTTTTCGCCATAACTTTGCACAGTTTCATTTTCCAGTGGTGAACCTGGAACAAATGCCCATCTTCCCAGAGTTTGTGCAACTTCTTTGTCACGTGGGGTTGTTGTTGGTGATTGAAATATCAAGGTGTCTGAAAGCAGACCTGCCAGCAGAATACCAGCAATAGCCGGTGGCGCGCTTAATCCAGCTTCCACAATTTGCTCGGCCACCAAAGTCGATGTGCTTCCCACAATATCGACCGTAAATTTTATAGGCACATGGGTTGGACGGTTTCCAAGACGATGGTGATCTAAAATTTCCAGCAATTCGGCCTCTTCCAACGACGCAATCGATTGTTGCGGTTCGTTGTGGTCTACCAAAATGACTTTGATGCGTGGTGGATGCAACAAATTGTTTTGACGAACGACACCTAAATAGCGTCCCTTTTCATCAACAACCCAATATTCAGTATATTCGTGACGTAAAAGACGGTTTATAACGTCTTTGATACGCGTTTGTGGTTGAAAACGAGGGATATCTGTGTTTGCTGCTTCCCGGCTTGGAATATCCAGCAGTTCGGATATGGTCATATCGCGAAATCTTGGATGAGGTCCTATAATACGTCGCAAAAAATCAAAAACGCTTTTTCCAGTCACCATACCATAAGGTGTTCCGTCGGCATTGACAATCGGCGCAATGCCACCGGTGCGGGTTAGAATCGCCCATGCTTCATTCAAAGATTTATCAGGCGTTGCAACATCGTAACGTTTGGTAACTGATTCAAAACGTGGCGATGCGTCAGTCAGCAATATGGGTTGTTCCAGGTTAAGCGTTTTGAGAACCCACGCAGTTTGCAGGTTTACCGAACCAGCACGACAAGCAACCGTCGGCAAATTATCCCGTTCGCGCAAAAGCCAGGCATAACCTATCGCTGCCGCAATCGAGTCGGTATCAGGATTGATATGTCCAGTTACAAAAATTCTATCTGATCTGTTTATTGTGTATCCACTATACTGCATGGTTCTTCCTCAATCTTTAGTTAAAAAGCCAGGATTTTAGACCTGGCTTATAAAACACATTATTTGGTGTCAGTCAACTCATAGAGTTCCACAAGTACGCCATTGGCCGCTTTGGGATGAATAAACGCCATTTTTCTGCCTGGTAGCACTTGTGGTTCTGTGTTGATAAGGCGTACGCCCTGTTCTTTTAGTCTATTGAATGTCTCATCAATATTTTCTACTTCAACGCAAAGATGATGCATGCCCTCACCTCGTTTTTCAAGATAAGCTGCCATGCCCGTATCATCACGGGTAGGTTGCACCAATTCTATTAAGCTGTCACCGATGGGAATAAAGGCAACTCTGGAGGCTTCGGATGGTACTTCTTCAATGTAGTCGAGTTTCAAACCCAGTTTACTCTCCCAAAAGTCTAACGCGGCTTCAATATCTTTTACTGCAATTGCGACGTGGTTTATTTTTTTTATGGTCATTTTCTCTCCGTTATATTTTTAGTTTTGTTAGTTCCTTTAGCTTTACAAGAAACTTGGCGCGCGATATTCGCCCCAAACCTGGCGTAAGCGGCCGCATATTTCGCCCAGGGTCAGCTTTCCTTCTACACATTCGATGATGATGGGCATCATATTCTCGTCGCCTTTGGCACAAGTTTCAAGTCGGTTAAGAAGGTCTTCAGCCTTGTTGTTATCGCGTGAATCACGTAATTTTGCCAGTCTCTCACGTTGTTCCAGTTCAATGGATTGATCAATCTTTAGTGGCTCAAGTGTAATGGTTTCATCAACCTGGAATCGATTAACACCAACGACAATGTCTTCACCATCTTCAAGATTACGTTGAGCAGCAAACGCGGCATCCTGGATTTCATTTTGCAGATAGCCTTGTTCAATGGCTTTCATTGCTCCGCCCATTTCATCGATCTTGCGAATGTACTCTACTGCTTGCTTTTCGATTTCATCAGTAAGGTGTTCAATGATGTAAGAACCAGCCATGGGGTCAATTGTGTCTGCCACTCCACTTTCGTAAGCAATAATTTGTTGTGTGCGCAAGGCGACCTGTACCGCTTTCTGTGTGGGCAGCCAAAGTGCCTCGTCCATACTGTTGGTATGCAGGGATTGCGTGCCTCCCAATACAGCGGCAAGTGCTTGCAACGTCACGCGCACAACGTTATTTTCCGGTTGTTGCGCAGTTAGTGTTGACCCGGCAGTTTGGGTATGGAAACGTAATTTTTGTGAGCTCGCCTTCTTTGCGCCAAAGCGCTCTTTCATAATGCGCGCGTAAAGCCTGCGCGCAGCGCGGAACTTGGCAATTTCTTCCAGGAAATTATTATGAGCATTGAAAAAGAAAGACAACTGACTGGCAAATTCATCTACATCCATGCCAGATTTGACCGCGGCTTCAATGTAAGCGATGCCATTAGCCAAAGTAAAGGCGACTTCCTGGGCAGCGGTTGAACCCGCTTCGCGAATGTGGTATCCCGAGATGCTGATTGTGTTCCAGTTGGGCACATATTCCTTGCAATACTGGAAAATATCCGTAATCAAGCGCATACTGGGTGCCGGTGGGAAGATATAGGTACCTCGAGCGATATATTCTTTCAAAATATCGTTTTGAATGGTACCGCGCAATTTCTCTGGGGCTACGCCTTGTCGTTTCGCCACAGCAATATACATCGCCAATAACACTGCCGCGGGCGCGTTTATCGTCATGCTTGTTGAAACTCTGTCCAATGGAATGTCTTTTAGCAATATTTCCATATCTTCAATGGATGAAATAGACACACCAACTTTACCCACCTCGCCCATTGCTATTTTGTCATCAGCATCATAACCAATTTGGGTCGGCAGGTCGAAAGCCACAGATAAGCCTGTTTGACCCTGTTCCAGCAAGAAGCGATACCGTTCATTGGATTCTTTCGCGCTTGAAAAACCAGCATACTGGCGCATCGTCCATAAACGTCCCCGGTACATGGTTGGCTGCACGCCACGGGTAAAAGGATATTGCCCCGGGTAGCCTAGATCGGCTTCCCGGTCCATTACAATATCTTCAGGATGAATTACCGGAGGGACTTCAATGTTTGAACTTGTCTTAAATTCTGCTTTTCTTTCAGGGAAACGGGCTTTTCCGGGATTATAGATTTTTTCAATCCAATTGTTATAGAGTTCGGTTTCTTCCATAATGCTCCTTAGTTTTTCTGCTAATGAGTCAAGTATATCAAAAAGGAGACGTTTTCACAGTTATTCCGTTGAATTGTTTAGGCAATTGTTTTTTGTCATCTATTTATGAAACAGATTAATTTTTCTATTTAACGTTTTCTAATAATTTTAATCAACCATTAAAAAAACAGAGCCACCACCAGGTGATGGCTCTGCGTTTTATTCGGTTATTGTTTTTCGCTTGGTTTTATCGCGTTGTTAGAGTTACTTTGTAACAAAGCTATCGCTAACTAAGCATTCCAAACAATTAATATTCGCCACCGTGTACATTCTAAGTCATAAACCAAGACTTAAGGTCCGGTCATTACACCTGGAAAAGCCAGCGGAAAGAGAGGCGGTGGAGTGGTAAAATATGATATTTGGACGCCACAGAATTGACGTTCACTAGGGTTAAATGGAAGGGTAAATTCAAACCAATACAAGTAATAATTCGTATCAAATGTGTGACCGATTAAGCTTACTTGAGTATAATGTTCGCCCTCCTCTACTTTTTCCAAAATATAATCCTTAACTGTTTCTTCTTGTGTACTATTGTATAGTTTTCTCTTCAAGGCGACATAAATTTTACCCCCTGGATCTTCTGTATTGTTATGGTAGGTTAAGTGCAAACTTGCGGCTTTTGCGCCATCAGGTACATTTACGGGAATGTAAAAAAACTTTAAGTTCCAATCATAATTACTGCCCAAACAGCCATTATAATCACTATAATATGTAATTTCTGAATGATATGGCGTGGAAGTCGAACCTAATGCACTATAATAGCCCCATTGCTGTCCGTAAATCTGATTATCGCCTTCCAATTTTGAAGGTTCTTTTTCAAAGTAGTCTGGGGCATCTATATCTGAAGGAACATTGGATATATCGATTCTTTGGTCTTGCCATTGATTATGGAAACCTTCTGAATCCCCTTGTCCTTGCATCTTCACTTCAGCTTGCGCGGTTTTTGGGGTGTAACTCGTGATTACCACAAAAGCAATCATCAAAAGACATAAAACGATATATTGTTTGTTTTTCATTTTTCTCCTTTTTCAGCGAATTATTTTTTGGTTTTAGTTGATGTGCCAAAAAGTACAGGCAGTGTTTGCTTATCGCAAACATTAGATATACAGTTTGAAAAAGTGACGCTAATCCAAAGAGTAATCAGTTTTCTTAAGAGAAAGTCGATACAAGTTGGAGATTTACAGGGTCATTGTAACTGCAAATCATCGGAATTGTCAACAGTTTTATTAACAATTCGTGTAAAATCGATTTTCTGATTTTCTTAGGTGAAACAATACTTGTGTTTAATAATTATCTTTAATTGAGCGCTGTTTCATTCAAAACGAAAGCCATCCTTTCGTGATAGCTTTTGTTTTTATTTACTTGTTATCCCGTGAACTCATTTTCACGGAAAGTTTTCTATTGTTTTTTGAAATTGTCTGTTGAACAAATTAAAATGATTTACACAATCTTCCCATCCTTGAAGCACTTTGTTACTTAGGGTTTGGTTAATACCGATGGAAAAGCTAACAGAAAAGCAGATGGCGGAATGTAATCAACCGTAATTTGGCAAACCTTAAATTTATCTGGATCTAAACTTCCATAGGTTCCACGATATAATATTTTTACAAAGTATGCCCATCCTTCTTCCACGTTGATATTGTTAGCTGGAATATAGATATTAAACGGTTGGTTGTCATCACTCAATCCAACAGCTAAATATTCTGTATGATCCCCTCTCCAGGCATATCGGCCAATGGAAAATTCCAAATCTGCATCAGCTCCTCCGTAACCATCATATCCTGTGGCATACATACCGACAATCTTGGTTCCAAGGGTAAAAGGAAGAGGCATATAGGCTCCATAAGGCTGTTCATATGACGAGTCAGGGATTCTCAAGGCGATGCAACCATGGGCACGTGGCGTGTAAAAGTCCCAGAAAGCAGGGTTATATGGTTGAAAATCTTGCGCGCTAAAAACAATCCGTTGTAAGCCTGCTGCAGCTTCAGGCATCTCTTTTCCGCTGTAGCTTATTTGTTCAGACTCGCCATTCGTAAAAATTGCTTCTGAATAATCATCACCTGGTAAGAGAAGATTATCTTCATTCGCTTTTACCTGGCTTGCACCCAATGTGACGATTATTAAAAGGACGATAAGGATCAAAGTTATAACATTGAATTTTTCACTTTTCATTTTTTACCTCTTGCATTTTTTATATTTGAGCTATTGGCTAATATAGTTAATTCTGATAAGTCTATTCAGATAGCAATTAACCATAATAGATCTTAATGCCTGCATTTCGAAAACAGGATGATAATTTTCAATAATTTTTTAATTCTTTTTCTAAGTTACCTCCTGTTATTTATTTTTTACAGATAGGTGTTAATGGTGTTTTAATGTGATTTATATACGCTTACTTTTTAGGGTGGCTCGACATTTTACTCCACCCTACATATGTAAAATTTTACTCGGCGTAATTCTATATGTCAATTATATTTCTTATTATTAAACCTAGTTTCATCAATTTCAGACTATATGAGCGTTATTTTCAAAGAACAGGTTTTGGTATACAAATGATTGACATTTTTTCTCAGACTTGTGGTAGAATGTTTCGGCTCAACTGTTGTACCCTTCAGTCTGAGTAAAATAAAAAAACAAGTTAAGAAAGGGCTTGACATGAAAGTACTATTATTGAAAGACGTCTACAAGTTAGGTCGCGCTGGTGACATCAAGAAAGTTGCCAACGGCTACGGACGCAACTATCTCATCCCACAAGGACTGGCAATTCCCGCCACCGAAAAATCCATCAAATTAGCTGAACGCATCGCCGAAAAGGCAACTGAACGTCGCGCTATCATGAACAAAGAACTTCAGGGCATGGCAGAAATTTTGCAAGGTATGGAACTTGAATTTGGTATGCGCGCCAGCGAAACCGGTAAGCTTTATGGTTCAGTTAACGCTATGATGATTGCGGAAAAAATCAAAGAACTCAAGGGTATTGAAATTGACCGCCATCAAATCGTGACCGAATCAATCCGCAACTTAGGCGAATATGTCGTTCCTATCAGCCTGACACTCGATCTTCTTCCTGAAGTAACCGTTTTTGTGGTCCGCGAAAGCGAAGTTGGCAAACGCCCCGCTCCCGTTGCAGAAGAAGAACTTGCTGAACAGACAGAAGAATTAACTGAAGAAGTCGAAGCAGCGGAAGAAACAGTCGACGAAACCGAAGAACTTAGCGAATAACTTTGTTTTCAACACTGATAACGGGCCCTGTCAGATAGCAGACTGGGTCCGTTTTTGTTAGAATAGGAACATGTCCACAATATCTGGTTCTGACCTAAAAGCCCAACGTGAAGCGCTTAATATCCCACTCGAACGAATTGCTAAAGAAACCCGCATTCGCTTGTCAATTCTTCAAGACCTGGAAGATGAAGAATATTCTGAGCTAAGCTCAAGCGCACAGACGAAAGGCTTTTTGAGGCTTTACGCTGACTATCTTAGTTCTCACAAGCAGAGACTTGGAATTGAATTAAAGCAGGACACGAATCCAGCATCAACAGAAAAACAAGATTATACCGATAGGACACCGCCCGATGAGATTCAAGGAAAATTAACACCAGTTTTGACAGATGATGCGCACACAATTTCCGCAGAACAAAAAACTCCTATTGATCATAATCAGGTATCATTAGCCCAAACCAATGCTGAGAGTGATTCGCAAAAAATGCTTCTGCAAATTGGTCGTGATATCGCATCACGCCGCAAAGTTCTTAATTTGGACTGGGATATCATCATTCAACAAACACATTTAAAGCGCGCCACATTACACGCTCTGGAAAATGGAAACCTGGAAGCTTTCACAACACCCTTGGAATTCCGCAAAAACTTACAAACTTATGTGCGCTTTCTTAACCTTGATGTTGATTCTGTGATGTTACAATTTGCCGAAGCTCTTCAAAAAAGGCGTTCTGAAATAAATCCATCCAGGCGTAAATCCAAACCACGTTCTAAACAAATTTCAAATTATTTGCTCAATTTACGCAAATTTTTCACCTTAGATTTACTTTTTGGCACACTCCTCATAATCGGCATTCTCGTTTTTCTTATTTGGGGTGTATCCAACATGAACCAGGTTAAAGATAAGTCCCTGCAACTAACCGAAACACTCCCAGGGATAATCGACTTTATCCTTTCCACACCATTTACGCCCGAATTTCAGGAAACACCATCACCAGAAACCGAAGAAATCTTTTATATTCCTACTGCAACTGCCTTTTATATTCAGGCACCACCGGAAGAAGGCATAAGATTAACCCTTCATGCCCGCCAAAATATTTGGATAAGAATATACGTAGACGATGAACTCAGCTACGTGGGCCGTCTGACAGGCGGAGAAGTAAAAAGTTTCTCTGCCAATGCCAGTATCACCGTGGAAACCAGCAATATTTCTGTTCTTGAAATCGCTTTTCAAGGCAATCAAATCGAGCCCATTTATCGAAATTTTGGTAGTCCTGCCCGTCTTTTCTTCGATTTTGATGGCATGCAAGAATTACCCATAATCGAGCCTTCCCCTACCAACGATTCCTATTCAACCCCAAGTCCTACAGGAGCACCTAATGATTCGCCGTAACACTTATCATATGCACAGCTTGGGTTGTGCCAAAAACCTGGTTGATTCCAGTGTAATACAGCAAATGCTGAATGAACGCGGTTACCGCGAACTTTCAAATCCGCACAGAGCTGGATTGATTATTATCAATACTTGCGCGTTCATCCACGATGCGCGTCTGGAATCGATTGAAGCTATTCAAAATTTTATCAAATCTAAATCAAGCGGACAGAAAATAATCGTTGCGGGATGTCTTTCGCAAAGATATCAAAACAAATTATTCTCAGATTTGCCTGGAATTGACGCGATTATCGGCACACGTGATTTATACGATATCGGACGAATTATTGATCATTTTGAAGATACGCGCAAATACCACCAACTGAGCAGTGATTTTAAGAATATCCCCAAACTCATTAATCCCGATGAATATCACAATACGCTTATCCAAGGTGTAAGCAGTTACCTAAAGATTGCAGATGGATGCCATCGCAACTGCGCCTTTTGTGCTATTCCCTATATCAAGGGCGACCTGGTAAGCAGGAAAAATGATCAGGTTATCCGTGATGCACTCTATCTGCAAAGTCAGGGCGTCAAAGAAATCAACCTTATTGCCCAGGACACAACTGCATTTGGGCTGGACCGTCCAGAATCGAATGCTTTAGCCACTTTACTTAAAGAATTATTGCCCCAAATACCAGATATTAAATGGGTGCGCTTGCTTTACACCTACCCTGGTATGGTTACCGAGGAATTAATCGACCTCATGGCAGCCGACAATCAGCTTTTGCCGTATCTTGATATGCCTTTGCAACACGCCGATCCCGCTGTGTTGCGTTCAATGAACCGCCCGGCTAACATTGCCTGGGTACATGATTTGATTTCCCGAATGAGACGTCGCATTCCTGACTTGGTCACGCGCACAACCTTTATCGTCGGATATCCAACAGAAACTGACAAAAGTTTTCAGGAACTCAAAGCTTTTATCGAGAAGATTCGTTTTGACCATGTGGGTGCATTTGCTTATTCACCTGAGACTGGCACACCAGCCGAAGTCTTAGCTAATCCTGTTCCCGATGAAATTAAAGAACAACGTCTGGCTGAACTAATGGCATTACAGGAAGAAATATCGTTCAAGAATTCTCAGGCCTGGATAGGCAAAGACTACGATATGCTCATTGAAGGGGCTGATGAAAGCAATCGAGTCATTGTCGGACGAATTTGGCGTGATGCACCAGAAGTAGACGGCTTAATGATTGCTGAAGGAATACCGACATCAGATATGATGACAAAAGTAAAAGTCAGTTCAGCTACAGCGCACGATTTATTTGGCTACCAACTTAAATAATAAGAGCCTTATTGGAAAAGGCTCTTGAAGACTTACGCAAATTTTTCCTTGTTTTTATGGGGCAGGGTTTGGACCCGGTTCTTCAGTTGGTTCTGGACTGGTATCAGCACCAGGAGTAGGTGTTGTGTCAACAGGCGGTTCTGGGGTTGATTGCCCGGGCGGATTATTACAATACTCTTCATAGGCAAGTGCCGTCACCTGAATGTCCAAATGCATACCAACTTCAATTGAACGACGATAATAATCTGCCGCGGTACACCAGTCTTCTTGCTGGGCAAATTCTTCACCGCGCTTATACAAGGCAATCCGATATCGTTCCGCAACTGTCATTCCACCAACCTCTGTAAAATATGGTGTTTGGGCGTATAGCGCGCCAAAGGCCTCTACAGCTGAAGCCCAGCTAACATCCCAATAGGTAGTTGCCACAATGTAGTTAGCTGCCCATTGATATGCTCCATTGGCATCACTGTCTAATGCGCCCAGTGAGTCGACAACTGATAAGTCATACATACCTTGCTCTAATTCACCAGCCCAGATTCTTGAAATTCCACGATTTCTTAAGGCTATAAAATAATAGCCATCTACTAAAATACGTTTATATTCAAAAGCGACTTCTTTTATCTCTAAAATCTTTTCGACAGCAAGATGCCAGTTTTGGTCGGCAACGGCTTGTTGAATAGCGCCATAAAGTGCTTCTGCCTGGGCAAGATCGATTGTGGGTTTAGGTGTAGGGATTTCGCCAGATTCTGTTGGCGATTGTGTTTCTCCATCTGTAATAGTTGGTGATGATTGGGTAGGAACAAAAGCCAGTTTTGGAATTATTTCAGCTATCATGTCATCTATACCTGGAAAGTTTGGTTTTACAGTCTTAATCCAGTCCAGTCGCGCATAAGCGTTTTCGTAATTTCCATTGGCAACATCGCCAAAATAGAGTGCCAACTGGGCCTCAATCATCTCCATTTCTTTTTGTGTCTGATTTTCCATTCGGCGGGCTATTCCTTTTCGATAACCTAAAAAGCCACCAATGACAAGGGCAAGGACAAGGAAGAGAATGGCACCCCAAATCCATTTACCCTGACCCTTTTTATTCTTTTTGGAAGATTTTTCGTTAATATCCATATCTGGAGTATTTTCTTGTCCTCCAACATTAGATTCAATTTTGTTATCCATGTCTGCTGAATCACCATTTGGGTCATTCATGACCGCGTAATCATCAACTGATGTTTTTTCATCATTATCATTTGTAATATCTAATTTGTTTGTTTCACTCATACAACTATTATATCCTTATTTAAAGTTGACGAATATAGACCAGTTCCTTGCGTATCACAACAGCGGATAGTCCAACACCGAGTATGCCGGCCAGTATAGCAGCCATCAACGTATGCTGATAACGTGGCAAATAATTTATAACCGCAAAAGCCAATGCTCCACCAATAACGGCAGCCAAGACTGCTTTGCCAAAAACAAGCCAAGTTTGAAGCTTTTCCGTACCCAAAACAATCACAAGTCTCCGGTTAAGAAGAATGTAAAGTAAAACTGCCTGGGCACTATACGCGAGCACATTCGCAATGACAATACCAACTTCGGATGCAATTCCCCAATCTGGCAATAATTTAATCAATCCAAAACCACATGCTACAAATATAGCCAAGGTAACTGCCGCGCCTAACATGGGCACATAAGGCTTTTGTTGGGCATAAAAACTGCGCGCGAAAAGTTCCACCAGCGAATGACCAATTATCCCAGCCAAAAAGATTCGTGTTACCAGGACAACACGGGCAATTTCGTCCGCATTTAATCCACGGATAAATACCGCAATGGCAGGTTCAACGACAACAGCAGCAATAACAGCCACTGGAATAGTCAAAACCAACATCACTTTTGTTGCGCGTTCTATTTTTTCTTTAAACTCATCAAACTTTTTACTGTTGAAGAGTTCAGAAAGCGTAGGCAAAACAGCAGTCGCTACGGATGTCCCTAATAAAGTCTGTGGTATTTGCATAATCCAATAGGCATACATTAAAGCGGAAATTGCTCCCGTTTCCAGTCCAGACGCCATATTATCTTGCATGATAAAGACCATTTGTATCAGAAACATCGTGATTAAACGTGGCCCCATTACTTTAAAGACTTTACGTGTATAGGGCTCTTTAAAGTCAACTTTCGGTCGCCAGTGATAGTTGTATTTTATTAATCCCGGAACTTGTATTAATAAGTGTAAAACTGCGCCAATAATTGCGCCATAAACTAATCCATGTACACCTAAACCGAGACTGGGTAATTGGATTGAACCTATCCTAAAGCCTGTTTCAGGAGCTAAAAACAAAGCACCAAATATTTGGCCAAATGTGTAAAAGATGGGTGCAAGCGCAGGAAGCAAGAAATGCTCATTTGCTTGCAAGCCGGCCATCACCAGCCCACTGATTGAGAAAATGAGTGTTGAAATAAAATTCAATCGCAACAGTGGGATTGCAAGGTCAATTTGTTCCGTGCTAAAATCAGGCACAATCAGATACTGTAGCAATGGTCTTGCAAAAATAGAGAAGATTATCGCCAGCGCCGCGGTAATCAAAAAACCGATGTTTAGGATGTTCGAAAACAAATCCCAGGCCTTTTGTTGTCCTTCTTTTCCCAGAACTTCTGTCAAAATCGGAATAAAGGCAATCGCCAAAGCACCACCTGATATCAGCATAAAAAGCATGTCCGGCACATTATTGGCAGAGTTATATACATCCAAAGCTTCCGATATCCCAAACTCACTTGAAATAAGCATTTGGCGTATAACGCTTAGGATCTTGTCAAAAGCAAACAGAATAGCCAACAAAAGAGAAACGCGAGAAAGTCGACTTAGTTTTTTCATATCACTCCATATCAAGCCACAATTATGCCACAAATTGAAATTAAGCAAATCAACGTAATATTGTTTATAATCGTTATTGAATGAAGGACACTGGATGAGAAAAAATAAAACTGGAACTCTATACATCGTTGCAACACCTATTGGTCATAACGACGATATTACCTTGCGCGCTATTGAGATTTTGAAAAAAGTCGACATTGTCATTTGCGAAGAACTGCGTCAAGGCTCCACTCTGCTAAAACGATTAAAAATCAAAAACAATCTTATTCCTCTCAACGAACACAATGAAAATGAGATGGTTCAGAACATTCTCGTTGAATTATTGAATGGCAAAAACATGGCGTTGATTTCCGATTGTGGCACACCAGTATTCTCTGACCCAGGGCGTAAATTGCTCCAAATAGCCTATGAATCTTCTGTACCTGTCCGCCCTGTTCCTGGCACATCATCGCTTATGGCTGCCATTTCCATTTGTCCTTTGAACCTTGACCAATTCACTTTCGCTGGATTCTTACCACCCCAATCCACCAAACGTCTTAAAGTATTGCGCGGTTATAGTCATTCTCCTCATCCCATCATTTTGATGGATACACCATACCGCTTAGGCAAACTGCTCAACGAGTGTGGCGAAATTTTTGGCAGAAAACAAACCATCTTTTTAGCATGCAATATGACCCAGTCAAACGAACGTAATTACCTGGGCACGATTGAAGAGCTTTTACCCCAGCTTGAAAACACCAAATCTGAATTCATTCTCATTGTTGACAAACCCCAAAGAAGGCGCCAAAGATGAAACCTTCAGCCCGCACATTTACGGTTCGCAACAAGCAATTGAACTTTCCAACATTTATGCCTGATGGAACTTATGGCTATGTTCGAGCTCTAACCGGTCAGGATTTACAAGCAGTTGGACTTGAAGCATTGATGATGAACGCTTTTCATCTCATGCAAAAACCAGGCTCCATCGTCATCTCCGCTTTGGGTGGTTTGCACAAGATGGCGGCTTGGCCAGGCGTGCTCATGACAGACTCTGGTGGATTTCAGGCGTATTCTCTCATTCGCCAAAATTCTAAATTTGGATCCCTGACCGACAAAGGGATTACGTTCTATCCCGAAGCCAGTAAGCGCAAAATACTTTTGACCCCTGAGAAAAGCATTCAACTCCAAATGAGTTACGGTTCCGATATCCTGATTTGCCTGGACGATTGCACCCATATTGACGCTTCACGCGAAGAACAGGAACGTTCTGTGGAACTAACCATTCACTGGGCAAAACGAGCGAAAAAGACCTTTAACCAGCTTATTAAAAGTCGTAGTTTTGATGAAGAAACCCGCCCCTTGCTCTTTGGCGTCATTCAAGGTGGTGGTGAATTTGATTTACGCAAAAAATGTGCTGATGCCCTTCTCGAAATAGGATTTGATGGCTTTGGCTTTGGTGGCTGGCCACTGGACAGCGAGTCAAATCTAATCACCGATATCCTGGAATATACACGTTCATTGATCCCTCGAGAATTTCCAATTCATGCTCTCGGCATCGGTCATCCAGCCAGCATCGTCACCGCTTATCGCATCGGTTACGAGATGTTCGATTGCGCCTTACCAACCCGAGACGCCCGTCACGGCAGACTTTATGCCAGACAATCTGCGAATGTTTCACTTGATGAAGATGGTGACTGGCTCAAGTTTGTTTATATCAACAGTGACTCCTATATTCGCGCAGATGCACCGATTTCACCTTACTGTGACTGTCTCACATGTCAACATTACAGTCTGGGTTATCTCTACCACCTCTATCGTCAACGCGATGCCAACTATCAACGTCTGGCAACTATTCACAATTTAAGGTTCATGACCCAATTGACCGACGATATCCGCAAAAGCTATGTCTGATACAACACAACTTTCAACTTTTATTAACGACGTCTGTAGCAATCCCAAATATGCAATGCTTTCAAAAGGCCTGGTATCAAAAATTGCCATTGAAGAACTGCAAAACAAAGGAAATCGTGCAAAAGCTCTTAAATCCACCCGCACAAGATTGCATCGCCTGGCAGGCGCTTTCATCCCGAGCAACATAGACTACGCGAAATGGTTGCGTGTTTTTAAAGACTTGCCATCACAAATAACATCAGAACATTTGTCAAGCCTAAAACAAATCATGCGTTTGCATGCTTCTACCGCAGAACGTCTTCCATACCTTGATGAGGTCTACAAGGATATCTTCTCACATATGCCATCACCTTCCAGCATTTTTGATCTCGCCTGCGGGCTAAATCCACTTGCGATTCCATGGATGCCTATTGATGTAGACACTGAGTATCATGCCTGTGATATTGTTTTGCCAATGCTTGATTTTTTGAAAAACTATTTTTCTGTATTTAGACCGAATACACATATCTTTGAAAAGAACATTCTTGAATTCCAAGCCGACCGATCATTCGACCTGATTATGCTCCTGAAAACAATGCCTTTACTTGCCCAAATAGAAAAAACTGCTCCTGATAAACTACTTAGCCGTCTAAACTTTAAATACCTTCTCATTTCTTATCCATTACAAAGTTTGGGGAAACAATACAAAGGCATGGAAAAAACCTACCGCACACAATTTGAGAACCTTATTGCCAATAAGCCATTTCACGTTCAAGAGTATAAACTTCCCAATGAATTGTTCTTTATCCTAAGCCATCATGATTGAAGAAGCTTATATCTTAAAATTAATTCAAGACGTGCAAAGTTCTAGAAAGTATCGTGATTTAGACTTGCCAGATGCATTTCTTCGAGATTTGATTGAAAATGAATTTCTACATACCACAAACAAAAGAATAATTAAAGACAACTTCCGTAAAAAGCTCCATGAAGTCATTGCGCCTTATCTGGAAGACATTGACTACTATCAGGAAACAAAGTACCTATCAGCAGAATACCAGCAAAACAGTCTTAATAACGACCAGATAAAAAACTGGGCACGAACTATTATGCATAAGCATGCTTCCACACGCGAACGCCTGGCTAATCTTGAAGGTTTTTATCAAACTATTTGGTCAAACATCGGATATCCATCATCCATCATTGATTTGGCCTGCGCTTTGGACCCACTTTCCCTGCCATGGTTCAACAACCCTTTTCTTAATTCTTTCTATGGCATTGATATCCATAAACCGCGCCTTGATTTTTTAGAGACCTTTTTCCAGCTGTATTTTCCATTCGCGAAAACAATTCAACAAGACTTTATTGCGGAACCTGTCCAAATTAAAGCAGATTGCGCATTTTTATTCAAAGAAGCACATCGCATGGAAAAACGGAAATCAGGCAGTACAAGCCAATTGATCCAAAATCTAGATGTTCAGCATATCATTATCAGTTTGCCAGCCAAAGATCTTAGCGGACATCATGATCTTTCTGATTTCCACACGCGTCTTATCGAAAATGCCATCCAAGGCCAAAACCTTTCTATGACCATGGCACAAGTGGGCTTGGAACTGCTATACTTCATTGAGAAATTATGAGTGATGTCATTCAATCCACCTTGAATCGCTACCAAGCTTATCTGTCAGCTGAAGACTTTTCCAAACTGATTGAAGTCTCCAGCCAGGATGCACCGCTGGCAATTCGTGCCAACCTACTTAAAAATGCTAATCCCCAACAAAGTCTGCTTGAATGGCAAAACAAATATGGCTGGCGTACAGATGCTGTTCCATTTTGGCAATATGCTGTTCAAATTCTCCAGGCAGAGATCGCTCCCAGTCAAACAATTGAACACCAATTTGGTTATTATTACATTCAAGACGCAGCGTCCACACTGCCTGTGGCTTTATTTGATCCTATCGATAAAAATCATCTTGTTTTGGATATGGCCGCCTCGCCAGGTGGCAAAACAACGCAACTTATCGACCGCAGTCTGGATCGCGCCTTTATCATTGCTAACGATTCCAGTACCTCACGTCTTTCAGCTTTACGCGTGGTAAGTCAAAACTGGGGCATGGCAAACGGCATGATTAGCAATTATGCTGCTGAAAAAATCGGAGATTGGTTCCCCAACACCTTTGATCGCATTTTGCTTGATGCACCCTGTAGCATGGAAAGTCTGCGAGTTTCAAAGAGTCACCCCTACCGCGATATCAGCATATCAGAACGAGAACGTCTTTACAGTCGGCAACTTGAATTACTCATTTCCGCCCTAAAAGCGTGCAAAGTGGGCGGGGAAATTGTTTATTCCACATGCACTATGGCGCCAGAAGAGAACGAATCCGTCATCAACGCTTTACTCACTCGATATCCCAATGTTGTTACAATTTCCAGAATCGAAAATCAGAACCCAAACAGCCAGGGACTGTCACATTTCGAAGAACAAATCTATCATCCCGATATTCGACACGCACTGCGTGTTTGGCCTCACCTATACGCAACGAATGGTTTTTTTGCATGCAAGCTGCAAAAGACGGATGAAATCGAGACTGCTGGAATTTGTCCGCCCAAACGTGCTTTTTCTCAAACCGGACTATCTTTTCTCAAATCAGATGATCTAAATTTCGTTCTCGAAGAACTCAATATACGTTTCGGTTTCGAAAGCAAATTGCTTGAGGACTTCGAAATCTATCAACGTGACAATCAGCTCTTTATTATTCCTAAAGCCTATCTTGAGCATTTCCCGACCTTGCCATTCAATGCCCTTGGACTCCCCTTAGGCAAACGCATCAAAACGGCTTTTGAACCCAGTTTTGAGTTTGTCATGCGTTTTGGTATGACCTTTCAACGTAATGTCTGGCATATACCAGCAGATTTACAGATTCCCTGGCTTCAGGGTCGTGATCTGCATAGTGTAAATCTCAGTCCAAATTGTTCATACGGTATCGTTGCAGTAAAAACTGAAGATAATATTTTGATAGGTGCAGGTAAATGGAGTGCGCAACGTCTGCGCAACCTATTACCTCACCGATATTTGATTCATTAGGTATTTTCTTAGACCTATTTATAATTTAGCAGGTCTCACAGAGATGGCGAATGAGAGCGGTCGCCACAACACAAGCCGTTTCCATCCGCAATATTGAATCCCCTAACGAAACTTGATGATAGCCATATTCTTCAGCTTGATCCACTTCTTCACGGCTAAAACCACCTTCAGGTCCAATTAAAACGCGTATTTCGCTTGGTTCCTTACCTTCTTCAAAGCAAAAAGTTTCCGCTTTCATCCGTTCTACTGTGGCAGTTTCTTCCCATGGAATTATCTTTAGACCATCGGTTTTTTCAGCAACCAAGGCTTCGTAGCTAACTACAGGTAAGATTACCGGCATAACTGACCGCATACTTTGTTCAGCAGCTTCTTTTGCTATCGTTGCATAACGTTCTCGCTTCGATTCAAAACTATCGATATCTTGCACTATACTCCGGCTTGAAATAAAAGGTTGAAAGACTGTAACACCGATTTCAGTACATTTCTGAAAAATCCATTCCAACTTTTCTTTTCTGCTCAAGCTAAAACATAAGCGAAGCCCAACGCAAGGTTCCGCCCTGCCCGGTTCTTTAGCGACGATAATCCCCTTTATAGCTTGTCCACGCTTGACTTCCAATTCAACTAAATAAGTCATACCAGTATTGTCAAGCACAACAACTGCGTCAGAACTTTCCAACCGCAAAACTTTGCGGATTTGCTTTTCAATATTTTCAGGAAAACTCACATCATTTCCATCAATATACTTTGGGTCGATAAAAAAACGTTGCATTGCCATGGCACCTATTGTAGCCTACTTTTGAAAATTTTTAACAAGCAATTTTGACTTTTTTGTAGTATAACATTGGACAGAGTGCCAATGAAACAACCTAAAACACGCGATTCATATAAATATCTCGACCTTGTTTCAATGATTTTTGTAGTCGTCTTGGTCTTGAGTAATTTTGCATCCTCAGCGAAACTAATTGATTGGGGATTCTCCATCGGTAACATCCCGATGGTCTTTGATGCAGGGACTGTCTTTTTTCCAATTGCCTATGTTATTGGCGACATTCTAACGGAAGTTTATGGTTTCAAACGCGCCCGTAGGGTAATCTGGTATGGTTTTGGCGCCTTGCTTTTTAGTTTCCTGTCCTTTTTACTTATCAAACATCTGCCAGGTGAATCCAGCTGGCTGGCTGATGGTGGCCAAAGCGCCTTTGATTATATTTTGGGCGGACTTAGCAGTGGGGGTATCGTTCTCGCCAGTTTAGCAGGCTATTTGGGTGGCAGTTTCTCAAATGCCATTAGCATGGCCATCCTGAAAAACCGAACTGCGGGGAAATATTTATGGATTAGGACTATCGGCAGCACACTCCTGGGAGAATTCCTGGATACGGCGCTTTTTATCGGTGTCGCCACACTAACTGGCGTTTTTAGCAAAGATTTATTCTGGTCGCTAATCATCACCAACTATTTATTCAAAGTACTCATTGAAGTCCTTTGCACCCCATTGACATACTGGTCAGTCAATAAATTGAAAGAAACAGAAGGAATTGACGTCTATACTGACCCAAAAGATCTTAATCCTTTTGCTTTCTGAGTTCTTCTTTTGATAAGCCCTCAATGCAAATTACATATTCACCACGTATCTTTTCTTCTTGCACCCATTCTTTAATTTCGCTGAGGTTTCCACGTAAAACTTTCTCAAATTTCTTTGTCAGATCGTTTGCCAATGCAGCCCTTCGGTCACCAAAGACCTCTAGCGCATTATCCAAAAAAGCTAACAACCGATATGGGCTTTCATAAAAAACCATTGTATGTCCTGATTCAGCGTCCATTGCTAAAAAACGTTTCCTTGGGCCTTCCTTTACTGGCGGAAAGCCTTTAAAAAGATAGCTATGCATCGGTAAACCACTTAAGGTCAACGCCATCACTCCCGCGCTCGGACCAGGAATAGCTTGCACATCAATGCCTTCATCTAGCGCCAGCCTGACTAACAAATATCCTGGGTCGGATATGCCCGGTGTCCCAGCATCGCTAATTAAGGCAATCGTTTCACCACGTTTCATACGTTCAATCAGTTTAGGCGCCACCTTGCGTTCATTGTAATTATTTAGCGCAGTTTGTGGTTTGCTAATTTCATAATGGTTCAGCAAAATGCTACTGTGCCGGGAATCCTCACTGGCAATTAAATCCACACTTTTTAGCACATCTACAGCGCGGAAACTCATATCACCTAAATTACCGATGGGTGTTGCGACCAAATAAAGCACTTTTATTCTCCGAGTAATTCCTTCAATCGCGCAATGGTTTCATCATTGTCACGATGCCAAATGCCAGTAATGCCAAGCTCTTCAGCAGCTTTGATATTTTCGATAAGGTCGTCTACAAACAAACTTTCTTCAGCTTTTGCATTCAAAAAATTCAAAGCCAGTTCATAAATTTCCGCATCGGGTTTGGCAAGTTTCACTTCAGCTGAAATAATAAAAACATCAACGAACTGATCATACGGATACCACTGTAACAAGCGTTCCAGTGTTGCATCACCGGCGTTGCTAAGCACACCAATCTTATAATCACCTTTCAAACCTTCAATGTATTTAATCAAAGGCATATTAGGTCTATTTGGTGCCGCAACATCCTTCATCACCTTTTTTGCCAGGTCAAACGGTATATTCCATTCATCAGCAATCATCTGCCACATTTCTGCTTCGGTCGTTTTTCCGCGCATTACATCCCAAAAGACATCCGATCCGCCCGGCATCAAAAGCATATCTACCATCGTACCACTGGCAGGCTGTCCTAACTGCGCTAATAATTCGCGCAATTCTGCTTCGGAGTGTAAATTAACGAGTACATTTCCAAAATCAAAAATAAGGGTATTGATCTTTTTCATATGCCTATTATAAGGCATGCCCCCTTAAAAATATGCATCATGATAAAATTTTAAGCACTTATCAAGAGAGGTTTTTATGGAAAGACAAGTCCCAGTTAGATCATCTGATGAAATTGATCTCTATTTACGCACCATATATTCGCTTTTACGTTCAAACAACGAAGTGTCCATCCGTACGCTTGAAGAAGTTCACGCCGGTACAAATTCATCTCTTCATATCCACGCACGTAGCAGCAGCAAACCTGATATATCCGCCTTGACTTACAGTCTCATGCGTTTGCCCAAAGAAGTGATAGACGCTAAAAAAGTTGTTTTAGGTCAAGCTGCTTCAAGCTTTGATGATTTTGGTTATGGAAATGTCGAAAAATGGCAACACGTTAGCGCTCCAGCCCGAAGGCGTCGATGCTTTTGGGATGGTGAGGAAACCTTAGCCTGCTTTATCGCATCGCGTTCGGATATTGATGATGTTTTACCTGTTCTGACTGCTTTGCAAATGGAGTGGAATAAACTTCATTTCTTACTTCAATCCGCACCACAAGATCTCATTGACAATGCCATTCCCACCCAGGTAAAAAGCTTTTCGGAACTTAGCACTCACTTAAACATTGAAATTGATGAACTCGCCCGATTGCATTCCATTTGGGATGATGACTTCACCAATGTTCTATATAAAATAAAAGGTTCACCTTTAGATTACAAAGTCCGGTTGCTAAGCGGTTCTTTAAACGACTATCGTAAAGCGACCGTTATTTGGTGGGATAACATTCAAAATAAAGTACCAGAGATTGTGAATCGCCCCATTTATTTTGTTTCATCCAATACCCATAGCCTCACCAATTTACTCTCGGGCTATGCCTTAACGAAACGTGATATTATTCTCGATTACATCGCGCGCCATGAACCACGTCTCATGAACGAATGGCTTGAAATCCAGGGACAAGATAAAGCCACAAATGTTGAAAACTTCTTCTATTACGCCTTGCGTAAACTGACAGAAACTGACCAATATGCCAGTTACATTGAAGAACAGCAAAGTCATGAGACCTCTCTTGGCATTCACCGCGTTAGCAGTGATCACAGCTTCGATGTAGAAGCCAACATCATTCAATTAAACACTCTGGACCCAAGATTTTTTGACCCGCGACTGGCACCCAAACACGAAGGTTATGAGAAATCCTGGGAATTTTTAAAAGATTCTGACGCACTCATTTTGAACATCGACTACCCACTGGGCGCATCAGCCTATAACTTATTGACCAAAATTGCAGAAAATGTTGAGAAAATTCTCGGTATTTACATCATGGGCAAGGCTGCCAGTCTAAATGCTATTCGTGGCGATGTCATCATTCCTAATGTTGTTTATGATGAACATTCGAAAAACAGCTATTTGTTCTCGAATGCCTTCAAAGTAACCGATGTTGCCAGTTATCTCAATTTTGGCACTGTTTTGGACAGCCAGAAGGCAGTTACCGTCCTGGGCACCTATCTGCAGAACGCAACCATCATGGATGTTGTTTACCGGGAAGGCTACACTGATATCGAAATGGAAGCGGGTCCGTATCTTAGCGCGATTTACGAACTTTTCAGACCCGCCCGCCACCCACTCAACGAAATCGTAAACTTATACGAACTGCCGATTGATTTGGGCTTCCTGCATTATGTATCGGATACACCTTTTAGCAAAGGCCAAAATCTCGGTGCTGGCAGCTTGTCATACTTCGGTATGGATTCAACCTATGCTGTTTCTTTGGCTATTCTTCAACGCATCATGCTGCTGGAAAGACGCCGCCTGAGAGAATAAGCAAGCATCTCATCTTAAAAACCAAACGCCCAGGTCTTAACATCCTGGGCGTTATCATTTTGTGTAGTTCTAAACTAGCCTAAGCGTTCACGTAATTTTTCCGCAGTTGCCTGGTAGTCGGCTAGTTTTTGTCTTTCACCAGCCACAACCTTTTCAGGTGCTTTTTGCGCGAATGGACTTGCCAACAGTGCTTTCAGGCGTTTAATGTGTGATTCAGCTTCTTCTAATTCTTTGGTTAACCGTTCTCGGTCAGCTTCATCATCGCCATCACTGCTCAATTGCAGGAATACTTCAACCCTATCCACAACCAAAGCTGTCAAACCTTCGGCTTCAATCGGTGATGCACTAACATTCAAACTATCCAGGTCAAGATGAGCAAAATCAGCAATGACTTCTTTTTGTGCTTCCAATAAAGCAATCAATTCTTCTGACACCATAGCTGCTTTTAGCTTCTTATTTGGTTCAATTCTATATTCAGAACGAACGTTTCTAATCGCCCTCACAATGTCCTGCACCAAGCCAAATTCCCGCAAATATTCGTTCTCTTTTCCGTCCAAGGCCATCGCTTCAGGCCATTTGGCGATCATCAAATCATCCGCCCAGTCTTCGTCTGGCGTGTAAACTAACCCAGATTCTTTGCATGCGTTCTTCAGATATCCCCAAAGCGCCTCAGTAACAAATGGCGTGAAGGGGTGCAAGAGTCGCAACATCGTATCCAATACAAATGCGAGTGTGTACGCGGTATAAGCAGATCTGTCGCTCTCTTCTGCTAGCTGACGTTTTGATCCTTCCACATACCAGTCGGCAAAGTCATTCCACAAGAATTCATAAATCTGTTTGCCAGCTTCGCCATATTGATAGGCTTCAAAAAGTGAGTTAACGCTGTTCACCGTTTGTTTTAAGCGTGCCCAAATCCAACCATCAGCTAAAGTCCAGTCCGGCTCATCATTTGCTTTTGTCTCAATTCTGTCAATAGCATTTATGACATAGCGTCCAATGTTCCAAACTTTATTAGCAAAGTTACGGTTGGCTTCAACCTTTTTAACGCCAACATTTTGATCATTGCCTGGCGATGAACCCACCAGAAGAGTAAAGCGCAATGCATCCGTTCCGTATTCATCCATTAAAATAAGCGGGTCGATAACGTTATTCTTGGTTTTACTCATCTTTTGGCCTTTTTCATCCCGAATCATGCCATGCAGATAAACCGTATGGAATGGCACCTGTCCAGTAAACTCTATGCCGTCCATCACCATACGTGCAACCCAGAAGAACAAAATATCATAACCAGTTTCCAGGATACTTGTTGGATAGAAATATTTGTAATCGGGTGTTTCCTCTGGCCAACCGAAAACAGAAAATGGCCACAAACCAGATGAAAACCAGGTATCGAGCACATCATCATCCTGGTGTAAATCTGATGACCCACACGCTGTACATTGTTTTGGCGTTTCGCGCGCTACGATAATCTCGCCACAAGCCTGACAATACCAGACTGGGATTCTATGCCCCCACCACAATTGTCGGCTAATGCACCAATCCTGAATGTTATTCATCCAATTTAGGAATACTTTTGTGTAACGTTCTGGAACAAACTTAATCTCACCGTTATTGACAGCTTTAGCAGCAGCTTCGGCTAAGCCATCCATTTTCACAAACCATTGCGTAGAAATGAGCGGTTCAATAATCTCGCCACCCCGTTGCGAGCGGGGTACATTCATTTGGTAATCTTCTTCTTTGATAACCAAACCGTCGGCTTTCATGTCAGCCCATATCGCCTTACGTGCCTTAAACCTTTCCATTCCTGCATAAGGTCCAGCGTTTTCGTTAAGCGTGGCATCGTTGTTCATAATGTTGATAAGTTCCAAATTATGACGCACACCGATTTCATAGTCATGCGGGTCGTGACCAGGGGTAATCTTTAACGCGCCTGTACCAAATTCTTTTTCCACATAATCATCAGCTACAACAGGTATCTCACGTCCCAAACTTGGCACAAGAACCTTTTTGCCAACAAATTTAGCGAATCTTTCATCTTCAGGATGAACTGCTACAGCGGTATCACCAGGAATAGTTTCCGGGCGTGTGGTTGCCACAGGCAGATAATCACCTGACCCATCCGCTAGCATATACTTGAAGTAATAAAGCTTGCCGGGTTCTTCCGAATACTCGACCTCAAGGTCAGAAACCGCTGTTTGTAAGCCAGGTGACCAGTTAATCATGCGTGCGCCACGATAAATCAGCCCTTTTTCCCATAGTCGCACAAAAGCTTCGCGCACGGCGTTTGAAAGCCCTTCATCTAGCGTAAAACGCTCTCTTTCCCAGTCACATGACGCACCCAATCGGCGCAGTTGTCTTGATATTTCACCGCCATATTTTTCTTTCCATTCCCAAACACGCTCTTCAAATGCTTCCCGACCCAGTTCCTGACGGCTTGTGCCTTCGGTTGCCAGAAGTTTTTCAACCTGCAACTGTGTGGCAATTCCAGCATGGTCAGTACCTGGCACCCAAAGGGTTGGCACACCTTTCATCCGATGGTAACGTACCATAATGTCCTCAATGGTCACAAACATGGGGTGCCCCAAATGAAGCGCGCCGGTTACATTAGGTGGCGGAATGACAATAACAAATGGCTCAATGTTTGGGTCATGTCCAGGCAAGTTTGGGTCGTTGGTTGGCTTAAAATAGCCTTTTTCTTCCCAATGCTTATAAATATCTTCTTCATAAACTTTAGGGTCATAAGTTTTTGGCAGTTCTGTCATCTTATCCTCTTTCACGCTTGTCTGTAATAAATTTCAAATAAGCGAGTTAAATTAAAAAGCTTTCGTCACTTGAGGACGAAAGCGAAGTTCCGTGGTACCACCTCAATTCGGTCTTTTTAGACCGCACTCAGGGCGAGCGTTATCGGGCTCTCCCGGACCGTTCTACTCCCTTTCGGTTTCTTCGGTCATCAATCCTGGCGACTTCAAACTTTCCTTTCCCGTGAACTTTCTCAGCCAGTAAGTTCATCTCTGTCGGGTGGACAAAGTTTTACTACTCCAAGCGCATATTATAGCAAATATTTTTAAAACAAGTGTATCGCTTTTGTATATTTGCTTTTACTTTTCCATACTGATGGTTTGTTCATCCCAATGATGCCAGCCATCAAATTTCTCTTCGACAATCTTACGGCCTTCCCCTGGTGGTGTCAAACCCATCAATTCCATGTCCGCGTCAATCATAATGCGCACTAACTCTTTGAATTGCACCTTTGGTTTCCAGCCTAATTTGGTATTCGCCTTGGTGGGATCACAGAGTAAATAATCCACTTCGGTCGGACGGAAATAGCGCGGGTCAATTTCAACATAGCGTTTCCAGTCCAAATCTACGTAACCAAACGCTTCATCCAGGAATTCACGAATAGAACGTGATTCACCCGTACCAATCGCGTAATCGTCCGGTTCATCGCTCTGCAACATCATCCACATCGCTTCGACATATTCTGGCGCGTAGCCCCAGTCGCGTTTTGAATCGAGATTGCCTAAGAATAGTTTATTTTGCTTTCCAGCCAATATTGCAGCAACCGCGCGGGTAATCTTTCGGGTTACAAAAGTTTCACCGCGACGTGGGGATTCATGATTGAACAATATACCGTTTACGGTGTACATACCATACCCTTCGCGGTACATATTCACCATCCAGTAAGCGTACAACTTGGCAGCAGCATAAGGACTTTGTGGTTGAAATGGTGTCGTTTCAGATTGAGGTGGTTTTGCTGAACCAAACAACTCGCTGGTTGAGGCCTGATAAAAACGGGTGCCCTTTCCTAAGCGTCTAACTGCTTCCAGCATGCGGGTTGTACCTAATCCAGTCACATCACCCGTGTAATCAGGCATATCAAACGAAACACGCACATGGCTCTGCGCTGCCAGGTGATAAATCTCATCAGGCTTGACGTCATAAATCACATCACCGAGTGAACCCGTTGAACTCATATCACCATAATGCAAAATCAGGCTGGCATTTCCGGCCAAAACATGTCTGTCCTGATACAAGTGATCAATACGTTTCGTGTTAAAAGTGCTCGCGCGGCGAATGATGCCATGCACTTCGTATCCTTTACTCAAAAGCAATTCGGCTAAATAAGAACCGTCCTGACCTGTAATACCTGTAATTAACGCTTTTTTCATAAGTCAACCTCAAATAAGTTTTGAAACGATAGTATACCATTGTTAAATCAAAACGCAGCTTTTCGGAACTTCCTGCGGAGCTGCGTTCTTTTTGTTTGGAATTTATGGGCTAGTAAAGCCTAAATTCACTCTTTTCCTGGTCAAAAGTTTCTCGGTTCAAGACGTGTGTTGTAGGTACAAAGTTCATAAAGTGTTTGGTGATGATCAAACTGCTTGTTTTGGCACCACCTGGGAAGAAGCTAACACCTTCCAAAACAGCCTTGGATGTCGTCAATACTGGCGTTACAGCAGTAGCACAAAAGATGATGTCATCACTGGGCGCTAAATCGTTATGAGAATAGACCTCATCAAGCTTTATCCCCATTTCTTCTAGTCTTTCGCGGTCTGCATCATTTTTTGGTTTCCAAACTGCCTGCATTTTCCCACCCAAAAGCTTGATTGCACCAGCAGAAATCACACCTTCTGGTGCTGCTCCAATGCCCATAACTGCATGCACACCAACACCTTTGAAACATGAAAAAATGCAAGGCATCAGGTCACCATCAAGAATTAAACGTACGCGTGCGCCAGTAGCCCGCAAGCGATTAATTAATTCTTCGTTACGGGGACGATCTAAAACCGTGATGGTTAATTCCCGGTTATCTCGCCTCTTTAATGCTTTCGCAAGCCGATAGACGTTTTCTTCTGGTGCGAGCCGAATATCGACATAATCAGCAGCATCTTTTCCAACACACAATTTATCCATATAGGTATCCGAAGCGGTCACCAGACCTCCTGCCGGCGCAGCGGTCAGCACACACACCGCACCTGAATTAAGATTAGCAGTAGCGTTTGTGTTCTCCAGGGGGTCAACGGCAATATCCAAATGGATCATACCTTCGCCTAGCTCCTCACCGATATAAAGCATAGGTGCTTCATCACGTTCGCCTTCACCAATCTTAATAGTCGATCGAATACCCTTCATACCTGCCAGAGTTTTTCGCATGGCATCAACTGCTGCTTGGTCAGCTAAATTTTTATCACCGTGCCCAGCAGCCCTGGCTGCTGCAATAGCTGCGTTTTGAGTTACTTCCAATAATTGCCAGGAAATACTCTTGTATAAATCAAGGTCATTTTTCATAACTTGTGCGGTGTTCATTCATACTCCTTTCACAATAAAAAAGTTTCAGTTAGTTGCACTATCAACTAAATATACTGTTGAACTTTTGGGTTGAAACATAAACAGATTCGGCTTTTTACTGTTTTTTAACACGCAATCCGCCTTTCAAGACAGTCTCTTTATGAGATGAGGCTTATTATACCAGTGCTTGTTGATAACATGCATAATTTATCTTTTATGCTAATCTCTTTATTAACAGTGGCTCCTCAGCAGATAGCTATACAAGCTGTTAATGTAAATCTTAAGGATTAAGACTTAATATATTTTTCGTATTCTTCTACCGGTATGTATGGACTGGTCTGCAAAGTTGCAATAATGCCAAGCACAAGAAATGGTAATGCAAGCAAAACCATATTATAGAACTTTATCATTATTGATAAAAACATAAGGATGACGACAACATTTGCAAACACGAAAAAGAAAAATCGTTTTCGATTTGTCCAATCTAATCCTGATTTTAAATATACCCATACTGCGCTTAGAATAAACAGTAAAACTAACAATGGATATGCCCAGGTATTCATAAATTTTGCTGAAAAAGGACCCCGCCAGGGTAATATCAAACATGCACGCGATGAATGTGCGGGATGATCAGGGGATTGCCCAAGGAATAAACGTAACGAAACCTTTCCATCAACCATGTTTGTAGTATCTACCTGCCAGCTAAGAGTCCGTTTCTCTCCAGCATCCAGATGCATTCTTTCTGCTATTTGCAACTGGTCATATCGCTTACCCAATTTAGATATTAGCAAAACCACTCCCGCAGTCTGTCGGCGGGTATCTTTGTTTTTTATCGAAATATAAACTTCTGTACCTTCTTCTTCATCAAAAAACATCGGGCATTTACAGGAAGTAATCTCAACACCATTAATCATGCTGGTGTCTAGTCTCATAGCGTCAAACCCACGTCCCCAATACGCCGATATATGCAATCCGGCAATAGAATGTAATGAGACCATCGTCAAACATAGTAAGTAAATTAAGACGTATAAAATAATTGAAAGATTACTTGATTTATTACTTGTCATAGTTTCATTATACTTTTCCTTGAGATAAATATAAAGTCGTTTTTAATCTTACATGCTTTATCATTAAACCAGTGAAGAAACCAGCAGCTGATTAATTCCTGTTGAAACGTGACAATATTGTTATAATCAAGAAAACCTAAAACGGAGACAAACTATGCCAGCAAAACAATGGAACAAAGCACCTGACTTCTCACTTGATCTAAAGAAAAAATATTTTGCTACATTCAAAACGGATAAAGGCGACATAAAAGTCGAACTTTTCGCCACTAAGGTACCCAACACAGTTAACAACTTTGTTTTCCTTGCGAATGAAGGGTTTTATGACAACACCATCTTCCACCGTGTAATCAACGACTTTATGGCACAAGGTGGCGATCCTACCGGTACAGGCATGGGTGGACCTGGCTACAAATTCCGCGATGAATTTGACCCAACACTACGTCATAACAAACCTGGCGTCCTATCGATGGCAAATGCAGGACCCAACACAAACGGTTCGCAATTCTTCATTACCCACGTAGCCACACCCTGGTTGGACAATAAACACAGCGTCTTTGGAGAAGTCATAGAAGGTCTGGACGTGCTCATGTCCATTCCCCCACGCGACCCACAACTTCGTGGTGCGCCTGCTGTGACCATTAAAACAATTGAAATTACCGAAGAATAAGCTTCTACGAAAGGAAAGTCACGTGAAACAAGTCATCATTGACGGTCAATCTCTCACGATTGAAACAGTTATCGAAGTCGCCCACGACCCCGCAATCCATGTGAACCTTAGCAATGAAGCGGTTGAACGCATCAACAAGGCTTCAGAAGCGGTCGCAAACTTCATCGAAACCGGGCAAATTGCCTATGGCATTACCACGGGTTTCGGCGCGTTTAAAGACCGCCTCATCCCACTTGAAGATGTTGAAAAGTTGCAGGAGAACATTATTCTTAGCCACGCGGTCGGCGTTGGTGACGCGCTTGATGAAGCCACAACCCGGGCTATGATGCTCATCCGCGCCAACACACTTGCCAAAGGTCATTCGGGAATTCGCCTGCAAGTTTTGGAGCTATTGCTTGCACTGCTAAATCATAATGTACTTCCACTCATTCCAGAAAAAGGTTCACTTGGCGCCAGTGGCGACCTGGCACCCTTAGCCCACATGTCTTTGCCACTGATAGGTCAAGGCTACGTCATCTTTGAAGGTGAATTACGTCCATCTCTGGAAGTCCTTGATGAACTCGGACTTAGTCCAGTTCGCCTGGCTGCCAAAGAAGGACTCGCGCTCACCAATGGCACAACTTTGATGACTGCTATCGGAACACTCATGGTACATCACGCTGAAAACATTATGCGCAGTGCTAATCTCGCTGCCGCTATCACGTTGGAAGCCCAAAACGGTACCACACGGGCTTACACGCACCAAATCCACGCCATTCGCCCCCAAAACGGTCAAATGGAAACTGCTGCGATGATGCGTGATTTACTGAAAAACAGTAATCTCACCCGCCCCGATGACCCCACCAATATCCAGGACGCTTACACATTACGCTGCGTTCCACAGGTACATGGCGCGGTTAGTCATACTTTGTCCTTTGTACGTGGTGTTATCGAAACCGAACTCAACTCCGTTACTGACAACCCGCTTCTCTTCTGGGATGAAAATGACCAGCCATTTATCGTTTCTGGTGGCAATTTCCATGGTGAGCCACTTGCGCTAGCTTTGGACTATCTTGCCATCGCTTTTGCAGATTTAGGGAATATGTCTGAACGACGCATCGCCAAACTTATTGACAGTAAACCCGAATCGAACACTTACCCGGACTTCCTGATAGCCAAAGGTGGTGTTAATTCAGGCTTTATGCTTTTACAATACACTGCCGCAGCCTTGGCTTCCGAGAATAAATCGCTGGCCCATCCCAGCAGTTTAGACAGCATCCCCAGTTCCGGCAATGTTGAAGACCATGTCTCCATGGGTGCAACCGCTGCCGTGCATTGTCGCCAGGTTATGCAAAATGTGGCGATGATTATTGCCATTGAGTTGATGAGTGCCTGCCAGGCGGTTGATTTTAGATTGCAGAATTTGCCAAACGCCACCATGGGTGATGGAACAAGCCAAGCCTATAAGCTTTTACGCAGGCATGTGCCTTTCTTTGAAGCTGATACATGGTTCCAGCCCTATATGCTCACTGTTTCTGACATGGTATGGGAAGGCGAATTTGCCAAACTAATCTAATCTCTATCTGGAACAAACGATTGATCGCCGGCCCTACCATACGCCGGCGATTTCATTTTTACAGTTTGGACAATGTCCATTTTTAAGTCGATTTTCCTGCATAAAAATGCGGTCACGTAATATAAGCGCTGTTTCACAATACGGACAATAAGTATCCGCTGCACCAGACATATTGCCAGCATAAATATGTTTTAGTCCAACACGTTTTCCAATTGCCATCGCATCAAACACCGTTTTTACTGGTGTTGCGCCAATTTTATTAAAGTGTGCCTGTGGAAAATAGCGGCTGATATGCCAGGGTGTTTCTTCGCCCAGTTCTTGCAGGATAAATGTTGCCAGCCCTTCAATCTGTTTGTGGTCGTCATTTACACCTGGAACTAATAATGTGGTCACCTCCAACCACACGCCAGCCTCCTTGATGCGTTTGCAATTATCTAGGACTTCTAGCAAGCGTGCGCCAGTATATTTCCGATAAACCGCATCATCAAAAGCTTTTATGTCAATGTTCGCTGCATCCAGCCATGGCAAATACAAATCTAACATTTGCTCAGACATAAATCCATTGCTCACATAAACATTCTTTATACCTTCTTCCCGCGACATTTTTGACAATTCCAAAGTGTACTCAAAGAAAACGGTCGGTTCAGTGTATGTATAAGCAATACTTTTTGCTTTTAAGCGTAATACCTGTTTAAAAACATCTTCAGGATGCACATATTTCAATCGGCTTGGGTCATTGCGTTCATTCGCCTGAGAAATGTCCCAGTTCTGACACCACGCGCAGCGCAAATTACATCCCGGCATAGCCAAAGAAAAACTGTTGCTGCCCGGCAAAAAGTGATACAAAGGTTTCTTTTCAATCGGGTCAAGATGGGCAGCAATCAAGTGCCCAAAATTCAAGCTATACAATATGCCCCCAATATTTTGCCTTTCCTTACAAATACCTTTCTTGCCTTCTGGAATTATACAGTAATGCGCACATAATTCGCATCGCACACGACCATCAGGCAGTGCTTGCCACAGCTTAGCTTCTTTCTTTTCTTCGCGATTCATAGTTGTTTTCCTTGATCAAAATTGTAGCATGAATATTGCCTATTCTTTTAAGGCAAAACGCCCTGCGGCGTCGCAAGGCGTTTTTAGATAATTTAATTTCATTTGCTTTAGGCGCCGAATTTCTCAATCCGCAAAGCGTGCGAAAGAGCCAGAGGCATCAAATCGTTCGCGTCAAAGCGTGATCCCAAACTACCACGCAAACAAGCTCGTTCGCCAAATTCATTGATACCATCTGGGCGTGCATTTTTGGACCAAATCATCGTCGGAATAGTGTGCCATGAATGCGCCTTGAGTTTTGAGGGCGTGGAATGATCGCCCGTGATAATCAAAACATCCGGGTCAAGTGCCATAATTCTGGGAATTAAGGCATCAACTTCCTCAATGATGCCAACCTTTCCATCAAAATTGCCATCTTCGCCATAACTGTCAGTCTTCTTGATGTGCACAAAGAAGAAATCGTGTTCATTCCAGTATTTTTCCAACATATCAATTTCTTCACTCATCGACTCAGCTGGAGGTAAAACCGTCATGCCGACAACTTTCGCGACGCCACGATACATCGGATACATGGCTATGGCAACAGAATTCAATCCCCATATATCGTTAAATTTAGGCCATTTTGGCATTCCGGCGAAACCACGCAAGACAAAACTGTTGGCAGGATGTTCATTTTTGAGAATTTCATTTCCCTGACGGACGAATTCACGTACCAGTTCCGCCATCTTTTCCGCTTCTGGTTTTTGCGCTTCAGCGATATGTGCATTTTTGCCGACAGCCTGTGGGTCTGTATCGCTAACGTGACCATCTAAGCCCTCACCACGCAAAACAAAGACGAAACGATATTCCTTTTCAGGCTCTAAGAAGAGTTCTACACCAGGCAAATTAATCTTTTCCTTAAGCAAATTGCATAAGCGTTGTCCTTCTTCTGTGGGAATACGCCCAGCGCGTCTATCCGTAATAACACCGTTTTCATCGACCGTGCAGAAGTTGCCCCGAGCCGCTACATCGTTTGGGCCAAGGTCAAAATCGATACCTAAAGCTGACAAAACACCGCGACCGATTTCATATTCAACAGGATCATATCCAAATAAGCCCAGATGAGCCTGTCCGCTTCCAGGTGTAATACCAAAGGGAACAGAATGATGCAAACCAAGTTCAGCCTGGCTGGCAAGTTTATCCATATTAGGTGTTTTAGCAGTTTCCAATTCAGTTTTGCCGTCGGGTGTCAGGGGTAAGCCACCCAAACCGTCCATCACCAAAAGAACAATTTTTCCTTTGGCATCTTCTTTCAACAGGGGTTTAATCAAGTTAAAATCCATATCTTCCTCCAAGAAAATAAATCCAATCCATTATAGAGTTTTTTCCATACTATTGCAATTGTCAGCTACATCAATATGACCCTAATCAGACTCTTTTGTCTTTAATTTTTCACCATTCATAACTTCAATCATGCTTATAATCGCGGAATTATCTAAGTTCCCTTCGCCGATAGCAACCATACCATTGTAAAGTTGTGTGTGTAATGCTGTAGCCGGTAGATTCATATGATAAGCCCTGGCAGTTTCCACGGCGATGTTCATATCTTTCGCTTGCAATGTCGCTTTAAAACCAGGTTCACGTTCGCCATTCAATAACTTTGGCGCTTTTACGTCCAAAGTCCAGCACTGTGCAGCGCCGGCATTGATAGCCTCTACAACTTTGGCAGGGTCTGCACCAGCCTTTTGCGCGAAAATCATCAATTCCGCTTCCGCCACCATTTGTGCGGCAACCATGATTTGATTAGCAGCTTTTGCGATTTGTCCAGCTCCATGTCCCCCAACATGTGTAATCTTTTTTCCTAAAACTTCCAGGTAGGGTTTTGCCTCTTCCAATGTAGCTTCATCACCGCCAACCATAATCGTTAAAGTTGCATTTCGCGCGCCAATGTCACCGCCACTAACTGGCGCGTCCAAACACCGCACACCCATTGGCGCTAATCTTTCATCGATTTCGCGACTTCCAGTCGGCGCTATCGTCGAGTTATCAATCAATATTGTGCCGGGCCTGATGCCTTGTGCCACGCCATTTTCACCAAAGATAACTTCAAGCACATCCTTTGTATCTGATACATTTATAAACACCACATCGCACTGAGCAGCCAAAACTGCCGGGCTCTCAGCCCATATCGCGCCTTTTTCGAGTAATGCTTGTGCCTTTGATGCTGTTCTATTCCAAACAACTAATGGGAATCCTGACGAAAGCAAATGTCCCGCCATAGCACTGCCCATCGTGCCTAAACCGATGTACCCAATAACCTTATCTTGCATCTTAAACTCCTTGGTGCAATTATACATTCCCGACCTCAACTTTAGCAGCTTGGTAACATTACAACGTATTTATTTACCCATCAGCGTGTTGTGAATATACTCGACTGCCTCATCACCCCATTTATAGACGAAAAGATATAGTTTCATAGATGGAATGTATTCCCGTGCTGGTTTAATATGTTCTTTTGTAAACTGCCGTGCATTAATATCCTCAATTTCAAATTCAGTTAAGAGGCAATTACCCAGTCGAATCAATTCTTCAACCGACAAATCCGTCAAAACATTTTCCCGAAATTGATTGATTAAACCTGGCAATCTCAAAATCATGCCAGGTCTTTTCATTTTTTCAAACATAGCTTTCAGGATAATCGTTTGATTTCCAACCCGAAAATCGTCTGTATATTTCATGCGAATGCGCATCAAAACCAAAGATTCGATCCCATCAAGATGCTGCGGCCCAGCAGGATAATAGCCAAAATAATCATCTTCTACTTCCTGAGGCAAATAAACATCCAAACCACCAACTTCATCTATCACATTAATAACAAATTTAAAGTTCACGACCATATAATGGTCAACACTTACGCCAAAATTGAAGTCAATGGCTTCCGCGAGCGAATGCGCGCCATTCCCTTCACCGAGATATTGTTGGGCTCCAGCAGTTCCGATTGTATAAGCCTGGTTGATTTTCATGGGGCTTTCAATGCTTGCGCGTCCTTCAGGGAAATCAACCAGCATATCGCGTGGAAGTGCAATCATATTGATTTTCTTGTTCACAAAATCAACGCGGATTAAACGGATAACATCAGCTAATCCTGCGCGGTAGGTCCAATCTTTCTTTGAATCGACACCAACCAACAGGAAAACCATATCCTTGGGCATACCACAAACGCGTGGTGTCTCATCAGTATCGGTATATTCATCCACTTCTAAAAAAAGCGGAGGTTCTTCAAGATGTTCAGGAAATTCAATTTCATTTATGAGTTCTTCTTTGACTTCTTCTTTCTCTTCCTGATAGTAGGCAACAATTTGAGTTTTTAGTGGGTCAAGTTCCTGCTTTAGTTTAGGACTAATTGGTTTTCTCATCATCGGTTTCAAGAAAAGTTGATAGCCAGCAAAGAAAATGACCATTACCAGAAATAAAGACAGGAATATATAGCCAAGTATTCGCCAAAACAGACTTTTCTTTTTGGCTGTTTTTATCGCTTGTGTATCATGGATCTTGTCCATAGTAAACTCCAAAAGCATTCTCTACAATAGATGCTTTGCACCTTTGATTCTACTCTATCCCAGGATATTGATTTTTTATATCACCCATTCATTTACATAATATGTTTTGATTTACAATAGAGTTAAGATTAGTGTTAGAAAGGTTGTTGTTGCTATGGCGAAAGAAATCGTATTAGCGTTAGGAAGTGGCGGAGTGCGTGGTTGCGCGCATATTGGTGCCTATCGGTGTCTACTGGACCATGGTTATAAAATTAAAGGTATCTCTGGCTCAAGCGCGGGCGGATTGTTTGGCGCGGCTTTCGCGTCAGGCGCTGATTTAGATTTAATTGAAAAAACAGTTCTTGACTTTTTCAAAAATCCCGATTTTAGCCGTCGTAGAGGTGATGTTGCCTTCGGTGGTACCGGCACACTCCAGGAAGCACTCTCCCCAATCATTGGCGATAAAAACATTGAAGATTTCCCTATACCTTTTATAGCAACCGCTGTGAGCATCACTACTGGTGAGCAGGTTATCATCACTAAAGGCAATGCCATCAAAGCCGTTTTGGCAACTATCGCAATTCCCGGCTTTTTCCCCAGCCAATCTTTGGAAGAAGAAGTCCTGGTTGATGGCGCGGTTCTCGACCCAGTCCCCGTTGACATAGCCCGCCGTCTTGATCCAACCCTTCCTGTTGTTGCAGTGCCTTTACATTACAAGCCTCATGATTTCAAACCAGATCAGATGTGGCTTCCTTTTTCTCAATATCTCCCTAAATCAGTTCTTAATCATGTCGCCAACACCCACTTTGGTGAAATTATGCGGTCAATGAACGCATCACTTGAATTGGCTATCTCCAGAATGGCACAACTTTCTCTTGAAGAAACAAAGCCCGACGTTATAGTAAAGCCCTTGGTTGGTCATTATGGCGCCCTGGAACCTATCGACCCTGCAAAGTTGGTTGAAGAAGGTTATCGGGCGATGGAAGAATGTTTACCTGATCTAAATTCCAGTTATTCGCTCTTGAATACTTTCTTGCGAATTACGAAATATGGCGGATTAAAAAAACCTAAATCTGATACTTACTAATAGAACAAAAATGATTTAACCCCGTCGTAAAATCGCGATGAGTGCCAAAAAGAAACCTAAGCCAGCCAATACAACGATAATATAGCCCATTGGAATACCACCAGTCGCAGTGGCACCATCAACAATTTGATATGTTGGTATCTGCAAAGGTGGTGGTTCTGTAAAAGTAGGCAAACGGGTTGGCATTTGTGTGATAATGAATTGTGCTGCCAGTGTCGGATCAATCGTTTTGGTCACCATTGGCACTTCAGTTGGGGGTGGTTCCAGCATAGGCAATTCTCCGCCATGTATTTCCACCATTGCTTTCCAAACCCAGCCCTTTCCATCTGGTGCACCTATATATTCAATCAATACATAATCGCCGTAGTAGCCATAAGCTTTTGCTTCTTGCCCTACCTGAAATCTGCCCAGTAATGTGGAAGTAGAACTTGGATAGGCACGTACATTAAGCGCTTCGTTTGGTTGTCCAATCGCCCGCACGTAAACTCCCCTGGGCGAACTGGTTACCGTTGGCATGGAAACGGTCGGGAATTGTCCCCAAACCTGATGCGAAAAGTTCGGCAAAAGGCTTAATCCAATCATTACTATCAGCAAGCTAACAAATAATAAGACTTTGAGCCATTTTTTTTGTATAAACTCTATATTATCTTCTTTCTTCATTCCAACACCGATTATAATCGAAAGCAAGAGATAAGGTTTATTAATATGGACACACGGATTTATCACGGAGATATTCACCCTGAAGATTTTGCAAACAGTTTGATGGCAAGCTTTGATCGAGGACACTATCAAGTCCAGAAATTTGGTAATCCCGATCATTTGGCAGTCCAAATTGCAACCAGTCCCGGTAAACGAGCAGGTAAAACCGCACTCACAGCTAATATCATGCGTGTGCCTGATGGCGTTAGTGTGACTATAAGCAATCAGGAATGGATCGGCCTTGCCGCCAGTTTAGGTGCCACAGCTCTGACTGCATTACGGAACCCTTTTGCGCTTCTCACCCGATTGGATCTTATTGCACAGGATATTGAATCTGTTCAGCTTGAAGATAAAGTATGGGAAACCATAGATACCACGGCCAAACAGCTTGGCACAGGTTTTACGCTTTCCGAACGTCTCAATCGGAGCGTCTGTCCCTATTGCACTACCGCCAACCAAGTGAGTGTCAGTCATTGTATTGCTTGTGGCGCGCCTTTGGGTGAATTAGTTCCAAAAACGTGTCCAAACTGCGGTTTTGTTGTTAATCATAATGAAGAAAGCTGTCCAAACTGTCAGTTTCAGCTTGAGCAGCAATTTCTTTAGTACAATATTGCTATTGGTCTTTATGCTCGTATTATTCAACCGGCTTTGCCGGAAAAGACCTTATTGAGGATAATATGATCAAAATCATCGCTGATACAACCTGTGGTATCCCGGTAGCCACGCTAAAAGCCGCAGGCATTGAGGTTTTGCCCCAAATCATCACCTTTGGAAACGACTCCTATCGTGATGACACCGAACTAGACACAGCAACTTTTCTCAGTAAACTACGCAAGGCCAAAGAACTTCCTAAAACTGCCGCTCCACCTCATTCCCTTTATACCCCTATCTACGAAAAAATCCTTAATGCCGGCGATTCTGCCTTAGTCATCACACCATCAGCAGAAGTTAGTGGCACCTATCGTAGCGCGATGATTGCCGCGAAAGAATTTGACACGGACCGCATTCAAATTGTCGATACACGTACCATAGCTGGCGGATTGGGTTCAATTGTCTTACAAGCTCAAAAATGGTCGAATGAAGGCATAGGCATGGAAGAGCTTGTCGGTAAGGTTCAATCGATGTTAAAGCGTGAGTACGCATTCTTTATTGTGCCAACACTCGACTACCTTCTTAAAGGTGGCCGTATTGGTGGTGCCGCAAAACTTGTGGGTACATTATTAAAAATTGTTCCAATTTTGACTGTTGATGATGGCAAAGTTGCTACTTTTGAAAAGGTGCGTACTCTCAGACAAGCTAAAAAACGTTTTATAAATCTGATTGTCGAAGCTTGTAAGAACAACCCCGATCCCCACCTATCTATTAGCCACTGCGACAACATTAAAGGTGCCAGGGAACTAAAAAGTGCTGTTGAAAAACAACTTCGTATAAAAGATATTCCCATCTACCTTGTGCCACCTGCCATCGTCGTACATGCTGGTCCGGATCTTCTCTCGATGAGTTGTTTTCTCACCCAAGAGAAGCATTTATAGAATTTTATTTGTAACATTTAACGATGCGCGATATCGAAACCATTCATGTCGATGACGATATCTTGGTCATCAATAAGCCAAGTGGCATGTTATCTATCCCAGATGGTTACAAACCAGATATACCCCATCTTCGCAGTTTACTTGAACCAAAGTTTGGACGTCTTTGGATGGTGCATCGTTTGGATAAAGAAAGCAGTGGCGTGATGGTGCTCGCCAGAAACGCACAGGCACACCGTCTTCTAAACCAGCAATTCAAAGACCGGCTCGTCAATAAACTCTATCACGCCTTAGTCAGCCCGCGCCCTGAATGGCAATCACAAAATGTTGACTTTCCTTTAGCTATAAATACTGGCAGAAAACACCTTACACGAGTTGATTTTATAAATGGAAAAACTGCTTTCTCCATATTTAAAGTCATTAAAGATTCTTCTCGGTATTGTTTACTGGAATGTGACATTAAAACAGGGTATCGCCACCAAATCCGCGCTCATCTATATCATTTAGGCATTGGTATTCTTGGTGATTCACTTTATTGTCCACCGCAAAACCCTTTTCCTGCATCAATTTTCTCGCGAATGATGCTTCACGCCAGGCAAATTGATTTTTTCCACCCACGCAATCAAACCAAGGTCAGCTTTATCGCGCAAACACCAGGTATATTTTTCGATCTTCTTGATACCGCTATTCCCACAGACTTGGATACTGACGCTTCAATGATCTAAAACGCGTTCCGCCAATAATGATATGATCCAAAAAGTACATATCCAAATATTTTGCGGCTTCAATTACCGCTCGGGTGAGATTAACATCTTCAGGACTTTCAGTTGGGTCACCTGAAGGATGATTATGCACCAACATAATGGCATAGGCGCCCTTACGCAAAGCCGTTTGATAAATTTCTGCTACACGCACCGTCGCAGAATCTTGCGTTCCTTTATATAGTTTTTCAAGCCCTAGAAAGCGATTGCGTACATCCAGGCGGATAACCCATAATTCTTCTTGTTCTTTTACACGTAACTCATGTCCGACCAGTCGCACAACATCTTCCGGGCTGCTAATCACCGGTTGGACTTGGATAGCTTCAAGTGCCATCCGGTTTCCGAGCTCGACAGCTGCTTTTATACGTGTTGCTTTGGCTTCGCCAACACCTTTATAACTCATCAAAGTCTCAATACTGTGTCGGTGAATACCTTGAAATCCCCCCAGACTGGACAGAATTTCAGCACCAAGCTCAATTGCATTTTGGCCTTTTGTGCCACTACCCAACAAAATAGCCAGTAACTCAGCATTACTAAGTACTTCCACGCCATCAGTCAGGAGCCGTTCCCGTGGCCGGTCTATGTTTTGCATATCATTTATGCGTCGTGTTTTACCATCTCTTTTCATTGTATTAATTATACTGTAGCGTTTAATTTTTAAGGCATGATATAATTCATTGTTGACGATTATTTCTGAGAGGTAAATTAATGAAAATTGCGACATTTCCTGCGAATTATGCTTCAGTGAGAATTATTTGTAACATTGTTACTGAGCACGCTAAAACAATCAACTTTTCCTCGCGTGAGCTATATGGCATAGAGTTAGCCACTGATGAAGCCTGTGCCAATATCATTGATCATGCCTATTGTGGCGAAAATTTGGGCTCAATTCACCTTTTCATAGAAACAACCGACAAGGAAATAAAAATCGTTCTTGAAGATGCTGGAAAACCATTTGAACCTGCTGAGGTACTCCCGCCCGACCTTGAAAGCCCGCTTGAAATCCGTGCTGAACGGGGCTTAGGTGTTTTCTTGATAAAAACACTCATGGATGAAGTCACTTTTGAAAATCCAGAGCCAGGCCTCAATCGCTTGACAATGATCAAGCACGCTAAAGAGCTAGCCACACGATAATCAAATACTGGACAGTAAATGAACGCCAAAAATCATCCAGGACCTAAACAGACCCTTGATGATATTCTCAATTTCAAAAATGAGGCAGACACGCTCCGCGTAAGCAACGACTCACGGCAAAAAAAGCTTGAAATTATCGCCAAGGTCAGCAAATCTGTTTCTGAGACCTTGGATTTAAACCGTCTGCTGAAGCGTATCACGTCTCTAGTCCACAAAGAATTTGGCTATCCTTTTGTACATATTTATCTGGTGCATTATGTGCCTCAAACAGTTGAATTTGCCTTTGGCAGTGGTTCCCGCGCAAAGTTTTACAATGAAGTAAAAGTCAGTTTCGACATCCATTCACCCATAGGACTTATCCCTCTCGCAGTGCGCACTGGTAAAACGCAACTATCTAACAAAGTTTCAACTGATCCGCAATACTTGCTCTATCGACCCGAAGAATCTCTCACATCTTCAGAGCTTGTCGTTCCGCTCATATATGGCAATCAGATTTTAGGCGTTTTGGACGTACAAAGTGATAAAGAAAACGCCTTCGGGCCTGAGGATATTGAAGTTCTCGAAACCCTAAGTGCCTATATTTCTATTGCCATCAATAACGCTAACATGTACCGTTCTGAAGTTTGGCGCCGGCAAGGGGCGGAAAGCCTTCGCGATATTGCCTTGCTTCTCGCTACAAATGTTGGCCTTAAAGAACTTTTTCAAACCGTCTTCAAAAAAATGATGGCATTACTGCCCAGTAAAATTGCAAGCATCTGGATTTTTGATACACTTGAAGAAGATCAAAAACCCACTCAATTCCGATTAGTTTCAAGCCGTACCCAGCCAAACACCATCAAAAAGCCGAAAAATTACACCGTTAATATTGATGACGTTTGGTTTTCAAAAGCCATTCATGAAGATCAGGTTATCATTCGCCTTTCCGGTGACAAAACTGACCCTTTCTACCAACATGGCTACCTGGACGAAGAATTCTCTGCCATTGCCGCGCCACTCTCAACCGGTGGCAAACAACTTGGCGTATTGATCCTGCACGAAAACAGTTTCGGTCGCTACGGTAACGAAGCCCGAAATATTGCCGCCTCATTCTCTGGCTATACCGCAGTCGCCCTAGAAAACGCACGCCTTAGCGCTCAATCAATTGACCAGGCCTGGGTTGCGACGATTCTCTTACAAGTCGCCCTGGCAACCCAAACATTGACTACTATTCCTGAACTCATTGAAACTATCGGGCAACTAACCATAGCGCTCGTTGGTGGACGCATGGGTGCCCTTTTACTACCTTGTACAGACACACAGCATCTGAGCGTGGCTGCAGTTTACGGTAAAACAAGCTCCAAAAAAGACGACGATCCCATTAATATCATCTTTCACGATGATCTTTTATGGGACACTTGCCAAAAACCGGTTGAAAGAGCCATTCCCGCCCCAGCTTTTTCATCTAAATTTAAAAAAGCTTTCAAACTGCGCGATAACGAAACCGTTTATTTGTTTCCGCTTGTCGTCCACAACCAAACCCTTGGCATTTTGATGCATATCAGCAAATCCGACGCAGAACAATCGGAGCCGATACATCTGCTGGGAAAACAACGTTTCACTATCTTACAAGGTATTGCCCAGCAAACCGCCATCAACTTACAGAACATCAATTTGGTCAATGAACGCCAGGAAGAAAGCTACATTTCCAACGTACTCCTTCAAACATCCAATTATTTGGTGACCAGTGGCAGTCTTTTATGCGCACTCGACCGCTTATGTCAATCATTGACATGCTTTGTTGGCGCTGAGGATATTTTAATTCTACAACGCAAGGACGATGGAACGCATATTGTCCGTACATACGTAAGCTCACATCAAGCTAATATTGATGATTTGTCCAATGAGTTGCCTGCCTTGTCATTTGACACCTTGTCAGAAAACGACGTTTTTAATTCACCTGTCATAAAACCTTACTCTTGGTATCAACAATTACTCTCTCGCAATCCATCAACAAAATCATCAAAAACAGACGAGATTCACACCGTCATTGCGCCACTCACTGTGCCCGGTGAAAATTACGGATTACTCATTATTAACGTGCGTCAACTAAAAGAAAAAGATAAGCGTCTAAAACTTATCCATGAAATTGCTAATCAAATAGCGTCTGCAATACAAAACAATCAGGTTCAAGACTTCCAACACAGGCAGACTTTACTTGAACGTGAATTCCAACTCGCTCGTCAAATTCAAAAAACTTTTCTGCCTGAAAAATTACCTGTCATTCCCGGTTATGAACTCGCTGTCAAATGGCAAACAGCCCGCGATGTAGGAGGCGATTTTTATGACGCCTTTGAAGTTAAGCCTGGCTATACTGGACTGGTCATCGCTGATGTTTCTGATAAAGGCTTACCCGCCTCACTCTATATGACCGTTAGTCGCACACTTATTCGTGCCATTGCGCTTGAAGACATCTCTCCGGCCCAAACACTTGAACGCGTAAACCACCTATTACAGCTTGATTCCAGCCAGGGCTTTTTTGTGACTGTCTTTTATGGCATTGTTCACCATGAAACCGGCATAATGGAATACTGCATCGCTGGACACAATCCCCCCTACTATTTGAACCACGCCCAAAAAGAAGTTTCATCTCTGCCCAGAGGGGGCATCGCCTTGGGCGCCATGCCAGACATTCACCTTAAGAACCAAAGTATTCAACTTCAACCAGGTGATGCCTGTGTTCTATATACTGATGGTATCACTGAAACTTTTAATTCCAATGGTATGCCCTTTGGCAACCAGCGCTTTGAGCGGTCACTCGCCAAAACCATTGACGTCAGCGCGCAAGAGCTTCTTGACATCATTGAACAAGATGTTAAAACCTTCCGCGCCACCGCACCCACCAGCGACGATACAACTATTTTGGTCATCAAACGCCAGCTTGATTAATATTTATCAAAAACGTTTTTTTACACATACTTTATTCCAAACTCTTTAGATAACATTCATCATTAAATAAATCCTTTCAAAAATCTATATCTACTATCACAATGGACATAAAACCCATATTAAAATGGTATAATAATTTTTGAACATTAAACTAAGACTATTTCAGGAGTTATGACTATGGCAGGACATTCTCATTGGTCCACAATTAAACGTAAAAAAGGCGCTGCGGACGCCAAAAAGGGTGCATTGTTCACCCGCTTAGCCCGCGAAATTACACTTGCTGCCCGAACTGGTGGCGGTGACCCCAGCATGAACGTCAGTCTTGAACTGGCAATGAACCGCGCCCGCGCGAACAATATGCCCAAAGACAGCATCGAACGCGCTATCAAACGTGGCACTGGCGAAAGCAAAGACGGCGTTGAACTTGAAGAAATTACTTACGAAGGTTATCTGGGGCGTGGCGTGTCTGCCATCATTGAATGCGTTACCGAAAATCGCAACCGCACCGTTGCCGAGTTGCGCCACATCCTTAGTAAAGCGGGTGGCGAACTGGCTTCAAACGGCTCTGTTACCTGGCAGTTTGACCGAAAAGCCATCTATTCTGTTGCTTCCGACGGGAAGAATTTTGACAAAGCCTTTGAAGCTGCTCTGGAAGCTGGCGCGGATGACGTCACCGAAGATGATGGCTTCATCGAAATCGTCGGTTCCATTGAAACCTTCAAAGCCATTCACGACAGCCTTGCTGCCGCCAAACTAAAGGTTGAAGAAGCCGGATTGCGCTTTGTCGCACAAAATGAAATTGAACTTGATTTGGAACAAACCCTTTCGACCATGAAAACCATCATGGCCCTTGAAGACCTTGACGACGTACAAAACGTCTACTCAAATCTCAAAATTACAGACGAAGCCATTGCCGCAATGGAAAATGACTAGCTTCAATGCTTGTTTTAGGTATTGACCCAGGTATCGCCACAACCGGGTATGGCTTTGTAAAAACAAACCCAGCCGGAAATCCCGAACTCGTAGCCTATGGTGTACTCAGCACCAGTGCTACGAGTTCGACTTCTATGCGCCTTACCAGTCTTTATGAACAAGTTCGTGAGTTAATTGATCATTATCAGCCAAAAGCTTGTGCACTTGAGAAACTGTTTTTCCAAAAAAACATTAAAACAGCAATGACCGTCAGCGAAGCCCGTGGTGTCATCAGCCTTTGCATCAGCCAGGCTGGTTTTGAACCGGCAGAATATACCCCCAGTGAAGTTAAACAAGCCGTTACATCCAACGGAAATGCGCCAAAATCGCAGGTGCAAGAGATGGTTAAATTTATTCTTGAAATGGATGAAATCCCCAAACCCGATGATGCCGCAGACGCACTCGCGATTGCGATTTGCCACCTTTCCCACGCGCGCTACAAGCGTCTGATTGATGAACAAGGCTGATATGATCACGTCTACATCAAACCCACAAGTAAAATTTCTTCGTTCTCTTCATCTGGCAAAACACAGAAGTGAATCGGGATTATTTCTCGTTGAAGGCTTGAAATTAGTCGGTCAAGCTTTTGATTCAAACGCTGAAATACAGCAAATTATCATCTCTCCTGAATGGCTGATAAGCGATTATGGGAAATCCCTTGTTGACCTGGCAATAAAAAAGCATATTGACATTCTCGAATTAAGTACTAATGCATTTGAAAGTATCGCCCGCAAAGACAAACCCCAGGGCATCGCCGCCCTGGTAAAGCAAAACTGGCGGGATATAAACACGCTAAATCTCAACGATGAAAAACAAAAACGCATCTGTCTTGCCATAGAAGCCATTCAAAATCCTGGAAACCTGGGCACCGTTTTGCGCACTTGTGATGCTACCGGTGTATCAGCTTTGTTCCTGCTGCCTAATTCAACCGACCCATACGACCCCGTTGCAGTCAAAGCTTCCATGGGCGCGATCTTTACAACGCCCATTTTCAAGCTAGACTACGCGCAACTCGCGCAAATAACGAGAGCACTCGATGATTTGTCAATTATTGGCACGTCCGATAAAGCCGAACAAAACGCATTCACCTATCCATATAGCGATAATACGCTTTTGCTTATTGGCTCTGAACGTGAAGGCCTATCAGCCCAACTCAGCGCGCTATGTCATGAAATGGTTCGTATCCCCATGATTGGCGCATGTGATTCGCTTAATTTATCCATGGCAACGGGTATAATTCTTTATGAGATTTTTAACCAACACAACGGATTAAAGAGAAACCATGATTAACAGCATTAGTGGCAAAGTAAGTCAAATCAGCGACAACGCGATAACTATCGATATTTCCGGTTTAGGCTTTGAAGTCTTTGTTACCCATGCTACCGCCACGGAACTTAGCCTTGGACAATCCATTTTCTTGCATACACACTTTATCGTCCGGGAAGACCTCATGGCACTTTATGGCTTTGAAAGCCTTGAAGAAAAGACCATGTTCATTCACTTTTTAGGCGTTGGCGGTGTGGGACCAAAATCGGCAATGGCCATCCTTTCCACCTTGTCGATGGATAATATTCGTCGCGCTATCATCAGCGAAGAACCCGATTTCTTCAGCAAAGTACCCGGAATAGGCAAAAAGACCGCGCAAAAAATTCTTATCCACATGCAAGGTAAAGTCCCCACCCTGCCAGGTGAAAGCTACAAGCGAATGAGTGATGTGGACGATTCTGTGATTGAAGCACTCATCAATTTGGGATACAGCGTTGTAGAAGCCCAGGCCGCAGTCCAGGCCCTGCCCAAAGACACGCCAGACACCATTGAAGATAAACTTAGAGTAACATTACAATACTTTGACCACTAAACCCGAGTTACGAGGAAAACGATTATGGCATTATCAAGACAATTAGGAATAGACTTAGGCACCTTCAATACACAAATCGCTGAAGGAAACAAAATATTAGCGCAGGAACCTACCATCGTCGCCATTGTTGTTGACGAGATGAAACTGGTTGAATATGGCACCACCGCCCTGGGTATGCTTGGACGCGTTCCTGACTCTCTTGAAGTTGTCAGACCATTGCGGAATGGCGTCATTGCAGAGTATGAACTCACCGAAATTTTTGTTCGCGAACTGATGCGCAAAGTCACCGGTCCAACATTGTTTTTCAAACCTAAAATCATCATCACTGTACCTTATGGCATCACCAGTGTCGAACGTCGTGCCGTCCAGGAAGCTGGCCTTGGTGCGGGTGCGCGCGAAGTTTATCTTATTCCCCAACCACTGGCTGCGGCGATAGGCATCGATTTGCCCATCAAAACACCAACCGGTAACATGGTCATCAGCATCGGCGCTGGTACAACACAAGCCGCCATCATCTCAATGAATGGTCTTGTCAGTGCGGAAACCTCGCCTGTCGCTGGTTTAAGGCTCGATGACGCCATCATAAACACGGTACGAAAAAAATACGGGCTAATTATTGGGCAACCCACTGCGGAACAACTTAAACTGCGCATTGGCTCTGCCTTGCCTGTTGAAGATGAACACACCATGGAAGTTCAAGGCCAGGATCAAGTGTCAGGACTCCCCAGACCGGTCAGCCTGAGTACGAACGAAATTGTGGACGCGCTTGAGCAACCTTTGCAGGAAATCGTGAATGTCATCAAACGTGTCCTTGAAAAAACACCGCCCGAGTTGATATCAGATATCATCGACCGGGGTGTCGCGCTGTGTGGTGGTTCATCACTGCTGAAAGGACTTGACAAATACCTTACCGTCGCGCTGGGTATTCCCGCCTATGTTGTCGAGAATCCAGTTACCTGCACTGTTGAAGGTGCTGCCAAGGCTTTTGACAGTCTCGATACCATATTACGCAGCCAAAACATTTAAACAAGCTAGATAATCTAGCCTGTGAGCACGGAAAATGGTTTATAAATATGAATAAGGAAAGCAAAAGGAGTATCTCTTGAAAGCAGCAAGCATTATTTCTTATATCGTTGCGGGGGTTATTATCTTTTTTTCAGTTCTAATCGCCTGGAGTGCATTTGCTCCAGATGTTCCTGATTCCCGCTTACTTGTCGGTGTTTTTGGTTTGCTGATTGGCTTTGCCTTCATTTACGCCGGCGCGCGCTTTAATCATCGTGCAAAAAAGCAAGCCCAGGAACAAAATGTAAATATCAATATTGATTTACCCGGACAGGTTCAGATTAACGCCATGACTTGCCAGGCTTGTGGCGCACCCATTAACACCAACGACATCTCTATCGTCAATGGCGCGCCAATGGTGCACTGTAAAAGTTGTGGCACAAGCTACCAGATCACCGAAGAACCCAAATGGTAAAGTTTTGTCCGCCTTACGCAAAATCATGTTATAGGCTGATAATTACACCAGAAGACTAAGTACGGAGTTTGCATGAATAAAAAAAACCTTTTCATTAGCCTAATTACAGTGCTAATGCTTATCATCTTGCCTGTAAGCAGTGTCTATGCTCAAAGTTATCGTTTTAAAGTAACCCGTTACAACGTTCAGGCGATCATTGAAGCCGATGGCACACTTACGCTTCTTTATGAAATGGTTTTCGAAAACGACCCTAACGGTCATGCGATTGACTTTGTCGACCTTGGCCTGCCAAGTGATGATTATTCACTCAGCAATATCAGCGCGACAATTAACGGAAATCTCGTTCCAGAAATAAACCATTCCAGCTATGTGGATGGCGCTGAACTGGCGCTTGGTAAATATCAAATTCCACCTGGAGGTACTGGCACCGTTTTCGCTAAAGTGGTTGGCATTTCGGGTGTTCTCTTCCCGTATGACCAGGGCGACCGTGAGAATTACGTCAATTTCCAGTTCATGCCTAATTATTTTGACGCTGATGCCGATAAATCAAAAAATACGGATTACACCCTTTCCATCGTTTTGCCCCCCGATGTAGGCGACAATGAAGGCGTATATTATTACCCTGAACGCTGGCCAGGTGACAAAGACGCTTTAGCCACACTGACTCTTGAAGACAAACGTGTCATGTACGAATGGCACACCACTAATGCCAACACGCGCACTGAATATCTCTTTGGCGTTGCTTTTCCTGCTTCTGCCGTTCCTGAATCAGCCATCTTAAGTTTTAAAGAATTTCCACAAAGGGAGAATGATACTGGATCAAATTCCTATTCGTTATTCTCACAAATTTTCGGAAGAATCTGCGGGAGCATGACTTTCATAATTCCAACTGTCGCTGTTATACTCATATCCATTCTTGCCAGTACAGCACAAAAGAAGGCTTCAGAAAAACGGAAGTTAAAATATTTAAAGCCCACCCTATCCGTTGAAGGCCACGGCATTAAACGGGGTTTAACAGCTGTTGAAGCTGCCATCCTGCTGGAACAACCCCTGGACCAGGTTCTAACCATGATACTGTTCGGTTTACTGAAAAAAGAAGCCATTACAGTCCTTCAACAAGATCCACTAAAAATTCAAGCCACCAACCCACTGCCCAAAGGCCTGCATGGCTACGAAACACAGTTTATTAACGCCATGTCACATGAAAAAATTTCTACACAAAGAACTGGCTTACAGGCCTTGATGGTGTATCTAATTGAATCTCTTGAGCAAAAGATGAAAGGTTTTAGTGCCGCTGATACAAAAGCCTACTACAAAGATATCGTTCAGCGGGCATGGAGCGCGGTTGAAGGCGCGAATACACCTGAAATTAAAAGCGCGCAATTCGAACATACGCTTGAATGGACCATGCTTGATAAAGACTTTTCGGACCGCACCACACGCACCTTTATGGACACGCCTGTCTTTGTCCCACGTTGGTGGTGGCGCTATGACAACAGTTATCGTCCATTTATGAGTAGTCCTGCTTCGGATACAGCCAGGACTGGCAAAGTTGCGTCTTCTGTTCCGAGTTCCTCTGGATCCAGACCGAGCTTCAGCTTACCCAGTATCCCTGGGGCAAGTTTCGCTGCTTCTGTCATTAATGGTGGTGCAAACATGACCAAAAGCATTATCGGTGATTCAAAAGTATTCACAGGTAATGTAACCAATCAAACTAACCCCATTCCCAAAGTCACCAGTTCTGGATCAGGCTGGCACAGTGGTGGCGGTGGCAGTTCATGTGCTTGCGCTTGCGCGTGTGCCGGTTGTGCATGTGCCTGTGCCGGTGGTGGCAGATAAATGACACTCACCTTTCCACCAAAACCTGGTATCTATAAGTTTGACCACCAGGAAAATGGAGGTAAATCGCGCGTTCATCTTCGGCTTGAAGATAACCATAGTGGTGTTTTAGTTGTAAATGCGGCCAGGATGATTCATCTGAATCCCACTGCTGGTTTAATGGCATGGCAATATCTAAATAAAACCCCAGAAACCGAAGCCGTAAAACAACTCACCACACGTTTTAATATCAGCCGAAAGGATGCAAAACAAGACTACGAAGAAACCACGTCCAAAATTGCTTTGCTAATCTCTGATAATTCAAATACATGCCCCGTATGCGACCTGGGCTTGGAAAGCATCGCGCCATTTTCAAGTCAACTCAGCGCGCCTTATCGCATGGATTTAGCGCTTACATATCGGTGTAACAACAACTGTTCACACTGCTATAACGCCCGCGAGCGTAACTATCCCGAACTTAATACGGAGCGATGGAAGCAAATCATCGACAAACTTTGGGATATCGGCATTCCTCACCTTGTTTTCACCGGTGGAGAACCAACCTTACGCGATGACCTGGCCGAACTGGTACGCTATGCGGAACAAAGAGGATTTGTAACCGGACTGAACACCAACGGACGAAAATTAGCCAACCCCGCATTCCTTCAAAGTCTAATTGACGCTGGTTTAGACCATGTGCAAATTACCTTGGAATCACATATCGCCAGCGTGCATGATGAAATGGTGCTTGCCAAAGGTGCCTGGGAAGAAACCGTTCAAGGGATAAAAAATGTGGTCAACTCAAAGCTTTATTTCATGACCAACACCACATTATTGAAAAACAACGCAGGTAATTTGATTGAACATCTGCTGTTTTCGGAAAGTTTAGGTATCCCCACAATCGGTCTTAATGCGCTCATTTATTCCGGCAGAGGCAACACGGTCAACACCGGACTATCCGAAACTGAACTTCCGGCACTACTTAAAATAGCCATCGAACACACTAACAGAAGTGGACAGCGTCTTATTTGGTATACGCCAACGCAATATTGCCATTTTGATCCCATGCAACTTGAGCTTGGCATCAAAGGCTGCACCGCCGCTTATTACAATATGTGCATTGAACCAGATGGGCAAGTTATCCCTTGCCAAAGCTATTACGAGCCCCTGGGGGATCTAATAGACCTTACTTGGCATGAGATTTGGAACCATCCTTTAGCCATTAATCTCCGCGAGAGAAAATCCGCCCCACAATCCTGCCGACATTGTGATTATTTCCAGGAATGTGGCGGTGGCTGCCCATTGAGCCGCGACCGTCAACAGGTACAGCCCATTTTCAAAGACCTTATTCTTCCTGCATCTTAATAAGGAGCGAGCATGTCAAAATTTACTGATTTTTTCAAGTTTTCAATAAAAGACGTTCAGGAAATTGAACCTGGATTTTACACAAGCCACGACCTGATGCATGGCGAGACACCCTATCGCCTGCACCTGCGCGTTGAACCTAACCATCAAGGCCTGCTTACATTAAACGCTTCAACCGTTTTGCATCTCAACAAAACAGCGATGGAAATGGCCTACTTTCTCATCAAGGGACAAAATCCGTCCGAGATTGCCAAAAGCATTAGTCAGCGATATAAAGCCCCCAAAGATGAAATCAAAAGAGATGTGGATAGCTTTTATGAAACGCTGACTGGTTTTATTTTTCACGAAGACCTTCCCCCAACCACGATTTTGGGTCAAATCGAAAATCCAGAACAAAGCGATATCGTTGCGCCTTACCGCCTGGATTGCTACTTTAGCCCCACAACAGAAAGGTCAATATTGAATACCGCGGAATGGAAAATCGTATTTGAAAAAGCATTTAACGCTGGTATTCCCCATGTGATGCTTGTGGACGTCCATGATGCGTTTGTAGATGAGTTGCCCGACTTGTTAAGACACATTGAAGAATTAGGCCTTGTCAGCGGACTGGTTACAGACCTGTCTGAGCCAAAAAATGATGCCTTTATAGATGAAATCCTGGCATGTGGACTTGACCATCTGCTTATCGACGCGGACCCACGCGACCAGGAAAATCTCGCCCAAATATGGCATATTCTCAGCAAGGACATATTTACCTGTTTACGGATGCCCTTTGATGCAGCTTTCGACTATAGCAAAATCATGCAAGAATTGTTTGCGCAGGGTATCAACGCTTTTGCCTTCAGCAATATACAAGATGAATTAGACATCAATTTTCTCGAATTACAGGCGCTTATCTCCGAACATGGCATCTCAATAGTTGACGATATGCCTCAACCACGCCTGGCAGATGAACTCAAGATTCCTTTCCCGACTAATAATAAGACAAACCTGAAGTATTTAGCCCTTCTCCCCAATGGCGATTTGCTCATACCATCAGACAAACCAATCACCATCGGCAATCTGCTTCAAGAAGACTGGAATATTCTTTGGGCTAAGTGCCAGGATTACAGTCATGGATAACGCTTTTTGGCATCAACGTTTTGTCCTTCAAAGTTTGTGGACAAAACCACTCCGCAATCATCTTTACAAAAAACTAAATCTGCATACCCATTCCAAAATTCTGGAACTTGGCAGTGGTACCGGCGCGCTTTTGTGCGAAAACCTGGCCATATCACCATTCACATTTGGGATAGATTTTGATCATGCCAGAACTATATTCGCAAAACAAAACTTTCCCGATGCTCTACTCACCACCGCGAACGCTTATCATCTTCCTTTTCCCGCCGGCAGCTTCGATTTGTCTTTTTGTCACTATTTACTCCTGTGGATTGATAATCCCGTTGATGTTCTAAAAGAAATGCGTCGTGTCACGCGACCTGGCGGAACCGTCATCGCCTTTGCCGAGCCGGATTACCATGCCCGAATTGACACACCGCAAATCTTTCAGGAAATTGCCGTTTTACAAAACGAGTCTTTGCAAAATCAAGGTGTCCGCTTAGACACCGGCAGACGTTTAATGCAATACTTCACAAACGCTGGTTTTAGCGACGTCAGCATGGGCATGCTTTCCGGTGAGTGGAATTCAAAGCAGACAACAAAATTTGAGCTTGAGTGGGAAATAATTGCCCATGATTTGCAAGAAGTTCTGCCACCAGAAAAAATCAACGAACTCAAACTAAAAGCCTTTGAAAGCTACGCACGAGGCGGAGCAATCAGCTTTATCCCCACATTTTACGCCTGGGCAAGCGTCGAATAGATTTATTTTCTAACAAAAGTCAACTCTTTAAAGAAAAAACCACCTGATTACTCAGATGGTTTTGGTGTCGGGGCGAGAGGATTCGAACCTCCGACCTCTTGCACCCCATGCAAGCACGCTATCCGGACTGCGCCACGCCCCGTACAACAGACCACGATTATAAGCTCATTCAAAATTAAATGCAAGTGCATTTTCCATTTCAATTTGTCTTACGTAAATATTTTAAAACAAACATGCAACTACTGTAGATAATAACGTCCCAACTTATCAATCTCTAAATCCAGATATGCTATTGATCGTGTCTCATAAAATGCCCCACCCAAAGCGCCTGGATTAATCACCCGTGTATTGCCAACCTTTTCGTCCCTAACCCGGTGTGTATGCCCGGTAAACACATAGTCATACTCACCACTTTTTATTGCCATCCGTAAACCATAACCGTCATCACCATGGATCACAAGTATCCGTTTTCCAGCTAATTCAAAATCCAGAAATGGTCCCACTTTGTTTTGCTTGTCTGGTTTCTTCAATGTAATTGATAGCATTTCCTTGTCAATATCCATATTTCCATAAGCCAGAAAAACACGAAAAGACTTTAACGCTTCCAAAACTCGCGGTATGGTCACATCACCACAATGAATAACCGTATCAATCCCCAAGGATTCAAAAACCGATACAGCCTTTCTTACATTTTCAATTTCATTGTGTGAATCGCTAAGAATGCCAATTTTCATATCAATCCCTTTCTGAGACGCCAATTATAACCATGCTTAAACCATTGTGGTAAAATTTCATTAGATTCAATCACTTTTCCAAAGGACCAAACTATGGGAACTTCTTTACAGCAAGGAATTGAAGCGGCAAAAGCCGGAAAACTGGGTTTAGCGCTTGAACACCTCAAGAACGCTGTTGTTGAAGAGCCCAAAAACCCCGAAGTTTGGGTATGGTTAGCGGGAATTATTGATGATGAAGAAAAACAACGCGTCTTTCTTAATAAAGCGCTTGAACTTGATCCAGATAACGTAGCAGCCCAACGGGGTATCGCCTATTTGCAACGTCAAAAATACGTGCCAAGCCAAAGCTCAGTTACCGAAAATAAACTAGCCACCGAAAAATCTCCTCAATCTGAAGATGAACCCGACCTGGAATACCCCGATCCGAATGATCTCACCATGCATGTTGAAACATTTGCCAAACAAGTTGACGCTATAGGCGACCCACAGGCACCATCTCAGGCACAAATCGTTCGCGAAAGCAAAACGCTCAAAACCAAACCTAAAAGATCAATTGTCGATATTTTAATTTACGGTTTAACCCTTATCGTTTTTACAATCATAGGTATTCTTATCGGCGCGACAATCAAAAATCGCAACATCATCCCACCAGAGCCTACAGAACAAGCACAGATATCCCCGCAATCCCCTGGCGATGGCGTTTTCCTGAGCGTTAACAATGTCTTTTACAAAATGGCGCTTGGACAAAACGAACCGCCTGCCGATGATGGCATACCTTCCATAATGGCACGGCTGCCAAAAATCGTTGTAAATAACGCATTACTTATTCCCACAAAACTAAAATTGCTGGATGAAAACAATAACGATATTTCTTTCACAGTTGAAGAAAACCCAGACACTTCCTTTACCATCTCTCCCACATCTGGCTTAGCGCCTGGGCAATATTGCTTGTTACACCCTATTTCAGATGAAAACCAGGCTTTTTACTGGTGTTTCAAAGTTCTTGAATAATCGCATTTCATGGCAGATGAGGAGCTGAGCCTTGGATACAAAGAAGACCTTACGCAGTAAAAAAAGCACTATTGAACTAAACACAATCATCAAAAAAGAAACCCTGGCTGAACGCATCGACCGCTACATCGTCTACGTGCCGCACATCGCCAGGAAAGCCCAACCCGGACAGTTTGTCATCGTCCGACTTTCTGACCAAGGCGAACGGGTGCCTTTGACCATCTGCGACAAGGACCCTGAAAAAGGCACCATTGCCCTGGTTGTGCAAGCAGTAGGCAAAAGTACGAACATGATGGCAGAAATGCACGAAGGTGAGCGCTTAAAAGACGTTTTAGGTCCACTGGGCAATGCTTCAGAAATCAAGAACTTTGGTAATGTTGTCGTTATCGGGGGTGGATTAGGCGCAGCCGTATCATTTCCGGTTGCCAAAGCCCTCAAAGCAGCTGGCAATCATGTGACCTCCATTGTGGGTGCGCGCACCAAAGATTTACTCATCCTTGAAGACGAAATTCGCGAATTTTCTGATGAACTTCACATTACCACCGATGATGGCAGTTATGGCTTCCATGGGTTCGTTACGAACATGTTGCAAGATTTAATCGACGCCGGTCAGCATTTTGACCGCGCGATTGCTGTCGGCCCGCTACCAATGATGCGCGCCATAACTCAGGTAACCAAACCCTATAATATCCCCACCATTGTTTCTCTTAATACCATTATGGTTGATGGCACTGGCATGTGCGGCGGATGCAGGGTGTTGGTTGGTGGCAAAGTCCGTTTCACCTGTGTTGAAGGCCCGGAATTTGATGGTCATGAAGTCGATTTTGACACAATCATCTATCGTAACCGCGCCTATAATCACGACGAAGATTGCCGCCTTGATACAGCAATCGCCACGCTTGAAAAACCTAATCTCGAAGACTATCCACTTGCCGGCGAAAAAGAACGCCAACAGATGCCCGAATTACCCATTGAAACACGCATCCACAACTTTGAAGAAGTTGCCTTGGGTTTCACCCCAGAGCAGGCTTTAGCCGAAGCAAATCGCTGTTTGGACTGCCGTGTGCCTAAATGTGTTGAAGGCTGCCCGGTATCCGTTAAAATCCCCGATTTTATTCGACTAATCAAATCTGGTGACCCAATCGCAGCCGGCAAACTCATCAAGGAAGACAACTCCTTGCCACGGGTTTGTGGACGTGTCTGTCCGCAAGCTGACCAATGCGAAGGTAATTGCGTTCTTGGAAGACGTGGTCAACCGATCGCTATTGGCGCACTTGAACGTTATGCAACAGATCTGCTTGCGAAAGAAGACGCGTCAATTCAGATAGAAAGCAAAGCAATGAACACATTGCCACCGGTTGCCATCGTTGGATCCGGGCCAGCAAGCCTGAGTTGCGCGGGCGATTTGGCACGCGCGGGCTACCCTGTTACCGTTTATGAGGCATTTCATGACTTTGGTGGTGTATTGCGCTATGGCATTCCTGAGTTTCGTCTGCCAAAAGAAATCGTCAGCAACGAAGTAGAAACACTTGCTAAGATGGGCGTTCGCTTTGAAGCCAACGTTTTGATTGGCGCCACCCACACCATCCAGGACCTGCAAAATGAAATGGGCTACAAAGCTGTCTTTATCGGTTCCGGTGCCGGCTTACCTCGTTTTTTGAATATCCCCGGTGAATCGATGATTGGCATCTACACTGCCAACGAGTTTCTCACCCGCGTTAACCTTATGAAAGCCTACACCTATCCCAAGGTTGACACACCGATTCTTAATATGCATGAGAAAACTGTTGCCGTCTTTGGTGGTGGAAATACTGCCCTTGATTCCGCACGGGTATCCCTTAGACTTGGTGCCAAAAAAGTCTATATCATTTATCGTCGCAGCGAAGAAGAACTGCCTGGCAGAAAAGAAGAAATCGAACATGCCATGGCAGAAGGCGTTGAGTTTACCTTCCTACGCAATCCGCAGGAATTTTATGGGAACAGTCAAGGCTGGCTCACCGGCGTGCGTTTGGTGAAAATGGAACTCGGCGAACCTGATAAATCCGGCAGAAGAAGCCCTAAAGCGATTGAAGGCAGTGACTATATCTTGCACATAGACCGCGCCATTGTTGCCATTGGCAATGGTTCAAACCCCATTATCCAAAAGAATACACCCGGACTTGACGTTAACATCCAGGGACATATCACTGTTAACCCCGAAACCATGCAGACCAGTCTGCCAGGCGTTTTCGCGGGAGGTGATATCGTTACCGGTGGCGCAACGGTCATCCTGGCAATGGGTGCCGGTCGCAAAGCAGCAAAATCTATCATGGATTATCTCGGCAACGGAAGTTAAAGACCAGGTTTTGCAAACTTACACCAAAGCAATTATAAGTGATTTTGTTTGACGCAATTTTAGGATTGTAGTAAAGTTAAGCGCGTATTGGCAGTTTGCATATCTGCGCGTATCTCATGAAGTAAACCCCCAGTAACACAAAACAATTTCAGTATTGAGAGGATTTTTTTTAGAATGTCAGAACGTGAAAAAGGAACCGTTAAGTGGTTCAATGGTGAAAAAGGCTTTGGATTCATTGCCCCAGATAGTGGCGCGAAAGATGTTTTCGTCCATTACAGCTCTATTCAAGTCGATGGATACAGAACCTTGAAAGAAGACCAAAAGGTTGAATTTACGATTGTGCAAGGCGAAAAAGGGCCCCAGGCACAAGATGTGAAGGTTATTGCTTAATATTCTAACGTCGACAACAAAGCCGTGGTCAAGCCACGGCTTTTAAATTTAATGATTTTGGATCTAATTAGTCTCTCTTTAAACTTCGCATTCTGTCACGTCGGTTGATACCCATCTCTCGGCCAAGACTAAGCTGATATTGCTCGTAATCCGACCAGTTTCCTAAGTACAGTTTTGGCGCATCTTCATGCCCCAACTCCAGGATATGCGTTGCGATGCGGTCTAAAAACCAGCGGTCATGGCTGACAACTATTGCGGTTCCCGCGAAATCTTCAAGCGCTGCTTCTAGTGCGCGCAAAGTATTTACATCCAAGTCGTTTGTTGGTTCATCGAGAAGCAATACATTCGCTTCTGTGCTCAAAGTTCTCGCCAAATGCACCCGATTTCGCTCCCCACCACTTAACTCACTGACTAACTTTTGTTGATCAGATCCTGTGAAGTTGAACGACGCACAATAGGCCCGCGCGTTGACTGTAACCTGACCCAGCAGCAAATATTCCGCACCTCCGGTGATTGCTTCATAAACCGTATCGCTTGGGTTCAATGCCCGCGATTGATCGGCATACGCAAGTTTAACCGTTTCTCCTATGCGCACCTGCCCCTTATCTGCAGTCTCTGCCCCGGCAATTATTTTCATTAATGTAGATTTGCCGGAACCATTCGGACCGATAACCCCCACAATCGCCCCAGGGGGAATAACAAGATTCGCGTCATCAAACAAAACACGGTCTCCATAACTTTTGCTAAGTCCATGCGTTTCTATAACGACATCCCCTAATCTTGGTCCTGGTGGAATGTATATTTCAAGGTCTTGACGTTCTCTTTCATATTCCTGCGACAGCAGTTTCTCATAAGCGTTCACACGTGCCTGTCCTTTTGCATGACGGGCCTTAGGCGACATACGTATCCACTCCAGCTCGTTTTGAAGTGTACGCTGGCGCTTGCTTTCTGTTTTTTCTTCAATACGCAAGCGTTCTTGCTTTTGTTCAAGCCAGCTGGAATAGTTCCCTTTCCACGGAATACCATGTCCGCGGTCCAGTTCCAGAATCCACCCCGCCACGTTATCCAAAAAGTAACGGTCGTGAGTAACCGCAATCACGGTGCCCTTGTAGTTATGCAGATGATGTTCAAGCCAAGCCACAGATTCAGGGTCAAGATGGTTGGTCGGCTCATCCAAGAGCAAAATATCGGGTTCTTGCAAAAGCAAACGCGTTAAGGCAACCCGACGTCGTTCCCCACCAGATAGCACCTTAATCGGCGTATCAGCATCAGGACAGTTCAAGGCACCCATCGCCATTTTCAGGTTACTGTCCAGGTTCCACGCGTCGTGCTTTTCAAGTTCATCTTGCAAACGTGCTTGTTTGGCAATCAGCTTTTCAAAATCAGCATCAGGTTCAGCAAAGGCTTCATTCACCGCGTCATATTCAGCAAGCAAGTCCACAATCAGCTGAACGCCTTCCTTGATAACCTCAATGACCGTCTTTTCATCGTCCAGTTCAGGTTCCTGTTCAAGTAAACCAACTGTATAGCCTTTCGACATAGCAATTTCGCCCAAATAGTCGGTATCTTTTCCCGCCATAATGCGCAGTAACGATGATTTACCGGAACCATTTAAGCCCAACACGCCGATCTTAGCACCGTAATAGAAACCAAGCGAGATATCCCGCAAAACCTGTTTGTTAGGCGGATAAATCTTTCCAACCCGCATCATTGAATAAATTACTTGAGTATCGCTGGACATATCACGCTCCTGTGTTTTCTTTGATTGTAACAAAAAAGACAAGCTTAGCCTGTCTTTTGTCGGGGCGAGCAGATTTGAACTGCCGACCTCTCGGTCCCGAACCGAGCGCTCTCTCCGGGCTGAGCCACGCCCCGTGAGCCGATATTATAGCACAACTTTCTGTGAATAAAGGCAAACTTTCTATGCGTCAAAAGAAATCAAAACTTTCAAGATACCAGGCTGTTTGGCAAGATCAAAAGCTTCCATTCCCTGAGAAATAGGAATTTGCGAACTTATCATCGATTTGGTATCAACCAAACCAAGTTCTAATAAGCGAAGTGCCGCGTCCATCGGTCCGCAACGTGAGCCGATAACATTGACTTCATCAACAACCAGTTTTGAAAGATTTACTTGCACATCACCGGCAAAAGTGGACTTCAAAACCAAAGTTCCCGCTGGCCGAACAAGCCTTTGCGATAAAGCAAAGCCTTGCGCAGAACCAGTTGCCTCAACGACAACATCAGCACAGGCATCGGGCAATTCACTAGCGTAAACCCATTTTATTCCCCATTTCTCAAGCATTTTGGCTGGTTCAGGGCGCCGAACGACAACGCTCAAATCTGCGCCCGTTAATTTCAAGACCTGGGCAATCAGCAAGCCCAAACGCCCCGCGCCAACCAGCACGACTTTGTCCGTAGGCTTGATATGCAACTGCAAGGGTATCTGCAAAGCCGCCGCCAAAAGCTCCGTAAAAACAGCCTTTTCTTCTTCGACACTATCTGGTACTAAAATCAAGTTTTTTATGGGAAGTTTAAAGTACTCAGCAAATACGCCATGGTAATTCAATATGCCCAGGGTGCTACGCTTTTCACAATGACCGGTGCGACCAGCCTTGCAAGCCGAACAGTCTCCACAATAGATGCTAATCGTTCCAACTACCCTTTTTCCTATAAGGTCTGGATTATCAGGTGCTTCAACTACTGTCCCAACAAACTCATGCCCTAACACACCCGTAAAAGGATAGTAGCCCTTAAGCATCTCAAGGTCAGTAGAACAAATCCCTGCCAGATGCGTTTTAATTAACGCTTCTCCAGCATTTAATTCAGGCAATGGAACATCATCCCTTAATCGCAATTGTTTTTCTTCAAGCCATAATGCTTTCATCGTCAGTTCCTGTATTTAAATCGCCCCAGTCCGACCAAATTGTCGTTCAAGCATCATCGCGCTAAGATGAATCATCGTTGGACGACCATGCGGACAAGTGCGTGGCACCTGACAGGTTTCCAGGTTGAGTAAAAGATTTTTTTGTTCTTCAGGGCTCAATATCTGCCCTGCCTTTATCGCCATACGTTTACACACCCTGGCAGCCACCAAATCCTGAATTTCTTCCATTAATGGCGTCTCATCTTCTTCAAAAGCATTCACCACAGCGTAAATGGCTTCTGCCGGATCACCCCCAGCCAAAATGGCAGGAATAGCGCGCAATGTGAAGGAGTTCGGCCCAAAATTTTCAATCTCAAAGCCCAGGCCCTTTAGCACATCTAACCGTTCTTCCAGGATGCCCGCTTTTTCAGGCGTCAGTTCTACCACGGCTGCTTCCAGTAAAGCCTGCGATGGCACAATGCCCGAGCGTGCCTGCGCCATCATTTGTTCAAACAGCACCCGTTCATGGGCAGCATGTTGGTCGATTAAATACAAGCCATCTGGCCCTTCAGCGATGAGATAGGTCGCCGCAACTTGCCCTACCAGCCTTAAAACAGGCAGATAATCGCTAGATAAGGGTGCCTGTAAGCTTTGGGTTTGTCCGACTGGTTGAAAACCAGTTTGCACCCTTTCTGATTCTTCTGTTTTTTCATGCTGCTGGTCAGGCATTTGCCATGGAGCTTCCATCTGTACTGGTTTTGATGTGGAAATATCTTCAACTGGACGACCCCACAAAACAGCTGTATTGAGTTCAGGTACTGGCGAGTATGCCAAAAGTCCCCGCCTGATTGCGCGTTGAACAGTACTAAAGACCTGGTCGCTTTCCTTAAACCGCACTTCAGCCTTGGAAGGATGCACGTTCACATCAACCATGTTCGGTGGCATTTGAATAAATAAAACAACAACGGGAAAACGTCCAACCATCAGCATGGTGTTATATGCCCTGATTACCGCTGCGGTAAGTGACGCATCCTGAACCCAGCGCCCATTGACAAACAACGTAATATCGCGTCGGTTTGAACGCGTAAAGCCCAGTTCACTGATGAAACCTTCAATGCGCATTTCGCCATCTTCAAAAAGAATGGGCAACATACGTTTGGCGTCCGATACACCAAACAAACTCTGCAAGATTTCCTTGCGGTCACCACTGCCAGTCGTTTGCAGATACACCCGTCCATCCTGAATCAGTTGCCAGCGAATATGTGGATAAGCCAGGGCATAGCGTGTAACCAGACCGGTTATCTGTCGGTTTTCAGTCGTATTCGTTTTCAAAAACTTTAGTCGGGCAGGTACGTTGAAAAACAAATCCTCAACCCGCACCACAGTTCCATCAGGCGCGCTTTTTGCTTTTACACCTTCAGTTTTGCCCCCATCAACGCTGACTTCTGCGCCAAGTTCAGCATCCCGATGCTTGCTGACAATGGACAGTTTTGCCACAGACCCGATTGAAGACAATGCTTCACCCCTAAAACCCAGGGTACGGATGTCAAATAAATCTTCGGCTTTGCTAAGCTTACTCGTCGCATGGCGCGATACAGCCAAAGCAATTTCATCGGCAGGGATACCAACACCATTGTCGGAAACTTGTATAAGCTTTTTGCCTGCGTCTTTTATTTCCAGTTCGATTTGTGTCGCACCGGCGTCAATTGCGTTTTCAATGAGCTCTTTTACCACTGACGAAGGTCTTTCAATCACCTCCCCAGCGGCAATTTGAGATGCAAGTTGTTCAGAAAGTACTTTTATTTTCATAGTTTTATTATACCAAGTCGATTTATTTTATAAAGTTTGTATACCTTGATGCTAAAATGATGTCATGGACTATGAACAGCACATTCAAGACATCCTAAGCACATTGCCCGATAAGCCTGGATGCTATCTGATGAAAAACGAAAAAGATGAGATTATCTACGTCGGAAAAGCGATTAATCTCAAAAATCGCGTGCGTTCATATTTTCAGAAAACCGCATCGCAAAATTTCAAAACCAGTCAGCTGGTTAAGGCCATTCGCGATATTGACTGGATTGTTGTCGGTTCAGAACTCGAAGCCCTCATCCTTGAACTCAATCTCATCAAGCAACACCGTCCCTTTTACAACGTCAAACTAAAAGATGACAAACGCTATCCTTACATCAAAGTCAGCTGGGCGGATCCTTTTCCAAAACTAACCGTTACCCGCCAGATGGACAACGATGGATCCAGGTATTTTGGACCATACACATCCGTTTGGGCAGTGCATCAGACGCTGGACGTGTTGCGAAAAATATTCCCTGTACTGAGTTGCAATCGGACCATTACAGGCAAAGACACCCGTCCTTGTTTGTATTATGATTTAAAAATGTGTTTAGGCCCTTGTATCGGAGCGGTTGACCAGGAAAGCTACCGTCAGGTTGTGGATGATTTATGCAAGTTTTTGGAAGGCAAAACCGATGCCATCATGAAGCGCCTCAAAAGCGACATGGCGCAACATTCAGACGCGCTTAATTACGAAAAAGCCGCCACCATCCGCGACCAAATCAACGCGATTGAACGCGTGGTTGAACGCCAAAAAATTGTCTCGGATAGCCAACAAGACTCCGACATCATTGCCATGGCACAGGGCGATAACGAAGCCTGTGTGCAAGTTTTCTTCATTCGTAGTGGCAAAATGATAGGCAGAGAATACTTCATTCTCGAAGGCACAAACGACGAAGAAAACAGTGAAGTTTTGGAAGAATTCATCAAGCAATTCTATTCTCAAGCTGCCTTTATCCCCAAAAAAGTCCTTCTCCCGCAAGATGTCGATGAAGCCAATATCATCAGGGAATGGCTAAACACGAAACGAGGTGGTCAGAAAGTTGAAATCAAGGTACCCAAGCGCGGAAAATGGCGCGAATTAGTAGAAATGGCAACAGAAAACGCCAAAGAAACGCTTACCGCCCTGGAAACCCGCTGGAAAGCTGATAAAGACCGCCAAAAGGAAGCTCTGGCACAAATACAAAGCGCATTAGATATGCCTGCCCCACCCAACCGCATCGAGTGTTTCGACATCTCCAATATCCAGGGCATGGCAAGCGTCGCCAGCATGGTCGTTTTTGAACGTGGCGTTGCCAATAAAAAGCTTTACCGGCGCTTCAACATCCGCAGTGTTACAGGCCCAAATGATTACGCCTCAATGGTTGAAGCCCTACACCGTCGTTTTGCGAATTACGAAGAAGCCTTGCAACACAAAGATGAACCCGGCAAAAAACAGGATTTGGCTTTTAGTCTTTTGCCCGATTTGCTAATCGTTGACGGCGGAAAAGGACAGCTTTCGGCTGCTTTGGAAGTGATAAAAAATTTCGATTTAGAAGATAAATTTTTCATTGCCGCGCTGGCAGAAAAACAAGACGAGCTGTTTATTCCCAACCAGTCAGATTCGATTCGACTTGAAGATGGTTCGCAAGGTCTGTTTCTCTTGCAGCGCATTCGCGACGAAGCCCATCGTTTTGCCATTACTGCTCACAGAAATCGCCGTGGTAAAATAGGCATGATGTCCCGCCTGGATGAAATTCCCGGTCTTGGACCAGCCCGCAGACGTGCCCTGATTGAGCGCTTTGGCTCCATTGAAGGCATTAAAAATGCCAATGCGGAAGATATCGCCGGCATCAAAGGCATTTCGCTAAATTTAGCACAACAAATCAAGACCCAACTGGAGTAATATGACTCGAAACACCAACAGAGCTTATAAAATTCTTATTGCAATCCTGTCCATCATCATTGTCCTGGCAATGATTTTATCCATGATAAGATTTTAGAAAAAAGATAAGACCTTGGAAAACTGCCAGTTACGCATTCCTGTCTGTCTCGTGTTTTTTACCACTTAGAAATTCGCCATTAGCCTTAGCGAATACATACCTGACTATCTCACCCAAAATCAATCTTATTTAAATTGAAATGGCCACCAGGCACCATGCTCGGATGGCCATAAATTTCTATCATCTATCTGGCGAGTGTCGGTAACCAACACAGACCTAATTATTATTATTTTATCCTACAAAACACCTAACCCAATCGCGCGCGTTCTTCAGCGATAATGCTGGCGTCCAGCTTTTTGATCAATGGTGTTGGCTTATTGAACTCTCGCCCGCCTTCCATTTCTTTTGCTTGCCACAAATCTTGTCCAGGCTTGCTGAGGCAATCTTCTTGCAATTCGTAGCCTAGCGTCAGGTGTTGGCCAAGCTCATCTTTGACTTCTTTTTGCTTGCTGACGCCAAAAAGGGTTCCAGGATGGTTCAAAATTTTATGCAACGCTTCAGATGTGTGGGGCAGGAAAGGTGCAAACATGACATTCAGCCATTCGATTGCCTGGATAGCTGTAAAGACGGATTTTTCTGCTTGTGCGCGGTCGGTTTTAATTTCAAACCAGGGCGCATGCACATCAAGATATTTATTGACTTCAGTGGCCAAGTCCATAATTTGTCCTAAGGCGTTTCGAAGTTCTACTTTTTCAATCCTTTCAGCAACGGCATTAAAACCATCTGAAATCTTTTGCAGTAATTCCTTATCTGAATCACGCAGTTCTTCAGGTGTAGGAATAACACCATCCCAGTTTTTATAAGTAAAACTCAACACGCGATTTGCCAGGTTGCCCCACGTCGCTAAGAGTTCACTGTTATTGCGATTGAAGAAATCTTCCCAGTCCCAGTCCGTATCACGGGTTTCGGGCATGGTCACGGTCAGATAATAGCGAATAGCATCGGCGTCATAACGGTCGAGTATATCCAGTCCCCAAACCGCCCAGTTAGCTGAGCCACTAATTTTGCGTCCTTCCAGATTCATAAACTCGTTGGCAGGCACATTGTAAGGCAAATTAAGAGCTTGCGGGATTTTTGCTCCCATATGGGCATCAAAACCAGTATCCATACCCAGCAATTCTGCCGGCCAGGTTACCGCATGGAAGGTAATATTATCCTTACCAATGAAGTAAAAAGCCTTCGCGTCAGGATTAGTCCACCAGTCACGCCAGGCGTTCGGTTTTTCATGCAGGCTTGACCATTCAATCGTCGCGGAAAGATATCCCATAACGGCTTCAAACCAAACATAAAGCACCTTGTTTTCCCAGCCTTTAAGTGGCACGGGAATACCCCACTGCAGGTCCCTTGTAATTGATGTTGGTTTCAAGCCAACTGATTCTATATTACCCAAACTTTGGCGCATAACATTCGGTCGCCAGTAGTCTTCGCGTTCAAGCAGAAAATCGCGGATTTTTGGTTCGAGTGAACGTAAATCGAGATAATAATGTTCGGTTTCCTTTAGCACCGGTGTTGATTCGTCAATAATTGAAATCGGATCAATAAGTTTTTCCGGGTCTAATATTTGTCCACACAGTTCACATTGATCTGATCTTTGTCTTTCTGCGCCACAAAGATAGCACGTACCCACCACATAGCGGTCGGGTAAGAATCGTTGTTGCTTTTCGCTAAACCACTGCTTTGAAATTTCGGTGTGTAAATAACCATTTTCAAGCAGTGTTACGAAAACCTTTTGAGCAATTTCAAAATGATTCTCTGTATGCGTTGAAGTAAACAAGTCATAACTGATCCCCAGACGTTCAAACAATTCGACGAAACGCGGTTGATAGCTTTCGTAAACCTGCATAGGGGTCTTACCAAGTTGGTCAGCTTTGATGGTAATGGGTGTTCCGTGAGCATCAGCACCTGAGACCATCAGTACATTGCGCCCGCGCAAGCGATGGTATCGGGCAACGATATCCCCAGGAAGATGTGAGCCAGTAATATTGCCGACGTGGATATCCGCGTTGGCGTATGGCCATGCAATTGCAATTAATATTTTTTCATTCATAGTTAACTCCACTTAAATGTGTTTCAAAATTTTATCACCATAACGTGCTTCGATATTGTAAATTTAATCAAAAATGATTCGGCTATTAGTGTGTTCACAATCCCCTTCATTCAATAATTGCCCACACTCAATACAAATTCCTTTGCAATCAGGCTTGCAGACACTGTTCATCGGCAGTTCAATGAGCAAATAATCCCTGAACAGTACGCCTAAATCAATATAGCCATCTTCAGGAATCGTTTCATCATCCGTTTCCTGCTGAAAGCGTTCGGGAAAGGTATAAAGTTCTTCAAATTCTGACTTTATATTCGCATAAAAAGGGGTTAGACATCGCGCGCATTGTGCTTCCATATGTGTGCTTAACTGCGCTTGTAACAGCAAGCCTTCACGTGTGCGTGAAAACGTGTAATCAACAATCAAATCTCTTAAATTCAGATCAGGTTGAATGAATATCTCATCATATTCCTGATGAAAAGAGCGACTGTAACCAATAGGCCGGTTGTAGAAATAGCCAACATTTGTGCGTAGTGAATAGATTTTCTTTTCCATAACGAGTACAATCTCTTAGGTTTTCTAAATTATATCATGCCATCCTAAGCCGTAAATATAAAAGGATTCTGGGACAGCTATTATGAAAAAATTACTTATCGCCAGCAATAATGCCCACAAATTTCAGGAACTTTCCGCGCTTTTAGCAGATTTATACCTGGAACTCATCAAACCAAGTGATCTAGGCATCAAAATTGATGTCGCCGAAACAGGCGATAGCTACTATGCCAACGCCTTAATCAAAGCGCGCGCATTCCACGAAGCCAGTAATATGCCCGTCCTGGCAGACGATTCCGGGCTTGAAGTCAACGCATTAAATGGATTGCCAGGGATTCACTCCCACCGTTTAGTCCCAATTAAACACGCCACTGATCGTGACCGTTGTTTTTACCTTTTGGGCAGACTGGCTGAAACGCCCAAGCCCTGGCTGGCTGCTTTTCATTCAACAACGATACTCTACATCAATTCACAGGAAATATACAGTTCTCATGGTATCTGCCCTGGACAAATAATCGAAGATTTTCGCGGAGAAAATGGCTTTGGTTTTGACCCCATTTTCCTGTTAGCCGACCGAAATCAGACCATGGCAGAACTTTCGGAAAAACAAAAAAATGAGCTTAGCCACCGCGCAAGAGCCATTCAAGCATTTGATGCCTTACGAAACTGGGCAAATAGGTATTAAAACCAATGCAAGAGAAAATGGTTTTTTAAAAATAAGGTAAAATTTCATTATGATGTCTATTCAAAAGGTGTCAAGGCTGGTCGTATGTCTGGCCATTACACTCAGTTTAGTGGCTTGTGGATTTGGCACTAATCAGGAACCTACCTTAGCCCCACCTCAAGTCAGCATCGAAACGCCTTTCCCAAACGGTGATCCAACACCTTTGCCCACCTACACCCCAACCATGGCAGCACTTGGCAGCCCTGATAACCCAATCACCATAGGCATTATTAACCCTACTCCCGAAACCGAACAAACTGACGGTCTTGCTCAACTTGCCAGTCAGTTATCTGGCGCTTTGCAACTAAGTGTTGAAGGAAAGATTTACCAGGACTATATGTCACTGGAGCTTGCCTTGCAGAAGAACGAACTGCATTTCGCCTGGCTTCAGACACCTGAATACCTTTTAGCCACCCAAAAAGACCTGGTAAGTTCAATTCTCGGCGTAAACAGCCTGGGCGTCAGCGCCTATGGTATACAGTACTTGGCCCATCGTGACGCCGGACTTGAAGAATATTTCGACGTTGGCAGCAACACCGCAACGAGCAGTCCCGAACACGCCTTGCAACAATTCGCCGGTATGCGACCATGTCTGACAAACAGCAAATCCCTGGCGGGCTACTGGGTACCCCTGGCATATTTAGCCCAAAGCAATATCAGCTGGGAACCACCCGTTGAAACCCAAAGCTACAATGCCAGTTTACGCGCGCTATACATCCAGGGTATCTGCGCTTTTACTTCAACCTACGCCATCAGCGCCGATCCGCGCAGTTCTTCAGCGGTCATCAACGATTTACCCGACGTCATCGAAAAACTGCCGGTCATTTGGATTTCACCGCCCATCATCCCAAACCGTGCTTTGGCAGCATCAAACCGCGTTGACCTTTCTGTACAAACGCGTGTATCAGAATTCCTGCTTAATTACGCGCGCAATGAAGCGGGCAGACTTGTTTTAAGCAACGCTTTACAGTACGAAGTCTCCGCACTTGTCGCCCAAAATGACAGTGCTTTCGGAACTTTGCGCGACCTGCTTAGCTTTACCGATATTCAACTCTTGGATTTGGTTCAGTAGAAAAATCACAAGGATAGTATGCGCTATTTAAAAACCTTTTTGTTTGTTTTCTTAATCGTTTTCTTTTTGCTTGGTGGCTTCCGAGTTGCCATGCTTCTAATCAGTGAACCCCTCATTAAGAGTTATGAAGATATTCAGGCTACGCCCGTGGTCATGGTTCCAGGTGCCGGCCTGCTTCGTGATGGTACGCCATCCTCCCCCTTACGCGACAGACTCGATGCGGCTGCCCAGCTTTATCGCGACAGTAAAGTGCAAAAAATCCTGCTTACAGGTGATAATCGCTTTGTAAACTACAACGAACCCGGCGCTATGCGGAACTATCTTATCCAGGCAGGCATACCCGAAGAAGACTTGGTTTTAGACTATGCCGGCAGGCGTACTTATGATTCCTGCTATCGCGCGAAAGCTATTTTTGGGCTTGATGAAATCATCATCGTCACCCAACCCTATCATCTTCCCAGAGCTGTTTTTCTTTGCGATAAACTTGGATTAGAAACACAAGGACTGCCCATTGAGCAGTCCGAGTATATCCGAAGTCGTTTCTTGTTTTGGAATTTTCGGGAAATCTTCGCCACTTTGGCAGCCTACTGGGATATCTATATCAGCAAACCGCTTCCAGTTTTGGGAGAGCCCGAACCAATCTTCAATTAACCGCCCTTATAAAGCTTAGAACAATGAAGCTTGTTTAGGGTCCGCGTTATCATCTTCCTTGTCATCTGCTTCCTGCGAATTGTTCGCTGGCCTGTCCTCAAAACCTTCCCAATATCGTGCGTAATCATGAATAGTTGTGAAATCAATGACTTCATCACCAGGTTTTAGCGAAAACATAGATTGACCATTTGCCGCACGCTTGCGTGAGATAGCATTTGTAATCGTGAACACCTTGCTGGCAGATTTTCTAAAATGACAAACACCGCGGTCAGTCAGTTTTCCAACCAACTGGGCAACAATTTCGTCATTTTTGGCAAGTTTCCAGGCGATAACACCCTTACCATAGCGCCCTTGAGATGGGAATTCTTCCGCGCGAACCCGCTTGGCTAAGCCCATTCGAGTAACAAACGCCACTTCATCCTTTTCTTCAAGCACACTGGCACCAACAACATAATCGTTGTCTTCAAGTTTTATGGCATTCACACCTGCTGCCACCAAGCCCATCGGTCGCACATCTTCTTCATTAAAGCGAATAGACATACCTGACGCGGTCGTAATTAATATATCCTGCCCGCCTTTTGTAAATAAGACCGTAAGGATCTCATCACCTTCGTTCGTTCGCGCCAAAACAAAACTGCTGGCTGAAGCACCTGGCAACTCAGCAACTTCTGAGCGTTTAATCATCCCGCTTCGCGTCACACTAACAACAAACCGGTCCGGAAGCGCGTCGCGTTCCATAGGCACAGTAATCACCGATTGAACCAGATCGCTTTCGTCCAAAGGGGATATTTGAGCAGTATGCTGTCCGTCCTCAAACTGTAACTGTGAAGGCACAGCGACTGAAGAAACCGCAGCCGCCTTCCCTGTGGTTGTAACCAGGTAAACGACATGATGCGAGTTCGTGCGCAACATTTGCCAGGGAGCATCGTTACCACCCAATCTGCTTTGTTTGTCGCTGCCAGTGCGGGAAATCAGGCCATTTTCTTTGAGTTCTATCCAAAAATTTTCCAGTGGCATCACGTCGGTATGCTTGAACAGTTCTGAAGCCTTTTCGCCCTCCCCAAGGCGAATAATTTGTGTGCGGCGTGGGTCTGCATATTTTTCACGTATTTCCTTTAATTCCGTGATAATCACGTTTCGCATCGCCTTTGGCGATTTTAGCAGAGCCTCCAGGTCTTTTATAGTCTTGCTTACAGATTTGTATTCATCCTCGATCTTTTGCCGCTCAAGCGATGCCAGACGTCGCAATGGCATTTCAAGAATGGCATTTGCCTGTATCTCATCCAGTTTGAATTTAGTCATCAAACTTTGTCGTGCATCATCCACAGTTTTAGATTTACGGATGATGCGAATAACCTCATCTATATTTTGTATAGCTATGCGCAACGCGGCTAATATATGAAGTCTGTCTCTATTTTTCTTAAGTAAGAATTCGCTTCGACGACGTACAACTTCCAAGCGATGATCCAGGAAAACGCGTAAAGCTTGTTTCATTGGCAAACGATGTGGACTGCCATCAACGAGAGCAAGGATATTAACACCAAACGATGCATGCATTTGTGTGCGTTTGTATAAAGTTGCTAATATTTTTTCAGGGTCTGCATTTTTACTTAAATCAATGACAATGCGCATGCCCTGGCGGTCAGATTCGTCGCGTAAATCCGAGATTCCTTCTAAACCACCGTCACGGCTTATCTCGGCAATGCGCTCAATCAGCGTTGATTTGTTCACGTTGTAAGGCAATTCTGAGACGATAATGCGCACCCGCCCACGCGATAATTCTTCAAGCCTAACCCTTGCACGCATTTGCACAATGCCATTCCCGCTTCCGTAGATTTGAGCTAAAGAATCGCTAGTTTCATCTTGCAATATCAAACCACCCGTCGGAAAATCAGGCCCTTTGACATATTGCATAATTTCTTCTATGGTAATATCGTCTAGCGTTTCCCAGTTCTGTAGCATCATAACCAATGCATCAACAATTTCTCCCAAATTATGCGGTGGGATATTCGTTGCCATACCCACAGCAATACCCGACGCACCGTTAACCAACATGGCTGGAATTGCAGCAGGTAAAACACTGGGTTCTTTTAGCGTTCCATCGAAATTATCGTTATAGTCAACGGTATCCATGTCCAACTGACTTAACATTTCTATGGCTTCGGCACTAAGCCGGGCTTCAGTGTACCGCATTGCCGCGGGTGGGTCACCATCAATACTTCCAAAGTTTCCTTGCCCATCCACAAAGCGGTAACGCATCACAAAATCCTGAGCCATACGCGCCATAGCATCGTATACCGCCGAGTCACTGTGCGGATGATATTTACCTAAAACCTCACCAACAATACGCGCCGATTTCTTATGGGGTGTTTCCGCACGAATTCCCATGTCATACATCGCGTAAAGAATACGTCTTTGGACTGGTTTCAAACCATCTCTGGCATCTGGCAAAGCACGCGAAACGATAACACTCATCGCGTAATCCAGATAACTCTGTTGCATCTCGTGGTTGATATTAACGATTTTCACATCACTTTTATTCATAGTTAATCCTTTTAGGTAATCCTTTGGATTGAATGCAATTCCGGGCTGATTAAATATAGCATAAAAAAACCCGGAGCGAAAACATTCCGGGTTTTTCTTCTTTCTTTAGGGACGATTAATTTTCGTCGTCATCCTCTTCACTGTAAGTTTCATCGTCCTCATCAAATGTCAAATCCTCATCAAAATCTTCGTCTGAGTCGATATCCACATCCAGTTCTTCATCTTCATCAATGTCAAGATCTTCTTCGTAGTCTTCGTCCGTGTCTTCGTCATCGTAATCCACGTCGTCAAAGAGTTCGTCGATATCTTCATCATCACCAAACATCGCCAGTTGTTCGTGGGTGTCTGCATCAGCATCTTCTTCAACGTCTTGCTTATCAATATCAAAGCGTCCCGGTCTAAAGCCCGTGCCAGCAGGAATCAGCTTACCGATAATAACGTTTTCTTTCAGACCATACAACGGATCGACCTTTGAAGAAATCGCCGCACCAGCCAAAACTTTTATAGTGTGCTGGAAGCTCGCTGCTGAAAGGAAGCTATCAGTACTCAAAGATGCCTTTGAAATTCCTAAAAGCACTTCGTTGTAGCGCGCGGGTTTCATACCTTTAGCCAATAATTCTTCGTTGAGTTTTAGAATTTCCAGGCGGTCAACCAAATCCTGGGGCAGGAAATCGGTATCACCAGGACGGGTAATTTGAACTTTGTTGAGCATCTTTCGGATAATCACTTCAAAGTGCTTATCGTTGATGTTTTGACCCTGCGTGCGGTAAACTTGCTGAATTTCACGCAACAGGTATCGCTCTGTTTCTTCGCGTCCTTTAATCTTCAGGATAGTGTGTGGGTTCAAGGAACCTTCAGTTAACTGTTGACCAGCTTCAACTTTTTGACCGTCCGTAATGATGATACGTGAATTTGTCGGAATTTCGTAAGTTTCCGAAAGTTTATTCTCATAGGAAACGATTACTGTGTTACCTTCGATACGCACTTTTCCACCATGAGTAGCGTTAATCGTTGCTTCGTCCAATTCAGCAATCACGTCGCCACTGGCAATTTCCTGTCCGTCAGCAACTTTAATATTCCACCCTTCCAAAATTTCATACGGTTCGGGAACCATTTCGCTAAAATCGACCTGAACAGAACGTTGGTCAAGGTGTTTTTCACTTTGTTTGATGTAAGCGGTGCCCGCAATTTCAGTAATAATTGCTTCGCCCTTTGGTGTGCGTCGTGCTTCAAAAAGTTCTTCCACACGTGGCAAACCAGTCGTAATATCGCCACCTGCTGCAACACCACCAGTGTGGAAAGTACGTAACGTAAGCTGCGTACCCGGTTCACCAATCGATTGTGCGGCAACGATGCCAACCGCGGCGCCAAGCTCAACCATTCTGCCACGGCCAAGATCTTCACCGTAGCAGTTCGCGCAAACACCATGCACCAGTTCACAGGTCAGGGCGGAACGGACTTTAACTTCTTTTACATTCGCGGCCACAATTCTACGAGCCAGGTCTTTTGTAATGAAGTCGTTTGGCTGGGCGATTACTTCACCCGTTTCAGGATGAATAACGCGATTTGCCAAAACACGACCACGCAGACGGTCACGGAAAGGCAATCCAGCGCTCTTGTCATCAGCATAAAGCGTAATGCCTTCATGTGTACCGCAATCATCGCTGTTAATGATGATATCCTGGGCAACGTCCACCAAACGTCGGGTCAAATAACCTGCTTCTGCCGTACGTAGAGCGGTGTCAGCCAAACCTTTACGCTGACCGTGAATGGAAATAAAGTATTCCAATGCGTCCAAACCTTCGCGGAAGCTTGATTGAATAGGCATAGGAATAATACGACCACTGGGGTCGGCCATCAAACCACGCATACCCGCCATTTGGGCGATAGGGCCAAAACCACCCTTGGTAGCACCAGAAATAGCCATGGTGGAAAGATTACCAACGGGATCCATATGGTTACGAACAGCGTCAGAAACACGCTTGGAAGTATCCTGCCAAATTTCAATAATGCGTTCGTTTTGTTCCTGCTCGGTAAGCAGACCACGCTTGTATTCTTTTTGAACCTGTTCAACCTCAAGTAACGCCTCTTTGATTAAAGCAGGTTTCTCAGGCGGAACGGTGATGTCTGCGATTGCCAAGGTTGTACCGCTTTGTGTAGCATAGCGGAAACCAATATCCTTAATCGCATCGGCAACAACACCTGTTTCTTCCTGTCCATCGATTTCATAGATATCTTCGATTAAGTCTCGAATACCGCCCTTATCCAGGGGCATATTTGTAAACTGAGCTTTATCAGGCAAAATATCATTAAACATGGCACGCCCAACCGTTGTGTCAATGATGCGAATTTCAGGTTTACTCATTCGGTTATGGTCATCATCAAACCAGGTCCTGGCGCGAAGTTTGATTTTTGTATGCACATGAACTTGGCCAAGCTGGTAAGCCAAAATGACTTCGTCAATATCGCCAAATACACGTCCATCGCCTTTTTGTGGGGCGTCATCTATCATGGTCAGATAATACACACCTAATACCATGTCCTTTCCAGGACTGATGATCGGCTCACCACTGGCAGGCTTGAGCAGGTTTTTGGTTGCTAACATCAATTCACGGGCTTCAGCAACAGCCTTGTCCGACAGTGGCACATGCACAGGCATCTGGTCACCGTCAAAGTCCGCGTTGAAAGCAGTTGTCACCAATGGATGCAACTGAATCGCACTGCCTTCAATTAGCACGGGTTCAAAAGCCTGAATACCCAAACGGTGAAGCGTAGGCGCGCGGTTGAGCAACACGGGTCGGTCCTGAATGACTTCTTCCAGCACTTCCCAAACTTCAGGACGGTTGCGTTCGATAAAACGTTTTGCGCCCTTGATGTTTGTGGTGTAACCATGGCGATCCAAACCCGCGATAACAAAGGGTCGATAGAGCTCCAAAGCCATCGATTTAGGCAAACCGCATTGATAAAGTTTCAAATGTGGGCCAACCACAATTACTGAACGGCCAGAGTAGTCCACACGTTTACCCAAAAGGTTGCGGCGGAAACGTCCTTTTTTACCCTTGAGCATATCGCTCAAAGAGCGCAATTCCCTTCGTCCGCGACGTGACAACATGCGACCACGTTGTGAGTTGTCAATCAAAGAGTCAACTGCTTCCTGAAGCATGCGCTTCTCATTTCGCACGATGACTTCAGGTGCGCCAAGTTCAAGCAAGCGTTTCAAGCGATTATTACGGTTAATCACGCGGCGGTAGAGATCGTTCAGGTCTGATGTGGCAAAACGACCACCGTCTAATTGCACCATGGGACGTAAATCTGGAGGAATAACCGGTAAAACAGTCATAATCATCCATTCAGGGCGATTGCTTGAACGTCTAAAGGCTTCTACCACCTTCAGCCGGCTGGTCGCTTTTTTTCGTTTTTGTTTGCTGCGTGTGGTTCTGGCTTCGTGCCATAAACTTTCAGCCAAAGCATCAATATCAAGACGTCTCAAGATATCATGGAACGCTTCGGCTCCCATATCCGCTTTAAAAACGTTTCCCCAGCGTGACTTCAAATCACGATATTGTGATTCACTTAGGAAAGTAAATGGCTGGAGTTCATAAAGCTCATCACGAAGTTGCGCATTTTCAGTTTTGGTTAATTCTTCCTGGTCGTCTAACTGAGCACGTTTTTGGGCAGAATCTTCTTCAAATCTTGCGCGTACTACGGCCTTTTCGTTGTTCAGGCGTCGTAAAGCGGTTTCTTTTTCTGCATTTAAAGATTCTTCAAGTTTGTTGGTATGTTCCGTTACAATTTCTTGAATCTTGGAAATATGTGCAGATACGACTTCGGTATTAGGCTCAACAACCACCTTTTCCTGATTGTCTGCGTTAAAAACAATTGCTTTTCGAATGGTTTTGCCAATCTTTTCGTTTAGTTCGCGTTCAATGCGTTGACCTTCCGCGATCGCAGGGCCAAAAAGACCCGCCACACGTTCATCATATTCTGCATTCAGTCTTTCGATTTCTCCGTCAATTTCCTTCACACGTGCATCACGGGCTTTTTTGAGCACAATAATTTCTTCATTTAGCTGTCCGGACAATTCATGTTCAGAAATACTAATTTCATCTTCAAGGCGTTTCAAGGCCTTTTGGCGCGCGTCTTCGTCAACATAAGTAACGATATACTGCGCGAAATATAAAACTCTGTCTAAATTCCGTCGGGAAATATCAAGCATCAAACCCAGATAAGAAGGAATTCTGCGGGTATACCAAATATGCGCCACTGGCGCGGCAAGTTCAATATGCCCCATACGTTCGCGGCGAACGGATGACCTGGTTACTTCTACACCACATTTATCACAAACAATTCCCTTGTATCTTGGGTTCTTGTATTTTCCACAATAGCACTGCCAATCTCGTGTTGGTCCAAAAATAGCCTCGCAAAACAAACCGTCTTTCTCAGGCCGTAAACGACGGTAGTTAATTGTTTCCGGCTTTAATACTTCACCATAAGACCAACTGCGAATGACCTCGGGTGAGGCTAGATTGATACGAAGTGCTTCCATTCCTTTAGCTTCCACTCATACCTCCTGTTGATGAGGATAAATTAAGGCATAAAAAGCCCACTGGAAATTGCGTTTTTCCAGAGCTTTTTACTCGTTAATACAAATTGCGCAATTTTTGATTATAGCGCGTGTAGATTGTGTGTGTCAAGTTTTTCGTCAATTTAATGATGGCAATCTTTGTACGTTAATTAATCAAATCCTATTATACCTTTAATTGAGTTTATGAACAGGTATTTCAAAGTAAAACCGACTGCCCTCACCCAATTGACTTTCTACCCGTACAGAACCGCCATGTTTTTCAGCAATAGATTTTACGATTGCCAGACCCAGCCCTTGCACATTATTTTCAAAACCTTCTTCCCCATTGAGATGGAAAAACCGTTCAAACAATAAGGGTTGATCAATCGGTGCGATGCCACTGCCATCGTCCTCGACAATGACACGCAAGGTCGATGCTTCTTTCTCAGCAATCACCCGCACATTACTCTTCATCGGACTATATTTAATCGCGTTATCAATAAGATTATACAAAGCTTGCTGAATAAGGGTCGCGTCTGCAGAAATAAATGGCGTTGGCATTTTTGTATAATCTTGCTCAAGACTTATTTTTTTCTGTTGTGCGCTTGGAAGCAATAGCTTGATAACATCATCAGTCTTTTGTTGAAAATCAAAGCGTGTGTAATTTATCACCTCGATGTCATCCAGCTTTTCCAGAGTCAAGACCTTGTTTACCAATCGATTCATACTTTCGGTATAGTCCTCAATCGATTTCACGTATGTTTGCTGCTCTTTGTTCAAATTACCCATGCGCTCCAAAAGCTTCAAATGCCCCTTAATCATCTTTATCGGCGCTTGTAAATCATGACTGATATTACTTACAAATTCAGTTCGTTGCTGATTTATTTGCGACAGCCAGTTTTTATTCACCAAAAAGACCAGCTTCCCAGCATTTTCTTCAGCAGTTTCAGCAGTATTCAGGGAATAAATTTCCAGGTCATAACTGGATCCGTCTGCGAACAGTAAGGTACTGTCGCGCATTTGCTGGCTAGTATCACTCTTCAGGCGTTCTAATATTTTTGGATGAGTCAACCGGTGTTCTCCATCAGCACTCGTTATCAAGCTTGTATCAACACCTAACAGACTTTTGGCAGATTGATTCATAAACAAAATGATATTTTCATTGTCTAGTAAAAACACGGGATGTGGGATGGCGTTCATGCCGGCTTCATAAACGACCTTGTCATTTTGCAACTGTTGAGTTTCCTGCTTGGTCGTCATGGCAACAGAGGCACGATAAGCCAGTTCCTGATAGAACTTGATATCGTCAGGTGCAAACCACTTCTTTTGTTCAAAGGCGACCCATAAAACACCGTGCGTGTGTCCTTTGTCGCTCAACGGCAAAGCAATGATAGATTGTGGGAAAGGCGTGCCCCCACTCAAACCAAAATACTGGTCAACCTTTATATCCGTCAGGATAAGTTGTTCGCGGTCGCCTATTTTATCCAATATCGCTCCGTCTAAATAAGCATACAAACGCGTATTCTCGCCTTGCCCAAAGCGTGACCGGATATTTGCTGGTTCACCATCGAAACCGGATTCCAGCAAAAGTAGTCTCGCTGAACTGGCATCACGGGTTAAAGAAGCTTTAAGCACCGATGACAAAATTAGGTCATAGCCTTCCTTTGAGTAATGTGATGGGTCTAAGGACAACAGTCGCGCTTGTGTTTCATGCTTGAACAACAGGTTCTTGCGCAACGTTTCCAATGCCTGGTAAAGTTGTCGTTCTCTTGGATGACCGGGTCTTCCGAGAAGCTCGTGGTCGTAAGTGCCATTACTCAATCGTCGTATCTGCTCAATAACCGTGGTCAACTCATCACGGGTATCAGCTTGTATTACGAACGTTGGCAGTTGCCAATATTGCACAAAAAACTTTTGACAAAGCCAATAGTAAAGGCCAGCAAGACCAAAAGCTGGTAACAAGCTTAGCCAGGCAAATACACAGTACCTGATAACCGCCCAATCAAAGGCAAGACGCAAAAATAAAGCTCTGGTACCCATTATAAGAAGAATTACAGGTACCAGAATTATCCAGCAAAAAACAACAAAAGCCCAGCCCCTGGTTCCCCGCCAGGATGTCCTTTTGACTTTTGGAGAATGTAATAAATACGCCAGGATAACTGGAATAGCAGAATAAACCACAATCATGCCAGGATCTTGCTTGTGGAGAATAACCTGTGCGATACCCGTCACTAGCCCCATCACAAAGCCTGCAATCAGTCCCATATATCCCAGCACAAAAACAATTAAGACTACTTGCAACAAGCCGATAAAGAAATATGGCGTGCTGAAAAAGCCAGTCATATCCAGCGCATAAATATTTGCTTTGATTCCCAAATAATTTACAGGCACAAGTGCCACAATACTTAAAAGCAATGCTATCTTTTGCTTTTTATCCAGTTTTACAGCAGGTTTTCTTAACTCATGGATAAGCCAAACCATCACACCCAACAGCGCAATGATAAGAAACCATGTGCCATAGGGAACTTGTGGTGTTTGTTTCGTCGCGTCTAATAATCTTGCAAACGGTTCAGTTTTCATCACTAAAATTATAGCATGATGACTCTTGAAATTTCACTTAAGCTTGAGAGCAATCTGACACAATGCCGATTATTTTATCAACCACCTGCTCAATCGTCAGATGGTCGGTATTAATCAATATTGCATCTTCAGCAGCTTTAAGAGGTGCGTGTTCACGCGTTGAGTCAATGACATCGCGGTGTCGCAGCATTTCAATCGTTTTTTCTAAATCAAGCGTATTACCCCTGGATAACTCTTCCAGCAAGCGACGTTGCGCGCGCACTTCTATGGACGCATCAAGATAGATTTTCAAGTCCGCGTCTGGCAAAACGACTGTTCCGATATCCCGCCCAAGCACAACGATACGTCCTTTGGACGCGATTTTCCGCTGCAATTCCGTCATGGCTACGCGCACTCCCGGGTAAACTGAGACTTCAGACACCGAACCGTTTACTTCGTTAGACCGAATCTCCCAGGTACGGTCCTTGCCATTAATCAACACATCAAACTGTCGGCCATCGTCCACACTGGCAGGAACCACATCCACATCCAAGCCTTCTGCCAATTCTGATATGGCTGGTTCATCATCAATCGGAACACCCGTTTCCAAGGCTTCACAAGCCACAGCGCGATACATGATGCCTGTATCAAGCCAAACATAATCTAATTTTTCAGCAACGAGTGCGCCGACCGTTGACTTTCCCGATGCAGCAGGCCCATCAATGGCAATAATTTCAGGTATTGTTTTCTCAGCTTTGTCTTTCATTTATTGAATTGCTCCTGTAAACAGTTTTGTCAGCGCCCATAAGTTTGCGTTCTCAACTTGTATAGCCCGCTCAGGCGCGATAATGGCATTAAAATAACCAGCAAAATTTAGTTGTGTCCACGGAATATTACGGCTTAGTTCAATGGGCATTCCACGATAGGGTTCATCGTAATTTGGCGGATTTCCGGTATGTGTGATTACAAACTCAGGCACACGCAAAGAAGACTCAGCCTGAAACTCACGTGTAAACCAGCGCAAATCATAAGCAACATCTTCCACCAAAAAACTGGCTTCCACGAAATTCAACTTTCCATAATCCTGGAATGGATTGAGTGCGGTGAGTTCAGCTTCATTTGCTAATAAAATCGGTTCAGCATTCACCATGACTTGGCTTGTATCACGGTTTTTATCAAGTGAATTAAAGCTTAGTGCTAATGAACTGGAAATAAGCACAAGCACCAAAGCTGTTGCTAATATCGCTGAACTTTGTTTCATTCCCAAGGACAAAGAACCCAGCCAAAACACAATAAGCACAAGTAATACGCCAGCTAATGTAGATAATCCTGCATAAATGAGTTGTGGACTGCCGAATTCAGCTTCGATTATTCTAGGCAAATTGATGGCAATGTAAATAAACATCACTAGAAACAGTACAAAACATGCGATTTTTAAACTGCGCTTTTCATCCAAGTTTAAGCGGAAATCGCCCAGGTATTGGGCGGTAAAATACCATAGCGGAATTAATATTAATATACTTAAGCCTACATCAGTTCTGGAGAAAAACAGACCAAACAAAACTGACACTAAGAAGTAGAAAGCTATCATCCACTTCTCTTTTCGCGATAAGTTCCCTCTTGATACCAGCCAAATAATCGCGCCCAAAAGTGGCAATAATGCAAACCGAATCAAAACAAAAAACGAATGATACACAGGGAATTGATAAGCCTTCTTAAAAAGCCCCAGGAAAGCCATCAAGCTTGCCCCGATTTGCCCAAATCCAGTAGGTTCTAAGAAAAACCCAGTTGATATCAAAACCAAACTAATCAAAAAAGAGAGAGACGTTTTGAGAAAAGCTGACTTTTCAGGCAATGTGTTTATAAAAAATGGCACTTCAAACTTTATTACACGCGCGAAAACCCATAACGCCAACGCAAGTAAGCTAAAGACCCAAAATGAATAGCCACCAAGAAAAGCTACTGCCAAACAAAAACCAGCAATGATATAGCGCTTTTTATCAAACAGACAAACTGCCCATGCCAGGCCTGCCAAAGCGATCATGGGCGTGGCAATCTGTCTGGACCAGTTAACCATCAATGGGTCAAGTGCTAAAGCCAGTGAAAAGATAATAGCCACACGCAAGCTCTTTTGTTTAGCTAACAAAAAAGACAAAACAACCAGCGAAACGCCAGCTAAAACAGGCAATAATCGCGCGACGAAGTTTGAACTCCCTATAACATAAAACAATGCGCTTGTCAGTCCCGTATAGGCAGGCAAAGCACTTTGCCCGAGTGTCTGATTTCGTGCAATAGCCAAAGCATCGGCAGCTAAACTGGCATCAACAGCATTGAAAGGCATCGCACCAAGCTTAATCAACCTTACAAGTGCAGCAAGAAAAATAATCAGCAATAACCAAATCAGTTCTCGTCGGTCTTTTAAGATAGGGATTTGTCGCTTTTCTTGCATTTTACTGTCTCACCTCATAGATTGTAACGGTATCGCTTTCAAACACAGGGGTCAATTCACTGCTAAAGTATGGCTCGCTAACACGGTAGGTATCACGTTCGTAATTTCCGTAAACGATGTATCGGATATTATACTGAAGAATAATCTCTTTAAACCTATCCATATTTTTCGTGGAATACAGTTCCCGTAAATCTTGCTGACGCGTTCCCACTTCAGCGCCACCTCCGCGCCATTGATGTTCGTGTCCAACCCAGCCTAAAACAGAGGGCATACCTGAAAAAGTTGAAATCAGATTGTAAGTAGTATACGAACCGCCCTGATCTGCTACGGCTTCAGCCAGCACGCCCATCGGCGCGGTTTCAAGCCATTCAGCTGCCCGCATCGCGTCAGGATAGCTTTCCCAAAAGACACGTTTACCGTCCAAAGTGAACCCCAAACGCGGTTGAAAACCTTCCGTCTTGTTCCATATTTCCAAAATCGGATAAATCAGACCCGCCAGCACAACAAGCACACTGACAACAGCCAAAACAGCCTTAAGATTAGGTCTTATCAAATGGCTAACAATCCAAAGCAAAAAAACTAAACCAATGCCTAACACCAGCCAATCCGCTCTTAACGCACCAAATCCAGCAGGAAATGTGCTGCGTTCGTTCAAACTCAGTCCGAAACTCGTAAAAACTAAGCCTGCTATCAACATCACAAATAAGCTGTTTGGAACGCGTCTTGTTCCTGATTTTCCAAAGAGAAAAACAATCGCATAACTCGCTGCCAGTGACCATAAAATCCAGGCCTGAAAATAGAATTTGAATATCGTGTTCATGCGCCAGCTAAACTGATCCCGCAAATACACAAATTCTGGCGCCAATGTAAGCAACGCGCCTAAAATGATAAGAAAAAGCACAAATATAAGATGAACGGGTTTCTCGGTTTGTTCTTTTATTATCACGTCACTATTTGTTTCTGCATCCTGTATCTTTTTCTTGTCCAGAACCAATGCCAGACTAAACGATAATAGCGCAAATAGAGTGATCGCAGTTCCTGGCGATTTTAAACGCAAACGGATGCTTTCCGTCAACAGCGTTCTGCTGTCAGGCGCGCCTTGCAAGCCGAGGATTGTCGCTAATGTTGTTTCGCTTCGGCTTCCCAGCCAGCCAATTCCCCACGAAAATACAAACAAAAAGGCAAACAAAGCTAAAACAATTAGCACCGAAAGACCTAACTCTTTGAAAGCTTTCTTCTTGATAACAAGATACAGCAGAAAAAAAGAGATAGGCACGAGTAGTGGCGCAAACATGACCCAAAAGTTTATTCCAGGAGTAAAAAACGCCAAACTGGGTAATATGCCACCCGCTTGTGATGCAAAACTTAAATAAAATGGCAGGTAGATCAATATGCTTAAAAATCCGCAAATGATGACAATTCCAAAAAATTCTATAATCCGTTTGCCATTCCAGCCATCTTCCAGATAACGTCGGTAGACCAAAGTCGCAGCAATTAATGCCAGATAAAAAGGAAAGTCCCAGGTATTCATAAAAGCGATTCCGCCCAAAGTCAAAACCGCGAAAAAGACAGCCAATGGTTCATAGGCAACCAGCAAGTTTGCCATTTTAAATCGCCCTTCAGCTCCGCCATGGATAAAATTAAGCGCCAGAGCAATTGCTATCAGCACGAAAGGCATCCCTAACATATGCGGATGAATGTCCGCCAGCAGAAATGTAAACTGTGGAAACTCGTCGATAACTTCAATAGAATGTCCGCTCAGGCTTGTATCCCGCAAAACGCGGCTAGCCTGCCACCATGACCATCCCCCCCGATTAGGTCGCCAGGACGCTTCACGTGGAGGGTTTTTTAACTCGCTAATGCTGATAGTATCCCAAAATTCGGACTGTCCAGCACTTATCGCCGATTCATCCCAAGCCAAACCTCTTGAATGCGCGACATCCAGCGCGCCAAACAGATTCGATACAAAAAGAAGCATCACAGGTGCCAATAGTGCAATCACGCGGGCTCTTTGGAGTATTTTTTTAGTTTCTCCAGTTGTTTCTTTGCCTTTTTTTGAAAAAACAATCAAATCATACAAAATGCCATACGCGCCCACCGCGACCAAGCCAAAGCAAAACGCGCTAACCAGGTTGTATCCAACCGACGCGGCTACATTCGTCACTCGAATTAACATCGCTGAAAGCACATAGCCAAAGTAATAATATGATATCCCATAACCCGATAGCCAAGGGTCCAGTGGCGGAAAGGTATCAGAACGCAAAATGCCATTGATGAACGCCATTTCCATAAATTTTTCTGTGTGAATGATGTCAGGATTAGAAGCACGAACGACAGCCCAAAATCCAAAGAAAACTAAAAATACCAGTTCTGTCCAAATAATTATTTTGACGTTATCACGTAACCAGGTCCCCAGACTTTGCCAGCCAATCTTATAGACAAGATAACCATTTATCAAAAGTAAAATGAGTAAAACCGTTAGCTGCGATATCAAATTGTTTCTCATCAAGCCCAGCGAAACGAAAAGCCAATAAAGAAATCCCCAGGTTAGCAATCCAACAGGTTTAGCCAAATAATATGCCCGGGATGGCAGTTTCTTAAACACGCGCAATGTCAGTGGCGTTGAAATCCACCCCAAAACCGAAGCAATCAAAAGCCATTTTACAAAATCAAGCATCATTTCACCTTATAGATGATGGTATCACCGTCCTGATAAACCATATCCCATAAAACACCTTCAAGCGCGGCAAATTTTTGCAAACCATCCCCATAATAACGGATTCGTTCCAATTGTCCAAGCACGATATATCGAATGTCATGTTGTTCCAGGTAGTTCTCAACATAGCCCTGATCAATGGTCAGATAAAACTCATTGACGCTGTTCACTCTGTCCCAAACCGCGTTGTTTGCCCAAAGGGCGCGTTGCTGACGTTGATGGTAATTCCAGCCAACGACACTTGGCAAACCTGTATATATAGTGAAGCGATTGCCCCAGGAATACTCCAGCGTTTGCCCTTCAAGGATGACTGGTGAACCCTTTACATTTTCTTGCATCCATTTAATCGCCCGATAGTCTTGCGACAGATCCATCTGTATGCCATCCAGAAAGTAAAAAGAACTCTGCATGTACTCCATACCATCCAGTGTATGAGGCGCGACGTATGACATACGGTCGGTCGCCTTATCCCTGGTTGCTAAAATCGGAAACAGGGCTGCTGACATCAATAATACGATCAACGGAATTTGCACCAGGACTTGAATTCGTTTTGGCCAACGTTTTTGTTTGCGCAATACAATCGCCAGGCCACTGGCAGCGGCCAGATTTATCAAAAGCCATGCTTGCATATATAGCTTGAACACCACGTTCATCCTGCCAATGTCGCCTACTAGATGAACCAACTCAACTACCAGCGTCAGCAAAAAACCTGTGCCGATGATAAAGTACAAAAATCGTTTTCCATCAGACTGCCTGGGAGACAGCAAAAGCGCCATTGCCCACACACAAACAGGCATAGCGATTAGCGCTATACCCACCTTCAGTATGAGCAAACCCAGTAGCAAGACAATCAGGAAAACACCAGCGCCTATAATCCACTTCTTAGCTTTGGCACTTTCAGGTAACTCAGATAGTCGCGTTTTATTCGTCCACTGATAAGTTTCCCATGCAAACCAAACCAAAATAACAAAGAGTGGCAAGCCCCAGTGCATGAGATAAGAAGAAATCGGCGTGCGCTCGCCTTGCCAAAAACCCACTTCGGTAAAGCCAGGCTTAAACTGTTCATTGAACGGCGCGTACATCAGCATTGAAAGCCCATACAACAAAGCGATGGCCAGTAAACTCGCCAAAATACGTGTTTGCCATTCTTTTGTTTTGGCTATACGAAGGCCAATTCCATAGCGCAAAATACGATAGACCAAAACACAAGCCGCTAAAGAGAAAAACGTATAAATATCCCAGGTGTTGGTTGGCTTTAGCGCGCCAATAATCAATCCACCAATCACAAAAGTGGATAAAAGCCCCAGATAATCTCTGAATTTGGCACCCTTTAGCGAAATCTTTTGATTGAGCATGGAAAGTGACCAACCTACCGATGCGATAACAATCGGCAAAGAAATGAGATGCGCATGCAAGTCGGCATATAAGAAGGTGAAAAATGGGAATTCTGTTATCGGTTCACCCGGTATGGCTCGGCTAGGATTCCAATACCAGTTTCCTGGCGGAACAGGCAGCACCTGTCCGCGGAACATCTCCACGATTCCCCTAAAGAACGCCCCAAAGCGTTGCGTAAAACTCAGTTCTTGCAAGGCAAGCCCTTGCGCGCCTAAACTCATCCATGCCTCAGCGATGACTTTCAATTCGCCTAGATTGCCTAAAATACAGACCAGGAAGACACCAGCTACACCTGCCACAAACGACGTTCCAAACAAGCGTTCAGGCGCATCTTTTCGAATCATTTTGCTGATGTTCCAGGTAATGCTAAACGTGCCCATCGCCAAAAGCGAGAACCATAAAGGCAAAATAATGTTGTAAGCCACTGCCGGCACAATCCCCAGTGCTTTTACCGGCATGCCAACAATCACCTGCCCATAATAGTAATAGTTGATATATCCACCGGCATACCAGGGATCATAAGCCGGGAAGGTACTGCTCTTAAGCACCGCGTTAAGGTATGAAAAGTCCATCGGCTTTTCGCCACCCTTCCACTGATGCCACAAATCCGGATTGAGCCACCGTATCCACAAGAAGAACAGAAAAGTTACCAGCCCAATCGCATCAATGAGCAGGAACTGCTTCCAGTTTTCACGAATAATGCCTACCAAAACTTTACGACACAAAACCGCCCTGATAATCCCCAGCAAGGCGATAAAAGCTAAGACAATCCATAAAAGAGTCCTTGTTACCGCCACACCCGCAGAACCAAGCGAGAAAGCACTCCAGGCAAAAAGCAAAAGCCCGATTAATTTAGAAAAAGCGTACCCTCTGTCTTTCAAGCCGGCAAAAGCGGGTTGAATCAATGGAAATGCCAACCAGCCCAAAAGCGTTACGAACAAATAAAACACAATCACTGTCAGAACCGGATAGCGATTGATCCAGGAATCCCGGTTGAACAACTCCGCCCAGGTGCCACCTTCGCGTTGAAGGTTCAGCGCGTTTTCGTCCAACATCAGGCTTTTCGCCCCATCTTGGGAAGCTTTGTAGGTATGGGCTTGTCGGGGTGTCAGGAAAACCGCCTTATCCAAATCAACCTGGTCCAGGATATCCAGCATCTCTGGCTTAAACGTTTCCGTCTTTTTGAATATTAACACTTTGGGATGGTCATAGACTGAAAAGGCTTCTTCAGCAAATTGATCGTTGAACTCAATACTACCCAGGGTCGGATAAGATGTGAACGTTTTAACCAGTTCAAAGCCAAGCGAACCTTGATACATACCCGGTTCCGCCAGGTTATAACAAGTCACTACGTCGATTTCTTCCGGACAACCCATCAGGCTCTGGTAATAAAACGTGCTTAATGGATACCGTTCCGGCACACGGGGTATCGTGCCCCATTGACGGTTAGACGTTATAAAAATGTAATCACCAATAATCAAGGACTCTTTAATACGCTCCAACTTGGACGTATCATCGGGCCAGTAAAGTTCAAGATTTAAGCCACCCTGATAAAGCCCGCCATGCGTTGCATAGCCAATGAAACCGGGTTTGGATGTCGGCAAACCGTCATCCCAGGATGATTCGTGCACGGGCGCATACGCGGCAAATGTAATTTCACCTTCGCCACTTTCAAGCTTGATTTCAATCGTCAAGACTTGTGGGTGTTCAATGAAGATGGGCGTCTCAAAAGTGGCAGAATAGGCTTTACCCCTTCCATCGCCATAAGCCTTAAAAGTGTCTTGTAGGGTAACGCTTTGACTTTCAAAAGTGCCTGTGTCGCTGTAAAGGGTCACAACAAGCGATTTCAGATTATCTCTTTGCGCAACGTCCAACACAAACGGAAATTCAAGGCCTTGTATAACACCCGCTTGCGCGATGTAAACACTGTTACGATAAGGCGATTCTGGCGTTATTCTCTGATTCAGATTTGGCAGCGGCAAACTTATGAGTTTTCCTGTGGAATTTAGCAGCCCTAAACGTGTACCAGCGCTAAGATAAATAACTCCCACTTCGTGATTAGCACTAATCTCAAACAAATACGTTTCATTTGCCGTAAGCTGAATTTGCTCATCAAAATAGAAAGTCAAATCCGCCTTTGTGTTTTCAACACTGGTGTAATTCAACTGACCAGGTATCCAGTCAGAAATCACTTTTTCTTCGCCGGTAGTTTTTATACGAAGATTGAATGCCAAGTCTTTTTCAGTATCTGTGTAAATCTCCAGAGATGATAACGATAAACTCAACACTTGCGAATCATCATCAAGCTGAACCGGAATATGCACACTTTTACCTGGATCAAGTTGCGCCTGATAACGATAGCCAACTGGGTAATTGATTTCGCCTTGATCGGTATTCATCTTGAAATTAATGGGTCCTGGAATTGTTTCAATAATCCAATCCGTCGCAGCCACACGCGTAACGGGGCGGGTATAAATCCGTGTGAAAGCCCAGGCATAAGCAGCCGTGCCCAAAATAGTGATTACAGCGATAACAATTCCTGTTATTCGCAAAACACGCTTTGATATCGCCCATTTTTTGAACTTAATAGCTTCAGGCTTAGCAATCAGGATGTAAATCAGCCATCCCGCGAATATTGCCAGCAAGGGATAAATAAGCAAAAGGTATCGCATCGCCTTGACCCACGCAAAGCCCTGCCAGGCAAAGTAAACCGCGGTCCACGCCAACACTGGCAGATGTATCAGCTCTTTACGCTTGATAATCTTATAAAGCATGGTCAACGCGCCCAAAAATGCCGTGGCAGCGAATGGAATGCCTACACCCCACAAAACCAGGTTCTTAACTGAAAAAGTAAGTTCACGCCTCGTCCATTGCAAAGCCGGTGGAAAATCCACTTCACCAGTTGCCTGCCCGCGCAGGGATTGCATACTCCCCCACCAGCCTTGGTTAATTTTCATACCAAAAAATCTAGGCCCGTCAAAAGCATAAGGTTGAAAAGTTCTAAACACCAAAAAACTAATCACACCAGCCAAGACAATCATCACAATGCTTCGCCATTGAGATTTAGCGCGTTCTTCAACCGGCGATTGCAAATAGCGCACCAGTTCAACCAAAGGCAATAACAAAGCCAGTGAAACAGCATTGATTTTTGATGCGGTTGCCATGCCTAAGGCGATACCAAAGAACAGAAAAAGCAGGATTTCTTTTACCTGTCCGGAAGATTTAATATTCGCCCGGTTTTCTGGTGCTTCATCATTATCGGCTACTACCTTAGCAAAATTTCGCCGTTTACGTTTCAGCAATAGGACAGCGGCCAGTACGGTCAACATGCCAAAGGTGTTCGTAAAGGAATCGACTGTCATAAAATGCGCTTGCTGAATAGGCAAAACTGCAAAGGCATACAAGGTCGCGCTCCCCAAACCAACCCACTTGTTATACAAAATCAATCCGATAAGAAAGACCAAAAGAATGGTCAACACATCAAAACCCGCCGAGAGTTGCCGCCCAACCAGCGTATTTAGGTCATAACCTGTCTGCCCAGTCCATTCCCCGACGTAGCGGATGATAAAAACGGGTAAAGTGCCATAAACAAAGAAACCAAAATCACGATTTGCTGGATTTAGCGAAGACCTGGCGGTATCAAAATACGCTTCCACTGAGTCAACCGGCGAAATAACGCTGATGACCTGAGATAAAAACCGCTCGTCCGGATGCAAATGCCGCCCTTCGTCCCAATTTGTATTCATCGTCCGCAAATACATGCCTGCCATTAAAACCGCAACCAGCAAGATACTCACGGCGATATTTATCAAAGCTTTGTTTCTGTTCTTATCCATTCCAATTGCCTGTTTTCTTTAGTTTTCGGGCACGAAGTAAATCCGGTAATCTTTATTCTCCAGCTCGCTCGCAACCATCGATTCTACCCCATTTGGAAAAACAGTCTTGAGAGTATTTAAGCTGTCATTCGCTTCAAGGTGCAGGATAAATAATTTTGCACCCGGCTGATTTACAATTCCGTGAATATCATCAAGATTCAAAAGCAAACTGTTGGGCGCTTTGCCTGCCATAATCGCAACCGCGCGTTCATCGACCCAATACGGATATCCCAGCACCCAGGCTTGCCCGTCATCACCATAATTTTGTTCAAATTTCAATACTGTTTCGCTCATTTCCCGGGCGTTCCAGGCGTTTTGGCGATAATTGTCTACATAAACCCTGTGCAAAAGCTGATAATTAAAGAAAATAATAACGAATGCACATACAACACTAACAATAATTCGTGTGTATTTTGAACGCCCCAGCCACTTAACAACAAGCACAAGACCCACAGCTGCCAAAATCATCGCTGGGATTGCCATCCCATAAGCCCGGCTTAATGACGGATTCTCAAGCGGAAAGGCTATGGATAGCGCGCTTGGCACCAAAAATAAAATGCCAGTAACGAATAATGCGATATATGGCCATGCTTTTTCTTTAACCATTCGCGCGATAAGCCACACCAGGCCAATCAAGAAGAAAACCGCACTAAGCAGGTCCAAAGCCGGCCGATTTGTGATGCCATCCACCCAACCGCTGCGATTTGACCAGTTCAACATTCCCATTGCTTGCAAAAGATTTTTTGCAAAAATAACAAAGGCATGACCTTCAATATTCACTTCTAAGTTACTGATTCTGCTAAGAATCGGCTCAAAATAAACAGTCGGATTTAGGCTCACCGTTGCCATGAACGGACCCGCCACGACCGCCATGGTTAATACTGCCAATCCAAACCATGCTAACACTCGTAATAATCGGTATTGTTTTCGTGTGAAAATCAACCAAATTAAAACTACAAGTAAAGTCAAAATCGGCATCATTAAAAACAATTTATTAGCAAACAGACCTAGTCCGCTCATCACGCCAAAGAGAAAGATATCCCCGCGTTTTTCACGTAATAAACCCCTAAAAAGATAAAACAAGGCAGCTGAAAGCAAAGGAAAGACAAGACTGGATCCCAACAAAGCCGTGTTTTGCAATATGGGCCAGAAGCCGACGCTAAACAAAAACACTGCCACGATAGCCACCCACATATCAAACAACAACTTAGCCAAACGGAAAAGAAAGGCCAGGCCTATACAAAAAATTAAAATATTAGCAACATGAAAAGCGTTTATCCGCATACTTGCGGGGAATAAACGACTGATCAATGCCAGCCAGTAATAGCCCAGTGGCTCGCTGACCACATTCCGTGGGAACAACATCGCCCTGGATCCGGCTGCAATTTCATCGACCGCCAAAAAGGTCTCTACTTGCTGACTCACCAACTCTACAGGCGTTTTGCGGATGAAAAGAATTTGAAACAATAATACAATCACAATAACCAGGACACAGACAGTCAAATAGCGTTTATCTGAAAACAATTCCCGCCAGTATTTCCGCATGAGCTGATGACTAACCACCGCTTCATCATCAGCATCTGCCTGCTTCCCTTCACCAACAGAGAAACTGGCATAGCCAAGCAAAGCGATGCTCACCAGCCATACCAAAACCTGCATCAGGCCAAAACCACTGTTACGCCACAAAAAGAAGCTGAAAACGCTGATTAGCACCGCACCAGCTAAGGCAAGATAATTAAATGGCGCGGCCTTTTTACTTCCTGCCGCGGCACAACCAGGCAAAGCAATATCATTGCTATAAAACACAAAAAACAAAGTCACCAAACCGGAAAGAACAAAAAGGATACCCAGCCATGGCGGATTTCCCAGTTTGAACTCAAAAATGATTTGCGTGATTAGAACCAAAACAAAGCCAGCAAAAAATATTTTTCGCCACTGATCTTGTCTGTCAGGCGTTTCAGCAGGTCCAGACGAAACTTTCTCATCCAGCCCTTCGTCAGCATCTGTTGATATAACGCCAAAATCTTTCCGCCAAAAGCAAAGCTTTTCCTTCAGATATTCGGAAACACGCGGATTAAAACCCTGCGTTTCATTCACTTCACGTAAATCCTGCTGGTCTTGTTTTTCCTGCATATTGCTATTTTAACAGCTTGTTGCGATTATGCCTTAATTAGCTCAAAAGGTACCAGACAAAAAATCTACTCCCGCCAGGCATACAAATAGTACAGATGATCATGCACATAATTCTCATGACATCGCGTCTTATAACCCATGCTCTCCAAATACTGAACCAACTGCGCGACCGTCTTCTCAGGCTGATGCTCATGCACTTCAAGAATCATCCGTTCAATCCGCGCTAACACTTCCGCTGGCTGGCTCATCAAAATTTCAAACTCCGTGCCTTCGGTATCAATTTTTAGCAGGTCAATCTTGTCGGCATCAATCAATTTCATCATCTCGTTCAGCGACAAGACCGGTATGGTCGTTCGTCGGCTGTCCGGACCAGCATCCTTGTCGCAGTCCAGAGTGCGCGCCTGGATAGACTCATCATGATTAATCTCCAGCGTAATCTCGCCTTTTTCCTTCCAAATCCCCACGTTATAGCTTTCAACGTTCTTCAGAGAATTAACCCGCACGTTTTGACGCAAAATATTAATCGAACCCGGATTTGGCTCAAACGCGATGACCCGGCCTTCCGGCACTTGCATCGCAGCCTCAACACAAAACTCGCCAATTGATGCCCCGATATCCACGATTGTCCAGTCTGGCTGAATCGGATCGCTGTACCGCGTATAGAACCGGTCCAACAAGGACTCCTTCACCGACCACGCTTCCATCTTAGTGGTAACCGCCATGGTCAGATTTGCCCTTCGCAATTTCAGCCAGCGCAAACCGGTATAAGCTTTACCCAGGAAAATCGAAAAAAGCGTGCTCCAGTTCTTGACACATACCAGCAGCAACATTACCGACCAGAGATAATAAGCGACCTTGCGCAGAAAACGCTTCATAAGCCAGATTCTCCTGCGCCTTTTTTGGCAATAAAGAAGCTGCACACGCCGTCTTCACACTTGGGATTGTCCACCAACTTCCTAATTTTATTAAAACGTAAAAAGGGGTTTTTACGCGACGGGAACAGCACCCACTTGCCAAACAACTTTTTCCACAGCAAATTTGGCAAACCTGCCGCGTGTCCCCGCTCAAGCATTCGCAATGCCCAAACCGGAAAATAGTTGAAAGTCTCCACGCTTTCAAAACCAGCTTGCTTTAGGCGTTCAGTCCAGACTTCCGGCGCGTCCAAATTGACGTGCCGTGAAATTTTATTGAAAAAGCGTTCATAGGCGCTGGCCAGTCTTTTCAAACCCAGGCACTTAAAAATCGCCTGACCCCACAACTTTTCCCGCCAGCGATGATTCGGCACCGCGAAATAAAACACCCCGCCATCCTGCAAAGCGCGATATACTTCGTCCAACACACCCTGCACATCCGGGATATGCTCCAGCACAGAATTACTCAACGCCGACGCGAAATGGCCCGAAACCGATGGCAAGCTATGCGCATCAGATATTATTAATGAATGATAAAGCCCATATTTCTGCGCTTCTTTACTAGGCTCAAGCCAGGGGTCAAAACCAAACCAGGCCTGCTGCGTCAGCATCGCCCAGGCAAAATGCCCATCACCGGAACCGACGTCCAAAACCGGTTCGGGCAGCCCTTCACGCGGATAAAAACTCTGCTCCACCGCGCGCAACATCGCCCGAAAATAGGGCAAATGAAAACACTGGTTTTCAACAATCTTGTCTAAATCTTCCGAACTAAGCTTATTAGTCATCGATAAGCCTTTCAAATTCCTTTTCATAGCGCAACGCGATTTGTTCCTGGCTAAAACCTGCCAAATACTCATGCGGGATTTCACGTCGCGCGCCATCAGCACGCGCGCTCAGGACATCAATAATAGCAGATGCCAGCGCGTTACTGTCACGAATAGGCACAATCCTGCCCATTCCCGTGCGCAAAACCGGCTGTCGCACGCCAGGCAAATCGCTCGCCACAATCGGCGTACCCTGCGAAAGTGCCTCAATCTGCACGATGCCAAAACTCTCCGTCGAATTCAAACTCGAAAACACCAGTACATCACACGCCGCAAAAAACGCCAAAAAGTCCGCGTCGCTCACATAACCGGTCGACATCCACTTTTCGCCAAACCCCGACGCCATCTCTGTGATTTGCGCCTGGTAAGCCTCCTCGCCGATAACGCCCCTCCACGCACCCGCATGCACCACGCGCGCGTTCGGAAACGCCTCCAAAACCGCTGGCAAAGCCTCAAGCAAATACTCATAGCCTTTCTCGCGCGCCACACGTCCCGCCAGCCCCAAAACAATATCATCCGACGTAATCCCAAAGCGCGCCTTAAACGATGCCACCGCATCATTAGAAACCGCCGATACGTTCACCGGCGTGGGTATCTCAATTGTTTTCGACATATAATGGGATAGCACAGGGGAAGAATAAGCATAATCAAGCGTGTTTTGCACAATCAGATTAGCCCGTCTCAGGCTCAGTCGCCCCAAAAGCGACGTTCCCCACACCGCCAGTTTCTCGAAAAGCGATTTACCCGCCACGATATCGCAATGGTAAGTCACCACCAGGCGCTTGCCCATGCGCTTGGCCAACGCGCTTAAAACAAAACTCTCAAACTGTGGCAGATGCAAATTCACCACATCCGCCCAGCGCACCCACGGCTCCGCGACGCGCCGCAAACTGGGCATAATCACGCCTTTCGAGAGTCGCCAGCCCACCGGCACCCGCACCACCTGTATTCCATCCACCAAGGCTTCGCGCGCCAGTCCATCCTGATACAAAGAACTTAGCACGACCACCTCATGCCCGCGCTCCACCAGCCCCCTCGCCAAACGCAAAGCGTAAATCGACAATCCCGATTTGTAAGGCTCAAAATAAGTGGATGAAATCAATATTTTCATAATCGATTATCAAATCTTGCCTTTTACCCGGCTCGCGTATGAAAAGTATGCGCCCGGAAAAACACACGTTTAGCAAAAACTTACACTCAAAAAAACGCAATCAAAAAAACACCACGCAAAACAAAAGCAAAAAGCCTAATCCTGCTCCGCGCCGGCAGATACCTTTTGCGCCACACGCGCCCGTGTCACGAGATTGCTCAAGTTTTCGTCCAGCGCGTAAATCCCGATAAGACCTAACACACTCGGAATCACAAACTGGTACACATGCATCACCAGCGCGATAGCCAGTCCTTCCGCGGCATCCGCGCCCAGCATGGAATAAGCCCACACCACGCCAAACTCATAAACGCCGATTCCACTCGGTGCCGATGGCAGCGCGTTCACAAACACACCCGCGGTCAGCACCACAAACGGCCACCACCACTGCGCGCCGGTCATCAGCTCCGTTTGCAGCATATACAACTCCATAAACGCCGCGAACCAGCTCAGCAACAGCAAAAAACCCGCCAGGGCTAATTTCCCTGGTTGCAAAAAGACCTGAAAACCCTTCAGCAAATCATTCAGCCAGGGCAATAGCTTTTTTTGCATAAACGCGCGCCCCGCGTGTCGTTCGCGCCAGCGGGCTATCAAAGCGGTGCGATGCTTCGCGCCCAGCGTCATCAGCACCATGAACGCCAAAAGCAAAACCAGTGCCAGCCACGCAATCCAAACCGGCACGATGCTCGTTTCTATCAGGAACAAACCCACCAGGAAAAACACCACGCCGATAACCAAATCCAGGGTGCGCTCGGTAATAATCGCCCCAAAAACTTCCAAAAAACTCACATCCTGGCCAGCGTATGACGCCAACAAGCCCGCTCTGCCAAACTCGCCCAAACGGAAAGGCAAAATATTGTTCAGCAAATAGCCGGCGTTCATGCCATGAAAACTCGCCATCTTGCTAAACCGCTTGCCCATAATCGCGCTGAACGAAAGCGCCCGCAAAACCAAGCCAACCAGCATCACAAGGCCATGGATTACCAGCCCCTGCCAGTGCATTTTTTGCAAAACCGACCACACCTGGCCAAAGTCCAGCTTGGACCGCACCCATAAAATCGCCAGGACACTAACCAGCATGGGCAACAAAACCCGCACCAGTCGTCCCAGCCATTCGCGTGATTTTTGCACATTAATTGTCCAGGCGCAAAATCGCCATAAAGGCTTCCTGTGGCAGTTCCACCGAACCGACCATCTTCATGCGCTTTTTACCTTTCTTTTGTTTTTCCAGCAATTTTTTCTTGCGCGTGATGTCGCCACCATAACACTTCGCCAAAACGTCCTTGCGCAATGCCTTCACGTTCGCGCGCGAAATCACCCGCCCCTCAGAATAAGCCTGCACCGGTATCGTGAACATCTGCCTTGGGATAATCTCCTTCAGTTTCGACACCAAAGCCTGCCCCTTGTGATAAGCGCCCTGCTTGTGCACAATCGCCGTCAGCGCGTCAACCGGTTCTTCGTTCAGCAAAATCTCCAGCTTCACCAAATTGCCGGCGCGGTACTCCAAAAACTGATAGTCCATCGAAGCATAGCCGCGCGTCGATGACTTCAACAGGTCAAAAAAGTCCACGATAATCTCCGAAAGCGGGATTTCGTAGTTCAGCTGCACGCGGTTGGCGGCCGGATACTCCTGGCTCACAAAAATACCGCGTCGTTTCTTCACCAGTTCCATCACCACACCGTAATAATCGGTCGGCGTAAAGATTTCCAGCATCATCCAAGGCTCAAAAATCTCTTTCACTTCCCCCATATCCGGCAAATCCGCCGGCGAGTCGATGATAATCGACTTCCCGTCAACCAAATCCACCTTATACTCCACCGATGGCGCGGTAAAGACCACGTTCAGGTCATACTCACGTTCAATGCGCTCCTGGATAATCTCCATATGGAACAAGCCCAAAAAACCACAGCGAAAACCAAAATTCAGCGCCTCACTGCTTTCCGGTTCAAAGGTCAGCGACGCGTCGTTCAGTTGCAGTTTTTCCAGCGCCTCTTTTAATGAGCCATAATCATCGCCATCCGCGGGATAGACCCCCGCGAAGACCATCGGCTTGGCGTGCTGATAACCCGGCAAAGGCTCATCGGCCGGCTTGTTCGCCAGCGTAATCGTATCACCCACCCGGCACTCACTCACCGTCTTCAGCCCCGTGGCAATGTAGCCCACATCACCGGCTTCCAGTTTGCCCGTCGGCACCAGCCCCGGCGCAAAAATACCCACCTCAACCGGTGTCACCTTTACCCCATTCGCCATCATCAAAATGCGGTCGCTGGCGTTCACCACGCCGTCAAACACGCGCGTATAGGCAATCACGCCCTTATACGAATCATAATGCGAGTCAAAAATCAGCGCGCGCAAGGGTTTTTCCTTGTCCACCACTGGCGGGGGCACGCGTTCAGCAATCGCCTCCAGCACCTTGTCCACGCCCAAACCGGTCTTGGCGCTGATGGTCAATATTTCCTCCGGCTCCACGCCCAAAAGCTGAATCAGGTCACGCGTCACGCCTTCCACGTCCGCGCTGGGCAAATCCACCTTGTTCAGCACCGGGATAATCGTCAAATTCGCGTCCAGCGCCAAATAAAGGTTCGCCAGCGTCTGCGCCTCAATACCCTGCGTGGAATCAACCACCAGAATCGCCCCCTCACAGGCATAAAGCGCCCGGCTCACCTCGTAGCTAAAGTCCACGTGTCCGGGGGTGTCAATCAGGTTGAACTCATATGGCGTGCCGTCCGCGGCGGTATACACCATGCGCACGGCTGACGCCTTGATGGTCACGCCCTTTTCGCGTTCCAGGTCCATCGAGTCCAGCACCTGCTCGGTCATTTCACGATCAGAGATCGTGCCAGTCATTTGCAACATGCGGTCGGCCAGGGTCGACTTGCCATGATCCACATGCGCGATAATACAAAAGTTTCGAATTTTATCCATTATGCCTTAGTATAATCGATATACTTTCGAAATTGAAACGAAATACCCACTCCCGACATCTGAGCATATAAACTCTCAAGTCATACACACAGGCAAATAGATTCCTTTCCAAGGTATAATAACCTCACGTATTAGAAAAGAGAGACCAGTCATGAAAAATGTTTTTATCAGCAACGATGGCCAAAGCACAACACTAAAAAAGCGATTATCCGCATTAATAAGAAAAGCCGAATTTTTAAAGTTCCTTGTCGGCTTTTTTTATTTCTCAGGCATTCAAGAACTCTATGCCCCGCTATCTCAAAATAATCACGTTGAACTTCGCATCTTGGTCGGAATGAACATCGACCGACTGAACAAACAAATTGTCGAATATTCAAACCATATCACCGCAGAATCAGTCAATGACACAGTCGACCGCTATCTCAACAACGTTCGTGATTCTCTAAAAGATGATGACTTTGACACCTCAGAATTCAATGAACAATTAACTTTTTTCATCAAGATGATTCGTGATAATCGCTTGCACATCCGCAAAACGCGTGAACCCAACCATGCCAAAGTCTATATTGCCATTGACCTGGATAACGCCTTTAGACAAAAAACATTTATTACAGGTAGTAGCAATCTCACCCGCCCAGGATTAACAACCCAAGCCGAATTTAATGTTGAACTAAGTGACCATGGCGTTGGAGATATCGCGGATGCTTATTTTGATGCCCTTTGGGAAGATTCAATCAAAATTACCGAGTATGAAGATGTCAAAAACAAACTGATCAATCTGCTTGAAAAGGAAACACACACCCGCCAAATCACGCCCTTTGAAGCTTACGCGCTCACTCTAAAAACATACCTCGACATCTCCAGCCCCAAACGCAACCTGGGCAATTCCACCCTCAAAGCCTTCCGTGATAACGGGTACTTTGAATACAACTATCAAATCGACGCGATTAAACAGGCTCTCACTATGATTGAACAAAACAATGGCGTTATCATTGCTGATGTTGTCGGCCTGGGCAAATCTGTTATCGCCAGTGCTGTCGCCAAAGAACTCAACACAAAAGGTATCATCATCTGTCCTCCTGGCTTGATAGGCGACGAGAATCAAAGTTCTGGTTGGCAAATGTACAAACGGCAATTTGGATTAGATGGTTGGGACATTCGCTCGGTTGGTAAGTTAGAAGAAACAGCTGAATTTCTCCAAAAATACGGGGAAAATTACAAAGCCATCATCTTGGATGAAGCTCATCGTTTTAGAAACACCGACACGCAAAGCTACGCTCATCTTAGTAATATCTGTCGGGGTCGCAAAGTGATGCTTCTCACCGCAACACCGTTCAACAATAATCCCAGTGATATCCTTGCGCTACTAAGACTTTTCATTCTCCCCAAAAAATCGAATATCACCCTGGACGACAACCTTGCAGCACGCTTTCGTACCTATCAAGCTTTATTCAACCATCTCTCTTATGTAAACCGTTACCATAATTCTCCAGACCCGAGTAAAAGAGAGAACGCGCTAAAGCGATATAAACAAGTTTTTAAAGATGATGACCAAATCGACCTTTCCAAAGTCAAAAAACGTTCTGTAAGCCTTGCAAAAGAAATCCGAGAAGTCATCACACCAGTGCTCATCAGAAGAAACCGTCTCGATTTACTCGGCAATCCTGCCTACAAAAAAGAAATCTCATCCCTATCCAAAATTGATGATCCCAAAGAATGGTTTTATGAACTCACAAAAAATCAATCCGAACTTTATGACCGCATCGTTAGCCAATACTTTAGCCCCAAATCTGAAGGGGGCATTTTTAGTGGTGCAATCTACCAGCCTTTCCGTTACGAAACTACCAAAGATGACCTTAGTGAAGAAAAACTAACCGATAAAGAAAACTTTGAACTCATCTTCCAGGAACAACTTGCCAGCTTCATGCGCCGCCTTTTGGTCAAACGTTTTGAAAGTTCCTTTGGTTCTTTTCAACAATCGCTTAAAAACATGAAAGCTATTACCGAGCGAATGTTAGCATTTATCCAACGAACAGGAAAATATATCCTGGACCGTGACAAAATCAACAAAATCTATGAGCTCGATGATGATGAAATCGATGACATCTTAGAAGAAATCGCTAACAGTATCACTGAAAGCGAATTAAGCACGCGTAACAAAGTCTATGTAATATCCGAATTTGATAAACCCAAAGCTTTTATTCAAGACATCGAAAATGATATTGCTCTGTTTGATAAAATTCTTGTTGAACTCGAGGATATGGACCTTGTAAAAGATGATCCCAAAAGCAAAAAACTCATCGAACAAATTAAACTCGAACTTAATAAAAAACCAAAACCAGGTGAACCCAAACGTAAAATTATCATCTTCACAGAATACGCCGACACTGTCACACATCTCGAACATGCACTCAAAGATGATTTCGCCGACCGCATGCTCGTTGTCAGGGGTAACCTCAGCGACTCGCTAATCAAAGAAATCAACCAAAACTTTGATGCATCAAGTACCGACCAGCTAGATGACTACGACATCCTGCTCTCAACTGACCGCATCTCCGAAGGCTTCAATCTCAACCGCGCGGGTATGATTATCAACTACGACATCCCCTGGAACCCCGTGCGCGTTATTCAACGTGTCGGACGTATCAACCGCATCAGCCGTAAAGTCTTCGATAAACTCTACATCGTTAATTTTTTCCCAACCGAAGTTGGCGCTAATTATGTCAAATCACGCGAAATTGCCGAATCAAAAATGTTCGCCATCCACACCATTCTCGGCGAAGATTCTAAAATATTCAACGTAGACGAAGAACCCACACCTTCAAACTTATATAATCGACTTACAACTAACGTGGATGAACTTGAAAGCATGAGCTTTTACACACAAATGGTTCAGCGTTGGGAGAAAATCGCAAAAGCCCATCCACAATTAGCTGAAGAACTAAACAGCTTCCCAACCAAGGTTAAAGTTTCCAAACCTGGGTCAGAAAATGAGCTTTTCGTATTCTTTCGTAAAGGCGGGTTTTTTATTCAAAAATTGTCAGAGAATGAAACCGAACCCATTATGCTCAGTTACGAAGAAACACTCCCATCAATAGAATGTCACTTTGAAGAAAAACGGCTGGCCTTTTCGAATAGCTTTTGGAAAAACTACAAAATCGCCAAGGAAGTGCATACCGGAAACGTTGAAGACCGCATTCACCATAACAGCATTGAAGTTGAAGCCAATAACAAATTGACATTCCTCATCAGACAAAATTATCCCATGTTGCAGGATTACCAGGGCTTTATGGATGACCTGCTAACCGACATTCGCGAATATGGCACTTTGCCTGACTACACACTTCGAATCATTGCCAATCTTTCATACACGAAGCAAAAAGACCTTGAAAAAACCCGTTCTATTATTCAAGACTTGCAACTTCAAATCGGCAAAGACTTTTTAGAACAACAAAAAGAACAACTCTCCGAGATAAAGCAAGAACTTATCATCGCCATAGAGAATCAAAAACTCTAATCAACTAAAACCGCAGAAAGCAGGGAACCATGTCGTCTACCATCTTAGATAAGCTTATCAATGATTTTTCAACTGACCATCTCTTGCGCTTCTTTGTTGAATATAAAGACTTGCGTGATTTTGTTCCTGCTTCAGGGATAGATCGCGACTTTAGCGATTTCGACACAGAAAACTTCGTCAATGGCCAAAAGATAGGTGAAATTACTTATTCCACCACCGATAAACTCATGGCATTTGCTTTCAAGGTTAACAAACCGCTTACCGAACGCAGTGGCAAAAAAGCCCAATTCGACCTGGCCAAACAAGTTCTAAGATCATTCAACAATATCTATGACGGTATCTTTGTCTTTTACGATAAGCAAGGAAATTTTCGTTTTTCACTCATCTATGTTAATTTCTATGGTAAACGTACCAAACTTTCCAATTTCCGTCGCTTCACTTATTACGTGTCCACCCAAGATAACCGCACCAATAAAACCTTCCGACAACGCATGGAACGCGGTGACTTCACTAGCCTGGAAGGCATCAAAGAAGCCTTCGCAGTTGAACCCGTCACAAAAGCCTTCTATAAAGATATTTCAAACTGGTACGACTGGGCACTCAAGAATGTAAAATTTCCAGACGAAGCGGAAAAGCAAAAGAATGGCCGTGAACATGCTGTCATTCGTCTCATCACACGCATGATATTCATCTGGTTCATGCGCGAAAAAGGCTTTATCTCCAAAAAACTTTTTGACGAAAACGAAATTAAAAACTTGTTAATCAGTCTCGAACCTAAAGATTCAAGCTATTACCACGCCATACTTCAAAACTTATTCTTCTCCACATTAAGCACCGAAGTGCCGAATCGTAAATACCGCAAGGATGCCCGCGAATACAAAAACTTTCGCGATGATTACGGGAAACCAGGCATATTACGTTACAAAGAATATTTCAAAAATCAAGAAAAAATACCTGAATTGTTCGAAAACATTCCTTTTCTCAACGGCGGTCTCTTCAGCTGTCTGGACCTTCGCAAAGCTCAAGACAAGGAAATAGAAAAAGATGTCTTTATCGATGGATTCTCAGATAATCCCAAATTTCAGGCTAGCGTACCTAATGAACTCTTCTTTGGGGAAGATAGAAACATCGATCTCAACGAAATATACGATACAAAAGACCAACGCTATAATGTGCGCGGTTTAATTAATACCCTTTCACAATTTAATTTCACCATTGACGAAAACACCCCTGATGACCAGGATATCGCCCTTGACCCGGAACTTTTAGGTCATGTATTTGAAAATCTGTTAGCTCGGGTCAACCCAGAAACGTCCGAACAAGCTCGTCGCGAAACAGGCTCATTCTATACACCCCGCCATATCGTAGATTTCATGGTTGACGAAGCCCTTGTCGCTTCGTTAGATGCCACCTTGCAAAGGCAAATCCCAAGCGCGCTTGACACCCAATCAAGAATTAAATCTTTGGTTTCCTATCATGATGACACACCCCGATTTAACGAAGCAGAAAAGAAAGTGCTCGTTAAACATATTGACCAAATCAAAATTATAGATCCTGCTTGTGGTTCAGGCGCTTTCCCGATGGGCGCTTTAAATAAACTCGTTTATATCCTGGCGCAATTAGACCCTGAAAATACAATTTGGAAAGATTTCCAATATCAAAAAGCTATCGATGCTATTGAACACATCGGTCAATTTAACGACGAAGACTACCAAAATCAGCGTATCCAAGAAATTGAAAAAGTCTTTAGCGAAGATGTTGACAAAGATTATGGCAGAAAGTTATATCTCATTCGTAACTGCATCTACGGCGTCGACATTCAACCCATTGCTGCTCAAATTTCTAAACTTCGTTTCTTCATTTCCTTAATCGTCGAACAATCCATGAATCCTAATGCCAAAGAAGACAACTTTGGCATCATCCCTTTGCCCAACTTGGAAACAAAAATCGTTACAGCAAATTCTTTACTCTCTCTGCGCAAAGGAACACCCTACGCTGTTCCCAAACCCGTTTTAGAACTTCCATCGGAACTAAAACAAGAGGTCAGCAATCTAAAAAGGCAACTTGAAATTTACTTAAAAGTAAGCACACCTTCCCTAAAAGAACGGGCTATTCAAGATGCCATGCCTTCCGCCCATAAAATAAACGCCGGTATGAAACACGTTCCTGAATTTGAGCCACTCTCAGTAAAAGAAATTTTCGAAAGCGCCAAATTCGCATCCGACCTGGAAAAATACCTGCCCATTGAAAAGGAACTTGAGCAAACCCAATCCTTATTTGGACAAGAAGATATCCACACGCTTGAAGCTGAGTTAAAACAAATTCACGAACTTCACTTCCAGGCTTCTAATCCACTGTTACGTGATAAGTATGAAAAGAAAGATAAAGCCATTAGGGCTAAATTAGCAAAGGCACTTGAAAGCAGTCATGAATGGGGCGCGAAAAATGATACACTGGCATCAAAATTATTGGCATGGAACCCATTTGACCAAAATAGCGTTGCTCCCTTCTTTGACCCAGGCTGGATGTTTGACGTCCATGATGGTTTTGATATTGTTATTGGTAACCCACCCTATATTCAATTACAAAGTCTAGCAAAATCAGCAAAAGAACTTCAGAAAAGTTATCAGGAAGCTGGATACAAAACTCACGATTCCATGGGTGACATGTATTGTTTGTTTTATGAGTTAGGATACAACCTGCTCAAATGGAACACAGGTATCCTTTCTTATATCACATCCAATAAATGGATGCGTGCAGGCTATGGTAAAAGATTGAGAGATTTTTTCGCAGAATTCACTAATCCCTTGCTTTTAATAGACTTTGCTGGTCAAAAAGTGTTTGATACTGCCACAGTTGATGTTAACATTTTGGTTTTCAGAAAATCAAAAATCAATCTTCGCACGAAGTCTATAACCATTACTGAAAATTGTCTTAGTTATTTGGGGGATTATATTGAGCAGAATGCCTTAAATATCCATTATCGCGTTGATGAACCTTGGGTTATTCTGAACACTATTGAAAAGTCTATCAAAGAGAAAATA